>Ga0207650_10000005_pt1 | contig 663190 bp, 470 predicted proteins | sample KBSS63metaG_FD_184325 | JGI IMG/M metagenome (GOLD analysis project Ga0207650, IMG submission 184325) | Switchgrass rhizosphere microbial communities from Kellogg Biological Station, Michigan, USA - KBS S6-3 metaG (SPAdes) (version 2) | ecosystem: Host-associated > Plants > Roots >...
TCCTCTGTGTCTCTGTGGTGTGGTTTACTCGGAATTCATCAACCACAGAGACACAGAGGACACTGAGGTTGCACAGAGAAGAGAGCGATCGAGACTTTTTGTGCAAAGCCGTTCGGGTCAGTACAGCGAGCGGTAGCGATCTGGTCAAACAAGAGCCAGGAATCGTTAGGAAATATCGCATGCTGATCACTACCAGATCGCTACCGCTCGCTGTACTGACCCGATCCAAGTGCGATTTCTACTTTTGAGGCATCAAAGCAATGACACCGCGTATTTCAGTCGTGATCGCTTGTTTTAATCAGACGAGAGAGCTCGAACTGACGTTGACGTCTTTTCTGCAGCAGGACTTTCCCCATTTTGCGTATGAGTTGATCGTTATCGACGACCACTCGACGGATTATTCCGCACGCGACTGCGTCGGCAAACTCAGGAAAACGTATCCGAACAGCACGTTGCTCTACGTGCGCCAGTACCGTCCGGACGGCGGCAGCTACGGCGCGTCGGCGTGTGTGAAAAATATCGGAATTCGTCTCGCACGAGGCGATTACGTCTTCTTTAATAACTCCGAGATCACGCAGGCAGGTGAAACTCTTACTTACATTCTTAAAACCATGGATGCCGCGAGGGAGCCGCTTTGTTTGCGAGGTCGCGTGATGGATCTACCTTTCGAGCAACTCGAAGGTCAATCGCAGACACAGCTCGAAACCATCTATGACGGCGTTCCAGCCGAACGCGAACGCGTCGCCACTGCCGATCACGCCGGCCTGGCTTGCGTGTCTCGACGATTACTGATTGAGGTTGGCGGGAATGACGAGCGCTTTGATTACTGGGGCAAAGAAGATCTTGATCTGGCCGCGCGTCTCAAGCGTGCCGGCGCCTCTTACGTGTACGACACGCAGTTGAAGTCGTTTCACATCTCACATCCGCCGAATCATTGTAAGCAGGGCGACTACCAGCGCATGTGCACGCTCCTCGAAGAGAACAACTCCGGAGAATTGATCGAAGCAAACCGCGGCAGACTTTGGGGTGCTCTCACTCCTGCACCCAGCGAGACTCTGCGAGGTACTGTGGTGGTTGAGGCTGATTCGAACATTGCAGATCTTGCCGCGCGCCTGGAGTCAGTTGTGTACTCGCCGAGAGCTGAGGAGTACGAAGTGCTGGTGACCTGTCTCGATATTGATCGATCGGCAGTGGAGTCGCTGGTCGACAGCCATTACCGGCCAGTACCGGTCATTTCGCTTGCACCTGATAGTTTCGACCAGCAGGAAGCACGCGTGCGCCGTCAGGTGAGAACTGAAAAACTATTTTTTCTACCTGCCGGAGGATCTTTTACGCCGCCGGATATTTCACTGAGCGTCGGGCCGAGCAAATGTTCGAGTGTGACCGGCGGTCCCACCTTGTAAGGCCGTACTGACTGGAAGTCTCCGGCGAGCAGTGCGGGTCTGTTTCTTTCTACCCATTCTCTGATATCGGCCATCACGGCTAGTCGCGCAGGTGAACCCAGTCCCGTTACCGGATCGCGTGTAAGAGAGCCCGCCCGCATACGCTGAAAGTAACAAAAGCGAGTTGAGTTAACGATGCGGGCCGTAAAGCCAACGCGCCGCAAAAACTCACTATCGCCACCAAACCGCATGGCCGTTGAAAACCCACCGACTCTCTTTACAAGATTGCGCGTCACGAGTGTCGTCCCATGTACGATCGGATGTCTCTGGTGACGAAGATAAGCCTGGCTCACATCAAGCGGGTAGTAAATTGGAATGATCTCTTCCCCATCTTTGAAGACCTGCCACATCTGGCTTCCGATCAACTCAGCTCCGGTTCTTTCAGCTTCGCTGAGCAACACTTTCACGCGGTCGTCGCTAGCCCAATCGTCAGCATCCTGAAACAGGTAGGCGTCGCAAACGGTCTCATTGATCACCTGTTGCGTGAGCTTGTAAGGGCCACTGTTTTCAACTGCTCGCAAAAGCGTCACTTGCGGATACCTGCTTACGATCTCAACCGGCGGTTCCGGAGAGTTGTCATCAACAACGACAATGCCGGTGAGCGGCTGAGTTTGTCTGACGAGGGAATAGAGACAGTCGTCCAACCATGGTTCGCACTTGTAATGTGGAACGATGGCGATAACTCTTGCCTTCAGCGATAACGGCGGAACGTCGCAGCCGGCAGGCTCAACCACTGTCTCACTGTTGGCTCCGCACACTGAAGACCAGCGGAAATCTAAGTTAGATCTCCTCGCGACCTCTGCTAAACGCATCAGGTTCCAATCCAAAAAAGGAATTGAGGCACCGAGACGGCGCAGTAAGTTAGTAGATCCGATCCAGCTTCGAACCGGAGTACCGTAGCTGGTTGCTGTGTTTTCCGGAAAAGACGTATCAGGAACCCATACGGCGAGTGCGTTTCCATCGGATTCCAGCACATCCCACTGCGGCGTGGTGTAAGAAGCGCCTACGCGAAGGAACCCAACCGTCGCCGTTTTCACGTAGTTGAGGATACGCGAAACATCCATCACCGGATCGCCGGAAAGAGTTGCAAGCGGGAGCGCTGGAAACTCCGTCTCCAGGAGCGCCCGGACGAGGTCGTGATGCGCTTCCGCGGAAACCAGGAATATGTGCTCGCGTGCGACTCTGGAATCCCCAAGCACTGCGTGCAAACGGCGTTTCAGATCATCTACGTCGTTGTCAGCTTCAACGATAACTGTACCCTTGTTGTTCTTCATGTTGTTGCGTGCAAATAACTCGTGTTGAGAACGTCGTCGACTTTACCGTAGTCCAGTTTGATAATGCGGTCGGCAACGTAGTAGTAATGATCATCGTGACTGATAACGACGACCGCCTTGTTGCGCGATTTGAGCTCCGGTAGCAGCTTTTTATAAAAGATCTCCTTGAACTGCGGATCCTGATCGGCGGCCCACTCATCAAAAATGTAGATGGGACGGTCTTCAAGATACGCAGTCAGCAGCGCGAGACGTTTGCGTTGGCCCTGCGAAAGCTCGAGTGTTGAGAGAGCACCGTCCTTTATCTTTACCTTGTTAGAAAGCTGCAACGTAGAGAGATAATCGTGAGCTTGTGAATCAAGCTGCGGACGTTCCAGGCCCATCAGCGTGCTGAAGAGGTAAAAGTCAGAGAAGACCATGGAGAAATGCTCGCGGTAAAACTCTCTGTTACTTTCGGTGATTGTTTCGCCATTCAGTCGCACTTCACCCGCTTCAGGAACGTACAATCCGGCCATGATCTTTGCGAGCGTCGTCTTGCCACTGCCGTTACCGCCAGTCAAAAACAGCAGCTCGCCACGTTCAACAGTCATATCGATCGGACCCAGTCTGAACGGAGTGTCTTCATCTTCACGCCGGTAAGTATGCTCAACCCCACGTAGCTCCAGACTGTCAATCACCGGCAGACTTGGAGGAATCGCCCGGGCATCTTCTTCGACACCAGAGGTGCTTAACTTCAATCCGAGCTCATTAATGCGCTCGAGCCCAACGCTTGCCCTACCGATACTTGGAACCTGGGTCATGATGATTTGCAAAGGAGTCATGATGAAGACGAGCGTGAGGGTGTAGCCGATCAGGATTTGCGAATCGAAGTTCCAGATCAATGGAATGCCAAACAGGATAATGCCGATGGTGCTATACATCATTCCCTGGCCCACGCTCGCTGCCAGGCTGTAGACAGCAGCGCCTGCCCGATTGTTGCCTCTCGCTGAACTCGCCGTTGAGCTCAAAACCTGGTTGATAAATGTCTGGCGACGCCGGCGATGAAGCTTGAGCTCTTTTATCCCGGTCGTGAGAGCGCGAAAGTGTTCAAAAAGAACGTCGCCATCTAAACGTGCCTGGCGGTAATAACCAATCGCCCTCATAACCGCGAGTTGATACATCGTGATGATCAACGCCAGCAAAATCAGCGTAGCTCCAAGGACTTTCAACGAGAGCCAGCCGAGGTAAATCAAGCCGCAAACCACGACGGCGGAATTGATACACAGCAGCGACAACATCGAGAACGTTGAGGTGATCACGGGGATGTCGTCGGTCAACATAGTCATCAGCCTGCGTATGCCAAACTCTTCGAGACGCCGCAGCGGCGTAGAAAGAATTTGACGGCTTACGCGCAGTCGTAAATCAAAAAGCGCGCCCTGGGCGATGCGTGTCAGCATCATTTCAGTGACAAATCGGGAGATGGGAATGAATAAACAACACGCGAAGAAACTCACGACCAAACGAGCCGTCACATTGCCGCGCGATCTCAGACCGGTATTCAGCAGGCTGAGCATGGCGACATTACTAAAGCCGCTAATGGCACTGGCGACAAGCGCGAGGCCGACGCTTCGCGGCGAGTAGCGAATTAAAAATAGGATTAGTTTCATAGTTACATCAGGCTTTGCACAAAAAGTCCAAAATCATTCTTGGATCGGGTCAGTACAGAGAGCGGTAGCGACCTGGTCAGTAATCAGCCTGCGATATTTCTAACGATTGTTGACACCCATCGTTCGACCAGGTCGCTACCGCTCTCTGTACTGACCCGATCCAAGTGCGATTCCTACTTTTTGTGCAAAGCTGTTACATCACGGTTCAGTCGCCGGCCGAGGCCGTTGTCCCAATCGATTGCGGCTGGAGCTCAGCGATCACGTCCGACATCTCTGCCACGGTCGGTGCATTGATCAGAGAAGCGAGTGACACGTTTACCTGAAAAGTCTCCGTTAGGCGGTCGACCAGCAGCGTGGCGATCAATGAGTCGCCACCCATATCGAAGAAGTTGTCGTGAATTCCGATCTCCTCGATGTTCAATGTCTCCTGCCACATTTGCGTGAGCAATATTTCACTGTCGTTTCGCGGTGAAACATAAGACACCTGCAAATTCGGGCGGCTATGTTTCTTGCGCTGCGATTGCAGCTGATTTACTTCGTCGAGGATCGGAGTGGCGGCAAAGGAGGCGGCGCGCTCGATCAATGCGGGAAGATTTCTCGTCGAGATCGCGATGCGCGGCACTCTGATACTGTTTTGCAGAACCAGACCAAAAGCCTCAGCTCCCTCGGCAGGCAGAATGCCCGTTTCATGAAGATCCACGGCGAGCGCGTGGGTTTCACCCAATTCGTTCAGATCGAATACGCCCTTTGCCGTAGCGCCGCTGAAAGCTCTCAGATCGGTGATTTGCCTGAGCGTGTAGTCCTGAATCTCAACCAGCTCACGGCCCTCATGGTCCATAAGGATCAGATCGTAGACGAGGGCGTCCTTGTTATTTGATCCATTATCTTTGAACTTCACGTAGCTGAATAGTTTTTGCGGAAGCGGGCGGTTGATCCTGATGAAATCATAGGCTTGCGGCAGGTAAACACCCTTGCCCGCCAACTGGCCGAATCCGGTGGCAGCATCCAACAGCGACGGATGAAGCCCGAAGAGGTTTAAGTCATGGACAAACTCAGGAGGCAATTCCAACGATGCGATTCCTTCGCCGTCCACGATACCCACCGCCCTGATGAGGTTCTTCCATCTTGGTCCAAAGTCTTTGGAAAGCGTCGCCTCAGTCAGGCGCTCGTCTCGCTTGAAAGGTTGAGGTGCCAGTCGATGCAAGAGCTCGTCTAACGGGTGCTGCGGGACGTTTTGTTGTTCGTTCCAGTTTACTTTGCCTCTGACATGCTCCTGCCATTCGCTCTTACCACTCCTGCTGCTGACAATGCGAAAGTCGTAAGCGTCGTCGCGCCTTTGCAGGATGAGCCTCGCTTCTCTGACCTCGTCGTCTTTAATAACCAGTGGTGTGAGGAACGAAACCTTCCGCATCGTGATGGGTTTGTCGCCGGCGCGTCGCGCGACAGCGGCCCTGACTAACTCGAGATAAGCTGTTCCGGGAAGAACTCCGTCTCCCTGCAAGCGATGCTCATTGAGAAACCACTGTTTGGTGGTGCTGAGCTCGATCGAATGTATTTCCCGGTCGGGTTCGTCTACCAGCAGTCGGTTCCAGTGAGTCGTGGTGTTGTCTGCGGGCGGTCCGCTGTGAAGAATCTCTTGCAGGCGTTTGGACAGTGACGCTTTAGCGGCCTGACCGACTTCGAGCCACGCATCCCAATTGAGTGTGAGTATGTAGGGGTTTCCTCTCGACGCCTGAGCTTCCGCGAAGACATCGAGAAAGGCATTCGCGGCGCAGTGATCGACGAGGCCGAACGCGCCCATGATCGCGGTAAGCGATGAACACAGGACCATGAAATCGAGTTGCTCGTCGCGGAGCAACTCATCAAGTACGAAAGTGCCCTTGATCTTTGGACCCAGCACACTCATAGCGGCTGATGGAGTCTTGAGCTGGATCATTCCTCCCGGCGGAACACCGGCAGCGTGAATTACACCGTTGATCTTCCCGAACTTTTCGTGAGTCTCATTGATGATGCGCTTCATGTCGTCACGCGACGTGACGTCGCCGCGAGCGATGAACACCTCGGCTCCTGCGGTTTGCAGAGCCTGGATTTTCTCGATCTGTTGACGTACCTCGTCGTCTTCGTCGTGACTGGAGAGCCAGTTTGCCCACTCGGTGGCTGGCGGAAAAGCTGATCTCCCTACCAAAACGAGCCGGACTCGAACCTGCCTCGCGATGTGTTGGGCCAGGGTCAATCCGATGCCGCCACGTCCACCCGTAATCATGTAGACGCCACCGTCACGTAACGCCGGCTCGCCGTCCTTCGCAACATGAAGCTTTTCATAACTACGATGCCAGCGATGATCTCCACGATAAGCAACCAACGATTCAGGCGTTTCAATTGCGAGCTCAGACAGGAGTTGCTGCGTTAATACTTCCTGTCTGCGTGGCTCACTGGGAACAACAATGTCAACAATCTGGCACTTGGATTGTGGGTACTCGAGCGGAATCACTCTGCATGGCCCAATCAATGCGGCTTTTGCCGGACACAACTGTTCCTCGCCGCTGACTGAGTGGAGAGCATTCGCAACAACCATCAGGCGAAGCGGCTGCGTGACGTTTAGATTGCCCCAGGCTTGGGCCACAAAGTTGAGACTAAAGAAGCCGCGATCGAGCTGCTGATCGGAGAAATCGAGGTCAGAGGTGTCACAGGCAGTGAGCGTCCAGAGATGGCAGATTACGTCGGGAAGTTTTCCCAACGTGTCGAGCTGGCCCAGTAGTTTCTTGTAGTCGTCATCGTGCTTTGGATTCAGTAAAAACGTCTCATCGTTAAACTTCACAAAGTGTTCGCCCAGGCCGGCACGTACGACAGTATGGCCCATCTGCCGTAGACTCTTGCTCAAACCCGCGCCTATGCCGAATTCATCTTCAAAGACCAAAAATTGTCGTTTCTGATCCGGCGGGGCAACGAGACGACGAAGCGGAAGCGCTTGCTTCCAAACAGGAACATAAAACCAGTCAGCCACATCAGGCGTTTTGCTTAAGTTTACGGAAGACTGGCCGAGTTCTTTGACGTTTTGCTGCGGCGGTTCAACCCAGTACCGCTTGCGCTCGAATGGATAAGCCGGCAGCGGCACACGCAGGCGCCGTTCTTCACGATAGAAACTATCCCAGTCAATCAAGCCTCCGGCCAGCCATAGACGGCCCAGAGTCGTTAATAGAAAGGCCTGGTCGGACTGGTGATCGTATGAATGTCGCATCGACGCCAGCACCAACCCACCCTCGGCACTTTGTTGACTCGGATGTTGCAGCGCCCACGCACCAAGAGCCTGGCCTGGCCCAACTTCCAGCAACAAACGCCGCATGCCACGCCACAACTCCTCGATGCCATCGCCAAACAGCACTGGACGGCAAAGATGCGTCGCCCAATACTGCGCATCCATCGCTTCAGACGCATTGAGCCACGTGCCGGTAAGATCGGATATCAGAGGTATGTTAGGAGCGTTTAGAGTGACGCTCGCCATTAACTTCGCAAACGACTCCACCGCCGGCTCCATCATGCGCGAATGAAAAGCATGGCCCGTTTGCAGGCGACGCACAACCACGCCTCTTTGTGCCAACGCCGTTTCCAAATCACCAATAGCTTCCGGTGGCCCTGACGCCACACACACAGACGGACCGTTAACAGCAGCAATGCTGAGATGTTTACCGAGCAGTGGCTCCACTTCGCTACTCGGCAGCGAGATCGCGAGCATTGAGCCCGCCGGCAACTGCGAGATTAGCTGTGCTCTTTTCGCAACGAGCCTTAGCGCATCCTCCAGTGACCACACGCCTGCGAGACACGCCGCGACGTATTCACCGATGCTGTATCCGATGAGTGCCTGCGGTTTGATTCCCCACCTCATCCACAGTTGGGCCAGCGCATATTCGATGACGAACAACGCGGGCTGACTGAATACTGTCTGGTTGAGTTTCCGCGTCGGTTCGTCATCCTGATGGCCTCTTAACATACTCCGCAGATCCAAATGCGAGACGGATCGTGGCGTCGCGGGCGGAGCTGTTCCTTCTTTCCACTGCGGATAGATAACATCGCGCAGATCACAATCCAGGTGCTCCTTTAATAGTTCACAACAGTGGTCGACGTCTGTTCTGAAGCCGGGCTCCAGTTGGTAAAGCTCTCGACCCATGTTTACGTAATGATTTCCCAGTCCGGGAAACATGAACGCAACCGAGGGGTTCACTGAATCGCATTGCGCCGTGAAAACTCGTTTAGGATCGCGCGTCTCCAAAGCGGGTATCAGCTCCTCGACGTCGCGACACACAACCGCGCGCCGGTGATCGAAGCTGGCTCGTCCGACCTTGAGTGTGTAAGCCAGATCCGCGAGGCTCACATCCGCATTCGTTTTTAAAGAGGCCGCCAGATTGTCGGTTGTGCTTTCAAGTGCAGCAGGTGTTTTTGCAGAGAGCTGGATCAACTGCCAGGGTTTGGACGGCGAGGATGGCTCACGTTCCGGCGCTTCTTCAACCACGAGGTGCGCATTGGATCCGCCCACGGCAAAAGCGCTGACGCCGGCCCGCAGCGGTGTAGTTTCGGGCTTCCAATCCTGAAGTGTCGCGTTAACGTAGAAAGGACTGTTGAGAAAATCGATCTGTGGATTGGGCTCGTGGAAATGAAGACTCGGCGGCAGCGCCTTGTTTTCGAGAGCGAGTACAGTTTTGATCAGGCTTGCAACACCGGCAGCCGCGTCGAGGTGTCCAATATTAGTTTTGACGGAACCAAGACCACAGAAGGCCCTCTTGTCGGAGCCTGCTCTGAAGACCTGCGTCAGCGCCGCGACTTCGATCGGATCGCCCATCGGCGTTCCCGTTCCGTGCGCTTCAATGTAGGTAATGGTTTCAGGCTCGACCTGGGCCACGGCCTGGGCCATCGCGATTACTTCTGCCTGACCGTCGATACTCGGCGCGGTGTAGCTCACCTTCAAAGATCCATCATTGTTGATGGCCGAGCCTCTGATGATCGCACGAATGTGATCGCCGTCATCGATTGCGTCTTGCAGCCGTTTCAGTACGACAGTCCCGACGCCATTGCCGCTCACTGTTCCCTCCGCGTCCTTATCAAAAGCGCGGCAGTGACCATCAGGCGAGAACACGCCTTCCTGCGACCAGTAGCCGGACTTTTGCGGCGTCGTAATCGAGACGCCACCTGCCAAAGCCAAATCACACTGGAAACTGACCAAACTTTGACATGCCAGATGTACTGCCACGAGCGAGGTCGAGCAGGCAGTCTGCACATTTACTGCCGGGCCTCTCAGGTTCAATTTGTAGGCAACGAGGGTCGTCAGAAAATCCTTGTCGTTGAGTATGCGCAACTGGAGCGGACCAGCAGCAGCCACCACTTCACGATTCGGCAAGAGATGTCGCAGGAGATACTTGCCCATACTCATTCCCGCGAAGATTCCGATGGGGCCTGAATATGTATGCGGGTTGTAGCCGGCGTCCTCCAGCGACTCCCACGAATTCTCGAGGAAGAAACGAAACTGAGGATCCATGATCTCCGCTTCTCTTGGACTCAGGTTGAAGAAAGCGGCATCGAAAAGCTCGATGTTTTGGACCACACCTCGTGCCGGAACGTAATTCGACGACTTCATCTGCTCCGGCTCGACCCCATACGCGAGCAGTTCGTCTTCAGTAAACCTGGAAATCCCTTCGGCGCCGTCCCGCAGGTTTTGCCAAAATTCATTCAGATTGCTGGAGCCAGGGAAACGGCCCGCCATGCCAATAATGGCAATGCTCTCGACTGGATATGGAAAATCATCGTGACTCATTGACGTTTATTCCTTGCTCCCAAAAACTGCTGTTTGCGGCTGTCTGCTTCTTGTCTCTTTTTCGCGCGGTTAAGAATTTGCCGCAAAGATTCGTCGCTGAGAGGTTTAATTGTAGTGAAGACCGGTGACGTAATTCGCCTCGCGAATAAGTTGTAGAGAATCGACTCTTGATAATGGTCGTCCTGCTCGACGTTTACCTCGTAACCTTTCAATTCAAGCAGCTCCTTCACATACTGCAAACGCCCGTTGAAATCGTGTACTTCGATAACGATCTGCTTGATCCTGGGCCAATCTTCCGGCGCAATGCCGTTGATAACGTCAAGCTCGCTTTTCTGAACGTCGATCTTCATCAAGTCGATGTGATCCAACTGTTCTTCGCGAATTATTTGCGAGACGGTCCTGAGCCGGCAGTTGTAAGTCTTACTCTTCAGTCGCTCGTTGACCAGCTCGTCAGCGTGGCGCATGACGCGGTCCATTCCGGGCATTCCCTGTCGCAACTGATTTGCCATGATGCCGCGCAATGCCTCTTTCTCCTGATCCATATCGGCATAGAAGGACGACATGCCGGAGCTGTTCGGGTAGAAAGTAAAAGACGTTACTTTCTCTTCGTTCGACAGTCCGCAATTAAAGAGTTTGGTATTAGGCGCGTAACGCGAGACGTTGTCGCGTAAAACTCCAAAGAGCGGCGGCGCTGGTTCAAACGCGTAGACTCTGACGTCGCGGTAGTGTTGATGAACAAACAGAGAAAAGAGTCCGATGTTGGCGCCTACGTCGAAAATGCAGCAGCCATCAGCCAGCGAGATTCCATGTTTGACGTAGATCTGCTTTTCAAAGATGTCGTTATAAAAAAATTCGACCTCCGCCCGCGATTGATAAGCGACTTCCATTCCGTTAGGCAGAACAACGCGGCGCGGTGATGGCTTTTCTATTCCTTTGTGGCTTGCTTGTATCACTTAACTCATCGACCCGGCTTAATGTGCTGCCCGCTTCTTCTGTTGCTTCGCTTGCGCGAACTCTCTTCTTTGACTTGCCGCTCCGGCACGCCGGCTGGCTCGCTCCTGCGTCTGCGTAACCGCCGGCTTGATTTCGGCGGGCGCATCCAAAAAGCGAGCCAGCTCACGTATGGTCGGATACCGGAACATTTCCACTATCGGAATACTTCGCTTGAAAGCTTCGCGAAGCTTGCTATTCACTTCCACAAGCCGCAGCGACGTGCCGCCCGCTTCGAAAAAGTTGTCATTGACACCCACTTGCTCTACCCGCAGCACTTCGCGCCACGACTGGGCCACAACACGTTCGGCGTTCGTCTCGGGCGGCACGTACGCAGTGCTCAACTCCGGCGGCAGCTCCAACCCCTGCGGTAGAGCACGCAAGTCGATTTTTCCGTTAGGGGTTCGTGGTAACTCGGGCAACAGCGTGATGGACGACGGGATCATGTAAGTGGGTAACTGGCGCTGCAAATAGCTGCGCAACTCGCCGATCGAGAGATCGCCGTTACTCGTAGCGTCGCTTTGAACTTCGTGCGGAACGCTCCGATCGCGACTGATGGCGTAGAGCATGTAGAAGTTCAGCTCGACCCCGGCTGTGTTCTTTTCGATCCTGACGATCTCTTCCACGGTGAAGTCGAATCGATACTGCTCCAGCAGCGTCGTTATTTGATCGAGCAGATCACGACTGTCTACCTCGATGACGATCTGTTTGACTTTGGCCCAGTCCACCGGCCGCAGGCCCGAGAGAACATCGAGCTCACTCTTCTCGACGTCGATTTTCAGAAGATCGATCCGGTCGATCTGATATTCACTGATAACGTCCGAGAGTGTGGTTAACGAGCATTTATACGTCTCGCTAACAAAGAGGTCTTCCATCAACCGATCCAACTCATCATCGCTGAGAATCGCGCGTTGTTCCTCAGTCCCCTGCTCCTGTAAGTAGCTCTCGATGATCGCTTTGGTCGTTTGCTTATCGGCGGCTTCAGTCGAGCTGCGCCCGGAGAGACCCGGCATGCGCGGATAGAAGGTGAACTCTGCAAACCCTTTTTGATTTGAAACTCCCGTATTGAAGAGCTTCGCATCGAGGTTATAAAGCGCAACATTCGTCCGCAGAAAATCGAACGTCGTCGGGATCGGCTCGAAAACAAAACTCTTCAGATTCCTGCGCTTCTGGTTGGCGAAGAGAGTGAACATACCTACGTTTGCCCCAACATCGAAAATGCAGTCGCCGTCATGCAGGGTGATGCCATTGCGCAGGTACGACTCATTCGCAAAGATCTCGCGATACAGCATGGTGACGCGATGCCCACTCGAATGAGCGATCGTCATTCCATTCGGCATCGTGAAATGAGAACGTTCGCCCAGCAAACGCTTCGCTTCTGACCCCGGAACCATTTGCAGCGTTACTGCCTGACGACTGTTGTCCGGCACGACGTACGCGAGCAAAAGGTTCTCACCCGTCACTGCACGTGCCGTCACTACCGCATCCTTAACGCCCGGATACTGCCGCAATACCATCTCAATCTCACCGGCTTCAATACGGTGTCCGCCGATTTTGATCTGGTGGTCCACTCTTCCGTGAAACTCGATGTTGCCGTCGGGCAGATACCGGGCCAGGTCGCCGGTGCGATATATTCTCGCACCCGGCTCAGCGGCGAATGGATCGGGAACGAGCTTCTCCGCGGTTAGCGCCGGCAAATGCAGATAGCCACGCACCACGCCTGTACCACCGATATAAAGTTCACCGACTACCCCAATCGGCACAGGCTGTCCGTGCTCGTCGAGAATTCGGATGGTCGTATTCGCGATCGGCTTACCGATGGAAACTGAGTCGCCCACTTCATCAACCTTGTGCGACGTGGACCAGACTGTTGTTTCAGTTGGCCCGTACATATTGTGAAGTGTGCCAGGCAACGTTTGGCGAAGTTGCCGTGCGAGTGTTACGGGCAAGGCTTCTCCACCAACCAGGATGTGCTGCAATGTTTTTAACCCTTCAACTGACTCCGGCTCACTCATCAACATTTTCATTAGCGAGGGCGTGCATTGCAGGTGCGTGACTCGATGCCTTTGAATTTGTTCGCTGATGCTGTAAACAGATTGCGCGTGTCCGTTTGTCCTGTTGCTTTGTTCGCGAAGTTCATTCAAGTGCGGCAGACTAGCCAGCACCTCTTCATCCGCTACCCCAAAGTCGATCAGGCAGGCCACTTCATCAACGCCGATCGACTTTAGCTTCTCGATCATCTCAAGCGTGGTTTCGGGCGTTCCTAACAAAGCACTCGTTTCAAAATAACGATCGAATGCGTGGGTCAGGATCGCTTGCATGTCTTGTTCATTTAGAGATTCGGAATCCAGATCGCGGCCGAGCGACCGGGCGGAAGTGCGCAACAGGTCAACTGACGTGCGCAGATAGTTAGTAAACGGCTGGTGGACCATCCGGCGCACCTTCGCGAAATCGTCCGAGATAAACGTGTGCAGCATCAGAGTGACGTGACCGTCGCCCTTCCGATTGGGATCTTCGCGCCAGGCACCACGATACGCAGAGATCTTGCCGGCCAGTTCCTCAATCGTTTGGCCGAGCAGATGCGTGAGCAGGTTGGCGCCCAAACGGCCTGCCGATTTGAATGTTTCCGGGTTTCCTGCCGCCGTAATCCAAACCGGCAATTCCGGCTGCACCGGTTGCGGATGGATTGTCACCTCGATCTCGTTTCCGCCGCCGCTCCGGCGCACGATCGACTCTCCACGCCAAAGTTTCCGCACAGTCTCGATCTGGCGGTACATCACTTCGTGGCGCGTGCCGTAGACGTCGGGAGCGAGGACGAAATCGTTAGCGTGCCAACCTGAAGCAAATGAGATCGCCACACGCCCGCTCGAGAGGTTATCGACCATGGCCCAATCTTCCGCCACCAGCAATGGATCGTGTAACGGAACAACTACACTGCCGGCCCTGATTTGAATGTGCTGCGTGATGGTAGCGATCACTGCACTCGTTATTGCAGGGTTTGGATAGAGACCACCAAAGGCGTGAAAGTGGCGCTCGGGCGTCCAGACCGCAGTGAAGCCATTTCGATCGGCGAACTTCGCTCCTTCAATTAAGAGACGATAACTGTCTGCGCGACGATTCTCTTCACTGGCGAAGTAGAAGAAACTGAACTCCATCCCTTTTTCAATGACATTGTTTTTACCGGCAAGCAGGCGATTCTGTTCTGTGTGGATCACTACTTTGAAACCACGCGTGAGAGTCCATAAGAGCTCGAGCACGGAAATGTCAAAAGAGATGCTCGTGACCGCAAGCCAGCACTTCTCACCATTCACACCGATCCGCTGGTCCATGCCCGCAAAGAAATTCGCTACGTTGCGATGTGTGACAGTGACTCCTTTGGGACGACCGGTGGAGCCTGAAGTGTAGATGACGTAGGCCAGGTTCTCAGGCTCCGGACTGATCACAACATCAGCGCCACTCCGCTGCTCGATCTCGTGCCAGTCTGCATCCAGACAAACCACTGCGGCATTCGTCTCCGGCAAGCTCGCTCGCAAACGCCGCTGTGTCAGCAATATTTTCACGCCAGCGTCCGCGAGCATGTATTGCACGCGCTCCTTCGGGTATTGCGGATCGATTGGCACATACGCGCCGCCTGCCTTCAGCACGCCGAGCAAACCCACGACCATCTCGAGCGAGCGCTCCAGGCAGATACCCACCATCACTTCGGGCCCGACACCCCGCCGCCGCAGGTAATCAGCAAGCTGATTGCTGCGCCGGTTTAGCTCGCCGTAAGTGAGCTGCTCGTCTTCATAAACCACTGCGATTCTTTCCGGAATGCGTGCAGCTTGTGCTGCAAACAACTCCGCCAAGCTGGCGTCGCTGAACGGCTGCGCCGTCGTGTTCCACTCAAACAGGATCTGGTCCAGTTCTTCAGGATCGAGAAATGTGAGCTTGCTGATGGGGGTTGTGGGTTCAGCTAGCATGGCGTTGAGTAAGCGCTCGTAGTGCATCACCATGCGCGTGATCGTGGTGTCGTCAAAAAGATCTGTGTTGTACTCGACGTAGAGCTGCAGGCGCGAGTCGTGTTCCTCGAGGACAAAAGACAGATCGTATTTGGCGGTATTGCTCTGAATGTCGACCGGAGCGATCTCGAGACCGGTGAGTTTGAATGTTTGTCTTTGCGTGTTGGCCAGGGAGAACATCACCTGAAACAGCGGTGAATGGCTCAGGTTTCGTTCCGGCTGCAACTCCTCAACCAGTCTTTCGAACGGCACTTCCTGATGCATGTACGCACCCAGCGCCACCTCGCGCACACGTTTCAACAACTCACTGACTGTCGGGTCATCATGCATGTCAGTGCGCAACACGAGCATGTTGAGAAACAGACCAATCAGTGTTTCAGTGGCCGCATGAGTGCGCCCGGCAGTCGGAGTGCCGACAACGATATCTCGTTGGCTCGAGTAGCGGGCCATCAGAATGTTGAAGGCCGACAACAGCGTCATGAACAACGTGACTTCTTCACGGCGGCAGAAGGCATTAAGCTCATTGATGAGATTTGGGCTTAACGTGAATGAGCGCAGCGTACCGCGAAAAGTTTGGACTGGCGGGCGCGGCCGGTCGAACGGTAATTCAAGCGCCGGCGGCATCCCACTCAATTGTTCTCGCCAATAGGTGAGATCCTCTTTCAGCACGTCGCTGCGAAGACGTTGTTGCTGCCAGTACGCATAGTCGGTGTATTGGATCTCGAGCTCCGGCAACGACACGGAGGTTCCACCAGTGGAAGCTTGATAACCCTGCGTTACTTCGCCAATAAATATGTTTGTGGACCAGGCATCGGCAACGATGTGATGCATCGTCACGAGAAACAGGTGCGACTGCAGATTGAGACGGAATAGCTGAACGCGAATCATGGGACCACGCGCCAGGTCGAAAGGCTGCTGCAATTCTTCTTTGATCAGCCGGAGCGCTTGAGCTTCTCGTTCGTCTTCCGGAAAACTTTGCAGATCGACGATCGGGAGTTCGACATCGGTTAATGGAGTAGCGGAAACACTCGGTCTGCCGCCCTCGCTCTCAAATTTCAGCCGTAAGACTTCGTGGCGCCTGATCACATTCTGCAAACTCTCCTTAAGCGCAGGCACATTCAATGGACCAGTCAGACGCACCGCTCCCGAGAGGTTGTAAAAAGAACTGCCGGGCTGCAATTGATCTAAAAACCAGAGCCGCTGTTGCGCATAAGACAACAGCAGCTCGACTTCCGGCGGCACCGGCATGAGCGGCAGCGACTCCACCCTGGAACCTTGTCGCATCGTCTCCTCAATCGTGCGTGCGAGCTCGGCAAGAGTTGGCCGCTCAAACAAACTGCGCAACGGTACTTCGACGTTGAACAACTCACGGATGCGCGACATAAGTCGCATCGCCAGTAATGAATGACCACCTACGTTGAAGAAGTTGTCTGTAGCGCGAACTACTTCAAGCTCCAACAAGCCGGCCCAAATGCTGCTCAGTAGGCTTTCAATCGGGGTTAAAGGCTCATCCGGTCCAATGGCCTCGGGCACGTGTTCGAGAGACTCAAGCGCCGCTCGATCGATCTTGCCGTTCGGCGTCAAAGGCATCTTTTCGATGAGCACATATGAGGATGGGACCATGAAACTCGGCAGTTTCGCTGTTAAGTAATTTCGCAGGTCCGTGCTGGATAAATCTGCCCGATCGATTCTGGGGACGACATACGCGACGAGCGCATCCATACCGGCGCTCGGGCATACAACCGCTTCCTGCACGGATTCGTGCCCTGCCAATACCGCTTCGATCTCGCTGGGCTCAACGCGGTAACCGCGTATCTTCAGTTGCTGGTCCAGCCGCCCCAGGAACTCAATCTCGCCACTCGCCCGATACCGTGCCAGGTCACCCGTCCGGTAAAGTCTCGCGCCGCCCACCGCACTGAACGGATGCGGCACAAACCGCTCCGCCGTCAGTCCCGCACCATGCAAATAGCCGCGCGCCAAACTCACGCCGCCCACATACAACTCCCCGCTCACTCCCACCGGCACCAGTCCTTGGCGCTCATCCAGTATGTATAGTTCCGTGTTGGCGATCGGTCGTCCAATCGGCACCCGCTCCCCCTCTCCCGCACCGCCACAGTCCCAAATGCAAACGTCGATCGTCGTTTCCGTTGGTCCATACTGATGGTGCAGACGCGCCGCCACCCGCTCCTGAAACTCTGCCTGCAGTTCGCGGCTCAGTGGTTCACCACCACAGAAGACGTGCTGCAGCCGCCCCCACTCCGCTACCCCGCTTTCCTGCAACACCACCTGCAAAAGCGCCGGCCCAAAGTGCACCTGCGTGATCTGCTGCGCCGCTATCGTGCGCACCAGGTAAGCGCTGTCGCGCTCGCCCCCGGGCGCGGCCAGCACCAGCTGCGCCCCAGCCAACAGGGGCGCGAAGATCTCCCAGACCGAGATGTCAAAACTGAGCGACGCCTTCTGCAGGAAACGATCAGATGGCCCAAGCGGGTAGGCTTGCTGCCGCCAGCTTAAATGGTTCACCACCGCCCCGTGCGTGATCAGCACTCCTTTGGGCCGGCCCGTCGACCCCGAGGTGTAGATCACGTAAGCCAGGTTCTCCGGCTCCAGCTTCACCTCAACTGCAGCCCCACTCTCCGGCTCGAGCTCGTCCCAGCCGCCATCCAGGCAAACCACGGCGGCATTCGTCTCCGGCAAGCTCGCTCGCAATCCTGGCTGCGTCAGCAACACTTTCACACCAGCATCAGCCAACATGTACTTCAGTCGTTCCGCCGGGTAGGCAGGATCCAGCGGCACATACGCGCCACCAGCTTTCAGGATGCCCAGCAAGCCCACCACCATCGCCAGCGAGCGCTCCACACAGATCCCCACGCGTTCTTCCGCTCGCACTCCCAGCCGCCGCAGATATCGCGCTAACTGATTGCTGCGCTGCTCCAACTCCCCGTAACTCAAACGCTCTGCGCCACACACCACCGCGATCGCTTCCGGAGTGCGTGCTGCCTGCTGCGCGAACAGCTCATGAATAGTCGTGTCCCGCGGATAAGCCGCGGCCGTCGCATTCCACTCCCACAGAATCTGTTCCACTTCCTTCGCATCCAGCATCGCAACATCGTCGATGCGCTGCGACGGGTCAGCCACCACACTCGACAGCAAATGCTGCCAGTGTGCTGCCATTCGTGTAGCGACCTCAGGAACGATGACGGCCTTGTTGTAGTTGAAACTCCCGGTGAGCGTCCCGTTATGCTCCACAAGGTTGAGGGTGAGATCGAACTTGGCGGTATCGACGTCCAACTCGAATGGCTTCACACGCAGCCCCGCAAGCTGCAACTCTTCCTGCGGTGTGCTGTTCAATGAAAACATCACCTGGAATAGTGGCGAGTAAGTGAGGCTTCTCTCAGGCTGCAAGTGTTCGACAAGCTTCTCAAACGGCAGCTCCTGATGTGCATAAGCATCGATGGCCGTCTTGCGTACTTGCGCGAGCAGCTCTCGAAAAGTCGGGTTATTCGATAATCGTGTGCGCAGCACCAGCGTGTTGACGAAACACCCGATCGAGTGTTGGGTCTCGGATGTGGTGCGACCGGCGATGGGCGTTCCCACGAGGATATCGTTCTCGCCTCGATACCGTTGCAGCAGGAGGGTGAAACTTGCCAGCAGCGTCATGAAAAGCGTGACGCCCTCATCGCGGCTGAGTGTCCGCACTGCATCGCTCAATTCTTTCGAAAGCGTGATCGGGTCTCTCGCACCTGTAAATTCTTCCGCGGTGCGGAGTGTTGGATCGCCGGATAACTCGAGCACGGGCGGTGCTCCCGCTAACTGTTGTTTCCAATATTCAAGATCCTGGTCCAGTGCCGCACCGGTCATTTGCTGACGCTGCCAAACGGCATAGTCGGCATATTGCACAGAGAGATCTGAAAACGGCGCTTCCTCGCCTCTTTGATAGGCGTTGTAGAGGACACTCAGCTCGCGCAGCAGAATACCGACAGACCATGCGTCAGCAATGATGTGATGGACCGTCATGAGTAATACGTGTTCGCCGTCGTCAAGTCGCAGCAGCGTCGCGCGGAAAAGCGGATGTTCCTGGAGATTGAAGGGCCGGCGCGCTTCTGCTGCGGTCAATTCACGCACGCGCTGCTCGCGTTTATGCTTTGCCCACGGTTGTAGATCGATGACCGGCAGCTCCAGCTCGAGTGTGGGTGCGATTAGCTGAACCGGTTCTCCGTCAACTAAACCAAAGGCCGTGCGCAGCGCTTCATGTCGTCGCACGATCTCGTTGAGACTGCGAGCGAGGCTCGCGATCTCGAGTGGACCCTCCAGATGGAAGGCTGCCGCAAGGTTGTAATTGGAGCTGTGGGACTCCAACTGTTCCAGAAACCACAGGCGCTCCTGAGCGAAAGAAGCAGGAATGACAAACAGTTCCTCGGTCATTGTCTTCTCCGCATCTTTCATTGTTTCCTGTAAGCCTCCGTGAGATTGATTGACCGGCGTGAAGTGACAGTCGTCCGGTACTGTTCCCGGCCCAGCGGCACAATTGCTTCGCGCGCCGGTACGTTTTGAGTCAGCATGCTTTCGATTAATTCTGACTGTTGCGAGATGGTGGTTGCTTCGAAGAATCCGCGCAGGGACAAGTTGATGCGAAACGCTTCGTTTATTTTCCACGCCACTTGGGTTGCGAGAAGGGAGTGGCCGCCGATTTCAAAAAAGTTGTCATGCAGGCTGACCCGCGAGAGGCCAAGCATCTCGCTCCATATACCCGCCACAGCTTTCTGCATCGGCGTTTGGCAGGGCACAAAAGTGCCTGCCAGTTCCGGACTCATTTGCGGTGCAGGCAAAGCGGCTCTGTCGATCTTTCCCTCGTGGTTTAGCGGAAACGCTTCCAGCAGCACGAACGCGGCTGGAATCATGTAGCCGGGTAATCTCGTGCTGAGGTATTCGCGCAGCTCTTTCGCAGAAGGCTTCTGTTGTGGTGCAGGGAGAACGTAAGCGACGAGTCGCGCCTTTGCGGCCTCCTCTTCCGGAACTAACACCACACAGTCAAGTACGGAACTATGATCACGCAATACCGTTTCGATCTCGCTGGGCTCAACGCGGTAACCGCGTATCTTCAGTTGCTGGTCCAGCCGCCCCAGAAATTCAATCTCGCCACTCGCCCGATACCGTGCCAGGTCACCCGTCCGGTAAAGTCTCGCGCCGCCCACCGCACTGAACGGATGCGGCACAAACCGCTCCGCCGTCAGCCCCGCACCATGCAAATAGCCGCGCGCCAAACTCACGCCGCCCACATACAACTCCCCGCTCACTCCCACCGGCACCAGTCCTTGGCGCTCATCCAGTATGTATAGCTCCGTGTTGGCGATCGGTCGTCCAATCGGCATCCGCTCCCCCTCGGCCGCACCGCCACAGTCCCATATGCAAACGTCGATCGTCGTTTCCGTTGGTCCATACTGATGGTGCAGACGCGCCGGCACCCGCTCCTGAAACTCTGCCTGCAGTTCGCGGCTCAGTGGTTCACCACCACAGAAGACGTGCTGCAACCGCCCCCACTCCGCTACGCCGCTTTCCTGCAACACCACCTGCAACAGCGCCGGCCCAAAGTGCACCTGCGTGATCTGCTGCGCCGCTATCGTGCGCACCAGGTAAGCGCTGTCGCGCTCGCCCCCGGGCGCGGCCAGCACCAGCTGCGCCCCAGCCAACAGGGGCGCGAAGATCTCCCAGACCGAGATGTCAAAACTGAGCGACGCCTTCTGCAGGAAACGATCAGATGGCCCAAGCGGGTAGGCTTGCTGCCGCCAGCTTAAATGGTTCGTCACCGCCCCGTGCGTGATCAGCACTCCTTTGGGCCGGCCCGTCGACCCCGAGGTGTAGATCACGTAAGCCAGGTTCTCCGGCTCCAGCTTCACCTCAACTGCAGCCCCACTCTCCGGCTCGTGTTCCTCCCAGTCGCCATCCAGGCAAACCACGGCGGCATTCGTCTCCGGCAAGCTCGCTCGCAAACGCCGCTGCGTCAGCAACACTTTCACACCAGCGTCGGCCAGCATGTACTGCAGTCGTTCCACCGGGTAGGCAGGATCCAGCGGCACATACGCGCCACCAGCTTTCAGGATGCCCAACAAGCCCACCACCATCGCCAGCGAGCGCTCCACACAGATCCCCACGCGCTCTTCCGCTCCCACCCCCAGCCGCCGCAGATATCGCGCTAACTGATTGCTGCGCTGCTCCAACTCCCCGTAACTCAAACGCTCTGCGCCACACACCACCGCAATCGCTTCCGGAGTGCGGGCTGCCTGCTGCGCGAACAGCTCGTGCATAGTCGTGTCCCGCGGATAAGCCGCGGCCGTCGCATTCCATTCGATCAGTTGCTGCCGCTGCTCCGCCTCACTCAGCAACCGCAACTCCGTCACTCGTTGCTCCGCGTCCGCTACCGCTCCCGCCAGCAGTCGCTCGTAGTGGCCCACCAGTCGCTCCATGCTGCCCGCTTCAAACAGGTCCACCCGGTAGCTCAACACCCCTCTGATCTCCTCGCCCGCTTCTTCCACCAGCAGCGTCAAATCAAACTTCGTCGTCCCCTCATCCACTTCCTCCAACTCACCCTTCACCCCTCCCAGCTCCAACCGCTCGCGCCCCACGTTGTTCAGCCCAAACAGCACCTGAAACAGCGGCGTATGACTGAGGCTCCGCTCCACCTGCAGCTCTTCCACTAACCGCTCAAACGGCACTTCCTGATGCTCGTACGCTCCCAGCCAGGTTTCCCGCACTCGCTGCAACAACTCCGCAAACGTCGGCCCCCCCGACAAGTCCACGCGCACCACCAGCGTGTTCACGAAGAAGCCGATCAACGGCTCCGTCTCCACTCGCGACCGCCCCGCCACCGGCGTTCCCAACATCACTTCCCGCTCGTTCGTGTAGCGTCCCAACACCGCCGCAAACCCGGCCAGCAACGTCATGAACAGCGTCGCCGAGTGTTCCCTACTCAACTGCTTCAAGCCACTGCTCAGCGCCGCCGCCAGCCGCACTGCCACGCGTCCACCGCGTTGCGTCGGTACCGCCGGGCGCCCCTGCTCCGTCGGCAGTTGCAGCACTGCCGGCGCTCCCGCTAACTGCTGCTTCCAGTAAGAAAGTTCTTCATCGAACCTCTCACCGTTCGATAACTGCCAGCTAGCATAATCACCGTACTGAATCGGCAATTCGGGTAACGGCGACGGCTGGTTCCTTGTGAACGCACGATAGAGCGCGCTCAACTCACGCATGAAGATGCTCAGCGACCATGCATCCGAGATGATGTGGTGCATATTCAAGAGCAGGATATGTTCAGTCGCGCGCAGCTTGATTAATGTGAGCCTTATAAGTGGACCAGCAGCAAGATCGAAAACGTGGTTAGCTTCCGCCTGCACGAGATTTTGAGCTTCCGCATCCTGTTCGAAATCACGTGCACTCAGATCGTGCGCGATTAATCTCATGCGACCTGGCGGAGATATGACAGCGACAGGACGTCCCGCTGAGTTCTGGAAAGTGGTTCTCAAAACTTCGTGACGACGTACGGTCTCATCGAAACTCCGCTCGAGAGCGGAAACATCGAGCTCTCCCTTGAGACGGACCATACCGCCTACGTTGTAGAAGGGGCTGCCTTGCGTGAGTTGCTCGATAAACCAAAGACGCTGTTGCGCGTAAGACAACTCAAAAGGTTTGCCTTCTTCACGCGCCTTACGCTCGATCCGATCGCGCGCGCTGCTTTGCGCTGCTAACGCCTCCACCTGAGCCGCCATCTGCCGCAGCTTCGGTCCTTCGAACAACTGTCGCAGCATCAACTCGACCCCGAAGGCATCGCGCACGCGTGCCAGCAATCTCGTCGCCAGCAGTGAATGCCCGCCGAGCTCAAAGAAGTTATCTTCCAGCCTGATGGGAGAGAGGTTGAGCAGCTTTTCCCAGATACTCTTCAGAACAGACTCACGCTCGGTCAGATGTTCGGGCGTGTATTTTCTGCCGTGGGTGAACGCGGAGAGTGGCTCAGGCAGCGCGCGTCTATCGACCTTGCCATTCGGAGTCAGAGGCAATTCGTCGAGCATAACGAACGTGTCAGGCATCATGTGCTCGGGAAGCCTCACTCGCAGATGGTTTTTTAACTCGGGTACGAGCGCGTTGTACAACTTTCCGCGTAGCGGATCGTTTGCGAGTGAGTGTTGCACTTTATGCGCGCGGTTTGTCGAAACCGGCAACGCGGGCATTGAGGTGTTTTCGACATGAGCGAAACGCACACGGAAAGATCCACTCGTGTCCAAACCGGCATATCCAATCTCAACGCGGTAGCCGAGCTCCTCTCCAAGCTTCCACAACTCCTCCGGATCGACCGCTTCATCACGGCGTACTTTGTCGAGCGCTGCTCGAATCTCACCGGCCGTTGCCGGTCCCGACGGATCGGCAATCAGGGCGCGAGCGACGACATCCGCCACTACCCGCGCATTCGGCACATTAGTCAAAAACAGATCGTCGGGTCGGTAATCTTTGAGAAATTGCCGTAACAGCGTGGTAGAAAAACCTTCGAGTCCCCAATCGACTACCGCGGGCCTGTCGCCGTTTGAAGTTCCGGCTCTGTCACCGACGTGCAGGATCACGTCATAGCGAAAGCGAGTAAGTTCGTTTTGAAAGCGACTACGCTTTGCATGAACCTCAACACTGCTGATCTGCGGAAGTTTGTCTGTTAATGACGTGAAGAGCGCCGGATCGATAATCAACTCTTCTTCCTGGTCCATGTGACGGCGCACTCGCTGGGCCAGTTCTCGGCGCGATAACGAATCAGGACACTGGTGGAGCTGCACAGACGCATGAAAGGATTCGAGCAGTGGCAGACTGCGAACGTCGCCGATAAAAATCGCGCCACCGGGTCTGACCTTTTTTGCAGTTTGCGACAGTACGTCGATCAGGTAGTCGACACTGGGAAAGTACTGGACCACTGAATTCAGAATCACTGTGTCGACCGGCTCTTTGATTACGGTCACTACTTCGTCCGCAGCGCATTTTTGCAAAGTAACCTGGGGCAGCTTGGTTGCAGGCTGCTGTAGTTGTTGGCCCACATACTCCAAAGCATTTTCTGACAAATCAACACCGGTGTACTCACTGCACTGAGGTGCAACTCTGAAGAGCAGCAAACCAGTTCCACAACCGACATCCAGCACGCGCTTTGGCGCGAGTGACAGTATTCGTTCGACTGTATTGTCGACCCACTCCCGCATTTGCTCGGCAGGGACGGGTTGACCGGTGTAGCTGCTGATCCAGCCTTTAAGGTTGAGCGTGGCCTCATGAGAATCGTCAGCGGATGATCGACTGTAGGTTTTGTTCCAGATGGTTTCCCATTGTGAAACGTGTTCCGCTTCCAGTTCGGTTTTACCTGCGAGTTGAGCCGCTGAATCAGATACGAAATACGCAATGAGGCGGTGATCGCCAGGCGTTGGCTCGGTCGCGACTGCAACGCTGCGCGAGACAAGCGGGTGCTGCGAAAGCGCCTCCTCGATCTCACCCAATTCAATTCGATAACCACGCAACTTAACCTGGTGGTCGGTGCGGCCGAGAATTTCCACGTTGCCGTCAGACAGGTAACGCGCGCGGTCGCCCGTTTTGTAGAGACGCTCACCGGCATTCCGGCTGAATGGGTTTGGAACGAACTGCGTCGCCGTCAGCTCCGGACGCTTCAGATAACCGCGAGCTAATCCCTCGCCGCCGATGTACAACTCTCCTGAGACGAGGGGCGGAACGAGTTGCATTTGCTCGTCGAGAATGAACACCTGCGTGTTTGCAATCGGACGGCCTACGTGAACGAATGGATCGCCCTTCTCCACTCGACACAGCGTCGACCAAATCGTCGTCTCGGTTGGACCATACAGATTCCAAACTGATGCACCACGCTGCAACAACTGCTCGGACAAATCTCGTCGCAGCGCCTCGCCACCACAGAGTAGTTTCAACTCGCGATCGTCTTGCCAGCCCGCTTCGAGCAACAAGCGCCACGTCGATGGAGTCGCCTGCATCACGGTGGCACGCGATGAATTCAATTCCTCGATCAAAAGGCGCCCGTCAGTTGCGACTTCCCGCGTTACGAGAACGACGCGAGCGCCGGTTATGAGTGGCAGGTATATTTCGAGCCCGGCGATGTCAAACGAAAGCGTCGTCACTGACAGCATCACGTCCGCGGCGGTCAAACCCGGACACTTTTGCATCGAGCTTAAAAAATTCATCAAGGCGCGATGCGTAATCTGAACACCTTTCGGTTTTCCGGTTGAGCCCGACGTGTAGATGACGTAGGCCAGGTTTGCAGTGCTCAACGGAATTGACGGGTTGGAGCCGCTCTCCCGGGCCAGTAAATCTTGATCGCGATCGACTGCGAGGATCTCTGCATTGCATTGAGGAAGTTGTTGAACCAGATTTTCCTGCGTCAACACGATCAGTGGTTCCGCATCTTCAAGCATCAGCGAGAGACGTTCGCGCGGATAACCCGTGTCAAGCGGCAGGTAGGCTGCGCCCGCTTTCAAGACGGCGAGGATGGCCACCACCATCTCGGGCGAACGGTCCATGAAAATTCCGACGAGCGTTTCAGTTCCGACCTCGCGCTTTTGCAGGTAACGAGCGAGGCGATTTGCGGCACTGTTCAAGTCGTCGTAAGTGAGCGCCGTGCCTGCGCATTCCAACGCAACCGTATCAGGACTCTTTCGCGCCTGCTCTTCGAAAAGTTGAGTTACACAGACGGTTGGAAAATCGACGGTAGTAGCGTTCCATTCAGCTATTTGCTGTTGCTGTTCTTCATCAAGTAACGGCAACGTGACAATAGAACGATCGGGATCGGCGATTATCGCACTCAGCAACGTGCGGAAATGCACTGCCATGCGTTCGATGGTTGCGGCGTCGAACAGATCGGTGTTGTATTCAAAGTAACAGTTCAGCGTGCCGGATTTCTCAACCACATAAAGCGACAGATCAAGTTTCGAGGTCTTTCGTTCAAACTCAAATTCCTCCGCTTCGAGTCCGGGCAACTTGAGTTGAGGTAAAGGAACATTTTGTAAGACAAACAACACCTGGAAGAGCGGCGTGTAGCTCAAGCTGCGAGCGGGCTGCAACTCTTCGACAAGTTTCTCAAACGGCAGATCCTGGTGAGCGTAAGCTTCAAGCGCCCGATCTCTGACTTGTTTGAGCAGCTCGCGGAAAGTTGGACCACCCGAAAGATCGGTTCGCACCAGCAGAGTGTTCACGAAGAACCCGATGAGATCCTCTGTCTCAGTACGCGTGCGATTGGCAATAGGAGTACCGATGACGATGTCGTCCTGATGCGTGTAACGAGAAAGCAGCGTCTGGAAGGTCGCCAACAGCGTCATGAACAACGACGCGCTCTCGCGCCGGCTGAAGTCGTGAACGCGCCGCACGAGCTCTTGCGGAAGAGAGCTGCAATACCAGGCGCCGTTGAAGCTCTCGGTACGCGGACGCGGTCTGTCGGTTGGCAGCTCGAGAAATTCAGGAGCTCCTGACAATCGCTCTTTCCAGTAGCCCACCTGCTCTGAAAGCACCGGACCCTTAAACCAATCGCGCTGCCATTGAGCGAAGTCGGCGTATTGAATTTGCAACTCGGGAAGATCTGGCGCTTCGTTGTTCAGGTAGGCGCTGTAGAGCGTCGATAGCTCCTTACTAAGGACACCGATAGACCATCCATCGAAACAAATGTGATGCATTGCCACGAGCAACACCGCATCGTTTCCTGCGAGTCGCAGCACTGTGGCGCGTAGCAATGGGCCACGCTGCAGATCAAACGGGCGCTCTGCTTCCTGCTGGGCCCGTGCGGTTGCGTCGTCGCTTCCTCGCAGATCGATCGTCGTGACTCTGAATCTCTCAGCGGCATGCGTTATTTGTGCTGGTCTCTCGTTGACCAGTTTGAAGGTGCTGCGAAACACCTCGTGTCGCCGAGTTATCTCGGTTAAAGCGGCTTCCAAAACCTCGAGGTTAAGAGTGCCCTTTAAGCGCCAGGCAAAGGCCATGTTGTAAGCTGGACCAGCCTGTTCGAGTTGTTCCAGAAACCACAATCGCTGTTGCGCAAACGATAATCGTGTTGGCTCTCCCCCTTTTCGCGGCAACCGCTCGATCGCACTTTCAGGAACAGCGGTCCCAACCCGTAACTCTGACTCGATCTGTTGAGCCATTTGCCTGACCGTCGGCTCCTCAAACAACTGTCGCAGATTCAGCTCCACGCCACTTGTTTCTCTCACACGAGCCAGAAGCCGCGTCGCCAGCAGCGAATGGCCGCCTAAGTCGAAAAAGTTTGCTTCTGGACCAACTTGTTCGACGTTCAGAACGTTGGCCCAGAGCGAAGCAATCCACTCTTCGGTCGCGGTCAATGGCTCAGCACCTGCGGATTGCGAGAGTTCTGGTTTGAGCGTCCGTAAAGTGCGCCGATCGATCTTGCCGTTGGGGTTGAGCGGCATCGTCTCGAGCACGACGAACGCCGCCGGCACCATGTACTCAGGTAGCCGCAGTTTCAGGTGCACGCGCAACTGTTTCGTGTCGGGATTCCGGTTTGATTCACCGGCTACGTAAGCCACAAGCTGTGGTCCATACTGGCCTTCATGAACGACGACAGCGGCTTGTTTGACCTGTGGCTCAGCTTCGAGGGCTGCTTCGATCTCACCCAACTCGATACGATAGCCACGCAGCTTCAACTGATTGTCGGCCCGTCCCAGAAACTCCAGCGCGCCATCACTCCGGTATCGCGCCAGGTCTCCCGTCCGGTACAGCCGCGCCCCGGCTACCCCACTGAACGGGTCCGGCACAAACCGCTCCGCCGTCAGGCCCGGTCGTTGCAGGTAACCACGCGCCACCCCAGCCCCGCCGATGTACAACTCGCCAATCCCGCGCAGCGGCACCAACTCCAGCCCTTCATTCAACACATAGACCTGCGTGTTGTTGATCGGTCCGCCGATCGTGGGCGCTTCACGGCCACGCCCCACCAGACTCCACGTCGAGTAAGTGGTCGTCTCCGACGGTCCATAAAGGTTGTAGACTTTGGCCACTGTCTCCAGCCCGTAGAGTTGGTCCACCAGCCGCCGCGCTAAGGCTTCGCCTGCCAGGTTTACGGTCTGGACGCTGGCCGGCACCGCCCCCAGCCGCACTAACTCCGTCATCGCTGACGGCACCGTGTTCACCAGCGTTACGGCTTCCCTCTTTCCTATCTCAGCCAAACTCAACGCATGCTCGGCGACGATTACTTTCCCGCCCCGACTGAGGGGCAGAAACAGCTCAAACACCGACAGGTCGAAACAGATTGAGGTGCCTGCCAGCACGCCCGCCAACTCCGCCGCACTGAACGTCCGCTGGCCCCAACTCAGCATCGCTACTGCGTTCTCGTGCGTGATGGCAACACCCTTTGGGGCGCCCGTCGAGCCGGACGTGTAGATGATGTAGGCCAGCTGCTGGGCGGCCACCTGCGGCAACGCCGCCGCTTGGGAGTGCCCCGCCTGGTCGGCGCTTTCGCCAAAGCGGTCACTCAGATTGACCACCGTCGTGCCTTCCGCCACTGACAGCACGGGGTGCAGGTGGGGCTGCGTCAGCAACACTTTCACACCAGCGTCGGCCAGCATGTACTTCAGTCGTTCCGCCGGGTAGGCAGGATCCAACGGCACATACGCACCACCCGCTTTCAGGATGCCCAGCAAGCCCACCACCATCGCCAGCGAGCGCTCCACACAGATCCCCACGCGTTCTTCCGCTCGCACTCCCAGCCGCCGCAGATATCGCGCTAACTGATTGCTGCGCTGCTCCAACTCCCCGTAACTCAAACGCGCTGCGCCACACACCACCGCGATCGCTTCCGGAGTGCGTGCGGCCTGCTGCGCGAACAGCTCATGCATAGTCGTGTCCCGCGGATAAGCCGTGGCCGTTGCGTTCCATTCGATCAGTTGCTGCCGCTGCTCCTCCTCACTCAGCAACCGCAACTCCGACACTCGTTGCTCCGCGTCCGCTACCGCTCCCGCCAGCAGTCGCTCGTAGTGGCCCACCAATCGCTCCATACTGCCCGCTTCAAACAGGTCCACCCGGTAGCTCAACACCCCTCTGATCTCCTCGCCCGCTTCTTCCACCAGCAGCGTCAAATCAAACTTCGTCGTCCCCCCATCCACTTCCTCCAACTCTCCACTCACGGCGCCCAACTCCAACCGCTCGCGCCCCACGTTGTTCAGCCCAAACAGCACCTGAAACAACGGCGTATGACTGAGGCTCCGCTCCACCTGCAGCTCTTCCACTAACCGCTCAAACGGCACTTCCTGATGCTCGTACGCTCCCAGCCATACTTCCCGCACTCGCTGCAACAACTCCGCAAACGTCGGCCCCCCCGACAAGTCCACGCGCACCACCAGCGTGTTCACGAAGAAACCGATCAACGGCTCCGTCTCCACTCGCGGCCGCCCCGCCACCGGCGTTCCCAACATCACTTCCCGCTCGTTCGTGTAGCGTCCCAACACCGCCGCAAACCCGGCCAGCAACGTCATGAACAGCGTCGCCGAGTGTTCCCTACTCAACTGCTTCAAGCCCCTCGTCAGCGCCGCCGGCAGCCGCACTGCCACGCGCCCACCGCATTGCGTCGGTACCGCCGGGCGCCCCTGTTCCGTCGGCAGTTGCAGCACTGCCGGCGCTCCCGCTAACTGCTGCTTCCAGTAATTAATTTCCGCATCGAGCTCACCGCGCTCCATTCGTCGTCTCTGCCATTCGGCGAAATCGGCGTACTGGATCGGCAGATCGTGCAGCGCTGGCGATTTGTCTTCAGTAAATGCGGCGTAGAGCTCATTCAGCTCGCGCACCAGGATCGCGATGGACCAACCATCCGAGATGATGTGGTGCATGTTCAGCAGCAGAGCGTGTTCCGCTTCGTCCAAACGAGCCACTTGAATGCGCAACAGCGGCCCGCGAGAGAGATCGAAAGGACGTCGCGCTTCGTCGACAGCTAAACGTTGCAACAATTCTTCCCGCCGGCTTCGAGGCTCTCGTTGTAGATCGATTAGTGGAATCGAAAGGACTAATGAGGGGGCTACAACTTGAACGGGATCGTCACCCATCTCGACGAACACAGTCCGCAAGATCTCATGCCGCCGCACTATCTCATTGACACTTCGCTCCAGAGCTTCGAGGTTCAATGGTCCAACAAGACGCACCAGGCCCGTCATGTTATAAACGGTCTTTTCATGTTCCAGCCGATCGAGAAACCAGAGCCGTTGCTGCGCGTACGAAAGCGATCTGGGCACATCATGCGCACCGCTCGCCCGAATCGGTTCGATCTGCTGCACTTGCTCGCGCAGCGCCGCCTCGATGCCTTGCGCGAAACCGGCGAGCGTCGGTGTTGCGAACAAACTTCGCACCGGTAGATTTACTTTGAGCGCTTCATTGATACGAGAGATGACCTGCGTGGCGAGGAGTGAGTGTCCGCCAAGATCGAAGAAGTTGTCGTGGACGCCAACCTGCGTAGCGCGCAACAACTGCATCCACACGTCAGCAACAAGCCGTTCGTTGGGCGACGCCGGTGGTTCGTATTCTCGTGTTCGCTGCGGAGACCATTCAGGAGCAGGCAGCCGGCGCCGATCGATCTTGCCGTTGGGATTGAGCGGCAGCTCCTGCAACGGCTCAAACACCGCGGGTACCATGTGCTTCGGCAACTTTTGCAGCAGACGCTCGCGCAGCTTTGCAGTTGAAAATGTGTCTCCCGTTTGAGCTGGAACAATGTACGCGACGAGCTGTCGGTCAGAATCGAAGTCGTCCGCGACGACAGCGGCTTGTTTGACCTGTGGCTCAGCTTCGAGGGCTGCTTCGATCTCACCCAACTCGATACGATAGCCACGCAGCTTCAACTGATTGTCGGCCCGTCCCAGAAACTCCAGCGCGCCATCACTCCGGTATCGCGCCAGGTCTCCCGTCCGGTACAGCCGCGCCCCGGCTACCCCACTGAACGGGTCCGGCACAAACCGCTCCGCCGTCAGGCCCGGTCGTTGCAGGTAACCACGCGCCACCCCAGCCCCGCCGATGTACAACTCGCCAATCCCGCGCAGCGGCACCAACTCCAGCCCTTCATTCAACACATAGACCTGCGTGTTGTTGATCGGTCCGCCGATCGTGGGCGCTTCACGGCCACGCCCCACCAGACTCCACGTCGAGTAAGTGGTCGTCTCCGACGGTCCATAAAGGTTGTAGACTTTGGCCACTGTCTCCAGCCCGTAGAGTTGGTCCACCAGCCGCCGCGCTAAGGCTTCGCCTGCCAGGTTTACGGTCTGGACGCTGGCCGGCACCGCCCCCAGCCGCACTAACTCCGTCATCGCTGACGGCACCGTGTTCACCAGCGTTACGGCTTCCCTCTTTCCTATCTCAGCCAAACTCAACGCATGCTCGGCGACGATTACTTTCCCGCCCCGACTGAGGGGCAGAAACAGCTCAAACACCGACAGGTCGAAACAGATTGAGGTGCCTGCCAGCACGCCCGCCAACTCCGCCGCACTGAACGTCCGCTGGCCCCAACTCAGCATCGCTACCGCGTTCTCGTGCGTGATGGCTACACCCTTGGGTGCCCCCGTCGAGCCGGACGTGTAGATGATGTAGGCGAGTTGCTGTGCGGCCACCTGCGGCAACTCCGCCGCTTTGGAGTGCCCCGCCTGGTCCGCGTTTTCGCCAAAGCGGCCACTCAGATTGACCACCGTCGTGCCTTCCGCCACTGACAGCACGCTGTGCAGGTGTGGCTGCGTCAGCAACACTTTCACACCAGCATCAGCCAGCATGTACTGCAGTCGTTCCGCCGGGTAGGCAGGATCCAGCGGCACATACGCGCCACCAGCTTTCAGGATGCCCAGCAAGCCCACCACCATCGCCAGCGAGCGCTCCACACAGATCCCCACGCGTTCTTCCGCTCCCACTCCCAGCCGCCGCAGATATCGCGCTAACTGATTGCTGCGCCGCTCCAACTCGCCGTAACTCAAACGCTCTGCGCCACACACCACCGCAATCGCTTCCGGAGTGCGGGCTGCCTGCTGCGCGAACAGCTCGTGCATAGTCGTGTCCCGCGGATAAGCTGCGGCCGTCGCATTCCATTCGATCAGTTGCTGCCGCTTCTCCTCCTCACTCAGCAACCGCAACTGCTTAACGCGTCGTCCCGGATCCCGGACAATGCTCTCGAGCAAACAACAAAAACTCGTTGCCATTCGCTCGATAGTCTCCTGCCGGAAAAGCCTGGTGTTGTACTGCAAGGATCCCGTTAGTCCTGCCTTGTCTTCAGCCAACATGAGCGTCAGGTCAAACTGAGCTATGCGCTGGTCCAGGGAAACGGACTCCAGGACCAATCCATCGAGATCGATACGTGCTCCCTCATCTCCGAGGGCGAATGCAGCGAGCTCCGCATTCTCGGCGCGATGAGTTTTTTCGAGCACTAACATCACCTGGAAGAGCGGTGAGCGACTGGGATCGCGCTCTGGCTGTAAGCGTTCAACCAGTAGCGCAAACGGATAATCCTGATGCTCGAGCGCGGATAAAACCGTCTGGCGAACGGCGCCGAGAAACTCTGCGAACGTCGGATTAGTAGAAAGATCAGCGCGCAGGCAAAGCGGATTGACGAAGTAGCCCAGCACTCCATTCAAACCTGCATGACTGCGGCCGGAGGCTGGCGAGCCAATCACCACCTCATCCTGTCCGGCATAACGAGCAAGCAGTACCTGGAAAGCAGCGACGAGTGTCATGTAGAGCGTCGCGCCATGGCCGCGTCCGAGCTCAGACATAGCCGCAACCAGAGGGGAAGACAGCCGGAATGCAACCGAAGCACCGCTGTAGGTTTGCGCTGGCGGGCGCGGAAAATCTTCAGGCAGGTTCAAAAGCGGCAGCTCACCACTCAACTGTCTGATCCAATACTCAGCCAGTCGATCCCCTTCGTGACTTTGCAGCATGCGATGCTGCCAGCGAACGTAATCGCTGTAACGCAAGGTGGGTGAAGGAAGATCGACGACATCGTGGTGCTTCTCAGCCTTGTACAGCAGACCCAGCTCATCCATCAGCACGCCGAGTGACCAGAAGTCAGCGGCGATATGGTGAATGACGAGTAAGAGGATATGCGTGCGGTCTGACTGTCGAAACAGATTGACCCGCATGAGTGGTCCATCCACGAGATTGAATGGACGCCACGCTTCGGCCACGAGTGTTTCTTTTACGTCATTATCAGCTACAGAAGTCACGTTAAAGCTGACTTCGATTCCGTCATGGACTACCTGCAACGGCTCGTGACCGGCTTCAGCAGTAAAAGTCGTGCGCAGTATTGGGTGTCGATCCACTAGTCGCTGAAATGCGCGCCGCAATGCGTGAGTGTCGATCTCACCGTCGATCTTCATCGCTACCGCTATGTTGTAAGCGGAACTGTCAGGATCGAGTTGATGAAGAAACCATAAGGCACGCTGGCCATAGGAAAGAGGAAACTCGCGCTCTTCGCCGGACGGGGCATCGATGCGGGCCGCGACCATGGCGCCACTTTGCAACTCCGCCACAATCTGTTCGGCAAGCTGCGTTGCCGTCAGATCCTGTAAGAACCTGACCATCGGCAAACTTGTGCCGAGGTTTGTCTCCAGGCTGTGCGCGAGCTCAATCGCCGCGAGAGAATCCAAACCGTATCGCCCGAGTGGCTGTTGGAGATCCAGAGCTGCGGCATCGATTCTCAAGTGCCGCGCGACTTGCCCACTCAGCCAATTGAGCACCGATTGCAGATCATGACCCGCGAGACTTTCTGTTTCAGGTAGTAAATCATCTTCGGTTGCGAGCGGCTCCTGCCAATCGGCGATCACGTCAAGCGTCTTATCCAGAAATCCCACCCGACACGCGTGTCTCTGAATTTTTCCGCTGGACGTCTTCGGGAAAGTGCCGTGCTTGATCAGAACCACGGCATGAACCTGGATATCGTGATGCTGGCTAACGGCCTGGCGAATAGCTGTGAGCGCTGCGCCGGCATCGGCGTTTTTCTTGCGCTCAATCTCCTGCACGAGCACCAGCCGTTCCTCACCAGCAATCACGATCGAGAACGCGGCCCCACACCCGGCGCGCAATGAAGGATGACTTTCCTCCATCGTCTGCTCGATGTCCTGCGGGTAATGATTGAGACCGCGAATGATAATGAGATCTTTCAACCGGCCGCCGATGTACAACTCGCCATCGCGGATAAACCCAAGATCACCGGTGCGCAGAAACGGTCGTTGACGACGATCGCCGGCAAGGCGCGCTTGAAACGTTTGCTCGGTTTCTGCCGGGCGATTCCAGTAGCCGAGTGCCACACTCGCATTCGCAACCCAGATCTCACCGACCTCATCAACGCCACACCTGCAACCGGTCTTCGGATCAACGATTACAACACTCGTATCGTCATCGAAACTGCCGCAACTGATGAGGACTTGTTCGTCCGATTCATTGTTCGCTGCCGCGATCCGATTCTGTTGCAAAGCGCTTGCAGACAGACGCTGGCGCGCGGACGTTGAACCTGCCTTGCGCACGCCACTGACTACGAGCGTCGCTTCGGCGAGACCGTAAGCTGGGTAAAAAGTGCTTTCGCGAAAACCCTGCGGCCCGAAAGTTTTCGAAAATGCATCGAGCGAGGCAGCCCGTAACGGCTCAGCACCGTTTATCGCAACCTGCCACGAGCTGAGATCGAGCGTTGCACGTTGTTCGGCAGTGATGCGGCGGACGCAATAGTCAAAAGCGAAATTGGGTGCGGCGCTATGAGTTACGCGTAAACGGGAGATCGCATCGAGCCATCTGAACGGCGTTTGCAAAAATGCCGCCGGCGACATGAGATAGCTCGGAAGTCCTTCGTAAAGTGGATGAATAATGCCTGCGACCAGACCGAGATCGTGGAAGTGAGGCAACCAGAACATCGCGATGCTATCTGGTGTGTAGTGAAATGAGTTTGTGACGTAACCCGCATTATGAAAAAGGTTGGCGTGACTCATCATCACGCCCTTCGGCGAGGAAGTCGAACCCGAAGTGTATTGCAGATAAGCTAAAGTCTGCGCGTTGATTTCCGGATCGGCCCACGCGCTTGCCCAGTCGTCTGAAATACTCTCTACTTCGGCCCAGTGCAATCTTTGTAGCCAGGGTAATCCTGCGAGATCTTCTGAGTCTTTGGGATTGAATGGTGCTTTCGCAGTGGCGAGCGCGATCGACGCTTGTGCGTTTTCGGCGATCCCTTCGAGACGTGCAAGCGTTCGGCCCGGTCTGAGTGCATACACTGGAACAGCGACTGCCCCGGCGTACAAACAACCGAAAAAAGCTTCGACGAATTCGAGTCCCGGTGGAAAGAACAACATCACACGTTCGCCGGCGCCGCCGTGTGCTTGCAGATAAGCGGCGATGGCGCGTGCCCTTGTATCAAGCTGGCTGTACGTCAGCAGTGAATTGGCGATCGATTCGTGCCTGAGAAAGGTGTAAGCAGTTTTTTCAGACTGATACTGTGCTCTCCCACGAAGCAGCTCGATCAACGTGAGCCTACGGAACATAAAGCTTGAGGATCGCGGAACTGCGGGGTTGTTCCGAGTCTTTCTTAAAACTTAGAGAGTATTAACGCGAGTGCTCACCCAACAGCTTTCCATGGCTGCCTTCTGAACCCTATGCGTCGGATATGAGTATTGATAATTGGCAAGCACGGTTAATCCATGCCTGAAGGAAGCGACAAAGGCCGGGTAGGTGCCTTGGTTTGAAAGCAGCCCCTTGTACGACTTCACTAAATACTTTTCACCGTACTTGGTTTTCTCTGTGCAACGGCGTTGCGCAAAAAGTCCAAAATCATTCTTGGATCGGGTCAGTACAGAGAGCGGTAGCGACCTGGTCAGTGATCAGCATGCGATATTTTCTAAGATTCTTGAAACCCATCGTTCGACCAGGTCGCTACCGCTCTCTGTACTGACCCGATCCAAGTGCGATTCCTACTTTTTGTGCAAAGCTCTGTGCAACAGAGAAAAATTTTCGTGCAAAGCCTTTTATCGTTACGAGAGATTTCATACTACCAGCGACCAGATTTTTCCTCAATGATTTTCAACAAGAATTGAAACTTATGTGACTTCTCGATGCGAGCGTTATGTGTGTGTCTGACTAAGTGCGAAGTCAGACATTCTTCTCAGGAAAAAATGTCTGCTATGATGCGACCACCTCCCAACCCAACCCGACTGTGCTGTAGGTCTCGATCGCGACAAAACGATGTGCGGTATTGTTTGCCTCGTTCATTTCGGTGAGGATGGACCAGTGTCAACCAAACCTTTGGTTGACGCTAATAATCTCGCCAGGCATCGCGGACCTGATGACGAAGGTTATCTGCTTTGGAAACCCGGTTCCGCGCCCACAGTCTATTCGGGTTCTGAAACGGCGCTACGTTCGATCGAGGCGAGGAAACTCAGCCCGTTGCCTTCGCCGGCTAATTATCAAATCGGCTTTGGGCACCGCCGTCTCAACATTCTCGACCTCTCACCCGCCGGTCATCAACCGATGATCGACGCGACGACGGGTCTCGCGATTGTTTACAACGGAGAGATCTACAACTACGTCGAGCTACGACGGGAGCTGGAACACAAAGGATATTCTTTCACTTCACACACTGACACCGAAGTAATCCTCGCCGCCTGGTCTTTTTGGGGTGCAGACTGTCTGCACCGTTTCAATGGAATGTTTTCGTTCTGCCTGCTCGATCCGCGAAACGGAGGGACATTGCACGCCGTCCGCGATCGCTTCGGAGTTAAGCCGCTGTACTGGGCACGACTCGGAAAGACGTTTGTGTTTGCCTCAGAGATAAAACAGATTCGCTCACTGCCCTGGTTTTCACCGCGACTCGACAAAGGTAGTGTGCGCGATTTTCTGGCCGCAAGCATGCTCGACCATACGTCGCACAGTTTTGATGAGAACATTCAACAACTGCGCGGCGGCGAACGAGCAGTTTTGGATCTATCGCGGGGCGACGTTGAGATCTCGCGCTGGTACAGCCTAACACCCGTATTGTGGAAAGGATCTGGTGCAGACGCGGAGGCTCGATTCAAGGAGCTTCTCGCCGACAGTGTGCGTCTCCGGCTCCGTGCGGACGTCGCGGTTGGGTCGTGTTTGTCCGGCGGACTTGATTCAGCGGCAATCGTCTGTCTTCTGAAAGAACTTCTCGTCGCACAAAACGGAACGCTTAATCACATTACCGTCACGTCATGTTTCGAAGACGAACGTTTCGATGAATGGCGCTTCGCAAAACAGGTGGTGAATAAGACACACGCGACTTCCCTGCGCGTGTGGCCGACGATGGAGCGTCTTAAAGATGACTTCGAGCGGCATCTCTGGCACCTCGATGAGCCTTGTGGTTCAACCAGCCAGTTTAGTCAGTGGTGTGTGTTTGCAGGTGCGGCCGAGCTCGGCCTAAAGGTGATGCTGAGTGGTCAGGGCAGCGACGAACAATTAGCGGGATATGGAACGAACGACACCGCACTAATGACCGGACTATGCAGGCGCGCAGCGCTTCGAAGAATGCGAGGCGAGGCGATCGCGTTTCACGAGAGAACCGGTACTTGGCCCATCGATACGATGTTGAGGGCGCTTCGCAACCTGTTTCCTTCACGCCCTCAGCCTGACAAAAATCCCGATTGGCTGAAACTGGAAGCGCCGTCGCATGCTGAGAATGTTGCGCCACATGATCTGAATGAGAGTTTGATACGACAAACACTCGAGACTTCGTTGCCGGCGCTCCTTCGTTTTGAAGATCGGCTTTCGATGGCGTGGTCAATTGAATCGCGAGTTCCGTTTATGGACTACCGGCTGGTGGAATTTATTGCCGGACTCCCGGATCATTTCAAGCTCCACCAGGGATTAACCAAGCGCGTGATGCGAGAGAGTTTGCGAGGTGTCTTGCCGGAGGACATTCGCCAGCGACGAGACAAGATGGGTTTTGTTACGCCTCAAAGTGTCTGGTTGCGTGAGACTGCAACGGGCTGGTTCCGGCGCGCGCTCAACGAAGCGCTTGATATCGCTCCGGATTTCTTCGATCGCGATCGAGTCACGGCGATGCTTGACGCAATGATTGCCGGACAGATCAAATTCTCTTTTGTTCCCTGGCGCATCATCACTTTTGGAAAATGGTTGAACATGAACAGTTGAGCCTGGCTTTGCACGAAAAAGTCCTAAAATCCCACCCACGGCAGTGGGTGGATTGATTCAGGTCCTTTCTACAAAATATCCCGAACTGTAAGTTAATCCCACTCATGGCAATGGGTGGATACTTCAAATCCTTTCTTAGATAGTATTTGAACGATCCACCAACTTCCGTTGGTGGGATTAAAGCCGTGTTGGGTTTTGCAGTAGAAAGGATCTGAAACGAACCACCCACTGCCGTGGGTGGGATTTCCGACTTTTTGTGCAGGGCCATTGAGCCTGATTCATTTGACGGTAAGTAAGGTGTCGAAACTGAAGTACCACGGCGAGTATTCGTCACCGAGAATTTGTTTGGCGACAACGCGCAACTTTTCGAGACCGATCTCCTCCTCAGTGAATCCGCGCCGCAACAATCTGATCGTATTGCCCAGACTTAGCTGGAGGCCGATGAGCCTTTCGGCGTTGCCCATCTCGATGCTATGCAACAAACAACTTTTGATGACACGAAAAATCTTGCTTTCCTGCATGTAGGCAAGATGTTGCGCTTTGGTCCAACTCACTACCGTGTCTTGTTGCGGATCTTCTTTTTCGGCGATGTCGATCAGGTTTGCAATTCGTGATCTGAACTCCTGTAAAGCAGCCACCACTTGCCAGTTCATCGTCGGAAGGTCGCAGTCGTGCACGAAGGCAAATACTCCATCTCTTCGTAAAATGCGACACACTTCTCTCATCGCGCTCTTGGGTTCCATCCAGTGTAAGGATTGAGCGCACATTACGATATCCGCACAACTGTCAGGCAGTCCGGTGTCGTCAGCGAGTCCCTTTCGATACGACACATTTGTATAGCCGTCCGAGCGTTCGCGTGCCCAACTGAGCATGTCGTCGTTTGGTTCAATACCGATAACTTCTTCAGCGTGTTCGGCCCAAAAGCGAGTCGACAAACCGGTGCCGCTACCGAGGTCAACCACCAATCGCGGGCGCGACGCGTGAATAAACTCGCCGATTACGTGCAACAACGCGGTTGGCGGGTGTGGCCGGTTCGCGTCATAACAGCGCGCCATACCACTGAAGCGATTGACGTTGGCTAAAAGTTGCTGAGAGATTTGTTCCACGCTCATTTTTATGATCACCGCCTTGTCCTAGCCCGGAGCGAGGGCAAGCCACGCTATACGATGATGCAGACCTTTCCGAAATGTCCACTCCTGGCGAAATAATCGTACGCTTCGTACGCTTCCTCGAAATCAAAGACGCGGTTCACTATAGAATGGATGAGATGCCTGGCGATAAAGTCGTTCATCGACTCGAACATTGCGCGCGAGCCGACATAGAGTCCGCGAATGTTTAGACTTTTTAGGATCACGGGCAAAGCGGGCACTGCGCCGGGAACACCGGAGGCAGCGCCGAGCGCAAGGATTTGCCCGTTCATACGCACTGCTTCGATCGATCTCTGGATTGTCGGCGCGCCGCCGAGCTCCAAAAGATGATCGCAGCCAACCCCATCTGTTAATTCCAGGACGACACGATCCCAGTCCGGAGTTTGTTTGTAATTAATCGTCTCAACGGCGCATAACTCTCGCACGCGCGCCAATTTTTCGTCGCTGCTCGACGCGACGATCACACGTGCGTTCAAAGCATGAGCAAACTGAATCGCAAACAAAGAAACGCTGCCTGTGCCTAACACAACCATGGTTTCCCCTGCCGATACTTTGCCCGTGTCGACAACGGCATTCCACGCGGTGACGGCAGCGAGCGGCAGTGCGGCGGCCTCTTCATCCGTGAATTTATCTGGCACATGGACCACACCGTCTTCATGTAGCACCACATACTCGGCAAGTACGCCGTTGATTGGGCCGCCGAGGGCAGACCTCGTCATCTCGGGCGTGATCCTTCCGTCGAGCCAATGCTGCATGAAGATACCGGCTACGCGGTCTCCCGCCTTAACACGAGTAACTTCCTCACCAGCAACTACAACTTCGCCAATACCATCAGATAGGGGAATCAGTGGGAAGTTATTAAAATAACTGGCGGCCTTTAATACAAACAAATCGCGCGGATTGAAACAGACGGCCCGCATTTTGATTAGTACTTCACGCCGGCCAGGGCACGGAACCGGACGCTCGATCAAAGTCAGAGAATCTAATCCGCCACCAGGCTCTTTTATTACATAGAGTTTCATTGTGTCGCGTAAGGCCGGTGCGTTGGTGCTCCTTTTGAGGGCGTGATTATGCAATAAGATCGGCTTGCCGACAGAGGCCTTTATTATCAGAAAGTGAAAAAGTAATGAGAAAACAATTTATCGTGTCGCTCGTGTCGATCTGTTTGGTCCTAATTCTTCTGACTACGATCGCCTGCGCTCAAAAGGCAGTCCCCGCCGCAAATCCAAACACGACGCCACGTCGAGAAGTCGCAGTAACGTTCGATGACCTGCCCGCGACCTACGGCAACGACGATCTGCAAAGACAAACAGACATCACAAAGCATTTGCTAATGCGTATCAAGGCGAACAACGTTCCGGCTATCGGGTTTGTCGTCGAGCGTAAACTACACGGGTATGGAAATGAGAACGAGCGCATTGGTCTACTGCGAATGTGGCTCGAGGCCGGATTGGATTTAGGCAATCACACCTACTCTCATATTAATAATGACCACGTTCCGTTGGCGACTTACGAAGAAGATGTTGTGCGCGGAGAGACAGTCACCAAAAAACTGCTTTCCGAAAAAGGAATGAAGCTACGATACTTTCGGCATCCATACCTGCAAACAGGTCCGACAGTGGAATACAAGCGCGGTCTTGAAACGTTTCTCGCCGGGCGTGGTTATACGATTGCGCCAGTTACTATCGACAATAATGATGTCATCTTCGCTGCGCTCTATGGCGACGCAAAAGTTCGCGGAGATCAGGCAACGATGAAGCGAGTAGCCGACGCATACATTCCGTATATGGAGGCGATTTTTGAATTCTTCGAGAAACTCTCAGTCGAAACGCTTGGATACGAAGTCAAACAGACCCTGCTACTTCATGCCAACGATCTGAACGCCGATCACTTTGACGATCTTGTGCGGATGATGAAGCGCCGGGGATATACTTTTATCCCTCTTCACGAGGCCCTGCAGGACAAAGCCTACAGCTTGCCAGACGCACAGGCCGATAAAGGATTGTCATGGATACATCGGTGGCGACTGGCGAAGGGCATGCCGTTGCAAATGGAGCCAGGTGAGCCTGAGTTCATCACGGCCTTATTCAGAAAGAGGCAACGTTGATTGAAGCTCCTCGCAGATTTGTTGTAATAGCCGGCGTTCGTCTGCTTTGGCGAGATTCAACTGCTCGAGGATTTCTCTGATTAGGTGCGGATCTTTGGAGTGCTCGTAGCGAAGGAACTTCCATCTGATCGAGTGAAACGCCCTCACCACTCTCTGAAAATCGTCCGCTAACTCCACGAGCCTGCCAGTGTACCTGTATTCAGAAATGACGAACTTAAACGCCTCGGCCAGGAAACGTTTATGCTCGTACAGTGCGTGTATCGGTACATAGGTTATGCATACGTGGCCGAGTAACAGTTGCTGCAAACCGATTTCGACGTGCTCGTATACTCTGCAGCCCCAGCGCAAGGTCGAATCAAGATCGACGCTCGCGGGAAGAAATGTTGTTAAAGCAAATCTTTTGGCGCTGTCGATGGTTGCATAAAGATAGCCTTGCAGCTCTCCCAGAAATCTCTTTCTGCTGAAAGGATATGGGCGCAATGGCTCCCACATTTGGATCAGACTGACCAGGGCTTTGTTCCTTGACGGAGCCTGAGCAATACGTCTTGCGCTCGCGTAGGCCCGTCTGAGGTCACTGTATTCAAAAGTCAATTTAGTAAAAACTTTCGTATCGAAGCCCAGGCACAGCACAACTTGCCGATCGTCATCATAGCCATATACGAGAGTTGGATGAACCCACTCACGCGTCCCAAATGATCGTTTGTTGGGAAGATAATATTCATCGAGCTCGAGGCGAAGATAAGAACCGAGGTTTATTGACCTCACAATGAAGCTGACGATGTCGTCGGGATCGTCTCCGAAAAACTTCTTCACCAGGCACTCGTGGAACCACTTCCTTCCCGACATTACGGCGAAATGAACGGCAATGCTTTCTATGTCGCCTGCGCGCCGGTCGCTCTCCTCGACCAGAGGGTGAAGGCCGGACACTGGACGCCGGAATACTCGCAGCGAGTAGAGCTGGACATAGCTTTCGTAAAACCACCCGTGAGTTTCTTTGCATGCGAGGATCACACTGAGACCCATTGCGTGATCGAGGGTGTAATTAATGAGGTTTTGTGGATCAACCGTGAGTTCGCGTGCGCGCGGAAAGTCCTGATTACTTTTTACGTCAGGCTCAAAATCGCTTTGTGAAATGTGATTCGCCTGGCTGCCGAGTGGAGAGGAATTCTGGTCGGAAAGTGAGGCAGTCTTTTGTTGATCTTCATCTTGCATTGCCTTGCAGCGCTTTCCCACAAATTGCAGCGCCGCCGCGGATGATACCACACATAATTAACGCAACGCGTTGAGAGAGTATTCTGAATTTCTGACGTCAAATTGAAGTGCCCCTGGGGCAATGCAGTTGAATTAACGTAAGATCTGGAAGAAAGCGGAGATAGGCTGTGCCCTTGATTGTTCTGCCTAGTACGTGCCTTCGAATGCGACATCACCCTCATTTCGCCCGGCGGCGAAATAGATGCCGGCCTTGCCGACGCAATAAGGCACTCGAACTAAATTCTAACTACGTTGACGCGCTTTATCTTCGCGCGGCTCTCAGGACCAAAAAGTGATATGGCTGGCACCTTAGCCGACTTCAGTAAAATCATTGAGTTTGCTCCTTCCGGCGCCGGTGTGGAGGTGGTTTATCACAATCGCATCATGATGCGCATTTAAAGTAAGGACGTGGATGGGCCCTTGATGATCTCAACGAGGCGGTTTCTATCAACCCGAGAGTTGCGGAGATCTACAATGGTCGTGCTATAGCCCGCTTACAGAAGGGCGATTTGGACGGCTCGCTGGCGGATTACGAGAAGGCTATCGAACCCAAACCTTCTCTACCTTCCGCCTTTTTGGGCAGAGGTTACTTCCGCTATCAGAAACGAGATTTTGATGGTGCCCTGGCGGATTTTGGTAAATACGAGTTGACCAAACCCATCAGCCTTATGCAGGTGAATCCCCTCGTATTGGTGCAACTGCGTACCGTTGGGCGCTGCCTGGTAAGACTGTTTGAAGAGTTGTTCGACCTGGATGGACCAGGGCCTTACTTCCGGTGGATCAAAACAGTAGCAGTGAGCATCCCTTGTCTAACTGGTCCATATGCAAGTGTCAATTGCACCTTGACGCTGCTAAAGAGCAGCCTTCGCACTTCCTCGGTACTGCGTGACGGCGCCTACGCTCGAGAGAATGCCGAGGACCATCGTTTCCATGATTACTTTGGCAGCCTGCAATCCATTGTGACCAATCTTCCTGACGAACGCTACCTGCACTTTAGGTAAAGCCAGCTTCAACGCAAATAGCATCGGCAAGCGAATGGGCCATGCGAATATTTCAACTAGTCAGCGTTACGTTCGCAATTTGCCAGTTGGCGCAGGCGAGGCAATCATGCTAAAAAATCAGCGTCGTCACAGCAGCACCGGTCCCACGCTCTCAGAGCGCATTCGGACACTTTGATGGGAGCGGTAAATAGTTGATAATCCAGGCATGGCGGGGTAGCTCAGATGGTTAGAGCGTGGGATTCATAACCCCAAGGTCGGCGGTTCGATCCCGCCCCCCGCTACCAATAAAATCAATAACTTAGGCGGCAGGCACCTGCCGCTGTTTTGCTAATGCGGAGACTTTTGTGTCGGTTTGCCGTTGCGCAAGCGCTTCCATTGCGCGTCTCAAACCCTCGTCGGTCGCGTTGTAAGTCTCCGCAATTACGACCACGAATTAAGAGAGATTTCGGGTTCTCAGGCTGATTCATCAGCGATTCAGCGACGTGCTTCACGCGAATGCCGTCATACCGTTTGACAGTGAAGGCCAGCCATTCGATCCAACAGTTCACGAGGCGATGACCCTGATTGATAATGATGGAGAAGGATCCGGAATGGTATATACCGAACATCGACGCGGTTACTTCATTAACGGCGAACTGCTTCGCCAGCGCGAGTCGGCGTGCTAAAGTGAAGTACCTTCCCAATTGCAGGCTGGATCCTTCGACGTTTTGTCGAAAGCTCTATTGCTCGAATTGCGATGTGTCGAAACTCAAGTATGTCATGCCACTTAAATCAAGCAGCGCTCGATCTCGAACGGTTACTAAACGAAGTAGTATCTGCTCGCACACGGCGCATCGAGCCACAATTCCGGGACACTCCATGTATACATGAGCTTCGGCAAAGCGTTTTGTTGTACCACAATGCGCACACTGTCCCTCTGCGACCGTGACATCTACGGCGAATATTTTGGATAGTTCCCCTGCAGCCGCGTTACCATCCAGGTAGTCATAGATAGGTGAACTCATTTTCGATCTCCTGTAGGACCAAAGCGCTCCGTCCGGATCCTTTCAGGGCTGTGGCCGGATGCGATCAGCAAGCTTGTAGCAATTTCAACGAATGATGTCGGGCCGCATACGTAGCACGTCGGCCCGAGGTTTGATGGCCAGGTCGCGTTCGTGATCAGAGTTGTGTCAATGCGGGCGGGCGCTATCGGCCAGTCCTTCGGCGCAACTCGCGTGTACGCGTAGGTAAGGCGCAAACCTTCGTTCTCTGTTAACGCCTGCAGTTCATCACTGTAGAAGACTGCTGCTGGCTCCCGCACTGAATATAACAATCGAAACGGCGCGGCACTGCCGGCTGCTTTGCGCGAACGAATCATAGACATGAGTGGAACGATTCCCGAGCCGCCTGCCACTAACTGAATTGGCTCAGTTTGATGAGTACGCCATACGAACCAGCCGCCGATTGGGCCGCGTAACTCCAGACGATCACCCACTACGAGTTCCTGGCTAAGATAAGGGGAGACTTCGCCGTCAGGCAGTCGTTCGACGGTTAAGTCAACGCGCCCTTCAGAGTTGGGGGCAGAGGCGATCGAGTATGACCTAACTGCTGAGTATCCATCGGGAGCAGTCAAGCGCACGTCGACGTGTTGGCCAGCGACGTGCGCGGGCCAATCTGCGACTTCAAGAGTGATCGTCCGTGCCGTCGCCGTTTCATCGCGTAGAGCAATCACTTCTCCAACGTGCCACATTAGTCGCCCCAATAACGCTGCTCCCGCCACGGATCTCCATAATTGTGGTAGCCGAGGCGTTCCCAAAAGCCAGGTGTATCCTGATGCATCAATGTAATGCCATGCACCCATTTAGCGCTCTTCCACAAGTAAAGATGTGGGACCAGCAGTCGCGCAGGACCACCGTGTTCGGGCGCAAGTTCTTCGTGTTCAAATCTGAACGCAATCCATGCTTGCAAGTTCTGCAGGTCGGGTAGTGGTAGATTTGTCGTGTAACCGCCGTACGAGTGGACCAGAGCATGGGTGGCATCTGTTTTTATATCTGCAAGTAGCGTATCGAGCGAAACGCCTTCCCAGGTAGTGCCGAATTTGGACCATCGTGTTACACAGTGCAAATCGACCTTGAAAGTTTCGGCAGGCAATTTGCGAAACGAGTTCCAATCCCATCGCCGCGATACCTTACCACCCTCATTTATCGTGAATTCCCACTTGTCCAAAGGGACATGCGGCGTAGGTCCTGCCGACAGCACCGGGAAGTCAGTGGTGACGTACTGCCCCGGTGGCAGCTTTTTATCTTCCGCACCGCCTCGACCGAAAAAACCTCGTGAGATGATCGCCATCCGCTATTCCCCTCTCCGTCTGAAGTATCCAAGGAAGCAATTACGATCCGTGACGGATCAGTTACCAGCCCTGAATCATGCAAAGCATTAGCCAACGGAGCAGATCAATGCAGACTGCAGTATGCCTTCTAAAAACAGAGGTTAGTATTTCAGTGCAAGGCCCCTTGCCGTCACTCACCGTGATCGTTTGTGTCGATATAACGTCGACATAGCGACACAAAGACGTTTCTCCGACACTGCCTGACGTCCACTTGAAAGATTGCGTCATCAAGAACACATTGCGATCAGGCCCGTAGCAGTGTTTTTCCCTACTGGCTCGCGGTTTGCGAAGCCGAATGGAGGAGGAAAACGAGCATGGAGAAAATCACATGTGCTGGAAGTGAGACGAAATTAGAACCACAACTTCGCAACTTGGACCAGAGGTCATGGTGGCGCAAGATTCGTAGCCTTCGGAGCATTGCGATAAAGAAGCGTTATCTACTTCTGATTCTCGCGCTCATCGTTTTGGCCAGCTACAACGTTCAACCACAAACCAACAGTGGCTCCAACGGATTCGATCTGGTCGACAAGGCCGGGATTATTCGCAAGCCGGCAGACTATCGAGATCGTTATCAAGCGCTGGGAGTGTTTTCAGTCGCTGATCTGAATGGCGCCGTCGATTTGCACTACACCTACGCGCCGCCGGGAACGGCTGAGTACTACCGTAAGAATGGAAAGTTCGCCGACGGAACGGTGTTGGTTAAAGAAGTATTCGGAAGTGATCACGGTCAAATGACGACTGGTGACGTACATTGGGCCAAGGAGACGAAGATCTGGTTCATCATGATCAAAGACGAAAAAGGACGCTATCCCGGCAATCCGCTGTGGGGCAATGGATGGGGATGGGCTCTCTACAAGTCGGATGCACCCGACAAGCAGGTTGCAACTGACTACAAGAAGGACTGCCTGGGCTGTCATGTCCCTGCAAAGAAAACGGATTGGGTCTACGTTCAAGGCTATCCGGTTCTCTCGTCGTCAAAGTGAGCAGCGGCGAGTTTGATGCAAAGTGATTCGAAAAACAGCTAAGCGAGGTTCTGGTAATGAAAAAGTATGTGACGAAAAGGTATCTCTTCGGATTCGGCCTCGTTGCTTTTAGCATTGTCTATGTCAGCTTACCGCTAATTAAAACGAGACCAGTGGAAGCTCAAACGCCGCAGACAAGTGCAGTAGCTCAAACGCCACAGACAAGTGCCGTATTTGACTCTCAGGGCAGGATGAAAGTGCCAACCGGCTTTCGTAAGTGGGTTTTTGTGGGCGCTCCCCTGACTCCCGAGGGCCTGAATAATGGGAAGTACAACTGCGACGCGGCCGGAAAGAACTGCACCAGGTCCAACTTCCCCGAATACCATCATGTGTACATCGAGCAGAAAAACGTTGATGTGTATCTGAAGACCGGGGACTTTCCAGAAGGAACGGTCATAGTAAAAGAACTGACTCGGGTCCTCGATCCGAAGTTTCCAGACGGCTCCCGCACCGAACCTTCCGGACGTGGATACTTCAACGGCGAGTACAACGGTATCGACGTCTCAATAAAAGACAGTAAAAAGTATGCCAACACCAACGGCTGGGGTTACTACACATTCGGCCATCATCCGATGCCATATGACGAGACTTCCGAGGAAAGGCCCATCAGCGAATGTGCGGGATGTCATATCGCCAACGTGGCGAAGACTGACATGACTTACATTCAATTCTATCCGTTGCTTCGTGAGAAAAAAGGATATTAGCACCGACTTGTATTGACTGGAGTTGGAGCCAAGGTGCGGGCTTAACAACACAGGGAGGGAGACGATGAAGGCGATCGTGGTGACGAACAAGGCTGCGGGAACAGCCGGGATGAAACTGATGGAGCGGCCCGAGCCGCAAGGGGCGTCGCCCGCCAGCCTCTCGGGCGCGAACTACGGCGATGTCGTTGTTCAGGTTCATGCGTCGGGATTCACCGGGGATGAGCTGTCATGGCCCTCGACCTGGATAGACCGCCTGGGCCGTGACCGGACGCCATCGATCCCCGGGCACGAGCTGGCTGGAGTGGTCACCGCCCTTAACTATGGAACGACGGGGCTGTCGGTGGGACAGCGAGTGTTCGGCCTCACGGACTGGGTTCGCGACGGCACGCTGGCGGAGTACGTAGCCGTCGAGGCACGCAACCTCGCGCCGCTGCCGGGCGACGTTGACTTTACGGAGGGCGCGGCCCTCGTGATGCCGGGCCTGACCGCGTGGCAGGGGCTGTTCGAGCACGGCCGCGTTCGTGCAGGGCAGAGCGTCCTCGTGCACGGTGCTGCCGGCGTAGTTGGTTCGATGGCCACCCAACTCGCACGTGAGGCCGGCACCTACGTCATCGGCACCGGGCGCGCTGCCGACCGTCAGACGGCCCTCGACTTCGGCGCGCAGGAGTTCATCGACCTTGATAACGACGCCCTGGAAGATGCCGGCGGAGTCGATCTGGTTTTCGATGTCCTCGGCGGCGACATCGCGAAGCGGTCTGCGGGCGTGATTCGAGCCGGAGGAACGCTGGTGACCATTGCGGGCCCAACCGAGGCGCGGCCCTCTGGCGGCCTGACGATCGACTTCGTCGTCGTACCCGATCGCGGCCAATTGAGTGAACTCGTCCAGTGGCTCCGGCATGGTCGACTGCGGACAAACATCGGCAACGTGGCTGCCCTTGACGAAGCGGTTGCCGCCTTCAACCCGACCGAGCGGATCAAGGGAAAGACGATCATCCGCGTTCATCCGTGAGGACTCGCAGTTTGCCTAACGCCTATGAAGGTGCAATTCGCGCAGCAGGAGAGTTTAGATGTCGAACACGATTACGCCGACAGTTTTCTATCGCACGCTTAACGTGGAGGGGCTGGAAATCTTCTATCGCGAAGCCGGTCCGCGGGATGCTCCCACCGTTCTGCTCTTGCACGGCTTTCCCTCGTCTTCTCATATGTTTCGCAATCTGATTCCCATGCTCGCGGATAAATATCATGTTGTTGCCCCAGACTTCCCTGGATATGGCGAAAGCTCAGCACCGCCGGTCAACGATTTCGACTATTCCTTCGAACGGTTAGCGACCGTGACCGAAGCGTTTACCGAAAAGCTGAATCTTTCTTCATATGCGCTATACCTCTCGGACATAGGTGCATCGGTTGGCTTCCGTTTAGCTGTCATGCATCCCGAACGAGTGACCGCGATGATCGTGCAAAACGGGGACGCCCATGTTGAAGCCATAAATAAGGAGTTCCTGACAAAGGGACTATCTGACTATTGGGAAGATCGGAGCGAAAAGAATGCTCGAGTTCTACTCGACTGGCTTCTGACGATTGAAGGAACCAAGTGGCATTATCTGCATGGTGTCAGCGATCCGTCGAAGATCAGCCCTGACAATTGGGTAATCGACCAGGCTTATCAGGACCGGCCGGGGAACAAGGAAATCCAACTTTCAATACTCTCCAACGCAAAAAGGAATCGGGATGTCTATGCCGATTGGCAGAAGTATTTCCGTAAACAACAGCCCCCTATGCTGATCACCTGGGGCAAAAACGATGGAATCTTTACGGTGAAGGGTGCTGAACTCTTTAAAAGAGATATTCCCAGTGCAGAGCTCCATCTTCTCGACACGGGCCATTTCGCGTTGGAAGAAGAAGTGGATCGGATTGGGTCGTTGATACATGAGTTTCTCGACCGAACAATAAACAAGAAATAAGTACTGAAAGGGCGTTGCTGGTAACGGGCAACGATAGGAGAAGGAGAATGAAGCCAATGCAAAAGGAATCGATCATAAACGAAACGCACGACGTAGAACTTCTCAATGAGGGACTGCAAGGCGAGTACTTCGCCATCACGGCCTACGATGCCGCTTTCGGAACCGGACTCCTCTCCGCGAATGTGACCGCGGTCGCCAAGGGGTTCCAGGCAGACCACCGCGCGCACGCAGAAGCGATCAGGGAAGCCATCGAACGACTTCATGGGCAGGCGAGTGCCCAGAAAACGTGGAAGGAGTATGCGGCAATGTATCCGCCACCGAAGCTCGCGAGCGAAACCGATATCTTGCAGTACGCGGCATCGCTGGAGCGCGCCGCGGCGGTCGCCGACACGAAACTGGTGGCCACACTTCAGGATCCGGCTTTGCGAACGCTCTTCGCAAGGATCGGCGGTGTTGAGGCCATGCACTGGGCGCTCCTTCGTTCGACGGTTGGGGAGCCACCGATTCCGAACAGCTTCATTCCTTATGACTGAGAATGGCCAGGTCACCAGTCGTCTACGGGGGGTGATCACAATGCACCCCCCTGGGCATACTCGGTCTGCTGTGCTGCTGGATAAGTTACGGCGACTGCATAAAGCAATATTCCTTAGGTGGAAGCACGTATGATTTTAAAAGACAATACGGTCATTCTCCTGGACCAGGCTCCTCCCCTCCTAACCAAAGACACTGATGACATCGTTGATGTCGGCATTCTGGAGAAGTACCTGGCGCAACTCAGAGAGAATGGGACAGAGATTGTCCGTCTGTTCGCTCGGTTCGCGCTAGGAGCTTCGTTTCTATCCGCTGTGGCTGATCGGTTTGGCTTATGGGGGCCATATGGAGCAAAGAACGTATCCTGGGGAAATTTCGCTCGTTTCGTGGAGTATACGGGCGCGGTGACGTCTCTCTTCCCCACTTCATTGACAGTGTCGTTTGCGTGGGCAGCTACCGTCGCGGAGACACTCTTTGGGATATTGCTTATCACAGGCTTCAAAATACGAATAGCCTCCGTCCTCGGCGGTCTTCTCCTTCTGTCATTTGCTGTAGGCATGGCCACAGGTCTTGGCATCAAGACGCCATTCGACTATTCGGTCTTCTCGGCAGCCGCCGCAGCATTCTTACTGGCGTTCTGGGAGCCTGACCGATTCACATTGGACAAGCTTCTGAATCGATTACGAAACTGAGCGGGGCGATGCGATCCGATCACGAAGGCATCACGCCCTGGAGAAGGACCAGATGAAAGTGGCACGAATTCTACGATTCGGTCCACCGAACGTAATCACAAACGATGATGTGCCTCGTCCGCAGCCCACGGCTGGGCAACTGTTAGTCCGCGTAAAAGCGGCAGGAGTCGGCAATTGGGACGCCCTCATCCGTGAGGGCAAGATTGAACTCCAACCCTTACCTCTCATTCTCGGTGCCGAGCTGTCAGGAATCGTGGAAGCAATCGGACCGCAACTTTCAGGATTCAAGCCTGGCGACGAAGTGTACGGAGCAACGAACGAACAATTCTCTGGTGCATATGCAGAATATGCCCTGGCCTCGGCCAGAATGATCTCACATAAGCCAAAGTCTTTGAATTTTGTCGAGTCGGCCTCGGCTCCAATTGTAAGTATCACTGCCTGGCAGATGCTCTTTGACTATGCCCAGGCAACTGCCGGGCAGACGGTACTCATCCTGGGGGCTGCAGGCAATGTTGGCGCGTATGCGGTACAACTGGCCAGCCAGGCTGGTCTACACGTAGTCGCGAGCGCCGGGCTTGCCGATCTGGACTACGTCCAAAGTCTGGGCGCCGAAAAAGTTGTGGACTATAAACGAGAGCAAACTGACGTATCGTTGACTGGACTTGACGTTGTCCTTGATATGGTTGGAGGAGATGCGCAGCAGCGGTCTCTTCAACTACTGAAGCCAGATGGAATTCTCGTCTCTGTCGTGTCACCTGTTCCCGAAACAACACAGAAACGTTATGGCATTCGAGCAGCGTACTTTTACGTGGACGTCACTACATCGCGGCTGAACAAGATCACAGAGCTGTTCGATAACGGAAGACTAGTTACGAACGTAGGAACTGTGCTTCCGCTGGAAGAAGCTCGCATTGCGCACGAAATGCTTGGGGGTGCGCCGCACAAGCGCGGCAAGATCGTGCTGAGGATTGCAGCCTGAGAGTCGATCGTGAGGTAACCCAGGTGAGGAAGGAACGCCTCGTAAACCAAAGCGCTACTCGCATTCACCTTTCCGATGCTTCAAATAAACCTACGTCCAATAGATTCAACCTCCATCCAGAGGCATTGTGACCGCCACCTCCGCCATGACTCCGATACTAATCTCCGTGGTTGATGATGATGCGTCCGTTCGCAAGACAACAAAACTGCTCATCGAGTCTTTTGGCTATCGCGCGGTAGTTTTTGAATCTGCCGAGACCTTCTTGAAATCCGGCCAACTTAACGACACGTCTTGTCTTGTGGTAGACGTGCAGATGCAGGGCATGAACGGTTTACAGCTACAAAGCCACCTGGCTTCCGAGGGCTGCTCTATCCCTATCATTTTCATCAGCGCTTACGGGAACAAAGAATCTCGTCGACAAGCAATGCAAGGCGGGGCCATCGCTTTCCTGGACAAGCCTTTCCGTGACGAGAAGTTGCTCAAAAACATTCGGTCGGCCCTAAAACAACAAGCGAAAGATATGACGAAGACAATCTAACGATCGAGTCTCTGAGATGAACACACCAGCAAAACAGAACCTGATGAAAACGGTTGACAACATTAGGATACGAGCAGATACTCAGCCACATCAGTACAAGACAGGCGCTTAGCTTAGGCTCAGCCGCCCCCCCTGCGGCGGATGTCGAATGGCGCTTTTGTGTGCGGCAATTCGCTTGACGTGATCATGTCAACTTGCTGAGCGTTGTGCAGCAGTAACGAAGCCGCATTAGCTCGACCGCTCGACGACATCCACCTATATAGCCCCGTTTGTCCCGACGTACATCTGGCGTTGCAACAAAACTGTAGATGATGAGTGTCTGAGTCACTGCCGGAGACTTGTTAGGAAGAGCCCAGAAACCTTTCAAGTCGCACCGCTGCGGAGAGTAGAATTATGAGTTCACGTTCCACGTCACGAACAAACATCCCATTAGAAGATTCAATCACGGAAGCAGGGGCCTCCCTGGAATCGATCCTCTGCACGCCGGAGTTGCAGCGCCGCCCATCGCGTCCTCCTGATTATGAAAAGGAGCGCCGCGCCCTCGTGGCACTGATGAGCGCCCTGGCTGATTCACCAACCACCATTTTTGAGACGCTGGCTGAAACGATTCTGGATATCACCCAATGTGACTCTGCCGGCCTTAGCTTGCTGACAAGGGACGGCAAGAAACCGGACGCCTGCGGCAAAAGGTTTTATTGGCCCGCTATCGCCGGCATGTGGAATCCCCATGTAGGAGGCGGTACCCCGCGGAACTTCGGCCCCTGTGGAGACGTGCTCGATCAAAATCGTACCCTGCTGTTCAGACATTTCGAAAGGCGTTACCCCTATTTGATGCCAGTTATTCCCGCAGCCGAAGAATGCCTGCTGGTCCCGTTTTACGTCGCTGGCGAAGCCGTCGGGACGGTCTGGGCCATCATGCATAGCGATCGTCGCAAGTTCGACGCAGAAGATGACCGGGTCATGGCGTCTCTCGGGAAATTTGCGTCTTCAGCGTATCAAGCACAGATACATATAGAAGACCTCAAAATTCAGGTGGCCGAGCGCGAAAAGGCGGAAGCGGAAGTCCGTGAGTTGGCAAGAGGGCTGGATGTGAAGCTGCGGCGTCTGGTCGAAGCCAATGTGGTGGGAATTGTCACGTGGAATCTCGAAGGCGCAATCATCGATGCCAATGATGCATTTCTACGCATGGTGCAATACGACCGGGATGACTTTACCTCCGGCCGCGTGCGCTGGACGGATCTGACCCCACCCGAATGGCGTGGCTGCTCCGAACGGGCAGTAGCTGATCTAAAGGCGTCCCGGATCTTCCAACCGTTCGAGAAGGAATACTTCCGGAAGGACGGCAGCCGAGTCCCGGCACTGGTCGGCGGCGCACTCTTCGAAGGCACCGGAAATGAAGGCCTCGCCTTCGTGCTCGATCTAACCGCGCAAAAGCGTGCGCAAGAAACGCTTCAAGAGGCCCAGCAAACTCTTTACACAACTCAAGTGGAGCTTGCTCGAGTCTCCAGGCTGACGACCATGGGTGAGTTGACAGCATCCATCGCCCACGAGGTCAATCAGCCTCTAACAGCTATTACGAATAATGGGAATGCCTGCCTGCGATTGCTTGCAAATCATAATCTTGATCCTGGCGTTCTTCGGGAGGTTCTCCAGGAAATTGTTGCTGATGGCACGCGTGCGAGTGCGGTGATATCCCGAATTCGCGCCTTCATAAAAAAGAAGCCTGCGCAAAAGAGCCTACTGCATATAAATGATGTCATTCAGGAGGTGCTGGATCTAGCTGCGCATGAAATCCAGAAGAATAAAATCCTAGTCGAGCGCCAATTGAAACAGTGTTCACCACTCGTATTCGCGGACCGTGTTCAAATGCAGCAAGTCTTGCTGAACTTGATCATGAATGGCATCGAAGCCATGAACGCAGTTACCGAACGCGCTCGCGTACTCTGCGTGGAATCAGCAATCGACAAGTCCGGTGACGTACTCGTAGCAGTATGCGACTCTGGCACTGGCATTGATGCGGATCGCGATCGCTTCTTCACTCCCTTCTTCACGACAAAAGCGAACGGTATGGGAATGGGGTTGCCCATTACACGCTCACTGATCGAAGGTCACGGCGGCCGGCTCTGGGCCGAGCCTAACTTTCCCAACGGCGCGGTGTTTTCGTTCACATTGCCGGTTGCTACAGGGGTTGCTCATGCCTAGAGCTCCCGTAGTGTTCGTGGTCGACGACGATCCTTCCGTGCGTTCTTCGCTGAAATTTCTTATCAGCACGGTGGGTTTGCAGGTGGAAACCTTTGAATCGGCTGAAACCGCTTTGCAAAAACTTTCCCCGGAGGCTCCCGGTTGCCTCGTCCTGGATGTCAGGTTACGTGGACTAAGTGGACTCGACTTGCAGGGTGAGCTGGTAGCAAGAAATTGCCAGGTTCCGATAATCTTCATTACGGGACACGGCGACATCCCCATGACGGTTCGCGCAATGAAAGCCGGTGCAGTTGAATTCTTAACTAAACCTTTTCGCGACCAGGATCTGCTGGATGCTATTAGTACCGCGCTACAGCGAGATCGCGCCAGGCGTGAACACGAGAATGAAATAAGGGAGTTGCAACAGCGGTTCGACTTGTTGACTGCGCGCGAGCGCGAGGTGGTTTCGCTCGTAGCTGCCGGCAAGTTAAACAAACAAATCGCTGATCAACTTGGAACTGCAGAAAATACCATCAAGGTCCATCGTAGTCGGGCAATGGAGAAACTGCGCGCGGACTCCCTCGCCGACCTGGTGAGAATAGTTGAGAAACTCAAAGAGGTCTCGCACGCCGGGTAAACCAAAGCATTACGCGCGTTCACCCCTTTCGCCACACTTAGTACACCAAAGACCAGTAGATTCGGTCTCGACTCAAGAGTATGCTCGATCCGGTGTCGCAAAAGTTTTGGTCACATCTTAGACATCGACTTCAATAGATTTGCTCCCCCATTCAAGAGTGTTGAATCGCATGCACGCAAACGATCCCAAAGTGATATCCGTGGTTGATGACGATGCATCGGTCTGTAGGTCCACAGAGCTGTTGATCGAGTCTTTTGGCTACCGAGCGGCAGCCTTCCAATCCGCCGAAAGTTTTCTTAACTTCGGCGAGCGGCAAGTTACCTGTTGCCTCGTCCTTGACGTACAGATGCCGGGAATGAATGGACTAGAGCTTCAAAGGCAATTGACAGCAGAGGGCTGCACTTTTCCTATCATCTTCATGACTGCCTTCTACGACAAAGAATCTTATCGACGCGCAATGGAAGGAGGCGCGGTGGCGTTTCTAGCGAAACCTTATGGCGATGAACAACTACTTGAAACTATTCGCTTCGCGCTTACGCAGTGAAGTTTCCACCAAAGTTCCCGCGAGGTGAATCACCATGAATATCTCCACTGATAAGATCCCGCTTGCTATTACCGGGGACGACGTGGCATTAGGCAGTCATCTGATCCATTTTTGGAACACCGAAGAAGAATTCGAACGCGGGGTCCGGTTTTTCGAACCGGCAATTTCAGACGAAACCCAATATTGCGTTCTGTTCGGCCACGACGAAGCAAACACGCGAGTCCTGGAGATTTTACGGAATAAGGGTCACGACGTGGATGCCATACTGCGGCACGGCCGGCTCGTTGTTTTGCGTCGTGAATCGTCAGCTTCTGAAACACTTGCAAAGATCGAGGCCGCGTTTTCCGCTGCCCTGCAAAAAGGAGCCAGGGCGATCCGCTACCTCGGCAACCTGGGAAGGGGGCGAGATCCTCTTCCGGGCAGGGGTGCAAACGAGGTAATCGACCTCGAGAGTGGGGCTTCGCATCTCGCGCTTCGCTATCCCTGCGTCATTGTGTGTATGTATGACGTGAACACGGTTTCAGGCGCCCTTCTACTCAACGCTGGTTTTGGGACCCACTCTCATGCGGTTTCGCGTGGAGCATTGCGAGAGAATTCTTACTACATGGTCGAAAATCCTGGCCCAACGTTTTGCGAAACATGAGTGCGAATCGAGACGGTGAGCAGCAGCGCAGTGAAAAACTTGATCTACGGGATCTGATCGAGACGCTTCCTGCGTTGGTTCTGTGTGCCCTACCTGATGGTTCGGTTGAGTTTGCTAATCGCGCTTTCCACGAATATAGCGGCTGCTCCATGACAGAGCTGAGAGGAGGCGAGTGGCATTCCCTTATCCACTCAGATGATCGTCTCGATTTTGTGGATCAATTGAGCGCGAGCCTGGCTTCCGGAACAGCTTTCGAGACCCAGGCACGTTTGCGTCGCTCTGACGGCCATTATCGCTGGTTTTCGATAAAAAAGGCGCTGGCGGTGTCACTGACGCAGAATGGCGGACCGTCGCTGCGTGCATTGATCGCGTGTGAAGATATTAGTGAACGGAAGCGAGCTGAAGAGGCTCAACAAGCTTTACAGGTGACGCAGATAGAACTTGAGCGAGTCTCCAGACTAACCACTATGGGTGAACTTGCGGCATCCATCGCTCATGAAGTTAATCAGCCCCTGACGGCCATAGCGAACAATGGCAGCGCGTGCCTCAGACTGTTAGCTAACAATAATTTACAACCCGAGATTCTGCGCCGGGCGCTGGAGGAAATCGTCGCTGACACGACCCGCGCCAGTGCAGTCATCGCTCGCATACGCGCACTTATAAAGAAGACGCCCTCTGAAAAAACCAAAGTCAACATTAACGAAGTCATCCACGACGTGATGACATTAACTGGTCAACAGCTTCAGCAGAATCGCGTGTTGCAAGAATACAAACTGGTGACCAACCTACCGCTCGTGATGGCTGACCGCGTTCAGTTACAGCAGGTGTTACTTAACCTGGTTATGAACGGCATTGAAGCCATGACTGGAGCGGAACATAATCGGCGACTACTGCGCATCGAATCCGGCTTGGACAAGCGTGGCAGTGTAGTCGTCGCAGTCCGCGACTCCGGATCCGGGCTTGGATCTGAAGTGGATCACCTGTTCACTCCCTTCTTTACGACCAAAGCAAATGGGATGGGAATGGGTCTGTCCATCAGCCGCACGATCATTGAAGCTCACGGTGGACGCCTTTGGGCCGAACCTAATCTTCCTGGCGGCGCTGTATTCTCGTTCACACTGCCGGTAGTTGACGGAAGCTCGTCATGAGTAAGAGATCTAAAAACCCTACTCCTAACGTGTAAACGAAAGCCTTATCTACACTCTCCTTTCTGTTACCCTAATTCCACCATGGCCCAATAGATTTCTTCTCCACCAGGTAATACATTGAATCCCATTAAAGGATGCAAGTGAACAGCAATCTGATCGCGGTGGTGGATGATGATGAGGGCATTTTGCAGCACTACAAAACTGCTCATCGCGTCTTTTGGATATCGATCAGTTGTTTTCGGATCTGCTGAATTTTCCTGAGGTCTGATGCCTGGCGAGACACTTCGTGTTTCATCGTCAAAACTATTCGTTCAGCCCAGTAGCTGGACACGAAGACAAGGCAAACGAGTGACTCTTCAGTTTAGATCCGCCGGGAGGCAAACCATGGAATGTCTAAACAAAGTCGCCCCGACTGAAGCGGTTTCGGTTAACGATAGATTTCAAGAGATCATCGGCAGCAGCCCTGCTCTCAAATTTTCTCTGGCGGAAGTAGAACGTGTCGCGCCGACAGATTCCACGGTGTTGGTTCTGGGAGAAACCGGTACCGGCAAGGAGTTGATCGCGCGAGCCATCCATGACCTTAGCGCCCGTCGCGAACGTCCGTTTCTCAAACTAAATTGTGCCGCCATTCCCTTTGACTTGTTGGAGAGCGAATTGTTCGGGCACGAGAGGGGCGCTTTCACTGGCGCCGTCGGGCGGAAAATTGGCCGGTTCGAAATGGCCGATACGGGCACTCTGTTTCTGGACGAGATTGGAGATCTGCCACTTGCTTTGCAGCCGAAGTTGTTGCGCGTATTACAGGAGCAGGAGTTCGAGCGTCTGGGCAGCGGTCAGACTCATAACATCAATGTTCGTTTAGTAGCGGCCACCCACCGCGACCCGGCGGAGATGGTGGAGCGACGAGAATTCCGCAGTGATCTCTATTACAGGCTCAACGTCTTTCCCATTGTACTGCCACCGTTGCGAGAGCGCCCGCAGGACATTCCGTTATTGGTGTCTCATTTTGTGCAAATGTTTTCGCGGCGAATGGGAAAACTGATTCATTCCATACCGGACGAAACACTCGCTGCCCTCGAAGTGTACACTTGGCCAGGGAACGTGCGCGAGCTCCAGAACTTGATCGAGCGAGCTGTGATTCGCGCCGACAATGGAGTGCTCCCGAATCCGTTGCCCAAATTGGAGAACAAACCTTTTCCACTGTCGCTAACTGGAATCTCGTTCGACGATTCACAGCGAGAGGTAATACTGACGGCACTGCACAAAAGCCGTTGGGTGATCGGGGGACCGCGGGGAGCGGCAGTCCGATTGGGACTGAAACGCACTACTCTGATCACGAAAATGAAGAAGCTGGGAATCTTCCGACCTATGCCGCAAGATGATGAGGAAAAATTCTTCGGGAAGCCGGAGAACGAGCGCTTGTGGCAAGCGGCGTGGTGAACGCTCATTCTAAAGTGTCATAGGCAGATCGCAAGACGTGGGCGAATGCAAAACATTTGCACGCCAAAAATATCAGCAACACGTCTGCTCTACACCAACTCGGCAGGTTCAATCGGAGGTCCTTCGTGTCTTTATAAGGTCATCGCGTTGTCGTATCGCCATGGCGAACTGACGAAGATTAGTGAGTGAGTTGTTCTTGTTCCCAGCACATCAAGGTATTCCGCTTGTTCATAGCGTTACTTTTGTCGGTACAAACATTGCTTACGAAGTTGAGCAGATGCTTCAAAGTGAGCACGCTATTACGGGATGGTTGTGCTCTTCTGAATCATCTTTCAAGCGAAAGAGATTTGAAAGGAGGCACGCGTGCTTAGAAACCTTAAAAGCCCTGCGATAAGGGCCAGAGAGGAAACTAAAGCTGCTCTCAGTGAGGCCAACGACATCGCGCGAACGCAATTGATGAGATTCACACGACGACTAGGCAGTTTGACACATGAACAAGAACTACAAATCCAAAACTTGCTGATTTCGACTGTCTGGAAGATCTATTTAGTGAGGGAAAGGCTAATAGAAGCAATCACCAAAAATGGTCTACCGAAATTGGAATGGCGGGAAACGAGGCAATACAAGCAAGAGCCAGATGATTCATAAATCGTGATGAACACTCGTATAAAATAGTGAAGAAGTCATCTAGAGGCGTGCTGCAAGTCGCGGACGTTTCTTTGTTGAGAACAACTGCAATTCCGGTCAAGCGATTAACTGAGGGACTATTATGGATAAGCAGAAACTCGAATACTTTCGTAACCTCCTCCTCGAACAGCGGCGTCAGGCTGCTGAGGATTTGCGGGCCGACAAGTCGACTGCGCTTGAAGGTGACGACGGAGTCGAAGATTCAGGCGAAATGTCAGAGTTAGATCTAAATCGATCGACAGCGCTTGAGCTTGCCGATCGTCAAACACACTTGATTGAGGAGATCGACGCGGCATTGCAGCGAATTGAAGATGGGACTTATGGCCTGTGCGCCCGTTGCGGCAAGCCTCTTGATGAAGAGCGCCTCAAAGCGATGCCCACAGCCAAATATGATGCGGCGTGTCAGGCAGCAATTGATGAGGCTCGAGGTTTGAAGAAACCGGCCACGCTCTAGAGTTAGCATCGACTGTAATTTTCCCATCGTCTACGACTTCCGAGCCAGGGAGGGGGGCCGAGTTTGACCACGGAATTCCACTTCGCGAGACGGTGAACCGGACCGAGGTTGTGCCATAAGCAACGGCAGCACGGCTGAAATCGCCATGAGTAAGGCGATTATATTCAGGGCGCCATGATAAGAGCCGGTGATGGGCTCCTATATAACCGCCTATGTGAAGACTTTTGGCGAGCAGCTTGGTCGCAAAGTCGCTGAAGACTGGCTCGATAACTTCAGCAAACACCTTGATGAAGCCTGCCTGGGACAAGTCTCGGAGATTTTCGACGCAGCCGCGCCTCATACGCCGCGCGCTTGCGTCGCCCAGGCCTGGAGCGTCGCTGAGATTCTGCGAGCAGCGGTTGAAGATGTTTACCGGATCAAGCCCACGACGCGTGCGGTTGGAACTGTCTGAGAGTAAAAAATGTCATAGGTGAGACTTGTGCACTTGGACAACTCGAAATCTGCCTTGCGAGCGCCATTTACCTGCCGGACTAATAATTGCGGAGTAGGGTTTAGGAAAACCTACTTCTTATTATGAAGGTGACTCATACCGGAAGAAGTTTCGCACACGTTCGCTCAGCAAATACCAGAGGATTGCCGCTGCGATAGGAACGCCGACAATTGTACGCGAGTCCGTGCCCAGGATTGTGTTGGCTACATCACCAATGAGGTTGATTGTGATCATGGCGACAGCGACGCTATGGCCCGCTCGGGCACCGCGCCACAGTCCTATCGCGGCTACAGAACACGAGACGCATACTGCAAATAACAACACAATGGCCCAGCCGCCGATACTCTCGAAACCTACTTGGGCGCGTGGGTTGACGCGCCAGATCGTCCTCAAGAAACTGTTCGGAAAAATCAAGGACAGGCTTGCCGTTAGGCTGATGACAGCACCGATTAGAAAGAAAACACTAAGCGCTGTTACGCCGAAGGGACGAGCCTTGTAACCGTTTGTCATCTAACACGATTTTCTGAGCAGCGACCAATCGTAATGATTCGCAGGGCCGCTAACGTTGCCGCTTGGTCAGCATGCAAGACCGGCGTCCTCACTGGCCCTTCAATCAACGTAATGAGTAGCAAAACCTACCTCACGTAAAGCAACAGGTTGTGGGTGTTCAGGCGTGCACTTTCAATAAGTCTCGCCCTGTAGAACGGCTTCAATTAGACCATGTCCCATGTTGTAGGACCACGCGATAGCCGTCCGGATCCTCGAACGTACGCCCATCCCTGTCCCAGTACGGGTTGAATGATGGGACGGGAAGGTATCCGGCTTTGACCATACGGTCCACGGCGGCCAGCCAGTCTTCCTCGTCTGGAAGATAGAATACCAAGAGGTTGTCCTTAGTCGGTGCGCGACCCGCATCGTGGCCGCGCTTGCGCGTGAACTCTAGGTGGTAGGGAGCCCCAGACATACCCACCATCATACCGTCAAAGCCGTCGTGATCCTCGAATGAGCCCAACTCCTCAAGGCCGAGCCCGGTGATATAGAACCGCATAACCTCTTCGAAGTTGTTTGTGGGACGGGCGACTCGCAGATTCGTTTTTCGGTCCATAGGTGTTTCGCGTGTCCGGTTCACTGCCGAGGCTTGCCAACACTCTGGCTATCAGCAATGTGGTTCGGAGACTAAACAAGTGCCATGTCCGGCTGCAATCGTAGGTAGGACAGCGTTCACGAAGTATCCCATGACGACCCTTTGATCGCGATCCAATCCGCGACCAGCTTCTTCTCGCACAACAGTTTCGAGTTCCGGTCGCAACTCGTGAGTAGGGATTTCAACAAATCCGAGTCGAGCGTAGAAAGGCATATTCCAGGGCACGCTCCGAAATGTCGTTAAGGTCATTTGCTGATACCCGGCGCTCACTACCCACTCCAGAACAGTGTGCACTAAAGCAGTGCCGAGCCCACGATGGCCATGAGCGGGAGTAACATCGATCTCCTCGAGATGAGGAAGATCCTCAGCCAGCATTTCTACCAGGGCGAAGCCAACGGGACTCTCACCAAAGAGGGCGACCCAAAGTCTTCCCTCACGCTGAGCGCTCCGGAATTTTGACTGCGGCGTGTTGTCTTGAGGAACCGATGCGGGTACATATCCCTCAAACATCGTGGCCGCCGCCAATTCGATGTCAGGCAGTGCTTCTAAGTGCTCAGGTCTGGCTGTAGTAATTGTGTAGCTCGGTTCCATATCTACTTCGAAGTGAACTTAAGCGCCACTCCGTTCATGCAGTAGCGCAAGCCCGTGGGCATTGGCCCATCATCGAAGACATGTCCGAGATGAGCATCGCATCTCGCACACAGAACCTCGGTACGTGTCTCACCCAAGCTTTTGTCAGTTCTCTCCAGAACATTTCGCTTGTCAATCGGAGCCCAAAAGCTGGGCCACCCTGTTCCCGATTCAAACTTTGTCTTTGAACTAAAGAGCGGCAAGTCGCAACAGACACACTCAAACGTTCCGCTGTCATGGATGTTGAGCAAAGGACTTGAATATGGCGCCTCAGTACCAGCTTGTCGAGTTATGAAGTACTGGTCCGGGGTTAGTATTCGTTTCCATTCTTCGTCAGATTTGCTGAGCTTATTGAGCGGCACTTTTGCTTTCGTCTTTTCCTTTGTTTGAGCGAAAGAGGTAAAGAGCGTTGGACGTTGAAGAGTGGCGACAGCTACTCCAAACATCGCGAATGATTCTATGAAGGACCTTCTATTCATTAAATGCCTCGCTGTTATCAAGTCTCATTTTCAGTACTCATGATGTGCGCAAAGACGGAAGGCGCAAGCGCACGGGCCAACGCGAGATTGTCGCCTTCGGGCAATTCCGACACTATGAAGACCGCATGACGCGCAGTTTGAAAACAAGAAACTTTGTAACCGTCGAATTGTGAACATGTGATCACCTGTGGACCCGATTCCGGCTGCACGCCATTGGTCGGCTCGAAGTCGGTGACCAGAAAAGAAACTACCTGGCCGTGATACTTGAGAACGATGTGCGCAAACCGTCTCCCCTCAAAGATGCACGAGTGTGCTTCGACAAACTGAGCATCCAATGGGGCGGCTCCCTGTTGCGACAACACTGCTTTGGTCAGGTTAAGGTAGACAGGGTCGTATTTCTGACCCGCAACTTCCAGATCGATCGGCTTCTCAGCCAAACGAAACTTGATTGCGCAGTCGCGATGATCGCCCACCGCACTCTTGGCCAATTCTGTTTTGACGATGCTTACGGGTATTCCGGGGTTAAGTTCAGGCGAGTCATTTGGTTTTGGCTTACTCACGGCGATCTCGCCAGGGGCCTTTGACTCGACGAGCCGCTTTCGAACGACAACCAGCCCCATGCCCATAGCCAACAACAGACAAGCAGCGAGCGCGAGCCATGTCGCCTGCGTTCGTGTCACGGACGATCGCCATCCTCGCGGCGACACAAGGTGCGCACCACGTTTACCCAGCGAGTAATCATGCAACTGGGTACTGAGACGGGCAGCGAATTCTGGTCGCAATTGGTTCTCCGGCGATTTTATGAACGCCTCGCGAAGTTGGCCACGCAACTCGCGCCGCGCTTTCAACTCCTGACGGCACTCGGCGCACTGCTCCAGATGCGTGATGACCCCGTGATTCGTTTCAACCATCAGCTCGTTGCTGAGATAGGAATCAGCGATTTCCCTAAATTCACGGCATTGCATATTAAGGCTCCCTCAATGGTTCCTTCTCTGAAATCTGATGTTGAGTGGTTCGCCCAAAGCCGTGCGCATTGGCGTAGCTGGCGAGTTCAGCACGAAGCAATTTGCGACCGCGTGAAATGCGCGACATCACTGTACCTACGGGAACCTCTAGAGTCGAAGCGATCTCCTTGTAAGACATTTCCTCGATGTCAGCGAGGATCACGACTTCCTGGAAGGTTCGTGGCAATCGTTCAAGCGCACCCAGCACCTCCTCATCCGTTAAATTCTGCGGCGTCGGCGGTTCAAAAGCTGTGGTCTCAGCGATGCGTTCCTCAGCGTCGCTGACGAGGTGTAAACGTGCTGCCGTTCGTCTCCTCTTGCTTTGCATGTGATAGAGAATCGAAACGAGCCAGGCTCGACAGTTCGTGCCTTGCGCAAATCGGTGAAACGAACTGAGCGCCTCCATCAGAGTCTCCTGAAGTAAGTCTTCAGCTTCAGCCCTGTCGCGCGTGAGCCACAGCGCCACGCGGAATAGACTAGAGACATGCGGCATGGCTTCTGTCTCAAACGTCGCCCAACGGACTGAGCTGTCCGACAGAGATCTCTGCTTCGATGCGCCGCCAAACATGTCTTACTAAAGGCCCCTAACCCTTCCGGAGCTCCAGCTCGCCGTCAATTTAATACCTAACCCAATGGGATTTATTCCCAAACTCTATTTTTCTTTTCCATCAGTCCGCTGAGAGATCGTCGAGGGAATAAGCCGGACCTCTATTGGTATTACACAACTACCTACCCGACACCAGGCTGCACTAACAGCGGGTCAGTGTCGGTTCAGTGAGGAGAAATAGTCGTGCTTGAAAATAACCGAATTTTAAGACGCAATTGAGGACACGATGGATACTATTAGAAGAAAAGTTTTCACTATTGCGGTGATGCTGGCAATGGCCACTACCCTTGCGGCTGCGGGCAAGACTCCCGATCCAATTGTTGATTCGCCTCTGACGACCGTCAAAGGCGAACGAACTGTAGTTCTCGCAGGGGGCTGTTTCTGGGGTCTTCAAGCCGTCTTCGAACATGTCAGTGGAGTCACTGCCGTCGCCGCCGGATACTCTGGAGGCTCCGCAGGAACGGCTAACTATGAGGCAGTCAGCGATGGGTCAACCGGGCATGCCGAGGCGGTCCGCATTACTTATGATCCATCACAGATTACATACGGTCAGCTTTTGAAGGTCTTCTTTTTCGTCGCTCACGATCCTACCGAGCTGAACCGTCAAGGACCAGACACAGGTACGCAATATCGCTCAGTGATCTTCTACTCCAACGCAAGACAGCATCGCATTGCCCAGGCTTACATCAATCAGTTAAACGAAAGCAAAGTCTTTGAGCGACCCATTGTCACTCAGGTTGTCGGCCTTCCCGCGTTCTACACAGCTGAGTCCTATCATCAAGACTATGCCGTCAAGCATCCAAATGATTCTTATATAGTGATCAATGATCTCCCGAAGGTAACCACACTTCGCCAACAGTTTCCCTCCCTTTACGTGCCCTAATCATCCAGGTCTAACGATTAATTAAGGAGAGACGTATGAAATTCAGAAGCATTGCAGGACTGCTCATCCTTTTCTGCATCATTGCACTTCAAACCGTTGCGTACCCTTTAGGCGGTAATCCAGGAGATGAGATGAAACGCTCAGCTCCAATAGGCGTCGGTGAACAAGCTCCCGATTTTACCCTCGAAGATATACAAGGCAACCAAGTCACGCTATCCGCAACCCGAGGAAAGGTGCCAACGGTACTCGTCTTTTACCGGGGCTACTGGTGTCCCTTTTGCGCTCATCAATTGTCGCAGTTGCGTTCGCTGTTAAAGGCCGATGAGCAAGTGCGAGTGCTGGCAGTGAGTGTAGATGATCATGAAAAAACGAAGCAGTTGATCGACAAGATCGCAGCCGATGGAAACGGCGCGGTGAACTTCACGATGTTGAGCGACCCTGGCCACAAGGTCATCGATACTTACGGCTTGCATGACCCGGCTTACGACGGAACGAAGTTTGACGGCATTCCACATCCAACTGTTTACGTGATTGATAAAAATGGTCGTGTCGCATGGTCCAAAATCGAAACAGACTATAAGGTACGGCCGTCGAATGCTGACATTAGAGCAGCGCTCGAAGCATTGAATTAAGGATCACACGATCATGAAACGTCAAATCCTTTCACTCTTAAGTAGTCTGACGATTTCTCTGTGCCTTTGTTTAGCATCGGCGAGTCTCAGTAAAGTCCATGCGCAGACAACGCCACCGAAGATAACGACGAAATTATCGTTGACGTCCGCGAACGTTCAGAGAGGCCAGTCAGTACGCGCATCGCTCGTGCTCGATATACCTCGTGGCTATCACGTCAACGCGCACGACCCGATCAGCCGATACGCTCTGGCAACAAAGATCGAAGTCGAAGCACCCAGCGGCATGAGGATTGGCCCAATCCTCTATCCAAAGGCGATTGTCAGGCGGTTCACGTTTTCCGATGACCAGCTCGGTGTTTACGAAAACCGCGCGGTAATCAGATTTAAGATCATGATTCTGCCAAATCAGCAGATTGGAAAGAATGAGATAAAGGCTCATCTGAGCTATCAGAGCTGCAGCGATGAAGTGTGCTTTCCGCCGGTGAAAAGTGAGACCAGCGTATCGCTCAATGTTTTGTAGTGAGATCAACCGATCAGAACTGTAATCCGTCGAGGAATAAATTCAGTCGGATCGGGTATTCATCCAGGTGTTGGATGAATTGCATTGGTGAACCCGCGCTGAGGGAGTCACCACATATCATGAATCATGAAAGGAAGAATGAGAATGTTGATAAGAAAGTTAACCACCGCGATCTTTGTCGCCACCTTGATTGTTAGTTCAAGCATCGCCTCGATAGCTGGACAGCAGAGTTCGCAATCCATGCAGAACGATAACAAGATGAGCGACGGCATGATGAAAGACAACAAGATGGCTGCCAATAAGATGTCGAACAAGAAACACGGGAAGCACATGCGGCACGCAAAACACAAAACAAACGACAAAATGGAAAGTAACAAAAACCAATAGGACACGTGCTCGGCATTTAGTAGTCGGCTTCGCACGAACTGATGCCGAGCCATTGGTTGTCGGGAGAATGAAGATGGGAACAAACATCACAATCGGAATAGCTTTTCTTGCCGGACTCTCTTCATTCCTGTCTCCCTGTGTCCTGCCTTTGGTCCCCGCCTACCTGTCGTTGATTTCCGGAGTCAGCATCGACCGCTTGAAGCAGCAGCGGGCTGTCGGGTTCACTGGTGATACCGAGGACAGCAATAACGACGACGTCTGAGTCCTTAGCAGCTCGATCACTTCCGTGCTTGGCCCACGGCCGCGACAGGGTTCGAATCCCGTACGGCCAAAGCTACCAGCATCACAAAGCACGCCTGCCATTCGTTTCACAAAAGAGTTAAGAGGAAAATGTTGAAGTAGCGAAAGGGCCGTGGTCTAATCGAATCGATCAGCCCAGCCCGCTTTATGGAGGCTTAATGTCTCGAATCATGCTTGGAACTATCTGCGGACTCGTCTACGGCGCCCTCTCTGCCGCCTCAATGATCCCGTTGTCCTTCCCTGATAAGACGGCGGCACTGACGGGCGCATTTCTGAACCGCTTCGCGATTGGTTTTGTCATCGGTGCTGCGCATCTACCATTGCCGCCATGGGCGCAAGGTCTTGTTTTCGGGATCTTGTTAAGTCTGCCTGATGCGATAATCACGAAAGCGTACGCTCCAATCTCATCTTGGGTGCCAGTGGTGGTCTAGTGATTGGCGTCATTGTCGGAAAGTGGGGCGCGTAGCCAAGTATGTGTATCTTCATCTGGATATAAATCGGGTTAGCCAGATGCCGCAACCGAAGCCGAGCTACAAGCCCGGAGAGGAACCAAACGAGGCTGAGAAATTGAACGAGTAGCTACTGCGCGCGGTTAATCTAAGCAAATCTAAAGCGCAACTTCTCGCCCATACACATACCCTGTTTGGTTCATGATTTGAGTGGCTTTGTTTCTCCTTCAATCGCGACGTGGCCAGCAACTGTCCTGCGACGGGAGCGGCTCAGAGCCAGCCCGCCGGTAATCATACCGATCAGGCCCAGCACCAACGCCACGGCGCCTCCAACGACGCCGTTACCGCTGCCGAGACCGCCATTGGCGACAGCCAAAACGAGCGCGCCGTTGATCCCGGCAACTAGCCCCGCCGCTAAGGCCAAGATCATACCGAGTCGTGCGGCAGTCCCGAAACTAGCGGAGCGGACCATAGCTAAGCCACCGATTAACACGCTGATCAACGCCAGCACACTAGCCGTCGTAGCCCAGAGTCGCCGGGTCGTCGGGCCTTGAACGGTCGTAGCGGCTGACTCGGAAAGATGTGTAGCAACGAGCACGACATATACAAGCCCGGCCAAAACAACAACTGCAGCCAACGCGGCGAGAAAAAGCACGAAGGTTCGTTTCATAATTGTCCCATTATCCAGCGGCGGATAATGTCGATATTGGAAAAAATTGACCTATTCGGTAATTGGAGCGTTCGTCAAAAGATGCTCGCTGCGTTGACGGACGAATTCAGTGGGGTTGAGACCTGAGAAAACCTTGAAGTCATGAATGAGGTGCGACTGGTCGAAGTAACCGCACACTGCTGCGATATCCGCCCAAGCCGGGGTCGAACTGCTTCGAGCCACATCGGCCGCGCGCTGAAAACGCTGCACACGAGCGAACTGCTTTGGTGTGATGCCGACCTGTTTTGAGAAGACGTTTATAAAATGGCGCTGGCTCAAACCCAGCTGCTTGGCAAGGTCTCGAGTCCTTGCTTCGCCCGCATCTCGTCCAAGGATGTCCAGAGCAGCGCGAACTGCTCGATGTTCTTCCGACGAGTTACGCAAACAAGCGACGAGCGCCTGTTCCAAGACGCAAAAGCGCGTGGCTGCGTTCGCTGCCGCATAGAGTTGTTCGCGCAAGTCTCGAGCAGATCTTTTCCAAAGTATTTCCACATCCACATGAGAATTCGCGAATTCACTTGCGGGAACACCCAGAAAGCGAAATGCACCGCCAGGCTTGAAATGCACGCCCATGACGTGCTTCCGCGTGTGAACGAACAACGGTTGTGCGAATGTCCCTGAAAAGACTGCGCCTGAAAAACTTTTGGTGGTTTCAGGCTGCTCTGTGTCGGAGAAACCCAGATTGTCCTCGTCCAAATTGAACACCAACTCCATCGTGCCGCTCGGCACGACCCGCACTTTCCGATGCTGCGGGGCGTCGCTGGAATACCAGAATCGCTCGACGAATTCGGCGAGCGGCTGACTTGGAGATTTGAATAACAGTCGCATTTTGCTAAAAGTATTGTGAAGCGAACACCAATTCAAGTTCACTTCGTCGGGGTGACTTCGGCGGGACTTCGACCTCGCTAATAAAATCAATAACGTAGGCATTGCCTTCTTTTCGAGCTACGCAAGCCCACGGAAGTCATCAAATTTAAAACTTCTCACGTTTTTTACGATACGCAGCCCGGGCGAAACGGTTTGAGCGCGTTAAAGCTCAATGAATATGTCGAAACGATCATCCCGCTCCAGGTCTCAAATTTTCAGGCTAAGTGCGCCACGACGTTTGTCCGGAGATTTGCCAAAAATGGTGTGGGTTGATAGTTATCTATTGGCCGAGTGATAGAAGTTAATCCCCTCGCGTCGCTAAGCCATTGCCAGAAAACTGAACTCGGCTATTTTCAGAACAGCTCTGCCTATTCGTGCAGTGGAGAACCACATGGTCCGTTCAAGCTCCATATTGACGAAGTTTGCCTCGATACTAATCCTCGGCTCGATGATTCTGTCACTTGACCTACAAGTTTCGGCCCAGGTTAAGGTTCAACTCTCAGTCGACACTTCCAAAGCTGGTCCAAAGATCGATCGCAACATCTTCGGTCAATTCGCAGAGCACCTTGGTTACGGTGTATACGAAGGGATCTGGGTCGGTCCTGATTCGAAGATTCCAAACACACGCGGCATTCGTAATGACGTTGTCACGGCACTCAAAACGCTCAAGGTCCCAAACGTACGTTGGCCAGGTGGTTGCTTCGCTGATGAATATCACTGGCGCAAAGGCATCGGAACACGAACAGTGACTTTGAATCCAAACTGGGGTGGAGTCATTGAAGCAAATACGTTTGGCACGCATGAGTTCATGGACTTCATCGATCAAATCGGTTCTCAGGTTTACCTTTCGATCAACGTTGGTTCCGGTACACCGCAAGAAGCAGCTGAATGGCTTGAGTATTTAACAACGTCGCAACCAACAACTCTCGCGAAGGAGCGTGCCGCCAACGGTCACCCTGTTCCGTACAAGATTCCCATGGTTGGTATCGGCAACGAGAGTTGGGATTGCGGCGGCAACATGACGCCCGAGTACTATCTGAGACAGCTGACGATCTACAGTCGCTTCGTTCGCAATTTCAATCCAGCGCAGCAAGGTAACGATCAAATGCAGAAGATCGCGGTTGGTCCAGGTGGCGGTGAAGCACGTTGGACTGAATGGACCGACACGATCATGAAGGCGTGGGAGAAACGACAGTGGAGTTGGGACATGCAAGGTCTTTCACTACACAACTACACCGTCATAAATTGGGCGAACAAGTTTGCTTCGGTGGGTTTTGGCGAGAAGGAATACGCTCAGATTCTCAGAGAAACGCTCAAGATGGAGGACCTGATTACAACGCATTCCGCGATCATGGACAAGTATGATCCGCAGAAGAAGATCGCTCTTGTCGTCGATGAATGGGGCAGTTGGTACGCACCGTCGCCAGGAAGCAATCCAGGGTTTTTAGTACAACAGAACAGCATTCGCGATGCAGTGCTCGCTGCTTTGAACCTGAACATCTTCGCGCGCCATGCTGACCGTGTGCGTGGGGCGAATATCGCCCAGATGATCAATGTGCTGCAAGCTATGATCATGACCGATAAGGAGAAGATGGTCCTGACTCCCACCTATCATGTCTTCAAGATGTACGTTCCGTTCCAGGATGCGACGTTTATTCCCGTGACATTCAATGCAGGAACTTACACAAACTCCGGTATCACACTCCCACGAGTTGACGCCATCGCTGCTAAAGACATAACTGGCAAACTCTGGCTCGAGCTCACGAATCTAGATCCAAATGAATTTGTAGAGATCGAAGTGAACATCCCGGGGCTCAACGCCAACACAGCATCCGGTGAGACGCTAACCGCTCCCACGGTCGATAGTGTAAACACCTTCGATGCGCCAAACACAGTCACCCCAAAACCAATTACCGCAAAGATACAAAACGGCAAGTTGATCATCAAACTTGATCCCAAGTCCGTGACTGTAGTCTCCCTGGGAAATGCAAAATGACTAAACCTTCCTTCGCCTAATCGTAGTAACTATCAGCGCCACACTCGCTCCTCAAGTCTTTGCACAAGTTCAAACCGACATACCTCCCGTCGTCGCTAATGCTAAGCCCTGGCTTTTGTGGATCAGTACATAACAAGTTTTCGTGAGTATCGGGGCATTGCTCTGGATGTTGGTGACCAAAATGGCCTAAGAGGCGACACAGCCAAACTGCATGACGTGCTTGTTAAGTATCGAATCCCTAACACCTTTGACCAGTACCAGGAACTCACACGAGCAAGGTTGCTGATCGTTTTCAAAATAACGTGTTGAAGTTCTTTAGCGAGCATCTCTGCTTCGAGTCGCGATGTCGCTAACCCGACAAGCATTATCAGTGCCGGACAGCTGTTTGTTTTGTTAGTTCGCACTTCGCATTTAGTCTCCGAACGGCGGCAACGCTCAACGCCGTCTTCCCCGAACTTAGTAGAAGGCAGAAAAGCGCAAGGCTCAACCTATCAAACCGAAGCCCATCCTTCGGCCAATCCATTCAATTCAGGTAGGACATGCTCCTGCATAAAAAGTCTACAGAGCAACAGTGTAAGTTTGGTGCTGGATCTCCGACTGATGTGTTGTGAGAGGAAAAGGGGGTCGCACGTTTTGCGCATAGGATCGCGTTCCTGCGTATTGTTGAAATGCTCCGCAGCGGAGCCGAAACCAAAGGAGTAGTTAGATGAAATCCGTAGTTAATCGAATTATTGTTGCTCTGTTGCTCGTAACGATGACCAGCGTGGCAGCGTTTGCGAAGAGCAAGAAGACGAACGTGACCTTCACGGTTGACACCAAGGTCAATGAAACACTTGTTAAGAGTGGCACATATGAAGCCGTACTTAACGAGGAAACCGGTGAGTTGTCGATCCTGAAAGGCGGCAAAGTTGTTGCCAAGACGGCCACTCAACTGAAAATGCGTGACAGCAAAGGTAGGTCGACCGAGATTTACACTGTTAAGGACGGCGATCAGACCGCACTTGTCGGTCTTGCCTTCAGTGGCAGTGACCAGCAGGTAGTACTGAACCAGGCGCCTATGCAAGCTGGTGGAAATGAGTAAGAACCAGTAATCACGAAACGAATTTTGCACCTCGATTCTGGTGGATTCGAGGTGCGTTCGTGTTTGTAAGAAAACTAGCGGGTTAGATAAAACACGGCAAAGATTATAGCCAAGCCTATTATAAGGAGCGCAGGAAAAAGTCGACGCCAGACGAAGCGATCTACCATGCTTTCAGCTTCAAGGTTCAGCGCACATCGCGGGCAGCCACGTGCTGCTGGTGGGAGTACCAAACCGCAATCACGACAAGACTCGGTAGTCATGTTGTTCACTATCTCAAGGAAAAAACGCGCCGAAAGTCAGCCGGTAAAACATTGAAGTTTGCAGACCACCTAACGCCTGACTTAAGCTACTGGTCCAGAAGTCATCTTTGCGTAAGATATTAGATATTTGAGTTCCCTACTGACAAGTCCGTCAGCGCAGTTGCGAGATGCAATGAATATTCTGAGATGTTCTCAATGCTCGAAACCTGAGCGTTGCGGACTCATCAAGAGTTCGTTATGAGCGAGCCGCAAGGCACGGCCCCCCACAAATCGTCCGATGTCAGTGTCTGGCTGGAACGGCACGGAGACTATCTCTTTAAGTACGCCGTATTTCGTCTCCGAGACACGTCGGCGGCCGAGGATGCGGTGCAGGAGACTTTTCTCGCTGCTCTAAAAGCTTACGAAAAATTCGAGGGCCGCGGCTCTGAGCGCACGTGGCTCGTCGGGATTCTTAAACACAAGGTAACGGATCATTTTCGACGGATGACACGGGAAACGCCGCTTGAACCAGGCCGCGAAGACGACGGCCCGGAACATGCAGAATTCTTTACCAGAACTGACGGATGGGATAATCATTGGAACAACGAATATGCACCAATTGACTGGCACGCAACACCCGCTCAGCTTTTGGAACGCGGGGATTTCTGGCGAGTCTTCAGTGATTGTCTGTCACCCCTACCACAGCGGACAGCAAGCGCGTTCACATTGCGAGAAGTAGATGGCCTGACAAGCGAAGAGATCTGCGAAGCTTTGGGTGTAACAGTGAATAATCTTTGGGTTATGCTGCATCGCGCGCGTTTACATTTGCGAAACTGTCTCGAGGGGAATTGGTTTAGAAGAGAGCCAACGAAACCGCAGAGTTAAAGATGAGCTGGTACGACAAAACAAAGCACGCCGTTAGATTCTGGTTACTTCGTCGTCTGCCGGCTTGTAAACAGACTGTCGAACTGATTTCCCAATCAATGGAACGCCCTCTCACTTTACGCGAGCGCGTGCTGCTCAAACTCCACCTGTGGGTATGCATGTGGTGCCAGTGGTACCTGGAACACCTACAGCTTATGCGGGATACGTTGCGCGTTCAGAAAAACGAAAACGACGAAGCAGAGGTCCCTCCCACGACACGTCTATCGGATGAAGCCCGCGAAAGAATCAGACGCAGCCTCACAAACAATAGTTAGAAATTTACCTGGCATTTCAAATCAGCACCGCCTCGAGGAGCCCAACGTGTAAGGTTCGCTGCCTTACGTCGACTACTCTCAAGGGGCGCGGTCCGCTTCAGCCTGCCTTTGTTGTGTGAGATGTCTCCCGGGCGGGTTGAGGCGGGACCGTTGTTGTAATGGAAATGCACTCTTCAAACCACGATCATCACCATGGTCCAAATCGCTTCGCGGTCATACCCACACATGTCCGGTTAGATGCCGACCCTAATTACACAGGCAAGGGCGTAACTGTGGCATTTCTTGACTCCGGCTTTTATCCCCATCCCGACCTGCTACTGCCAAAGACACGCATCGTCGCCTATAAGGATTTGAGTAATGAGAGACCATCTTTGGATCCAAAACAGCCAGCGGAACTGTGGCAGTGGCATGGCACACAGACGTCAGTAGCCGCAGCAGGCAGTGGACATCTGTGTGATCAAATCTATAAAGGTCTTGCGTGTGAGTCAGATCTGATCCTTGTAAAGGCAAGCGAAAAGGGCGAAATCACCGAAGACAATATTGCTCGTGGGATTCGATGGATTATTGATAATCAGCAACGCTATAACATTCGGGTCCTGAATATTTCGCTCGGCGGAGATGAAGATGTCCCCTGCTCCAGAAGCGTTATCGATCAAGCCGCCGAAGAAGCAGTCGAAAAGGGGATCGTGGTGGTTGCTGCGGCGGGAAACTCAGGGGCCGAAGGCCGTCATTCGATTCCGCCAGCAAACTCGCCATCAGTAATTACGGTAGGTGGCTATTCGGATAACAATGAGCTGAATGGCACTGGGCCGAATTTGTATCACTCCAACTTTGGCCCTACTGCTGACGGCACCGTCAAGCCGGAGATCATAGCGCCCGCAATGTGGGTGGCCGCACCAATCTTACCGGGAACTGTTTTATATGAACGAGCTGAATTGTTGTCTCGTTTGGCTGCAGCCCCGGATTATCAGCTTTCCCACCTCGCTCGTGAACTGGAAGACAAAGCCGAGGTGCCCGAACAATTAGTGAATTCAGACGCGGCTGACATTCGTCGTTACGTCGAATCCGCTTTGAAACAACAGAAGATCGTCGCGGCACACTATCAGCACGTTGACGGAACTTCGTTCGCAGCGCCGATTGTAACGTCGATAGTGGCGCAGATGATCGAAGCCAATCCGAAACTCACGCCAGGGGCGGTCAAAAACATTCTGATCTCGACCGCTGATCGAATCTCGAATGCGCCCGCCATTCGGCAGGGATATGGTGTTGTGAATGCACGCCGCGCAGTCGAGCTGGCAAAGAAAGAAAACCACGCGCTAAAGACCGTGGGTTGCCGTCCGCCACGAGTTGCGAATGGCCGCCTGTTGTTTATCTATCACGACGATGCGGCGAAAAGCGTTGCGGTCGCTGGCGACTTTAACAGTTGGGAGCGAAGCGCAACACCGCTTTTGAAAGACGCAGCCGGACTTTGGTTTGCGGAAATTGAAACGCCAGCGGCGGGGCGTTACCAGTACAAGTTTATTGTTGATGAGCGCCGCTGGCTCGAGGATCCCAGCAACGGTATGAAGCAGCCGGATAACTACGGAGGACTGAACTCGGTCCTTACGATCGAATGAGACAAGGAACGTTTTGAAAGCCTATATAAATTCCAAGAAAGCGATCAGGCGAAGCCTCTTGCGTGCGCTCCAACCGTGCCGGGAAATGGTACCGCTCATGTCTGAGTCGCTTGAGCGGCGACTCGGTGTCCTGGAGCAACTGCAACTGAAATTGCACTTGATGGTCTGCGCCTGGTGTGCTCGGTATCTAAAACAGATTAAGTTTCTGAGACAGCTTGTCCGCCAGCGAACATTCGCGGCAGCAACCGACACAGCGTCGCCGGTGGCCCTCTCGGCGGAAGCTCATCAACGCATTAGCAGATCGCTTCTGAAAAATCCGGAGAACTGCTCTGGAACCGACGCCGATGGACCTGACAATTAAATACTGTAAGGAATGATCATTCCTTACGACTAATCTTTGAACAAAGAGTTCGTCTTCAAAGGGGAACGAAAATTATGCGACGTAGGTTATTGATAAAGAGAAGGTCACGGCGCAGGCGAATGAAAGAGCGAATGGCCGTTGCGAGACAAAGGCTGGACTTGAAGTCGCTTAGTACATACAAGTCCTGTCTATTGAGCGCCGGCTTGACTGATCCTTTTCTGGTCTAACAAACGCCGCATCACATCAACAACTAGCTGAGGATCGCGCCGGTGCGCGAGACGACAAAGATGGAACTGACAAGTTCTAACAGTACGAGTGTGTTCGATAGCCTTCGTGAGCGAATGAAGATGCCGCCGATAGAGACATTCATTGTGGCCCGAGAAGACCCGAATCAATGGAGCCGACAGATGGTCCAGGCATTAAGAACACATTGGCCGGAATACTTGATGGAAGCGACGGAATTGGGATTGTTCATGATCGCAGCCTGCTCCTTTACCGTCCTGCTTTCTCATCCGGCTTCACCCGTCGCTCAGGCCATAACCACGGAACCATTACGACGCTTGCTAATGGGCACGGCCATGGGATCGACCGCAATCGGGATCATCTTTTCACCACTGGGTAAACGATCAGGGGCGCACTTCAATCCTGCCGTAACACTTACTTTCCTGAGACTTGGAAAAATCGAACCCTGGGATGCAGCCTTCTACACACTGTTTCAATTCATCGGCGCTATTGTTGGCGTTTTTGCTGCTTACCTGCTCTTAGGCAGTTTAGTCGCCGACCAGTCAGTGAGGTTTGCCGCTACGGTTCCTGGCCCAACGGGTCCATTGCCAGCCTTCCTTGCGGAGCTCGCGATCACTTTCATTCTTATGTCAGTGATTCTAATAGTCTCGAACACAAAGAGGTTGAACCGTTGGACCGGCATTTTTGCAGGGGCGCTGGTCGCTACTTACATCAGTATTGAATCACCAATTTCAGGCATGAGCATGAATCCAGCGCGCACCTTTGGGTCTGCGGCAGTGGGAAGTATTTGGACCTCGCTCTGGATCTATTTCATTGCGCCGCCGATCGGGATGTTACTTGCGGCTGAGGCTTACAAGCGTCTCAAGGAAAACCATGTGGTGGCTTGTGCGAAGCTGCACCACCAAAACAACAAGCGTTGCATCTTCAGGTGCAACTTCGAAGCTAACTCTAACTGACAATATCAATCACCCTAATTAAGGAGATCCAGTCATGAAACATCGCAAGCTTTTAATCGGCCTGGCATTACTCGGAGCTGCCCTGACTGTTCAATTCGTAGTGGCCTCGGCAATGCAGACTGCGAAAGGTCAACCAACAAAGTTCACTGTGCGCGTCGAGAACATCTCAAATCCGGAGGGCATGACGGCTTCCAGCGGCGTCAAGTTTCCGTTCGCGCTGTCGCCCGGTCTATTCGTGCTGAGCATGAAGAACGCGCCCCTATTTACAGAAGGTAAGGCCGCACGCGCCAATGGTTTGGAAATGCAGGCTGAAGATGGTGACCCGTCTGGATTGGTGAAATCGCTTGAGGCGATGCATCACGCGTCGAATCTGCATGGCGTTTTCAATACGCCAGTGGGTGCAATGGGCGCAGGCCCAATTCGTCCCGGTGATAGTTATGAATACTCCTTTACCGCAATGCCCGGCATGAAACTCTTCACGACGACGATGTTCGGCCAGTCGAATGATTGGTTCTACGCTCCGGACGCTAATGGCATCGCGCTCTTTGACGGCAAAGGCAATCCCGTCAGCGGAGACGTCACTAACAAGTTGATCTTATGGAACGCCGGAACAGAAGTGGACGAAGAGATCGGCATCGGACCCAACCAGGGACCGAGACAAAAAGGCATGAATACCGGAACCGATGAGCATGGCGTCGTGCGTCGCGTGCAGGACGATCGGTGGACCGGAAAGAACGCCGAGTTCTTTCGCGTCACGATCACTCCTGAGGGCGGAATGTAATCAGACAGAGCGCGGCATCCGCTCGCCTTGGCCGCGACTTAGTTCGTCGCACAACCCCAGGCATGATGCCCGCGCTCTGCCGTGCATAAACACACAGAAGAGGATCTGCGACTGGAGAGTCGAATCATGAAAGCGACATTGAGAATAGCAATCATAAGTTTGCTGATGCTGAGCGTAACTGTCATCGCGAACGCCCAAACAACCGAGAAGAAAGCGCTGACGATCGAAGGCGCGAAGAAAGTTATTGCGGCTGCGGTTACCTACGCAAAGAAGAATAACGCGCCGGGCGGAGTGATCGCCGTCGTCGATGAAGGCGGCAATTTGATGGCCTTGGAACGTTTGGACGGCACCTTCGCAGCCGGTGCAAACATCTCGATCGGCAAGGCGCGCACGGCCGTGCTGTTCAAACGTCCTACGAAGGCATTCGAAGACATCATCAAGAACGGCCGGACCGCAATGGTCGCTTTGCCCGATGCTTACTTCACGCCGCTACAAGGCGGAGTGCCCATCACGGTGGATGGACAAGTCGTCGGCGGTGTCGGAGTCAGTGGCGCATCAAGCGCACAGCAGGACGAAGAACTCGCGCTGGCCGGCGCGAATGCATTATCTGGCGATATGAAGTTGAGCCATGCAACGCCTGCCAGCAAGTCCGTCTTGTTTTTTGATAACACGCAGGTAACCGCTTCATTTTCAAAGGGAGCGGTGTTGCTTGATGGAACCAATCGTAACTACATGGTGCACACCAGCCGACGCGATCAGTCGGGCCAGGCCGAGGTGCACGCGCTCGACACTGACATCATTTACGTAATGGAAGGCACAGCGACTTTTGTGACCGGCGGTACTGCGACCGAACCGAAAGAGATCGCGCCGTACGAGATTCGCGGTTCGCGCATAGAGGGTGGAGAGACACGTCAGTTGTCGAAAGGCGACGTGATCATCGTGCCGAACGGCACGCCGCACTGGTTCAAGGAAGTCAACGGCGCGTTTCTCTACTACACAATTAAGGTTCGCTAGCTTCTACGCGGCTTTGCCGTACTACTGAAAGAGGATAGTCATGAAACGGATTCAGATTCTTGCTGCGATGCTGTTAGTAATACTGGCAGCTCTGGCAGTTGCGGCTCAATTACCAACGAAACAAGTGCTGACCCTTAGCGCAGCGAAAAAGATTGCTGCGGCGGCTGAAGCCGAGGCGAAAAAGCGCGGCGCCACGGTCGTGATCGCGGTTGTCGATGACGGCGGTTACTTGCTCGTACTCGAACGGCTCGACGACACGCAAGTCGCGAGCGTCGACGTCGGTATCGCAAAGGCCCGCACGGCGGCAATCTTTCGACGGCCCAGCAAAGTGTTCGAAGACCAGGTGAAGAATGGAAGAGTGTCGGCGCTCGCTTTGCCTGGAGCGGTCGCTCTGCAAGGCGGAGTTCCGATCATCGTCGATGGAAAGGTCGTTGGAGCGATCGGCGTCAGCGGTAACTCGCCACAAGAGGACGAAGACATAGCAAAGGTAGGAGCCGACAGCGCGGCAGCCGCTATCAAAGGAGACAGCCAATGAGCGCCCAAAAAGCAACGCTGATGTTAAGAGTGGCACTTCTCCTGATCATTGCGGCTTCAGTGTACGTTTGTTTGTCGGGAAGCCTAACGCATGCATCGCAGCCGGCGAAGACGTCCGCAGATCTTCCGGCCGGCAAGCCGAATGCGATGATCGATCTCGCAACCGATGACGGTCTTCGTTCAGTCAAAGGCGAATGGCGTTACAGCGACACGAAAATTGTCGAAGTTGATTTCGTAAGCGCCGGACCAGATAAGCAGCCTACTGGCGCGCCGGTAAAGACTTACGACTACACTCCACACGCGGGCGGCACCGATTTTGATGATTCGAAATGGGAAGTCATTGCCCCGACAACTCTGGATCAGCGTCGCGGTAAGGGACGGCTCGGATTCAACTGGTATCGCATCAAGCTAACGATTCCGGATCGCGTGGGTGACTTTGATCCAACCGGAACGACGGCAGTTTTCGAAACATCGCTTGACGACTATGCCGAGATCTGGGTTGACGGCGAATTGTCGCGCGCCCTGGGCCAATCAGGCGGATCGGTCATCGCCGGATGGAATGCTCAGAACCACCTCGTTGTTGGTCGCAACGTGAAACCGGGCCAGCAGATTCAACTGGCCATCTTTGGCATCAACGGTCCGCTTTCGAATCCACCAACAAATTTTATTTACCTGCGCTACGCGAAACTCTCGTTCTATCGAACCGGGCCCGGTCCAGTCGCGCTGACGCCGAGCGAAGTGAACGTTGAAGTCGTGCGCAATGACCCAGCGATGAACGACGTCGTTGGACCAAATCCGAAAGTCTTCAAGCTCGCCGAAGGATTCAAGTTTACCGAAGGACCGATCTGGGTGAATAAAGACGGCGGCTATCTGTTGTTCAGCGATCCGAACGCAAACACGATCTACAAATACGCACCAAACGGAAATGGAGAAGGCACACTCGATGTATTTCGCACGCCGAGTGGTTACACAGGCGCTGACATTGCCGAATACGGCCAACCCGGATCGAATGGACTAACGCTCGATCCGCAGGGCCGGTTGACGATCAATCAGCACGGCAATCATCGTGTTGTGCGTGATGAGAAGGACGGCACACAGACCGTCCTCGCCGATAACTACGAAGGCAAGCGGCTGAACAGTCCGAACGATTTGGTTTACCGCTCGGACGGCACGCTCTTCTTTACTGATCCGCCGTTTGGCTTTCCCAAGCTCTTCAACGATCCGCGCAAGCAGCTTCCGTTCAGCGGAGTCTATTCAATTTACAAAGGCAAGCTGCAACGCATCAGCAAGGATTTCACCGGCCCGAACGGCATCGCGTTCTCGCCTGACGAAAAGTATCTGTATGTCGGCAACTGGCCGCGGGCACTAGTTGGTCAGGAACTGCGGAAAGAGGACGACCCCGTCAATGAAATCGGCGACAAACACAAAGCGATCGTGCGTTACGAAGTGCAGCCCGATGGCACGCTGAGGAACGGTAGACTGTTCTTCGATTTTACGAATGCTCCCGGCGAAGACGGACTTGACGGCATCAAGGTCGATCAGAAGGGCAACCTGTATGTATCGGCGCCCGGCGGTTTGTGGGTGATCTCGCCAGAAGGCAAACATCTCGGCACGATCGTCACCCCACGTCATCCGCACAACATGGCCTGGGGAGATGCGGACGGCAAGACTCTGTACCTCTGTGCACGTTCAGGTTTGTATCGTATCCGACTAAACATCGCCGGCGTTCGCACGTGGGAACACCCTGTCACTTCGTCAACATCAACAACGCCGTCAGCGCCCATGCCGGCAATTGTCCGCATCGACTCGCGACTCGATCAGATCGTTTCGCCGGACGCTGAGCTGGAACAGGTCGCAGACGGTTTTGCGTGGGCCGAGGGGCCGGTCTGGAACCAGCGAGGAAAGTATCTGCTTTTCTCGGATGTACCGAACAACCAGATCGTGAAATGGAAAGCGGATGAAGGAACGAGTGTCTTTCTGCAAGCTAGTGGTTACAGCGGCGCTGAGGCTTTTACCGGCCGAGAGCCTGGATCGAACGGATTGACCTTCGATAAGGAAGGCCGTCTCGTATTCTGTCAGCACGGCGATCGACGCATTAGCCGTCTCGAGAAAGATGGCACTCGCACCACCCTCGTTGATAACTACGAGGGTAAGCGACTCAACAGTCCTAACGATCTCATTTTCAAATCGAACGGAGATCTGTATTTCACGGATCCGCCGTTTGGCTTGCCCAAGGCATTCGACGATCCGAAAAAAGAGCTTCCCTTCCAGGGAGTTTATCGCCTGGCCCGCAACGGCAAGTTGACGCTGCTTACTACGGAGGTCAAAGCGCCGAATGGCATCGCTTTCTCTCCCGACGAAAAGAAGTTGTACGTTGCTGATTCGGCGCGCGGGCTTTGGTTCGTCTTTGACGTGAAGAACGACGGCACGCTTTCGCCTGGCAAGGTTTTGTTCGATGGCGGAGAGCTATCGAAAGGCCGGCCGGGGGTTGCAGACAGCCTAAAGGTGGATGTGTACGGCAATATTTTTGCCGCAGCGCCGGGAGGCCTGTTCATTCTCGCGCCTGACGGCAAACTGCTGGGTCGCTTCGATCTGGGAACAGCGACTGGAAATTGCGCCTGGGGCGAGGATGGCTCGACGCTCTTCATCACCTCGAACACGCTTGTCTATCGCATTCGACTGAAGACGAGAGGCGTCGGCACAACGGTCCAGGGCTTCAGAAGATTAGGTGAAGTCAAAGTCTTTACATTTTCGAATAATCGCGCCGGAGGTCTCCAATGATAAGCAAAATATTGCTGAGTCTCTTTGCACTAACTCTGTTTGGCGGGGCGGCGCTCGCTCAAGATCCGGTGCCGCTCTATCCCGACAATTACAAAGTGCTATTGGAAAACGATCGCGTCCGAGTACTCGATTTTCAGTTGAAGAAGGGTGCGAAGGAAGATTTTCACCAACACCCGGCAGCGGTGACCTACGTACTCGCGCCATTCAAGATTCGTTTCAGCTTTCCTGACGGCACAATGAAGGTTCGCGAGGCCAAGATTGGGGACGTTTTTTACGGTGAACCACTGATACACGCTTCGGAAAATATTGGCGACACTGATGCGCACGGAATTCTGGTCGAGATGAAACGGGGCGCGTCATCAATCTCAAGCGACATGGATTTGCTGACAGCGATTACTTTCATCCGGGGACCGGAAGGCAGCGAGCAGGATTTACTTACTGAGTTGCTCTCAACCACAGCGCCGACGCGCGCGGAAGCCGGGAACCTTAAATACGATCTCTACCAATCAACCGTTAACAGGAATTATTTCCTGCGATTTGAGGTTTGGCGCAATCCGCAAGCGCTTGAGGATCACAAGCTCACGCCGCACCTCAAAGCTTCGTTCGAAAGACGCAAGAACAAAAACTGGATGACGGAGATAACGACGTGGAGACGCGTTAATGACGGTGCGCCGTGATCTCTGTTTCACGCGGCGGATCTGAAAACCAAGGGGGTCATTTCAAAAACCATGGCTGCTGAATCAAACACGTTTCAAAATCCAAGGACTCTGGTGCGCAAGTCGGGCGAGTTTCTGATTCGTTATGGCCTGGTGATCGTGCTGGGATGGATTGGTGCGATGAAATTCACCGCTTATGAAGCCGAAGGAATCAAGACGCTGGTTGAGACCAGTCCCTTCATGAGTTGGATGTATAAGGTATTCAGCATTCAGGCGACTTCGAACATCATTGGTGTAACGGAAATCACCGCCGCAGTGTTTATCGCGATTCGGCCTCTTTCGGCAAAACTATCGGCGATTGGCAGTGTGCTGGCAGTGCTGACATTTCTGGCCACGCTGACCTTTCTCTTTTCTTTGCCCGGATGGGAAAAGAGTCTCGGCGGCTTTCCCGCGCTTTCCGGGTCGGGAGGATTTCTGCTGAAAGACATAGTGCTGCTGGGTGCGGCTCTGTTTACTCTGGGCGATTCGCTGGCTGCTGCAAACAAGTAAATAAAACCCTTTGAAGAGTGAGGGTGATGGGCATAGATGAAGTAGTAAAGCGAATCGTGGAACGGCAAGCCGAAGCGCCCGAGAATCGTAGCTTGCTCGTCGGCATCAGCCGTGCAAATCGAAGCGCGCCTGGCCCAACACGCGGTTTACCTCGGCGGTAATCAACGTCGATGGTTGGCTAATTTAGAGGATTCACTTTTGACAAGGACAATCCGCGCGGGTCCGCTGATCTGATCCTCGACAACGATTTCTGTTCAGCGCGACGTTTCTCGAATTTTGGTAGCTTTCTCTGTGCAACTCTGTGTCCTCTGTGTCTCCGTGGTGAACTGATTCGCAGCAAAAACTCACCACCGAGACACAGAGGACACAGAGGTTGCACAGAGGAAGAGCGGATTTGCATTACTTTTAGTGCAAAGCTACTCCTTAGGGCCATGTCCTTGACGCTCTTTCGCAGCGGTCGTAGGATTGCGATATCCCGAACTGAGGTCCACTCTGGACTTCCCCCTACAGGAGGGAATATGAGCTTTCTCCACGAAGTACCGTTCGACGAAAACGACTTTCCAACGCTTCGATTAATCAAGGATGACTACGGGTTTATTCCCAACTTCTTCCAGGCGCAAACCGCGCGGCCCGATCTTCTCGACGCAGAGGTGCAGCTCGTCGATGCCATCCTCATCAAGGAAGGTGCGTTAACGCGACAGCAGAAGGAGTACATCTTTCTAGTCTGTTCCGCGGCTAACCTCAGTACCTACTGTGTAACAGCGCACTGTGAAATCGTGCGGATGCTGAAACTCACAGGACCAGAGCCAGAGCAGATCGCGCTCGATCACATGTCAACGGATCTTCCGATTGTCGACAAGGCTCTCTTGAACTTCGCCTTGAAGCTAAATAATCATGCGCTCAAATTCACGCAAGAAGACGTCGATGATCTGCGCACTTACGATTTTAACGATCAGCAGATCCTGGAGGCCGTGGTGTGCGTTGGACTCGCGAAGTTTGCAAACTACGTTGGGTTCGGTCTTGGCACAGTGCCTGATTTCAAATCGCGTATCGATTTAGAGAAGAGCAAGGCCGCAGCAGTCTAGAAATACTATCCCTTCGATGGTGTCGCCGGTAACTCACAGCCGGCACGAATTCGATTCATGATCTTCGAGACCAGTGGTTCCTCGACCGGTTGATACTCAAACGATCCGCTGTCCGTAACAATGCGCAGCGTTTTGCGGGTGGAATCGTAAAGCACCTGGCAGGTATTACAGTCGGCGAGATGAGCTTCGAGCTGCTCGCGAATCTCGGCCGCGAGTTCGTTGTCGAGAAGGTTTCCCAGCTCGCTTATAAAATCATGGCAACTAATCATGCGTTCACCCCTGCGCCAGCCTTCGCAAAATAAGAAACCATTGATTCGCGCAGCATCAAACGTCCACGAAGTACGCGCGCTTTCAAGCCCGGAATCGTCAGCCCCAGAGCATTCGCCGCTTCTTCAGTCGAAAGCTCTTCGAGATCCCGCAGGATCAGCGCCACGCGATACTTTGAAGGCAGCTTCATCACTTCCATCTCGACCAATCTTCTCAGCTCTTCCCGCGAATATAAGTCTTCCGGATTCTCCAACCAGGACTGAATTCTCCGTGGTCTGAATTCTTCGCTGTCGTCGTCAAGAGTCTCAAAATCCTTCCGTCCTCGCAATCGTTGCAACCCTGTGTTGAGGGCAATGCGCACCAGCCAGGTTGAGAATCTTGATCGTCCTTCGAATTCCGGCAGATGCTGAAACGCTTTCAGGAACGCATCCTGCATCGCGTCTTCCGCCTCTTCAACGCTGTCGAGAATTCCGATCAAGCTTCGGTAAACTCTTCGTCCATGCCGTCGCACCAGTTCCTCGAATGCATCCGTCTCCCCGGCCTTCACGCGAGCGACAAACTCCGCGTCTGGGTCGGCGGACGCAGACTCATCCGCTAATGGTCGCCCAAGTATTGGACGTTCGGAATCCTCTGGGGGATTCACTTCTTTCAGTGGAAATACAAGTCGTGGTTTGAAGTCGGGATCAGTGCCTAATCCCATCTGCACAACATTGAGAAGATTTGTCAGCCCCACCATCAACACGGCTTCGAGAATCTGCTCTTCAGAGAAGCCATGGCCGCGCAAAACTTCAACATCATCCGCCGAAAATGCGTGCGCTTGCTGCGCTAACTTTCGCGCAAAATCCAGCAACGCCACATCCGTTTCCGAAAGATTGGCCTGATGATGATCGACTGCAATTTGTTGGGACTTTTCCGGGTCTACGCCTAGAAATTGCAGAGTCCGGGAATGCACCGCCGGAAAATAGCTATTCTGATTTGCGCCAGAAACGGCCAGGAGGATGAACTCTTTTTGGATTCTCGTTAGTGAACCCTTCCCAAATAAAAGAGTTTCGATCAGCTTGGCCTGTGATTCGATCACATCTGGCCGTCCCATCTGGGCCCTGAAGACCCGGGGAACGAAGCCGAAGTGCTGCTTGAAAACTGTCAGCGAAGCGAGCAACTCTGGACTATCAGACTCAGGCAGGAAACTCAATCTTTTGCTCCCATCAGCGAGCGAATACGTGGCAGAGCATACCCCAGTCATTGAACGTGTAGCCAGCAAAACCCCAGACCCCAGATATTCTGCATCCGCGCGGCCGGCGACGCGTCTAATGCTTCAGAGAATCAAATCAAGGGCAATTCAATTCGTCTCGGGTTCGCTGTGCCTCAAAAGTAGAAATCGCACTTGGATCGGGTCAGTACAGGGAGCGGTAGCGACCTGGTCAAACCGTTAGAGTCAAGAACCATTAGGAATATCGCATACTGATCACTGACCAGGTCGCTACCGCTCCCTGTACTGACCCGATCCAAGAATGATTTTGGACTTTTGAGGCAAAGCCTCTCGAATTTCAAATCCGCAACCGTTGGAGTTGATTCAATGATAACCAGTCCCGACATTAAACTCTCTCTCGATTCTACTGATTGGCTGGGCCGACATGGCGACTACCTTTACCGGTACGCGCTGATGCGTGTGCGCGACACAGCGGCGGCTGAAGATCTGCTTCAGGAAACTCTGCTGGCGGCGAGGGGTTCGTATCAAGCTCACGAAGGACGAAGCTCGGAACGGACCTGGTTGGTAGGAATAATGAAACACAAAGTGGTCGATTACTTTCGCCGGCTTGCGAGAACGTCTGAGTTTCAAATGTCGACTGAAGAGGGCGGCGGCGATGACCTGGATTGGTTTGAGAGCGAAGGCACGTGGCGTGGACATTGGCGCGAGGATCAGGCGCCGATAAGCTGGCCAGTCGAGGCTGTAAGACTCCTGGAGTCGCGCGAGTTTTGGCAGATCTTGGATCGTGGTCTGGCGCAGCTTTCACCGCAAATGGCCATTGCTTTCACGCTGCGAGAGATCGATGGTCTAAGTAGCGAGGAAATCTGTGAAGTACTTGACGTCACGCCAAATAACCTTTGGGTGATCTTGCATCGTGGGCGCGCTAAACTCAGGCACTTTCTGGAAGCTGAGTGGTTTCGCGGGCATCCTGAGCCAACGAGTGGAATGAGGAATCTCAAGCAAACTCCGCTGGAGCTGACCACGGTTCGATCGAAGCTCACCTATCGGGCTGCCGCTGCCTGAATCTGCTGTGTAAGGATTTGATTTCCTCTGCGACCAATAAGCGTTAGAGGTTATCGGGCGGGCAGAGGCTAACGACAATTCATACCGTACCGAATCGAAAAACCTCAAATAACTTAAGCACGCTGACTTCGATCGGCAAACGCACCGGCGTCGCACGAATAATGGGAGTGAATTTTTCCGGCTTCGTCGCCTGGTGGCTGTGGCGAACGATATATCTGAGCAAGCTGCCGCGCTTTGAAAAGAAAGTAAGGGTGGCGCTTGATTGGTTCCTGGACCTCTTGTTTTTTCGAAGGACCTCGCGCAGTTCATGGATGTGAGTACTCCAGTTGAAAGGTCAGTAAAGATCGAAGCCGCGACCGATGGAGTTGCTGACAGTCGCGCCGCTTAGCTGAGTTCCATGGAAAGAGGGTACGCAATGATTAAGATGGATCAGGAGAGTTGCCGAAATCTCGAAACAGCACTGACAAGCGAATGGCTCGAGACGAATGGCATCGGCGGCTTCTCATCTTCAACAATCGTGGGTCTGAACACGCGGCGCTATCACGGTTTGCTGACAGCGGCGACCAGACCGCCGGTTGGCCGCCTGGTTTTGCTGTCGAAGCTGGAAGAGACGCTCATCATTGATGGCCAACGTTACGAACTATCAGCGAATCAATACCCGGGAGCTGTTCATCCACAAGGCTTCCTCTATCAAACTGGTTTCCGTCTTGATCCGTTTCCGAGGTTCACTTATGAAATTCAAGACGTACGCCTGGAGAAGTCTGTGTTCATGGTGCAAGGGGAAAACACGACCGTTGTTCGGTACGATGTTTTCAAAACGCAAGCACAAGCTGACAGCTTGTCCCTCAGCCTTGAGATTCGCCCGTTGATCGCGTTTCGCGATTATCACAGCACGACACATGAAAACAGCGCACTGAATCCACATGTCGAAACTGAGGATGGATTAGCTACGATCAAGCCTTACCGAGATCTTCCGGCACTTCATTTCGCGCATGATGCTGCCGCGATCGAGACCAACGCTTTTTGGTATCGCAACTTTCAGTATGCAGTCGAGCAGGAACGTGGTCTCGACTTTGCTGAAGATCTTTTCAGCCCATGCGCCTTTACTTTTGATCTGAACGCAAGTGCGAGTATCAGTATTATCGCGTCAACTGAGCGCCGCGATGTCAGTAAAGCAAACGCTTACCGCAAAGCCGAGTTAGAGCGACGCAAACTTCTGAGCGGAAACTCGGCGCAAGCCAAAGTGCTCGTCAACACTCTCACTTCGGCCGCCGATCAATTCATCGTTGCGCGCGAGCGCTGCAAGACTGTGGTCGCCGGCTATCACTGGTTCGCTGATTGGGGTCGCGACACGATGATTGCACTTCCAGGTCTGACGCTGGCCACCGGCCACGCTGAAATCGCGAAGAGCATCCTGGCTGAGTTTGCCGCGCACGTCGATCAGGGCATGTTACCGAACCGCTTTCCGGATGCTGGAGAAACGCCCGAATACAACACCGTCGATGCGACGCTCTGGTTCTTTGAAGCGGTGCGCTCGCTCTTGCAATACACGAATGACTACGAATTTGTCCGAGTAAATCTCTTCGCCGTTCTGTCCGACATCATCGAATGGCATGTGAAAGGCACTCGCTACAACATTCACGTTGATGAAGATGGCTTGCTTTACTCGGGCGAACCCGGCGTGCAACTGACCTGGATGGATGCGAAGGTTGGCGACTGGGTGATCACCCCGCGTCACGGAAAGCCGGTAGAGATACAGGCGCTCTGGTACAACGCCTTGCGCGTAATGGAAGACCTGGCCCAAAATTTCAAGGACCAGAAAGCAAAGACGAACTATGCGAATATGGCTGAGCGTGCGTGCGAGAGTTTCAACCGATTGTTCTGGAACGCGGAAGTGGGTTGCCTCTACGACGTGGTGGACGGTGACGCGCGCGACGGCTCAGTGAGACCTAATCAAGTCTTCGCGATTAGTCTTACTCATTCGATGGTCTCCGCAGAGAGAGCCGAGCAGATTCTGCTTGTGATCGAGCGCGAGCTGCTCACACCTCGTGGATTGCGTAGCCTTTCGCCTGGTGATCCACGTTATGCCGGCCGCTACGAAGGAGATTCGCGCAGTCGTGACAGCGTGTACCACCAGGGAACAGTTTGGCCTTGGTTGATGGGCTCATATATAACCGCCTATGTGAAGACTTTTGGCGAGCAGATTGGTCGCAAAGTGGCTGCAGACTGGCTCGATAACTTCAGCAAACACCTTGACGAAGCCTGCCTCGGACAAGTCACGGAGATTTTCGACGCAGACGCGCCTCATACGCCGCGCGGTTGCGTCGCCCAGGCCTGGAGCGTCGCTGAGATTCTGCGTGCAGCGATTGAAGATATTTACCGGATCAAGCCCACGACGCGCGCCGTGGGAACTGTCTGAAAATTTCGCAGACCAACTCCCAATACAATGAACGACGCTCGCCAGGCTAAAGAGGTAGCTGGACTTGTAGGAGAGTCATTTCATCTGCTCAAAGACCATGTGGTAAATAATGCCGTTTGCCTTGGGTTGGCAACCTTCTGTGGCAGTACACTCTCAGACGAGACCTTATTTGAAAAGGCCCGAAGCGGCGATCAAGGCGCTTTTAATTCGCTATATCGAAAGCCCGGAAGTGCCATGTTCGATGTCTTGTATTGCCTTTGTGGTTCGGCGGAGGCGCGATATCAAGTTTGAGGGCGTTAATTATCCACCGCCTCCTTGGCCACCCAACTTGATATCCGGTTCAAGCTTAGTTTGAGTTTTGATCGAATTGGAAATCAGACAATGCTTTTCCGCCTTTTCCAAAATGCGCAGCGCACGCTCAGCATCGCGCGCATTCTTGAGGACGAGCTTCGGCCGCAGCGTAATCTCGGTCATCATGAAACCCTGACCAGAAAGCTTCTCAAGCTTTCCTTTCGCATCGGCACTGAAGCTGACAAATTCAAGTTTCGAATTCTCAGCAATTGCCAGAAACGTGGTCATGAAACACGAGTTGACTGATGCGACAAAGAGATGTTCGGGCGTCCAGACGCCTTCATGACCTTTGAACTCTGGTGGTGCGTCAACTTTCAGGCTCGGCAGCACCGGGGCACTCAAGTCTCCGTGACGCTCTCCAGTCCATTCCACCTCAGTCGTGTAGTAATAATTGTCTTCCATAAAACTACTCCTTGTGACTTTTAATCAATGATGGTTGTTCGATCAAACGATGGCTGTCCGCGATGTGCGCCTCAAGCACCTTGCGGATCATCTGACACGCCTCTTTCACTTCAGGGATAGCTAACGAACAAAGCACCTGTTTGCCGTTGCGCCGCGTTGATAGAACGCCGGCGGACTTCAAGATCGTCAGGTGCTGAGAGATGCGTGTTTTTGAAATGTCGAGTGTCTGCTGCAATTCTGAAACACGCTGTTCGCGGCTCCCCAGCAAATCGAGAATTTGTAATCGCGCGGGATGGGCGAATGCCTGACAAATACGCGCCTGCCGTTCGAAAATCTCTTTGCTGTTGTTGTTTTTTACAATTTCGGCGCTCATGACTGCTCGTTGATATGGCAAGCTTTGGGCCAATCTAATCCTGCTCCCGCAAACGCCCAAAGCCGCCAAAAAACGGATCCCTGGCTCGTTTCGATTGCGCAAAACTCCGCAGGTTCAGTTCTACAGTTGCGTAATTTGGCAAATGTTCATTGCACAAAAAGTCCTTGTTCTGGGATTTCTCTGTGCAACCTCAGTGTCCTCTGTGTCTCTGTGGTGTGGTTTACTCGGAATTCATCAACCACAGAGACACAGAGGACACTGAGGTTGCACAGAGAAGAGAGCGATCGAGACTTTTGTGCAAAGCCGTCCAGATAGCCGAAACGCCGCCGAGCATGCCGCCGATGAATAAGGTCGGCGCGAAGATGCCACCCGCGCCGCCGCTGGCGTAAGAGAAGACTGTGGCGATTAACTTGAAAACGCAGAGTACAAGTAAAGCGCGGATCGCGAGATTGCCCGCGAGCGCTAAAGACAGTGTGGAATAACCGCCACCCGTAACGCCGTCTGCATTAACCAGTGCACTACCCGGAGGAACACGCTTAGCAGAACCATGTTCACTCGGCGCCAACGCGTAATCCATCTCCGCCGGAGTAGTTTCATCTGAAGGTTCACTTTGGGGGGACATGTGAAATAACAAAAGCGGGTGAGAAAACGTAAAAGCATTGATTCTGCGGTGGCCGAGCGATAGTAGGCCTTTATTTCGTCAGGTCATGAGTCCAGCGCTAGCTTAATCAAGTAGGTCCTATGTTAAGCACAAATGAACCACTCAACATCGTCAGCGCAGAATTCAAAGCGGATCCCTTTCCGTTGTTAGTGCGACTGCGTGCTTCTGATCCGGTTTACCGCACGACGTTGCCCGATAAAACCGTCGTTTGGCTGTTGACGCGTTATGACGATGTAAATGCACTTCTACGCGATGAGCGGTTTACAAAAAATCGTCGGAGCGCTCTGACAGAAGAGCAACGTCGCAAACTGCCCTGGACACCTCCGATGTTTCGACCATTGGAGCGAAACATGCTTGATCTCGATCCACCCGATCACACAAGGCTGCGTTCACTGGTCCATAAGGCATTTACACCAGGTCTGGTCGAACAAATACGCTCGCGCACTCAGTCCGTCGCGGACGAGTTGCTCGATCGTGCCCTGGCAGTTGGTGAGATGGATCTGATCCGGGACTTTGCGCTTCCGTTACCCATGACAATCATCACCGAAATTCTGGGCGTGCCGGCAAAGGACCACGAGAAGTTTCATAGATGGTCTCAAGCCGTGGTATCGCTGAGTTCTCCAAACCCCACGTTGCGTGTTATGTTGCGCGTTATTCCGGGTGTCTGGAAGTTTATTCGTTATCTTCGACAATTCTTTAAACTGCGGCGTCGTGATCCTCAAGACGATCTCGTTAGCGCTTTGATAAAGGCCGAGGAGGCAGGAGATAAGTTAAACGAAGATGAGTTGCTGGCGATGGTATTCCTGTTATTGATTGCCGGCCATGAGACAACAGTAAACTTAATCGGCAACGGAACCCTTGCCCTCATAGAAAACCCGAATGAGATGAGAAGACTACATAGCGAGCCTTCACTGATAAAGCCGGCCGTTGAGGAATTACTTCGCTACACTTCACCCGTCTTCACGACGACCGAACGGTACGCCCGTGAGGACGCAAAGATTCATGGTGTTACGATCCCGCGCGGAGAGATGACCCTTGGAGTTATCGGCTCTGCAAACCGCGACGAAACAGTATTCGAGAACCCAAACGAACTGCAGATCACTCGCGATCCAAACAGACACCTTTCATTCGGACAAGGTATTCATTTTTGTTTGGGAGCGCCATTGGCGCGGATGGAAGGACAAATTGCTTTCGCCACACTCTTAAGACGCTTACCAAACCTGCGGTTAAAAACTCCGTCCAATTCGCTGCGCTGGAGGCCAAGCATCTTCTTGAGAGGGTTGGCCGCGTTACCGGTGAAGTTTTGAAAGGGTGCTAATGATTATCCGTAAAGCCGCTTCCATCGGTCAGCCAACCATCGAATTTTGTTGTAAACCAGTGCTCATCAGTTCTCGGACTCGGAAATACAAATGAGCTCGGAACTTTCTTCACCCCATCCCGAGTGAACCGCGGTCTGTTTCTCAAGCTAAGTTACGATTCGAGTAACTGCCTCACAGTGGGTGTCGACGTCAGTCGTCATCTGTTTCTGATGTTGAGGATTCTCTTAACTCTGCCAGAAGTCGGTCGAGCAACGCCTTCTGTGCTGCTCGCATGTCACCAAGCTGGCGCATAAGAGTTTCGTAGTGAGGTATCAACCGATCGTTTTGCGCATCGAGTCGAGAAATCAGTTGTTGGCATTCATGGTCCGAGGCGAAATCAACTTCCGCCAACCAGTGATGGATCAGTAAGTTTCTCTCCTCAACGACTTCACGCAGTTCACCTTCTTTCTCACTAATTGAGTCTGCATTTGACTGAATTCTAAACGTGTGCGACATCCAAATCTCATTGCGTGCGTCGGCCGGAGCATCGCTGAAAGGATCGTCTTTCGAATAGATGCTGTAAAGAAACTCCTTAACTAAGGAACCCAGTGTCTTGTAGATTGTTCCTTCAGTTTTGTTCTGATGGATCTTGGCGAGTTCGGAGGCGTACCCGCTGATATTACTGCCCACAATAATCAGTTTCAGCATTCTCTCGAATCGCTGTAGATTCACTACATTCCGGCCTATCTTTCGGAAGGCAATTTCTCGCAACTCGTTTGGGTTTTCTTCGGGCATGACTAGTTTCATTAGTGCAATTGGTGCCGGGTTCCGATAGGTTAGTCGGCGATACAGAAGTCGCCGCATTTTATCAATCAAACGTCGACACCTTTGGTCGTTACCTGTAGTCTCGCATCGGTCCAGTAGCCGACTGTAAAGGAGAGCTCACCTTTGCTCCGCTATTTTTCCGGTTCACTGTATTCACAGCGTCAAGAGGAAAGAGTAACAAACCACCGTTACGTTCGAACGGAATTTGTCGATCACTCGCCCACGCACTCGACCGTCCTTGGCTTTACGTTGAGCAGGTCAGCCGACCTCTTTGAGTGTGTGATAGACCGGAAACCTCAAGTGGCTCACATTCGAGCCCTAAGATTCAGGTTTGCTGTTTGCGGGGCCAGCATCTCGGTTGCAGAGATGCCGTGCACTGGGACTGTGTGAAGGAGCAGAAATGACAAGACTAATGCAAGTACGCCAGGGAAAATCGCGAGGAATTGTTCAGTCTTGAATCGTTTTGAAGTCGTTGATACCAAAGTTCACCTCGAAGAAGACCAGATTATACCGTTAAGCTTTTGCTCCTTTTGAGGAACGCTAGATACGGCCTATAATGCGCAAGAGCTTGGAGGCACTTTCTAATAAATTGCTGCTCGAAGTTCAGTTTTGTGGGAACCTATTGTGAGTTCCGTTGTAACATGAATTCAACAAACTCTGGACCGCCCAAACTCATCAATCCAATTTTAGCTTAAGTGATTGACCTTTAGTGCGAAGGTAAGCTTCAGTCTGATTGGAGTTATAGAGTCCAGCCATTTTTGTTATGCTCGGGAGGGCCCTGGAATCAAAAAGCACCCGTTTTCTAAATGTTATAGATCTTTGCAAAGGATACCTTATTAGATCGCTGACACTTGTTTAGCATGTCTAGTCCCTCTTTTAGGAAAGAAATGAGTGCCAAGCCGACTTTTAGTGCGGATATGGCGGCCGGCTCACTACTGCTGACTGAGAGTCGAAAGATTTCGCGACTCTTACTCGAAGGCGTTGACCCAGAGGGATGGAACTCAGCAATTATAAAAGAGAATATCTTGCAAAAGCGGAGTCCTGCCTCTTCTATTCGGATAGCAAGATTAATCAGAAACCGCCTTACACTGATGACACCCGAATTATGGCGAATAGTAGCAGAGTCAAACAAGGACGTAGCAACTCAGGCAGTCTTAGCTGCTTCGGTAAAACATGGTCGACTGTTGGCAGAATTTATGATGCAGGTTTTGGCTCGCCACGTGGTTAGGTTTGAGCAGCGGCTTTCACAAACTGATTGGCGAGTCTTTCTTGCAGAATGTGAAATGATCGATCCAAGTATAAGGAGCTGGTCAACATCTACGCGGGAAAAACTGAGGCAGATTGTCTTCCGAATACTGGCGGAGAGCAGATACATTGAGTCAGTTCGGTCTGCGAGAATTTTGCCTGTGCGTATCCATAGTGAGGTGCGTCGATACTTAGAGGAACATGATGAGCAATATGTATTAACGTGCATGGAGGCGACTTCTTGAACATTGCCCTCGTGGAGCGACTCAACGAAATCAATCCCAAGCTAGCAAGCAAAGAATTTCTCACTAATGGTGGACTAGGGAATGAATTACCTTTCTATATTTTCGACTATCCACCTGAAGAAGAGTTGGAGGTGCGAAGATTCCTGCCGCTATGCCTTGAATATCTCCGAAGAAAAAAAGTCAAGGTAGCCCATATAAATCTCTTTGAATTCACAATTGAATACCTGAAAAAGAGAAAGCTCTTGGACGCCGCCCTTTCAACTCAAAGAAAAAGCGGTAATGCGGCATTGCTCAAGGCGCTACGAGCTCCTCTTAATGAAGAAAAACTCGCAAGAACATTCATTGAAGTAGCGCAACCTTTGGAGCATGATCTCGTTCTGCTTAGCGGAATCGGATCTGCCTGGCCGCTTGTTCGATCTCACACACTACTAAATGCTTTGCATCCTCTGATGCACAGAACTCCATTAGTCATCTTTTATCCAGGCAAGTATGACCGCCAGTACCTTGTCCTTTTTGGTATTTTGGATCGGCGATATTACCGAGCCTTCCCTCTCATACCCTGATCACAAGTTTTCGGAGTCTGTATGACGATCGGTAGTCTGTTTAAGAAACCAATAACACGCCCCATAAATGGCGTCGTCAAAGTCGATCAACAAGACGACGATACGATCAGGCAAGAGCTTGATGAATACGTCGTAACGCGCGAACTCGATACTCATCTGAATCGTTTCTTTACATCCTATTTGAAAGCCATCGATGAACCTAAAGATCCAACAATCGCAGCTTGGATGGGGGTATGGGTCTCGGGATTCTTCGGCTCTGGTAAATCGCACTTCATAAAAATTCTCTCATACCTGTTGGCGAACCGTGAGGTAAAGGATCCAAATGGAATTGGGTCCAAGAAAGCGAGCGACTTTTTCGACTCCAAGATCAAAGATCCGTTTCTCCTAGCCGAGGTGAAGCGCGCAGTAGCCGGCGACACTGATGTCATTCTCTTCAACATCGATAGTAAAGCCGACAGCAAAGATGGACGAGACGCAATCCTTTCGGTATTCGTTCGGGTGTTTAATGAGATGAGGGGGTACTCTGGTGACTCACCTCATATCGCTGAATTGGAACGTTATCTTGACGAAAAAGGCTTGTTGCAACGGTTCCATCAGGCCTTTAAGGCTGCGACGTCAGGTGACGACTGGGTACAAGAGCGTGACGCTTATCTCTTGCGCAGCGACGAGATGATTGCTGCCCTCGCCAATACGCTAGGAAAAAGCACGAACGCCGCAAAAGAATGGTTCGAGAAATCAGAGAATTCCTATACGCAGACGATTGAAAAGTTCGCGAAGTCAGTATCTGAGTATTTAGATAAACGAGGCCCAGAGCATCGCGTGATTTTTGTAATCGATGAAGTAGGTCAGTTCATTGGGACCGACACCCACTTGATGCTCAATCTCCAAACGATTGTTGAGGATTTAGGGCGTTTGTGTAAGGGACGGGCCTGGGTCATTGTAACTTCGCAAGAGGACATCGACGCGGTGGTAGGTGAGATCCGAGGCACAAAGGCCAATGATTTTTCAAAGATTCAAGGAAGATTTCATACCCGACTTTCCCTCTCCAGCGTGAGGACAGACGAAGTTATTCAAGAACGATTGCTAGAGAAGACTAATAAAGCGACAGAAGTTCTCGAAGACGTGTTTCAAGACAAAGGCGACATTCTTAAACATCAACTGAGTTTTACGGCAAGCAGTTCCCTTCTTAAGTCGTATACGGATGGCGCCGACTTTGCACGGAACTATCCATTTGTTCCTTATCAGTTTCCTCTGCTACAGGCCGTTTTTGAATCCATTCGAAAGGTGGGTGCTACTGGACTCCACCTCTCTCGCGGTGAGCGCTCGCTGCTCGATGCCTTTCAATCTTCAGCCGTGAGTTTGGCGAACAAAGAAATAGGAGCATTGGCACCTCTCTATTCGTTCTATCCTTCGATCGAAAACTTTCTCGACACAACGGTTAAGAAAACGATCCAACAAGCTGGCGACAATCCGGCCCTTCAAGCAATAGATCTTAAAATCCTAGAAGTCCTATTTCTTATTCGTTATATAGACAACGTCATCAAACCAAGTATCGACAATCTGGTAACGCTTTGCATCGACCAACTAGATGCGGACCGGCTCGAACTAAAGCGCAAAATTGAAGACAGTCTTCAACGCTTGGAAAAAGAGACCCTCATTAATCGCAACGGCGAATACTATTACTTCCTCACAAATGAAGAACGCGATGTAAGCCGTGAAATTAAGACTGTCGATCTCTCTGGAAGCGAAGAAAATAGATTCTTAAGCGAATTGATTTACGAAGAAGTCTTGAAGGGAGAAAACAAACATCGCTATAAGCCAAACAAAAGAGACTATGGTTTTGACCGCTTTTGCGATGGTCATCCGCTAGGACGAGTAGGTCAGGATCTAAGAATGGATGTAGTGTCACCATTCGCCGACGACTACTCCCTTTTCAATTCGGCAAAATGCATCGGCTACAGTTCCGAAGAGGGCGGCAGGATCCTGATAAAGCTTGGCGATACCAAAGATCTTGAGCGGGAGCTCCGCACGTATCTTCAAACCAAAAAATTTATAGAACGCAAGAATGATGCTTCCGCGCCCGAGACATTGAAGAAAATATTGAGGGAGCGCGGCGATCAGAACCAGGAACGAAAGACGCGGCTTGTTACGACCATTGAATCATTAATCGGTCAGGGTGATTTCTATGCTTTAGGCCAATCGCTCACTCCACAGTCAATCCAGGCGCGCTCTGCCATCGCAGAAGCGCAAGACTATTTGATCAAGAATATCTTCACAAAGCTCGAATACTTAAGGGACCTTCATGATGATCCGCAAAGAGAAATTCGAGCGACCCTTACTTCGGATGATATTGGTCAATATAGCCTTCAGCTCAACATCGAAGGTGGCAATGTCCAAGCGCTTCGAGAAATCAAGAGCTTCATCGATCTGAGCACTACGAAGAACCACCGAATCCCACTCGATCAACTTGTCGAGCGATTTGCGGGCAGACCATATGGTTGGCCTGAATGGGAAATTGTTCTGCTCTTGGCGAAGTTGGTTATGGCAGGTGAGATCACGCTGATGATGGAAGGCGCGACTCTCACACCTAGAGAGGCCATTGAACCTCTGACTCGAGCCGTCCGTTGGCGCCAACTAACAATTCTCAAACGAAAAGCGGTTGAGGTTGCTGACCTGGACAAAGCTCGAAGGTTAGGTCAGGCACTGTTTAATGTGATTGGGCCAGAGTCGGAAGAGGGACTCTTTAGTTTCCTTCGCGAACATATTCAAAACTGGCATGAGGAGTTAGTCAGATTTGAAGCACTGGCCGAAGCAGGCAGTTATCCTGGTGGGACAGAGATAGCAGAGGGTCTGCGTGCGACTCGCGGGTTGCTTTCGATTCAGGGTAGTTTCGAATTCTTCCAATCGTTCAACCGAAACGAAACTGATTTACGCGATCTGATAGATCAGATGCACGATCTTAAAGGTTTCTACGATTCTCAACGTCCAATCTGGGACAAACTTCGTAGAGCCGCATCCGGGTCATTTAGGGACAACAGACAATTTCTTGAACTGGATCCAGAAGTGCGTCGTGCGCTTACTAGAATGGACGAAATTCTTACTGCTAAAGCACCGTACGGAATACTTCATGAGACTGAAAGGCTTGTTGCTTTAGTTGATGCGGCAAACCAGTCGCTTCTCGCTGAAAGACGAGCAGCAGCAACTGCACTCGTTGATGGAAAAATCACAAAGGTGAATGCCGAACTACAAAACTCTCAACTCGACGGCGAAACTAGTAATCACGCTCTCTTTCCTTTGCAGCAAATCAAGAAACGAATCGGTGAGGAAGAGAGTGTTCAAAAGATCTTTTTCGAGCAGAATCAAAACGCTGAAGAAGCCTTGGAGCGAGCGCTCGAGTTAATCGACTCCAAACGTCCGGGAAATAAAGGAGACGCGGGATCCAATACACCTATCCGTTATGTTCGGGCAGCAGTATTTTCCAAGACATACCTGGAAACACAAGCGGACGTTGATGACTATCTCAATACACTTCGCGATGAGCTTGAGAAAATACTCAAAGAAAAAGTCCGCATTCGTTTGCAATAAGTTCAAATGAAGGAAACGCTGGAAGTACTTAATCGAATGGTCGATGATAAAGTCATTGACCAATATGCAATCGGCGGCGCTATCGGAGCAATTTATTATCTCGAACCTTTTGAAACCTCTGACCTGGATGTGTTTGTTCATTTGCGGGTAGAAGGAAACGGTTTGGAAATCCTCAAACCTATTTATGACTATTTGCGTGAAGCGGGTTACGAAGCCGAACAAGAGTTCATTAAGATCGAGGGTTTGCCAGTCCAGTTCCTACCATCTTTCAGTCCGCTGACCGACGAGGCAATTGATCAAGCCCAGACCATTGATTTTGACGGAGTACAAACTCGCATCATGCGACCGGAACACCTGGTGGCGATCATGATTGACACTGGTAGGACGAAGGACTTTTTGCGCATCAACATGTTCCTTGAGCAAGGTGCAGTGGATCGACAGTTGTTGATGGATGTACTTGAGCGTCACAACCTTGTCGAGAAATGGAAGGCTAATGAACACCGATTCTCACCATGAAGAAGTATCCTGATATTACTCAGTTTATTCAGCAGAAGAATGAGCACCGCAAGTCGATGGCTTCATTGCCATTCAAGGAGAAGGTAAAGATCGCCTTTGATCTGAATCGGCGACACAAGTTCATAAAGTCAGGACGGCTTGTTCCGCCACCCTCTTCCTCCACCAACGATTTAAATACCAAGCAGAACCAGAAGACCTCCCACACAATGAACAAAAGCAAGCTCAAGTCCTACGCTCCTCAGGCGAGACGAGATTTCCGCGACGCAGTAACCGCACGCGCGGCAACTCTAGGTTTGTCTCCCGATAGCAAAACTACAGTTGAAGTTAAGGGCGACCTTGCTGTCATTGATGGCCAGCCCTATCCTCGAATTGTTGCTGAATTGCGTGAGCGCCTGCTCGAAAGGATCAAGCGCGAGGGCTTTGAGCAATTCGTAGAAGAGATCGCCTATACGTGGTTCAACCGCTTCACCGCGCTACGGTTCATGGAAATCAACGGTTTCCTTTCACATGGCCTGCGTGTCTTGAGCAACCCGGATGAGAGTAAGGATGAGCCGGAGATCTTAGAGAAGGCGCACACGATCGAACTACCTGGTTTGACACGCGAGCGTGTTGTCGAATTGAAGCTCGCGGCGAACAAGGAGGCGGAGCTCTACCGGATGCTGTTGGTGGCTCAGTGTAACCAACTATCCGCAACAATGCCCTTCCTCTTCGAGCGCATCAATGACGAGACGGAGCTGTTGTTGCCCGACAACTTGCTTCACTCCGACTCATTGATTCGCAAACTGGTGACCGAAATTGACGAGGAGGACTGGGGCCAAGTTGAGATCATTGGCTGGCTCTATCAGTTCTACATCTCCGAACGCAAAGACGAAGTCATCGGGAAGGTTGTCAAAAGCGAGGACATTCCGGCGGCGACGCAGCTCTTCACGCCAAACTGGATCGTTAAGTACATGACGCAGAACTCGCTCGGGCGGATGTGGTTGCAAACTTATCCTGAGTCTGGTTTACGGGCGAAGATGGAGTATTACATTGAGCCAGCAGAGCAGAGTGAAGAAGTCAAACGTGAACTGGCAAGGCTGACGCCTGAGAGTATTAACCCGGAAGAAATCAAGATTCTCGACCCGGCGTGCGGTTCTGGCCACATTCTCGTTGAAGCCTACGAGTTGTTGAAAGAAATCTACCGCGAGCGAGGATACAGCAGTCGCGACATCCCGCGCCTCATTCTTGAGAAGAATCTTTACGGACTGGACATAGATGAGCGGGCGACACAGTTGGCGAGCTTTGCGTTGTTGATGAAAGCGCGAGCGGACGACCGACGGATTTTAGGAGTTAATCCGCCACGGCTTAACGTCCTGGCGATTCCCGAACACTTTGCCGAAAACGCTAAAGACTTAGCCGCTGCTCTTCACACAAAGCCCGAGCCTAAGCGTGCGGTATCAATCATAGATGATGCAGCGTTGTTTGCGGATGTTGAGGCGCAACCTTCTCTGGTAGTTGCGGCACCAACAGCTGAAGATGAAGGTCAACGCGAGAGTGCAGAGGTCACGCTGGATGAAGTGGTAAAGCTCTTAGGCCTATTCTCTCAGGGCAAAACGCTTGGTTCGCTGATTGAGATTTCAGATGAGATGCGTCGTGGTATTTCTGTTCTTAATCGGCTTATAGGCTCGAAGTTAGCCAGCGCTGAATTAATGGAGCGCACCGCCGCCGAACAAGTCGCGCCATTTTTACTGGCAGCAAGAATACTGGCTCAAAAGTATGACTGCGTTATCGCTAATCCGCCGTACATGTACAGTAACTTTTTCAATTCGATATTGAAGGAACACGTTAAGAAATTATTTCCAAATACGAAGTCGGATTTGTTTGCAGTCTTTGTTGAAAGATTGCTCTTGTTTGTTAAGCCGCTCGGATATCTAGCGGTTATGACTCCGTTTGTCTGGATGTTCTTAAAATCTTATGAAGGACTTCGTAAGTTGATTCTTAACAGAGCGAGTATTTGCTCTTTGGTTCAACCGGAATATCACGCTTTCTTTGACTCCGCATACGTTCCTATTTCCTCGTACATAATCGCCAATCACAGATACTTCGATAAAGCAGAGTTTTTTAGCCTTGCTCAATTCTATGGCGCTGAGCAACAACCTTTACGTTTCAAAGAAGCAATAGAGAATCCTGGGTGTCAATGGAGATATCAAACTTCAATCAGTAATTTCAGTAAAGTCCCTGGCTGTCCAATTGTGTACAGTGTTGGACCAAACGTATTTGATCTATTTGCAAAGGGAGTCTTTCTTTCTGACGTTGTTGACCTAAAAATAGGTTTGCAACCGGGAGACACGGAAAAGTTCATGAGATTTTGGTACGAAGTGAGCTTTGAAGGAATAAAGTTTGACCAAGACTCTCGTCTACCCACAACGAGCAAATGGTATCCGTGTATAAAAACTGGTGAATTCAGAAAGTGGATCGGAAACACACCATATATTGTCAATTGGCTTAACAACGGAGAAGACGTGAGGACGTGCGAAGGCGCAAGGCCACAGAATACGAACTTTTACTTTAAGAAGGGAGTAACCTGGGGAATGGTGACTTCCTCCACGCCGTCCGCAAGATTAATGGAGGAAGGGTACATATTCGATAACTCGTCACCATCTCTCTTTGATAAGAGCAATAACGAGCTTTCTTACTTGGGTTTTCTCAACAGCAAGGTAGCTACCTATCTATTGAATATTCTCAATCCGACATTGAATTTAAGTACAGGCACGGTAGGTTCTTTGCCCGCCCTTCCTGAAGAACTAAAACTAGACCATAACGTTGAAGAGATGTGCGATATTGCTAAAAAAGAAGTGGGCTCCTTTGAAACTTCATGGAACTTCAAGATCTTTCCTTTCCTGCGCGAAGATCTGAAACGCAAGACCGTCGCTGCGTCCTTTTGCAGGTGGGAGATCCATTGCGCCGCAAATATCAAACATATGAAAGAACTTGAGACGGAGAATAATCGCCTCGTTATCAGAGCCTATGGTCTCGATGACGAACTCTCTCCCGATGTTCCCGATGATCAAGTTACCCTCGCCCGCGCCGACCCGTCTGCTGATACGCAACGGCTTGTTTCTTATGCCATCGGTTGCATAATGGGACGGTACAGTCTAGACGAACCAGGACTTACCTATGCCCAAGGTAGGGGCGTAGGCTTCGACCCCTCATGCTACCGCACGTTTGCCGCGGATATCGATGGCATCATTCCCGTCACAGATCTTGAATGGTTCCACGACGATGCTGCGAACCGTTTCTCGGAGTTCGTGAGTCGCGCGTGGGCCGATAATACGCACAAAGAAAATCTCGCGTGGATCGCCGCTCAGCTCGGAGCAAAGTCCGGCGAAATGCCGGTCGAGACAATCCGCCGATACTTCAGCTCGCAGTTCTTCAAAGACCACATACAGACTTACAAGAAACGACCAATCTACTGGCTCTTCTCTTCAGGCAAGCAAAAGGCATTCGAATGTCTCGTGTATCTGCACCGCTACAACGAGTCAACACTCTCACGAATGCGTAACGAGTACGTCACTCCGCTCTTCGGTAAGCTTGCTGGAAGGATAGACCACCTTGGGGGAGCTGACGGACAAGGTGGACTCATTGGCGCAGCCAGCTCGACGACTGAAAAGAAGAAACTGCGTAAGCAATTAGATGTATTAAAGAAAAAACAAGCTGAGCTCGTCAGATTTGACGATGAACTCCGTCACTACGCCGACATGCGTATTAAGCTCGATCTCGATGATGGTGTGAAAGTGAATTACGGCAAGTTTGGCAACCTCCTCGCAGAAGTGAAGACGATAACGGGAGCGAGCAACGAATGAGCGGCGATGTTATAGAAAGGCTGGAAGAGCACGGTCGAAGACATGCCAGAAACGTTACGTACTCGTCGGGGAAATGGAGTCAGCTGGTCTCGCTGATTCCAAAGTTTGAACTAGCAGACTTCAAAGTTGCAGAGTCAGAGCCGGCTAACCCTTACCTAAAGGCGGTAGTTCGTTTACCAATTAAGACTTTTGAACGAAGGATTCCGGTCGGGATAGTTTCGAACAGTTATCCGATGGCTCAACACACTGATGTTGCTGAGCAGTGCTTGATAGGAGTGAGTGGGTTGGGTTTGGATCCAGCTAAACTCAAATGCGAACTCGGACTAACGGAACTAGGGGAGTGGATGAACTTGAGGATCTATTTTCCAGCAGAGTTCAACCATAAACACCAAAACGGAGATGACCTCACCTTACGACTTGAATGTTTTAATTCCGTTGATGGTTCAAGTCGATTGGTATTGTTCCTCGGTTGGTTCAGATTCGTCTGTAGTAACGGCTTGGTAATTGGAGAGACGATGGCGGAACTGCGCGATGTTCATGATGAGCACCTCGACCTCCGCCCCATTCCTGAGATGATCCAGGGGGCAATGAATATTCTCAGGACGGATATTGAAAGACTTGATAGTTGGAGATCATCTTTATTCAATAACCAAGAGTTCGAAGCATGGATTAATAACGACGTTTCTACGGCTTATAACAAGAAAGCGGCGTGTCGCGTATTTCACATTTGTCGATCTGGCCAAGATGTGGAGATGGCGAATCCCTCGGCTACTGGACCTGCTAGCGAACGAGCAGTTGAACACACTATTCAAGTGCCAGGTTCTCCATCAAATGCCAAAACGCTTTTCGACGTGAGTCAAGCCCTTTCATGGGTGGCGACCAATAGGACCAATGTTCCTGAAAGGCTGGCTTGGCAAGCAAAGATCCCTCAGCTGTTATTGAAGCTTCCAGTAACCAGTTCTTGAACCACATGTTCGACCGATCGACATTAGAGTAGATGAAAACCCCGCAGGTAGTTGACAGTCTTCGTCGCATTTTCCGTGAGGAACTAGATCGTCCGGCGGCGAGGCGCGGGATTGTCTTTTGGTACGATCCTAAGCGTGATTTTGAAAACGAAGTCGAGGCATTAGATCTCGATGGCATCGCGCTTTTACGGCTTGATGAACTCAGCGCACTTGAACTTAAAATGAGGCTTGAAAGCGAGGATACAGCCACATCCTTTCTCCTCTACTCTTCCAACCCTGTACCCGATCCGGAACAGGATTGGTTTCTCGATGTTCGTCTTTATAGTCGCACGTTTGTCGCCGATAAGGCTTCAGTAGTTCTAGACGATCTCGGGCTAAGTAATGCAGCGCTAAAGGAGCATTTCGAAAAACGCGAATCATTTTTTCGTAGTCAGGATCGCTTAGCAAGACTGAAAAAATGGGTTGTTCCAGACGACAATGAGCAGGATCTCGATTTGAAGATGCTTGCGGTTGTAACACGTGCGGATCTTCCAGATGTTTTCAATATCTTGATGAAGCTGTTTGATGAGCGACAAAGAACAAGTGCAGAGAGCCCGAAGAGTTACGCGGAGATTCAAAAGCATGATCTTGAGCCATTCTTTTGGGATTTGATGAGAACGATATTCGGCTATGACGAGTCAGAGCCTTCGCTGACTGATCTTCTAAATAGACTACTCGTTACAGATTTTGCGCTTAATCTAAAAGGTAATCTACCGGCTTCGTTAGAGCATTTTCAGCTGCCCTCCAAAAAACTAGCGACTAGTGCTACTGCATTTGTCTCACAGTGGCGCCGTAACATTGCATATCACCAAAGTTACAACGCTCTAGCGGAACACGTCGAACAAGAGATGCGTGTCGCGGAACAGTTAGATGGCTTCGACGAAGTTGCATTGGCCGAAGTGCAAACTTTCGAAGCAGTTGAACGACATGTGATCAGACAACTGCGAGATCAGCTAGTCGAGGGATCTAACGTAAGGATCGAAAACTTTCAGATAGTTATTTCACAGCGACGCGCAGGACATTGGACACGAAAGTCAGAATCGGATGAGGTCGGCTCTCTTTACTCTAGTATCTACGATGCTATTGAGGCAGCAGCAGAAATGCTTGCTTTGCGCGAGAAATACTCAGCAGGCATGAGCTTTACTGACGCCGCGACAATGTATGAAGCATACATTCGCGAGCTATATCGCTTCGACCAGTTATACAGAAGGTTTCACGAGGCTGCCGATCGGGTGGAGTTGGACGGCGGCGATCTGCTGAAAGGTTTGCAGCAATCAGTCGAGAGTTGTTATTCAAACTGGTTCAATCTAGAGCTTGCGTCAAACTGGGGTAAGTTCCTGGACGCACGCGACGGTTTGCTGCAAACGTGGAAGTTACCTCATGTTCCTAACCAACAAAGATTCTTTCGCGACCAAGTCGAGTCAAAGCTTTCAAAGATGCCTGAGAGCAAGGTGTACGTGATTATTAGCGATGCTTTCCGATTTGAAGCAGCGGAGGAACTCGAACGAGAGCTCAACGGGAAGAATCGCTTTAATGCAAAGCTAGGTTCAGTTCTGGGTGTGTTGCCCAGTTACACCGCACTTGGAATGGCGGCTCTCCTTCCTCATAAAACGATCGACTACAAAAGCGGCGCCGGAGTTGAAGTTATTGCTGATGAAATTTCTACGAATTCGATTGAGGGACGAAAACGCATCCTTGGAAAGATCCAGGGAACGGCTATCAAGGCAGAGGACTTGATGGCTATGAGTCGCGAACAGGGTCGTGAATTCGTTAAGCCATGGCGAGTAATCTACATCTACCATAACAAAGTAGATGCTACTGGCGATTCTTCGTCTACGGAAGCTTTAACGTTTAAGGCAGTTCGAGAGGCAATAAATGACATCACGAAATACGTAGCTCGAATTATCAACGAGCTGAATGGAAGTCAGGTCTTAGTCACGGCTGACCATGGCTTCCTGTTCCAGGACAAATTTCCCGAAGCTGCTGAGCGAAGTGGATTGGACACCAAGCCGGCTGGTACTCTCAAGGCAAAGAAGCGATACCTGCTGGGTAAAGGATTGGGCCATGCTCCCAATGTACTGCACGGAGCCATCAAGACCACTGCAGGGATCCAAGGGGACATGGAATTTTGGGTACCCAAGGGAATCAATCGGTTTCATTTTGTGGGTGGTGCCCGATTTGTGCACGGAGGGGCAATGCTGCAGGAGATAGCTGTTCCGGTGATCACGGTAAAAAGTTTGCGAGGTAGCGCCGCAGAGGCTGCTGCGATTCGCCAGGTTGAAATATCGATGCTTGGATCCGTACGTCGAATAGTGAACAATGTGCAGCGGTTCGAGTTCATCCAAACTGAAGCTGCCTCCGAGCGACTGCTACCGAGGACCTTGGTTGTCTCCATAAGAGACAAGGATCTTCCGATCAGTAACGAGGTGGCGATAACCTTCGATAGCGACTCACCTGCGATGGACGATCGAAAAAAATCAGTTCAACTTTTCCTTAAGGCGGGACAATATGATAAGCGACGCGAATATTTTCTTGTATTGAGAGATGCAGTTTCCAAGATTGATTATTTGAGAATTCCGGTGACAATTGATCTAACATTCACAAGTGATTTCTAGAGACGTCCAGATGCAAAACGGATCCCACCCTCACGACAACATTGATGATCTGCTAAATCAGAAGTTCGCCGGCAGAGTCGTACGCAAAGATCTGACCAAGTTGGTTAAGGAAGGCGCCAATGTACCGGTGTATGTACTGGAGTATCTGCTTGGAATGTACTGCGCGTCTGATGATGAGGCAGTCATTCGGGATGGTCTAAAGAAAGTTAAAGATATTCTCGCTCAAAACTTTGTCAGGCCTGACGAGGCAGAGAAGGTTAAGTCAAAAATACGTGAACTCGGAAACTATAAGGTCATCGATAAGGTAACCGTGCGCCTGAATGAGAAGCGTGACGTGTATCTCGCCTACCTGTCAAATCTGGGGGTGAAAGGCATCGAGATCTCGACCGAAACTGTGAAGAAGTTTGAGAAGCTATTAGCTGGTGGAATCTGGTGCATTGCTACACTTGCATACTACTACGAAGAGAGCCAAAGGAGTTCTCCCTTCATCATTATGGACCTCAAACCGATCCAGCTTCCAAGTATGGACATGGAAGAGTTGTTTGAAGGTCGTAAGGGGTTTAGTGAAGCACAATGGTTAGACGTTCTCATGCGTTCTACAGGGATGGAGCCCACGGTATTGGCTGACCGCGTTAAGTGGCACCTACTTGCCAGGATGATTCCTTTTGTCGAAAACAATTTCAACCTTTGTGAGCTAGGACCAAGAGGGACAGGAAAGAGTCATATTTATAAAGAGATCAGTCCGAACAGCATTCTTGTCTCAGGCGGACAAACTACAGTTGCAAACCTTTTCTACAACATGAGCAATGGAAAGGTTGGGCTAGTTGGACTATGGGATGTGGTCGCTTTTGACGAGGTGGCTGGGATCTCATTTAAGGACAAAGACGGCATCCAGATAATGAAAGACTTCATGGCGTCTGGCTCGTTTACTCGTGGACGCCATCCAATTAATGCCGATGCCTCGATGGTCTTCGTCGGCAATATTAATCAAGCCGTCGATATCTTAGTTAAGACGGGTCATTTGTTCGCTCCATTTCCCCATGTAATGATCGATTCTGCTTTTTTCGATCGTTTCCACTCCTATATACCTGGTTGGGAAATTCCCAAAATGCGGCCTGAGTTCTTTACCAACCGATACGGGTTTGTAGTTGATTACCTGGCTGAGTATCTACGCGAGATGCGCAAGAGGAACTTCTCTGACGCAATCAATATACACTTCAAGTTAGGCAACAACTTGAATCAGAGGGACACCATAGCTGTCCGCAAAACTGTTTCTGGCTTATTGAAGCTACTTTATCCAACAGGCGATTACGACAAGGAAGCTGTTCGTAAATGTCTCCAGTATGCTCTCGAAACTCGTCGTCGTGTGAAAGAGCAGCTAAAGAAGATTGGCGGCATGGAGTTCTACGATGTGCACTTCAGCTATATCGATAATGAGACGCTCGAAGAGCACTTTGTAGGAGTGCCTGAACAAGGTGGTGCATCACTTATCCCGGAAGGACAATTGAATCCGGGAACATTGCACACAGTATCACTGGGTCAAACCGGTTTTCTAGGTCTTTACCGACTTGAGCTCCAAGTGACAGGTGGAAACGGAAGGCTATCGATATCAGGTGTCGGATCGAGTCAGCCTGCCAAAGAGTCAATCAAAGTTGCCTTCGATTACTTTCGCGCGAATAGTTCGCGAGTCAGTGCATCTGCAAAACCAGGAGATCACGACTTCCATCTTCACATCGTTGAGCTTCATAACACTGGGCCATCGCATTCACTGACAATGTCAAGTTTGGTAGCTCTTTGTTCCGGCTTGGTTGGAAAACCGGTTCAGAGTCAAATGGTAATTCTTGGTGGAATGAGTCTGGGTGGCAGTATCGTACCCGTGGAAAGTCTCGCCGAGACTTTACAAGTCGCATTCGATGCTGGCGGAAAACGGGTCCTGATACCAATGAGTAGTGTTGGAGATATACCGAGTGTACCCGGAGAGTTGTTTGCGAAGTTTCAGATTAGCTTTTACTCAGATCCGATAGATGCAGTCTTTAAGGCTCTGGGGGTAGAGTAGGTCTATTAGACTCCTCAATCCCACCACAAAAGCTCGCTCCTCTCAACCGGGAAAACTCTTCACCATTCGATCTGAAAAGCATGTCTTACGAACATTGCGATCAGAAACTAATGCCCGCCAGGGAATGTCCGGTGGAATCATCATTGGAGGCAGATACCACGTGAATAAAAATCATGACTCAGTTGATCAAACCCCCCGGGTGAGTAGTCTCGAGGCCGCCAAGAAGGCACCAGTGTCAGTAAAGCCCGATGATAACTTGCGCAAGGCAGTTACATTGATGCTGCGACACGATTTCTCGCAGCTGCCAGTGATGCAAAGCCGCCGAAGCGTTTCCGGTGTGATTAGTTGGAAATCAATTGGCGAACAATCTCATGTTCACAACCGAGAATGTCGCTTGGTTCGAGATTGTATGGACGAGAATTTCAAGGTCTTGAAGCTTGATGATTTGTTGTGGAAAGGCATTACTGAACTTGCTGAGCATGATTTTGTTCTTGTCGAGAATCAGAGTCGTGAAATTTGCGGGCTTATTACAACATCCGATATTGCCGGGCAATACTACTCCCTCGCAGAACCTTTCTTATTGCTTGGCGAGATTGAAAACAATATCCGACAGCTCATAAGCCGTGCCGGATTTTCGCTTTCCGTTCTCACGGCGGTAAGGGATCCACGTGACGCCCGGAGAGAAATTCGCGGAGTCTCGGATCTGAGTTTTGGCGAATACCTCCGTATTTTGCAAGACCCTGACAATTTCAAGTCGTTGGGTTTCGGATTGTCGAGGACGACGTTCATAAATGATCTGACGATCATCAAGAATATTCGAAATGAAGTAATGCATTTTCGTCCAGGAGGCCTTGACGGTGAAAAGCTTCACTCACTTCGAGGGGTTGCCAAGATGTTCAGAAGATTAAATCTCTGGTCCAAGCCAGAGCTAAAGATCTCAGCCGAGAAGTCTAATCCAATCAACACAGCACCACGAATTAACACGCAAAGCACCCCGACCAACAAGAAACTGCGTATTGGTGAAATCATCGCCTCAGGGCGCGTTAATCCTGGTGACCGCCTTAATGTTATTGGTAAGGCTGAGTCAGACGCAGAGGTTGTTGATTCAAAGAGAGTACGTCTGAAGAATGGCCAAATAATGACATGGAACGAATACGGTGAGAAGTTCACTGGGCATGTCGCCGTTAATGTGTATCGTCATGTAGTTGTTAACGGTGTTCCTTTAGAATCCTTGCGGTTTCCAAATGACTAGTTGCTATAGCGTCGTTCTATTACTGCTGGAAGCGGTTAACCCGATTATTGATCTCAAATCGACCAGCCGCTTTAGTTAGGCAAGGTAAACTCAAACTCCGTGATGCGTTTTACCCACGAGTATGAGCGATTTGCCAACACTTGAACACCAGGACCAAGCGTGACCGAACTGTGGTTGGTAGAGCGTTCTGGTTTTACTATTTAACCTGCACAGAAACGGTCCTTTCCCGAATCGAGAGGACATGGATGAATGAGTACCTGGAATTGCATGGTGTTTTGCCAGTGCTAAACCGAGTGTATTCTCCGGTCAGATAAGTACCTTTCAATGCAGCCGAACGACATCATTGGGCCTTATACGCTGATCCGAAAGTTGGGACGCGGAAGCTTTGGCGTCGTCTGGTTAGCTGAGAAACGTGGTCAAATTCTTACGACCCAAGTTGCGGTGAAGATACCATTCGATGAAGAGTTGAATCTTGATCCGATCAAACAGGAGGCCTCACTTTGGTTGGCACTTGACGGACATCCAAACATCCTGAGGTTCATTGATGCTGATGTCTACGACAATCACCCGGTAATCGTAAGTGAATACGCACCGGACGGCACGTTGAATGAATGGTTAACCCGCCACGGAGGTAAGGCTCCATCGATTGAATTGGCTGTACAAATACTTGATGGGTTGTTGGCAGGACTCGAACACCTGCATAAGAAGGGAATCATTCATAGGGATCTGAAACCCGAAAACATATTGTTGCAGGGGCAAACACCTCGTCTTGCTGATTTCGGTATTGCTCGCGTTTTAGAGAACACAGGGGCTTATAGCACTAGATCGTTCGGAACACCAAAATACATGGCTCCGGAGGCTTTTAGGGGTAAACGGTCAGAACAGACGGACGTTTGGTCAACGGGCGTAATCTTTTATCAGATGTTAGCGGGTTCTTGGCCCTTTGACGGTAATGATCCAGTTGCGCTCATGCACGCCGTGATTGCTGATCCCGTTCGTCCTTTACCAGAAACCGTATCAAGCGACCTACGAGCCGTTGTGGCTCAAGCGCTCGAGAAAGATTCAGCAGCACGTTTTCGGTCTGCAACAGATATGAGAAAAGCGATTCAACGTTGCAGACATTTTGCATCAAGTGCGACTTCGAGTATGTCGCAGGTGCTTCAGGAGCCCACTCTACTGAATGAAACCTTGAAGTACGTTGAAGAAGAGACCCTAATAAAGCCGGACGTAGTCCCAGTTCCACAACTAAAACTTGAGTATTGGAGGAAGCTTGAGTCACTATTAGGTCAAGCCAATAGCGTCGTTCGACTCGATCCTCCGAAAGCTAATCACACAATTGCCGGATCTTTAAGCCACCCGAGAATCAAGTTATTCGCCCGAGCTACCACTCAGAGCAATCGGCTCATGGTTGGCGTTCAATTAGTTAACGTAAAAGAGATCTATGATCATCTGCTATCGGCGCGGCCTTTAATAGAAAAGGAGTTACGGGACTACCAAGTTCTTGAGGAACTCCAATGGAAAGAATCAAAAGAAGTCCAGCCGATTAGCGAGATCACAGTTTCGAATTACCAAGCAAATGTTCTTTGGCGAGATCGATGGGATGAGTATGTTCAATGGAATATAAAAACACTGGAGGCCTTTTACAGAGCCTTTGAGCCTCGCATTCGAGCCGCCACGAAATTCGAATTCAACAGCGTCGACGTAGCATCTTCGAAACATGAACTCGTGCGAAGATTTTGGGAAGATTTTGAATCAAGACGGATACAGACAGCCAGCACTTTACAGTTGGGTAAGCCAATAATCTCTTCGACGGGGGCAGGAAAGTCCTATCGAATGAAAACACTCAAGGGCGGTTTTCGATTGGCTGGTCAAATTAACCCAGATAAGAACTTGGCGGACGTCAACATTACTGTCGGGCCAGCAAACTATAAATCGTTTGTAGCTCTTCACTCGGCTCAAAATGAGATTGGTCGAGAGATTGGTGGAATAAAATGGAAGCTGAACGCCGCTGGAGAAAGCTGGGTAATCCTCCAACGTGAGTTCGACTTGTTTAAAGAAGCTCGCTGGTATCTCACGCATGATTGGTTGCTTGAGAATATCGCCCGATTCGAGAAGACGTTTTCACCAAGGCTTTCAAGTATCACGAACAAAGAAACGTCTTCCTCTCCTGGTCTCAACGATAGCAGTACAGAACCTACGAATATCATTCGGCTGTTAGAGCAAATAGGGAAGGCAGTATTCATTCGATATTTCGACCAATTTGGCGACACCTCACTGACAACACGTGAGGTAGTCGAGATGCTGCCGCATGCCTATACACTGAAGTCTCGAAGAAGTCGTACTGGTCATGCCCGTAGAATTTTCCGGGAAGGCTTCGCAAAGGAAGCTCTGAATCTAATAACCAAAGCGGACGGAATTGACGCTGCGACGAGGAAGCAGGCAGTAAAACTGTTAATGCGGTACAGCCGCAATGAGAGTGCGACATTAAGTGAACGCGAAGTACTGGAAAGAATCATGGCGGATGCAACTCGCCGTAAGTTTTGGATCGTTCTATGGGGAGATCCAACTCATTCAGCGGATGAAGATGAGCAGATCTTTAACGAGTCAAAATATGATCAAGGATTTCCAGTCAAACCTACCGGCCTGAGAGTTGGGGATATCTGTTTTGTGCATCGAATACACATTTCAAAGATAATCTATATTGCCGAAGTTGTAGGAGAGCCTCGAGAGTCAACCCTGTTGGAAATGGAAAAGGAACCGTGGCGTAAAAAGTGGAAGTGGAGTGTGACTACAAAGAATCTGACGCCCGATTACGGTAGTGAATGGCGGACGCGTGGCCGGAAAACCTTTGATTTATTGAATCAATATAACGAACTCCATCCAGCAACTCCGGCTAAAATCAGCGCTATAAAGTTTGGTCGACATGTACGGATCCCAGTCCAGTTTGCAGAATACTTAATCGGGGAAATCTTGTAACGGGAGAATTCGGTGTTTACGTTTGCTAGTGAAGGAAATTGCCAGCGAAGGACCGCGGATCACGGAATGGCGATTTGGCCATAATCCAATTTCTGTTGAGAATGAAGAAAGTGCGTGCTGGAAGTCACGCGTCGCTTGCAGTACTTGGGAGCACCACCCAGTGGAGCCGGGATTCGCAGAAAGCTAGAGGCAGCGTGACAAATAGGCGCGGCTGCTTGCATCCAAACCCGTGAGGTCACGGATCTCGTAGCGGTTTCCATCAATGTCGCACAACAATAGCCGGTTGGTTGATAACCTTACAGTGGTCTCGCGCGTGTTCTTCGTTACAAAGCTGCGACGCCCACAATCCGTTTCTATTTCCCACTTCAAACTTCCAAATCGCTCTTTAACCGAGAGTATCCGCTGAACCACCGGCAGCAGATAACGGTATTGCAATCGCAACACTGCGATTCGTTGGCTGTCGGCGTCGAGTTCACCCAATGCTCTCACCACTCCTATCTCTACTCCCTCTGAATCAGAGATGGAAATGTATTCATATGGACACGACAACGGGAACAGACTCACCAACCTGACGTTGCGCCATGAAACCCGGTCTCCCAGTGTCAGGTGCACCGTGATGCCGCGATCAATAAACCGAACTTCCGAGCTTTGAAAGTAGTTCGAGTCTGACCCAGCAAGATCAATAGTCTGCCGTGGCTCTTCCATCTGTCGCGCGCTAAACATATTCGACTATCTCTGACCTGGACCCAAGTCGTTGCGCTTCGACAAGGCGATAAAACTCTCCGCCATTCGCGATAAGCTCGTCATACGAGCCTAGCTCTTCGATCTTGCCGTGCTTGAGAACGACCAGTCTGTCGGCATGGCGCAACGTGCTGAGTCTATGAGCAATCGCAAACGTTGTTCGCCCTTTCGCCAGACGCTGGAAGGCTTTCTGGATCTGTTTTTCAGTTTCCGTATCCATTGCCGAAGTCGCTTCGTCCAGAATGAGTATTCGCGGATCCAGCAACAAGGCTCGCGCGATAGCGATTCGCTGCCGTTCGCCTCCGGAGAGCGCACCGCCGCGTTCTCCGACCATCGTGTCGTAACCATCCGGTTTCGCAGCAATGAAATCGTGGGCATTCGCGTCGCGAGCCGCGGCTATGATCTCTTCGCGTGAAGCGTCGGGTTTGCCAAAGCTGATGTTCTCAGCAATCGTGCCATTGAAAAGAAAAGTCTCCTGGAGCACCAATCCAAGCTCTGAACGAAGCTCGGCCTGAGCAATCTCTCTGATGTCGACGCCGTCTATTAGAATCTGACCGTTATCCACGTCATAAAAACGACACAGTAAATTTATCATCGTGGTTTTGCCGGCACCGCTGTGACCAACCAACCCGATCATTTCTCCCGCCTTTACCTCAAGCGTAATACCGTGCAACACGGGCAGGTTCGGAGTATGCCCAAAAGTAACGTTGCGAAACTCCACCTTACCTTGAATTTGGGATAAAGGCGTTGGGGTCTGCGGATCCATCACATCCGGTTGCGTATCCAGAATGTCAAAAACACGTTCGGCCGCCGCCAGTGCTCGCCCCAACAAATCAACTACGCGATTGACTGACTGTAGCGGTCCAAAAAGCATTCCGAGATACGCGATGAAGGTCAGCAGCACACCCAGGGTCATCGTGCCGTTCAGAACCTGTCGCGCGCCAACAAACCAGATCAAAAGAGCTCCCAGACTCATGACAAAGTTCAAAGTCGGAAACATTGTCATCCACGCTTTTTCCACTCGGATACTGGCGTTGGCAAGATCACTGCTGTGGTGAGCGAAGCGGTTGATTTCGCGCTGCTCCTGAACAAACGCACGGACCACCTGAACGCCGGAAAGATTGTCGCTGATAACGTCAGAAAGTCTCGATCGGTTATGCCACGTGCGCATCCAGAGCGATGAAAGTCTCTTCCAGAAATTCCGATACAACACAACGACTATAGGAATTATGATCGCAACGTAGAGGAAAAGACGCCAGTTGATCACACACAGGACGATGACAATTCCGATCAGAGTCAAAAGATTGGCGATAAAAAACTGCGCCGCCAATGTCAGTACAGATTCTAATTCCTTTGTGTCTTCCGTGACCCTGGTCATCAAACCGCCGATAGACCGGCGATCGAAGAAGCTCAGGGATAACTTTTGAAGGTGCTGGTAGAGTTCGAGGCGTAACCGATGCGCCAGGCGATGAGACAGAGACGGTCCCGCTCGGCCCTGAAAGATTCCCAGTAGATGGACCAGAACCTGCGACGCAAACATGACGGCAAGAATCGCGAACAACCAGTTCATGCGTTGTTGGAGTGGTAATGGTTCGCCGACCGGTGATAGCACGACGTCCATAAGAGGTCTGGTCAGATAAGGCGAAACGAGGGCAAGCGCAGCGCTCGCCAGGATGAGCACTGAGAGTAAGACGACTTGCTTCCAGAAAGGTTTCAGGTAGCGGCCCAGCCTCAACAGGGCGCGGGATCTGTCCGCACAGACGGGACACAGCGTGGTTCCTTCCGGCAGAACCGTGCCGCAGCGAATACAGTTCTTGTCTGAGTCCTGTTCCTGCCAAACCGGCTGCGACGTTTGCTTCGAGTCGCCGGGCGCGCGGTAGGCGATGAAGTCGTTAATAAACTTCGCAAACTGAGTGGCAGAGTGCTGACAGCTATTCGAATAGCGAGCCAACTCAATTACGCTTCCCTTCAACGAAGCGTGCAGTGCCCCACCAATCACAAATGTAACTACCTCCACGGACTCGATGTCTCGCAAGGGCAGGTTCAAACGCGAAGTAAATGCTCCATCTTTCGCAGTCAGGCTTTTGCTACACACCTGCAAACGATCGTCTATGACCAGAAGCCATTCCTCGCCAAACTTTCCCTGCGGCGTCACATCCACGACGATCGCTGCCAGAATTCGATCAACGGAGTCTCCGTTAGTACCCAGGATCGCCTTCAGCGAGGACGGCAGCCGTTCGCGGAAAGAGGTCGGTAGCTTCGTTTTGCGGCGGACGTTCAGCATCAGAAACTCAGGATTCTCGAACTTGGTTGTGGCTTGCAGCTTTTGGAGGCAAAGCCGTCGGGTTATGTATTGACAAAAGACTTCAGACGACTAATCATGGAACGCCGATGTGAAAGTGTAAAGCGGAGAACAGCCCGCTACAAGTTTCCCTCTACATCAACTCACGAGCCGACGTAAATCATGTCCGCAAGTATCGAGTTCAAAACTAGCATCTTCGTACATTGTACGAAGTCGATCATCTTCAACGACCTGACTAACCGCGCTTTTTTCGGTGATGAGGATGATATCGCGCTGCTGGCGCGGCTGGCTGACTCGCCGAACACGCTTGAGGCTATCTCATCGTTTCCGGACATCGACGAACTGGATGAAAGGATTGAGTTTTTTCTCAGCGAACATCTGCTGGTTCCCGTCTCAACCGACGAGACAGCGAAGTTCATACCGCATCGCATCGACATTGAAACGTGCCGGCAGTGCAACGCGCGCTGCCAATTCTGCCCGCAGAGTGTTTCGCCAAAGTCGCGCGGCGTAATGCCGATGGATCTGTTTTCGTTGATCCTGTCACGGCTGGAAGGCGCAACTCCGGAATGGGTTGCGTTCAATCATTACGGTGAGCCGCTGGTTGATCCTTTCTTTCGTCAGCGTTTGGAGCTGCTGCGCGAGCGGAAGTTTCAACTCGGACTTTTCACGAATGGCATTCTCCTGAAAGACGCTCTAATGGATTTTTTAGCCGAGGGCGGAATCTACAAGATTGTCTTCAATTTTCCTTCGCTTGAAATGTCGGAATGGTGCCGGCTGATGCAAATGCCGGAACAGAGCTACTGGAAAGCACGCCGCGCGATCGAATACAGCTTGACGACTTGCACCAACCTTCCCCAGGGAATTGCAATTTCCGTCAATGGCGTGACTGAGACTCAACCGGAACGTGTACAGGCTATCAAAGACCACTTTTCAACTTTCGGCAACGTCCAGGTGCGTTCGGAATTCTCCAACTCCAGGGCCGGCGCCATTCAGAACGAGTTGGTGCAGATCAGTTCGCGTACAGCGTGGCAACACTATGGCGGCTGCGATCGGATAGCCCGGCATCTCCATATTTCGTCGGAAGGAAAAGTGTTTCTCTGCTGCCAGGATTACGATCAGAATGTAATTCTCGGAGACCTGACACAAGAAAGCGTCTCTGAGATCATGACTGGTCCTGTAGCCCGCCAACTGCGTGCGGAAATGTTCGGACTGGCGCCTATGCAAAGCGGGCGAATCTGTCTCAACTGCAACTCTCTGCGCCTAAGCAAATTTCCGGTTGGAGAATCGTGAGTGGCGGGATCTTTTTCGGATCGTACAAACGCAGGTAGAAGTATCCGATTCCAGCAAGTCCTGACATCAGGTTGAGTGTTTCACCATGCAACGATGAGCCGCATGGCCACGGCAAACCCTTTTCTTCGATCTGCTCGATTCCCTCTCGGCCTTTTTGATTAGCCACGTCTTTGTAGCCAATGTCTCCCAAAACCTGGCTGGCATAAATAAACAGGTCTGCCGTGCCTGCGATGCCATGACAAAGCGAGTAATTCTGATTCGTCATGTCGTAGCGGAGCACGGTACTTAACGCATCCTCAGATTCATCTTTGTAGATTTGGTTGCCGGTCAGCTCGTACGCGCGCAGTCGGGAAAAACATATGCCGACCGCACCGTTACACCACGCAAGAATGTGACGTATCGTGGCGAGATTAAGACTCGCTCGCTCTTCCAGGCGCTCACGAAACAGATTGAGCCAGAGTTGCTGATACTGAAATGCTGCTTCGGCTGCGATCAGGAATCGTTTTTCCCCTGTGACAGCCGACAACTCGAGTAACGCCCAGCCAATGCCGGCATCACCGTGAGCAAATCCAATTGGCTCTAATGTTCGGGAACTGACGCCAGCCATGCCGAACCAACTCAACCCCTCATTGCTTCGGGTCGCTGTCTCAACGAGACGATCACCAAACTCGACAGCCAAATTCAAAACAAACTCATCCGAATACTTCCGATAAACCGTCAACAAGACGGGGATGGCGCCTGCTACTCCCGAAAGGACATCTAATCCTTGTGAGGCGATATCTCTATCATTAATCCGTCGAATGAGCTGCAAGGCACTCGCAATGAACTGCTGGTTCGAGAAGTCTTCTCCCAATTTCAGCAGCGCGTATGCTGTCCCGAGATAACCAACGTAGAAGCCTATCGGAAAGCGCGGATCCAGATCGTCAAGCAACGTGAGAGTGAGTTTTGCGCTGCTTTCGGCTGTGGTTCGATACCGCTCGTCGGGCGCCAACGAATATAGCGCGGCGAGAAACAGAGTAATGCCAGACGCTCCAAAATAAACATCTGGCCCAACCGGTTGCCGCACCATCGCGCCGTTGTTCTTGTTAAGATCGGTGAAATTGTCTTCCCAGTAACAGTGGTCGCCTGACCAGTAAGCGCGCCGGCAGATCTTCTCGCCTATCAGTTCAGCTTCTTTTAGAAATGCAGGCTCTGTTTGCTGGGTCACGACTCAGATAATATACATCGCGCGGATTCCGGGCTTTGCCTCAAAGTCAGAAATCATTGTTGGATCGAGTCAGTACAGGGAGCGGTAGCGACCTGGTCCGTGATCACCATGCGATATTTCTAATGATTTTTGACTCCCATGGTGTGACCAGGTCGCTACCGCTCCCTGTACTGACCCGATCCAAGTGCGATTCCGACTTTTTGAGGCAAACCCAGGATTCAGTAAAGTTCGCCTTCTTGCGTATAATTCCGGCACGGCTGAACTCACATAATTCTTATGGTCCAATCGATCACAGAGTTTGTACCCTCAGGTTTTTTTGTCCTCCGAACACCGCTCTTGCCGTTTGACGAGTTGCTAGCCTGGACTGGAGATCGCGATGAACTTCGTCAGTTTCTGACGGACTATGTGGCGCGACCCGAAATTAAGGATGCCTTGTTTGTCGCGTCTCCCGATCTCGTTAATGCCATCGACCAATGGCGGCAAGATCCAAACAGCAAGCGAGGCCGGCGAGTCGAAACTTCCCTGGTTCGATATTGCCTACGGACAGCCGGACGGCCAACGCCGTTCGGTTTGTTCGCTGGATACTCGCTCGGACGAATCGATGCGAAAACTCAACTGGTGATCGAGGGTCGCTCAAGCTACCGCCGCCACACACGTATAGATATGGAATATCTCTGCGCGGTATTTTCCACTCTTGAGCGAGACGCGAAGCTGCGGGGAAAGTTTATTCATCGTCCGAACTCCAGTCTCTATCGTGCGGCTTGTCGCGTACGGTACGTCGAAGCGCACACTGGTGAAAGCGCGCGCTTCTACCGTTTGGTTGCGATCGACTCAAACCCTCTTCTTGATGCAGCCCTACCGTTGGCGAAGGACGGCATTTACCTGTCGGACCTTGCAGCAACGCTCGCGGATAACGAAACGAACCTATCACTTAGCGAAGCTGAAGAGTTCGTCAACGAATTGGTCGAAAATCAAATACTGGTTTCAGACCTGGCGCCGTCCATCACGGGAGATGAACCAGTTAGCTCCTTGTTAGCGAAGCTTGCGTCAACAGACGAAGCGGCAGACATACGTATTTGCCTTGAGCGCTCTATCACGCGTTTGAAAGAACTGGATAACAACGGACTGCGAAATGCGCCAGTCGATTACCGAGCTGTAATAAAGGACCTCACAGCATTAAGGCCAAACTTCGATCAACGCAGATTGCTTCAGGTAGATTTGATAAAACCGGCGCCGCAAGCCACTTTGGGCAACGAGGTGATAGCTGAAATCAGTAAGGGCGTCGAGGTTCTGCGACAATCATCGGATGCCTCGCGGCCCGATCTTTCATTCTTCCGCGCGGTGTTTCTGGAACGTTATGGCGCTGGACGCGAAGTACCGCTACTCGAGGCGTTGGATCCTGATGTGGGGATCGAATTCGCGTTATCAAGCAAAGCGGTGCCGGACGTGTTTGGTTCTCGCCGGCAGTCTGAAACGCCAACGTGGACCAGGCGCGATACCCACCTGCTCAGTTTGATACAACATTCCATGTTGAATGGGTTTCGTCCAATCATGCTCGATCCGGATGATCTGGACGCGTTGCGAGCCAAAGCTCCCCGACCGCTTCCCGGTGCGTTTGCTGTCACAGCTTCAATTGCTGCTGCTTCGGAAACCGATCTCGCGCGGGGCCGGTTTCAGGTAAGCATTCGAAATCTTCAAGGACCTTCAGGCGTTCGCCTGCTCGGCAGGTTTTGTCATTTTGACGATGAGTTATTTCAGAGAACGAAGGAACACATTCGCGCTGAAGAATCGCTGAGACCTGACGCTGTGTTCGCCGAGATCGTGCATCTGCCGGCGGGACGCACCGGCAATGTCCTCTTGCGACCGCAGCTTCGTGATTACGAGATTCCCTATCTTGGCGGCTCCGGCATTCCCTCGTCGCAGCAGATCCCCGTCACCGACCTCTCGGTAACAGTAATCGATCAACGCATCGTCTTACGTTCGATAAGTTTGCAACGCGAGGTGATTCCCAGACTAACAGCGGCGCATTACTACGCTTTGGGCGGCCTGACTGTTTACAGGTTTTTATGTTTACTGCAAGACGACGGTCTGGCTGCCGAGCTTGAGTGGGACTGGGGACTCGCAGTGAATTCACCATTCCTGCCGCGCATTTGTTTTCAACGCCTCGTGCTTTCGAGAGCTCGCTGGAACCTCAACGCGAAGGAATTGCGAAGACTGGCCCAGGCGTCTCGATCAGAAAGCGCCGGCGTCATTCAGGAGTGGCGGAGGGAACGAAACTGGCCGCGATGGATCGCGGTTGTTGACGATGATAACGAGCTGCCGATCGATCTGGACAATGTTCTCTGCAACGATACTTTGGCTGACCTCGTGAAGAGACGCGAAAGCGCCCGGTTGGAGGAAGTGTTTCCGACTCCCGACGAACTTTGCGTTCGTGGCCCGGAAGGAAGGTTTGCTCACGAAATAATTGTCCCCTTCGTGCAAGCCCAGTCCGGATATTCAGCAACGATGTCCGCTGTTACCTCAGAAGTGAAACGAACGTTTCCTCCTGGTTCAGAATGGCTCTACCTAAAACTCTACACAGGACGATCGACCGCGGATCAATTGCTGCGAGAATTTGTTCGTCCTTTCGTTGACTGGGCCCTGAGATCCGGTGATGCGGAGCAGTGGTTCTTCATTCGTTATGGCGATCCGTTCTGGCACCTGCGTCTGCGCTTTCAAGGATCGCCTGATAAACTTCACAGCCGTTTGCAGCCTGCTCTCAATGCCGCCATCGAGGCATTTATTGCAGCCGGTAAAGTTTGGCGAGTACAAATTGATACTTACGAACGAGAAGTCGAACGCTATGGCGGAGCCGAAGGAATTGTTTTGGCGGAGCAGATCTTCCACGCTGACAGTGAAGCAGCATTGAAGATAATCCAACGCTGGTCGGGAAACGAGGGTCTCCAAGCGCGGCGGTTGTTAACTCTCCGCAGTATCGATCAGATGCTTGACGATTTTGGTCTTGAATTGCGAGATAGAAGTCGCTTGCTGGAAATACTGCTCGACAAATTCGCCGGTGATCGCGTGTCTAAAAGCCGGTTCGCGACCACTTATCGAAATATGCGTCAGGCTATCGAAAGGATTCTGGAAGGCACACGTGACACGCAAGCGATGTTTGATCGCGAATTTGCTATTCTCGATCAGCGTTCCCAACAAATAGAACCAGCGATCGTTAAACTGAAAACTTACGCAGAGACGGGTCAGCTATCGGTCTCTCTCACCGAATTGATTTCAAACCTCATTCACGTGCATGCGAATAGAATTCTCCGTCCAGCACCACCAAGCGAAGAGGTGCTTCTCTATGATTTGCTCGCGCGGTTTTATCGTTCGCGAATTGCTCGGGGGCAGTTAAGTGATCTCCAGTAACACTAGTTTTTCCCTCATTCCTGTCGAGACGGAAGACACCGCGAGTTCGCGCATTCGCGTTTACACGTTGAAGCGTAGCCTGGAGTCGCTGGGCATGTCTGTTTCTCTGTCGTACACCATGGAGGCCGACGTGCTGTTTATACAAACGGGTCTGACAGAAGAAAAGATCGACATGGCCAGGGAGGCAAAAGCTCGCGGGTGTATAATCATTTACGATGTTGACGATCTGGGAAGCTCGTTATGGCATTGGGTGCCACAACGACTCTTTTATAAGATGGTCGAACTTGCTGACATCGTCACCACCGACACAGAGCCTCGCCGTGAAAGACTGATCGCCGACCACGGCATACCGCGCGTGGAAGTTGTACCTGACGCTATCGACTATTATCCGTCCGGGCCGGTTAAGTTACCGATTGTGGATAGCAGTCCATTACGCGTCGTATGGTTTGGAGGACTCTGGAACATGGAACAGTTTGAACCGTATATCGGCGTGTTGTCAGAGATGCGAGACGTTCAAATTGTGTGCATTGTGATGTCCGAAGCTCTGAAGCATTTTCAGGAATGGTATCCGGCAATAGAATTTCTCCCCTGGTCACGATCCACTTTTGTTTCATCTCTTCAATCGTGTCAAATATCGTGCTTAGTGCACGGTGATTCTCCGGAAGCGAGAGCAAAGAGCAATAATAAGTTCATTACGAGCGTCAATTGGGGTGTGCCGGTGGTTGCCTCCAGGACACCCGAGTACGAGCGGACCGCGCGCGAAGCAGGTGTAGCAGAAACTCTTTTTACTAACAGCGACGAGTTGGTGAAAAGAGTTGAGGCACTGCGCTCTCCAAACGCGCGGCAGGCTTACATGGATAAAGCTCAGCCTTACGTTTGGCAACACTATGCACCCACAGTGGTAGCCAAACAATTCCTCGATATTATCGCGCGAAACACCACCACTTATGATTCAGCTTTTTAAGCCGTACGTCTCCGAAGAAGCGATTCAGAACGTAATCTCAACGTTGCGCTCGGGCTGGATCGGGTCTGGACCGAGAACTGCGGAATTCGAAGAACAATTCGCCAGGTACGTTGGCGCGCCCTACGCAGTGGCCGTAAATTCGGCAACTTCGGCACTACATCTGGCGCTGATTATTTCCGGCGTGGGCTCCGGCGATGAAGTGTTAACTCCTGCGTTGACCTTCGTCTCAACCAACGAGGTGATTCTCCATCAGCAAGCGACGCCGGTGTTTGTAGATGTCGATGAACGTACCTTATTACTGGATCTGGACCAGGCGGAACGTTTGATCGGCCCTCGCGTGCGTGCCCTTATGGTGGTTGACTATGGCGGCAACCCGCTGGACCTCACGGCAGTTTACGCGTTTGCCCGGCGGCACAATTTAGCTGTCATCGAAGATGCCGCACACGCTTGCGGAGCTACTTTTAACGGACAACGAATCGGTTCGTTCGGTCTAACCTGTTTTTCATTTCACGCCGTGAAGAACCTGCCGGTGGGCGATGGGGGAATGCTGACGTTGCATGACAAAGACCTGTATGACCAGTTGGTCCGCCTGCGTTGGTGCGGAATTGACCGTGATACTTATGTGCGGAGTGCGAACGGATACCACTGGGAATACGACGTCACAGAATTAGGTTACAAGTATCAGATGAACGATATTTCTGCGGCTATCGGTCTGGCTCATCTGAAACAGGTTGACGAATGGAACGAGCGACGAAGGCAAATTGTAGATCTCTACCGCAACGAGTTGGCCGCTCTTGAATCTCACGGTCTTAAGTTTGTAGAACATACCGCCTTAGCTCGTTCCGCGAATCACCTTTGCGTAATTCGCGTTCCGCGGCGAAATGCAATTGTGGAAGCGCTAAAACGCGAAGGTATTGATGTGGGAGTTCACTATAAACCCAGCCACCACTACCCGCTCTTCGCTCGAGCGCGAAAAGAGGATCTATCAAAAACCGACCAGGCCTACGAGGAGATAATCAGCCTGCCTATGCATTTGTTCCTATCAGATGAAGACGTATCCTCTGTTTGTCAGGCGCTGCGAATAGCCTTGCACTGATTCATGTCCTCCGATCTGAGAATAATCATTGTTTTGGATACACTCGAACTCGGAGGCGCAGAATGTCAGGCGTCAATCCTCGCCAGAGATTTAACAGCGCGCGGATGTCATGTTGAAGTGTGGGGCTTGTCACCAGGAGGACCGATTACCGAAGTCCTGGACCAATACAAAATCACCTGGCGTTATGCGCAAATTCTCTGGCACAAAGGCATGTCATTCGAACAAATGCTTAGCGAGTTCGGCGCACAGTTGCAGCGCGCCCGGCCCGATGTGCTACTCCCTTACGCGATCACTCCCAATCTGGTTTGTGCGTTGGTGTGGCGCTCTACGGGAGCTCGCTTGTGTATCTGGAATCAGTGTGACGTGCACCCTGGCGGTCGGAATCCGCAACTCGAGCGAAGAGCGATAGCACAAGTGCCTCTGTTTGTCTCAAATTCCGATCACGCTGGACAGTTCCTTGTCGATAACTTTGGCGTGAAGCCGGAATTAGTCAGCGTAATTCGTAACGGAATTGAAATTCCCGTTGCCGGCCTGGACCGAGCAAAAGCCCGACAGCAATTCAATATCCCCGACGAATCTCTGGTAGCTTGCATGATCGCGAATCTCAATGAGACCAAAGATCATATTACGCTCTTGAAAGCGTGGCGGCTGGTTGTCGACAAGATCGAGTCGGAAACGTTGTTGTTGCTGGCGGGCAGTGATGCTGGTATGCAGACAGGCCTGCAGGAGATTGCCGCTCAGTTGGGACTTGAAACGTCGGTTAGATTCCTGGGATCCGTCAAGGATATTCCTAATTTACTTAGCGCGGTCGATCTTGGAGTATTCAGTTCTCATTCGGAAGGATGCCCTAACGGAATTTTGGAATGCATGGCAGCGGAGAAAGCAATAGCCGCGACGGACATCGCGGGCGTGCGAGAAGCAGTGGGAATCGACGGATATCCGTATTTGGCCACTCCCTCGAGCGCTGAGAGTCTCGCCAACGCGATCATCGAGTTATTCAGTCAGCCTTCGTTGCGAGCTCAACTCGGTCGTGTAAATCGAAAACGCATCGAAACGGAATTCAGCATTTCTCGGATGTGCGAGGAAACGATGTCATTGATCACGGAACATTTGCCCGCTCGAGTGACAACCTGAACCTGCAAATCTCACTTTCTTTCAGGCTGCTTGCTTTTTAGTTGTCTGACTATTTCGTTGTCAGCTTCTGCGAGCGCGGTCATGCCAAGTGCCGCGTAAACCCTGGCCCGCTCTCGATAAGACAGAATAAATTCCGGTGCTGATTCGATCGTCTTATTAAGATCAGAAAGTGCGCGATCGTAATCATGGGCCGCCGCGTAAGCGCGTCCACGACCGTGGTAAAGAAACGGGTTGTGCGGATCGAGTTGCAGTGATCGACAGTAATCAGCAATGGCTGATGGATAGTCCCCTTTGCTGTAATGTGCTTTACCTCGAACGTGATAGAGCCACGGTTCCGTAGGCTCAAGGTCTATCGCCATTGAGTAGTCGGCGATGGCCTCGTCATATCGGCGACATCTCCCGTGGACAAGCCCGCGACGCCAATAAACTGATGTTCGGTTCGGAGAAAGCCTGAGACAGGTATCGTACTCTGCGATGGCCTGATCGTACTTTTGCAGCAGGTAGTAAGCCAGACCGCGATTCTCGTACGCCAGTACATAATCAGAGGAGATTTCAATTGCCCGGTCATAATGGCTGACCGCGCCGGCGTAGTCCTCTGCCCGAAAACAATCGTCACCAAGTTCACGATAGTGAAAGGCTTCGGGCGAAAGCGACATAGGGCATGGTGCCAGGTCTCTCAAATCTCATAAATGATCCAGAGGATTATCTGAGAGATCAACTCGTTTCTATCGACTTCCCTTTTAAATCCCAATCATGTTGGAGGGTTGCCCAAAAGGGTACTGAGATCAACCTGTTATCGGATCAGCAGAACATTCCGGTTGACCGTCGCAGCACTGATTAGTGCAACCAAGAATCAAGGCAGAAGTTGCTGAGAGATCTTCTTTCGTTAGTCTGCGGCCAGGCGTGCGCCACGTGATCTGCTCACTTGATGACTCAACAGATTTATCGGTCGAACCTAGCTCTTCTTGTGACATGAGCTTGCTTCCTTTCTAAATCGAAACCATGCCGGGAGGCTCATAGAGTGCGCTGGGTAAGTGACCGGCACCGTATACCACTTTGGATAAGCTGTCAATTTTTTGGAGCCCCCGAACCAGCCTTGCACAAAAAGTCTTAAATCCCACCCACGGCAGTGGGTGGATTGGTTCAAATTCTTTCTACAGAAGTATCGCTGAACTGCACGTTAATCCCACCCACGGCAGTGGGTGGATTGGTTCAAATTCTTTCTACAGAAATATCGCTGAACTGCACGTTAATCCCACCCACGGCAGTGGGTGGATTGGTTCAAATTCTTTCTACAGAAATATCGCTGAACTGCACGTTAATCCCACCCACGGCAGTGGGTGGATACTTCAAATCCCTTCTACAGTATTTGAACGATCCACCAACTTCCGTTGATGGGATTAAAAGCCGTTTTAGGTTTTGGGTAGAAAGGATCTGAAATGGACCACCCACTGCCGTGGGTGGGATTTGGACTTTTGTGCCAAGGCCTCGAACCAGATAACAAGTGAATCTTTTAGTGGCTATTTATCAGTTGTCTGGCTTGTCTTCGTCATCGTCAGCTTCCGCCTGTGACGTCATGCCAAGTGCGGCGTAAACCATGGCTCGATCCCGATGGGCCATATCAAATTCCGGCTTCGATTCGATTGCTCTGTTAAAGTCAGAAAGCGCTCGATCGTAATCATGCAAAGCCGCGTAAGCGCGTCCACGACTGTGGTAAACAAAAGCATTGTGCGGATCGAGCTCCAACGATCGAGAATGGTCGGCGATGGCTGATGGATAGTCGCCTTTTTTGAAATGTACGATACCGCGAACATGGTAGAGCCACGGCTCACAAGATTCGAATTCTATCGCTCTTGAATAATCGGCAATCGCCTGATCGTACTGATTGGATTTGTAGTACGCCAGCGCGCGTTTCCAATAGACTGAGGCTCGCTCGGCGGCAAGATCGAGGCAGGCAGTGTAATCCACGATGGCCCGATCGAAATGACGCTGCTCGTAGTAGGCGAGACCGCGATTCTCATAGGCGAGGACGTAATCAGGGGCGATTTGAATAGCGCGATCATAATGGCTCACCGCACCAACGTAGTCTCGTGCCCGGAAAGAATCGTCACCCAGTTCTCGATAGTGAAAAGCTTCCGGTGGAAGAGTTTCCATAATAATGTTCAGTCTATGCGTTCCTCCACCGGCCGCAAAGAGCTGAGATTGTTTTTGTTTGACCTAAAGTTACTCTAAACTGCTCGACGGCGCCTTCGTCTAACGGCTCAGGATACTGCTCGCTCAGAGTTGAGATACAGGTTCGAATCCTGTAGGCGCTACCAACATCGCAATGTCCTCAGACAAATCTGAAAATACCAAACCTGAAGCAGAGATTCGTGACTCCGGCTTCTTTGTATTGCGCACGCCGCTGTTGCCGTTTGATGATTATCTTAATTGGAGCGCAAACCTTACCGCGCCTGGCTCCCTTAATGACAGGGAAGAACTCGCGTTGAAGCTGGCGAAAGATCGCGAAGTTCTTCGCATTCGCCTGAGGGAGATCGTGTTACAGCCGGAAGTGCTGGAGGCGCTATTCGTCGCCTCATCGGACTTGCACGAGAGTCTCGAAATCTGGCAGCGAAATCCGGAAAGCGCTCGCGGTCAGCGTCTCGAAAAAGCACTCGTACGTTATTTCTCACGCTTGACTGCACGCGCCACGCCTTTCGGTTTGTGCGCCGGCATTTCGATCGGTCACATGGCTGACAAGACCGAGCTCATGCTTGTAGATCGCAAACATTACAAACGCCATACGCAAATAGATATGAAATATCTCGTTAAGCTTATGGCGTCCGTTGCGCTTAAACCCTCTTTCAAGAAAACCCACATATATCGTCTCAACACGAGTCTCTATCGCGTGGCGGATCGGTTTCACTACCTCGAGGAAGAGAGAGACGAAAACACCTGGCGTTTACATAAGCTCGTAGCCGTCGATGCATCGAGTCTACTGACTGCGGCTTTGGAGCGAGCCTCTACCGGCGCTCGCATCTCTGAACTGATTCAAACTCTGACCGGCTTGGACGGAACAACGCCAGCCGAAGCCGAGGAGTTTGTCGAGGAACTAATTAACAACCAATTGTTAGTTCCTGATTTTGGGCCAGTGATTACCGGACCCGATCCGCTGCTGGATTCGATTGAACAACTCAAACCCTATCCTGAAGGCGAACACCTGATATCAAGGTTGGAAACGATCGCCGGGCAAATGGAAGCGATGGATAAAAATGGCCTGGGCGTATCAGCGCAATGCTACAACGACGTTGCCGAGGAACTCGACCAGCTCACCGCTCCAGAAAAGGTAGGCCGCTATTTCAAAGTGGACATGATAAAGCCTGCGTCGATGATGACGTTGGGCAGAGGTTTGGTTAATCAGATCAGTCGCAGTGTCGGGACGCTATGGCGTTTGGCGGCGCCCAAAGCCACTGGACTTCAGGATTTTCGCTCCAGGTTTGTTGAAAGATACGGCGAGCGCGAGTTGCCACTGGTAACAGTGCTCGACGAAGAAGCCGGGCTCGGTTTCAACTTCGAGAGTTTTAACGCGCCCGAGTGGAAGCTTCAACTCCAGGCAGAAGACGCTCCCGGCAATGCCAACACTGAAATCGAAAACTCGGCGGCAACGTCGTTTCTCCTGAGAAAAATTCTTGCAGCGCACACAAACGGAGAGCAGGAAATTCGTTTGACTACAGACGACCTGGAATTGCTTGCGAAGAAGCAAGCTGTGCCGCTACCGCCATCCTTCGCCGTCAGAGCTGTGCTCATCAGACAAAGTAGCGCAGAAAATGATTACCGTATTGAGATTACCAATGTAAGCGGTCCTTCGGGAGCGAATTCACTTGGCCGATTTTGCCAGGCCGAACCGCAACTCACGGAGTTGGTCCAGGGGCATTTGCGAGCCGAGGAGGAACAGTACTCGGATGTAGCTTTTGCTGAGATCGTCCATCTGCCGGAAGAAGGAATCGCGAATGTTTTATGCCGGCCTCTTTTTCATGAATTCGAGATTCCCTATCTGGGCCGTTCCGGTGCTCCCGTCGAACGACAGATTCCACTTACGGATCTGCTCGTGTCGGTGAAAAGAGATCGCATCGTGCTCAGATCGCAACGTCTAAATCGAGAAGTCGTACCAAGATTAACCTCAGCGCACAATTTCCCGACCAACCGCAATCTTGCAGTCTACCGATTTCTCTGTCTCCTCCAACAACAAGGAATTGGAAGCTGGAAAGGCCTGGATTGGGGAATATTGCAGGAGCTCCCTTTCCTTCCCCGCGTCACGCTGGGACGATTGCTCCTGACTCGGGCTCGATGGAAAGTCCGGCACGAAGAATTATCTGTTGCCGCGGATGGGAATGCTGCTGATCGTTATGTTGCGGTTCAGCCGTGGCGAATGAAACGGAAACTTCCGCGTTACGTTGCGTTCGTTGAGTATGACAATGAGCTGCTGATCGACTTTGACAACGTACTGAGCGTTGAGATGTTTCTGGGGCTGTTGAAGAAACGTGGCGAAGCGACTCTCGTCGAGAGATTCTTGTCGGAATCAAACGAGCTTTTCGTGAACGGCCCGGAAGGTGGTTTCGCAGGTGAGCTCATAGTACCGTTCGTAAATACGGTTAAGCAGTCGACGTCGCCCGTCGAGTATTCAGCGGCGCCGCTCAGCGAGCGATATTTCCCTCCCGGTTCCGAATGGATTTTTCTAAAGTTTTACTGCGGTCCGGCTACAGTCGATCGTATTCTTTATTCCCTCGAGCCATTCATCAACCAGGTACTGACGAACCGCGCCGCGGATCGTTGGTTTTTTCTACGATACAACGATCCGCAATGGCATCTCCGTTTACGCTTTCATGGAGACCCGGCCCATCTGCGCACACGTGTACTGCCGCAACTCCAGAACTTCGCTGCGTCCCTACTCGATGCGGGACTCATATGGCGCATGCAGATTGATACCTACGATCGTGAGATCGAGCGATACGGTGGTCCAGATGCGATTGCGTTGGCTGAGGAGATCTTCTATGCAGACAGCACCGCTGCACTGGCGATTGTGAGTCACTACTTCGGCAATGCAGGAGCCGGCGCTCGTTGGTTATTGACGTTGCGGTCTGTTGACCAGATGCTCACCGACTTTGGATTGACGACTTCAAGCAAGCACGAATTTGTCTGTAGCAGATTAAAGGGCGCTCTTCCCGAAAATCTCGCCAAAGAGTTTAAACGCTACGCGGGTGAAAAGTATCGCAAGGAGCGCAAAGAGATTGAGAGTGTGATGACTATGGGTCTTGACGCTGCCGGCGAGTTCGAGCGGGGACTATCGGCGTTTCAGCTCCGAAGTGAAGGAATTGTTCAATCTGTCGAACGCCTTCGCACGCTTGAACAGGAAGGAAAGTTATGTCGACCACTGCCGGCAATCCTTCGCAGCTTCACTCACATGAACGTAAATCGGATGTTGAAAACAGATCTAAAACTTCAGGAAACGATGGCTTACGATTTTCTCAGGCGGTATTACGAATGGTTGGCAGCGGCTTTGCACAAGAGCTCCTAAATCCCACCCACGGCAGTGGGTGGATTGATTCGGATCCTTTCTACAGACATTTCTGGACGGCATCGTAATCCCACCCACGGTAGTGGGTGGATACTTCAAATCATTTCTTAGAAGGCATTTGAACGATCCACCAACTTCCGTTGGTGGGATTCAACGCTGCGGTGTCGGTGTCGGGTAGATAGCATCTGAATGGACCACCCACTGCCGTGGGTGGGATTTAGGACTTTTTGTGCAAAGCCGGCCGTGGGTGGCTTTGCACAAAAAGTCCTTGTTCTGGGATTTCTCTGTGCACCCTCAGTGTCCTCTGTGTCTCTGTGGTGTGGTTTTACTCGGAATTTCATCAACCACAGAGACACAGAGGACACTGAGGTTGCACAGAGAAGAGAGATTTTGACTTTTGTGCAAAGCCGTTGGCAGCAAAGGACACGAATACGCCGCTGACGAGAGAACTTCCGAGAAGTTCAACGTCAGTTAGGCCGGCAAACACACGCCCGTACTCGCCGCGCAGGGTGTCAGGTACCCTGCGCTCCAACTAAAACTGTTTCGGCAATCTGCGCTATTTAATTTTCCGGTCCGGTCTCTGGAAGAGGACCTGAACAGTCGGAGTTACAGCATTGAGTAGTACAGCCAAGAATCAACGCAGAGGTGGCCGACAGATCCTCTTTCGTGAGTTTGCGACCAGGTGTGCGCCAGGCGATCGTTTCCGCTTCGAAAGGTGTATTAGGCGGAAATACTTCTTCTCTTTGTGACATGAGATACTCCTCGTGATCACTAATCAGATAGTCCAAAAGGGGCGAAACCTGCGGGGTGCAGATCAACCCGTAAGTACAGTTTCTTCGCCACCTGAACAGCCGTCACAACATTGAGTGGTACAGCCAAGAATCAATGTCGATGTCGCCGTCAGATCTTCTTTTGTGAGCTTACGGCCCGGTGTGCGCCACGGGATCGGCTCCGCATATACTTCGAAAGGGATATCTGCGGAAATTTTTTCTTCACTTTGAGACATGAGATTACTCCTTGTGATTACGAGTCAGATAGTTCAAAAAAACTCCGGCGGAATTGCCGTAAGAGATCAACCCGTAATTTGATTTTCTTCTTCACCACCACCTGAACAGTCGGAGCTACAACATTGCGTGGTGCAGCCAAGAATCAATGCCGACGTCGCCGTCAAATCTTCTTTCGTGAGTTTGCGACCTGGTGTGCGCCAGGCGATCGGTTCCGCTGATATTTCGAAAGGCATGCCAGTCGGAACTACTTCTTCTTGTTTTTGCGACATGAGCTTACTCCTCGCGATGTTTTTGAGTCTTGGGAGTTAGACTGAGTTTGATAGCTCGGCAACCTACACCACTCATGATAGGCTGTCAATACGCAATTTGCCCGATTCAGAACAGTGCGTAAGATTCGCTATCACTGAATGACTTCGTTCTTACTTGCACGTCGCTTTTGATCGAATTTAGCCCGATTGGCTTCGACAAACTCGCGCTCATGCCATTGATTTTCATACTCGTGCGGTAAGTGGTAGTAGAGCAAATCGTAACATCTGAGGAGCGCCAAACCCGTGTCACACAAGCGCTCCATTAAATTCTGATCATCCGGCCCCCACCCTGCAAACTCTTCATCCATTCCGCCAATAGCGATGAACGTGCTGGTCGGGTAACACGCAACTACACCGGGTTTTTCCCCGCACAACAGATACTTGATCAACGCGCCGTGGCTGTCTTCGGGACACACGAGGGCTTTTTTTTGAGCGGCAGATTTCGCCACGAGACTATTTATATCGGGTATAACAGGTTCCGGCAGCATCTCCGGTAACTGCAAGCGATAACCGCCCACTACAATACGTGGAGAAGACATTGCCAAAGCAAGATGGTTGGAAAGGACATCCTCGCCCGGCAGAAGATCCACGTCGAACGCCATCATGTAGTCGCCTTTTGCGATCGCCGCGCCACGATTTGTCAAAAGCGGACGGTTGAACGTCCCGCTATGCGGCACATACAAATATTGAACCCATTCGTACTTATCACCTAAATGAGCTACGGTAGGTTGTGCATCGCCTTCGACTACTATCAACTCAAAAGCATTAAATCCCTCGCGTTCGCGAATCCCGGTCAAACGAGCAATAAGCAAATCAAGGTACTCCGGTCGTTGGCGATAGCTCGTTACGAGTGAAAGTCTGGGTGAAGTCTGCATGATGATTTATTCGCTCACTTAATAATCATTCATGCCGCAACGCAATGACCGGCTCGATTCTTATCGCTCTTCTGGCCGGAATGTAACAAGCCAGAAATGCTGTTCCAATCAGGACAACAGAGAACCCCGCATAAGTGATCAAGTCAGTGCTGCTTACGACCCCGTAGAGCAAGCTCACCATCAGACGCGTCAGTAATAAGCTGCCGCCGAGTCCAATCAACAAACCTGCTATCGTCAGTACCATGCCATTCCGAAGAACGAGTCGCATAACGTCGAGCGACTGCGCTCCGAGCGCCATTCGAATTCCGATCTGATGTGTTTGCTGAGTAACTATCTGAGACATCACCCCGTAAATACCTACTGCCGCCAGGATCAGCGCCACAACTCCAAACAAACTAAACAAAAACATATTGAACCGTGGAGCAGCGCTCACTCGATCAACGATCTCCTGCAACGTCAATATATTTGCCGCAGGGAGCTCGGGATCTAATCGGCGTATCTCGTCTCTTACACTGCCAGCTTGCGATGCCGGCTCGACTTTTGTCCGCAAGACGAGGGTCAAACTGGACAAACGATAAGGATCGCCAGGATCCATGTAAGGATGGAGGACTTCTTCAAACGTTTTCGAGTTCGAAACATCCTGGAGAACGTTTTTGCTCACGCCTACGATCGTAAGCCACGGCTCATCCGGCAATCGTTTGATTCTTTTGCCAAGCGGGTCAGTGTTCGGAAAGAAGCGATCAACAAAAGCTTCGTTAACGATAACTACACCGCCTGTCTCCCACGTTTCCTGATCGGTGAACGGGCGTCCTTTGATCAGTGGGATCCCTAATACCTGAAAGTAATCCGCTGTAACGACGTGTTGGCGGATAACTGGCTCCTGACCGGCGGGCGGGATGGGCTGCCCTTCGAAGTAGACCGGATCAGTTACCGTGTCACCACGAAGCGGTGGCGACTGGGCCGCGCTCGCCATCGTGACGCCGGGCAACGCTCTAACACGATTCAACAGCTCGCGATAAAAGGTAACTCTCTGGCTCCCTTCTTTATAACGGCGCGAAGGCAGGTTGACTTCCATCGTCAGAACGTTTTCGGGATTAAAACCGAGGTCGATATTCCGCAAACTTAAATAAGTTCTGATCATCAGGCCGGCGCCGATTAGCAACACCGCTGCCAGCGCAACTTCAGAAATTACCAACAGAGCGCGTAGCCGGTGATGCCGTCTTCCAGACACGCCACGCCCGCCCTCTTTGAGGATCGAATTAACATCAAGCCTGCCTGCCTTAAGTATTGGCGCGAGGCCAACCACCACCGCAACCAGGACAGTAATGCCGATCGTGAAAGCCAGTATGGTCCGATCGATAGCCACAGTTTCCAGACGCGGCAGTGCTTCCGGTTTGAGCACAAGCAAAAGTTTGATTCCGAGTTTAGCCAGGAGCAGGCCGCCGCCGGCGCCAAGTAGTGATAACAACATACTTTCGGTAAGGAGTTGCCGCACAACACGCCAGCGCGAAGCTCCTAATGCAGTCCGTACGGCTATGTCTCTTTCGCGAATTGTCGAGCGCACCAGCATCAGGTTCGCAACGTTGGCACAGGCAATGAGTAGTACAGAGAAGACAATGCCAAGAAGGACCAATAGCGCCAATCGCGTATCTTTTGAAACGACGAAATCCTGTAAGAGACGAACATCTACTCCGTATGGCTTGCCATGCGTTTCGGGAAACTCCTGCCTGATTGAACCCATGATACCGTCAACATCTCGTCTCGCCTGGTCCAGAGTGACGCCGGGCTTAAGCCGGGCAATTGCTCTCAGGAAACGTCCGGGATTACTCCGTGCCTTTTGATCGTCAGCGACGAGAGGAAGCCAGAGACTGGCCCATCCAACCTCAGGTGAATCGAGTCCTGCCGGCATAACTCCGATGACGGTGTAGCTGATGCCGTTAAGCTTGATGGGTTTCCCGATAACGTTTGCATCGCCGCCGAACTGTTTTTGCCAGAGATCGTTTCCGAGCACGACAACTTTGGGAGCTCCGGGCACCGTTTCTTCAGCCGCAAAACCGCGTCCGAGGAGAGGTGATACTCCCATCATCGAAAAGTATGACGCAGAGACGTTGATACACCGCACACGCATCGGCTCACCGCTCTCAAAATTGAGATTGGTGTCGTTCATCGCGGCGATACTTTCAAAAACCTTATTGCGGTCGCGCCACTCGGCGAAGCTCCTGTAGGCGAGAGGAATTGTTCCTTCATCCGGAAGAGTTTCACGGAGACCGACGAGCCGATCGGGTTCTCTGAACGGAAGCGGTCTTATCAGAACATTATTGACAACGCTGACTATGGCAGTGGTGGCGCCAATGCCGAGCGCCAAAGTCAACACTATCAACAGAGTCGTGCCGGGATTCCTAAAACTCGTACGTTTGAAATAGAGTAGATCCTGCCACATATTCTCTTGAATTTCCGTCTGTTTAAGGATGATTCGGAGGCGCTAACGCGAGTTTTTCTCTGCGTCATCTCTGCGTCTTCTGCGCCTCTGCGGTAAGGAACGAAAACGCATGTAAACCGCAGAGCCGCAGAGGACACAGAGATTACGCAGAGTTGAAATTGAGCACTCCCTGCTAATCAGACTAGTATCGATCAGCGCATGGGTATACTATGATGGAACCTCGGAATTTGACAAACAACTCAAGCAAAAGGAATTAACTCTGGGATGCGTTCATCTGTCTTTGAACAGCGATTCTGGTGGCCTCTTGACCTCAGTCCTCGCTCCGAAAATGCTTTTAGCTGGTTTCGTTCGCAAATGCTCGAACGTCCCGTATCCGTTGATCAAACGTTAGTGCAGTCTGTTTCGGATCAACTGGCGCTGATTATGAGTCAGCATATCTCCGAGCTGATTTATCGCGACAGTCTTCCACACCTGAGTCATGTACTGAATGGCTGGGGTGATTTTTCTATTGACGGAACGCGTGTCAGCGACTGGATCGCGAGGTTTATTCATCGTGATAGTCGCGGACGACCCTACCTTCTCCAGTGTGATCCTGAAGGCGAGGTTCACCCGTGGCAGACTCTTGCCTATGCCGTCATGGCTGGTGTCGATCCGGACGTAAAACTTGGCTCAAGCGAAGCATCCATTCGAGACCTCGCATTAAATAGCCGGAAACTCAACACGGAAGAAGGACGAGAACTCGGCCATTTATTATTTGCTCTCGCTGATCTCGATCCCAATATGACCGGCGGTCCCTTCTTTTTGAAAAACGAGCGCTGCGATTTGCCAAGGCTTGTGGAGCTGGCGGTCGAAGCTCATCACTTCGGTAGTTTTGAAGTCTGCAGAAAGTTCCATCTGACCGAAGGACTGTGTGCCGTGGCCGCGAAGATACCCGGCTTTGAGCATTACCGTGATGCCGCTCAAGGTTTTTTGGACGGACAGCTCGACATCCTGTTGGTGCTGGCCATCATTCTCGAGCAGGCCGGCCAACTGATCACAGCGAACGAGGAAGTCAAACCCGATAGTCTGATTCAGGAACTCCGCGACGCTCTGGTTCTTGGTCCATACATCGAAAACCACTGCTACTACGCCGGGCACATCATCGAGCTCGCGGTCTTCGCTAACAGTTTCGGTTACCGAATAGCTCGCGAACATCGTAGTGCGATGGCCTTCGTGCTTAACCAGTTGAACCAGATCCTCCCTCCATACTTACCGCACACACAATTCGTTGAGTGCTTTCTTCATTTGGGTCATTACCGGCGTGCGATGACTCTGTTCGCCGGTGTGGACCAGGAGCGGGCAAACGGCCGTCCTTTTACACGAGCTGAACTCACCGAATTTACCGCCGGCATCGAGGACCTGAAGCGAGATGCGGACGTCGCGCCTGAGAACAACGCGAACAGTGAGCTGCCGCCGCCAGTTTTTGAAGTTGCCCACGAGCCAATCTATCGGCGAGCAGCATTCGAACACATCGTCGCAGAGTACGAAAAGATCGCACCACGCGAATTTGAGACGCGCGGCGTGCGCGGTACAAGCCACCATTACCGGCGCATGGGACCGGTTCGCTGGCCACGCGCCGTGCACTACGAACTGCTCGACTATGGCGGCACGATCGGAGCGGAGATTCATCTGGAGAGCGATGAGGTGCAGTCTTTGGGAAATCTCGTGCGCTCGCTGGTGGACCACGCAAGCAGCAAGTTTCCGACATTGCCGGTTGAATGGGACCCAGAGTGGTCCGACGGACGAGGACGCCTGCGGATCCTGTTCCCATCCGAACTTCCCGCCGGCACAATCGCCGCCGGTATGGTTACTCTGATCAATGAAACTTCCCCGATCATTGATGCTGCCATTAGAGAAGATCGGCAACTTGCCGCCGGATAACCCTGCACATGATCATCGGCGTCGAAGGCTTTAACACACACCCGTGGCCGAGTGTCGAGCGAACGCGAAAGTTCTATGAACGCGCGCTCGGTTCACGATTCGAACTGCGGCAAATCAATTCCTCAACCAATCTCATGGAGCCCGAGTTCGACGCTATGCTGGGTTTCGTCGGCAACCGCATGTGGAGGTTGCCTTCTCATCCCGATGTTCCTTTATTGTTCGCGATACATGGCGGAACGACTATCGGTTATGAATTCCTCGGCCAACACCTGCAGCATTTGAGCACCTGCGACACCCTGATCGTAAACTCAACCTCAGACATTACGATCCTGCGCCGCTTCTTCGTTGACGCCACGCCACAGTTCTGTCACTTACCTTTGCCCGTAGACACCACACTCTTTCGACCACGTGATCGAGAGGAGTGCAGATCGATTTTGCCTGTTGAAAAAGTGGACCACATCGTCGGTTACGTGGGACGTTTGTTGCCCCAGAGAAATCTCCACCATTTCCTGCGCATGCTTGCAGTCCTGAAGCATCGTCTCGCTCCGCAACGAGTGATCGGACTCGTCATTGGTAATTACTGGGTCGATTATCCCGTCTTACATTATGGGACGGACTACCGCAGTTATATGGGCGGGTTGTTACGGCAGCTCGATCTGACCGAGGATGTGGTCTACTTTCCCGCGAAGCTGTCGGATGAAGACCTGGCCCACTGCTACGGTGCGATGGACGTTCTCATTCACCCTACTAATTCTATCGATGAAAATTTTGGGTACGTTCCAATTGAGGCGATGGCCTGCGGCACGCCTGTCGTAGCAGCAGCCTATGGTGGGTTGAAAGATACCGTTGAGGACAATCAAACAGGCTTTCTGATGCCCACGTGGATCACGACAACCGGGATTCGCATGGACTTGATTAAAGGACTGCGAGATGCGCTTCGCCTGTTGCTCGATAGCGACTTGCGAGCGCGTATGAGTGAGGCGGCAGTTGCGAGCGTTCACACCAGGTACAGCTACGACGTCTGTGCTCAAATATTAATAACGGCCGTCGAGCAAGCCATTCGAAATCAGCGTCAGGGCCTGGCGCGATCCATAATGACAAAACCGTTGCCGCAGACACCGCCCATCTCGGGGTTGCTTCCGCCCATCGAACGGCCGTGGGAGTACTATCAGAATGTGGTGGCAGATTACGTGAGCGTGGAAACTCGCCGTATCTCTACTGAAGCAGTGATTCAATTAACTGCTCCCATTAATGATGACGGTCAGGGCGGCTATGTTTTAGACGATCCGGCATGGCCTGCGACTTTTCATCTGAACGCAACTGAACTGGCCCTAATCGAAAAGTGCCACGATCCTGTTGTCGCCGGCGAGCTGATGCATGACGATGGCGACCGGGAATCACTTCAGCGTCTCATTGACGTCGGACTTTTGATTTGCAGCAATTAAATGAAACCAGAGCTTTCAGTAATAATCTCCTGGTGCGATCGGCCGGAACTGGCCCACACGTTAGCTGAAAATCGTCTGCTCCTCGACCGGTACGATGCTGAAGTAATTGTCGTCAACTGCGCCGGCTCGCAAGCGAATCTTCGTCAAATTTTGTCGGCGCCTCGACCGCGCAGGCTCCGTTGCGTAGACTTGCAAACAACGGTTTTCAATAAGTCGCTCGCTCTCAATCTGGGTGTTTCGATCGCTCAGTCAGACCGGCTTTTCCTGCTCGACACCGATATCATCCTCAGCGAAGATTTTCTGTCGATAGCCTTTGACATCATCGCAGGGCAACGCTTCTTCACAGTCGAGAACGTGTTGGAATCAGCTCCTGAACCTGCGCCGCCGGATGATCAGTTAGAGGAAATGGCTAATCAAATTTCATTTGTTACCAAAGACGGGCGCAAGGCGACGGTAGCAGTTCGCAGAAATCTTTTTAACAGCAGTAGAAATGCGCCGGGCCTCGTGATGCTTGCGCGCAAACATTTTTTAGAGGTCGGCGGCATGAATGCTGACTTGAGTGGCTACGGTTGGGAAGATCGGGATCTGCTCCTCCGTCTGCAGTTCGCTCTAGGTCTGGAAGAGCGAAGCGCCGGCCAGGTGCTGCATTTAAGTCATAAAGACGAAGTTCAACACCCGGCGTGGCGGGATCGTCAGAAATCTGAGCATTTGAATTTTACGGCCTGCTTAAAAAACTACCGCGCCGGATATTTTGCCGGCACCTACTACGAGGACGTGGCTACCTGGAAGAATAAAATGTCCGAAGAGATGTTGGTTGATTAAGCAATGAAAATAAACTGGTGTGTCATCTCATTTAAGTTCAATTTCCTTGCGGAAGCAGTCTTCAGAACAATTCCGGAAAATAAGAATGGGGATATTTTTCTAATTCACGTCGGGAAACCTGAAGGGCTTGGCGCCGACTTCAATGACTTCGGTAAGGCTACGAAGGTCTTTGAAATCAAAACTGCATTGCGCCACGGCCAGAACCTGGATCGCATACTGAAGGATAAGCTGTATCCCGAAATCATCGATTGTGATTGGCTGGTGGGGTTCGATCACGACATTTACATTAAGGATCAGGAATACGTATTGCGACTGATTACTGAAAACTGCTCGCCCGGCAATCTGAAGGATTACGCGATCATCGCGTGCGAGGACCACTGGTCGGTACCGGGAGGTGACTATGTCCGTTACTTCCTAACCACTCCGATGCTGCTCGTTAACGTGCGCTACCCGTGGAGCGACTTGCCCTCATGGGACCACAAGACGGAAGGGGAGGGTGATTCGCAGCGCTATTACGATACCGGCCAAGTTCTGGCAGAACGTTTGGGGAAAGAAAAGATTAAGTGCTTTCCGGAGTTTCCAGATCACGTACTACATCATTTTTTCAGCGAGTGGCAATGGATGTCCGACCCGCATTACAAGAAAAATGAATATGAAAGATTCGTCGACTCGGTCTCAAGAACAAAGTCGTTGTTGCGGGATGGCTTTTTCGTTCCGTCTCCTCGCGAGATTCCCTTGATGAGGCAGTATGCGTATTTCAGAGACGTACTGGACGGGTTGGCAGAGATTGGCAGAGAAAGGTGACTAATTCTTCTTTGCGATCTCTGCGTATCTCTGTGATCTCTGCGTTAAATACTTTTCGCGACTTCAATTACGCAGAGATCACAGAGATACGCAGAGATCGCAGAGAAAAGATTTACCGGAGAAATATGCAAAGACCAATCGCCGTAGTTCTGTTGATTAACCTTCTTGTTTTCAACTTTCCATCTGCACTCGCTCAACGCAAGTCCAACAGGAATCAGAAAGCTACAACGGCCTCACTCGCTACAGAAAGAGGCGCAGACAACATCACAGGCGCACAGCTCCGTGAGTATCTGACGTTTATTTCGTCCGATGTTTTTGAAGGCCGCGATACGCCTTCTCGCGGACTCGATACGGCCGCACAGTTTTTGGCGATGAGCGTTTCTCGCTGGGGACTAAAGCCTGCCGGGGATGACGGAACCTTTCTCCAAAAAATCGCTTTGCGCAGGGCCTCGATCGATAAAGCCGAAACGCGGGTGCAATGGAACGATCAAACGCTTAAGTGGGGTGATGATTATCTCCCCATAGCGCGCGCAGCCGAGGTTCCAGCGTCACAACTTGTTTTCGCCGGCAGCGGCTGGTTCGTCAAGTCGAAAAACATCGACTCCTATAAAGGCATAGACGCAAAAGGGAAAATTGCGATCGTCTTCGCGCCAATCGAGGGACCGCCACGCGGGGTTACGCGAGCTGATATCAGCGGCAAGCGTGGCGAGGACTGGATGGGTCCCGCCGAGTATGCGTTCAAACAGGGCGCTTTGGGTATCGTTATCGTTCCCGACTTCCAATACCTCGCTAATTGGGAAAGCAACGAAATCCGCCAAAGAGAACGAGTAGCAACGACCGTGGAAAAGTTTCAAACAGCAAGCACTTCACAGAGTTCGGGAATCGTCGTTACTCCACGTATCGCTAACCTCTTATTTCAGGGCGAGAAACAAACTGCGACGCAGATTTACGAAGCGGCTTTTGGCGGTCAGCCGCTAGAGCCGTTTGTGTTGAGTGCGCAAAAAAAACTATCTATAAATATCAAACTAAAGCCACAGGTAGCGACGACACAGAATGTTGTGGCGGTGTTTGAAGGCAGCGACCCTGTTTTGAAAAATGAATACGTCGCCCTCGGTGCTCATTACGATCATCTCGGTGTAAGCACACCCGTTAATGGAGATGCGATTTATAACGGAGCTGACGATGACGGTTCCGGCACGGTCGCGCTGCTGGCAATGGCTGAAGCTCTGGCGAAAGCCAGGTCACGGCCTAAACGTTCGGTCTTGTTCGTATGGCACGCGGGAGAAGAAAAAGGAAATTGGGGGTCGCGTTATTTCACGGAATATCCCACGATTCCGCTCGATAAGATCGTAACGCAAATCAACCTTGACATGATCGGGCGGAGCAAAAAGGAAGGCGATACGAATCCCCGAAACAGTCGACTCTCCGGACCAAACGAGATTTACGTAATCGGTCCGAAGATCATGAGTACCGAGCTAGCCGAATTAACTGAGAGGGTGAATAAGCAGTATCTGAATCTCACGTATGATTTCCGTTACGACGACCTCACGGATTCGAATCGTTACTTCTCCCGGAGCGATCAGTACAGCTATGCCGTGAAAGGAATTCCCGTAGTTTTCTTTTTATCCGGCGAGCATGAAGACTATCACCTTCCGAGTGATTCACCAGACAAGATTGACTATCAAAAAATGGAGAAGGTGAGTCGCACGATCTACATGACTGTATGGGAGCTTGCTGATAAAGCGACTCGTCCGAAAGTTGATAAGCCTCTGCCGGACTAGTTACGGTTGAAGCTCCTCCGCACCTTACTCTGAATTAAAAAATCTATCATCCCATTGAATTGCGCAGTCGCATTGTGAGACTATACCTCCCTAGAAGCTACAAGGGAGAGAGGAGCGGCTAACTTTGGTAAAACAGAAGTCGGAACTGCCGCAGGGCACGCTCGACTTGCTAGTGCTAAAGGCACTCTCGTTGGGACCAATGCACGGATATGGCGTGGGCCAGCGCATCCAGCAACTGGCAGAAGATATGCTTCGGATCGAGGAAGGGACTCTTTACCCCGCCCTCTACCGAATCGAGCAGAAGGGCTGGATCGCATCGGAGTGGGGAGTATCAGACAACAATCGACGCGCACGCTTTTATAAGATCACGCGACGAGGTCGTAAACAACTCGCCACTGAAGAGTCTCAATGGAAGCACCTCTCAACGGCGGTAACCAAAGTATTAAAGGCGACGTGAGAGGAGGCAATAAACATGTGGTCGTGGAAAGTTTTGCGAGACAGATTCAGGGCTTTGCGAGATAGCGACGCCGTTCACAGCGAGATCGATGAGGAACTGCGTTTCCACCTCGACATGAAGACTGAGGAAAATATCAGGAAGGGCATGTCGCCTCACGAAGCCCGCAAGTTAGCTGAACAACGATTCGGGCGCGTCACTCGGATTAAAGAGTTGGGATACTCAGTTAGAGGTGGCGGTCTCATCGAGACACTGTGGCAGGATCTGCGTTACGCGATCCGTATGCTGCGACACGACGCGCCTTTCACCTTCGTTGCGGTTCTGACGTTGGCGCTGGGCATTGGCATGAATACCGCTATCTTTAGCATTGTTAATGCGGTGTTGTTGCAGCCTCTGCCGTACGCTAACGCGGACGAGATTGTGACGATCTACAACACGTCCGGTGGCGAATCGAAATTCCCTCTGTCGCCAATTTCTTTTCTGAATCTGAAGCGAAACAACACTGCCTTTACTGATGTCGCGGCCCTCAGTAATAAGGGATGGGCCGCAAATCTTACGGGAAGCGGCGAGGCGGAGCGGCTACAAGGGTTTCAAGTCTCAGCTAATTTGTTTTCACTGCTTGGTGTGGCGCCTCTATACGGTAGGGCATTCGTCGAAGATGAGGATCGTCCCGGGGGAAATCACGTCGTCGTACTTAGCAACGATCTATGGCAGAGGCGGTTTGTGGGTGACCCGAAAATTTTAGGACAGACGATCAAACTCAACGGCGACCCCTACACAGTTGTTGGGGTGATGCCCGAGTCCTTTCGATTTTTCACTAAGACAGATCTATGGACGCCGCTCGCATTCACGCCTACGGACGAAAATGATCCGGCCGGATACCTCGCGGTGATCGGCCGTCGCAAACCAGGCGTATCGTTCGCCCAGGCCGGTACGGAAGTCGAAACGATCTCGCGCGAGTTTCAAAAAAATCCTAAGTCACAAGTGAGTACACTGTTAGGTAATCCGCAAGCCGAGCTGACCGAGGAAGTTCGTCCGATGCTGTTGTTGCTGATGGCGGCGGTTGGGTTCGTGCTACTGATTGCTTGTGTAAATATCGCGAATCTTCTACTAGCCCGCGGAAATGTAAGACGCAGAGAACTAGCAGTTCGGACGGCATTGGGTGCAGGCCGATGGCGGGTGATGCGGCAATTGTTGACGGAAAACCTGCTGCTGGCATTTCTAAGTGCCGGCATCGGACTACTGCTCGCGAGATGGGCCACTCAATTCGTTGCGAGTGGTTTGCCTGAGTATCTGGCCGACGCAAACTCACGCGTCGCTCTGTTGAGGTTAGACACCACGGCGCTGATTGTGACTTTCACCCTCGCGCTCATAACGAGTCTCCTCTTTGGTTTAGTGCCGGCGTTTCAGGTTTCAAGAATCGATCTAAATGAAGCATTGAATGAAGGCGGCAGAACTGTCGCACCACGAAAAAGTCTTCGCTCGGTGCTGGTCGTCGCTGAGGTTGCCCTCGCCATGGTGCTCCTGGTGGGGGGCGGTCTGATGACTAAGAGTTTCTGGCGATTAGCGCATGTGAATCTTGGATACGATCCGACCGGAGTGTTGACCGCGAAGATTGATCCCTCAGGTGACAAGTATGAAGGGATCGATCGCGTCAGCACGTTTTATCAGGAATTACTTAGACGCGTTCGGACGATTCCAAACGTTCGCGAGGCCGGACTCATCAATAGTCTTCAGGCGTCGTTTCCGTTTAGCATTGATGAGAATCCGCCGCTTCCTCCTGAGCAGCAGCAATCCGCGCAAATCAATCAGGTCAGCCCCGATTATTTTCGCGTGTTGGGAATTCCATTACGCGCGGGACGGTTCTTCAACGATAGCGACGGGAAAGGGTCGCAGCCCGTCGTCATTGTCGACGAGACATTCGCTCAGCACTATTTCCCTGGAGAAGATCCGATTGGCAAACATATCAAAGGTGAATTCAGCCGTGGCGAGGGAAAGACGTCGCGCGAGATCGTAGGAGTCGTTGGCGGCGCAAGGTATTGGACCTTGAGCCGAGAGCCTTTGCCTCACATGTACTTTTCTTATCTTCAGGAAAACTGGGGCTCCATGTCACTAATGGTGCGGGCGCAATCGGGAGATCCGATGCGGCTATCCGCACCCATTCGCGCAGAACTCGGCGCGATAGACAAGTTGCAGCCGATCCATTCGTTTAAGTCGATGGAATCGACAGTGTCTGAGTTGGTCGCTCCGCAACGATTTACGACCTTTGTACTATCGGCTTTTGCAATTATGGCGGCGGGCCTTGCGGCGATCGGAATTTACGGCGTGGTGTCGTATACGATAGCTCAACGCACGCGAGAGATTGGTGTGCGCATAGCTTTGGGCGCATCGGCGCGCGATGTGCTGATATTGATACTGCGGCAGGGAATGACTCCGGTAGCAATCGGAGCAACAATTGGGCTCATTGCTTCTATTGCCCTTACGAAGCTGATTTCGGGGTTGCTCTTTGGAGTGAAGACTACTGATCTGGCGACCTTGATTGCTGTGACGTTACTGCTGGTAGTAATTGCTCTCATCGCTAACTACATACCGGCCCGCCGCGCGATAAGAATAGATCCACTGAGCGCACTGCGGTACGAGTAACGTGGCGTGAGGACGATTTCGAGGCGACTACACGTGCGGCTCGGACCAGAACGTCCCGTAGTTCTCCAGATCCGTTGGAACTATTCTGTCGCCGAAGTACGGACGTTTGGACATCGCCTGGGCCAACGCCTTGAGTCCTTCAAGAAATACTTCGTAAGCCTCGTCCGACTTCGCGAAGGGTGAATCGAAAACCGGCGGCATCTCTTCGTGATAGAGTTTGAAATTAGTGTGGTGGAGCTTCATGCCAAACTTCTCGGGATTGTGATACAGCTCGCTCCCCGGATACGGCACGAGGCCAAAGAAGTATGACGCTTGCAGAAGATCTCTCGAGATAAGATCGCACACCCACTCAATTGACATGCGCATGTCGTCCACTGTTTGGTTGGGAAAGCCGTTGACCATGAACGCGCAAGCCGCCAACCCCTCGTCCCGCAAACGCCTGAGCGTGTCATCCGTCTGGCCCAGCTTGACGCGCTGTTTGAAGAGATCCTGACTCTCCTGATCGGCAGTCTCCAACCCGATCTCAACCCAGCGGCAGCCGCTGTCGCGCAACGCCTTCAGCACTTTCGGATCCTGAAGACAATTCAGGCGCGTCTGGCAATCGTAGTAGATGTTTCCCTCCGCTTCGAGCGCCGCGCAAATTTCGAGCGTGCGCCCCGAATGGACCGTGAACGTCTCGTCGCCGAAGTAGATGTTGAGGTGGCGGCCATAGTACTCCCGGTAAGCCCTGATCTCGGCGAGCACTCGCTCGATCTCGAAGTAGTCAGCTTTGCGGCCGATGGTCTGGATGGTGCAGAACGAGCATTTGTACGGACAGCCGAGAGCGTAGACCTGTCGCAGGTAGCGGAGGTCATTCCCAACAGAGCGAGGGAAGAGGTCGATTTTCGGGAAGGGAATATCCTCGATGAGCGTGTAGGGATAGCGTCGCTCGTTCGTCACAACCTTGCCATTGGCGTCTTTGTAAGAGAGGTTGCCGACTTTCGAGATGTCGCTGCGACTCTCGATCGCCGCAAGCAGATCGGGCAACGCATACTCGCCGCGGTTATAGACCACGTAGTCCACACTCGGGTGCGCAGCTATATCTTTGTGGAGCGGAGTGGCCACCACACCGCCCAGGATGACTGCGCTCTCAGGGTGCAGCTCCTTTATAACGTCTGCGATCTCATACGAGAAGGGCAGGTTCGGCGTCATGGGTGAGAGGAGATAAGCGTCCGCTGGATGATCGGCTATCACCGCGCTCACCTTCTCTCTATTAATTCCGCTAAAAGCCGTCTCGCACGTATAAAAGTCGATAGCCTCCAGCGACGTGTACCCGCGCTCTACCAAAACACCGCCCAGCCAATGCATCCAGTGCGGCAGTTCCCAGAGATTGTTTTCCATGTGGTGCAGACCGGGGTGAGCCGAGTGATACTGCACATCGAAGTAGCGCCAAAAATTCTGTCTCTCCGGGACGGGCAGAGTGGCCATAGGCGTGTGTACAAAAACTACGTGCATGAGTTTCTCCTACTAAGACTTGATTCAGGTGACTTTGCTCAAGAGTCCAAAATGGTTTTGAGTCCCACGTTTGACCAGGTCGCTACCGCTTCCTGTACTGACCCGATCCAAGTGGGATTTCTACTTTTGAGGCAGAGCCATTCAGGTTGCTGGCTGACGAGGTGTGTTTAATTAGTCTTCCAGATCAGTTTGAGAGGTAGAGTTTTGGTCTTACGGTCTTTCGGGTATTTGAGCGCGTTCTGAACGTACCTGACTCCGTCGATGACGCGGTCGCAGTTGATATGACTGTGGCCGAAGACGTGCGCGACTGACCCGAGCCTTCTAATCTGTTCGTCGAGCGCCGCACAGCCAGCCACGAGCGGAAGACCTTTAAAACTGAGCCGCGTGGTCGGGGGCAGCAAGTCTCTGCGCGGCAGGAAATGCGAGAGTGAAATCACCGGGCCGTCGTAACGTCTGAGGCGCCCCGCGTTCAGCTTCAGAAAATATTCCGAGATGGGACCAACTCGCTCGGGCCACTTGCAGAAATAAAGATCGGCCCAGCCTTCCAAGTCAGCGGCGTTGGCGCTGCCGTCAACGTCGAAGTCCGCGTCGTACCACGAAAAGAGCGGGACGATCCACAGCCCTCCTGCCTTGCCTGGTCTGGTCTGAATGCCAAGCTCGTCGCAAAGCGCGACGATGCGTCTCATTTTTTCGAGCGAGTCGCCGCCTCCGCTGCGCACCCAGAGTTCGTGATTGCCGGGCGTGTAGAAGACGTGGCGAAACCTGGCGCGCAGCACAGACAGAGTCTCGGCGATCGTTTCGACACGATCGGCGATGTCGCCTGCAACGAGGAGCACGTCGCGCTTGTGCGCAGTGGGAGAGAGGCGGCGCAGTAGCTCTATATTTTCTTTGAAATCGGTGTGGAGATCGGAGATCCCGTAAACGCGCATGTTCGGCTGACTTAAGTTGGACGCTTAAGCAGTTGGTGTAACTCTCTCGCAAGTGCGCTCAGTAGCAACGTCTGCGCCTGCGCGTCGTTCAGGAAAAAATGATCGCCGGGCAACATCCTCAGTGCAAACTCACCCGTGGTTTGTTCGGACCACGCTTCAAGCTGCTCGCGGCTCACCTCCGAGTCCCGCAAGCCGCCGAAAGCGGTCAACGGACAGTCGAGTGGGACACCGGGGCGATAGACATATGTCTCGACCACTGAGAAGTCCGCGCGCAGGAGCGGCAGCATCAACTCCATTAACTCGGGGTGCTCGAGCACCTCCTTCGGTGTGCCGTTCAGCCGGAGCAGTTCCTGACGCAGCTCGGCTTCGGGCAAGTTGTAGCTGATGGGATCATCGTTGGGCAGTTGCGGAGCCCGCCGTCCGGAAATGAAGAGGTGTTCCGGTTGTAGTCGACCCAACTCGCGCAGCCGCCGCGACAGTTCGAAACTAATCATCGCGCCCATGCTGTGACCGAAGAGAGCGAAAGGCTTGTCGAGCAACGGCGTGATGGCCTCGGTGGCCGCCTCAACCAGCGCGTCGAGACTCGTGAAAGGCTGCTCCCTGAGCCGCGTACCACGTCCGGGTAGTTGGGCCACGCAGACCTCGACCTCCGAGGGCACACTCTGTGGCCAAAGCCGGTAGATTGCCGCCCCGCCTCCCGCGTACGGAAAGCAGAAGAGACGGAGCCGCGCTCGCGCATTCGGTCGTTGACTCGTAAACCATGGTGTCGCTCTGTTACTGCTCGTCATGCCTTGCACAAAAGTGGTTTTTACCACGAACTGATTCTTCTCTGCGATCTCTGCGTATCTCTGTGATCTCTGCGTTAATACTTCTCGCGACTACATTACGCAGAGATCACGGAGATAAGCAAAGATCGCAGAGAAGACTTCAAATCCTCGTCATGTCTGGCCAGCTATGGCGGCTAAGGGTTGACCTTCGAGCACCGCCGGTTCAAGCGGAGCGGCAGCGCTGTCGTATTCGATCTTTCCGTACTCAAGTTTAACGATCCGGTCGGCGACCTGATAGTAATGATCGTCGTGGCTGATGACAATGATGGTCTTGCCTTTCGCTTTCAGCTCCGGCAACAGTTGATAGTAGAAGACCTCCTTGAAGAGTGGATCCTGGTCGGCGGCCCATTCGTCGAAAAGGTAGACAGAGCGATCTTCCAAATAGGCCGTCAACAGGGCAAGCCGCTTCCGCTGCCCCTGCGAAAGGTCGAGCGTGGAGAGCGCGCCGTCCTTCACCTCGATCTTGTGCGTCAGCTTTAACTGCGCGATGTATTCACGCGCCCGCTCATCGAGTTCCGGACCTTCAAGCCCGAGCAAACTCTCGAAAAGATGAAAGTCTGAGAACACCACAGTGAAGTACTGCCGAAACTGCTCCCTGTTCTCCTCCGTGATCGGCCGGCCATTCAAAAGCACCTCGCCCTCCTCGGGGACGTAGAGGCCGACGAGAAGCTTGGCCAGTGTCGTCTTGCCGCTGCCGTTGCCGCCGACGAGGAAGAGCAACTCGCCGTTGCGCAGAGTCAAATCGATCGGTCCCATCACGAAGTTCTCTTTTTCGCCCTCGCGGCGGTAGACGTGCGTCACGCCTCGCAGCTCCAGGCTCTGGAACTCGGGCATCGCTTTCGCATCCGCCGGCATGTCACCTTCGGAGCCTTTGGCCGCCAGTTCGAGTCCGATCTTCTCCACAGATTGCAGCGAGATGCTGGCGCGCCCGAGAGTCGGAATGCTGTTCATGATAACTTGCAGCGGCGTCATCAAATAAAGCAGCGTGATCGTGTAGCCGCTGAGTGTGAGCGTGTCGGTCGGCTCGATCAAAGGCAGGACGAATAGGACCAGGCCGACGACAACGAAGACCAGACTCTGCCCCCAACTGGCTGCGGCTGTGTAGACACTCATCCCGGCGATGTTGTGCCGGCGCAGCGCGGTAGCGGTCTCCTGTAACACCTTCGAGAGAAACGCCTCGCGGCGGTTGCGGTGCAGCTTAAGTTCTTTTGTTCCCAGCGTCAGCGAGCGGAAGTGGCCATACAGATCGTCGGCGTCCTCCCGCGCAAGTCGCAACACGCGCATCGCCCTGATGATGGGGAGCTGATACGTGATGATACCGATCACCATGAGGCCCAACACGGCCAGCAGCATCACCCACGAGAGCAGACCGAGGTAAACGAGTCCGCCGATGGCCACGGCGATGTTGATGCACAGCAGCGGGAAGCCGACGAGCGTGCCCGTGATGATCGGCACATCGTCGGCCAGTACCGTCAACAGACGATGTGCGCCCAACTCCTCGAGATGTCGCAACGGCGCGGAGAGTATTTGCCGGCAGAGACGCATCCGTAGACTCATGAGCGCGTCCTGCGACAGCCGTGTAAGCAACATCTCCGAGGCGTATCGCGTGAGTGGCAGGAAGACGCATAGCGCGATGAATGACCAGAGCAGCGTCGTGCGCGAAATCCCGCTGCCGCGCAGCACGGCGTTGAAGAGGGCCAGCATCACCGCGTTGCTCGCGCCGCTGATGACCCCGAACACCACCGCGAGCGCAACACTGCCCGGAGCGTACTTAATCAAGAAAGATAAGAGTTTCATTTATAACCACCTGTTTGAAGATCACGGTCACTGGAGCGCTCTTGCGCCTTCAGGTCGACCGCGACAACGCGGAACTCGCTCGTGTAAGTTTGCCCATCGGCGTCTGGCAGCCACGTCTGATCGGTGCGCGGTAACATCTCGGTGAACGTGACGGTGGACCCGCTTTGTTCGGCCGTACGGCGTATCAGCTTCGCCAACATGTCCACATAGATCGTACTCGCGAAGTCAACATAGACGGGCTTCATCTCAGCGGGCGACTTAACGAACGCAAAGCGCGGGAGCTGCTGCGTGCGTGCCCAGCGCCGCGCTGCGAGAAAACGTTTCGCCTCTTGCTTCTCGAAAGCAAAGTCCAACTCCTCAGCCGTAAAACTCCATGACTCCCGACTGATGACGAGCTTGTCGACAGTGAGGCGCGGGCTGTGCGCCGCGGGCTCGACGACTTTGAACAAGTTGACGGCGAGCAACGACAATGGTTGGGCCAGCGCTTCCATCAGATCGAAGCGGAGACGCCCATTGCGCGTACGCATAACAAGTTCGCCCTCGACGCGTTCGATCAACAGCTCGCTGACCGGCAGTGCCTGCTGACCCGGCATACAGATCGAATCGTGCGTCACTGTCACACGCTGATCGTGCGCGGGATTAAGGACGTGTACCGTCCGCAGAGTCTGGTTCGGCCAACTCTTCGAGGTAATCAGGGAGACTTTCGGCCCGCCGTAATCACTCGTAACGAAACTCAAGAGGTCTTCCGGAGCCGGATGCTGGGCGACGAAGAGTGCCGCCCCAAGGGTGTTACTTGCTAAGTGCATCTCGCCGAGCACGAAGAGAAAATCCCCACGGCGTATTGCCTCCGCGCTGGACGCCGCGATCATCACGTCCGGGCTGTGGTAGAACGCCTGCTTCACACTCGTGGGAGGCGCGCCGAAAGCTGTGAGCACTTTCGGTCGCAACTCCTCGCTCGTGTACTCGACGCGCTTCCGTCCGTTCTGAGGAACGGACAGCACACGCGACCAACGCTCCTGAAGCAACGCCGGGATCTTATCAATCGGTCGCCGCACTTCGGTACCGAACAGCAGCGGCTGGGCAGCCATCCAGAAGGTCACGGCGTCTACGGTCGTGGTGCCGAGCCTGTGCCGAAGCGCTTCGAATGTCTCTGAGAGCGACTCGCGGTACAACTCGACAACCTGGCCCGCGATCCACCGTGCAACGGTGAGCATGAGCGACAACGGCGGCGCCACCAACTCAAGAATTTCATTGCCGATTTCGACTTTAATGTCACGGCGGCCGTCTTCATAAACGAGCGTGCGCGCCGCATAGGTCTGTCCCTCCGCGCGCTTCGCAACCTCGCCGGTCAGCCGCGTGAAGGTGACATCGAGCGCGGCGAGGGCTTGTTCAAGTCGTTCCGGGTCGCCTGCTGCCTGCGCGATCTCCTGTCGCGCCTGGTCCATCTCCGAGAGTGCCGCTAGCACAGTCTCGCGCAGCGGCTGCGACTCGATCTTTTCGAGTAGGTTTCGCAAGGTCTTCTCGGGATGCGGCGCAAGCGGGATTTCAAACGTCCACTTGATGAGTCCCCTATCTCTGAGCGAGCCGAGTATTCGATAGACATCTTCTTCGCTGCGGAAACCGTGCACCGATTGATGGACCAGACGCGAAGCGATTTCCCTCGCTGTCGCCGTTCCGTTGCAGGCGTGCAGGACTGCGGCGGCCTGCGAAGGCAGTGTCGTGGGTCGGGTTGAAGCCGGCAGATGGACGTTGTTTCCTTCGAGTCGGATGTATGGCAGAAGCCGCGGCGACGCCCACCGGGGCGCGTCGCCGATCGCGGCGAGACTCTCTGCCAGCGCATCCATGCACCAGCCCTCGAAATAGACTTCGCGCCTCTCCAATAACTGAGCGCCCGGCTTCACGGTGATACCTCCAGGCACCTCGCCACCGAGCGTCGCCCAACCGACGGGACCGAAAAAGCCGATGGTGTCGTTCTTGGTACAGTACCGCTGCAAATAGTTGGCGACCATCTCTTCGTACTGGCGCTGCTTGGAATTTCGCGTACCCCGCGCGCGTTCAAGCGCCTGGCGGACGAAGCGATAGGCTGTGCGGTTCTGCCACAGCAGCGCCTCGCGGAATCTCGGATCGGCTATCACCGCTGTGATCGTCTGTGTCAGCCGCAGGGCAGACTTGGCGAGAACCTCACAAAGATTCTCCTCCTCAGCGCTGAGACAGGCGCGTGCATCAAGCAGCGCAGTCGTCTGTACATTGATGAAAGGTTCGTCGTCTAGCATTCGCGGCGGCTTACCTGCCTTGATCGCTTGTAATGCCGAGACCAGCGGCTCGCGCCTTCCCTTCTCCTCCCACTGCGCCTCGCGTCGCAGCGCGTCCAGTCGCTCGTTGACCGTAGTCAGTGCTGCGGCGCTGGCACGCTCAACGGCGTCTTCTGCTTCCAAAACGCGGTCAGCGGCGTCGGCGCATTCTGGTGTCGAGAGCTTGAGGACACCCGTTGCCGGAAAGCCGGCCCCACGCAGACACACGCTGCGCCAGAGCGCCCAGTCCGTGTTAGGCAGCGCCACGAGGTGTTCGCGAAGCATGCCTGGTCCACCTGCTGTCACCTCTTGGTCCAGGACCACCACTGCTCTCTCAAATGCGACTTCCATAAAGTCTAAATGATTGTTGGATCGGGTCAGTACAGGGAGCGGTAGCGACCTGGTCAGCGATCAGCATGCGATATTCCTGATGATCTCGACTTCCATAGTTTGACCAGGTCGCTACCGCTCCCTGTACTGACCCGATCCAAGTGCAATTCTTACTTTTGAGGCAAAGTGCGTTCTAAAGCTCCTCGCGTGTGGTTGGCTCCGACATGCCCACCAAAATCTTTCTCGGACCGGCGTAGGGCGCGCGGCCATGTGCGACCAGCAGGTTATCGAGCACCATCACGTCTCCCTTCACCCAGGGGAAGCTGACGGTGTGCTTGCGATAAGCGGCCCGCATCTCGTCGAGCACTTCGGGCTCAATCGCCGAGCCATCGCCGTAGAAGGTGTTCGTTGGCATGTCTTCGGGGCGGTCAAACTCCTCCCTCAGAGCCTCCTGCACCCACGGCTCAAGCGTGCTCAGGTTGAAGAAGGTGGCGTGGTTGAACCATGACATCTCGCCTGTCAAAGGATGCTTGAGGACAGGTGGGAACGTGGCGCTCGTACGAAGGCGATCGTCGTTCTTCCATTCGACATCGATATTGTTCCCACGGCAGTGTTCTTCGACTGCGTGCCTGTCGTCGGTCTGAAAGACGACTCGCCACGGGAGGCCGAATCCGTCACCGTAGTTGCGCACATACATCCAGCGCTTCTCAATGAACCGCGACCGCACCGCGGGGCTGATCTCGTCGAATACTTTCCGGCAGTCTGCAATGGGCGTCTCACCGCCACGTTCAGCGGGTGTTTCGCAATAGAAGAAAATCTTCTTGTTGAAAGTGCGGCGGTACGAATTCTCGTTGTGCAGGAAGATGTGCTGGTTGGCGGGGTGGTCTGTCGAAGTATAAATTTTCCCGCTCACCTGCGTTCGCGGCGACGCGCGCTCGTAATAATCGAGCAGGTCATGCGAGATCACTCTGATGAACTCCTCGAACTTCTCGGGTGTGGTCACACCGAAGTTACGAAACAGGATTCCACCATACCTCGCCAACTCTGACTGTAGATGTTCGAGGTTGTCGCTCACCCACCGAGCGAGGTCCAACTTCGGATCAGCAGAGTGGTACAAGCGCGGGAGCGAAGACTCTGGCTGCAAGAACTCGGCAGTCACCACCGGTGTCGTCATGACAGCCGCGGCACCACCGTCTGCACTTATAGATGACATGAAGCCTCCTTGTTTATGCTGACGCGCCCCACGACTTGGGGAGGAACGAATCAATCACTTCGCCGACGCCCTGCTCGACCGCGTGTTCGTAAACCACTTTTGCGAGCGCGAGGTCGAGGACGCCGAGTCCAAATGGACTAAAGACTACGATCGAGCCGTCGCCCCGGCGCGGTTCGGCTGCGCCGGTCAGCACATCGGCCAGGGTGCACCTTATGAAGTCGCGCTCGCCGCTCAACTGCTCAGCCAGGTGTACGGAGGTCTGCGCGCGGCAGACGTGGTCTATGTCGTCAACAACGTTGTCGCAGGAGAGAATGGCTTCGGGCGTCAGGTCGCGCAGCGAAACGTGAAGGACGGTAGCATCCGGGACGCAGGCCGAAAGGTCTGAGATGTGCGGCGTGATGGCCGTCGTGGCCAGCGAGATGAGTGGCGCGCTGCTGAGCGCCGTCTTCACATCAGTGGCGATCTCCACTTCGACACCTTCGAGGATCTGGCTGCACTTCTCTTTCAACTGCTCGGCGCGCTCAGGTACAACGTCGTATAGAGTGAACTTCTTGATCCCGGGACAGGTATTGAGGAGAAACCTCGCGATCTCGAAGTTAATTAGGCCGCAACCAACTAACGCCGCCGCCGTCACGCCGTGTCCGTTCTTGAGCGCTCGTGCGGCAAGGGCTGCGCTCGCTGCTGTCCGCTTCGCGCTGATAGCGGAGCCTTCAATGAAAGCAAATGGTCTTCCCGTCTCAGGTGAGTTGAGGACGACAACAGCCGAGGCGCGATCGAGTCCCTTCGCGATGTTGTCTGGGAACGATGCGACCCACTTCATTCCGGCGACGTCGAAGTCTCCACCCAGGTAGGCAGGCAAGGCGATAATCCGGTTCCTCACCTCGTCCGGGAAGCGCAGAAAGAGCGAGTGTGGCAGCGAGCTTTGCTGCGCTGCATGCGTGCGGTACGCCTCCGCGACCGCGTCTACAACCTCGCTCTCGTGGCCTGAGAGCAGTCCGATTACGTCCCGGTTCTTCACGATGTAAATGTCGTCACTGTGCACGTTGTCCTACTTTCTTTTCTCTTGATTGGAAAGGCCGGCGCCCTCCACGCTGCCAGGGGAGTGACAGGCGGAGTTGTGCTCGCTGCTTGTTGTTTGTTGAGTTGTTTAGAAGGCGATGGTGTTCCGCCTAATCGCGGCGGAGCACCACGTCGCCGTTGATGCTTGAGATGGAGATGGGCTTGCCACCTGCGCCCAGTTGCGAGCGGAAGCCGCCCTTTTCGGTGCTGTCCAGCTTAAGGCCCGAGCCGAGGTTGCGGACTTCGCCTTTGATGTCGCGCATCAATAGTTCCGCGTTCAAGTCACGTGTGAGCCGTAGCTCGAGGGAGCCGCTGACGCCGTCGACCTTCACCCCGTCGGCCCCTTGGCCGCGGAAGGTGATGCGGACTGGTCCACTCACGCCTGAGACGCTCGTTTGGCCGCCGCCCTGAAGGATGCTGACTGGCCCGCTGATGTTCCGCACGCTGACGGTACTGTTGAACCCGCGTCCGACGACGTTCGGCCGGTCTGCGGGTTGTTCGATCTTGTCGCCGTTCGGGGCGTTCACGAAATTTGGACCACGTCCCTCGAGCTCGCCCAGTCGGACGGCGCCGCTAACGGTGCTCACCAGAACGTTCAGGCTGCGCGGGACTCTCAGCAATACATTCTGCTGGACCGAAACGTTTTCCAGGTGGCAGTCGCCGTTCTCGTTGCTTCGCAGGTGCAGACGCTCGGCCGTCTGCTCGACAACGAAGCGATTGCAGACCAGCTCGTCGCGCGTCTGCGCGCTGCGCACCATGTGGACCAGCACTGCTTCATCGTCTGTTGGTTCAATGGCGACTGAGCCGAATGGCACGTTGACCAGTTCGACACTTGCGCCGGGCGAGAGCCGGTAACTCTCGCGAAACTCTTCGCGTTCAGAAAATTCTGTACTCATTTCTTTACCTCCTTGCCGTCCGTCGACCAGCAAGCGCGTCGAAGCGCCTGCGATCAGCACTCCCAAAACCATGCCGAAAAAAACATATCTCATGTCAGTAGTCTCTTATTGATTTCTCTGTGCAACCTCTGTTTTCTCTGTGTCTCTGTGGTTAACTAATCCCAGCAATAACTCACCACAGAGACACAGAGAACACAGAGGTTGCACAGAGAAGAGTCACACTTGCCGCGGCTTTTAATCCTGCCGCAGCACTACGATCGGATTCACACGCATCGCTCTGCGCGCCGGGATGACGCTCGCCAACAGCGCTACCGCCGCGAGCAACGATGCAGTCACGGCGAACGTTACCGGATCGGTCGGGCTCACGTCGTAGAGCAGGCTCGCGACGATGCGTGTTAACGCAAACGAGGCAAACAGCCCGATGATTACGCCGAGCGCGACCAATTTCAGACCGAGTCCGAAAATTAACTTCAACACATCTTTCTTTTCCGCGCCGAGCGTCATGCGAATGCCAATCTCGTAACGACGCTGGCTGACGGAGTAAGAGATCACGCCGTAAACGCCAACGGCCGTGAGGACCAACGCCAGGACAGCGAAGATACTGAGGAGCAGCACGTTGAATCGCTGCTGAGCGAGCGTGTCCGAAAGCGTCTCGTCCATCGTTTGTAACTCACGCACGGGCTGTTCGAAGTCCACGGCGAAAACCTTCTTACGAACTGCCTCCTTCATGGCCCCAGGATCGGAAGAAGTGCGCACAAAGAGGAGAACGCCTCCGAGCTGCTGTTGGAGATAGGAGAAATACAACTGGTCTACCGGCGGCTTAGTCAAACCGTCGTAATTCACATCACCGACGACACCGACGATCTGGTACAAAGAGTCAGTCGAGCTCTCTTCTCCGAGATTGACGGATTTGCCAATAGGATCTTCGTTAGCGAAGAAATGGTCCTGCAACGTCTTGTTGATAATGACGACCTTCGGCGCGTCCATCTTGTCGGCTTCGGTAAACTCACGCCCGCGCAGCAGTGGTATTTTCAGTGAGCGAAAGTAGTGTGAACTGACCGGGAGATAGTCCGCCGCTGGTCTGTTCCGCGGGTCGAGATCAGTGCGTCCCGCAATAGAGAATTCGTCGCGCCGGTAGAGGCTTGCCGGCGGAAGGCTCATGCCGAGACTCGCCGACTCGACTCCCGGCAACTCCTCCAGACCGGACAAGAGTCGTTGGAGAAACGCCTCTTGCTGCGGGCGTTCCGGATACTTGTCTCGCGAGTAGGCGATGTACATCGACAAGAGTTTCTTCGGTTCATACCCGAGATTGATGGAAGCGAGTTTGACGAAGCTGCGCAGCATCAGCCCCGCGCCTACCAGCAGCACGAGTGACAGCGCAATCTCGGAAACGATGACGATGTTTTGCAGACGGCGCGTGGCCATCGTACCGGCAGTTCCCCTCCCGCCTTCCTTGAGAGTGTTGTTGAGATCCTGCTTCGATGCCCTGAGCGCCGGGACCAGACCAAAGATGATTCCGGTGATACACGTGATGATGAAAATGAACAGAATCGAGCGCATGTCGAGACTGATGGTCTCGAAACGAGGGATATTGCCCGGATTGCTCGTCGACAATAATCGCAGCAGGAAAACGGCCAGCAACAGTCCCAGTAGTCCGCCAATAAACGATAGCGTCAAGCTTTCAGTTAACAGTTGCCGAATGATGCGCCCGCGGGTCGCACCGACAGCCGTGCGGACGGCGACCTCCCGCCCGCGTGCGGCGGTGCGGGCCATTAACAGGTTAGCGAGATTGGCACAGGCGATCAGAAGAACAAAACCCACTGCCGCCCAGACCAGCAACAGGCGTGGGCGAATGTCTCCGAGTAATTCGTCGCGGACGGGAACGACATTGACGCCGAGTCCGGTATTGGATTCGGGATATTGCTGTTCGAGACGGCCCGCAACGGCGTTTATCTCTGTTCGCCCCTGCGCTACAGAAACGCCCGGCTTGAGACGCCCGATAACTTTCAGGAAGCGATAGTCACGCCTCTTTGTATTAGGGTTCGCGTACATGAACGCCAGGGATGTCCACGCCGCCACGTCCTTGCGAGGGAACACGAAATCGGGCGGCATCACTCCGACGACCGTGTAAGGCGTGTTGCTCAACGTGATTGTTTTACCAAGGATGGAAGCGTCGGAGTTGAAACGACTCTGCCACAGCTTATGACTCAGAACGACTACGTTCTGGCGTTCATCTTCAGGACGGAACGTGCGGCCGAGTGCCGGTTCGATACCGGCGACGCGGAAAAAGTCTGCTCCCACCATCGCACCCTGCACCGGCTCCGGTTCCTGTTGGCCAGTCAGGTTGTAAGCGCGATAGCCGTAACCGGCGAGGGCCTCGAAGCTCTGGCTCTGACTCTTCCAGTCTTCAAAGTCGGGGATTGAAGACGAGTTGTGGTCATTGGCTTCCTTGAGACTATGGCCCCAAAGGAAAACGACGCGTTCCGGTTGATCTAACGGCAAGGGGCGCAGCAAGACGGCGTTGACGATGGTGAAGATGACGCTGTTAGTTCCGATGCCAAGCATCAGTACGATGAGCGCTGCTATCGTGAAGCCGGGACTTTTGCGCAGACTCCGAAAGCTATAGCGGAGATCCTGGAGAATCGTTTCCATTCCAAAGCCTTTCTTTCGCGGATCGGGACGTTGCAGAGACAACGTTTCGTAAACGGGAGGTGCCTGAGCTTACACCGTAGAGCCTGCACTTGTGAAGAGACCAGTCTGAAGCGTACTTGGATCGGGTCAGTACAGGGAGCGGTAGCGACCTGGTCAAACCGTAGGAGTCAAGAATGCTAATCACTGACCAGGTCGCTACCGCTCCCTGTACTGACCCGATCCAAGTGCGAATCCTAATTTGTAAAGCCGCATCTGTGTAATCTGTGGATCAAAACCTCAACTGATATGATAATCCGTGGGTCTCGCATACCGCGGCAGAGTTGTGCGTGCGAAGTTGTCCAGGTCTGCAATGCTGATTGTTTTGCCCGCACGTGGGACGACGTGGGCGACCAAACGCGTCTTGCCGTCCTCGTCGTTTCGTGCCAACACCGTCGCGCGCTCCACGCCAGGATGATGGCCCAGCGCCAGCTCGACCGCTTCGAGTTGCACCTGCATGCCTTCCACTAAAAGACGATGCGCTGTATTGCCAAGCAGACAAATGTTTCCGTCCGGAAGGAAGGTGGCGAGATCGTCTGTGCGATAGAGTCGCGCGCCTGGTTCGGTCGCGAACGGATTGGGGACGAATCTCGCGGCGGTTTCGGCCGGCTCGTGGTGATAGCCGCGCGCTAACCCGCACCCTCCAAGATAGACGCGCCCCGGCACGCCCACTGGGACCGGATTCATGTAGTCATCGACGATGTAGACTTGCGTGTTGGCAATGGGATGTCCGATCGCGGGCGCATGCTCAACGTCCGCCACAGGCTGAACCTTCCCGCTAATGACCACACCACCGCATTCCGCGAGGCTATAACAATTGATCGTTTCAAAAGGTACTGATGGTGAAGGATAACGGCTCAACCGTTCTCCGCTCGTGAAGAGTACGCGCAACGGTGTCGCAGTGGGCCATTCCACTTCCCTTGCCAGTAAGCTTTCGCTGACAGTGGCGGGCAAATGGGCCAACGTCACCTCGTGGTCCAACAGCCAGCCGGGCGCATCCACCTTTGCGAGGTAGACTCGCGCCCCGGCGATCAGATATGACCAAAGTGCCCACGCGGAAGACTCGACGTTCCAAATACACGCGCGGTCCACGTTTGTAACCTGGTAAGCATTACTGTGCCAGTGGGCCAGATTCAACAGAGCTCGATGCGTCGTCTCGGCTCCGAGTGTTGAATGACAGGCAACGCGTTCGCTACAACCCGAGATCACTGGAAGGTCAGCGTCACTCTGCTGCGAGATTTCGCGCGCCGCCCGATCGAGATAAATCTCGGTTAGGACCATCTTCACGTCGCTCACATGTGTTGACGAGTCGAGCAGCACGTATGCGCCTCCGGCTTTGAGGATCGCCAGTAACGCTACCACCAACTCAGGCGAGTGATTCATGCGAACACCCACAGGCGTTTCTTTCTCTAAACCGAGCGCTTGCAGGTAACGCGCAAGTCTATTGGCGCGGCTGTTCAGTTCAGCGTAAGTCAGCGTGTGCTCCCCCGCGATCACAGCGAGCGCGTCCGGCTGTCGTGCGGCCTGCTCTTCGATCAATTGATTGATGCTCTGCTCGTCGTTGAATGCGGCGCGCGTATCATTCCAATCAACCGTCAACTGCCGGCGCTCTTCGCTCGTCAGTAAATCCAATTCTGAAATGCGCTGGTCGTAATTTTCGGCGACGGATTCCAGCAGAGTCTGGAAGTGCTGCAGCATGCGCTTAATCGTCTCACGCTCGAACAGGTCGGCGTTGTAATCCATACTGACAGCCAATTCCAGCGTTGAATCGTTCACACTCAGTATCAATTCAAACGGAAGCGTGCCGATGTCGAGTGACCAGAAGTTCAGGTCGAGACCGGGGAACGCCAAACCCGATTCATCGAGGTGATGAAGCACAAAAACTGTCTGGAAGAACGGTGTGTAGCTCGGATCGACCTCGGGCTTTAGCTCCTGGACCAACTTCCAGAAAGGCATATTCTGATACGTGTAGCTCTTGGTGATCTCTTCTCGCACGCGATGCAACAACTCACGGAAAGTCGGATCGCCCGACAGGTCGGTACGCCTGATCAACAGGTTGACGAAGTGTCCGATGAGACTTTCGACTTCGACGCGATTGCGGCCCGCCGTCGCTGTGCCGATGAGTATGTCCGACTGACCCGTGTAACGATGGAGCAACACCTTGTAGGCGGTCAATAACGACATGTACAGCGTGACAGATTCACGTTGGCTCAACTCCTTGAATGCAGTCCGCAACCAGGGCGGCATTATCTTCACCTCTTCACCGCTCCGGAAAGTCTGAACCGGCGGGCGCGGGTGATCGGTAGGCATCAGCAGCGCTTCGGGTGCGCCTGCCAATGACTCACGCCAGTAGTTGACGTGGGCCTCGTACACCTCACCCTGAAGCCATTGTCGTTCCCAGTGTGCGAAGTCGGCGTACTGTAAGGCAGGCTCCGCGAGCGGCGAGCGACGGCCATGCACGAACGCGTTGTAGAGCACGGAGACTTCGTGGTTGAGTTGATTCAACGACAAGAGATCGCAGACGAGATGCAGGATCGTGTAAGAGAGATAATAGTGATCATCCGAGAGCTTGATGAGCACGGTGCGGAAAAGCGGCCCGCGTTCAAGATCGAAATCGCGATGCATGAACTCATGGCAAAGCTCCATGGCTTTGTCTGCTCGCTCCGCTTCGGGCGACGCGCTGATGTCCATTATTGGCAAATCGACTGGCCGCGCTCTGGTAATCACTTGGGTGAACTCCCCGTCAACCTTGACGAAGACTATCCGCAGCGCTTCGTGCCTGCGCACGACCTCGCTCAACGTCTGTTGGAGCGCCGGGATGTCGAGCTTGCCTTTGAAGCTCATCACTCTGCCGTAGAAAGAAGGTTTTCCTTCGCGCTCGGCGGTGATGAATGCGAGTTCCTGAGCGAACGAGATGGGAATCTTTGCATCGCGCGAAACGGGCACGATAGGCGTAAGCGGCGTGCTTCCGTGTGTCACCGCCATCGCCGCCTCGATCCTTTCCGCAAGCTCCGCGATCGTCGGCTCCTCAAACACCGTTCTTACCGCCAACTCGATCTCAAAAACTCGGCGCACGCGTGAGATCATTCGCGTGACGATCAGCGAGTGACCACCGAGCTCGAAGAAGTTGTCGTGCACTCCGACGCGATTGACTCTGAGTACCTCGGCCCAGATCTCAGCGAGTAATTCTTCGACCGTGGTGCGTGGCCGGACGTATTGCGCCGTCTGCTCGGACGCACCGCGCTGAGGTTCAGGCAATGCGTTGCGGTCAACTTTTCCGTTCAGCGTGAGCGGCAGTTTATCGAGGAAGACAAAGACGCTTGGCACCATGTATTGCGGCAGCCGCGCCATCGCGTAACGCTTCAACTCGTTGCTCGTGAGAAACGGCGAAGGCAGCACGGGGAGCGGTATCAGATGAGCGCCACGCTCCTGCTCGCGAATCAGCTCCGCGGCGCCGTGCTGGACGGCGTAGATGTAACAAAGCGGCGTTTCCGTTAACCAGATATCCTGCTCGACAACATAGTCAAAACCCTTCTCTCTGAGCAGGATGAGGATCGCCTCGAGGTTCTCTTGAACGTCCACTTCCATCGAGATCTGTTTGATCTTTTTCCAGTCGCGATCTTCAATGCCGCGCAGCACGTCGAGCTCACTCTTCTCGACGTTGATCTTCAAGAGGTCGATTTGTTCGATGCCTTCGTCAGCGATGACGCCGGAGAGTGTTCGCAAGTTTGCAGTGAATGTTTCCGTCGCAAAACGATCTTCCAGGATTTCATTGGCCTCCGCCTCGAGTTGCGCGGGATCCAGGTTATCCTCCTGCTGCTGGCTGATGACGTACGACTTCACAACCTTCTTTTCGATCTCCGGATCTGCGTAAGCGCCGGTCAGGAATGAGAAGCGTGGGAAGAAGGTAAAAGTCGCCTGTTTGTCGGCGTCCGAGATGCCGAAATTGAAGAGCTTGACGTGCGAGCCGTACAGCCTGATGTTCGTGCTCAGGGTTTGAAACGTGAGCGGCGTCGGCTCGAATGAATAGATCTTTGTCCGCCGTGCGACTTGCTGCGCGAAGAGTGTGAACAGACCGATGTTGGCTCCCACGTCGAGGATGCAATCACCGTCGTTGATGGTGATGCCGTGCCTGACGTAAGCCTGGAGCTGAAACACTTCGCGATAGAGATAATCCGTCTCGTTCTTGTTCAAATGGGCAATAGCCATGTTGTTCGGCAACAGGTATCTGAGCTGCTCGCCGGTGCCTGGCGTGAATTTTTCATCCGGCACAACATAAGCGACAAGGTACTTTTCACCGGCTTGGTCCTTCCGCGCGACAACCGTCACCTCACGCACTCCCTCATGAGCGTCTAACGCCGCTTCAATCTCTTCCGGCTCGACGCGGACGCCACGAATCTTTAACTGGTTATCGATGCGCCCAGTGATTTCCAACGATCCGTCAAGGCGGTAGCGCCCGCGGTCGCCCGTACGATAAAGCAAGTCATTGTCGTCGTCGCTCCAGAAGTTTTTTACGAAACGACTGTGGTTCTCTTCCGGATTGTTGATGTATCCGCGCGTGCGGAACGGAGTGCGAATCACGATCTCACCAGGCTCGCCGATGCCGCAAAGTTGCTTCTGCTCGTTAAGGATGAGTGCCTGCGTCTGCGGCAGCGGATAACCGACGGGCTGACTACCCGGCGGCACATCTATCTCGGGCACGCGATAGAAGCACTTGGCGAGCGTGGTCTCCGTTGGACCATAAAGATTGATGATCGCGGCACCTCCGGCGGAAGCTTCGCGCCAGCGGCGGACGAGCGTATCGGGCAGCGGCTCTCCGGCGAAGAAGACGTAACGCAGGTGCGGAAGCGAGACGGAAGCCGGCTTGTTCGCTAGCCAGTACTGGGCCAGCGACGGCACGCTGTGCATGAGTGTGATCTCGTCCCGTTCGAGCCACTCCATAAGCTGCTCGGGACCGGCGCTCTCCGGACCATCACGCAAGCAGAGGGTGGCGCCACTGACGAGCGGAAGGAAAACATCCCTGAGCAACACGTCGAAGGAGAACGCCGTCAACTGTGCCGCGCGGTCGGATGGATCGATGCCGAATGTATCGCGCTGCCAGTGAAGAAAATGACTCAGCCCCTTATGATTTCCAAGGATGCCTTTCGGCACGCCGGTCGTACCGGAAGTGAAAAAGATGTAGGCCGGGTCATCAGGCGCGAGAGCCGGTAAGCCCACAGTGGTTCGCTCGAATCCCTGATCGATCTCACACCCGGTGCTCGGATCGACATATGTCACGACGAGCCCGCCCAGCTCTCTCAGCCACTCATCCTCGACGCTCGGCTGGCCCACGTAGAGAAGACGCGTGGCCTTCGCCTCATTGAGCATCACGCGCTGGCGCTCAACCGGGAGGTTCCGATCGATGTTGAGCAACACGCCTCGACTCGCGAACACCGCGAGCATACTCGCGATCAAACCAAAACTAAGCTCGCCGGTAACGGCGACCACTTCGCCACCATTCAACCCTCCGGCTACGAGTGCCTGGGCCAACTCCGTCGCCCTCGCCCCCAACTCGCCGTAAGTCCAGATTTCTTCACCCTGCTTGATTGCAGAGGCCGTGGGCGTGCGTCGCACCCAATCACCGATCATCTCAGGCACGGGTTTGAACGACGGCTGGGCCAGAACTTCGCGCGCGTCGGGCAGTAGGGCGCGCGTGCCCGGCGTCACGAGGGTGTAGTCGCTGAGTCTCGCTTCGGGCGATGCAACGATCTGCTCGAGCAGATACTGGAACTGCTCAAGCAGACAATTCATCCGCTCCGGTGAGAAGAGAGAGTCCTGGTAAAGCAGGCGCAGTGCGAGCGTATCCTCTTCGTCTCTCACAATCAGCATTAACGGCAGCAGCGCCTGTTGAATCGTCAACTCGTCAAAGTTCAGGTTCCTCGCTTCAAGTCCGGCGAGCCGGCGCGGCGTGTTGATGAAGTTGACCATGACGTCGAAGAAAGGATTGCGCGACAGGTCGCGGTCCGGCTGCAATTCTTTGACGAGCTTCTCAAAGGGAACGTCCTGGTGGGCGTAAGCGCCGAGCGAAGCTTCACGACCGCGCCTGAGCAGCTCAGGAAAAGTCGGATTGCCCGACAGGTCTGTGCGCAGGATGAGCGTGTTGAGGAAGATACCAATCAGACTTTCCGTTTCGGCGCGGTTGCGCCCGGCGATGGGTGTACCGACGATGATGTCGTCCTGTCCGCTGAGCCGCGATAGCAGCAGCTTGAACGCAACGACCATTGTCATAAATAAGGTCGCGCCTTCGCGGCGGCTCAACGCGCGCAGCGCGTGGGTCAGATCTTTAGAAACGACGGCGTTTTGATTCGCGCCGCGATAACTCGGAACGTCTGAAGCCGCACGGTCGGCGGGCAACTGAAGCGGCGGCGTATTGTCACCGAGTCGCTGACGCCAATAGGAAAGCTGTGTTTCAAGCGCCTCACCCTGTAGCCATTGCTTCTGCCACACTGTGAAATCAACGTACTGTAACGGTAGTTCCGTCAGGGGCGAGGGCTGGTCCTGCGAGAATGCCTCATAGAGCGCTACTACTTCGCGGCTCAAAATATCGATGGACCATCCGTCCGAAATGATGTGGTGCAGCGTCACCAGCAGGACTTGCTCGTCTTCAGCAAGCTGTAACAGTCGGATGCGCAGCAAAGGACCACGGGCTAGATCGAAGGGCGACTCCTGTTCCGTCGCGGCCAGTTGACGGGCCATCTCTTCGCGTTCATTCACATCGACGTGGCGCAGATCGCTCACGGCCAGCTTGAATGGGCCAGCATCGTCAATCACGACGACGGGCCGTCCTTCGACGATTTCAAAACGCGTGCGTAGTGCTTCCTGCCGCCTTACGACTTCGCTCAGAGAGCGCTCCAGCGCTTCAAGGTCGAGCGCGCCGCTCAGACGCAGACTGGTCGTCATGTGATAGGCCGCACTGTCAGGCTCAAGCTGGTAGAGAAACCAGATGCGCTCCTGAGCAAAGGAAAGCGGCAACTCTTGATCGCGCGAAACGCGCTCGAGCGGCGGCGCTTGCAGCCCGCGGCCCGCTGTGATGGCCTCGTTGATTCGCGCTGCGAAGCCTTCGAGCTTCGGCATCTCGAACAGATACGTCACCGGAACTTCAACGTCGAACGCTTCCTGAGCGCGCGCAGCGACTTGCGTCGCGAGCAGTGAATGGCCGCCGAGCTCAAAGAAATTGTCGTGGACACCTACACCCTCGATGTCGAGCACGTCAGCCCAGATACTCGCCACGACTTCCTCAACCGGCGTTCGTGGGGCCACATAGTTTTCTGCGCGACGGCTGGTCGGCTCGATAGCAAGCAGTGCTCGCCGATCAACCTTGCCGTTCGGCATCAAAGGCATCTCGTCCAGCACCCCCCACTCTGCGGGCGCCATGTATGAAGGAAGTTTTGCAGCGACGAATTCGCGCAATTCGTTGAGCGAGGTTGTTGCCTGCGCCGCATAGACGAGGTAAGCCACCAGGCGCTTTTCGCCTGGTCTATCTTCGCGCGCCAACACTACGCACTCGCGCACAGCATCATGCTCGGTGAGGATGGCTTCGATCTCGCCCAACTCGATACGGAAGCCTCTCAACTTCACCTGATGGTCTGCTCTGCCGAGATACTCGATTTCACCGCCGGGCAGGAAGCGGACCAGGTCACCGGTTTTATAAAGCCGCGCGCCGGGCTTCTCGCTGAACTGATCGGGAATGAACTTCTCTGCCGTCAGTACGGGCATATGGTAGTAGCCGCGCGCCAGTCCGTCACCGCCGATATGTAACTCACCGACAGCACCATAGGGCAACAACTGCTGATGGCGGTCGAGCACGTAAAGCGGCGTGTTGTCGACAGGTCCACCGAGCAGCACGCGCCCGTCACTTGCGAGGATTTCGCGTGTTGCGGACCAGATGGTTGTTTCCGTTGGACCATACATGTTCCACACGGATGCGCCGCGACTGATTAGTTTCTGTGCGAGGTCCCATGTGACTGCCTCACCGCCACAGAGTATTTTTAGCCGTGGGTCACCGCTCCAACCAGCATCCAGCAGCAGACGCCAGGTGGCCGGCGTTGCTTGCATTGCCGTGATGTCGCAGTTCTCAAGATGTTCACGCAACTGAATGCCGTCAGAAGCAACGGCACGACTCACTACGATCACGCTACCGCCCACGATCAGTGGCAGGAACAGTTCGAGGACCGCGATGTCGAACGAGATGGTGGTGACGGCGAGCAACGGATCGCCGGCAGTAAGTCCCGGCTGATACCGCATGGATTCGAGGAAGTTGGCCGCTGCGTGATGCGTGATCATGACTCCCTTCGGTATACCCGTCGAGCCGGAGGTGTAGATGACGTAAGCGAGATTCTCATCTGTCACACTGGTCGGTACGTCGATCTCAGGCTCCGATGAGATGATCTCCGCTTCGGTGTCCGTCTCGATCACACGCGCGTCGCAGGGTGGCAGCGCGTCGCGCACGTGCTGTTGCGTGAGCAAGACTTGGGGGCGCGCATTATCGAGAATGAGCGATAGGCGTTGCTGCGGGTAAGTTGGGTCTAGCGGCACGTATGCACCACCCGCTTTGAGCACGGCGAGCAAGGCGACCAGCATCTCTGTTGAGCGCTCCATGCACACACCGACCAATACGTCTGGTCCAACATCCAGACCGCGCAAGTAATGCGCTAGCTGGTTTGCACGACGATTCAGTTCAGCATAGGTAAGTCGTTCTTCGCCGAAGACGACGGCCACATTTTCCGGCGTCCGCTCCACCTGTTCTTCGAAGAGTTGATGCATGCAGCGCGTGTACTCTTCATTTCGCCCGCTGAATTCCTGCAGGAGTCGAGCTCGCTCTGCCGCGCCGGTAAGCTCCAGCTTTCCGATCGCCAGATGCGGTTCGCGCGCGGCACTGCGGGCGAGTGTCAGAAACTCTTCGGCAAGGCGTTCGATGTCAGCGCGCGTGAAGAGATTCGTGTCGTAGTGAAATTCAGTGACGAGATGGTCGCCAGCGTGGGCGCAGGAGAGCTTGATTTTGAAACGTTCGAGACAAACATACTGCCGTGTGATCGAAAAGGTGATTTTGCCGGCGCGGAACTTTGCTAGCTCGCCGTCGAACTCGAAGCCCATTTCAGGAAAGCCCGGTATTTGATCGTCTTCCCACTCTTCCCAGATGAAATACTCCTGCCACTCCGCGGCTGCGCTCGTGGCCTGGCCCACGTGACGCAGGATGCGACTGAACGTCAAATCCTCAGCGTACTGCACGCGAATCGGCAACGCCCTGGCGAAGAGGCCCATGCTGCCGTTCAGTTCTTCGTACTTCCTGCCGTCGTAGACACTTCCAACCATAACGTCGGGCTGCGAAGTCAGTCGCCAGAGCAACGTCTGCCAGCACGCCAGCAGAAAGTCGGAGAGCGAAGATCTCTCGCGGCGCACGGTGGACTCGATCTCAGCCGTCAACTCAGGTGAAACCGGCATGCTGACAGTTGCGGGCCGAAACGAGTCAGAGCCGGTCCGCTCAACTGCGAGTGTTAGTGGTGTGATCGATTCAACCTGTCGCCCCCAGAAGGCTTTGGCGTCTTCGGCCTCCTCACTGTCGAACAGATCGTTTTGCCATTCGGAGAAGTGGATATACTGCGTCACCTCCTCATCAATCGCTTCGCCCTCTTGAGAAGCGGCGTAACCGAGGCTGATTTCGCCGACGAGGTTTTTAAGTGAGCGGGCGTCACCGCACAGGACGGGCATGCTGAGCAGCAGAATATGGTTCCGCGGAGTCAGGACCAGAAGCAAAGCGCGGAAGAGTGAACCTGAGTCAAGGTCGAAGGGTTTCTCCCTTTCGGTTGCGAAAAGCTCTTCGACTTGCGCGCCAGCGCTAACATCGAGGTAGGACCAGGCGACGGGCATGTGCTCGTTGATAACCTGCACTGGAACTTTCATGCCCGGCTGGCGCTGAAATGACGTGCGAAGAATCTCGTGACGGTCCACTACCGCCTGCGTCGCTTCTTTCAGGGCTTCGACATCGAGCGGTCCTTCGATAGACACGGCGCACTGTGCCTGGTATGCAGTCGCGCCTTCCTGTTGCAATCTCCAGAGGCGTTTCTGCTGCGGCGACAGCAAATATCCTTCAACGTGTTCTTCAATCGTATTAACGTCTCTCATCATTACGACTCTCATTGAGCGTGCCCGTTACGTGTGTGAGCTTCACCCATTGCTCGCTAATCCCGCCCACGGCAGTGGGTGGTCCATTTCAGATCCTTTCTACCTAAAAACTAAAACGGCTTTTAATCCCACCAACGGAAGGGATTAAACGTAGTTCAGAAGTATTTCTGTAGAAAGAACCTGAACCAATCCACCCACTGCCGTGGGTGGGATTTAGGACTTTTGTGCAAAGCTCGCTACACGTGCCTGTTGTCATTGCGTCATTCTTGGATCGGGTCAGTACAGGGAGCGATAGCGACCTGGTCAGTGATCAGCGTGCAAACCATGGTTTGACCAGGGTCGCTACCGCTCCCTGTACTGACCCGATCCAAGGGTGTGGGCTTCGGCCGTTGCTACCAGAATCTCTTGCGAGCCTGTGTAGGAGTGCGCGACGAGCATGTTGTCGAGCACGAGCAGATCGCCTTGGCGCCATGTGAGAGTGGCGGTCTCCTGGTGGTAGGCTGCACGTATCTCTTCGATTACTGAGTCTTCGATGGGGGAACCGTCGCCGTAGTTCGTGGCGGGCCAGAAGGCGATATTGTTGAACCAGAGTAATTCGCCCGTGCGCGGGTGTGGGACTAGAGCAGGATACACCTCTCGCGTGGTTGATAACATCCAGCCTTGCTCGGCGAATCGTTCGACGATGCGTGAACTGAGACGGCGGCGAACCTTTCGCACATCGGCAATCGACACCTCGCCGGAGTCCGGCTGTTCACACAAGAAACAAATCTTCATCGGCCACGACGACAGACCTGTTAACTCGTGGTGCAAACCGTCAGACGAATGTTCTGCGTAGTTGATCAACGGTAGCGAGAATGCCTTCAGGAACTGCTCCAGATCGGCCTGTTTGTTCAACTCGAACCCGAGAAAGAGCACCGCACCGTGCTCGATCAGACTCGACTCAATAAGATCACGGTTGTTGCTCACCCAATCGAAGAAGTCTACGTCACGAAGATTCGGTTGAATGATCAGCGATTTGCCTGGGCCAACTTCGGTCTTGACCAATTGACGGCGGGCCGCGCCAACTGCACGCGGCTGTGTGCTCTTAAACCTCTTAATGTTCGCCTCGCGGCGACTTCTCTTTTGTGCTTCAAGCTGCTCCCGCTCGGCTGGCGATAGTATTTCCAACTCGTCGAGGCGCGCTTCCGGGTTAGCCACAATGCTTTTGACGAGCGTCTCGAACTGACCAAGCATGCGTGCGACTGTGCCTTCGTCAAACAGACTGGCGCTGTAGGAAAGATACCCTTCCAAACCCTGAACCGTATCCATCACAGTGAGACACAAATCAAACTTCGACATCTCGGTTCCGCCGGCTTCGCCTTCGAGATTCGTCAGCACCAGCCCGGCTGGTTCCAGACGGGTTGCAGGCGTGTTCAGCACGTTGATCTTGGCCTGAAAGAGTGGCGTACTGCCGAGAGCGCGTTCAGGCCTGAGAACCTCCACGAGTTTGTCGAACGGCAGGTCTTGATGCTCATACGCTTCGAGTGTCGTCTCGCGAACGCGCGCGAGCAATTCGCGAAACGTCGGGTTACCGCTGAGGTCCGTGCGCAGCACGAGAATGTTGACGAAAAATCCGATGAGCGACTCGACCTCAACCCGGTTGCGATTCGCAACGTCCGTTCCGACGACTATGTCATCTCGATCGGTCGCGTGTTTCAGCAGCACCGTGTAAGCCGCGAGCAGCGTCATGAACAGCGTCGCACCCTCGCGCTGGCTGAGCTTCCTGACGGCGTCACTCAGATCACGGCTGAAGGCAAATGAAAGATCCCCGCCGCGAAAGTCCGCCGCCTGGGTCGCGGGCTTCGATTCGAATGTGAGGGACGCGCCGCTCAGCTTACGCTTCCAGTAGTTGAGATAAGTGTTGAGCACCTCACCCTGCATCCACTCGCGCTGCCAAACTGCGAAGTCCGCATATTGCAACGGAAGCTCGGCAAGCGGCGAAGGCTGGTCCGCAGCGAAAGCTTCGTACAGTGCGGCAACTTCCTGGACCAGCACTCCAAGTGACCATGCATCCGAGATGATGTGATGTGTAGTGAAGAGTACGACGTGCTCCTCCAAACCAAGACGCAGCAATCGCGTACGCATCAGTGGACCACGACTTAAATCGAAAGACTGTCCCGCCTCCTCACGCGCGAGACGGCGCACTTCTTTCTCTCGCTGCTCGGCGGGAAGCGCACTCAAATCCTCAACATGCAAACGGAACGGAACTGCTTCCGCAATGACTTGTACAGGACGTCGATTCCTGGCAACGAACGTAGTGCGCAACACTTCATGCCGGCGCACGATCTCGTTAAACGTCTGTTCGAAGGCGGCGACATTAAGACAACCTCGCACGCGCAACGCGAGCGGAATATTGTAAGCGCTCGTGCCCGGCGCGAGCTGATCGATGAACCAGAGACGCTGCTGCGCGAACGAAAGCGGGTGCTCCTCGCTGCGGCGTTCAGCACGGACGATGGGCGGAGCCTTCGGCCCTGCGTTGCCGCCGCGCAACGCTTCGATGCTTTGGGCCAACTCGGCCACCGTGGGCGCTTCAAACAGACGCCGCAACTCCACCTCAACCTGCAACACCCGGCGCACGCGCGAGACGATCTGCGTCGCCAACAGCGAGTGGCCGCCGAGGTCGAAGAAGTTGTCGTGCACGCCCACGCGACTCAATCCCAGAACCTCCGCCCACATACTCGCCAGAATCTCTTCTGTCTGTGTGCGTGGCGCGACAAAGGCAGCATTGAGTTCCGGTCGCGACTGATCTGGTTCCGGCAACGCTCGCCGATCGACCTTGCCGTTTGGCGTAAGTGGCATTTGATCGATAAAGACAAATGCCGAGGGCACCATGTAGTGCGGTAGCGCACTGGCGACGTGTGTGCGCAACTCGGTGACGTCGACCTCGCCTGCAGCGACAACATACGCCACCAGTTCTACCGCACCGTGAGGCATCGTCATTGCAATCACTTCGGCTCGCGTTATCGAAGGATGCGTGAGCAGTTGGCTTTGCACCTCGCCCGGCTCCACGCGGAAGCCGCGTATCTGCACCTGATCGTCGCTGCGGCCCATGTAGACCATTTCACCCGAAGGCAAAAGCTTCCCGAGGTCACCTGAGCGATAGATTTTTTCTTCCGGTTTATAGGGATTAACGACGAATTTTCGGCGCGTCAGCTCGTCGCGGCCCAGATAACCGCGACATACACCACCGCCGCCGACGCAGATCTCACCCGGCACGCCGACCGGCAACAGTCGCAGCTCGTCGTCGAAAATGTAGGTGGTCGTTGTCGGGATTGGAACACCGATGTTGCTGGTGTCTGTCGCAACGTGTTCGTCATCGATCTCTTTGAAGGTGACGTGTACGGTCGTTTCTGTGATGCCGTACATGTTGATGAGTTTCACGTCCGGGTGCGAAGCTCTCCACTCTCGCAGCAACGCGGGACGCAACGCTTCACCGCCGAAGATGACGTAACGAAGCGCAAGGCTCTGGCCCTGGTCCAGACTCGCAAAGTTATAAAACGCCGTCGGCGTCTGGTTGAGAACTGTGACCTTTTCGTTGATAACCAAATCGAGAAACAGCGCCGGGTCTTTCGACACTTGTTCCGGCACGATGATTAGCTTGCCGCCGTAGAGCAGTGCTCCGTACATCTCCCAGACGGAGAAATCGAAAGAGTACGAGTGGAACATGGTCCAAACCTCAGCGTCACTGAAATTGAACTGAAGCTTGTCATTCACCATCAATCGCACAACGTTGCGATGCTCGATGAGTGTGCCTTTGGGTTTGCCGGTCGACCCTGATGTGTAGATGCAGTAAGCAAGATCCTGCGGGCTGGCTCCGCTGTCTGGTGCAGTTGCAGGTTCTAACAAAATCGCTGCGCGATCTGCATCAACCAACACCGTTGCCGGAACGGATGGAACTTTGCCGGCGAGTGCCGCAGTAGTGATCAGGTGCGCGGTTCCCGAATCTTCGATCACGAACTGCAAACGTTCGGCTGGATTGCCGGGATCGAGTGGAAGATAACCGCCGCCGGCCTTCAACACCGCCAGCATACTGACGATCATCTCCGTTGATTTATTCAGGCAGAGCGCAACGAGTTTGTTTGGACCAACCCCGTGGCGTCGCAGGTAATGAGCTAAACGGTTTGCACGCTCGTCAAGCTCACGATAAGTTACGCGCTCAGCGCCCACCGTGACGGCAATCATATCCGGCGTCCGTGCCGCCTGTTCGGCAAACAACTCGTGGATAGTCTTGTCCGCGGGGTAAGACGCGTCGGTGTTGTTCCAACCCGAGAGTTGTTGTTGTTCTTCCGCAGCGCTCAGGAGGATAACGTCGTCAATTCGCTGCTCGGGATCGACTGGGAACGCATCGATCAGCGTCTGGAAGTGACTGAGCATTTGCCGAATGTTCCAGGCGTCGTAGATGTCTGAGTTATAAACCGCGTTGACTGTAAATCCGGCCGCGCTGCGCCGGACCAACAGATTCAAATCATACTTGCCGTAACCGAAGCCCGTGTCGATCTGCTGCGCCTCGGTTTGGCCGAACGAGAAAACGGGTTCTGCTTCATCGTCAAACTGGAAGAGGACGTCGAAGAGCGCGGTACGGCTCATGTCCTTTTCGGGATTCAGCAGTTGGACCATTTTGTCGAACGGCATCTCCTGATGCGCCCGCGCCTGGTCCACCGTCTTCTTCACGCGCTGGACGAGCGTGCTGAACGAAGGGTTGCCGCCCAGATCGCTGCGCAGGACGACGAGATTGGCGAAGGGACCCACGAGGTTTGCAACTTCAGGTTGCGTGCGGCATGGCTCCGCCGTTCCGACCACGATCTCATCCTGACGAGCGTAGCGGTGCATGAGCACTTTGAACGCCGCGAGCAGCGTCGCAAACGGGTCTTCACTGACGACGGTTGCATCAAGCGTGAAAGTTTCACGCGCACCGGTGTAGGTATGAACTGCCGGTCGCGGGCGGTCTTCCGGGAGTTTCAACGCCGCGAGCTGTCCGCGCAGTTGCCATCTCCAGTAAAACCACAGTTGCGCGAAATCCGCTTCCGTAAGGTTTTGCTGAGCTTTGGCGTAATCAGCGTATTGGACAGTGTCAGTACCACCTGCGGTAGCGGGTGAGTGCGCAGCCTTGACGCCTGTATCGAGCATTTCTGTCGCCTCACAGCTACGCACCCACCCGCTACCGCAGGTGGTACTGACTGTGTCCAACGGAAAAGCGTCGATGCGAGTGTTGTAAATTTCTGACAACTCCCCGGCGATCAGTGTGAGGGATGGTCTGTCTGCGACGATATGGTGCACCGTCAAGAGGAGCAGGACCTCTGTCGCGGACACGCGAAAGATCGTGGCTCGTATCGGGAGATCCTTATCCAGCGCAAACGGCTCGCGCGCTTCGGTCAATGCCAGTTCCAGTCCATTGGCTTGCGTACATTGGACCACCTTCAGCTCCAGCCTCTCACTGGGCGTGATTACCTGCCAGCCTTTTCCTTCTTCAGCAATGAATCTGGTGCGCAGGATCGCGTGACGCTGGACGATCTCGTTGAGACTCGACTCCAACACATCCGTGTCGACGTCGCCCTTCAGATGCAGGATCAGAGGTATGTTGTGATAAGTCGGGGCTGACTCATAAACGTTGCCATTCTCAAATTGATCGATGAACCACATTCGCTCCTGGTGATATGAGAACGGCACCTTCTCATCCGCTGCTGCTATCAGCGACATAGCGAGTGGCTCGGGTTTGGCGCCCGCGAACAAGTCATTAAGCGAGACTTCAGGAGCACGCGTAATCTCTTCGAGCAGCTCGACCAGGCGGCTGCTCATCTGCGCGATAGTTGATTCATCAAAAAGATCCGTGCTGTAGACGAAAGAACCTTGTAAGCTCTCGCCTTCCCATAGATAGAAATCTATGTCGGAGCGAACAGCCGTTTGGTCGCTCATCGCAACCTGCCTCATCGTCAACCCGGGTGATGGGTATGATGATGCCGGCATGTTCTGATAGACGAACATCACATTGAAGAAAGGCTGAGAACCGGCATTCCGCTCTGGCTGGAGTTCCTCGACGATTCGCTCGAAAGGCAATTCCTGATGTGCGTATGCGCGCACTGCCACTTCGCGCACGCGCCCGAGCAACTCGCGGAAAGACGGGTCGCCTGAGAGGTCGGTCCGCATCACGAGTGTATTGATAAAGAAACCGATGAGTTGCTCCGTCTCGATCTGATTGCGCCCGGCGATGGGAACGCCGACGCTGATATCTTCCTGGCCCGTGTAACGGCAGAGCAAAGCCTTGAAGGCCGCCAGTAGCGTCATAAAGAGCGTCGTACCTTCGCGGCGGCTCAACTCGTTCAGCGCATCGGTCAGCGAGCTCGACACAGCAAAGGAGTACTCTGCGCCGTGCGTGCTTTGTACTTTCGGACGCGGACGATCGGCTGGCAATTTGAGCCCCTGTGCCCCGCGCAGTTTCCGTTCCCAGTACGCAAGATGTTCTTCGAGCGTCTCACCCTGTAGCTGCTGTCGCTGCCAGACCGCATAGTCGGCATACTGCACGGGCAGTTCGAGTAAGGGCGACGGCCTGTCATGCGAATAGGCATCGTAAAGCGCGACCAACTCGCTGATGAGCACACCAGAAGACCAGCCATCGCTGACGATGTGGTGAAGAGTGAAGAAGATGACGTGATCCTCATCGCCCGCCCGGACCAGGGAAGCTCGCAACAGTGAGTCATTCGCGAGATCGAAAGGGCGGCTGGTCTCGGCCGCAAATAGCGCCTGAATGGAAGCCTCCCTTTCCATCTCAGGCAAATCTCTCAAGTCAAATACAGGAAGCGCCACCGGCTGCGGCTGATGCACGATCTGCACTGGCTGCTCGTCGAGCGTAGTGAAGGTGGTGCGCAACACTTCGTGACGTCTGACTACTTCATTCAAGCTTCGCCGCAGGGCGGAGACGTTCAGCGGGCCCGCGAGCCGCACGGCTCTGGGAACGTTGTAGGCCGCACTCTGCGGATCTAATTGCTGCAGAAACCAGAGGCGCTGTTGTGCAAAAGAGAGCGGAGGAGGATCAGATGTCTCGCGGCGCGGGATGGTCTGGGTGCGCGGCAGCTCGATGCCCGCTTCGAGTAGAAGAGATTCCAGCAGCTCCCGCTTGATCGTCGAAATCCCGCCCACTTGCTGCTCGAACTTTTGAGTACTCATGCCTTGTCGCCTCGCGCCGCTTTCGATCTTTCATTCGCTGGCCGCCGTTTCGCGTCGAGTGTGGCCTTGGCGTCTTCATCTGACATCCGGTTGAGTCTCTGAATAATGACGGCAATCTTTTCCATCTGCCCCGGCTGCTCCTCCTGCGCGACGACTATCTTGACGAGCTCAGCGATGGTCGTGGCGTTGAAGAACGAGACGGGTGGTAATTCGATTCGAAAGGCGTCACGCACACGGGCGATAACCTGCATGATCAGCAGCGAATGACCGCCGAGCTCGAAGAAGTCGTCGTAGACGCCAACTCGATCGAGCTTGAGCACCTCCATCCACATCTGGGCCAACACCTCTTCCACCGCATTGCGCGGAGGCACGAAAGTATCGTCCTGCTCCTGCGTGAGGTGTTCGGGCAGAGGCAACGCCTGCAAGTCGACTTTGCCGTTGGACGTCAGTGGCAGCACGTCGAGCCACGCGAACATTGCCGGTACCGCGTAATCAGGCAAACGTTCCAGCAGATAGTGACGCAACTCGTTCCCCTGCACTTGGGAACGTTGCTGCGCGGGCACCAGATATGCCACGAGCCGTTTCTCCCCCGCCACGTCCTCGTTGAGAACGACGAGGGCCTGACGCACCGCTCCGTGTCTCTCCAGCAGCACTTCGATCTCGCCGAGCTCTACGCGATAGCCGCGAATTTTCACCTGGCGATCGAGACGACCCAAAAACTCGAGCGTGCCATCCGGCAAATACCGCGCGTTGTCTCCCGTGCGATAGAGGCGCGCACCCGGCGTCTGAGAGAAGGCATCGGGGACGAATTTTTCCGCCGTCTGCGGCGCGCGATTGAGATAGCCGCGCGCGACATTCGCACCGCCAATACACAACTCTCCAGGCACTCCGAACGGAACGGGCCGGAGGTGTGAGTCGAGCAGATATATCGTGACGTTGGCGAGTGGGTGGCCCAGCGGGAGCGTAGTTGCTTTGCTTTCTGCCGCCTCGTGCGTGAGCACGCCGACTGTAGTTTCCGTGGGGCCGTAATGATTGAAGATCGTGCAAGCAGGCTCGAACGACTGAAGGTGGGCCACCAATTCGGAGCGCGAAGCCTCGCCGCCAAGCACCAATCGCTTTCGTGGGAGGAGTTGCGCCGGTTGCGGGCACGCGAGCAGCGCCGCCAGATGGCTCGGTACGATTTTCAGACAATCGATCGCATGCCGGCTGAAGTATTCGCCGAGCTTTGGACCATCTGAAATCAGCTCCTCCGGAATGACGTGCAGGCACCCACCGGTCGACAGTGCCGGGAAGATAACCGTGTGGCCCAGGTCGGCAGCGAAGGTCGAAACAGTCGCGTAGCTCGCGCCCAGCGGCAGGTCCAATCTTTGCAGGATCGCATGCAGATAGTTGAAGAGTTGGCGATGCTCGACGCCGACGCCTTTCGGTGTGCCTGTTGATCCGGAAGTGAAAATCACGTACGCCAGATTCGCAGGCGTCGCTATCGGAGAAAGGTTTTCGGTGCTTTCAGTCGCAAGGGTTTCGTCATCGAGATACTGCACTTGGGCCGTAGTATCAGGAATCTGATCAGCCAGACTTCGCTGCGTCAACACCGCGACGGGCGCGGCCTCTTCGAGCATTAAAGAGAAACGATTCTTCGGCTGCCTGAGGTCGAGCGGCACGTAAACACCACCGGCTTTCATCGTGCCCAACATTGCCACCAACGTCTCCGACGAACGTGGCAGGCAGGTGGCCACGGGAGACTCTGGGCCAACGCCGCATTTTCGAAGTCGATGGGCCAATTGATTGGCGCGCGTGTTGAGTTCCGCGAAAGTCAGTTGCTCATCTGCAAAGACGACCGCGACTGCGCCTGGCGTGCGCGCGGCCTGCTCCTCAAACAGTTCGTGGAAGCAGCGCTCGGCAGGAAAAGACACGGCGGTATCGTTGAGATCCTGGAGTAAGCGTTGCCGTTCTGCCGTACCGAGAATCTCGAGTTGATCGATTCTCGCTTTCGGATCGTCGAGAGTGCTGGTTACGAGTTCGACGAATTCTTCTCCGAGGCGCGCGACGTGTTCGACCGCCAGCAACTCTGCGTCGTATTGAAGCCGGGCTTCGACGGTTTCACCTGCATGCTGGCAGACGAGTTTGAGGGTGAAGTCGCTGGTGCAAACTTCCTGTCTAATCGTTTCGAAGACGACTCCGCTGACTGTGAACTTTTCAGCCCTTGTCTCCCAGGCAAACGCCACCGGTAAGGGCGATGTTGGCGGAGTGAAATAGTCTTGCCAGCGAGCGGCTTCGCGCGTCGCCTGCTTCACCTGCCTGAGGATGTCGGTGAAACGGAAATCGGTTTCGAAATGGCAATGGATTGGAAGCGTTCGTGAGAATGGTCCCAGAGAATCGTACAGTTCCTCGTGACTGCGGCCATCCATTACGTGGCCAGTTACCAAATCCGTTTCTTCAGTGAGCCGCCATAGCAACACTTGCCAGCACGCATACAGCCATTCCGAGGGTGACACGTCATACGTGCGCGCCGCCGCTTCGATCCGTTCGGCTTGTTCGACATAGAAGATTGGAGAAACATTGGCCCGGCCGAAGGATGCGGCTTGCCGAAGGCGCAACGGCAGTTTCTGAATCGGCAAGGGACGAATCAACTGCTTCTGACGCCAATACTCGTCCGCTTCTTTTGCTTCTTCAGACTCCAGCAGCTCATGTTGCCAGGTCGCAAAATCGACGTACTGCATGGCATCGTCCGAATTGTTTCCGGCGTATGCGTGGCCCAGTTGCCGGCAAAGATTCTCGAGCGTCCGCGGATCCGCGCTGACAGTGGGCAGAGTCAACAACAGCACGTGGCTATCTTTAGAGAGGGTCAATAAGGAAGCCCTCATTAGAGGCCCGTTCTCATAATCGAACGGCTCGCGCGCTTGTGCCGCGAACAACTGCTCGAGTTGATCGCTCTGGGCTACAGCCTCGCGCCAGAGCGGCGCGCACTCGTCATTGATGACCTGAAAAGGAGTGCTGAGGCCGTGCGGGCGATGAAACGTCGTGCGCAATATCTCATGACGATCGCAGAGTTGTTGCAGAACGTTCCTGAGAGTTTCTTTATCGAGGACGCCAGAAATCCTGATGGCGCACTGCGCCCACGACGCGCTCTCCTGCTGCAACGGCCAGAGGTATTCCTGTTGAGGTGAAAGTCGAAACCCCTCAAGAGTCTTGTCCTGCATGAATGTTTATTCTTTCCGTGTGTGTGAATTGGTACTAAATAGGGATCGCTTGGATCGGGTGATAGAGTCCGTCAGACTTGCACAAAATCCTAAATCCCACCCCACGGCAGTGGGTGGTTTATTTCAAATACTTTCTACCCAAAACTTACCCAAGGCCGTGGAATCCCACCAACGGGAGTTGGTGGATTGTTCAAATCCGTTCTAAGGGATCATTTGAAGTATCCACCCACTGCCGTGGGTGGGATTAAAGTGCATGTCAGAGATTGTCTGTAGAAAGGATCTGAATGAACCACCCACTGCCGTGGGTGGTATTTCGGACTTTGTAAAAAAGCGCTGTCACTCCGAGAGTTGATCCACCTGGTACTGACCCGATCCAAGTCGACTACTGACTCTTACGGCAAAGCTCCGTTGAACATTTCGGCCATTGCGACGGCGATTTTACGCGGGCCGACGTAAGGCTTGCGCGCGTGTGCGGTGAGCATGTTGTCGAGCATCAGGATGTCGCCCGGCTGCCAGGGAAAGCTAACCGACGTTCGCTCGTAAGTCTCGGTGATGGCGTCTATCACCTCCGGCTCGATCGGACTGCCGTCGCCGTAATAGACATTGCGCGGATAATCTTTCTCATCGAAGATCGACATCAACGCCTGCCGCGCCGAGGCTTCGAGAAAACTGATGTGATGTAACTGAATCTGATTGAAGAAAACCATCTCTCCAGTCTGCGGATGCCGGCGTACTGCATCGCAAACCTGCCGAGTTCTCAATCCATTGTCGGGCTTCCACTCAAACTCGACGCCCGCCCGCCGGCAACTCTCTTCAACCACCGCTCGATCTTCCGTTCGATAGAAGTCACTCCAACTAACATCAATGCCGCCGGTGTAGTTACGCACGTACATCACCTTGCGCTCTCTGAAACGCTCGATAATCGCCGGGTCGAGTCGCCGGTAAACTTCACGGCAATCAACGATGGGCGTCTCGCCTCCCTGCTCCGCCGCCTGCACGCAGTAGAACCAAATGCGCAATGGCCAGCGATGCATGTGTGAGCTTTCGTTGTGAAAGAGGATGGCCTGATCGTGCGGATACGGAGTCGAGCCGTAAACTTTTCCGCCAAAGCCCGCGCGCGGTAAATCACCGTACTCACCGAACAACTCCGTACTGACGCTCTGCGCAAACTCTTGAAACTCGACTGTTGACGGCACGTCGAACCCGCGGAAGAGAACAGCCCCGTGCTTTAGCACCATCGCTTCGACCGCTTCACGGTTTACGTTGCCCCAATGCGCGAGGTTAACCTGCGGGACGTTCGGCTTAACGATCAGCGGCAACTCCCCGTCGCCATTCAGGTAACTCGTCTTGACGGGAGCGACCTCGGCCAGGTTGACGGCTTTTCGTCTCACGTTCACGAGCTTTTTGCGTTCCGCGCTCTGGCGTTCCTGATCCTGCATCATCTGCTGCTCCCTTTCCTTTGAAGTGGACATTTCGAGCTCCGCGACGCGTGCGTCCGGATCGTTAACGAGGCTGCGGAGCAAAGTTTCAAAGTGGGCCATCAGTCGTCTCATCGTCTCGGGCTTGAAAAGGTCGGTGCTGTAATCGAGGTGCCCGCTTAATCCGCTCTCTCCTTCGGCAACGAAGAGAATGAGGTCAAACTTCACTGTTTGCACTTCGTTGTCGATCTCGCTGAGCACGAGTCCGGGCAGTTCTAACAACCCCTGCGATGGTTCATTTTGCAGCACGAGCACAGCCTGAAAGACCGGAAAGCGGCTCACGTTTCGTTCGAGTTGCAGGGCCGCCACCATTTTTTCAAAAGGCAGATCCTGATGAGCGTACGCCTCAAGTGTCATACGGCGGACGCGCGCCAATAGCTCGCGGAACGTCGGGTTACCGGAGAAGTTCGTCCGCATCGCCAGCATGTTGACGAAGAAGCCTATGAGTTGCTCGACTTCAGCCTGCGTGCGGTTCGCGAGGTCGGTGCCAACGACGATATCGGTCTGTCCACTGTAGCGATGCAGCAAAGTCTGGAAGGCCGCGAGCAGCGTCATGAAAAGCGTGCAGCCCTCGCGGCGAGTCAGCGTCTTAAGCGCCTCGGTTACGTCCTTCGGCAGGCTGAAGAGCTCGACGCCCGCGCGGAAACTCGGAACAGGCGGGCGCGGGAAGTCAGTCGGAAGGTTCAACTGTTCGACACCGTTAAGTTGCCGGCGCCAGAACGCGAGATGACTCTCCAACACTTCGCCTTGCAGCCACGCGCGCTGCCATGCGGCGAAGTCGACGTACTGGATCGACAACTCGGGCAGCGGCGACTCCTCGCCGAGGGCGTACGCTCTGTAGAGAGTCACGATCTCCCGCACGAGGACGCCTATGGACCATCCGTCAGCGACGATGTGATGCATCGTCAACAACGCCACGAATTCGTCTTCGCCGAACCGGAGCAATCGCGCCCGCAGCATCGGACCTTGCGCAAGATCGAAGGGACGCTCGGCTTCTTCCGTAACGTGCCGTCGCACCTCACTCTCGCGCGTCTCGGGCGCCTCGTCGCTGAGGTCGACGACTGGAATTCGAAACGGGCGCGCTGGCGTGATGACTTGCACAGGCTCACCACGCACGTCTGCGAAGACGGTACGGAGCACCTCGTGACGGCGGACGATCTCGCCGAGCGCACGCTCAAGCGCCTCGTGCCGCAAATCACCCGTCAGTCTCACGGCGACAGGGACGTTGTAGGCCGGACTCTGCGGATTGACCTGATGCAGGAACCACAGACGCTGCTGCGCGAACGAAACTGGCAGTTCGCCCGTGCGCGGCACGCGTTCGAGTGGCGGCGCGGACGCTGTTGGACCAGCACGCATTAGTTGTTCGATCTGCGCGGCGGCGCCGGCGATAGTCGGCGCGTCGAAGAGGCTACGCAGCGGTAGTTCGATCTGGAAGGTCTGGCGTACGCGCGAGACGAGTTGCGTGGCGAGCAGCGAGTGGCCTCCGAGGTCGAAGAAATTCTGATGAATGCCGACGCTGTCAACGCCCATCAGGTCGGCCCAAATCGTCGCCAGCAACTCTTCGGTCGGCGTGCGCGGCGCTGCGAAAGGAATACCTGCATCCGCCGGCTCGATTGACTGACCGAACAGCCGCAACCGCTCAGACTCTTCCCAACGCGGCAGTGACGCAAGACTCTGCTCAGGATGCGCGGCCATACTTTCAAGCAGCAGCTTGAAGTGACTGAGCAGTGCCTCAATCTGCGCCGGGTCGAACCAGCGCTGGCTGTAGGCGATGTTGAGTCCGACCTCCGCGCCGGGAGCGGCCACGACTGTCAGGCGATGCTTCGTGCGCGTCAGAGCCTGCACGTCGGCAACACCGAGATCGGAACGCTGCTCACGCGCGGCAGACTGGACCGGATAGTTCTCGAATACGAGCAAGCTCTCGAAGAGAGGCATGCCCTGCGGCGCCTCGCTCCAACCCTGCACCTGCGCTAGCGGCGTGTACTCGTATTGCCGCATTTCGGCCTGGTGTGCTTGCAGCCCCGCGAGCCACTCGGCCACTGACTTGTCTGGCGTCAGCTCAACCCGGACCGGCAGTGTATTGATGAACATGCCGATCATCGTCTCAATGCGGGTCAACTCGGCGGGGCGGCCTGAGACGGTGACGCCGAAAAGCACATCTGGCTCGCCGCTGTAGTGGCCCAGCACGAGGGCCCACGCACCTTGCAGTAAGGTGTTGAGCGTCAACTGATGCCGGCGAGCGAGCGTTTGCAATTCAGCAGTCGCCTCGGCTGACAGGCTGACATGCGCGTCGCCGAAGACGTCATCCGTCGCGTGGTCCATGCCGAGTCGCGTCGGCGTTTTGAAACCCCGCAGGCTCGTTCGCCAGAAAGACTCCGCCTGCGAGAGATCTTGCTGCTTGAGCCAGGCTATGTAGTCACCGAACTGCCTTGGCGGATCAAGCCGCGCCTCCACTCCTTCAGACAGCGACGCGTAAAGAGTCATGACTTCTTTGAAGAGCAGCGACGTGGACCATCCGTCGAGGAGCAGATGATGGAACGTCCAGACAAACTGGTGCTCGTCCGCGCCTGTCTTGACGAGCGCCACACGCATCAGCGGCGGCGACGCGAGATCAAACCCGCGACGGTGGTCTGTCTCGAGATAGTCAGCCAGCCATGCGCGCTGCTCAGCCGGCCCAAGCCCTGATACGTCTTCCAACACGAACGGCATCGTCGCGCGCGCGTGGACCACCTGTACCGGCTCGTTGAGATCTTCGAGGTGAAACGAGGTGCGCAGGATCGCGTGTCTCTCGACCGTCCGCTGCCAGGCCCTTTCGAGTGCCGGCACATTGATCTCACCACGCAACGCGCCGCTTGTTTGTTCAACGTAAGCGCCCGCGCCCGAATAGAGACTGTGGAAGTACATGCCCTGCTGCACGGGCGAGAGCGTGTAGACGTCCTCGACCTGGTCCATGCCGCGCGTCAGCCGCGATAGTTGAGTGCGATCGAGTCCTGCAAGTGGGAAGTCCGACGGTGTGTAGACTGCGCTCTCAACTGTGCGGCTGTCGCTTATGAGCGCGCGCAAGGCTCCGGTGAACGTAGCAGCGAGACGTTCAATAGTCTCACGGCTGTGGATATTCGCGCTGTAGGTCCAGCCTATGCGCAACTGCCCACCCGCGACGCTGGTATTGATCTCCAGCAGGTGTTCGCGCTCCTGTCTCGCGCTCTGTGTCGCGCCGCCGCGCTCACGTGCCGGGGTGAATAAAGGGCTTTCGGTCAATACTTGATCGAGTTGTCCGAAGTAGTTAAAGAGGATCTCCGCCGAGGGCAAACTCTCCAACTCGCTAGCGACTTCTACGCCAGAGCCGAGGAATTTCATCACGCCGTAGCCGAGCCCCTTGTTCGGGACGCTGCGCAGCCGCTCCTTCACCTCGAGCAAACTCTCACTCGCGTTGTGCGTGTTCGTGACCTCGAGCAGCACGGGGTAGACGGTCGTAAACCAGCCAACCGTGCGCGACACGTCAACGTCGTCAAAGATCTCCTCGCGTCCGTGCCCTTCGAGGTCAACGAGCAGAGCGTCACCACTGGCCCACGCGCCACACGCCTCGGCGAGGGCACTCAGCAGCGCCGTGTTCATGTCAGCGCGGTAGGCGCGCGGGACTTCCTGCAAAAGCGCACGCGTCTCCGCAGGCTCGAGCGAAACCTCGATCGTGCGCGCCGACTCGACGGTGTTAGGACCAGCAGCGTCGACCGGTAGCCGCTTGAGACCCACATGTTTCATCTCAAGCCAGTAAGGTAGCTCCTGTTGCAATTCTTCCGAGCGCGCGTATTTGCTCAGGCGTTCGGCCCAGCGCTTGAACGAGGTCGTCTTGGGCGCGAATGTGATGGCCTCACCACGTGCCAATTGCTCGTAACCCAGGTGCAAGTCTTCGAGCAGGATGCGCCACGATACGCCGTCCACCGCGAGATGGTGAATGACGAGCAGCAGCCGTCCCGGCGCGTTCTGGCCCAGGTCGAAAAACGCGACGCGCACAATCGGCCCGTCAGATAGATCGAGACTGTGCTGAAGATCTTCGGCGTTCGCTTCGATGTTCGCCGTCTGCTCTTCCGGCATGAGCCCTGAAAGATCTATGCGCTCGAACGACACGGCTTCAGATGCGTCGCTGTGCGTCTGGCGCCAGCCCATTTCGTCGCGTCTGAAGCGCAGGCGCAGAACGTCGTGGTGGGCCAGTAAGTGCTGCATCACGTCCTTCAGTCGCGCAGCGTCGACGCCGGGCTTCACTTCGAGCAGCACAGACTGATTGAAGTGATGAAGATCTGTCTTCTGACTTGCAAAGAACCATTGCTGAATGGGCGTCAGTGGTGCGTCACCGCTAACGCCTCCCTGCTCGGCTTCGATAACTGCAGCCGTACCGGCAACAGCAGCGAGCGTGGCGATCGTCTGATGTTGAAAGAGTTGCCGCGGCGTCAGACGTAGACCGGCCTGGTTTGCCCTCGCGATGATCTGGATGCTTAGGATTGAGTCGCCGCCGAGATGGAAGAAATTGTCGTGAACCCCGACGCGTTGCAGCCCGAGCACCTGCTGCCAGATGCCGGCCAACGTTTCTTCGGCTGGCGTGCGCGTCGCGACGTAGTCAGCCTCACTCTCGGTCCCGAGCTGTGCCGGCGCGGGCAGGGCGCGCCAGTCGACCTTGCCGCTCGGTGTCTGTGGTAACTCTTCAAGGTTTACAAAGACTGACGGCACCATGTATTGAGGCAGGCGCGCGGCCAGAAAAGCCCTTAAGTCTTTCGTCGATGCTGCCGCTTCGGAAACTACGTATGCCACCAGCCGCACATGTCCGTGTGCGTCTTCCCTCGTTGTGACAGCGGCCTCGCGTACTGCCGGGTGTGCCGTCAGCGCCGCCTCGATCTCGCCGGCCTCGATGCGAAAGCCGCGCATCTTGATCTGCCGGTCTACACGTCCGAGAAACTCGATGCGGCCGTCAGTGAGATAGCGGGCGCGGTCACCGGTTTTATAGAGGCGTGCTCCCGGCTCTGCCGTGAATGGATCAGGGACAAACTTTTCAGCAGTTAGCTCAGGCCGGTTCAGGTAGCCGCGCGCCAGTAATGGCCCACCGATGCACAACTCTCCAGGGATGCCCATAGGCGCAGGCTGTCCCGCAGCGTCGAGGATGTAAGTGGTCCGGTTCAGGAGCGGTCTCCCGATTGGCACACGACGCGGAGTTGCGGCGACCGGGTCCGGTGTCACGTGACCCGCGACCGAAGTGACAACGGCCTCGGTTGGACCATAAGCGTTTACGAGGGGAATTGATTTGAGTGGCGACTGCTGCCAGAGCCGCACGCACTCCGGTGGGAACACGTCACCGCCAGTGACGATGAGTCTCAGATGATCGAGGCCATCTGCCTGCGCCGCCGCGTGCTCCAGAAACTGCTGCAAGTAAGCCGACGGGAGATCGATGACCGTCAACTCCCACTCACGCAGCTTTGCGGCAAACTCCTCGACGCCCCAAACCTCCTTCTCGCGCAGGAAGAGACACGCGCCACTCACGAGAGAGGGAACAATCTGTTCGAGCGAGCCGTCGAAACTGAGTGAATAGAACTGCAGCACACGATCCTCAGAAGTCAGCTCCATTAAGCTCTGCGTCCTGAGGAAGTGATTTGTCGCGGGCATGTACGCCACACTCGTCCCCTTCGGGAGTCCCGTCGAACCGGAGGTGTAGATAACGTACATGGAATTCTCGGCGTGCACGTTGCGCGACAGGTTGTCGCCGTTGTAGCTGGCCAACTCCTCGGCGTCGTTATCAAGCAGCACAACGTGCCCGCCGAACTCGGGCAGCTTCGCCAACAGCGGCTCGTGCGTCAGCACCACGCGCACGCGCGCATCGTCCAACATGTAACCCAGACGCTCTTTCGGGAATACCGGATCAAGCGGCACGTACACTCCGCCCGCCTTAGAGACCGCAAGCAAAGACACGACTGAATCGATTCCCTGCTCGAAGCATGACCCGACAGCGACCTCTGGCCCGACACCCAGTTGCCGCAGGTGACGCGCGAGTTGGTTAGCGCCCCTGTTCAACTCGCCGTACGTCAGGCGATCTTCGAGGTACACGACGGCGGGTGCATGCGGCTGCGCGGCTGCGCGCGTCTCGAAGATTTCGTGAGCGGGCGTCATCTCGAGCGGGTGCAACGCCGTGTGATTCCACTCGCTGAGTAGCCGCGCTCGCTCTTCGTCGCTCGCCAGCGCCACGCGCGACACGCGCGCGTCCGGGTCTGCGATGAGGGCTTCGAGCAGCGTGCGGAAGTGTCCGAGCAAACGGACGATCGTCGCGCGAGTGAAGAGGTCCGTGCTGTATTCGATGAGCGCGTCCAGGCCTTCCGGTGTCTCGCTGAGCGAAAGCGTCAGATCAAACTTCGAGGTCTCACTCTCATCAAGGAGTGGGGCTGCCGTCAACGACGCCGCTTCGAGCGTCGGCGTCGATGGTGCTGCTGCCTGGAAAGTGAAAGCGACCTGGAATAGCGCGGAGTGACTCAGGTTGCGCTCGAGCTCTAACTCGTCAACAACCTTTTCGAAGGGCGTGTCCTGGTGCGCGTAGGCGCCGAGTGTAGTCTCCTTCACGCGCGCCGCCACACCGCGGAACGTCGGATCGCCGGAAAGATCTGTGCGCAGAGCAAGCGTGTTAACGAACAGACCGACCATCTCCTCCGTCTCGAGCCGCGTGCGGTTCGCGATGGGCGTGCCCACGACGATGTCCGTCTCGCCCGTGTAGCGGTACAGTAAGACCTTGAAGGCTGCCAGCAGCGCCGCGAAACGCGTCACTCCCAACTCGTGACTCAACCGCCTGCTTCCATCCGCAATCGCCGGAGACAACATGATCGCTTCGGTCGCACCGCGGTACAACTGCACCTTCGGACGCGGGTAGTCAGTCGCCAGTTCAAGCAGCGGCGGCGCTCCCGCTAGTTTCTCTTTCCAGTAAGCGAGCTCGGCCTCCAATACTTCGCCACGCAGCCACTCCTGTTGCCAGAGCGCGTAGTCAGCGTATTGAATCCGGGGCTCAGCGAGCGGCGATGGCTCTCCACGTCGCAGCGCCTCATAAATAGCCGAGACTTCCCTGAAGATGACCTCGGTGGACCACCCGTCAGAGACGATGTGGTGCGTTGTCAACAGCACGACGTGTTCGTCTGGCGCGAGCCGCAGCAGGCGCACTCGCAGTAGCGGTCTCCGCGTGAGGTCGAACGACACTCGCGTCTCTTCGAGCGCCAGTCTGCGCGCGCGTGCCTCGCACTCCTCTCGGTCGAGATAGCTGAGATCTTCGAGCGGCAACTCGCGCCACTCGGGCGCGTGGATGATCTGCGCAGGCTTTCCGTCAACGGTGGTGAAGGTTGTGCGCAGTACCTCGTGCCGCCGAACGATCTCGTTGAACGTCGCTTCGAGCAGTGTGGCGTCGAGCGTGCCTCCGAGGCGCAATGCGGTCGCCACGTTGTAGGCTGAGCTGTCAGGCTCGAGTTGACTTAGGAACCAGAGACGCTGCTGCGCGAAGGATAGAGGCAGTGGTCCACTACGCAGCCGCGGCTCGAGCGGCGCGGGCTTGGGTACGGCGGCGCCACGGAGTGAGTCTGCGATGCGTAGGGCGAGCCCCGCGACGGTCGGCTCTTCGAATACGTCGCGCAGTGGCAGATCCACGTTGAACGACTCGCGCAAGCGCGCGGCGACACGTGTCGCCATCAGCGAGTGGCCGCCGAGTTCGAAGAAGTTGTCGTGAACGCCCACCTGATTCACTTGCAAGACTTCACCCCAGGTAGTGGCCACTGCCTCTTCAATCGGGTTACGCGGGGCGATGTAGGTCGAGCTTCCCGGGACGACAGGGGCTTCCTGTCCGATTTGTAGAAGTGCGCGACGATCGAGCTTGCCATTAGGCAGCAGCGGCAACTCGTCGAGCAGCACGAAGACGCTTGGCGTCATGTACTCTGGCAAACGCTCACGCACCCACTCACGCAAGGCCTTACTCGTGACCGCACCCACCACGTACGCTTCGAGTCGCTGAGTCTCTGCTACGTCCCTGACCAACACCACGCACGCGCGTACGCCTGGCTGAAGGCGGATAGCAGTCTCAACCTCCGCCGGTTCGATCCGAAACCCACGCACCTTCACCTGCTGATCGGCACGGCCCACGTACTCCAGCAATCCGTCTCCGCTCCAGCGCACCACGTCACCGGTGCGGTAAAGCCTTGTGCCCTGCTCACCTGAGAACGCATCGGGCAGGAACCGCTCTGCAGTTAGGTCGGGCCGGCCCAGATACCCGCGCGCTAATCCCACGCCACCCACGTACAGTTCGCCCGCTACTCCGATCGGCACAGGTTGTAGTTGCCCGTCAACCACGTAGGCGCGCAGGTTCCCTATCGGCTGTCCGATCGGCATCACCGCTCGCCCTGCCCCCCGCTCGCAGTCCCAGCTCGTCACATCGATCGCCGTTTCCGTTGGTCCATACAAGTTGTGCAAGCTCACCGTTGGTAGCACAGCCTGCAAACGCCGCTGATCATCAATCGTCAACCGCTCGCCACCGCAGAAGAGGTGCCGCAGCGTGTCGCAGCTTTCCAGTCCTTCCTCATCGAGCATCACGCGCAGCATCGAGGGCACCAGTTGTAGCACCGTGATCTCATGCGCGCGCACCGCTTCCACGAGGTAGGCGGCGTCCTGATGTCCTCCGGCACGCGCCACCACCACCGTCCCGCCGCTTAGCAGCGGCGCGAACAACTCCCAAATCGAAGCGTCGAAGCTGAACGGCGTCTTGAACAGCACCCGGTCTGCAGCGCCAAAGCCATGATGGTCTATGGTCCATAGCACGCGATTGGCAATCGCGCGGTGCGTCACCATGACGCCCTTGGGCCGTCCCGTTGAACCTGACGTATAGATCACATACGCGAGGTTATCCGCTGTGGTGGTTACAAACTGCGCCGCCGTATCGCTCTCGCTGTCCGTCTCTTCAAATTCATCCAGCAGCAGCACCGGCGTGGTCCATTGCGCCGCCACACTCATCAGCGACGCTTGGGCCAACACCACTGCGCAGCCCGCGTCCTCGCACATCAGCCGCAGTCGCTCACCGGGATAGCTCGGCTCCAGCGGCACGTAGGCACCACCCGCTTTCAGCACACCCAACAGTGCCACCACCATCTCCACCGACCGCTCCGCCAACACTCCGACGCGCGACTCTGCTCGCACACCTGCGCGTCGCAGACGCTGGGCCAATCTACCAGCCGCAGCATCCAGCTCGGCATAGCTCAGTCGCCTGCCGTCTTCGACTAGCGCCACGGCCTCGGGCGTGCGCGCCGCCTGCCGCTCGAACAGCCGGTGCAGCAAAGGTTCCTCACCGCGTAGATAATCAGCGTCCGTCTGGTTCCACTCATGCACCAGCAACTGGCGCTCGTCTTCTTCCAATAGCGCCAGTTCCGAAAGCCGCGCGTCCGGGTCTGAAGCGATGCCCGTGAGAAGTTTTTCAAAGTGGCGCAACATCCGCTCCACAGTCGAGGAGTCGAACAGGTCTACGTTGTATTCCAGCACTCCGTTGATGCCGTCCGGCATCTCCACCATGCTCAACGTCATGTCGAACTGCACCGCGGCTGGACCAACATTGAAAGGACTCACGCTCAGTCCCGGCAGCGTCAACTTACCTACGGGAGTGTTTTGAAGAATGAAGGTGATCTGGAACAAAGGGTTATGACTGAGACTGCGTTCGGGCTGTAATTCCTCGACCAGTTGCTCGAAGGGTAGGTGTTGATGAGCGTATGCGTCGAGCGTCACGCCTTTCACTAATTGGACCAACTCGCCGAAGCTCGGGTCGCCGGAGAGATCTGTGCGCAGCACGAGGGTGTTGACGAAGAAGCCGATTAAGTTCTCGACCTCCACGCGATCGCGATTCGCGATGGGCGTGCCGACAGCGATATCGGTCTGACCCGTGTAACGATGGACCAGCGTTTTAAAGCCGGCCAGCAGCGTCATGAAGAGAGACGCGCCATGCTGCCTGCTAACACTCTGCAGCTTCGCCATGATCTCCTTCGACAAGCTGAAGGTTCGCTGATCGCCCCGGTAGGTCTGTACGGGCGGTCGCGGTCTGTCGGTCGGAAGTTCGAGTGCGTGTAAACCACGTAGCTGCCCGCGCCAGTAGGAGAGTTGATCTTCGAGTACATCACCCTGTAGCCATCCCCGCTGCCATACGGCATAGTCCGCGTACTGAATCGGCAGCTCGGCTAAGGGCGACGGACGGCTATTCGCAAAGCTTTCATAAAGCACGCTCACTTCTCTCACCAGCACGCCCATGGACCACCCGTCCGAGATGATGTGGTGCATCGTGAAAAGCGCGACGTGCTCCTCGTCGCCTAGTTTGAGCAGCTTCGCGCGCACGAGCGGCCCGGCCGTGAGGTCGAACGGATGCGCAGCCTCTTCTCGTGCGAAGCGGCGTGCTTCCTCTTCACGTACTTCCTCGGGCACGGTGCTGAGATCGATGAGCGGCAAAGGCAGCGGAGCGGCTGCGGCGATACGTTGGACCGGGCGGCCGCCCTCCTCGGTGAAGGTCGTACGCAAAGATTCGTGCCGCCTCACTACCTCGCTCAGCGTCTCGCGTAAAGCCTCCACGTCCAAACGTCCGCGCAGAGTCACAGCAATCGGCAGGTGATATGCACCGTTCCCCGGCGCGAGTTGTTCAAGCACCCACAGGCGTTGCTGCGCGTACGACATAGGCAACTGCCCATCCCGCGGGACAGGACCAATCGCCTCCGTCGCCACTTGATCAACATGCTCGTCTGTTACTTCCGACAGGGCTGCAGTCTCATCAACTCTCGCGGCGAGTGTAGCGATCGTCGGCGACTCAAAGAGCGCGCGAACCCGCAACTCGACACCAAACGCTCGTCGCACACGCGACATCACCTGCATTGCCAAAAGTGAGTGCCCGCCGAGCTCGAAGAAATTGTCGTTGACGCCGATGCGCTCCACACTGAGCACGTCGCGCCAGACGTCAGCCAGCACCTCTTCAGTCGCGGTGCGTGGCTCGAGGAAGTCCGCATCGTTCGTCGGGTCCGTTTCCAACGCGAGGAGTGCACGGTTGTCCACCTTGTCACTCGACATGTGCGGCAACTCGTCAAGCACCACAAACTGGCTTGGCACCATGTACTCCGGCAGGCGCTCGCGCAGCCACTCACGTAACGCCTTGCCGATACCTGCCTCCGCTGCGACATAAGCTTGCAGATGCTGCTCACCACCCACCTCTTTCACCAGGACGGCGCATTCGCGCACGGCCGGATGCGCACGCAAGGCCGCTTCGATCTCGCCCAGCTCGATGCGGAACCCGCGCAGCTTTACCTGGCGGTCAATACGTTCGAGGAATGCAATGGCGCCACCCGGCAGGTAACGTGCGAGGTCTCCGGTCTTGTAGAGTCTGGCTCCCGGTTCCAATCCAAACGGATCGGGGATAAAGCGCTCGGCTGTCAGCTCAGGACGGTGGAGATAGCCGCGCGCCAGCCCCGCGCCTCCGATATGCAGCTCGCCCGGAATCCCAGGCGGAACGGGATGCAGCCGCTGGTCCAATACGTAAGCCTGCGCGTTGGCGATAGGACGGCCGATGGGCACCACATCGACATCGTTTCGATCCTGACACTCCCAGTGCGTCGAATCGATGGCCGCCTCAGTTGGCCCATAGAGGTTGTGCAGCGCAACACCTGGCAGCCTCGACTCGAAGCGCTGCTGATCCGCCGCCGTGAGTTGCTCGCCGCCGCTGGCGACGAAGCGCAGACTGCGACAACCCTCAAGGCACTCCTCTTCGAGAAGCAGTCGCAGCATCGATGGGACCACTTGCAGAATCGTTATCTGTTTCTCACGGACAACGTCGACAAGGTAGGCGCTATCGCGGTGTCCGCCCGGACGCGCGAGCACGAGCCGTGCTCCGGATAGCAACGGCGCGAAGAACTCCCAAACCGAGGCGTCGAAGCTGAACTGAGTCTTCTGCAACACACGATCTGTCTCGCGTAAAGCGAAGCGGTCCAGTGTCCAGAGCATGTGATTGCAAATGGCTCGATGTGGAATCAACACGCCCTTAGGCGCGCCCGTCGAGCCTGACGTGTAGATGACGTAGGCAGCGCACTCCGTGCTCAACGTTCCGCCATCACCAATCTCTGCACCGGCTTCATCGTCCTCGTCCGTGGCGACGAGCGGCAGCACGCATCCCGCCCAACCATCCAAGAGCCCTGCCCACTCAGGCTGCGCGAGTACGACCATGCATGCATCCTCTACTATCAACCGCAGCCGCTCGGCCGGATAATCTGGTTCAAGTGGGACGTACGCCGCGCCCGCCTTCAGCACACCTATGAGCGCTACCACCAACTCCGCCGACCGTTCCGCCAGCACCCCGACACGCGACTCAATACCCACGCCCGCTTGCCGTAGCCGGCGCGCCAGTCTCTCAGCCGCCACATCAAGCTCGGCGTAGGTCATAACTCCAGCATCACTCTCGAGGGCGATGGCTTCGGGTGTTCGTTTGACTTGTCGCTCGAAGAGGCGATGCAGCAGAGGCTCCTCGTCGCCAAAGTAGTCGATTTGTGTTTGGTTCCAGTCGCGGAGCAAGAGTCTACGTTCGTCTTCGTCGAGCAGCGACAGTTCCGAGATACGCGCGTCCGGGTCAGCAACGATGCCTTGGACCAGCGTCTTGAACTGAGCCGCCATCTGTTCCGCCGTCGCATGGTTGAAGATGTCTGAGTTGTAGTCGAGCGACCCGATCACGCCGAATGGGGTGTCGTTCAGAATAAGGTCAACGTCGAACTTCGAGATGGCGGCGTCCGGCTCTATCTGGCTCATACTGAAGCCGGGAGAGTTCATCTCACCACGTGCTCGGGCCATGTTCTGCAACGAGAACATTGCCTGGAAGAGCGGTGTGTGACTCAGGGCGCGCGCCGGGTGCAGCACTTCGACCAGCATCTCGAAAGGAGCTTCCTGATGCGCGTAGGCGCCGAGCGTCACCTCGCGAACGCGCTTCAACAGCTCGCGGAAAGTCGGATCGCCCGAGAAGTCTGTACGAAGCACGAGCGTGTTAACAAAGAATCCGATCATCCCTTCGATCTCAACGCTGGTGCGATTCGCGCTGGGCGTACCGACGACGATGTCCTGCTGCCTGCTGTAGCGATGGAGGAGCACCTTGTAAGCCGCGAGCAGCAGCATGAACATCGTCACGCCCTCACTCTGGCTGAACCTCCGCAAACCTTCGCTGACCACTTTCGAGACTTCGAACGTAACGCGCCGTCCCATCTGGCTCTGGACGGGCGGCCGCGGCCGGTCGGTAGGTAGTTCGAGCAGCGCCGGCGCCCCTTCCAATTGACTCTTCCAGTAGGAGAGCTGTTCGTCGAGCACTTCGCCCCGCAGCCACCCGCGCTGCCACGCTGCGTAATCCGCATACTGGAGATGCAACTCGGGAAGCGGCGACTCTTCGCCACGCGCGTATGCGACGTAGAGCGTCGTTACCTCGTTCACAAATATTCCCATCGACCAACCATCCGAAACGATGTGGTGCATCGTGAAGAGGGCAATGTGCTCTTCTTCATCCAGGCGCAGCAAACGCGTCCGCAGCAACGGTCCCGCCGTGAGGTCGAAGGGACGCTGCGCCTCGTGACTGATTGACTCGAAGGCTGCTGTTTCGCGCTCGTCGTCCGCCATGCCGCTCAGATCTTCGAGGTCTAACGGCTGAGGACGCGGCGGTGAGATAACCTGCACTGCCTCGGTCTGTCCCTGCGTGAAGGTGGTGCGTAGCGACTCGTGCCGGCGCGTCATTTCGGTGAGAGCACGCTGCAAGGCGTTGAAGTTGAGCGGTCCGCGTAGGCGTACTGCCGAGGCGATGTTGTAGGCCGTACTGGCCGGGTCGAATTGGTAAAGGAACCAGAGCCGTTGCTGGGAAAAAGAGAGCGGCAACTCCCCGTCGCGCGAGACAGGCTGGATGGCATGTTCCTCTTGTTCAGTCTCGGCGCGTTCAACGGAAACGTTAGGGATCTCGATGCCTAAAGTCCGTCGCTCGTCTTCTTCGATCGTCACGAGGGAGCCCAACTCCGCATCGCCCGTGACTGTTTCTAAAAGCCGGCTGAAGATTGACTGAACCCGCTGAACGTCCGCCGCGGCGTAGAGATCCGGGTCGAAGTGAAACTCAAGATCGAGTGTCGCTGCGCGTTCGACGCAGGAGAGTTTGATCTCGAAACGATCGGTGCAGACGTGCTGCTGCCGGACGCTGAAAGTTAGACCACCCGCGCTGTAGGTTGGACCTTGATCCGAATAGTCAAATGCGAACGGGAAGAACCGCGCGGCCTCCAAAAACTCCCAATTGAAATATTCCTGACGGCTGTGTGCGGCGCGCAGCGTGTCTTCAAGTTGCTCGACCAGACACTTGAGTCCGAGCTCGTCGCTGAGGCGTGCGTCCACGGGCAGGTACTTCGCGAAAAGTCCGAGCGCGTTTTGCAACTCTTCATACTTACGTCCATCGAAGCCAACGCCGATGATGACGTGTGTAGATCCGCTCAGTTGCCAGAGGAGAATCTGCCAGCACGCCAGCAGGAGCGTCCGCGGCGTCGTTCCGAGCGATTCTGCCGCCGACTCAAGCCCGGCTCGCACGCGCGGTTCAAGTGAAAAGCCGGTGTGCTCGGAATTGAATTCGCGACTGGGCGAGAACTCGCTCCGGAAAGGAAGGCGCAGATCCTTCAGCGCCGAGTAGTTCTTCTGCTGCCAGTAAGCCCTGCCGCCTTCGGTCTCCTGCTGTTCGAGCAGCTCGTTCTGCCACTCAGAGAGGTCAACATACTGCACCGGCTCCTCCTCGGGGTGGGCCATGCCGCGCGCGCCGTATGCGAACGAAATCTCTCGCACGAGGTTGTGGAGCCCCGCGGAGTCGGCGTAAAGCGCGTGCAGGTTGAGGATGAGAACGTGCTTTGCGGAGGAGAGTTTGACGAGCGCCGCGCGGACGAATGGTCCAGCTTCGAGGTCGAAAGCAGCTCGGGCTGTTTCGCGCAGAAGCTCGGCGATGCGTTCCGTGTGCTGCGCTTCGGGTACATCGCTCAGGTCGTAGGTACCGTCGTCCTCGACGCCCACGTCGACGATGACCTGCACCGGTAGTCCATTGTCGGAGGTACGCTGGAAGACTGTGCGGAGGATCTCATGCCGCGCTACGACACCGTCGAGCGCCAAGCGCACCTCTGCAATATCAAGCGCGCCCTCGATCCAAACGGCACACTGCGCGCGGAAGGCGCTGCCGGCGCTGTCGCGCTGCACTAGCCAAAGGTGCCTCTGCTGCGGTGATGGTTTGAACCCTTGGATCAACTTTTCCTGCATATTCACATTCTTCTCTGCGATCTCTGCGTATCTCTGTGATCTCTGCGTTAAAATATTTCTGCGACCACAGTTACGCAGAGATCACAGAGATACGCAGAGATCGCAGAGAGGGCTTCAGATGGTCTTGATTTTTGATTCTGCAGCGGCGGCTCGACGCCTGATGGTCTTGAGCGACTTGAGTGTTGCTTGTTCGAGCGCGTCTTCCTCCGAGATTCGCCGTTGCCTGTCGGCGGCAGCAAGTACGCCTGTCAGTTCACTGAGCGGCACGTCTGGGTGGTCCACGACTTGGCCCAGAATAGTCTCGAAGTTCTTAAGCATCTGCTCGACGGTGGTGTCACCGAAGAGATCTGAGTCGTACTCGAGCGTGAACGACGACGGTGTTATTTCGAGTAATAGATCAGCCCGTGCCCGCGCACTGTGGAGCCGGAGCGGAGTCAACTCGAACGTCACGCCGCCAGACGCGAGCGCGGTAGGCAGCGGCAGTGCCCGCACGATTTTCGTCTGCGTCAGTGGCGTCGGCCCGAGTGGTCTCTCCACGCCGAACGACTCAAGAACTACCTCGAACGGAAGGTGCTGGTGCGTATAAGCCGCCAGCACGACCTCGCGCACACGCTTCAAAAGTTCACGGAAACTCGGGTCGCCCGAAAGATCTGTGCGCAGCGCTAGCTGGTTGGTCAAGTGGCCGACGAGTTCTTTCGTCGGCGCATCGTGTCGGTAAGGCACATCCGTGGTCGTGACCACGTCGGTCTGACCAGTGTGGTGATGCAGCAGCACCTGCCACACAGCCAACAGTGTCATGAACGGAGTACAGTCTTCGCTCTGGCCCAACATCGTGAGCGCATCGAGCCGCTCGGCGTTTGCCACCAGCGAACGCGAACGCCCAACACCTGGCGCAACCGGCTCCGAAGCGCCGCGTGCCCGCTTCGACGGCAGCGTGAGTCCCTGCACATCGCGCAGCCTCTCGCGCCAGTGTTCGAGTTGTGCGCCGGGCGCCTCACCCTGTGTCCACTCGTGCTGCCAGTGCGCGAAGTCGGCGTAGCGGATGAGCGGCTCGGCCGATCCATCTGACCGGCCTGAAACAAACGCGCCGTAGAGCGAGATGAGCTCCCGTAGCATCACGACCCTGGACCACTCATCAGACGCCAACAGGTGCGTCGTCAACAGCAACCTGTGCTCTTGCTCCGAAAGTTTCAGCAGTTCCGCCCGCAGCAACGGTTCGGCGTCGAGGGCAAAAGGCTCGGAACAGCGCTGCTGTGCAAACGCTTGTGCCTGCTTTGCTCGATCAGTCTCCGGCAGACGACTCAAATCCGTAACCTTAAGCTGCGTGCGCGAAGGCTCCACCGTCTTCAACAAGGGCCGTCCGTCAACCTCGACGAACACTGTTCGCAGCGCCTCGTGGCGACGGATGAGTTCGTCAATGGCCCTTTCCAATGCCGCGACCTTCAGCGGACCGATCACGCTGACCTCCGTGGCCAGATGGTAAGCCGCGCCGCCTTGCCCGAGTTGCTCTAACATCCAGAGTCTCTGTTGAGCGTAAGTGGGTTGCTGGTTTTCGCCGCGCGAGGCTGTTGCTTCGTCTTTAGTACCCGCAGTGACGCGCGCGATGTTCTCCGCGAGTGCGGCGAGGGTTGGCGACTCGAAGAGCGCCCGCACGCGCAACTCGACGCCGAAGGCGCGCCGGACCCGCGACATCACCTGCATCGCCAACAGCGAATGGCCTCCCAGCTCGAAGAAGTTGTCTCGCATGCCGATGCGCTCTATGCCGAGCACGTCCCGCCACACGCCCGCCAGCACCTCTTCAACCGGTGTGACCGGTGATTCAAGAGTGTCTTCCACTTCGGATCGCGTCTCGTCGGGCGATGGCAGAGCGCGCATATCAACCTTGCCGCTCGGCAGCCGCGGCAACTCATCTAGCAAGACGAAGGCTGACGGGATCATGTGCGATGGCAGTTTCGTTTCAAGCGAGGCGCGGAGCCCTGCAGCCGTCGGCGCTGCACCTTGCATCACGAGGGGTATCAATTCGCCGCTCTGCCGAGACACCGGCCGCTGCTCGTGCCGCGAAGGGTGAATGGCGTAGATGTTGTAAAGTCCCGTTCCTTTGAGCAGATCATCCTGCTCGACGACGAAGTCGAACCCGTGCTGCTTGAGGAGTGAAGTAACTTCGTCGAGCCTCCCGCCTGCGTCGTGCAGCTCGAGCACTACCTGCCGCACCTTGGCCCAGTCTCCTGGAGCAAGGCCTCGCAAGACATCCAGCTCGCTCTTCTCGACGTCTACCTTCAGCAGATCAATTCGCTCGAGACGCTCCTCTGCAATCACCTCGGAGAGCGTTCGTAACCGGCAGTCGTAGCGCACTGCCTCGAAGCGTCCCTCCAACAACTCCTCCGTGTAGCGCCCCAGCTCACCCTGATTTCCGATATAGGCGCGCGTGATGCCGGCATCCTCTTCGACGTTCGCGTACATGCCCGAACGCGCCGAAGCTTCTCGGTAGAAGGTGAACTCGGCCGCACCCGCTCTGTCAGATAGGCCACACTGGTACGTCTTCACGTCCAGTCCATACAGCCGCACGTTTTCTTTCAGCACTTCAAAGGTCGGCGGTATGGGCTCGAAGGCGAAGACGTGAGCGCCGCGGCAGCGCTGGTGGACGAAGAGAGTGAAGAGTCCGATGTTAGCGCCCACGTCGAAGACGTAGTCGCCGTCTGTAAGCGTCACGCCGTGGCGCAAATATCCTTCGTCACCGAACACTTCCTTGTAGACAACTTCGGCTTCGCGGGCGCTGAGGCACGCAACCTCCAGATCATTCGGTAGGCGACATAGCTGTCTGTCTGTGTCGACGGCCGAGCCTTTCGTGTCAGGCACGACATAGGCGACCAGCACGTCTTCGCGCACCTGCACGACTGCCGTTTGCACACCTGGGTGTAGGCGGATCGCAGTCTCGATCTCTCCCGGCTCGATGCGGAACCCACGCACCTTCACCTGCTGATCGGCGCGACCCACGTATTCCAGCAATCCGTCCCCTGTCCAGCGCACCACGTCACCGGTGCGGTACAGCCTTGCGCCTCGCTCATCTGAGAACGCGTCGGGCACGAACCGTTCGGCAGTTAGGTCGGGCCGGCCCAGGTATCCACGCGCCAATCCCGCGCCGCCAACGTACAGCTCGCCTGCCACTCCGATCGGTACAGGCTGCAATTGCCCGTCGACCACGTAGGCGCGCAGGTTTCCTACTGGCCGCCCGATCGGCATCACCGCTCGCCCTGCCCCCCGCTCGCAGTCCCAACTCGTCGCATCGATCGCCGTCTCCGTTGGTCCATACAAGTTATGCAAGCTCGTCCCGGGCAGCACAGCCTCTAAACGCCGCTGATCATCAATCGTCAGCCGCTCGCCACCGCAGAAGAGGTGCCGCAGCGTGACGCAGTCTGCCAGTCCTTCCTCATCGAGCACCACGCGCAGCATCGAGGGCACCAGTTGCAGCACCGTGATCACATGCTCACACACCGCCTCCACCAGATAGGCTGCGTCCTGATGTCCGCCTGCGCGTGCTACCACCACCGTCCCGCCGCTTAGCAGCGGCGCGAACAACTCCCAGATCGAAGCGTCGAAGCTAAACGGCGTCTTGAACAACAACCGGTCCGCAGCACCTAAGTCATGATGGTCTATGGTCCAGAGCACGCGATTGGCAATGGCAAGGTGCGTCATCATGACGCCCTTGGGCCGTCCTGTCGAACCAGACGTGTAAATAACGTAGGCAAGGTTATCTGCGGTCGTGGTTACAGACGGCGCCACCGTATCGCTGTCGCTGTAGGTCTCTTCAGCCTGATCCAAGAGCAACACCGGCGTGGCCCATTCCGCCGCGAGGCTCGCCAACTGCGATTGGGCCAACACAACTGTGCAGCCCGCGTCCTCACACATCAGGCGCAGTCGCTCGCTGGGGTAGCTCGGCTCAAGCGGCACGTAGGCGCCACCCGCTTTCAGTACGCCCAACAGCGCCACCACCATCTCCACCGAGCGCTCCGCCAACACTCCGACACGCGACTCTGCTCGCACACCTGCGCGCCGCAGTCGCTGGGACAATCTGCCAGCCGCAGCATCCAGCTCGGCATAGCTCTGTCGCCTGCTGTCCTCGACAAGGGCTGTGGCCTCGGGCGTGCGCGCTGCCTGTCGCTCGAAGAGTCTATGCAGCAAAGGTTCTTCACCGCGTAGGTAATCGGCGTCCGTTTGGTTCCATTCATGGACCAGCAACTGGCGCTCGTCTTCGCCCAACAGCGGCAATTCAGAGAGGCGTGTATCAGGGTTGGCGAGGACGCCTTCGAGCAGGCGCCGGAAGTTTCCCAGCATGCGGGCTGCAGTCGATCCGTCAAACAGATCTGTGTTGTATCCAAGACCGGCGAGCATTTCCTGCTCGACGTTCCGGATTGTGAAAATCAAATCGTAAGGCATCGCTCCCGAGTCGGCCTCGACCGGACTTAGCTTCACGCCGGGGAGTTCCAACGGCGCCGTCGGGAAGTTGTAGATGTTGAAGGCGACCTGAAAGAGTGGCATCACGCTCAGATTGCGTTCGGGCTGCAATTCATTGACCAGCATGTCGAATGGCAAGTCTTCGTGCGCGTAAGCCCCGAGCGCCACTTCGCGCACACGCCCGAGCAGCTCCCGAAACGTCAGCTCGCCGGTGAACTGTGTGCGCAGCACGATCGTGTTGATGAAAAAGCCGATGACAGACTCGGTCTCGGCGCGGTTGCGATTGGCGCTCGGCGTGCCGATGAGAATATCGGTCTGGCCCGTGTAGCGGAAAAGCAGCGCCTTGAACGCCGCGAGCAGCAGAATGTAGAGCGTCGCACCCTCCTGACGGCTCAACTCGCGGATGGCTTCGCTCATGGAATCCGTTAGTGAGAGGAATTGATGCCCACCGCGAAAACTCTGCAGCGGCGGCCGCGGCCTGTCGGCCGGCAACTCGAGCATCGGCAACTCACCGCCCAATTGGGTCTTCCAGTAGGAAAGCTGCTCTTCGAGCACATCACCCTGTAGCCAGGTTCTCTGCCACGCTGCGTAGTCCGCATATTGAATTGGCAACTCCGGCAAGGTCGACTCTTCGCCGCTGGCGTACGCCGCGTAGAGCGCTGTCACTTCGCTTACGAGGATGCCCATGGACCAACCGTCGGAGACGATGTGGTGCATCGTGAAGAGCATGACGTGCTCCTCGTCGCCGAGTCTGAGCAGCTTTGCGCGCACGAGTGGTCCAACCGTGAGATCGAACGGACGCGCGGCTTCTTCCTCCGCCAGCATGCGGACGTTCTTGTCGAGCTCATGCTGAGGCACTTCTGATAAGTCGAGTACTGGCAGTTCGAGATGTAGCGACGGCGCGATGTGTTGGGTGGGCTGGCCGTTCACCTCGATGATAGTCGTACGCAGCGCCTCATGCCGCCTCACCACTTCGTTGAGACTCCGCTCCGCAGCGGATACATTCAAAGCACCAGTCAAGCGGAAGGCGACGTAAAGGTTGTAGAACGGATTGTCGGGTTCGAGCCGGTCGAGGAACCAAAGCCGTTGCTGCGCGAACGAGAGCGGCAGATTCTGATCGCGCGGGACGGGGACGATGGGCGGAGCCGTAGACGCTTTCCCTGAACCGAGAATACGCTCGATGGTCTGCGCGATTCCCGCGACGGTCGGCGCCTCAAGGACGCTGCGCAAAGGCACCTCCACCTGGAAAGCCTTTCGCAGGCGCGAGACGACTTGCGTGGCGAGGAGCGAGTGGCCACCCAGTTCGAAGAAGTCGTCGTTCGTACCGACGCTCTCAATGCCGAGCAACTGCTGCCAGATGTCCGCGACTGTCTTATCCGTTGCAGTTACTGGCGCGATGTATGCGCTCGACACTGCGGGTCTTTGGTGTAAGGGGACGGCAATTGCATCCGGCGCGCTCGATCCGCGGAGGGCCTTGAGTTCGACCCACTGTTCGAGGCGAGTCTGCAGGTCGCCAGTCGAGACCACTACTCGCGGCGCGGCCTCCCTAACCAGCACGCGCTGTAAGACTTCGATTCCCTCTTCCGGCGTCATCGTCAGTTCGGCCTGCGCGTCTCCATCGAAACGCCAGCCGTCCATGTCCACACTGATCCAGGCCGTCGATGAGTTGCGGTGGTGTGCGGAAGCGAAAGCGTCCATGTAAGCGCTCGCGGCGGAGTAGGCCGCGTAGCCAAGCCCACCGAGCACGGACGCAAGCGAGGACAGTAGCAGGCAGAAGTCCGGCTCCACCTCGCGCAAAATCTTTTCGAGGACGACCAGCCCGCGCACCTTTGGTCCGAAGTGCGCCTCGCACTGCGCCCGCCCCGTTTCACTCAACGGGACCGTGCCTTTTCCTGCGGCAGCGTGGATGACGCCGTTGAGCGCGCCGAAACGTTCAAGCGCTGCGTCGATGGCAACTCGCATCTGCCGTTCGTCGGAAACATCTGCATTGACAAGCATCACTTCCGCGCCGGCTTCTTCGAGCGCGCGGACGGCGCGTATCCGCCGTGCGACTTCGTCGTCGTCGCCAACCGAATGACCAACCAAGACGAGCCGCGCGTGCACACTGCGTGCGAGGTGCTCGGCCAGCAGCAGGCCGATGCGTCCCAGCCCGCCAGTAATCATGTAGACTCCGCCTTCACGCAGCAGTGAATGAGCCTCGGGTGGCGCGGGCGGCTGTGCCTGTTCGAAAATCTGCGTCCAGCGGTGCTTGCCACGATAGGCCACGACTGGCTCCGAAGAATCGGAGGCGACATCGTTGACCAGATCGCTGATTAAATCCGAGCCGGCCACGCCGTGCGGCAGCGACAGATCAATGCTGCGGCAGGTGATGTGCGGGTGCTCCTGCGGGATGACTTTGCACAGACCGGCGGCCGTCGCCTTTGTCGAGAACAACTTCTCGTCGCCCGTCACTTCCTGTGCTCCTTCGGACAGGACGCAGAGGCGAACTGACTCGACTTCGTTCCGCCCGGCCAGTGCCTGCGCGAGATAGAGCAAGCTGTAGAAGCTGCCGTCCAGAGTCTCTTCGAGCTTCGCATCACCAGCGCCGTTTTGCGCCGAGTCGCTACGCGTCAGTCCCCACGTATGGACCACGACCTCAGGGGTGGCATCGAAAGCAGCGAGTTGGGCGAAGAGATCTACGTACTCCTCGGCCATGAGCGGGTTGATGGTGTAGGCGTTATCACCGGCCCAGTCGAAATACTCCCCGGCCTCCACGGTCACGACCTTCGATCCCTCGCGTTTGAGACGCGCGGCTATCTCGGCGCCGACACCGCATGCATCGAGGAATACCAGGTATGTCTTCGGCTCTGCGACCGCGCTCCGCGTGGGACGCCGCGCCTGCTTCCAGACAGGGACGTAGTACCAATCAGCGACCTTCGCCTGCTTGCCGCGCGTGGCCACGCGCGTCGTCGTCGTTGCTGCGAACGAAGAGCGATCGAGCCAGTAACGCTGCCGCTCGAAAGGATAGGTCGGGAGCGGAATGCGACGACGGCGCTCACTCGCGTAAAAGCCTTCCCAATCGACGCGTGCTCCCGCCAGCCAGAGTTGGCCCAACGCTTCGAGCGCGGAGACGGAGTCCGATTGCTCAGCTTGCGATCGACGCAGCGTGGGAACGACTGCGCGCAGTGTTTCCTTCCCCACCTGTTGCCGGAGCAGCGTGCCCAACGTCTGTCCTGGTCCAACTTCGAGGAAGATCGTGCCTGGCTTCTGCAAGAGCTCGCGCGCGCCATCCGCGAAGCGCACTGTCTGCCGCAGGTGACGCGCCCAGTATTGCGGGTCGGTCGCCTGCTCGTCCGTGATCCATGTCCCCGTGACGTTCGATATGAATGGCAGTCGCGGGACGTTCCGCTTCACGGCCTCAACACGCTCAGCGAAACGCACCAGCACAGGCTCCATCATCTCGGAGTGAAACGCGTGTGACGTACGCAGCAGACGCACCTCGCTTTGCTGTTGCGCAAGCCTCTTCTGTAAGTTCTCAACAGCCTCCACCGGGCCCGCGACGACCGTTAGTGACGGCGCATTCACGGAGGCCACTGAAAGCCCTGCGCTGAGCAACGGCCGCAACTCCTCTTCCGAAAGCTGCGTCGCCAGCATGGCTCCAGCCGGCATCTCCTGCATCAGCGCGCCGCGCGCCGCCACGAGCGCGAGGGCGTCCTCGAGCGAGAAGACTCCTGCCAGACAAGCAGCGACATATTCGCCGATGCTGTGTCCGATCATCGCCTGCGGCACCACGCCCCAACTCAGCCACAGTTGGGCGAGTGCATACTCCACGACGAACAGCGCGGGCTGTGTCAGATGCGTCTGCCGTAGCTCGCGGTCGGCCTCCTCTTCAAGTCCCGGCTCGGGATAGATCACTTTGCGCAGGTCGACTCCGAGGTACGGTTCAAGCAACCGGGCGCACGAATCCACGTGCTCGCGAAAAATCGCTTCGCTCTCGTACAGCCCGCGACCCATTTGCGCGTGCTGCGCTCCCTGTCCTGGAAACATGAAGACGATGGGACGCGTCTTGGCCTCGTCCATGGCCGTCGAGACGCGCGGCGGAGCGGGCGCTTCGAGCGCCGCCACTGCGTCCTGAAGATCTCTGCACACGACTGCGCGGCGGTGCTCAAATCGACGCCGGCCGACTTGCAGCGTGTAAGCCACGTCCGCGAGATTCAGCCCCGAGTTCTCCTTTAAATCTTGGTGCAGGTTCGCCGTCGCTGCTTCAAGCGCCGTGTTCGACTTCGCGGAGAGGAGCAACAGGCTGGCAGGTCTTGATTCGCCAGCGTCATCCTGCGGCGGCGCTTCTTCGAGGACAACGTGGGCGTTCGTGCCGCCAATGCCGAAGGAGCTGACGCCCGCGCGCCGCGGCGTGTCGCTAGCGGGCCAGTCGCGTAGCGCCGCGTTGATGTAGAAGGGACTGTCCTCGAGATCGAAGTTCGGGTTGGGCCGCTCGAAGTGAAGACTTGGTGGAATCTGACGGTGCTTCAGCGCGAGCACCGTCTTGATGAGTCCCGCCACGCCTGCGGCCGTGTCCGTATGGCCCAGGTTTGACTTGACTGAGCCCACTCCGCAGAACTGCTTCCTGTCAGTGGACGGCTTAAAGACCTGCGTGAGCGCCTGTATCTCAATCGGGTCGCCGAGCGGCGTCCCCGTCCCATGCGCCTCGACGTAGCTGATCGACTCTGGCGTAACACCTGCGATGGACTGCGCCTCAGTGATGACCTCGATCTGCCCACTCACGCTTGGCGCGGTGTAGCCGAGTTTCGCAGCGCCGTCGTTGTTGACGGCGGAGCCGCGGATAACGGCGTGAATAGTGTCGCCGTCAGCGAGCGCATCTTCGAGCCGCTTGAGAACAACGATGCCGACGCCATTGCCACCAACGGTGCCTTTGGCCTTCGCGTCGAAGGCGCGGCAATGTCCGTCGGGCGAGAGGATGCCGCCCTCCTGATACCAGTAGCCACCCTTTTGCGGATTGATGATCGTCACGCCGCCCGCAAGCGCGATGTGGCATTCACCGTTCAAAAGATTCTGGCAGGCGACGTGGACGGCGACGAGCGAGGTCGAGCAGGCAGTCTGTAGATCGATGCTCGGTCCACGCAGGTTCAGCTTGTATGAAACGCGTGTGGTGAGAAAGTCGTTGGCGTTCGCGATGATTGTCGGTGCGATGCCGACGACCTGCAGGATGTTCGTCGTCGAGACGAGGTTCATCATGTAGGTGCTAAGCGCGGCGCCCGCGAAGACGCCCAGCGATCCGCGGTAGTTTTCCGAATCGTAGCCAGCAGACTCGAGCGCCTCCCACGCGCATTCGAGGAACAGGCGGTGCTGTGGGTCGATGACCTCAGCTTCGCGTGGGCTGTAGTTGAAGAACGAGGCGTCAAATAGATCCACGCCATCGAGCACACCGCCCGCACGCACAAAAGTCTCGTGCGTGTAATTTGCGCGGGGCGTTCCGGCGTCATCCAGTTCCTCGTCAGTGAAAAAGGAAATGGACTCCACGCCGTCGCGCAGGTTTTCCCAGAACCGCGCGAGGTTAGCCGCGCCGGGGAAGCGGCCCGCCATTCCGATGATGGCGATGCTGGATGGACCGTAGCTCTCGATCGTCTCTCTATTAGACATACCAACCTCGTTCTATGCGGCCTTGCACGAAAGTGGATTCTTCTCTGCGATCTCTGCGTATCTCTGTGATCTCTGCGTTAAATAAGTCTCGCGACTACAGTTACGCAGAGATCACAGAGATACGCAGAGATCGCAGACAAGACTTCAAACTACTTTTCGTGCAAAGCCCGTCTATGCCCCCATACGGGCCTTCAATTGGCGGCGTCTCTCGCGCAATTCCTTTTGCGCCGCCGTCGAGTCTTTGCGTGCCTGGACCTTGCCGCTGTCGGCTGCCGCGGCCGCTGCTACTACCTGCGGCTCGTGACTCAGAAACTCTGCCAGCGCGCTCACAGTCGGGTACTTGAACAAGTCGATCATGGAGACTTCGCGATCAAACTCTTCGCGCAAACGGCGGTTGACGCGCACCATTAGTAGCGAGTGGCCGCCAAGGTCGAAGAAGTTGTCGTAGATGCCGACCTTCTCGATTTGCAGCACGTCCTGCCAGATGGCGGAAATGACGCGTTCGGTTTCGGTCTGCGGCGCAACGTAAGCCGCGGCGAGTTGCGGCCGCAGTCCCTCGGGCGCAGGCAGCGCGCTGCGGTCAACTTTCCCGTTGGGCGTGAGTGGAAGCTCTTCGATCGTAACGAAAGCAGCGGGAAGCATGTACTCGGGTAACACTGCTTGCAGGTGGCTGCGCAGATCACTCGCTGTCGGAGCTTCGGCGCCGGCGGGAACAACGTACGCGACGAGCCTCTGGTCGTCGGGCGTCTCTTGCCGCAACGCGACGACTGCCTCCCGCACGCCTGGGTGATTACCAAGCACAGCTTCGATCTCGCCAAGCTCGACCCGGAATCCGCGTATCTTCACCTGCTGGTCCACGCGGCCGAGGAATTCGATCTGCCCGTCGGGCAAATGACGCGCGAGGTCGCCTGTGCGGTAGAGGCGCGCGCCCGGCTCGTCACTGAACGGGTCAGGTATAAACTTCTCGGCAGTCAGGTCGGGCCGGTTCAAGTAACCGCGTGCCAGACAGTCGCCGCCGATGTACAACTCTCCCGCGATGTAAGTGGGCGTGGGAGTCATCCGGGAATCCAGAAGGTAAATGCGCGCGTTTGCGATGGGACGGCCGATCGCAACGGCTCCCGTCGCGGGCGCTTCCGCTGTTACCTCATAAACACAGCAGCCGACGACTGCCTCAGTTGGACCATACTCGTTGACTAGTCGTGTCGCCGGTGCGTGCTCGCGCCAGAAGGCGAGCTGTTCTGCCAAGAGCGCCTCACCACCGATGATCAAGGCCGCCACGGAATCCGCCGCCGCCTCACGCGGCAGGAGTTGGTTTAATACTTCGAGGTGAGACGGGGTCAACTTGGCAAGTTCGAAGTGACCGGCTGTTTGCAACGCGTCCTTCAGCCCTTCGACACCCTGCTCTTCGGGAACGAGCAACACGGAGCGGCCCGTAATTAAGGGCGAGAAGAGAGTCGTGACGGTCAGGTCAAACCCGATCGGCGAGTGGACCACCGAGCCGCCGTGCTCGCCAACCGCGTAAGCCTTCGTACACCAACTCAAGTAGTTGACAAGCCCGCGGTGCGGGACAACGACGCCCTTCGGTTTGCCCGTGGAACCTGACGTGTAGATGACGTAGGCCGGGTTGTCGGGCAGAGCGCGTGCAGGCATCTCTTCCGTGCTCGCAGTTGCGATCTCGGGCCAGTCCGAGTCCAGCGAGACAATGCGCGCGTCGCACATGGGCAGCAACGCTCGCAGGCGATCCTGCGTGAGCAGCACCGGCACGTTCGCATCTTTAAGCATGAAGTTTAGGCGTTCGGGCGGATAACTCAGGTCGAGCGGCAGATAAGCAGCACCGGCTTTGAGAATGCCGAGCAGCGCCACTACCAACTCCGGCGACCGCTCGCACGCGACTGCCACGAGCGTCTCGGGGCCGACACCGAGCGCCACGAGATGACGGGCCAGTTGGTTGGCGCGCCCGTCGAGTTCCGTGTAAGTCAGGCGCTCGTCACGGTAGACAAGGGCCTTTGCACCGGGCGTCCGTCCCACCTGATCTTCGAAGAGTTGTTGGAGTAACTTCTCGCGCGGGTATGCGGCCTTCGTAGCGTTGAACTCGACAACCAGACGCTGCCGCTCATTCTCAGTTAACAAATCAAGCGCAGCTACCTTTGACTCGGGATTGGCGAGCGCACTATGCAAAAGCGTTTGGAACTGTTCGGCGAGGAGCCGCATGTCAGTCTCGCTGTACAGTGTGGGTTCGTAAGTGAATTGCGCGAGCAGTGTGTCGTCGTAGCGAACGAGTTCGAGCGCGAGGTCGTGACGGTCAACACGGACGCGCTGCCCACATAGCGTGAACGAGACGCCATCGGCGGAGTACGGTGATTGCCAATGGTCCAAGCGGAAACCGACTGCTGGGTAGCGTGGCGTGGCGTCGGGTGCCGGCTCGACTGCTTGCCAATCGAACCACTCCTGCCATTCAATCGCCGTCCGACTCGACTCAGCGATCTGGTGCACAGCTTCGGCAAACGTCGTCTCATCTTCAAACCGGCATCGCACGGGTAACGACTTGGCGAACAGGCCGAGCGAGTCGTACAGATCTTCGTACTTCCTGCCCGTGCTCACTTGGCCCACGACCACGCTCGACTGCCCTGTCACGCGCCAAAGCAACGCGTGCCAGCACGCGAGCAACACTGCTTCGGCATTCGCTCCGAGCTTCTCAGCGAGGGCGTCAACTTCGGCTACTGACGCCAGCTTGAGGCGAAGATCCAGTGTCCTGCGTCCAGCGCCATTCGACGCGGTTGGCTTGCGTGTAAAGGTGAATGCGGGTGGGAGGGCTGCTGACACGTCCTGCCCGCGCCAGTATGCCTGGCCGATTGATGCGTTCTCGTCCTCGAGCAGATCGTTCTGCCATTCAGAGAACTGCAAGTATTGCACGACCTCGTCCGCTTGATTCACGCCTTCGAGAAGCGCGGCATAGGTGTTGGCAGTCTCGCGCACGAGATTACGCAGCGACCATGCATCGGCATACAGCGAAGGCAGACTGAGATGCAGGAGGTGCCGCTGCGGCGAGAGAGTGATGAGAGTCGCACTCAATATTGGTCCACGCTCAAAGTCGTGAGGCAGGTGTTCAGTTTCCTCAAACAGCGCCGCCATGCGCGTGTCTTCTTCGTGCTCGCCCCAATCGGCGACACGCCACGCCAACTCCGCGGTCTCGTTGATCACTTGAATCGGCAGCGTGATGCCGGGCGGGCATTGGAACGCGGTGCGCAAAACCTCGTGACGGCTGACGGAGGCTTCGAGTGCCTCGCGCAGGACCTCCGGTTTGAGATCGCCCTCCAGCCCGATTGCACACTGTGCGCGCAGGGGCGGAAGGTCGCGCTGAAGTTGCCACAAACGTTTCTGCTGCGGTGAGAGCCGGTAGCCCTCGATCTGTTCCGCCATGTTTGTCCTCCAACTGTTCTGGGATTTCTCTGTGCAACCTCTGTGTTCTCTGTGTCTCTGTGGTGAGTTATTGCTGTGAATCTGTTAACCACAGAGACACAGAGAACACAGAGGTTGCACAGAGAAGAGCGTCAGTTGACGCGCGGTAACTTGACCGCTTTCGGTGCCACGCTCTTGAATTTTTTAAGCTTGAGACCTTCGAGCCGCGCAGTCTCGGCGTCGTCGACAGTCGCGAGCCGATCGGCGCCCGAGATGGCCTTAAGGTATGGGAACTGCGGCGTGGTCAATCTCATGCGCGCGCCGTTTGCGTTTTGGAAGTCAGGCTCGAGTCCGAGTCGCGCGAAGATTTCGCGCATCGTGGATTTGCCGTCGACAGCGTCAGCGATCTTTCGCACTGCGGGATCGGGCGGTGCTATCGGGTAAGGCACGGTGTTAGGTGAAAGGAAGTACTTGCCCTCACCGTCACGCAGATAATTACTCTGCGTCGTTGCAGCCCTCACGAAGATCGTGTCGAGAAACCCTTCGCAGATCTGTCGCTCCGTCTTTCGCTCGATACTGCTGTGGCGCAGATAAAACCAGAGCATCGGTGAACTATCGAGCAGAAGCAGGTTCGCGATTTGCCAACGAGTCCGATCGGGGAGCGAATCATACGTCTGCTTCAGCGAAGGATCCTGGAAGTTCATGTTCCACGAAAAATTCCCCGTCAACTTGTCGAACTGGTTGAGACAGTGAAGGGCCAGCTCGAGACCGCAAGCTTGGGCCATGTCAGCCAGCGACTCAACCGTGTAGCTATGGAGCACAGGCTGCAGAAGCTCGTCGGCGATCATCGACTCGGGGCTGTCGCCATCGTAGCGCCCAAGATAGCCGCTGAGCAGGAGTCCGGCCGGGAAGTCGTCGATGATTTTCCGGGCGAGGGACAGATCCGTTTCGAAATCCACCTCACGCCCTTCCCCAAGCATCCTGATCGCCTGCTGGAACGCCACCGGAATGATCCAGTGGAAGCGGTTATAGACCATGAGTTCCATGACGCCCGTTGGTTTAAGAGCGCGCGCAAGTCGCTCCAGCGTGATCTGCGGCTCAGCGTTGTGGTGGATCACGCCAGTGCAGATGAGATAGTCGAAGCGTTGGGCGTAGGAGACGTGGTTCAGACTCTCCTGCTTGAGTTCAAGATTCGTGATGCCGAGTTCGCGAGCGGTCGTGGCGCATATCTCAAGCGAGGTGGGCGACACGTCCGAGCCGAGCACGGAGGCATGCGGGAACTTCAGCGCAGTGAAGATCGCCTGGTTGGTGCCGCAGCCTGCGACCCAAATTTTCGCGTCCGCAGGCACGGTGCGCAGGCTCCAGTCGCCAATCGCCTGGTTAAGCATCACCGTGTTGAAGTCGTGATCGTGCAGGTAGTCGAACTTCGCGGGCGACCAGGGATATGGAAAGCGTCCGTAGAATTCGGCGTTCAACACGTCCACTGAATCAACAGACTCCACAAGGAGAAGATTGTTTTGGTCACTCTTCATACCGCCTCCACTTCGTCGAAGCTGCGCATGTCGCCCATCGCCACCAGCAACTCGCGGCTTCCTTCGAACGGCCGCCGCGCGTGCGCGGTCAGGACGTTGTCGACCATCAGGATGTCGCCCTCCTGCCAGGCGAAGACGACCTCTGTTTGCCTGTAAGCCTCAAGCACCTCGGCCATCACCGAGTCTTCGATCGGCGTCCCGTCACCGAAGTAGCAGTGACGCGGGTAGTCCTCTTCACTGAAGACGGCCTCGATACCTTCGCGCGTCTGCGGGTCGAGACAGGACACGTGCCAGTGCTGAGCCTGGTTGAACCAGGATGGCTCTCCCGTCTGCGAGTGGCGCACTGCCGCCGGGCGGACACAGCGCGTGCGTGCGCGCCCACCCTGCTTCCACTCGATCTCCATTCGCGCCTCGCGGCAACGGCGCTCCACCTCGCGGCGATCGTCAGTCTGAAACACGGTCTGCCAGTCGAGCCCCAGTCCCTCACCATAGTTCCTGACGTACATCACGCCTCGCTCACTGAAGAGCCGCCGTATGTCTTTATCGATTAGAGCGTAGACCTTGCGACTGTCAGCGAGGGGCGTCTCGCCGCCGCACTTGGCCGGCTGGACGCAACCGAACCAGATTCGCCCTGGCCAGCGATGGTTGAAAGAGTTCTCGTTGTGCCAGAGCAGCAGTTGCTCCGGCGGGTAAAAGACAGGCGTGTAGACGCCGTCGCCGAGCGCGCGCCGCGGGTGCTCGCCGTTCTCGTGAAATAGATCGGAGCAGACGGCGCGTGCGAGACGTCCGAAGTCGCGCGCGGGATCGAGTTTGAAATCGCGGAAGAGAATGGCGCCGTGGCGAACGAGTTGTGCCTGTAGCATGTCGCGGTTGCGCTCGGCCCACACGGCGAGGTCGAGATTCTCCGCGTTTGGCTTCAGGACGAGCGGCAGCGACGCACCGTTCGTGAGGCTGCTCGATTGGACCAGTTCCTCGCGCGGGACACTTACGGCCTTCGGCTTGAAGCCCTTGAATTTCTTAAAACTCTCTTCGGCGACCCGCTTCCGTTCGACTTCCGCGCGCTCGCGCTCTGCCGCTGTGAGCGCTCCGACTAATTCGCTCAGTTGGGCGTCCGGCGCCGCCACAATGCGAACGAGCAGGAATTCGAAATCACCGAGCATGCGGGTGATGGTCTGCGGGTCGAAGAGGTCGGTGTTGTACTCCAACTGGCCCACCAGGCCGCGCTCGGATTCGCTCACGAACAGCGTAAGATCAAGATTGGCCTTTCCACCATCAAACTCGATCGGACTCAGCGACAGTCCCGGTAGCTCCAACGACTTGAAGGGCGCGTTCTGCAAAACGAGCTTGACCTGGAAGAGGGGCGTGCGGCTCACATCGCGTTCCGGCCTCAACTCCTCGACGAGCTTCTCGAAGGGTATGTCCTGGTGCGCGTAAGCGCCGAGAGCGGCGGTGCGCACACGTGCGAGTAGCGCACGGAAGGCCGGGTCACCCGAGAGGTCTGTCCGGAGTACGAGTTGGTTAACGAAGAAGCCGACTAGGTTCTCGATTTCAGTGCGGTTGCGGTTGGCGACGTCCGTGCCGACGACGACATCACTCTGACCCGTGTAGCGGTGGAGCAGCACGTTGAAGGCCGCGAGCAGGAGCATGAAGAGCGTCACGTTCTCCTGCCGGCACAAGTTATTCAGTGACTCGGCCAGCGATGGCGGCAACTCCATTGATTTCGTCGCGCCGCTGTAGGTCTGCACGGCTGGGCGCGGCCGATCGGTCGGGAGTTGAAGCGTCTCGGGCCTGCCTGCAAGTTGACTCTTCCAATAAGAGAGCTGATCTTCGAGAAGTTCACCCTGCATCCAACGGCGCTGCCATGACGCGTAGTCAACGTACTGTATCGGCAGTTCGGGCAATGGTGACGGCAGCCCCGAAGCAAACGCCTCGTACAATGCGCTCACTTCCCTCACCAGCACGCCCATCGACCAGCCATCGGAAACGATGTGGTGCATCGTGACGAGCGCGACGTGCTCCTCATCACCGAGGCGCAGCAGCTTCGCGCGCAGCAATGGTCCATGGGCCAGATTGAACGGGCGACGCGCTTCCTCGTCAGCCAATTGTCGAACGCGCGCGTCGCGCTCCGCCTCAGGTAGTTCCGATAGATCCTGTATGGGCAGTTCAATACGCAGCGAGGGAGCGATCCGCTGTGTGAGCTCGCCGCCCACTTCCGCGAAGGTGGTGCGCAGCGACTCGTGGCGCCTGACAACCTCGTTCAGCGTGCGCTCAAGCAGCTCTGACTTCAACTTGCCTACGAGGCGGAAGGCCGCCGGGACGTTGAAGAAGAAGTTATCCGCCTCCAACTGGTCCATGAACCAAACCCGCTGCTGCGCATACGAGAGCGGCAGATGCCCGTCGCGTCTGGCTGGCTCAATCGGCGGCATCGCTACACCACCGCCCGGCGCAAGGACCGCCTCGAGGTTCTTCGCCATACCAGCTACGGTCGGTGCTTCGAAGATACTGCGCAAAGGAAGATCAGCGTTCGAAGCTTCGCGCAAGCGCGTCACGACCTGAGTCGCCAACAGAGAGTGGCCGCCGAGATCGAAAAAGTTTTTGTTGACGCCGACGTGGTCCAACCCGAGCACCTTAGCCCAGACGCCGGCGACTAGCTCCTCGAGGGGCGTGCGCGGCAGGACATCCACTTCATTTTGGTCACGACCCGGCGCGGGCAGCGCGTTGCGATCAAGCTTGCCGCTCGGCGTTAAAGGAAACTCGTCAAGGAGAACGAAAGCGGACGGGATCATATAGTCAGGCAGCTTCTCTTGTAAGAACTGCCGCAATTCCTGCGACGCGAGAGCGTGCGCCGCAGAGTCCGGCAGGACATAGGCGACGAGTTGCTGGTTGCCGCCGTCCTCACGGATCAGTGCCAGCGCGTCTCCGACTTCGTGATGCTGCCGAAGCGCGGTCTCGATCTCGCCGAGTTCAATGCGGAAGCCGCGCAGCTTGACCTGGTGATCGATGCGACCAAGAAACTCTATCGCGCCTTGCGGAAGAAGACGGCCTAGGTCGCCTGTTTTGTAAAGTCGCGCGCCCGGCTCGTCGCTGAATGGATCAGGGACGAACTTCTCCGCTGTCAAATCTGGCCGGCCAAGGTAGCCACGCCCAAGCCCACGCCCACCCACGTACACCTCGCCGGTCGCTCCATATGGCACTGGCTGCATCCGCTGGTCCAGCAGGTAGATTTGCACGTTGGCGAGCGGCCGCCCGATGGGCACGTTGCCATGCGTGGTTCCGTAATCGCTGCCGCGCTCGCAGTCCCAACTACTCGCGTCGATCGAGACTTCAGTCGGGCCATACAGGTTGTGTAAGTCGGCATCGAGCCTCGCGTAGAACCGCTCTTGCAAGTCGAGCGGCAGCGCCTCGCCACCACAGAAGACCCGTTTTAGGCTCTTGCACTGCGCAAACCCTGGCTCGTCTAACATGACACGCAGCATCGAGGGGACGAGTTGGAGCGTTGTCACCCCGCGCCGCGTGATCTCCTCCGACATGTAAGCCGCGTCCTGGTGACCCTCCGGCTTCGCCAGCACGATCTTCGCACCGGTCATGAGCGGCACGAACAACTCCCAGATCGATGCGTCGAAGTTGAAGACGGTCTTTTGTAGCACGCTGTCGTCAACTTCGAGCGGGTATGCCGACTGCATCCAGAGCAGGCGGTTGCAGATCGCGCCGTGCGGGATCATCACGCCCTTGGGACGACCCGTCGAGCCTGACGTGTAGATGACATATGCGAGATTGTCGGGCGTCGCGACCTGGCCCATTTCTTCCGCGACTTCACCGCACTCGCTATCGACGCAAATCGTCTTTACCTCGATACCAGTCACCACATGGACCAGTGGCTCGACCGTGAGAAGGATTCTCACGCGCGCGTCTTCGAGCATCATGAGCAGACGCTCCCGCGGTAGTGAAGGATTCAAAGGCACGTAGAAGCCGCCGGCCTTGAGCACGGCGAGCAGCGCGACGACCATCTCGGGGGATCGCTCGAGCAGCACTCCCACCGCCACCTCTGGTCCAACTCCTTCAAGCTGCAGCCGTCGCGCCAGTTGATTCGCCCGCTGGTCCAACTCCTCGTAAGTAAACTGCCCCTGCCCCCCTTCAAACTCCAATGCCACCCGCTCCGGCGTGCGCGCTGCCTGCGCCTCGAACAGTCTGTGCAGGAGCTTTTCCTGCGCAAAGTCAGCGGAGGTATCGTTGAGCGTGTGAATCAGGAGTTCGCGCTCATCGTCGCCTAAGATCTCCAACTCGCCGACGGGTGCCTCCGGCGTCGCCAGCACACTAGCGAGAAGCGTTTCGTATTGATGGGCAAGACGCTCTAAGGCGTCGGCATCGTAAAGTGCACTCTCGTAACGATGAGTCAGGACGAGCGAGCCGTCCCGCAGCTCGCAGTCGAGCTTGAGATAGAAGCGGTCAACAACCGCGCGGCGTTCACAGAGCGAGAAGGTTACGCCATCCGCGGCGACCGGCGCGGACGCCGGCATGAACTCGAAGCAGTACGGGAAGAACTGTCCGCCACTCGCGTTCAACAAGTCGCCGATAGCCTTTTCCCAGACGAAGCACTCCTGCCACTCAAAAAACTCGCTCTTCGCCTCCTCAAGACTGCGCAGAATCTCGGGCAGCAGCGAGCTCTGATCGATGTGCGAGCGGATGGGCAGGTGTCTTGCGAACAACCCGAGCGCCCCTTCCAACTCCTCATCGGTTCTTCCGTCAAAGACAGTTCCGACAATCGTGTCTGGCTGCCCCGTCCAGCGGTGCAGGAGAATTTTCCAGCAGGCGAGGAGCAGGGTCTGGAGGGCGGAGTCGTGCTTTTGTGCGAGCTTTTCGAGCGCACTTACAGACTCCGGTTCGATAGTCAACCGGAACGAGCGAATGTCGGACTGCTGCGGCGCACCGGTCTCACGCTCGAACGGCAGACGCAACGTGAGAAGAGCCGAGTAATCCTGATCGCGCCAGAACTTAACACCCTCCGTTGCATCACCCGACTCAAGCAGATCATTCAGCCATTCCGAGACGACGACATACTGCACAGACTCGTCTTCATCCGCGCGCGTCGCGTAAGAGTTGGCCACCTCGCGCGCGAGATTATTGAGCGATACGTTGTCGGCGCTGAGAGAAGGCAAGCTGATGAGCAGCACGTGTCTCTCAGAGGCGAGCTTGATGAGCGCGAGACGCAACGGCAACTCACCTGCAAGTCCGGCTGACGCCGAATCGTTCGCATCGAACAGCAGTTTTATTTCCGCTTCCTGCTGCGAACGTTCGACCCCGCTCAAGTCATACTCGTCCCAAATGGCGCGGCCTTCGGCGATAACCTGAAGCGGCGCGTTCATCCCTTGCGGGCGTGGGAAAGTAGTAGATAGCACTTCGTGTCTTTCGACGACCTTCTGTAACGCCGTCCTGAGCAGCGCCGTGTCGAGATGGCCTTCGATACGCACGCTACATTGCGCGCAGGCAGTGTGTTGTTGCAGCGACCAGAGGCGTTTCTGCTGCGGCGAAAGGCGAAAGCCTCGCGTGGTAGTTTGCTGTTGCATAGCTTTGCTCAAAGTCGGTACTCCGCTTGGATCGGGTCAGTACAGGGAGCGATAGCGACCTGGTCAGTGATCAGCATTACCAGGTCGCTACCGCTCCCTGTACTGACCCGATCCAAGAAACCGTCCTGGGGATATTCCCGGCGAGTGGCTATCTCTGTCGTGCAACCTTCAACATCTGGCGGCGTTTTTCTTTGAGGCCCGCGCGCTCAGACAACAGTTGCTCCCTGTCGGCGCGCGCGAGCAACTCCACGAGCGTGCTCAATCTGATCTGGGGGTGGGCCATCGCCTCGCGCAACACGATTTCGAAGTGGTTGAGGAGACGCGCGACTGTCGAGGTGTCGAAGAGGTCTGCGTTGTACTGCAAAGCCACCCCGAGACCATGCTCGCCGACCTCGACGTTGAGCGTCAGGTCGAACTTGCCAAGATGTTCGCCGAGGGGCAGCGTGCGCAGTTCGAGTCCAGGCAGTTGCGGAATTGCTGTCTGTTGGCTGACGAAGTCGATGATCGCCTGGACCAGCGGCGGGCGAGATGGATCTCGCGGCGGCTGCAACTCCTCAACGAGCTTGTCGAACGACACATCCTGATGTGCGTAAGCGCCCATGGCTGATTCGCGCACGCGCGCAAGCAGTTCGGAGAAAGTGGGGTCGCCGGAGAGACGCGCGCGGATCACCAGCAGGTTGATAAAGAAGCCGATCAGTCCCTCGGTCTCGAGCCGGTTGCGGCCTGCTATATTCGATCCGAGGTTGATGTCGTCCTGACCAGTGTGACGATGAAGGACCACGAGGAACGCCGCTGCCAGCGTCATAAACAGCGTCACGTCTTCCTTCCGGCTGAGCGCGCGGAGTTCGTCGTAGAGCGCTGTCGGGACAGCGAACGACTCTTTTCCGCCGCGGTAGCTCTGTACGGCTGGACGCGGGCGATCGGTAGGCAGTTGAAGGACTGGTTCACAGCCCGCCAGTTCTTGGCGCCAGTAGGCAAGTTGCCCTTCGAGCACGTCGCCCGCAAGCCAGTTCCTCTGCCACACAGCGTAGTCTGCATACTGCACGTTCAACTCTTCCAGCGGCGATGGACGGCCCGCGTGGAACGCGTCATAGAGCGCCGCGAACTCGCGCACGAAGAGACTCAGCGACCATCCGTCGGCAGCAATGTGGTGCAGCGTAACGAGAAGTGCATGCTCCTCGTCGCCAAGTCGCAGCAGACGCGCGCGCACCGGCAAATTCTTTGCGAGGTCGAACGGGCGGTGCGCCTCCTCGCGCGCACGGCGCTCCACTTCATCCTCGCGTTCGGACTCAGACACGTCGCTCAGGTTTGTGACTGGCAGCTCGAGTCGCGCGTTTGAATGAATGGTCTGCACAGGCTCACCGTCCACAGTCGTGAAGGTCGTTCGTAAGACTTCGTGGCGACGGACAATCGCATCGAGTGATCGTTCAAGCGCTACAACGTCGAGCGCACCTGAGAGGAGCACTGCGATTGGAATGTTGTAGACGGGATTGGCAGGCTCGAGTTGTTGGAAGAACCATAGCCGCTGCTGTGCGAAGGAGAGCGGCAGTTTGCCATCGCGTGGAACTGGAACGATGGGTTGCTCGTGCGCGCCACCGCCCGCACGCGCGAGTCTTCCGATCGTCTCGCCGAGTCCCGCTACCGTCGGCGTCTCGAAAAGCAGGTTCAAGGACGCCTCGACGCGGAAGGTCGAACGCAGGCGCGAGTTGAGACGGACGGCAAGCAGCGAGTGTCCGCCGAGATCGAAGAAGTTGTCGTGAATTCCGACCTGCCTGACGTTGAGAATTTCCGCCCACATGCCCGCGAGGAGTTCTTCGATAGCATTGCGCGGTGCAACGAAATTTCCCCCTGCTGTCATGCTCACCGCGTCGAGCGGCGGCAGCGACCGCCTGTCAACTTTACCGTTTGGCAGCAGCGGCAACTCTTCGAGCGGCACAAACGTGACGGGCACCATGTATTCGGGCAGTGTCTCTTCAAGGAACGCGCGCAGGTCGCCGCCGGTCGGCTCTTCGCCTGTACCGTTGAGGACGTACGCTGCGAGACGTGGCCCAGCGGTCTCGTCCTCGTAAACGACTACCACGGCTCGGCTCACCGCGGGGTGACGTTCGAGTGCGGCCTCTATCTCGCCCAGCTCGATACGAAAGCCACGCAGCTTCACTTGATGATCGGCGCGTCCCAAAAACTCCAGTGTCCCGTCGGGCAACTGGCGCGCGAGATCGCCTGTTCGATAAAGGCGCGCGCCCGGTTCTGTCGAGAACGGATCGGGCACAAACTTTTCAGCCGTCAGACTGGAGAGGTGGTGGTAACCGCGCGCAAGCCCGACACCGCCGACGTAAATCTCGCCCGGCAGTCCTAAAGGCACGGGCCGTTGATAAGCGTTGAGCAAGTAGACACGCACGTTCGCGAGTGGACGGCCGATGGGTACGACGCGGTGTTCGCTGTCGCTTTGGCACTGCCAGGACGTGGCGTCAATCGAGACTTCAGTTGGCCCATAGAGGTTGATGAGTTCGGCGTCGTGCAATTGGAAGAATCGCGCCTGCATTTCTCCCGTCAACGCTTCGCCGCCGCAGAACAGGCGCTTGAGAGACGAGCACTTTGCAAATCCCGGCTCGTCGAGCATCACCTGGAGCATCGAGGGGACGAGTTGGAGCGTCGTCACGCCGTGCAATGCAACCGCCTCTGCGAGGTACGCGCTGTCCTGATGTCCGCCCGGTCGCGCCATGACCAGCGTCGCCCCGCTTATGAGGGGCACGAAGAATTCCCAGATCGAGGCGTCGAAACTGATCGAGGTCTTCTGAAGTAGCCGATCGTCTGCGCCGAACGGGTAAGCCCATTGCATCCAGAGCAGGCGGTTGGCGATAGCACGATGCGAAATCATCACGCCCTTTGGCACTCCGGTCGAGCCCGACGTGTAGATGACGTATGCGAGGTTGTCAGGCGTGGCGGGGTGGTCCACTTTATCGTTCATATCGTCACTTGCCTCACGGTCGAGACAAATCAAAGGAAGCCCATGAGCGGACAGCGATGCTTCCAGATGAGTTTGAGTGAGCAACAGCGCTGGGCGTGAGTCGCGAAGGATGAGACCGATCCGCTCTGCTGGGTAGGCTGGGTCAATGGGAACGTAAAAGCCACCGGCCTTCAGCACGCCGAGCAGCGCCACCACCATCTCGGGCGATCGCTCGAGCAGCACTCCCGCTGCCACCTCTGGTCCAACTCCTTCAAGCCGCAGTCGCTGCGCCAGTTGATATGTGCGCTGGTCCAACTCCTCGTAGGTAAGGTGGCCCCCTTCCCATTCCAGTGCCACGCGGTCCGGTGTGCGCGCCGCTTGCTCCTCGAACAATCTGTGCAGGAGCTTCTCCTGCGGGAAGTCAACACGCGTCTGGTTGAACTCGTAAACGACTCGACGGAGTTCTTCTTCGCTCAATATTTCCAACCCGCCGGCTGGTGCTTCCATGTTCGCTACAGCGCTTTGGACCAAAGCCTGGTACTGCCCCGCAATTCGCTCTACCTCGCTCGGATCAAAGGCGCCCGCATCGTAGTGAAACTCCGTCCACATGTTTTCGTTCTCGGCGACGCAGGAGAGAAGCAGTCGAAAACGATCTGTGCAGGCGTAACTACGCGTGACGGCGAGCGTCACGCCGTCTGCGTCGAACGGCTCAGGCGCTTCGTGGAACTCAAAGCAGAATGGAAAGTAGCGATCTTCGACCGGTACGCGCGGCGCGATCAGTTCCCACGTGAAGCACTCGTGCCACTCACCTGCGGCCCGCGACGCTTCATCAGTCACCGAAAGCAACTGAACGAACGATGTGCCTTCGTCTACTGAAACGCGGAGCGGCAGGTATTTCGCGAATGGACCAAGCGCGCTTGCCAACTCTTCATCCGAGCGACCGTCGCATCCCAACCCCAAAACGAACTCCCGCTCACCGGAGAGACGGGCGAGCAAAGTTTGCCAACATGCGAGCAGCACCGCGGAGACCGTCGTCGCTTGACGTTCAGCCACCATTGCGACGTCGGCGAAAGTCTCTCGCAGCAGCAACGTGCGCACAATCCGCGGCGCAAATTCCGTTTTGTTCTCCGCGCGGCGCTCGACTGCAAGCGTCAGCGAAGGCAGTTCGGAAAGTTGCTGCGCGCGCCAGAACTCTCTTCCGACTTCCGCATCTTCCGACGCGAGCAACTCGTTCTGCCACTCAGCAAAGACGATGTATTGCGTGACCTCGTCTTCATGCTTTGCACCGCGCGCAGCGTACGCGCGGCCCAACTCGCGCACGAAGTTGTCTAACGCTGCTCGATCGGCGCAGAGCGTCGGGAGCGCCAGCAACAGAAGGTGCTCGTCTGCTGCGAAGCGTTGCAGCGAGACTCGCAGCAGTGGTCCTGCTTCCAGGTCGAAAGGTTCGAGGCCAAACTCCTCGTACGGCTGCTCGCCTTCGAGTCCACTTACGTCACCGCACTCAAACGAGAAGCCGGCGACTTCGGCAACAGTCTGCAGCGAGGTCATCATGCTCACCGGTTGCGTGAAGGTCGTGCGCAGTATCTCGTGGCGTCGCACCACGTCTTCGATCGCCGTCCTCAACTCCCCAACGTCGAGCCGCCCCTTGATACGCACCGAACACTGCGCGCGGTAAGGCGACTGGTGCGCCGCCTGCTCGAGGCGCCAGACGTGCTCCTGCTGGGGTGACAGCCGAAACCCTTCGATCACTTGATTGGACATACTCTTCTCAACTCCGCTAGAGGCTTTGTCTCAAAGTAGGAATTGCACTTGGATCGGGTCAGTACAGGGAGCGTTAGCGACCTGGTCCACTATGGAATGCTGATCACTGACCAGGTCGCTCCCTGTACTGACCCGATCCAACAATGATGTCTGACTCTTGAGGCAAAGCGCTGCTAGATGTCCTGGCGTGTGTAAGGCTCGCCCATGGCCGTGAGAATCTTGCGCGTGCCGACAAACGGGTTGCGACCGTGCGCTACGAGCATGTTGTCGAGCAGTAGCACGTCACCCACCTGCCAGGGGAAAGCGACCATCTCTGCTTCGTAAGCACGGCGCAGTTCCTCAATCGTTTCGTCCTCGATGGGCGTGCCGTCGCCGTAGTAGCTATTGAAGGGCAGGCCCTCTTCACCAAGGTCTGATAAGAAGAGCCGGCGCAGCTCAGGCTCAAGACTCGACACATGCCAAAAGCCGATGTGATTGAACCAAACCCACTCGCCCGTCTTCGGGTGACGCGTGACGGCCGGACGCCGCTGACGTGTGCGCAAATGGTTCTCGTCAATCCACTCAAACTCAACGCGCGCGGAAGGGAGATACTCCTCCAACTCTTTCTTGTCGGCGACGTGGAATGAGGTCTGCCACGGCAGGCCAAAGCCGCCGCCGAAATTGCGCAGCAGTGTCCAGCCGCCTTTGCGCTCGAAGCGATCTCTCGTCTCCGGCGAGATGCGCTGTAAGACTTTGCGCACGTCGCCGATCGGCGTTTCCCCGCCCTGCTCCGGCGGTGTCACGCAATAGAAGAGAATCTTCATGGGCCATGTCATGACGTAGCACAGCTCGTTGTGGATGGAGATAGATCGCTCGGGTGGAAATTCGGTCGACGTGTAAACCTTGTCGCCCATCCTGACGCGCGGTGTGGCGCCTTCCATGTACTCCATCAGTGGAAGCGAGATCGCGTTGATGAACTGCTCGAAATGTGTCTGGTCACTAAGGCCGAAGCCGCGGAAGAGGATGCCGCCCTCCTTGAGCAGCGTGCTCTCCATCCATTCGCGGTTGTTCCGGAGCCAGTCCATCAGGTCAACATCCTTGATATTCGGTTCAACGACGACGGGCAGTGCCTGTCCCGGACTTAATGTGCCGATGTTGACTAGGCTGTCCGGCGAAACGTTGATGGCCTTCGGTTGAACGAGCTTGCGCCGCGACGCCCACTTCTCTCTCGCCGGCGCGGTCTGTGTTGCGTTCTTCATCGCTTTCATCTCCTCAACTTCCTCATGCTTTGCACAAAAGTCCCTGCTTATTGATTCCTCTGTGCAACTTCCGGTGGATCAATTAACCACAGAGACACAGAGAACACAGAGGTTGCACAGAGAAGAGTGATCTCGTGAGATTTGTGCAAAGCTTCCTCCTCATGCTCCTCACTTCAACTGGCCGCCTTTGTACGACCCTTCTGCTTGACGGAGTCAAGTAGACGGCGGCGCGTTTCACGGAACCCGTCCTGTCTCGCCTCCTGCCGCTTTCGGTTCGCTTCGCGTACGATCGCGCGGAGGTCTTCCACAGTGGACTCGGGACGCGCCGCGAAGGTTTCAAGCAACTGCCCGACTAGCGCGAGCAGGCGTTTCCCGAATTCGGGGTTGAAGCGCCGTGCGTCATATTTGAGTTCGAGCTGGAGCCGATTGCGCGCGCTTGCAATGAGGTTGAGCGGATAGTCCACTTTCTCGACGAACTCAATGTCACGCACTCTTACCGGTCCGCTCCACTCCGCGACTGCATCGCGCGCCGGGTAATTCAGGAAGGTGATGAAGCTCTCAAAGAGAGGGGTTCCCGGCGGCACCTCGCTCCAGCGCTGCACCTCTGCGAGTGGGCTGTAGTCATACTGCTGTGCCTCAGACTGTCGCGCCTGCACTTCTTTAAGCCATGGCACGAGCGACTCATCGCCTGCGAGGCGAACGCGCAGCGGCAATGTGTTTATGAGCAGGCCGACCATCGTCTCCGCGCCACTGAGATCCGCGGTCCGGCCCGAGACGACGAAACCGAAGAGCACGTCGTCGCGCCCGCTCGCGCCACTCAGACACAAAGCCCAGGCTCCCTGGACCAGCGTGTTGAGAGTGAGCCGGTGACTGCGTGCGAACGCACGAAGGGCACCGGTAGCTTCATCAGATAGAGTCATCCGCTCAGCGACTCGCGTCTCATTCGGCGGAGACTGAGGTGGTGCGCTGTTATCGCCGAGACTCGTCGGCGCGTCGAAGCCGCGCAGCGTCTCGCGCCAGAACTCTTCGGCTGTGCCCAGGTCTTGCCGTTGCAGCCATTCGAGGTAGTCGCGATACGGCCGAGCCGGTGGCAGGTGCGGCTCCTCGCCTCGCGCGAGTGCGTCATAGCAAGTGAGGACTTCTTTGATGAGAATGGGATAGGACCAGCCGTCGAGCGCAATATGATGGCTGGACCAGACGAGTTGGTGCGTCTCTTCAGCAAGCCGAAATAAGGCCAGACGCATTGGTGGCGGTTGCGTCAGATCGAAACCGCGCGCGCGGTTGTCACGCACGTATTCGTCGAGCCGCGTACGCTGATCCATACCGGAGAGCGAACGCCAGTCAGCCTCGTCCCACGGCAGTTCAACCTCATGCTTCACTACTTGCAGCGGCTCAGCGAGGCCGCTCCAGAGGAACGCCGCGCGCAATATCGTGTGTCGCGCGAGGATCTCGCGCCAGGCACGTGCGAAGGCGTCGGTATCAAGTCTTCCTTCGATACGGCAACTCAGGTGCAGGAAGTAGTCATCCGTCTGCGGTCCTTGCAGCACGCGGAAGAGCAGCCCCTCCTGCAGTGGTGAAAGCGGGTAGATGTCTTCGACTGGTCCATACTCCGCGACGATGGCATCAACCGCTTCGGGTTTGAGACGTGCGAGTGGGAAGTCGGAAGGCGCAGGTGCGTTCGCCGCCTCGCGGCAATGCTGGAGAAACCCATGCAACTCGTTCGAATAATCGGCCGCCAGCGCGTCAATGGCCTCGCGCGTGAAGGCGTTTTCGCTGTATCTCCACGAAAGCTCAAGTCGTCCACCAACGACGCGGCCGTTGATCTCGAGCAGGTACGGCAGCTGCTCGCGCAGTGAGACGGCCGGGCCGCTCGACTCGGGCGCGACGCTGAATCTCGTCCCCGCGAGCAATTGATCGAACTGTCCGAGATAGTTGAACCTGATCTCGGCCTGCTCACATTGGGCCAGCTTCGCATCTCCGCGCAGGTAACGTAGTAGTCCGTAACCTATGCCGCGGTGCGGCACGTTGCGTAACTGTTCCTTGACGGCTGCCAACGAGTAGCCCGTATCGCGTGCCTCGCTGACGTCGAGTAGTACTGGGTACTGCGTTGTGAACCAGCCGACCGTCCGCGACGTGTCCGCATCGTCGAAGATCTCTTCGCGGCCATGACCTTCGAGGTCTACAAGCAGAGCGTAGGTGCCGGTCCAATTACCAACGGCCCGGACCAGCGCCGTCAAAAGCACTTCGTCAATCCGCGTGCGGGCGGCTTGCAATAGTGCCAGCGTCTCATCCTCTTCGAACCGCGTGGTGACGGCGCGCGCCGACTCATAAGTGTTCAGTCCTAGCGTGCTGTTTACGGGCAGGCGGGCGGACGTCGACTGAGGCCGCGCGAGCCAGTACCCACTCTCCTTCGCCAACTCTTCCGAGCGTGCGTATTCGTCGAGGCGCTCTGCCCAACGCTTGAACGAGATCGTCTTGGCCCGGAGCGCCGGACTTTCACCGCGAATCAAAGCCTCGTAACAGGTTTGCAGGTCTTCGAGCAGGATGCGCCATGAGACACCGTCAATAACAAGGTGGTGCGCGACGATGAACAGCCGGCCTGGACGATTCGCGCCGAGTTCAAACAGCACTATTCGCAACAGCGGTGGGTGCGACAAATCGAAGGCCGCTTGCATTTCCGCGGCGGCGCGCTCGATCGCGGCGGACTGCTCGTCTTCCGGCAGTCCTGAATAATCAATCCGCTCGACGTATGGTCCAACACTCAACTCGTCCGGCGCGGCGTTAAATTGCTGCCAGCCATCTTCGCTTTGAACGTAGCGCAAACGTAGTGCGTCGTGGTGCGCGAGCAGTTGTGCCACGGCCTGCTCGAGCATCACGTAATCGAGCGACGGCTCAGTCGTTAGCAGCACTGCCTGATTGTAGTGATGCGTGTCGGAGAAGTTTTGCTCGAAGAACCAACGCTGAATCGGCGTGAGCGGGACAGGGCCGCTGGCTGGTCCATAAGACTCGTCAGCCGCACTCGTCGCATCAACGACGGGGGCGAGTTCCGCCACCGTCTGGTGCTGAAAGATCTGCCGGGGCGTGAGCCGGATGCCCGCCAGACGAGCACGCGAGACGACCTGAATGCTGAGGATCGAATCGCCGCCCAACTGGAAGAAGTTGTCGTTGGCGCCCACCATCTCAACACCCAACACGGTGGACCAAATCTTCGCGATCACCTGCTCGCTGCGTGTGCGCGCAGCGACGAAATCCTGTTCCGACTTGACCCTTTCGAGCGCGAGCAGCGACTTCCGGTCCACCTTCCCATTTGGCGTGAGCGGCAGCGCGTCGAGCGTCACGAACGCGTGCGGGATCATGTAATCCGGCAATCTCTCTTTCAGGAAGGCGCGTAGCTCGGCGACTCCGGGATCCTTCGGCGCGGCGACGTACGCGACCAGGTTTTTGCTCTCGCCCTCTCTGATAGCCATCACCAACGCAGCAGCAACATCCGGGTGCTTCGCGAGGGCTGCCTCAATCTCGCCGGGCTCGACGCGGAAGCCACGTATCTTCAGTTGATGATCGACGCGACCGAGATATTCCAGCGTGCCGTCAACGCGGAAACGCGCGCGATCGCCCGTCTTGTAAAGCCGTGCCCCGCCTCGCGTGCTGAACGTGTCAGGGACAAACCGCTCGGCCGTGAGTTCTGGTCTGTTCAGATAGCCGCGCGCCAGTCCTGCGCCGCCGACGTACATCTCACCCGGCACACTCACGGGCACCGGCTGCATGCGCTTGTCGAGAACGTAAACCTCCAGGTCGGGGATCGGCCTGCCGATAAGACTTCCCGGTGCTTGCCGGACATGCTCCTCGTTGAGAGGTTGATAAGTGACGTGGACCGTCGTCTCCGTGATCCCGTACATATTCACGAGCTGCGGCTCGGTATCACCGTACATCTCGACCCACGGCAGCAGGCTGCGCAGCTCGAGCGCCTCACCGCCGAAGATCACCGCGCGCAGTGCGTGGCGCGCACCCGACGACGCACCTTGGGCCACGTGGATGAAGTGGCGGAAGGCCGAAGGTGTCTGGTTGAGAACTGTCACCCGCTCGCGACATACCAGTTCGTAGAAGGCTTCCGGGGAGCGACTGATCCAGTACGGCACGACGACAAGACGGCCGCCGTAGAGCAGCGCGCCCCAAAGTTCCCAGACTGAAAAGTCGAAGGCGTAGGAGTGAAACATGGTCCACACGTCTGTGGCGCTGAAGTCAAACCAATGCTGTGTGGCGCTGAATAAACGAAGGACGTTGCTGTGTGTCACCTGCACGCCCTTGGGGTTGCCTGTTGAGCCCGACGTGTAGATCACGTAGGCCAGGTTATCGGGCGTGCTTCGGTGTTCGAGGTTCTCGCCGCTCTCTCTTGCGAACGTGTCCTCGTCGTCAATGAAAACTGCCGGGCACGGGAGGTCGGACAGCTCGGCCGCCAGACTCCGCTCGGTGAGCAACAACGCGGCGCCAGCATCAACAAGCATGAAGCTCAATCGCTCTTTCGGTTGCGGCGGGCTGAGGGGTACGTAAGCGCCGCCCGCCTTGAGAACCGCGAGCAGTCCCACCACCATGTGGGCTGAGCGTTCAAGATAGACACCGACCAGAGTCTCAGTTCCGACACCAGCGTTGCGCAGGTGGCGCGCGAGCTTGTTGGCGCGGGCGTTGAGTTCGCCGTAAGTCAGATGCTCTGCTTCGAACGTGACGGCCGCGGCGCCGGGTGTGCGCGCCGCATGCTCCTCGAAGAGTTGATGCAGACAAAGGGCCGGTATGTCAGCAGCGCGTTCTTCATTCCACTCATACACGAGTTGGTGGCGCTCAGCCGGTTGCAGCAGAGGCAGGTCAGCGATCTTCGCGTACGGGTCGGCGACGACTGCTTCGAGCAGCCTGCGCAGGTGCTCCGACATGCGCTCGATCGTGGCCGCGTCGAACAGCTCGGTGCTGTATTCGAAGAAACACTCCAGGCCACGCGCTGTTTCTTGCATTGTGAGTAGCAGGTCGAACTTCGCCGTGCCGCCATCGATTTCAAGCGGGCTGGTGATCAGTTTAGGCGCCTCCAAAGGCTCGGCCGGCGCGTTCTGCAAGGTCAAGGCCACCTGGAAGAGCGGCGTATAACTCAGACTGCGCTCCGGTTGCAGGCGCTCGACCAGCATCTCGAAGGGCACGTCCTGATGCGCGTAGGCTCCGAGCGTGACTTCGCGTACGCGGTCCAATACGTCGCGGAACTTCGGGTCGCCCGAGAGATCTGTGCGCAGGACAAGCGTGTTGACGAAGAGACCGATGAGACGCTCTGTCTCAGCGTGACTGCGCCCGGCGATAGGCGTCCCAACGACTATGTCTTCCTGCTCGGTGTAGCGATAGAGCAGAACGTTAAAGGCGGCGAGCAATGTCATGAAAAGCGTGCACGACTCCCGCCGGCTCAAAGATTCAAGCGACGCAAAAAGTTTCTGATTGAGAGTGAAGTGATGCTTAGCGCCCCGATAGTTGAAAACAGCCGGGCGCGGCCGGTCGGTGGGCAGTTCCAGCAGTGACGGCGATCCGCCTAACTGCCTGGTCCAATAGTCGAGCTCGCGCTCGAGCACCTCGCCTCGCAGCCAGCCGTGTTGCCACACAACGTAGTCAGCGTACTGCAATGGGAGCGGCGAGAGCGGTAACTTCTCACTCGAGGAGAAAGCGCGGTAGCACGCCATCATCTCCCGCACGAAGACGCCGCTGGACCAACCGTCCGAGATGATATGGTGCATCGACACGAGTGCGACGTGCTCGCGCTCATCGAGGCGCCACAGCTTTACACGCAGCAATGGACCACGTGCTAGATCGAATGGACGACCCAACTCTGCCGCAGCCCCGCGTCGTGCTTCTGCTTCGCGCTCGTCTGCAGGTAACGCGCTCAGGTCCTCGAGAGCGAACGGCGCCTCTGCCGTTGGCGCAATAAACTGCATGGGTTCGCCGTCGACTTGCCTGAAGGTAGTGCGCAGACTCTCGTGCCTTCGGACGATCTCACGCAGCGCATGCTCGAGCGCCTCGACGTTGAGCGTGCCCGACAGGCGCACCGCAGCGCCAACATTGTAGAAGGCGTTGCCCGGCTCTAGCTGGTCCAGAAACCAGAGACGCTGCTGCGCAAACGAGAGCGGATGTTGCGTGCCGTGTGCGACGGGTTTGAGCGGTGGCGCGGCGGACGTTGATGAAGACTGCAAGGCGACTTCGACCCACTCGGCCATTCCCGCGACTGTGGGCGTTTCGAATATGTGGCGCAGCGGTATCTCGACGTGGAAGGCAGTGCGCACGCGCGCGATGACCTGCGTCGCGAGAAGCGAGTGACCACCGAGCTCGAAGAAGTTATCGTTGAGACCGACACGCTCGACGCCGAGCAAATTGGACCAGACACCGGCCAGGACTTCTTCAACAGGCGTACGCGGCGCGGTTGGCTCATCGGCGTCAGATCGCGAAGGAGGTTCGGGCAGGCTGCGGCGGTCGACCTTTCCGTTCGGCGTTAGTGGTAGCGCTTCAAGTAACACGAAGGCCGAAGGCACCATGTAATCGGGCAGACGCTCTTTCAAGTAGCTGCGCAAGTCCGACTCTAAACGGCGGACGTCCGCATCGTGGGGAACGACGTAGCCAACCAATCGCTTCTCGCGTCCGGCATCCTCGCGTGTGATGACGACAGCTTCGCGCACGCCCGAGTGCAGACCGAGCACAGCCTCGATCTCGCCCAACTCTACGCGGTAGCCACGTATCTTCACTTGAAAGTCGCGGCGTCCCAGAGGCTCGACGCCGCCGTCCGGCAGGTACCGTCCGACGTCACCAGTCCTATATAGAGTATCGCCCTCTCGGCCCGAAAAAGGATTGGTGATGAAGCGCTCGCGCGTCAGCGGCTCGTCGTCGAGATAACCGAGCGCGATATGCGGGCTGCGCAGGAAAATCTCGCCGGGCTCTCCGATTCCGCAGAGTTGATTCCTCTGTGTCAACACGAGCAGTTGCACGTCCTCGATGCCGTGTCCGAGGGGAAGAATCTCCTTGCCCTGCCCTGCTTCGTTGCTAACGACGTGATAACTGACTGCGCGCTGCGTCTCTGTCGAGCCGTAATAGTTGATGCAAGTGACAGCCGGCGCCATGCTCCGCATTCGTGCGACGTCGCGCTTCGTGAGCACATCGCCGACGAGGAAGATGTAGCGCAGCGACGTGACCGCGTCAGTGGGATCGCCTTCCGTCAGCAGTTGGCCCATCGCCGGCGTCAGGTGCGCGATGCTAATGCTTTCGCGCTTCATCCACTCAGCCATGCGCCCCGGTACCGGAATGTCTTCGGGGTCGGGGATGCACACGCTTGCACCCAGTTGCAGCGGCGTGAAGACGTCACGATGCAGCGGGTCGTGCGCGATACCCGAGAGCAGCGAGAAGCGATCTGACTCGTTGAGCCCGAACGTGCGCTCGAGCCAGGGAAGGAAGTGCGTCAGTGAACCGTGTCGTCCGAGAACACCTTTCGGCGTTCCCGTCGATCCGGAGGTGAACGCGACATACGCGAGGTCGTCCGGACCGAGGCGAATGCCGGGATCTTCCATTGCGTGCTCCGCGAAGAGGTCAGCGGCTGTGCGACGTGGAAGAATGACGCGGCAACGGATGCCCGCGCTGTCGAGGTGTGCGGCCAGTGTGGGCGAGATTTCGCCAGCCGCCTCTAACTGTATCCACGCACTCGGCTGGGCCACCTTCATGCAGGCGATGTGGTGTGCAGCCGGGTAAGCAGGATCGAGTATGACGAAAGCGCCACCAGCCTTGAACACGCCGAGCAGTGCCCAGACGAGCGGCGCGCTGCGGTGTGCGTAGATCGCCACTCGGTCGCCTGGCATGACTCCACCCGCAATCAGGTGCCGAGCCAACTGACTGCTGCGCGCATCCAGGTCGCCGTAATTCCAGGTTTCGTGCTGGTCCGTCACGGCCAGGTTGAATGGCGCCCTGCGCGCATGTGCTGAGAAGCGCTCCGGCACGCTTCCAAGCCATTTGTCGCTGAGCGCGGCGGTCGGATCGGGCAGGACCATCGCCGCGCCTCGCGTAACGAGTGAAAACTCGTCGAGCCTCGCGTCGGGCCGCTCCACGATCTGTTCCAGTAAATGGACGTACTGTCCCAGCGTCTCGGCCATCCGCTCGCACGAGAAGAGATCTGAGTTGTAGACCAGTTCGCAGTCGATGCCGTCAGCCTCATCTTTCACGTAGACCGTCAGGTCAAACTTCGACTCGACTTCGGGCGGCGCGAGCAACGCGGCGTTCAAGCCGGGCAGCTCAATCTTCGTTGCCGGAAAGTTGAGCATGTTGAAGTAGACTTGGAATAAGGGCGTGTGGCTCAGGCTGCGCTCGGGCTGGACCACTTCGAGCAGTTTTTCGAACGGCAACTCCTGGTGCGCGTAAGCGCCGAGCGTCACCTCGCGCACGCGGGCGAGCAACTCGCGAAACGTCGGATTCCCCGAGAGATCCGTGCGCAGCACGAGTGTGTTGACGAAGAATCCGATGAGGTTTTCGAGTCCAGCCTGGTTGCGCCCAGCGATGGGCGTTCCGACGATCACGTCCTCCTGTCGCGTCTGCCGAAGCAACAGAGTCTTGAAAGCGGCGAGCAATGTCATGTAAAGCGTCGTGCCCTCGGCACGGCCCAGACTCTGCAGCGCTGCGCTCAATTCAGGTGACAGTCGTGTACTCTGCCGCGCGCCTCTGTAAGTCTGCACGGCCGGGCGAGCGTAATCATCGGGCAGTTCGAGGACGGGCAGCGGGCTCGCGAGCTGGCGCTTCCAGTAGGCGATCATCGCGCGCCCGACCTCGCCGTTGAGCCGCTCGCGCTGCCACAGCGCGAAGTCCGCGTACTGTATCGGGAGCTCGGCGAGGGCTGCGTGTCTGTCGCTAACGAACGCCGAGTAGAGCGACATCACTTCGCGGACGAGTACGCCAACAGACCACCCATCCGAAACGATGTGGTGCATCGAGAGCAGCAGCACATGCTCACTCGGTGACATGCGCAGTAACGTTGTCCGCAGAAGTGGTCCATCTGATAGGTCGAACGGTGTTTGGGCGTCCTGGCGGATGTGACGCTCAAGCTCATCTCCATCCTCCAGTTCAAGGACCGGCAGTAACACCTCTGCGTTCTGCGCGATAGTCTGCACGGGCTCGCCGTCCAACTCAGCGAAGGTAGTGCGTAGCGACTCGTGTCGCCGCACCACCTCATTGAGGCTCTGCTCCATTGCCTGCTCGTTGAGCGTGCCCGTCAGCCGCACCGCGGCCGACATGTTGAACGCGGCCGTGCCCGGGTCCAATCGTTCGAGCAGCCACAGGCGCTGTTGTGCGTAAGAGCTTGGAATTACGAAAACGTCTTCGGTCATCGCTTGAACTATCTTTGCGTGGCTGTCGTCGTTTTGAAGTGCGGGAGGATGAGCCCGAGCAGGAGGGCCACAGGCAATAACAATATCGATGTCATTTTTAGTGTTAGCGCCGATATGAGGAGGTAGACCAACGGTACGAACAGAATGACGCCCGGAATGGCGCAAGCCAGGACCACGGCCACGCTTCCCGCCGAACGTCTCCACACCTTCCAGGGCCCTGTCCAGATTGCGAAGGCGGCGAGCGCAATCAACAGCGGCCAGGTGAACAGGTAACTGCCGCCCGGCAGAAACACGCTCGTGAGCACGAGCAACAAGAGCCACCACGCGAGCGCGCCTGCCACAAGTTCTTCTGCGCGCACCCACCCAAAACCTGCGTAGACGGCCGCAGTAGCTGCGACGGCTAAGACCACGAGGCCGAGCACGTAGAGATTGCTGCGCGGTGTGTCGCCCGGCGCGATAACGCCCGCGCCGCCCTCGAGTGTGTATGCGAGCCACGATCCGATAGCCGTTATGGCTGCCACAGCGATCAGGCTTAAAAGCAGACTCAGAAAGCCCGCAGCCACACCCGCCGGGCTCAGCGTCTTCTTGCGCCAACCCATCACTCCGATCGCCGCAGACAGCAACGCGATCACCGTGGTCAGCGGCATCACCCAAACCTCGCGGTAACGGATGAGCGCCATTCCCGGCATGTTGAAGTAAACGGCGTCGCCTTTGGCCGTGTGCGTCGCGCCCAGGTTCCCGAAGTGGTGCGCAAGTGCGAGCATGTAGGAGCCCATTTGCTGAAGGGTGCGGTCGCTCACATTTTCAAGGCTGTCGTTTGGCGAGTGATAGAAGCTGAAGCCGTTGACCGGTGCGAAGTTGAGACCTGCGTACCCAGCCTCTCTGAAGATGGTGAAGTCAGTGTCGTTCGGGAGTAGCTTGTAGGCGTCGCGCATCATTGAGTTCGCGAACGGCGGCGGTCCCGACTGGGCCATCTCGTCAATCAGCAACTCGTTACGCTCGCTCGTCTCGAACATCAGTACGGGTCCGCGGTTCCCCCGAGCGTCGAAGTTCAACACCAGCCCGACGTCCTTGCTCCAGGGATGGTTGTAGACGAATGCTTTCGCGCCCATCAATCCCAACTCTTCTCCGTCCGTGAAAAGAGCGATCACGTCGCTGCTCGGAGGCGTGCCGGCCTTGAGAGCGCGAAGCGTCTCGATCATGGCCGCGACCGCGAGACCGTCGTCTCCTGCGCCGGGGCTATGCGGGACGGTGTCGTAATGACCGACGAGCAGCACGGCCTTGCCGCTGCCTGCGCCCTTCATCCTCGCGAGGATGTTCGTCACGACCTTCGTCTGTTGCACTTCCGTTTGCAGTCCCAGCGATCCCAACTGGGCCAGAAGATAGTCCCTCACCTCTGCCAACTCCGCCGAGCCCGACGGGTGCGGCTTCTGCGCGATGATCTTTAAGTGGTCCATCGCGCGCGCGGCAGAGAATTGCGTGAGCGGAACCGCCTGCGCCGGTTGCGCCTCAGGCAGCGCGAGTACGCCGAGCGCAAGCACCGCGCTCAGCACGATCGCTGCGACCGTCACGATGATCCAACCCGCGCCCGCCAACTTGACGCCAGCGGAGGCTCCCGTGGTGATGCCTTCCTGTAACTCTACGTCGACCATAAAAGTAAGACTTTTTGTGCCCTTGCACGAAAAGTGGTTTTCAACTAACTGATTCTTCCCTGCGATCTCTGCGTATCTCTGTGATCTCTGCGTTAACTATTGCTCGCGGCTACAGTTACGCAGAGATCGCAGAGAACAGTCGACAGCTCTGACGGTGCTCTATGAGCCGTGCGCTTCGACCCTGATGTCGCGTAGTGAACTCTCAATCAAGTCGCAAGCGACCGCTGCCGGGTCTGCCGCTCTCTCCTGCCGCAGGGCGAGGTCGCGGCATCGCATTCTTACCCCCGGCGTCATGATGCGGCGCAGCGACTCCGCGACCGGGCCGGGCTGCCAGCGGATCGAAGGCAGGTACTCACCCGCGCCTAGATTCTGTACACGCATACCATTGTCTGGGCGGTCGTAGCCGTAACCGAGCACTAGTTGAGGCACACCCGCCGTCAGACACTGGTTTGTAGTTCCCATCCCGCCGTGATGAATGATGGCGCCCATGCGTGGCATCGCGCTGGCGAAAGGCAGATACTTACACCAAAGAACGTTGTCGCGGAGGCCGCTCGGAACGGATTCCGGGAACTTCGTCACGAGGAGTGGCTTGAGCCCAAGGTTGGTACACGCCTCGGCGCTGGCCGAAAAGAAATCGATCTTGTACGCCTGGCTCGTGCCGTGCGTGATGAGCACGGTTGGCTTACCGTCAGCGAGGAACTCTTCGACCTCTTCCGACAGGCCGCCCGTCTCGATCCCGGGGTCATAAACAAATCCGACCGGCGTCACGCCAAAGATCCAATTCGGATCGTTGGGCGCAAACCACTCCGGCCACAGCCCCATAACCCATCTCGGCTGCTTCATCCATTCGCGCCAGTCACGCACCGGCCGAAGTCCGAGATAGGTACGATACTCGTTGAGAATGTCGCTCTCAGAGACATAGACCTGCTCGGTGAAGGGCAACTTCATCAGAAAGTAGGGTGCGGTGAAGATCGTCACGTAAGGAAGTCCCAACAACTCCGCTGTCATCTGGGCCATGAGGTTGAGGTTGTAGTGACTGATCAGAACCGTCGCACCGGGGCCGCGCCGCTCCTTGATGGTGTTGTAGATGTGCATGCAGATGTCGAGTATTCGCGGCCTGATGACGCTTCCGTCCTGCGACGGATTTACGACGAAGTCTTCTGCCGTCGGCTCGACGTGGCCCGGCCGTAACATCGACGCGAACTCGAAACCGTCACGCCTGACTTCTGCCTCGAACTTCGGCTCTGTTATAAACGTCACCTGATGCCCTCGCGAACGAAGCCCACGGCCGATCTGCATAAAGGGGTACAAGTCTCCGCCCGTCCCCTGTGTCATTAAAAGAGCTGTCCCCATCTCCCTTCTCCTATGTCGGTAGTGCGGCTCATAATCCTGTCATCCGCTGAAGACTTGCCTCAAGAGTCCAAAATCATTCTTGGATCGGGTCAGTAGCGACCTGGTCTGTGATCCGCATGCGATATTTTCTAATGATTCTTGACTCCAATCGTTTGACCAGGTCGCTACCGCTCCCTGTACTGACCCGATCCAATTGTGATTCCTACTTTTGAGGCAAAAGTCTTCAGCGGATGACAATGGCGTCAGCAGTGTGGCTGACATTCTGAATTGAGAACAGCGGCAATCCCATCTGCGCGCCCACACTTCGCAGTGAAACAGCGTCCGGCTCCGGCCTGCTCCGCAGTAGTAGTCCCGCGTCGAGCATCCACGGGAGCGCGTCGAGGGCGTTGGCATGTTCGCGCAGGTGTGTGCGGACGAGGCGTCCGACCGTAACGACCGGCTCTTCCTTCATGACCTCGATGGTCGCGCCGGCGGCATCGCGGTACTGGTCAGGGACGGCGACTTCCAAAGGAAAGATCGGATCGTCAAGCGCGAAAGTTCCGCGTTCGGTTAGCCGGACGGGGGTCGCCAAACTGAGAATGTGAAGATTCTCCAACCGTCCTTCCGGGGCACTCGCGGGGGACGTTCCCGTGAACGGAGTGATGAGTTCCCTGTACATCTCTTCCGAGCGCGGACCACGCCGGTACGGCGGCGGCTCGCCCCACTGCAACGTGCATAGACCCCAGTACTGGCGTGCGAAGACGCTCGCCTTAAGTGGCTCACGCGGGCCGTCCGCCGCGCGCCGGCAGTCCGCGAGAATGCTTTCGAGAATCTGGCAGTTGCTCGCCAGCGAGTATCTGTCCATGGCAACGGCATAACACCGCTCGCGGAGCTTCCGCGGCTCGCCACCTCGCAACAGCGAGACCAGGCGGTTTACGGCCTCCCACCAGTTGACCTTCACGCCCGATTTGGTAACGACAGTGCTGACCTTGTAGCCCGTCTCGCCGTCCATGATTGTGTCTTTGAGCCCGCCCCAGTTGGTGCCCACGACTGGGGTACCGCAGGCCAACGCCTCGATCTGCGAGAGCCCAAAGTTCTCGTCGTGGTGAAGTGTCATGTTGACCAGTACATCGGCGACTTGGTAGAGGCCGCGCAGATCTTCGAGACTCCTGCGGCCCAGGAAGCTCACACGATCTTCGGGAATGCCAAGCCGTCCGGCCGTCCGCTCCAGCGTCCTGGCGATACCAACGGTGAAGATGCCAAACTCCGGAAACGGATCATTGTACTCAGCGCCCACGATAACGAGACGCGACTCCGGCACGAGGCTGCGCAGCACGCTGAAGACGCGCAACAGCGTATGCACGTTCTTCTCCAAGGTCAGACGTCCCGAGTAGAGGAGTATCTTCTCTTCCGCGCCGAACCCGAGCTTTGTTTTGAGCGCAAGCCTTGACGCCTCGTCGAGCGGGCGATAGAAGTCCTCGTCGACGGTGAACGGCAGCAACCGCGTGAACGCGTTGTTGAAGAACTTGTTGGTGATCTCAACGTCGCCGGTGCAGTTGCCGACCAGTACGTCGCTCGTCTTAAAGAGGTGGTGGATCGTGATCAGGTTGGGCGCACCGCGCGACATGCTGCCATTCAGGAAGCAGACGTACGGGACGTACCGGCCGATGCCTTCCCTCACCTGAAGCACCATGTCGTCAATGGCGCCCAAGACCACGTCGGAACCGAGTAGTACTTCTTTCACGAGCTCCCGCTTCCTTTCCCGCGAGGCAACGCTGAAATCGGGCGGGTAGAAAATGACCTCGTGGCCCAATCGCCGCAGGACTTCGACCACGCCGCCGAAGATCGTGTTGAGACTATCCTGACTGCTGAACGTGCTGTGTGAGATGAATCCAACCTTCATGCAGATCCTCTCCGCGTCAGTGGCCCGCGCCGTTGCCGATGCACCAACTGAGCACTGCCATCGCGCTCGTCATTTTGTGCTCAGCCTGTCTGAAAGCGAGGCTCTGCGGGCCGTCGAGCACCTCGTCCATTACGTCATCGCCGCGCACCGCCGGCAGGTCATGGAGAAAGATGGTGCCCGAAGCTTTTGAGACGCGGGCCATCAGCGGTTCAGTGATACTGAAAGGCTTGAACTTCTCCTTCCAGTCCGGGTCCGCCTTCGGCACGCCCATCGTTTGCCAGCGCGTGGCATAGACCACGTCAACTCCCGCGGGCGCGTGGGCGATGTCGTGGTGCTGCTCGACTACGGCGCCGGTCAGTTGCGCGAACTTATCAACCTCCGCGAGCGTCGCGTACGGCAAGCCGTAACCCTCCGGCGTGACTACCGTCAACCGCATCCCCGGCGTCATCGCGACGGCCAGCGCGAGGGCCGCCGCCGAGTTGTTGCCCTCGCCGACGTAGAGGACGTGGGTATCTTGCAGACCCCCGAGCGCCTCGCTGATGGTGACAAGGTCGGCGACGGCCTGCGTCGGATGCTCGTTCTCACTCATCGCGTTGATGACGGCCATGCGATCTTGCGCCGCGAGGTCAGCCATCTCCCCGGCGCTGCCGTTGGTGCGCACAACCAGCGCGTCGAGAAAGCTTGATAGCACGCGACCTGTGTCACGCACCGTCTCGCCCGTCGCTATCTGCAAGTCCATTGGTCCATACGTGACGACTTCAGCACCGAGGCGGATGGCCCCGGCCGTGAAGGCAGTTCGCGTGCGGGTCGAGGTGCCGCGGAAGTAGAGGCCGACGATCTTTCCAGAAAGTGGCCTGCCGTTGCCGTTACGTTTTGTGGCAAAGTCGAGCGAGGTCTGCACCAACTCGGCCAGGTTGTCGGGCCCCACCTGGGCCAGCGAAATAAGGTGTCTCACAGTCTCAACTCCTTAATTTCTCTGTGCAACCTCTGTGTTCTCTGTGTCTCTGTGGTGTGTTTTGCTCGGAATTCATCAACCACAGAGACACAGAGAACACAGAGGTTGCACAGAGAAGAGGTCCTTCATGACGTTTTGTGCAAAGCTTAGCTGGTGGTAACTATTTCTCCCGCGGTCGTCGCGGCCGAGTACAAAAGGCGCTGCTGCACCGGCGCGGGCCAGAGGTGTTCGAGTTCGCCGAAGTGGCGCATCACCCACTCGTCTGAGTAAATCGTGTCGAGGTAACGCTCGCCGCGATCGGGCAGGATCGCTGCGCAGGTTGAGCCTGACGGTATGCGATGCTTGATGCGATCGAGCGCCATCAACACTGCGCCCGAGGAGCCACCGGCCAAAATCCCCTCCTGCCGCACGAGCCGGCGGCACCCAATGATGCAATCCTCGTCGGAAACATGGACACACTCGTCCACCATGTTGGGCCGGAAGAGGTCAGGACGCACTGCCGCGCCATGGCCGGGGATGAGTCGCTTGGACTTCACGTCACCGAAGATGACGCTCCCCTTCGCGTCAACGGCGATGACCTTTGTCTTCGCGCGCCGCGCGCGGAGATACTCCGAGCAGCCGCGGATAGTGCCGCACGTGCTGGTGGCGCAGAAGAGATAGTCGAGGCGTCCGTCCAGCTCGGTATAAATCTCATCCATCGTCCGGTGGTGGGCCATCGGGTTGAAGACATTCGAATACTGGTTGGGCCAGAAACTATTTTCGATGGAGGCCAGCAGTTCCTTGACGCGGTTGATGCGTGCCTGGAGGAACTCGCCCGTTTGCGGATCGGGTTCTGTGACCTGATCAATCTCCGCACCATAGACCTTGAGCAGGCGCATGTTTTGGGCAGTGGTCTTCGGGTCAACGACACATATGAACCGCAACCCGTAGACGGTGCAGACCTGGGCCAAACCGATGCCCATGTTGCCCGAGCTCGACTCGACGATTACCGTGTCGGAATTTATGAGGCCGGATTCGATGCCGTGATCGATGATGCTCTTGGCAGGACGGTCTTTGGTGCTACCGCCGGGATTGCCACCCTCCAACTTCACGAAGAGACGGAAATGGCTGTCCCTGAAAAGGTTCTTCAACTCCACCAGCGGGGTGTTGCCGATGGCCGTGAGAACTCCGTAACCGTTGGCCTTCTCTACCGATACGCTCCCGATCATTGTTCTCTACCTCCTCATCGATAAGGGCTGCCGTTCGCATGTGGCCGGCGCACTTAACGTGCGCGGAGTGGCGATCGCAGGTAGACACCTGGGTGCACTGTGCCAACTAACTGCCGTGCTCTTTGCCTGAAAAGTAGAAATCGCACTTGGATCGGGTCAGTACAGGGAGCGATAGCGACCTGGTCAAACGAGACCATTAGGAATGTCGCAGGCTGATCAGTAACCAGATCGCTACCGCTCCCTGTACTGACCCGATCCAAGAATGATTTTGGACTTTTGAGCCAAAGCCACTGCCGTGCTCTGCGTTCAGCGGTTTGTCTTTTTAAGAATCTCCGGCACTTCAAACTCGTGCCGCGAAAAGGCCCGCGCGCGAAATGCCTCGCGCGGGAAGGGTTGAATTGTGAGGACTTGAGCTGGCGTTCCTGCCGCGCTATCCCGTGCGGCCTCCACTGCGACAGCGAGCTCGGCCACTGTTGGCGACTCGAAGATCGCGCGCAGAGGAAGCTCGACGCCAAAGTGTTGTGTGAGTTTCGTCATAGCCTGCGTGGCGAGGAGAGAATGGCCACCGAGATCGAAAAAGTTGTCGTTGACACCGATCTGCCCGCGCACCAGCACTTCGCGCCAGATTTCGGCCAGCGCTGCTTCGATAGCGTTGCGTGGAGCGATGTACGCGCCGGCTACATCGCGCCGCTCGGCGTCGGGCGCGGGGAGGGCGAGTCTGTTCACTTTTCCATTCGGGCTCAGTGGCAGAGCATCGAGCAGTACGAAGGCGGAGGGCATCATGTAAACGGGCAGCCGTTCGCGTAAGTGGACGCGCAGTTCCTCGATCGCAGGTGACCCGACCACGTAGGCGATGAGGCTCTTATCGCCCCGCTCTTCTCGCGTCACCACGACGGCCTTCTCGACCGACGCGTGCGCCACGAGTGCTGCTTCGATCTCACCCAGCTCGATGCGGAAGCCGCGAATCTTCACTTGATTATCGACACGGCCGAGGAACTCAATGCGACCGTCGGGCAAGTAGCGAGCGAGGTCACCCGTTCTGTAGAGGCGGGCTCCCGGCTCCGCTGCGAACGGGTGCGGCACGAATCGTTCGGCTGTCTGCGCCGGCCGGTTCAGATAGCCGCGTGCGAGCCCCGCGCCCGAAAGGAACAACTCGCCGATGACACCGACGATCGCAGGCTGCATGTACGGATCGAGGATGTAAGCTTGTGTGCGCGCGATGGGACGGCCGATGCTAACGGCTGGACCGTCGCGTCGCATCGAGGTGCAGGTCGAGTAGGTCGTGTCTTCCGAAGGCCCGTACAGATTCCAAACCTGATCGACACTCGGAGCGGAAGCGAAGATTTCGTCAACAAGACTCTGCGGCAAAGCCTCGCCTGCAAGGTTCACGGTTTTGACCCCAGGTGGAATCGCGCGCTGCCGCGCCAGCTCGGCGATGGCCGACGGGACCGTATTGATGAGCGTCACCTCCGCAGCCGGCGCGAGTGCCGGAAGTTGGAGTGCGTTCTCGGCCAGTATGACAGTGCCGCCGCAACTGAGCGGGACGAATAACTCGAAGATCGAGAGGTCAAAACAGATGGAGGTGGCGGCCAATACGCCTCGCAACTGCTCGGGCATGAACGTCTCCAGTGACCAGTTCAGGAACGTGGTGGTGCTCGAGTGCGCGATGGCGACACCTTTCGGCTCGCCGGTTGAGCCCGAGGTATAGATGACGTAAGCCAGGTTTTCAGGCAATACACTCGCGCCGGGATTCGCGGCGCTGTGCTTTTCGATCTGCTCGTGGTCATGGTCCACCAGGACCATGTGGGCCCGGTCCTGCTGTAGACGCCCGCGCAAAGACTTGCTCGTCAGTAGAACAGGAGCGCGCGTGTCTTCCACGATGAAGGACATGCGTTGCGCCGGATACTGTGGATCGAGAGGGACGTATGCACCGCCTACCTTCAACACGGCGAGCAACGCCACGACCATCTCGACCGAACGTTCCAGCAACACGCCAACAAGCACTTCCGGTCCAACACCCAGCGCGAGAAGGTGGTGCGCGAGCCGGTTCGCGCGCTCGTTCAACTCGCGGTACGTAACACTCTCGTGGTCCGTACGCACGGCGACGGCGTTTGGCGTCTCCTCCGCCTGCCGCTCGAACAGCGCATGGATCAACTGTGGTCCAGCGTAGTCTCTGGCAGTGTCGTTCCAGGTCTGGAGCACCTGCTTCTGCTCGGCTGGTCCCATTAGACGCAACGACGAGATGTGCGCATCAGGAGCCGCCAGCACCCCAGCGAGTACGTTCTGCCAGTGTTGCAGCAGGCTGCGAATGGTCGCTGCTTCGAACAGGTCGGTGTTGTACTCGAGCGTGAATTTCAAACCGTCGTCGCTCTCTTCGCAAAACATCAGGAGGTCAAACTTGGCCGTGGTGGCCGGTACATCCTGCAGGGTCAGCGAAAGGCCTGCGAGTTCCAGCGGCTCTGCGTGCGCGTTTTGCAGCGCCATCATTACCTGGAAGAGCGGCGTGTGACTCAGGTCGCGCACCGGATGCAGTTCTTCCACCAACCGCTCGAAGGGAACGTTCTGGTGGAGGTAAGCGCCGAGCGCAGTCTCGCGCACACGCTTCAACAACTCACGGAACGTTGGATCGCCCGAGAGGTCGGTGCGCAACACGAGCGTGTTGGCGAAGAAGCCGATCAGACTCTCGGTATCGACGTGATTGCGCCCGGCGACTGGGGTGCCGACGGCGATGTCGGTCTGTCCGGTGTAACGTTGGAGCAACACCTTGAAACCCGCCAGCAGCGTCATGAAAAGCGTGACGCCCTCGCCAAAACTGAGCGCCTTGAGAGAGTCCTTCATGTCTGCCGGTAGAGTCAGGGTCTCGACGGAGCCGTTATAGGTTTGCGCAGTGGGGCGCGGGCGGCCGGCGAGGAGTTCGATCACCGGCGGCGGAGGCGTCAGCTTCTCGCGCCAGTAGTTCAAATCTCCGCTCAACCAATCACCGTCAACAAGCTGCTTTTGCCATTGCGCGAAGTCGGCGTATTGAATCGTCAACTCGGGTAAGGGCGATTCCCTGTCCTCAACGTAAGCCTCGTAGAGCGCCTTCATCTCGCGGATCAGAACGCCCATGGACCAGCCGTCCGCGACGATGTGATGGAGCGTGAGGAGCAGCACATGCTCATCCTCAGCAAGCCTGAGCAGCTTCGCTCGCACGAGTGGTCCAGTCGTGAGATCGAAAGGAGTTTGCACTTCCTCGGCCACGATGCGCTCACGTGTGCGATCGCCACCAGTTGCGAGATCAAGGAGCGTCAGCTCGAGTTCCAGCACCGGAGCGATCATCTGTACGGGCTGGCCGTCCTGCACGGCGAAAGTCGTACGCAATGCCTCGTGCCGCCTCACGATCTCATTGAGGCTCCAGCGCAGAGAGGCAACGCTCAGCGGTCCTTGCATGTGCACGGCAGCGGGAATGTTGTAGAGCGCGCTGTTTGGATCAAGACGATCGAGAAACCAGAGTCGCTGTTGCGCCGAAGAGAGTGGCAATGCGCGGTCACGCAGGACGGAGACGAGTGGCGGCAGCGATGGCGTCTCGTGCCCGGATCTCATGGCGGTCTCGACCTGTGCGGCGAGTCCGGCAACCGTGGGCGTTTCAAACAGACTACGCAACGGTAGTTCGACTCCGAAGTAATCGCGCACGCGCGAGATGACCTGGGTGGCGAGGAGCGAATGCCCGCCCAGCTCGAAGAAGTTGTCGTTTGGCCCAACGTCCGCAACCTTGAGCGTCACGCGCCAGATGCCTGCGAGCACCTCTTCGACGGGATTGAGCGCCTCGTAACGTCCAGCCACAACCTCGGTTGGCGCGGGCAACGCCGCGCGATCAACTTTCCCATTTGGCGTGACGGGAAATTCGGACAGCGTGACGAACTGAGACGGAATCATGTACTCCGGCAACTTCTCTTTCACGTACTCGCGCAATTCGCCCGGCGTGACCGTGCTCTGTTCGACCGCAACCACGTATGCGATGAGACGCTTGCGCGAGTTAACGTCGCCGTGGGCCAGGACCACCACATCGCGCACGGACATGTGCCGCCGAAGCATCGCCTCTATCTCACCCAGCTCAATGCGGAAACCGCTGATCTTCACCTGGTGATCGAGGCGTCCGAGAAACTCGATACGGCCATCGGGCAAGTAACGTGTAAGGTCGCCTGTTTTATACAAACGCGCACCTGGCTCATCACTGAACGGGTGAGGCACGAACCGATCGGCCGTCAACGCGGATCGCCCATGATAGCCGCGCGCGAGTCCGTCGCCACCGATGTAGAGTTCGCCCGCCACGCCCACCGGCATGATTTGCAGGTCGCGGTCGAGGATGTAAGCGTGGGTGTTAGCAATGGGGCAGCCGATAGGCGGTGCGATCGTGCTGTCCGGATCGGGCGTGACGCGCGCGCGTGTGGCGACCACGGTGTTCTCTGTTGGACCGTAGTGGTTGACGAGAACGAAGGGCAACGGCTCGGCCGGCACATGCTGAAGTTTGTCGCCACCCGTCAGTAAGGCTCGCAGTGAAAGTTGTTCCCCTGCAGAGACGCCTGAGTCCAGCACGGCTTCTGCGAGAGGCGTCGGCAGGAAGCTGATGGTGATGCTTTCGCTCACGATCCACTTCCAAAGATCCGGCGCGGAGGCGCGGATGGATTCGTCCGGGAAGTGCACGCTCGCGCCTGCAGTCAGGTACGGCCACAACTCCCAGACCGAAGCGTCAAAAGCCGGACTCGTAAGTTGCGTCGCCCTATCACCCGACGTGACGCCGTACGCTTGCTGGTGCCATGTGCTCAGGTTGATCAAACCACCGTGGCGCACCTCGACCCCCTTCGGCAGACCGGTTGAACCGGAGGTGTAGATCATGTAAGCGAGGTTCTCGTGACTCACCTCGCTCACGAAGTCTTCATCACTTTCCCCGGCAAACGTTGCCTCGTCATCAACTTCGATTACCTGTGCTGTGCAGTCCGGCAGCGTCGCAGCGAGAAGTTGTCGCGTCAGCAGCACGTGCGCCTGCGAGTCTTCCAGCATGTAGGCGAGCCGCTCGCTCGGGTATGAAGGATCGAGAGAGACATAAAATCCGCCAGCCTTCAGGACAGCGAGTTGCGCGATGACCATCTCAGCCGAGCGGTCCACGCAGATCGCCGCGGCCACCTCTGGTCCAATCCCGAGTGCACGCAGTCGTCTGGCAAGCCGGTTGGCGCGCCGGTTCAGATCGTCGTATGTCAGCCGCTCCGGCCCGCAGATGATGGCCAGCGCGCTGGGATTCTTCTTTGCCTGCTCTTCAAACAACCGCTGGACGCAAACGCCGGCAGAATAGTCGGCCTTCGTCTGGTTCCATTCGACGAGCTGCCGCTCGCGCTCTGCGGTGGTCAGGATGTTAAGACTCGAGATACGACGGCTTGGATCTGCCACGACCTCCGTGAGCAGTGTGAGGTAGTGGTCCAACATGCGCGTGATTCGTTCACGGCGGAACAAGTCGGCGTTGTATTGTAAAGAGGCTGCAAGCTTGTCGCCTACTGGCGCCACGGCGAGCGTCAGGTCGAACTGTGCGATCTGCTCCGGCAACGCCAGGGCTTCAAGTCGCAAATCTGCCATTGCGACGTGCGTGTCCGTCTCGCCCGTGAGGGCCAGCATCGCCAATCCCTCCTGCCCGAGCAGGTGCGCGCGGTGCATGGCGAACATGACCTGGAACAACTGCGGACGGCTCAAATCTCGGCCGAGGTTCAGGGTCTCGACAAGGTGCGCAAACGGATAATCCTGATGCTCCAACGCGGCGAGCACCGTGCGCCGCACCTCTTCAAGATGCCCGGCGAAGGTTTGATCCTCGACGAATTTGGCACGCAGCGCGACGGGATTGACGAAGTAGCCGACGAGCCGCGCCCATTCAGCGCGACTGCGTCCGGCGGTGGGCGAGCCGACGAAGAAGTCGCGCTGCCCCGTGTAGCGATAGAGCAGCACCTGAAACGCAGCGAGCAAAGTCATGTAAAGCGTGGCGCCGTGCGAACGGCTCAACTCGCGCAGATCACGCGTCATCTTTTCATCGATCAGCACGAGCTCCGACTCACCTCGGAAAGACTGTTCGGCGGAACGCGGGCTGTCGCCAGGCAGGTCGAGTGCCGGCGGTTCGCCAGACAGTTGCTCTTCCCAGTAGGCGCGCAAGCGTTCACCGCGCGGGCTTGCGAGCATCTCGCGCTGCCAACGTACGTAATCCGCGTAGCGCGCGGACGGCGGCTCGAGATCGGGTGCGGCGCCGCGCTTCTCTGCGGCATAGAGCTCCCCGAGTTCCTGAGTCAAGACTGCCAGCGACCAGAAGTCGACAAGGATATGGTGGAGCACCAGCAACATCACGTGCCGCCGCTCTCCGCGCCTGAGCACGTGAACGCGCAGTAGTGGTCCACTTTCAAGATCAAAGGGACGTTGTGATTCCTGGACCAGGTAAGCCTTGACGACCTGGTCGTCCCACGCAGTAGCATCGTGCTCTTCCAATAGTGGATTGAGCTGTTGGTGTATGCGCTGTACTGGCTCGCCTTCGATCTCTCCGAAAGTCGTACGCAGGGAAACGTGACGCTCAACCAGTGCAAGAAACGCACGACGCAGCGCACTCGTGTTCAGCGGTCCGGAGACACGAAGTGGAACCGAAACGTTGTAGGCAGGGCTCTCTGGTGCGAGGCGGTGCAGGAACCAGATAGTCTGCTGCCCGTAAGAGAGCGGGTGGCCCACCTCGAGCTCAGACTCCACGGACGCAGTAGCGTTCTCGACGTTCGCGCCTGCCTGTAATGCTAGCTCAGCTGCGAGACGCGCGATGCTGACGTCGGTAAGGAAGGTCGTGGCGGGCATCGTCACGCCGAGGGTAGTCTCGAGGGCGTGGACCAACTCCACAGACGCGAGTGAGTCCAACCCGCAACTCACGATCGTCTGGTTCACATCAATGTCTGCCCCGGTCTTCGACGCGAGTTGCGCTACGAGCCACTGTTCAATTTCTTTCGCGGTGCGCGGCGGTTCGGCGATCCGTTCGGCTTCGTCCGTCTCCGTCTCGCGCCACTCCGCGACAATATCCAGCTCGCCTGACAAGAATCTCGCGCGGCACTCGTGTCTTTGTATTTTGCCGCTCGACGTCTTTGGCACCGTCCCAGCTCTCAGCAGAAGCACGGCGTAAGGCTGTACCTCGTGCTGCAAGGTCACGGCTTGCCTAATATCTGTTAGTGCGACAGCAGCGTCCTTCAGCCGGCGCGGGTCGGCCTCTTGCACGATGACCAACCGTTCCTCGGCGTCCGCTTCGATGGAGAAGGCTGCGCCACATCCGGACCTGAGGCCGGCGGTGCTGGCTTCGACTGTTGACTCGATGTCCTGCGGGTAGTGATTGAGTCCGCGGATGATGATTAAGTCTTTCAGCCGGCCGGTGATGAAAAGCTCGCCGCGGTGAATGAAGCCAAGGTCGCCCGTGCGCAGGAATGGTCCGTCGTTAACGCCGGCCGTGTAACCGGCGAAAGTCTGCTCGGTCGCTTCGGCGCGGCCCCAGTAACCATGGGCCACGCTCTCGCCGCTCACCCATATCTCACCGACAACGCCATCCGCGCAAGGCTCGAGCGTCGACGAGTCGATGATCAAGATCTTTCCCTCGGACGGCGCACCACAACCGACGAGGGTGGCCGCGCGCTCATCACTATTGGGCTGTTCGACAGCACGATTCTCGCGCAGCAACTCGGCGTCGAACGAACGCCCGATGCTTTCGCCGTGAACTCGTCCAGTCGAGACGAGCAGGGTCGACTCCGCCAGACCGTAGCAAGGGTGAAAAGCTTCGCGTTTGAAGCCGCAACTCTCGAACGCCGACGCAAAGCTCTCCAAAGTCTGCGCGCGTACCGGTTCTGCGCCGTTGAAAGCCACGGCCCAACTGCTCAGGTCAAGCGAAGCGCGCTGCTCGTCGTTGATCTTGCGCACGCAGAGGTCGTAAGCGAAGTTTGGACCACCGGTAGTCGTCGCGCGATAACGCGAGATGGCTTCGAGCCAGCGGAAGGGGCTCTGCAGAAATGTGAAAGGCGACATCAGCACGCACCGGGCGCCGACGAATAGTGGTTGCAGCACGTTACCGATGAGACCCATGTCGTGATACAGAGGCAGCCAGCCGACGACGACTGATTCCTCGGTCTGCCGGAAACTCTCCTGAATCAGCCTTTGGTTGTGCAGCAGGTTTCCGTGACTCACCATCACGCCGCGTGGCTTCGATGTGGAGCCGGAAGTGTATTGCAGGAAAGCAAGGGTGTCGCTGTTCACGCCAGCCGGCTCGCGCCACAGTCCCGACAGGTCGTCACCGATGCGGTCCGTCGCCAGCAAGCGCAGTTGTTTGAGCTCGGGACTCTGTTCGAACATCGCGTCGGCCCTGGCCAGGATTGTCGCAACTGTCAGTGCGATTGACGGGCGCGCATCGGCGATGATCGATTGCAGCCTGTGCATAGACTGATTGGGCCGTGGCGGGTACGCGGGGACGGCCACCGCGCCCGCGTAGAGACAGCCGAAGAAGGCAGAGATGTAATCGAGACCTGGCGGGTAGAGTAGCAGGACGCGCTTACCAGCAACGTTGAGCATTCGCAGGTAGGAGGCGATGACGCGAGCCTGGCGATCCAACTCCTTGTACGTAAGGCTTGCCTGCTCTTCGCCTTCACTGCCGAGGAAGGTGTAAGCGATCTGCGTGGGACTCTGAACAGCCCTCCGGCGCAAAAGCCCGTCTATGGTCACAAGTCGTAACGCTTGCTCCGACTGAGACGCTACCAAACTGTTCGCCACGCTGCTCATGAGAATCAGGAAAGTCTCTCTGTGCAACCTCTGTGTTCTCTGTGTCTCTGTGGTGAGTTATTGCGGTGGATTAGTTAACCACACAGAGAAGGTGCAGAAACACTCAGGAGAGTTTTTCTAATGTCACTTGATAACTCTTGTGGACCATGCGGTAGTGGCCTTCGTACACGCGGAGAAAAGCATCGATCGCAAGCTTGGGGCGCCTGAGAGGGTCTGGCTCATCAAGCCACTCGTAATCGTCGAACGTCAACAGGCCACCCGTTTTTAACAAAGGCCACGCGAGCACCCCGTCCTCCAAAACATCCTTCGCGATGTGCGACGCGTCGACGTAAATGAAGTCATAGTGGGAGCGTGGAAGAGAACGGAGCAGTTCGTGAGAATTTCCCTTCAGCTTCTCGACACGGTGCGAGGCGCCAGTCTGCTGGATGTTGTAATCGAAACGATCCTCCGTTGACATCAGGTTCGAATCCAGACCGGTCGTATCGAACACTCCCTGACTTCGTTCCTGCTCGAAGATATCTATGCAGGTCATTCTGCTGCTCTCGTGCGTGAGAATGTTTTGCAACAACCAGCAGGCAGACCTTCCTTCAAAACTGCCGATTTCGAGAAAGGCTAAGTTAGGCTGTCCGGTAAAACGGGCAAGATCTTTACTCCACTGTTCAATACGCGGTGAGAAGTAATCGTGTATGAACCTGAAAGGCTCGTCGGGCAGAAATTCCGGCTGCTCGTTGATAAAACTTACCAACGACTGCTGCGCTGCATTTCCGATCCAATCCGCACGCATCAGCAGAGTCTGCGCGGCGTTTCTTAAATAGACGCGAGCCTTCACCACCTCGGAGTGGACCGTCGCGCTTTCAATGGTGGACAGGTAGTGACGGGCGTTGTCCAGCAGTCTCAGCACTCCCGGTCCAGTCACCGTTGCCGGCCGGCAATCGCTGATCAAAACATTGTACGTGAACAGCAACTCCTGCATTAGATTTTGGCTGCTCATGGTGGTCCTGTTTACGATTTGAGGAGTTAAGATCGTATCAACTCTGAAGATAGAGTTGGAGGAGCTTGCTTCAGGAACGGCGTCAGGCGCTCTGCTTATGGGCCATCTCTTCCATCTGCTTTCTTAAACTCAATGGCCTCATGTCAGTCCAAACTTCTTTGATGTAGTCAAGACACTCCGCTTTGGGACCTGTCTTTCCTGCATCTCGCCAGCCCAGCGCGTTCTCTCTATCGGCGGGCCAGATTGAATATTGTTCCTCGTGATTCAGAACGACTTTGTAGATTGTCGTGTCTTCAGTGTCATCGCTGCCCATGTGTTTGTTTTCCTTTCGACTGGTTTGTTACTTACAACTTTTACCCTGCAATCCATAGCTACCGCATATCGCACCAGCGATCTCTTTTGAGGTGATTAAGTTGGGGCGTTTGTTGACGACCCCTCGATCAAATCGAGTGGTCTAACTGTGAAGTCACTACTACAAACGCCAGGCTAACGGGGGAAACTTAAGTGGCCGTGCTCGAGCTCATCAGCGAGCGTAATCATGTGCTACTTTTTCAATCGCGTTGCGTTCCACAATGATTCGGCCCTGGTAATTTATCGCTTGCAACAGAATCATTACTCGTTCTGAATCATTCATCTTACGCTCGAAGACACCGACTAGCGGGCTGAGCGGTCCGCCTTTGATCATTACTCTGTCGCCAGGCTTAAGATCATCTCCGAATTGGACATAGCCGTCCTTATCCGTGCGCATTTGAAAAAACTTAATAATCTCATCATCCACAGCAGTAGGAGATCCGCCATAGCCCACTATGCTGTGAACACCGCGCGTATACCACACCTTATGAAGTAGTCTTTTAAGATCAAAGCGAGCAAACAGGTAACTCGAAAAGAAAGGTTTAGTAAAAGTCGTGAGCGCGCCGCTAAATTGATTGCGACGCTGTTGCTTTATCTTCGGAAAGAAAGTCTCGACAATAAAAGCGTTCAGGTTCGCTTCCGTCCGGTTTTCCTGATTACGATGAGTGTGAATTGCATACCATTGCAAGTTGTTTACCGAGCTGCTGTCCATAATGCCTCCTGCCCTGCGCTGTTCAACCAGCCGTAACACTACGGGTGGCTTGAAACGCATAGTCCTGTCCGAGTCAATTCAGTGAATGCTAAGTGGATTGACTGATGCTTGATGGAAATGTCCACCAACACGGCTGGGTCTTGTGGGGGGGTAGAAGCAAAATGTTTTTTGAGAGGTAGCGCATAAGAGTAAATCTCCTAAACAGTTGAGCGTTTACCACATTTGCGCTAAGATGCGGGCTGTCCGGCAAGCAATCTTTGCCCAATGTGGCGAGGGTTGTATTGTCAGCACGGCGTCACGTTATCGTGCAGGTAACGTGACGCCCTTTTAATTTACGACTTCAAAAATCGTTAAACGTTCGCATTCCGATTGCGAAGCTTGGCCTCCTACAGTTGGTGATAACCTGAGGGGATGACATGGGTCGTCCCGTGGAAATCCTGGTTCAAACGACGGTGCGAATCGTTCCGACGACGGCGGCACAGCTTACACGTTAAGTATGCGGCGTTCAAGGCCAAATATGTCGTCTCTAAACGGCTAAAATCACTGAATTCGAAACAGAACTGAGATGTATTCATATGAAAATATTTCTGCATGATGAACGCAATATGACTCAAGTCTTTCGGGGAATTCTGTGAGTCGGCATGATTCCGACGGTTGTGCATGCCCCATATCAAATATCCATTGCCTCGAGGTGCGTTAGACACTCTCAAGGAACGTACCACCATTGATACTGGGAAACACTTTTGAACTTCTGGGCGGGTTCAACCGGATGAAACTTCCCGTTTTTCATCCATCAGTTTATTGAGGCGCTTATATTAAATTCGCACAGCTAACCTGTCAAGGGCGAATTACCTCACTCTCTGTGACTATATATACAACTCTCTGCAAAAGAAAAAAATTCCCGACAACATTAAAGATTCAGAAAATCATTTTGTGTTTGTGCCTTCTGTGGCTAATTCACTTCTTCTCGGTGAGGCTCATCACCAGCTCAATCTCCTCATGCAGATTGTTGCCCAATGACTTTCGCTTGATCTCAATGCGGCTCACGTCTGAGGCGACGTTCAGCAAGCTGCTGATGTTGCCCGAGAAGAATTCCTGTGAGGTTTTGATATCGGGGTTAGTTGCCTGTTGGTGCTTGATCGCGTCAGCGTCGAGTACGTTGACGATGTCGTCAAACGACTCCTTTCGTCGATCGAAACGAATGATGGTCAGCTCATCGATATCGGCAGCGACGCTCGACTGTTTGTCGCGCGACTCCAACACAGCTTTCATCATTTCATTGCTGTTCGAAAGAATCAGCATGTTGTCTTTTAACGCATAACATATTTCCCAACCCAGCATCGGCAGAGACAAGGAGCGCCAGTCATTGCGTGTTTCCCACTTTGGTTGCGACCCGGAATTGACGACTGTCAAACGACCTTGCGCGCCGTGGGCAACAGTCTGTTCCAACAACTCACGTCGCAAATTTCCAGGCGATTGCAGATTGAAGATGGCGACCTTGCGAAACTCTACAAAGAGCGGCCCCTTGCTGGTGTGCGGCGTGGTTGCGACTGCAACTGAAGACGGCCGCGCCGGGCTCAGAACGTTTTGCAGGCCAGTAAGAAATTTATTCTCCAGCTCCGCAGCCTGCGGGTTTCGGCCTGGGTCGACGCGTTCACTCACACGCGCGTCGTACGGATCATCAATGGTCCTTTCGTAACTGTCGTCAAGAGACGAATAGCGATCGTAATCATCGTAATCATCGCCACTGGTTGGATAGAAATCTTCAGAGCTATATGAATCCCACGACCATGAATTGCTGCTGCTTTCCTGCTCAACAGGATTGTCAAAAAGCGTGTCGCGAATGATCGTGCCCGGCAGCGTGGGATTATTTGCGAGCGATCGTAATCTGACGAAAGGCGCATCGTCGGGTGTATGCGAGTACAACCGTCGCAACTCGGCGGCGGCTATTCCGGAATTACTTCGCTCGGCTGGTCCAGTCGTCAAAAACTCGCGCCGTTCGATCCATCTCGACTGCTGCTGTTCGAGATCGAAGATAACCGCACGAATAGATTTCAGCTCCGCGACGTTTTGCATCAGCCAGTAATGCTTGAAGTAATAATCCGCGTTGAGTTTTGACTGGTCCACCCAGATTGTCGCGAAGTGAGGAGTCATCTTGCGGCTCAGAGTCTTAAAAGTCGGATCATCGGCAATACTGTCATTTTTTGCGCGCTTGTTGATGTTGGCGAGGGCGCGCAGGAACAACTTCTCGTTCGTCCCCAGGAGGAAACGTCCATTCACGGTAGCGAAGGCAAGCACCTGCTTCTGCCGGCCGCGATCGGCGTCCACTGTCTGACTGTAATAAGGAGTTCCATCCGGCGCCTCCATCTCTTCGAAGTGATCTTTGCTTTGGAAAAACTGCGTGAGGGCGACCTTCTCGTCGCTAATCGGCGCGACGAAGAGCAGGTCAAGTTGTCCGATGTCGTAGATGGCGACAGCCGCGTTGCCGTCAGTCGAAGAACCAATCGCGGCGAGGTCGAGCGGAAACCCGAGAGCGGAATTAAACTCTTCCCAGCGCGAGATCAATTTCATCGCGAGGTGCCGGTGTTGTAGTTGCTGATAGCTCGTGCTGTTGAGGTAGCGCTCTTTGAGTTGAGACTGTTGCCATTGATTGATGAGCTCGGGAAGATTTTGGAATTGGGCATAGACCAGCGCGCCGCGCGGCAAGTCTCCGGCGAGACTGTAGGGATTTTTGCTAGAGCGAGTCGCCCGGGCATAAACAAATAGCGCGACGCAGATCAGAACCAGTGACGCTGCGATCAAGCGAATTCTGTATTTCCTGATCATTTGCCGGCAAACCTTCCTGTAGTCGCGTTCCAAAACTGGGAGGGCTCTTTGTGAACTTTCAGCACTTTGAGCACCTGCGAAGATCTGGCGTTCCAATTTCTTTTCTGTGTGTGCCAGGTGCCGTCTGTTTCTAACCAGTAACTGTAAGACGGTATTGGGCCATGCAGTTTGATTAATGATGTGGTGGTTTCGATCTCGAGTCCGGCGTTCTCACCTGGAAGGAAAGTGACTTTACTGGACCGCTTTTGTTTGACGTCGTTCCAGTTTTGATCCCCGTAGGCTTCTACGGGTTCGAGAATCTCTTCGTCGAACTCGGCAATCTGTGTGAGGTGACCGCGATCCAATCGCAGCAACCGGGCTTTGCGAATGTAAGACGTTGCGTCGCCATTGCTGTCGCGCACGAGCAACTCGTGAATTCCGGGCTTGATAGTCGTCGGCAAAGTGAGCCAGTTGTCGTAAGGGTAGTCTTCAAAGCGCAACCAACTGCTCAGCGCGCCGACAGGTTTCCAGCCGCATGAGTCTTTAGTGAATATCAAGGCCATCGGATGGTCGAGACGCACGAAAGTGAGTACGGCTTCCGCGGGCGGGGTGTCGTCGAGTTGGACGTACTCGAGCCGGGCCCGATCGGCGCGCTCCGGATAATTGAGATCGCGCTCGTAGTCGTAATAGACGGTTGAGATCTCGGGTCGTAGCAGCAGGCGTTTGAACATCTCGCGCCGCACGGAGACTTCGTTATTCTTGATCGCAGTAAGGACTTCTTCCGGTTGATTGGAATAATCGTCGGTCTGGCAGCGTGTTAATGGAGGTTGTGTTTTATGGTGTCTTTGCCGGAGGAAGGCGGCAACGATGACTGCAACCACCAGGCCGATAGCGAAGCAAATTGCGAATGCTGTTAGACGTGATTTCCAGCGCATAGTGATCTCTTTCTTCTCTGCGTAACCTTTGCGTTCTCTGCGCCTGAGCGGTAAATGAAACTGCAGAGACGCAGAGAACGCAGAAGTTACGCAGAGAAATTCAACCAGCTCCCACGAGCCGTTGATCTATAACGAGCGACAACTTCCGCGGTTGTGTTCCGGTTCGAAGCTCACGCAGATGGTTAAGTCGGGCCTGCGCGATATCGCGATCGGGCTGTTTGATTAGCAGCGCCAACCGTAGTTGTTCCAGGTCGTAGGCACGATTCAAATCACCAAGTTGTTCCGCCGCGATCGAGAGTAACTCGAGTAAGTTTATGTGCGAGGCGCGACTGCGTTCCTCAGCCCGTTGTTGCAGCGTTTGATATCGAGCGTTTGTTACTTGGTCGGCTAAATTTTGATTCGGCTGGAAGGCTGCCACACGTTCTGCCAGCTTCAATGCCGCACCGGGTTGGTTCTCCTTTAAATAAAGCGCCACGAGCTGTTCGAGTGGCTCGTCTTCCAGAAACGCAAATGATTTCCAGGCCGCTGACTCGCGCGACTCGACCAATGCACGAGTGAAGCTATTCATACTGTCTGCATTATTCCCTGCCCGCTTTTCGATGATGGCCCGAAGACTGCTTAGATACGCATTCGGAGCATCGATATCTGCTTTCACGGAGGCGAGCGAAAGAGATTCGAGCGCCACATTCATCTCGCTATCGTTTGGACTGACGCTACGAACACGATGGCGCAGCGTTTCCCACCGCGAAGAGTTCTGCGCCACGAGTTCCGGCGCGAGCCATACGGCCTGCCAACGCGCGATTCTCGTCAGTGTGCGATTACTAATGATGTCTGCGAGCTGCTGAATCGCATCATCCGTCTTTCCGCTCGCAGCGAGTAAGCGCACGAGCTCGATCAGGTTTTGTTCATTGTCTGGTGATTGGGCCAGGAGTTGTTGTCGAAATCCCAGAGCGACATCAAATTCTCCAAACTCCGCGGCCATCTCTGCAGCGAGTGGTAACGCTGTTGCCGGATCGATTTGAGTGGGCTCTTCCGTCGAGCCACTTTGTTCGGAATACTTTGCTATCAGTGGCAGCGACGCGATTGCAGCGGCGGTCTCCTGCTTTCGATCGGGCTTCGTAAAATCGATCATGAATTGAAGCCATTTCAATCCAAGAGCTTGATCTCCGCGTTCAAAGGCGACGCGCGCTAGTCCGGCGAAATAGGTCGCCTCGAAGTGTTCCAGCGCGAGCTCTCGCGCATAAGCTGCTTCGAGCAATGAGCGTGCTTCTTCGCTACGTCCTTCGTCGCGAAGGAGAGCAACCGCTTCATTCAAACGCTCAATACTCGGCGGCAAGGTTTGAGCCGAGTTGGGATCGGCTTTTATTCCGACGAGCCGTTGTATCTCAGCTTCAACGACGCGGCCTGCGCGGACGTCCAATCGCAAAGACGCGAAGCACAGCCAAACCGGACGCGCGTAGTGCCACTTGATCTCGGCTTCAATCGATGCGATCAAGGTGCGTGCGGGCTCCGTTTGTCGCTGCTCGATCAGATAATCGAGATATTCTCGCTGCCATTTGATCTTGTCGTTATCAGGTTCGGAGCGGTGATATTCGGTTTCCTGATCGAGAGCATACTCAACCGAGGAATCGTCAAAACTCTCATTGATCAGGCCAGAGTAAGCATAGTCGCGCTCGTAGCCCGGCATTCCCGCACTACGCGTAATCAGAATCTGGTAGAACTGCCCGGCCTCACGCCGCGACACGATTGAGTTGCGAATCAGGAACTCTGGCAGGAAGCGGTTGTCGGGAGCGGCGGCACAAAGCAGAGCGAAGAACCTCGCCTTCTTCGCCTCAGATGCAGAGAATGAGCGCGCCAGAGTTTTGATGAGGTTTCCGAAACTGGCAAACTGCTGCTTTCGTTCGGCTGAATCGTAATCCTGTTCCGCGTCAAGGTCTTTCTGCAAGTTCGTCGTCAGAAATTTCGTTACACGCTGACGGGCCGGTTCATTCAACTTGTGTTTGATCAGAGTTTCGAGATAAAGCGCGTGATCGGCAACCGAATCGCTATTGGTAATGATCGCATCCCACAGTTCGTTTGCCTTGCGCGAGTCGCCGCTCAGGAAATACGCAGAGCCAAGATCTGCGAGAATCGCTTTGTTATCAGGTTGTGCGTCGTGGGCCAGCGTGAGGTGCTCTTTAGCGCGAGGAAAATCCCTCTGCTCCAGATACCAGCGCCCGAGTCTCGCCTGCTCATCCGTGTCCGCCGGCCGGTTCTCAATCATCGCCGGCAGGAATGATCGAGACTTCAATCTCTGCTCCGGTTGTCCACTCGAATACAACCAGCGACCATACTTCTGCGCCAGTTGATACCAATCGTCACCGACCAGTTGCTCTTTGGTATCGGGTTTTTGTTTGATCAGCTCGCCGATGGGCTGGAAGTTCAGCGCTGAAGAAAAATACTGCTCGCCGCGCTCGTCGAACTCATTCAGGGCCAGACTAGCTTCTGGGTTGCGCGAGGATTTCCAAACAGCCGCTAAAGGCGAACTCTGGATTGCGACATGGGCCAACTCCTTGTCTTCCTTGCGCAGCAGGAAAGCGATGAGCTGCAGTTGATGTGGTGTTGAGTTTTGCGCGCACGAAAGCAACTCGCTTCTTTCACCGCTGGTCCAAAGCACCTCGAAATAGCGTTCGATGAGTGGATCCTGCGACGTTAGTAGCTGAGCGTTGACCGGCATTCGATAATGCTCTCTCAAAGCCTTTAGCTCACGTGCGTTGTCTCCCAGGAGACGCGCATAGGTCGCAATCGAACTCGCAAAGTCAAAATCAACGGCGTGCGGATCGCGTGCGTGTTCAGCCTCGAGCAGATTCAGAATAGACTGGTAAGCACCACGTTCATCGTAGAGGTCGACGAGGGTGCGCATATGAACTTGATAAGTGGGCCAATCGCGCGCAGCATAATCTCGCTCTTTAAGCGAGAGCAAGACTTCTTCTTCGATCGATCCAAATCCCGCTCGCCTGCTGAGGCCACGCATGAGAGCCAACGTGCTGTCATCTTTGTTTGTCTGCGCCTTGATGAACTTAAACAACGCCGTCAGCTCATCACTCGTTGCCCTGTCAGCAGCAACACCGCCAACTCCTTCAACGATCGCGCTGTCGAGCGTAACCAGCAACTCCTTCGCTTTACCCGCATGAGTGGCATTGGCGCCTCCAGCCTCCGCCGCCAGACGGCCACGCAGCTCCCAAAGCCGCAAGATGATCTGATCGAGACCTTCTTCACTTCTAACTGTCTGCACATAACCAACAATGTCTGAAGCTTTCAACTCATTCTTAAACGGGTCGCCAGCAAACGCGTTGAATGCACTTCGATAATTCTCCACGGCCGTCTTGAGATTGGTCCCACGCAGCCGCGCAGCTTCAGCAAACTGGTCACTTACGGAAAGCTTTTTGATCTCCTCCTGTGGCAACTTGCGTCGCTCGACCTCTGCCTCCTGATGCCTGCCGGCTTTCTCTAACAAAACAACTAATTGCTTGATGTACTGCGGATCATCGCCCGACAACTCCTGGGCTTTTCGCAGCGCGCTGATTGCTGAGCCGTAGTCTTTTGCGCGTGTGTAAACATCAGCAAGCGAATCGTAGAGCTCGGTCATCTCCGGCTGGTTATCGAGGGCCATGCGATACTGCCGCGCCGCGTTAGCCCAATCACCCTTCGCGTCGTAGATCCGCGCGAGCACAACGTTCCAGCGATAGTTTTTGTACGCCTCGCGTGCGACTCCCCCGTAATAATTGAGCAACGTATCGCCGCCACCGTGGCGACGTACGTAATTAATCGCTTCGTCGACCTGTTCCTCGTCATCGGGATCGCGATTGATAATCTCGATGTGCTGTTCGATTGCGGATGAGTAGTCCTTCAGGAGGGTAAAGGCGTCGATCATTTCTTTGCGAAGGCTTGCAACCTGAAATCGAATCTCCCGCACATCAAGGTCCTGCTTCCTGATTGCATCGATAGTTACACCGAAGGTCGTGCGTAGCTGCTGCTGATTTCCGCTGCGCACATAAACCTTCGCCAGCTCGTGGAAAACTTCGGTGTTCAAGCGGTCTTCGCGGTTGAGTCTTTCGAGCACCGCTTGTGCAGCGCTGAAGTTCTGCATTTCGACGTGACGCGCCGCGAGCTTCCGCCCGAATTGATAGTGAAACCTGCCGGCGCCGCGTTGCATACCGGATTGCAGAATAGCGAGCGAGTTTGAGCGCAGGCCGAGTCGCCAGCAAAACTCCGCACTCTCGGTCAGCACGCCATAATTCGTCGGATACTTTTGGACCAACATCCGCAACACAGCGGCGGCTTGATCAGGTTGGTTGTTTTTGCTGTAGACGTCAGCGAGACGCAGGCGATACGAGATTTCGGAACGACGAGCAGTTGTCGTGGTTATCAATCGTTGCAGTGCCGCAACCTGTCCAACGACTTCGTCATGATCATCGAACAGGTTACGTGCATGTCGTAGAAAATCGTCTGTTTTGCTACGCGCTACCGTATCCCGTAATAACCGAGACGCCTCGGACCATCGCTTTGCGTGGTCCAGGAAGTCTGCGTAGTCCAAGACAAAGTTATCGTCTCGATTACGTCTGCGTTCCTGAGTAAAAGCAGCGTCAATCTGGTTAGAAACACCTGGCCGTTTGGAAAGTGTTACGAGGCGATTTCTGGCGCGGTACGTGTCTGAATCGTAATAGCCTGTCGAATTCAGCGCCCGGACATACTCGTTGAGTGCCGCGCGGAGTTGATGCTTATCTTCGAGAATAACTCCAGCTTGAAAAGCATACAGTGATTCGTCTTTCTGCTGCTTTCTCAGTGTGTGGATCGTGCGCAAGGCATCGTCGTATTGATAATAGTCCCAGTAGATCGTCGCCGTATCGAGGTATGTATCCTGAACGCCGCGTGCGAGTGGAATCAGTTGTTCCCACTCAGCACGCGCTTTCGCATAGTCGCCGAGTTCCGCCTGCACTTCACCAGCGCGGGTTCGGTAAGTCGCGACCGACGGGGATGCGTCTGCCAGCGATTGCGAGATAGCCGCAGACTCCTCGAGGAAGCGGCGATGGTGCTGACCGAAAGATCGCGTGAGATTGATCAACCGTTCAGCAAACTCCGGTGAATTTGGATAGAGCCGGTTGAGCTCGCGATAAGCGTCTATGGCTTCTTCAAAGTTTGAGAGCTCTGCGCTCGCGTCCGCGCGAAAGAGTTTATACGGCAGCCGTGACTGGGAATCCGCTGACTGGTTAAGCGTCGCACGAGCTCGCGTGAGATATCCCCGCAGCTCGCCATGGCTGCTGAGATGGGCCAGGAATTGATCGCGACATTCTCGCGATTCGAAGTAATACTCAGAAATGAGAGCGCGCCATTTATCCCACTGTTTGTGTTCGCTATGGAACTTCAACAATCCGTTTACGAAATTCAGGTTGTGCGGAAATCGCTGGTGCGCGACGGAATACAAAGCGAAATACAGTTGCGCATCAAAGCTCGACTTGATGTCGATGAATTCGTGTAGGAACCTTTCCGCCTCGGCATCATCAACCTTTGCGACTACGTCACGCGAAAGTGCCTCAAACTCTTTGGTGCGCTGCTGTCGCACATACCAACGCGCCAGACGATCGCGCCACGTGGTTGAAGGAAACGCGCGCAAAGCTTCCTGGTAGACGCGCAGTTGCTCATCCACGAGGTTGGTTTGTCCGAGCCATTGCAGCATCTGCTCGTACAAACCCTGTTCACCGGGATACTTCTTAATCTCATTCGCGTAGAGCGCCAGAATGTCAGGGGTGCGATTGTCTTTCGCGAGGGACGAGACGTAACGCTGCAAGACTGTCTCGTAGTCGACTTCGCTCGTGTCTTCATCTTCGGATGTTGACGATATGAGTTGGTCGGAATACGAAGACGAGTAAGTGTTGTAAAAAGCTTCGCTCTGCGTGCTGGTGGTGTAGTTGACTCCCGGATTCGAGATCGGTGGATAAGAGATCACCGAAGGCTTGACTGTAGTTGGCTCTGAAAGCGCGTTCAGGGCCTGTGTTTGTTCATTCTGATCGGTGGTTGTATTTGCACTATTAACAAGAGGTTCATCCTTTGCGCGATGCTGGCTCAGGTAATCAAGAATGCGCACGTAGAGGGCGCGTTCAGCGTCGTACTTCTTAGTCGCGATGTAGGCGTCGGCGAGTTTGAGTGCGACTTCGGGAAACTCCGGGGCATCGGTATAACGCTTTTCGAATTCAGCGAGTGTTTCGGAAGCGACGTCAAGATTTTTATCGTCGGTATAAAGCCTGACGATATCCAGATACATCTGGGCCAACTCAGGCGACGTCGGGTTCTCCTGCTTATACGCCGTGAAGATTCGATAAGCGGCAGCGCGATTGAAATGTACAACGGCCCGTTCTTCTTCGACCCCAAACTCGTATTTCGGATCGGTGTCGGAAAGGATGAGCGACAGAATTCCACCCATTATGCCGGGATGTGGATCGGCAGTGGCGATGTCCTGATAAAACTTCAGATCACCTCGGGTGAGCGAGAGTCTCTGGTCGCCCGCATCCGCAAGTATTTCAAAAAGCTGATAGAGAACCCTCGCGCGCAGTTTACTTCCCGGTTTCATATCGCCCTGCAGATAGAGCGTGTACAGGAAACGTGAAGCTGCTTCACCATAACCTTCAGCGAGCAGGAGCCGCGTGATAGTGATCAGCTCATCCTGAGTCCAGTTGATGTGTCGAGTCGCTCTCGTTTTTTCCAGGTGGACAAAGACGTCGGGGCGCTCGTCGCCTGCGTATTTTGAGTAATCAAGCAGACGCACAGCGGTATCGAAATCTGCCGGATTGCGCCGGAAGGCTTCGCGCAATTCGTGACCGTAAGCCCGAAAGCGATCGTTGCTCTTGAGGAAGTCGTAAAAGTTTTCCGACAGCTCGCTGGACCAGAATGGATCGAAGGCTTGCTTGTAAACTTCCTCCGCGTCCTTCACGCGGTCCATTTTCTCAAGCAGCGAAGCCTCTTTCTCGATCAGCTCATCGCGATATTCCGGAAATTGATTTTTGTTTTGCCGTACGAGGGTGAGTGCTTTGCCGTAGTCACCGTTGTCGATCAGTGTTTCCTGATACTGCTTGACGATTTCATACGCCGAGGGGTTCTCGATGATCGTCTGTTCGTAGAAGCGTGGGGTGAGATATTTTTCGAGGAGATGCGTTTCGGCCAGTGCCATCAAACGACGAAACACTTCGATGCGTTGCTCGGATGGCGCGAGGTGCAACATGCGTTCGAGTGATTCAGCCTCGGCAGCGAACTGCGCACGGCGGTGTAAAAACTCGGCCATCGTTTGGAGTGCTTTAAATTCATCGGGCTCGTGTTTGACGAAGCTCTGCATTTCCTGCAATGCGAGTTCTTCATTACCGAGTTTTTCGTCAAGCTGCGACAGCTTGAGATAGATCTGCGCATTGTCGGGATGCTTGGTTAGAACGTCTGCAAGCCGGTTGCGCGCTTCGGCGGTCGGGAAAGGAACGATTGCCTGCGCGCCAAAGAACTCGTGTCGTGTGTAGAGCGCAGCGTCGATTAGCGACGAAACTTCGTCGTTTTTAGCGCGAGCTGAAGGATAGAGAGACGCGAAGACCACAACTATCAAGCCAAGAATTACTCCCGCAGCGGCGCAACGGCGCAACGAAAGCCCCTTAGAAACGCGATAGCGCGTTGCGCCGTTGCGCCGCCGCGGGAGAAATTTTCTTCGAGTGTGGGCCATCATCGCGATATGACCTCGATCGGAACTTCGGCAGTCGATTGATTGTGCGCCGCGTCTTCAGCCGAAATCGTTAGCATGTATCGACCGGCTGCGAGGTTTGCGGGCACACGAAGTTTTCCAATATTCGTTTGGTCCTGTTGCGACCATGACAACCGCACCGGTTGCGCGCCGTAGATACGCGCGAACAGACGCACTGTGTCACTGTCAGCCGAGACTTTCACGATCAGCTCCTCACCGGCTTTGATCGGTTTGTCGTCGAGCTTGACGCCGAGCTTCGGTGCGTGGCTATCAATCACAAAGCTCTTCGTCTCCTGATAGCCGTTGCCATTCTTGTCAGTCATCAATAACCGGCAGCGATACGTTCCGTCGGGCAACCACGCGGGCGCCAAAAAGCGCACCTCCCACACGCCTTCAGCCTGTAGAAACTTCAGCGGCAGCGTTTCACCGAACGGAAATACCGCGAAGACTGAATTGATCGACTCGTCAGTCTTCACACGCAGCACAGGATCGCCTGGTTGGATCAGTCGCGGTCGCAATAGCGCACGCGGCGCTGCGATGAAAGCGGTGTACGGCGTGACGAAGCGATACTTTTGCGAGAGACGGATGATCTCCGCGATGTAATCCTCACGCTCACCATTCAGATCCATCTCCCGCAGCAGCGCATCGACGCGCGCGCGTGCCCAAACGCGAGGCAGATGCGAATGAATGTCTGCCAGCTCCGGTAACACCACATCGCGCGCGAGCTTGATCGCTTCAGTTCCGAACTGTCCCATAACAGTCACGTTCGTGCGCGGCGAAGGTGTGCGATAACGACCGACGAATGCGAGACTCGAGCCGTCGAACCCGTAATCACTGCTTGCGTAGACCTGGTAAAGGTTGCCCCCCTTGTTCGCGGTGAGGTGTGCATTCTCGATGCTGGTACTACCAACGTGATCAAAGAAGATTTTGAGCGCGGTGGTTATGTCTTCGGTCTCACGCGCGCTTGCAAAATAGCCATGGCCTGTTTTTGCCAGCTCCTCCAACAGCGCGTTATTCGCATCACTTCCGAGTCCGAACGCAAAAACGCGCGTCGAGTTCGTGCTGAGGGTCTGCAGGATCTGTTTCGCATTGCGCGTACCCAGAGTTGGATTGCCGTCGGAGACGAAGACAATGCTGCGCTCGCCTGGAGGAAACTGCGGCGCGAGCTCGACTGCGGTGGCAAGCGCTTTTCGCAGATCGCTACCACTCCCCAACATCGAATTCCTGATGAAGTCGAGGGCGTGTTCGACGTTGTCGGGAGTCGCAGGGAGCGGCGTGGGCGAGAAGACATAAGTCTCTTCGTTGAAAAGGACGAGATCGAAATGGTCCCCCTGCGAAAGCGAATTCAGAAAGTAGTCGAGTGCTTCGACAGCGCGCTTCAGCTTTTCGCCGTACATCGACAGAGACGTATCGAGCAGCAGGATGACATTGCGTGGCTGCCTGTTTTGAACATCGGTGCTCTGATTGAAGACTGCGCGCGCCTCGAAATATCCGCTGGGGTTTTGTACAGCCTGCGCCGGATCGCGCAGGTCGTATGCAGAGATCTGTTCGGGCGCGCGATAGGTTGTGAATGAGAGTGTGGATTCGGGAACGTCGATGCGATAGTCGAAGGAGAAGTCCTGCTTCAAAGCGAAACCAGTTGCGTGAAAGTCTGCTTCGAATTCATTCGGCTCAGACTTGGTGACTGTCAGTGCATACGTGTCTCGTTCGTTGTTGATCGGTGAGATTGGGTAGTCACTCAGAATGTGTACGTGCAGGTTGAACTCGTCCACGCGTTGCGCGTCGCCGAATGATGGCTTGAGAGGAAAAGTGAAATGCGACACGAGACTGTCGACCGGCAAAACCTCTGTGTACTCGATTTCAACGCGCTTCGTTCCGTAGGCCGGAATCGGAAACACCTTCGCGGAGAATGCTGAACGACCTTCATGCTCGTCGTCCTGTTGCAGAAGTCCCGGATCGATCTGCTGTTGTTTGATCTCGCTATACGCCTTGTTCGCACGACGTTTTTCCATCATTACGCCGGGAATGCGAACGTCCGCGTCCCAGACGGCGAAGTCGAAGATCGAGGCCGTTTGCGGAAGAGCGAAAAGGTATTTGCCTTCGAGAACTTGTGCTGAGTGGTTGTCGAATACCTGCATCACCTTCACGCGCGCGTGTTGGTTATCAATCAGCACATCGACGTTCATTACCTGCAGCGACAGTGTGTTGGGATCTGGTTTATTGCCGGTCGATGGAATCAAGACACCGGACTGCGCGGAGCTGTGGCGATAGCTGATGCACAATGGCAGCAATAGAGCCAAGACGATCAGGAGGCGAAGTAATTTTTTTAGTGGATACTTCATTTCATCTCGTCTTCTCTGTGCAAACTCTGTGTTCTCTGTGTCTCAGTGGTTAACCAATCACAGCAATAACTCACCACAGAGACACAGAGAACACAGAGGTTGCACAGAGAAATCAGCTACCATTCCAATAAGAGAGCTCGATACGCGCGATGCCGCCGGTTGTGCCGAAGTAGACGTAGTTGTCACTGCCGGTGATGCTCATCACGTTTCGGGAGGGCAACTCGCTCTTCACCCTGGTCCATTGTTGCGAGGAGGGTTCAAAGATAAGGGCACCGTCCAGTGTTCCGACAAAGAGCCGCGAACCGTCGCTCCACATCGCATTCGGATTTACAACGACACGTCCAACCTCAGGCGCGAAACTGCGCAGCTCACCGCTCGCGTTCAACTCGAACAATCCACCGCCGTACGTGCCCACGAAGATGCGATTGCCGACAGCGCAGAGTGCAGTAACCCAGTTGGTTGTCAATTTTGAATTCGTGTCTTTGAACACTCGCGATACGCGGCCGTCTTCAATCACTGCCAACCCACCGAGAGTGCCTACGTAAGTTTTGCGGCCCTGGACCAGGACGGTATAGAGACTGTTGCTTGGTAAGCCCTGTACCGTGGTTAGACCATGAAGTCTGCCGCGCGCGCCCAGTGACAGACCTTTGCTGGTGGCCAGTGCGAGGGTGTTTGCGCCGTCAACATCCCAACGAGCCACTTGCAAGATCGCGTTGCTCAAGAGCCCGTCTTTAGTGGACCACTGTTCAGTGTTTCGCAGGTTCGAATCAAAACGCAGCAGTCCGGCAGATGAAGCGACGAGTATGCTGTTCCCTTCCCGATCATTAGTGAGCGAATTGATTTCACGATTCGTTTCTGACTCCAAGTGGGCCAACTGCCTTCCCTGCACGTTGAGAACATCTATTCCACGTCGAAAATTCCCAACCCAAACTCGAGCTTGCGAATCGATCATCAACGCTGAAATGAGATTAGTTGTAAGCGTACGGTTGCGGTCGGGCTGTCCCCACGCGAGGAACGCACTCGCTCCTGCGGTTCGGTAAATTCCTTCTTCGGTAAGCAACCAGAGATACTTGTCGAGTGAAATCAATCGTGTGCCGGCCAAGTTTCCAGCCCTGGCCCACGCAATCGGAGTCACCTGCCTCGAACGCGAGATTTCCTGATCGGTTCGGAAGCTAAAGGTCTCGCCATTGTCTTTGCTCAACACAACACTGTCAGCCGTAAGAGCGAGGCTCGATAAAGACGGAAGCGTGACGAGTGTTTGAAAACGAGCTTCGGTGTTCATTGACAACCCGAAATCAGTAGCGACGAACAGATTCTGGCCCGCGACTGCAACACCGACAACGCGGTTTGAGAGTAAACCGTCAGCAGTTGTGAAGTGGGACCAGCGTCCTCCTTCTTCTATCCACAATCCATCGGCAAAGGTGCCGGCAAACAAACGTGCGCCAGCTTTGGAGAGATAGTTGATCTCGAGCAGCCGCGTGTGCTCTGTGCCAGCCGTGAGCTCCTTGAAATCGCGACCGTCAAAGGCGATCAAGCCTCCGGCTCTCGTACCGATTAGCAAACGCCCTTCGTCTGCGAACAGCGCATCGATCGACTGCGGCGTTCGGTCAGTCCATCGATATCCGCGAAACTGAGAACCGTTAAACTCGACTAACCCTTCAGTCCGCGTGCCGATGAAGAGCTTTGAGTTGAAGACAGCGAGGCTGAGCAGGTCACTTTCGGGCAGACCATCAAGCACCGTGTAGTGCCGCACTAGTTTTCCCGTTTGGTCTAACTCGATCAGTCCACCGTCAGACGCCACGAAGTGCGAATCGTTGAACCGGGCGATTGCTCTTGTGCTTTGATGACTCTGCCAAATCTCGATGGCTTTGCTGTCGATCGGCTTGAATAACTTTTGTTCGAATGGGATGAGATCCTGTTTGTCGCGGAGGGCGCGCTCTTCGGCAAGTTGCCGGTCGGCCTGCTGTTTGACTTGCCACACACCGATCAGCCCCGCAATCAGTGCGAGCACCAGCAACAGCAGCAAAGTTTTCCGGATAGTTGGTCTCATGCCGGGTGGATGGCATTATTTCGATCAAGCAGTGGTTGCGTGACGTGACGCGTCACAGTGAGTAGATGAGCGGTTACGGGGCGAGCTTGAGGTTAACCCTACCCATCGATCTGTGGAGAAACACAGCGTCGCGAAGCTTCTCATGGGCCAGCCAAATGTTTCTGGTGTACTATGCGCACTCGATCGAGAGTCGAATGCCCTCGGAGGAACGCAATGCGCATTGCAGGTGCAGCCTTTGCTGCGGTCATGATTGCCTTCGGTATTCTGGGCCTGATCAAGGGAGACTTCACGGTCCTTTGGGAGCCGGTTCCAAAGACCATTCCCGCACGCGAGGTATTGGTCTATCTCTGCGCTGTGGTCTCGCTTGCCTCGGGCATCGGTCTGCTTTGGCGACGCACAGCCGCACTCGCTGCTCGCGTGCTGCTCGCATTTCTCGTCCTTTGGTTGCTGGTTTGGCGAATACCCGGTCTCTTCCGACTATCGCTGGTGGAGGGTACCTGGAGCTGTGGGAAGACGTTGGTAATCACGGCGGCGGCGTGGGTGTTGTTTATCTGGTTCGCTACGGACTGGGATCGGCAACGCCTCAGCTTTGCCACCGGCGACAAAGGTCTGCGCATAGCAAGATCGCTCTACGCCCTGGGCTTGATTCCCTTCGGCCTCGCGCATTTTCTCTATCCTCAACCGACCGCTGCTTTGGTGCCGAGTTGGCTGCCATGGCATATGGCCTGGGCGTACATCACCGGCGCCACTTTCATCGCGGCGAGCGTCGCGATCTTGATTGGTAAATTTGCACGGTTGGCAGCGAGGCTCTCGGCGTTGCAGATGGGCTTGTTCGGATTGCTGGTATGGGTACCGCTTGTAGCCGCCGGCTCGCTCAGCGCTTTCCAGTGGGGCGAGGTCTTTATTACTGTGGCGTTGACGGCTGCTGGTTGGGTCGTCGCGGACTCGTACCGTTAGTATTTTAGCCACAAAAAGGCACAAAAAGCTCAAAATCAGGAGAACCTATTTTGAGCTTTTTGTGCCTTTTTGTGGCAGAAAAATTAGTTCTGCGTTCCTGCTTTCTCTTTTTTAGCAGCGGCGGCGGCGGTTTGGGTTTTCATGAACTCGATCACTATGTTCACGTCCTCTTCCGCCAGGTTCAGTCTGGGCATGCGAATCTCCCGGTATTGTTTGAAGAGCGCAGTTGCGATCGGATCCTTCTCTTCAATCAGTTTGTCAGGCTCGACAATCATCCTCTTGAGCCAGGCCTCCTCGCGCACGCTGGTCACACCGAGAAGATCAGGCCCAACCTTGTCACCATTTCCGATCGTATGACACGCCGAGCAGCGCGTGTGAAAAAGGTATGCCCCTTTGTCGATATCCAGCTTGACCGATTCGGTCCTATTCGCCGGCACGGTGGCGACCGCAGCCTGCGCACCATAACCAAACAAGTTCTGGATCTTCAAAGCCATGAACTTGGTATTGTCGAGCGCCGAATTTCTCATCCATATTCCGGTGGCTTCGTTGCCGATGAGCAAACTCGGCGTGTGGCCGTCAGGATCGTTACCGTTGGGAAGCTTATCGAGTCCCAACTTCTTACTAATGAGTTTGATGTCCGCTTCTTTTCCAGTGAGGAACGTCCAGCCAGGTCCGACGTGATACTTCTCCGCGTAAGCTTTGAGCACTTCGGGCGTGTCATGTTCTGGATCGATCGTTATCGAGATAAAGAAGATGTCTTTACCCATGCGTTCGCCGAGCAACTTCTGAAGCTGGACCAGTCGTGCGGTCTCCAGCGGGCAGTTGTACTTGCAGGTCGTGTAGATGAGCTCGAGAGCCACAACCTTGCCTTTAATAAGATCGTCGTAGAAGCGAACCTTCTTGCCGTCCTGCGTGATCAGCTCAACGTTGGGAAAGTGACTTCCACCCCACTCCGCATCTGCTTTGGCAACTTCAGCGTCATCCGTTTTCGATACCTGCTTCAAATGCATTCCGCACTTCGGGCAGGAGCCGGCAGTCTTTGACTTGACCTCCGGATGCATCGGGCAACTGTATTCGGCAGCTTCGGCAGTTTGCTGTTGCGCGAAACTGACGCCAGCCGGGACTTGAGAAATAATTATTAGAGATATGCTGAACGTTAGCACTCCAATCAAAATCAGCTTCGCGTTCTGTAGTTTCATCTAACTTCTCCTTATCTAAAACTTATTGAGCTGAGCGACCCTGCCGCTTACCACGGCCAGGCAGGCCCCGCATTCGCCTTGGATCGCCCAGCTCAATGTCATTCATCGCGAAGCCCTATTGAATGGGCGCTGTTTGGATAGTGCCAACCGCGTTGGCTGTAACAACGTTGTTCCCAACGCTGATGCTTCCGCCTGTCAGTTTCCCCGACGCGATGTCGTAGTTGAGAGTAGCGGAGACCAGCATTGTGCGAGCTGACAGAACATCCTTACTGCTGTCGTAGTAAGGCGTTGGTATGATTACCGTGTCAGAGGCTTGCAGCGGCCTGATCTCGGTAGCGTGATTGCCTCCGGTGACATACGTCTTCAGAGTTTTTCCACTCCCCGTTGTTCCCTGCAGCTGCGAAAAATCGAAGTCAAGCAGTACGATCGAAGGACTTGTTACCGAGGTGGTATCTATCACCCTTCTGGCGGTGATGGTCACTTGACCATTGATTGTGACCGAGCCGTTTGGATCGGTCAGGGATCCCTTAGCCACCAGCACGATGCTACTGTCGACAGGAGCATCAGTGGCCGTCGTGGTCTGCGCCTGGACTGATGGACTGCCGAAGGCCAGCAATGCAACGATACCGATTAGGAGTGTCATGAAGCTCGGGCTGAATAGCCGTTGCCACATTCTCATATTTAGCTGTGTGTTCATGTATCTTTCCTTTCTGGCCTCTTTAGTAAAAAGCGGTCGGAAGTATGTCGTCCGGGGCCATAAACGTGACGCCCTGTGGTTTTGCGATTGGAGTCGGCAGCGGGTTCAAGAACGGTGTGCCGGCGCCATCGATTTCCCACCTCAAAAGCATCGCGTTGTCTTCGTGCATGGTGTTATGGCAGTGCTCCATGAACATGCCACCAAAGTCACGGAACTGAAGCGTGATTTTCACTTCGCCGCTCGGTCTCAGGCGCCAAACGTCCTTGCGCCCGCGCTCCGCAGCAGGAACCTTGGACGCGCTTCCGTCGCGAGACAGAGTCTGGCATTCCTCGAAGTGGATATGGATCGGGTGATCCCAGCCACCGCCGCCATTCCTCAATGTCCATACCTCTCTGGTGCCGAACTTCGGCGCCGCTGAGATACGACCATAGTCGGCTGCGAGCGTTGGTCCCTGATTGTCAGTCTTGATACCCCATGGACCGAAGAACGTCGTGATCGGATCGTTTGTTGTTTGATTAGCGCCGCTGTTGAATTCGAAGACGCGTTCGCGGGCTACAGGAATATTGGACAGGTCCGGATTCGGAATCAATGTTGCCGGCACCTGACTGATATCCGGCTGTGCGGGATTGCGGACTATGCGAAATTCCAGGAACTTCCCAACACAAGGATCGTCCGAGTTGTTTGAGAGCGCCTCCGAAAGACTGAGGTCCTTCGATACTCTTCTGCCGTCCTGATGTTCAGCCAGGTTAACCATCCAAACCGTTTGGCCAACACTGTAACGAGAGAAGTCAATGACGATGTCGTAACGCTCGGCGATGCCCTGCTCGTCAAGTTGAGTGAGCACAACCGGGTGCGGCAACAAGTTACCGTCATTGCCGATCTGGATCATCGGCGAGCCATCACTCAGCGCGATCTTGAAGAAGCGCGAGACTGACGCATTCAGGATGCGGAAGCGATACTTGCGTCGCTCAACTTCAAAGTACGGTTTGTAAGTCAGGTTTACGGTCATTCTATCGCCCAGGAATCCGTCGAATTCAAAGATGTCCATGGCGAGCTGACCATTGTTATCCCAGGCCTTGTCGGCAAGCATGAGGTTCACGTCGTAGTCGAGGTTGCCCCACGATTTGCCTGTGGTGGCGGCTCGTCCGCTCGGCAGTCTCAAGTTGACGCCGTCGATGATGTCTTCGGCGCCGCGATCGAGGCCACTGTAGATATTGAACATTCCAGCGATTCCCTTGTACACGTTCTGCGCCGTGAAGCTGAACATGTGATCGTGGAACCAGTGAGTGCTCATAGTCTCGTGCCAGTCGCCCGGAACTTTATTAAGGCCGCCCGCATCCGTTGGGCTCGACGCCATTATGTCCTGGGCGGTGTTATTGATGGTGTTCCGGCCGGCGAGGACGATTGGATAGTGATAATCGTAGAACTGGTTCGGGAAGAAGAAGGCTCCGGTGAAGCCGTCATTCTCCGCTCCGTGGTGCCCGTTGTGTTCGTGAGTCGAAATCGTGTGCATACCAAACCCGCCGTTCTGGTTTTGGAAAACGGAGAGTCTGTTGTGAAGACGGAAGAGTACCGGCTCGCCGTAGCGCACCTGCATGAGCTTGGGCGGAATGGTTCCGTTGTAAGTCCAGACCTTGTCGATCTGCTGAGTAGGCAGGTTCGGGTGAAACTTCAGCGGGATAGGTGTCGCCGGGTTGATTCCGGAATTCATGTTCGACGCAACTTGTGGATTGTAGGTGGTATTGGTTTTGGCGCCTTCCACTGAAGCGTCGACGGCGATCGCGGGTGGAAGAAGGCCAAACTGTTGGTGCGCCCAGATCGGTCCTGGGGGACGTCCTTCAATAGGACCAGTGCCACCGCCGAGTGCAGGATCAACAGGTTGCTGTGTCGTGTTCGCCTGGGCCGTTGGCGCGGGAGTCAGGGCAGCAACAGGAATCCGCGGAAATACGTCGAAACGCGGCATCGCCGTTGAAAAAGCCGCAGTGTTGAAGAGCGGACTGGGTGGAAGTCCGGTCGGAATGTTTGAACTTGCAAACGCACTCCGTGCAAATGGACTGAGGCCGCCGATTGGAAGCAGCAGGCCGGTCGATGTGAATAATCCCATCTTGATCAGGTCACGACGCGAGACCTGTCCATGGGAATTTGATTTGATAATGTCCCACCGCTCCTTACGCGCTTGCTCGGCTTCACGCAAGCGCGCTTTCGAGGCCTTTGGAGACAAAAAGAAGTTTCTATCAGGCATTGTTTCTCCTTTATCGGTACACAAATCTCCAATGGGTATTAGCGGAAAGCGGAACGGTGGGGGCATACGTTCCAGCAACGCGGAACCCTGTGCAGATCCAGGAACCACCTGGTGTGGCTTAGTTATGTGTCAGTTTCTAAGTGACGAGAAGTCTTGGAGCCCGTCACAGGACTAAACGATTTATGCGAACTGCAAAAACCTTGAGTGGAGTCGTGAAGATACAACGGGGTTCTAATCATGAATGTCACCTGCGTGACAATTTGCCCCACTTTCTGTATTCTACTTCCTCCCCCTTCCGACCGAACTCGCTTAACCACTCAACTGAAATAAGAAGCACCCCGTTTGCCTTGCAACGGAGGCTATTTGCTGCAAGTCAGATTGTGGTGGTTGAGGAAGTTCCCAGCATGTGCCCATCAACAGAAGTCGCTCACGCTTTTTCCAGGCTTTGGTTCACAGGCAGACTCGAACTGCTCCAGGGAATGAGTCAGGAGGCAGTTCATCGCTTCAACGCAATAGTGCGAAGAATAAAATGCCCGCGTGGTGAGTGGGTCTTCGCGCACGGCGACCCCGCTGACAGTCTCTACGTCGTGCAAAAAGGCCGGATGAAGATCACGGCTTTAAGCGAAGATGGTCACGAAGTAGTGCATGAGATAGTTGGCCCTGGTGAGTTTTTTGGCCATACGAGTTCGATACTCGGCATCCCGCGCACGACTTCGGCTCAGGCTCTTGAGACATCGCAGCTATATGAGATACGCCAAAAGGATCTCGAATCGCTGTTGACTGTCTGTCCGGAGTTATCGTTGCAGTTGCTCAAGTCTGTGGGTCTGAGGTTAAAGAAAGCGGAAGAGCAATTGCTCAATGTTATTTGCCACAATGTTTCCACCAGGGTCAGGGGAGCTTTGATAGATCTGATAGCAGCAGAGCCGCGCGAACAACCGGATCAACCTGTCAGAATAAAGATCACTCAGCAGGATCTGGCAAATCTAATCGGAGCGTCGCGGCAGAAGACGTGGGAGGCGCTCAAGGAGTTGGAAGATTCGAGCGTGTTGAAGCTCATGTACCGCAGTATTTTGGTGACCGCGCCACACAAACTCCGCAACGATCATTTTTCTGCGCATCAGGCTCGTCTATAAACCTGTTTGTATTTGATCGGTGCTGATAATCGCGAGCTCGTTTCAGTCACCTGCATCGTGAGGACCTTCCCGTCGGCACTCAACACGTAATCATTTACTCGATGTCCGTCGGATGAGTCGAACTCCTGCAGGAGGTGTCCGCCTTCGAGTCGCACTTTGACATTTGTCTTGCTTCCGCCGGGACTCGTCCAAACGACAGTTGAGCCATCAGTCCGCATTTTCAGCGCCGGCTGGTTATCCACGACGATGCTTATTTCACGAGCAGAAGAAGCGATGGAGACTGTGCCATAGGCTGGATTTAGTTTCTTCAGTCGATTACGCGCGAAGTGTCGGACCAGAACGTTCAGTCCTTTTACTCCTTGATCTATGGCGGTGTCGATATTGTCGCTTGCGGCGCCGTCCAACTTGTACGTTCCGTCGAACGCTACGTTTGGCGAATACGCTGCTACGAACACCGACATGCAAATCAGAAAAACGCTTGCCAGGAATTTGTTCATTGAAATCGTGATATGCAACACGTTGCGCATTTTATAGTTGAAGGCTTAGCCGCGTTTTTCAGGTTCTTGCCTGAATGTTCGTCAGGTTGTTCGAAGTTAACGCAGCAAAATGCGGCCGTTTTGAGCAGAGTTTAGAAAGAGCATTTTCCTGCTCCTTCAATAGCATTAAGCTATGAAGAACCCAGACAAACAGCCGCCGCTCACCAACGCCGATCAAGAACTCTTTCACGATCTGTATCAACTGCATCATCGTCGTGTTTATTCCATTTGTCTGCGGATGACTCAGGACATTTCGGATGCTGAGGATCTCACTCATGAAGTCTTCGTTCAGTTATTTCGCACGATTGGAAGCTTTCGGGGTGAGTCGGCGTTTTCAACGTGGCTTCATCGTTTGACGGTGAATCACGTGTTGATGCACTTCCGCAAAAACAAACGCAGACTGCAGTCTGAGCAGTTAACTGATAGCCTGGAAACACTCGCTCGACTGGCGGCGGGCAGCAAGCGCACGAGCGTCGTGGATCGCATTCTCTTATCGGAAGTCATCGCCAAACTTCCTGAAGGTTATCGCGAAGCCCTGATCCTGCACGACATCCACGGCCTGGACCATAAAGAGATAGCGAGAAGAAAAGGTCGAACAGAGGGAACATCGAAGTCGCAGTTGCACAAAGCCAAAGTCACCTTACGCGCACTCATATCCCAACCAGCATAAGCCGCGGATCGACGCGGATTATCGCGGAATGATCCGCGTCGATCTGCGAAAATCCGCGGCTCCTGCTTGTTAGTAATTGATCTTGCCGACGACAGTTAGATCGAAACCGCTGGTTAACGGATTAAGTTGCACTACAAAGTTCGCGTCGCCGTTCGCGCCCTCGAACCGGCCCGTGCCTCCAACGATGTGAAAGAGCCCCTGATCCATACCAGCAACTGGATCAAGAATTCCTTCAATCTCAATTTGAACCTTATCGCCATTGGCAGCGGTGATGGTGGCTTGTCCACTGGAATGTAAGACGCCGTTCTCGTCGGGAGTGTATTTGACGTTTCCGGTGACGGTCCACTGACCGAGGTGGGTCGCCGTACCGGAACCTGTGGGGATAGCGCCAATCGGCATACCCGCTTCATTAGTGATAAGAGTTGCGACGCCGGTCCCGCTAAGAGCGAAGGGGCGTTCGACGGCTGACACGGGAATCGTTGTTCCCGCGAACATGAAGAGCATAAGCATCAGAGCGTGTATTTTTGAAAAGTATTTCATTGCGGTTCTCCTTCAATCAATCAGTTATTCATCTCCGGCCGTTAATGACCGGCTCCAACCTCTTTCACACTAAAGTGGTAACTAATCAGAAAACATCACACAGCTACTCCGCTGGTCCAACCTGAATCACTCTTTCCCAATTGACAGGATCCCAAATCTACAATAGGCTCTGACCTTTATTCGGGCCCGGGGGGTTGTTCTAGTCTCACGTTGCAGCAAATATGTCCAGTAGATGAACGCTCATACTGGATTTGATGAGCTATTCAACCTTTCAACTTGATCACGGCCACGAATGAAGCGTCAGTCTGGTTTGTTGTTCGTTTTACGTAGGATCTAACTCAGAGTTGTACCTCGCGCGCACATAAGGTCTTTCATGTGCATTTGCAGCGCCTTCATGCTTGTGCCCTCATCGGAGCAAGACATGCCCCAACACGACATCTTCGTTAGCTATCCCAGACAGGAGCAGAATTTCGTCGAGTCCATCGTGCAGGTGCTAAGGGACAGGGGCCTGAACGTGTTCTTCGATAAAGATATCGGAGTAGGCGAGGACTGGCCCTCAGTACTGGAAGAGGCAATAAAAGGGAGCATGGCCACAGTGATCTTCGTGACCCCTTCCTACCTCAAATCGGAGTGGGGAGTGCTCGAACGAAATGCCGCCCTGATCCTGAGGAATAGTGGCAAGACCCACCTCGTAATCCCTGTTTTGCTTCAGGGAACGACTCCAGAGATGCTTCCTTTATTACTTCAATCGCTACAGTATCTTGATTTCAGTAGTTACAGTCTCAGTGATCTCGAGAAGCGCAAGGAGATAGGGCAAAAGCTCGCGGACGCAGTCATGCTGCAGCTACCTGGCATCGGTCTACCGACGTTAGACATGCCGTTCGTAGTACTCGCGATGACTAAACAAGAGGCAAACGATCTCGTTGAAAAAACGCTCTCCGACCAAAACTCGGACCTGAACTTCAAAGCTCTGCTCAACCACCTGATTGCAAGCTCCGGCAAGGACCAAATACTGTCCCACTATGGTGATGCACGTGACGAATGGCGGTCACCCTTATGTCCTCCGAAGAACGGACAGGCGGTAACAATTCGGGAGACGATTGAAGATGTCGTCAAGCGCCTCAACCTGGCGATGCTAAAAACAGATGAGCAGTACGAAGAATCCATTGGACGCATCCTGCGAACGCAGTATTTCTCAGCCGACTTCACGTCGGACAATGAAGATACGCGGAACCGTACGTATATAGAACTCGGCCGGCGAGGATGCGTACTGGTGGTGGATTTTCTTTCCCTCTTCCATCCAAAAATGCGTGCATGCTACGACGATTCGGGTTTGGCCCAACCGGAATCCAAAATAGTTCCCATTATTGTTCCCTTGCCCCAGCGGGAAAAAGATGATTTTGACACGCTACTCGAAGAAGCGATGAAAAAGGTTATGTTGCGCCCGTTCTATCGCTATGAAACTGAGCTCAACGTACTCTGCGAATTTGGCATTAGCCATCCTCGCGCGTTGAGGCGTTGGCTCTACTTTGTACTTCCTTTAGCGGCGTCGGCTATTCAGCGTCAAGGGGCTACTCCTGAAAATCGAAAGCTCTTCCGCAGTAAGTTGGAAGTAGAGAACAAGCCGTAGGCAACGAACGTAGAGGTGACAGTGATTTATACCTTCTACTCTTATAAAGGCGGAGTGGGCCGGACCATGGCCCTCGCGAACATCGCCGACTTGCTTCACCAACACGGCTTGAAAGTTCTCGTCGTGGATGGTGAACTTGAATCGCCTGACATCGAGCGTTACTTTCCCACCCAGCACAGTGTTGGTTCTCACCTCGGCCTCATAAACTTAATTCTTGATTTCAAAAAAATCATGAGTGAGCCCGCAGATACGAGTGAGGGCAAAAAAGAATTATCCTTACCCGATCTGCGTAGTTACTTAGTTGAAACCGGCGCGGATGATGGGCCGCCGATACTGCTTATGCCAGCCGGCAAGCGCGAAGGAGTCGACGATTTTGAATCATATGCAAAATCGGTGCGGCTCTTTGACTGGAAAGACTTTTATAAGAACTGGGAGGGCGAATACTTCTTTAAATGGCTCAAGCAGGAATTTTCGAAGTTGGCCGACGTGGTTTTGATTAACAGTTGTTCAGGTATCAGCGAGATTGGAAACATCTGCACACAGGAGATGGCGGACGTAGTCGTCTTCTTTTGCGGGTCGAACCAGCAAAGCCTCGATAGCACGTTGAAGATAGCGGCCAGCCTGACAGGACCTCAAAAATTAAAGGCGCTGAGCAATCGCCTGATTGACTCCATCATCGTTCCCGCCAGGATCGAGGAACGAGTGGACGCCCAACTTGTCCAAAATTTCAAACGGGATTTGATCGAAGGATGCGTCCCTTTTCTACCACCAGACAAGGCCGCCCAGGGAGACGTCGAATATTTTTGGAATCTACGCATACCTAATGTGCCTCGGTTCACATTTACCGAAGGGCTGATAATGCGGACGCCTGTGGGAGATGGGGAACTCGCGTTCGCGGCCTCCCTAACGAAGGTCTCAAAGGCGATGGCACGGCTCGCCCCCGCAGACAATCCGTTTTATAAACTCTGCGATGACGAACCCGTGCCCATTTCCAACCCCCAGCCGGTTCTGCCTGAAGGCACTGAGCCCTATCGCGGGCTGTCTCCATTCATGGAAGAACATTTCGCACTTTTCTTCGGTCGTTCTGCCGAGATTAAAGAGTTGCTCGGTTACGTTAATAATGGCGGACTGGTTGCTGTCCTTGGCCCATCCGGCAGCGGAAAGTCGTCGCTGGTTCAGGCAGGATTGTTACCGAGATTGCGTCGCGGCGATCTGGAGGGCAGTAAACACTGGAAGATCGTTACGGTAAGGTTCGACAAAGATCCGTTCGCCGGATTGGCTCACGCGTTCGCCCCTTTGCTGCGCGAAGTCAATGTGACAGTCGATAGCCGTCTCGATCACATCCTGGCTGAAGAAAACGATAAATTACGCCGAGTGATAGACCAGGTACTCCAACGGCAGCCACGCGGCGCTCGACTGCTTTTAATCCTGGACCAGTTTGAAGAGTTGTTCGCGCTCGCGCCTGAAGATCAACCGCACAAGTTCCTGATGAGGCTGCTGACCGCCCTCGAAAACCCTTCTTTAACCGTTATCGTCACCTTGCGCTCAGACTTCCACGCTGAATGCCAGCAGTATGCGCCATTCTATGAAGCTATGAACAGGCAAACAGTTCACGTCAATCAGATGAGCCGCCACAACCTGAAGGAGTCAGTGACAAGGCCAGCAGAATTGATGGGAGTAACATTTGAACCGGGACTAGCTGATCGCATCCTCGATGACGTTGGGACGAAGCCGGGTAGTTTACCGTTACTCCAATTTGCGCTAACACAACTTTGGCTACGACGCGACGGGATGCGGCTGACACATCAGGTCTATATCGATATCGGCGGCGTGCAAAAGGCGGTGGCCCAACGCGCCGAATACATCTACCAGCGACTCTCCCCCGACGAACAAAGGCTGGCGCAGCGAATCTTCACGCAGTTAGTGCAACTAAACCAGGGGGACCGAAACACACGAAAGCAAATGACCTACGCTGAGTTAGGCGAGCCTGCGGCTGGAGTGAAAAAGATTGTCGGGCAGCTGAGTGAAGCCAGACTTCTGGTAGTACGTGAGACCGACGAGGAATCTTCTAAGGAGTAGAAAGAAAGTATGGCCCAGCACATCGAGGTGGCCCATGAAGCGCTGATCCAGAATTGGCCGCGTTTGGACGACTGGTTGGACCAGGACCGCGACTATTTGCTCTGGCGACAAAGTCTGCGGCCTTTCGTCACCTTATGGAAGACACATCAGAACGATCCGGATACGCTACTTCGCGGCACATTATTACAAACGGCGTTGAATTGGGAGCGTCAGCGCAGCGAAGATCTGGGGCCTGATGAAAAGTTCTACATTGCAGAAAGCCGTGTTCTGGAGTCGCAACTACAACATGAAAAGGCTCGGCGCCGGCGCTTGAACGTTTCCAGCATCAGTGCGGTGACTGCCTTGGTTATAGCATGCTTCATGATCGGGTTGATGGCCTCACTATCAAGCAATAAGACCAAAAGCGCGAGTAACTATCTAGGTCAGGCCAGCTTACGCGAACAGCGTGGCGAATATGGCGCCGCTATTAATGACTATACCGCAGCCCTAAAACTTAACCCCAATCTGCCTTCCGCGTATCTCGGCCGCGCAAGGGTTTACTATCTGGAGGGCGGAGAAGCGAATTATCGAAACGCAATTGCTGATTACAACGAGTTCTTTCGCCTCGTAGGCGATTCAATTTCCGGCAAAGAATTAGCAATAGCTTACGACGGACGAGGTCAAGCTTATCTCCGTGTCAATGACCTGATTAATGCTGAGTCGGATTTCACCTTCGCCCTTGGATTAGATCAGAACTTCGCACTGGCCTCGTATGATTTGGGATCCTTATTAGCTAAAAAGGGTCAATTTGATGAGGCGATAAAGTACTTCACACAGGCTATCAACACTAAGGAAGGTTTTTACAGTGCCTACCTGGGTCGTGGTAAAGCATATTTTACACGTGGCAAAACTTTGAACCAGCAAAACGATATAGAGAGCGCATTAAGCGATTTTACGAAGGCCCAATTTCTTAAAGACGAGGAAGCCGAACCCTATCTGCGCATCGGCCTCATTCACTATGAGCGCAAGGATTACAAATCGGCCATCGAGTCATACGAGAATGCTCTGAGATATGAGAACCAATATGGGGAAGCGTCCAACGCGCTGGGAGAAGCATATGTTCAAACGGGGCAGCTCGATAAGGCAATATCCGCTTTTAAAGATGCTGTCGGAGATAGATATGTTCAAGCTCACTATAATTTGGGCCTGGCTTACAAAGCTAAAGGTGAACTTGATAACGCTATCAATTCACTTCAGGCGTTCATCTCTAACCCGCCATATAATTCACCAGATATCAGCGAAGCATTTCTGGTTTTGGGCGAAGCATTCGCGTTGAAAGGCGAACACGAAGCAGCGATCCAGAATTATTCCATAGCAATCAGTATCGAACCGCAAGCAGGTGACGCTTACTTTAGTCGCGGAGAGTCGTACTTTAAAACCGGCGACAAGGCGAAGGCCATCAGTGATTTATTGACTTACCTGAAATCACCTACAAACGAGACGCGACTTTATCAAGCGAGACAATATCTTGAGCAACTGGACTTCGTGCCTCCAACCGACGCTGTTCAGATTTATCTTCATTACAACAAAACAATCGATCCGGCATTACTCGGTAAAGTCGAAGCTGCTTTGGATCAGAGGTTCGATAAAATCAAACGCATCCAAGGGGATGCCGATCTGGCGAGCATCAGATTCTTTCAAAACTCTTTCAGGACCCACGCGAAGAACATTCGCGACATAGTTCAGAGTGTCTACGCGTCGAACAACACCCCGCAGAATTTTCAAATCGGGAAGTTCCCTGATTCAACAAGAAAAGATGCGTATGGTTGGATCGAAATATGGTTACCCGTTACCAAGCCCCCAGCATCTACACCAGCAGTGGTCCCGAACCCCTGATAACCAGTTGCATACTGGCTAACGACACACGCATCGGTTAGACTGCGCCAAACCCAGAGACACCGTGGCGCCCAGCAAACAGATCCGCATTCTTAGTGTCGAAGATCATCCGGTCTTTCGACAGGGGCTGGCCACGATTATCGAGACAGAACCGGACATGGTCCTGGTGGGCCAGGCGAGTAACGGAGTTGAGGCGATAGCGGAGTTTCGTCGCCACCGGCCGGACATCACCCTCATGGACCTGCGCCTTCCCGGCACCAATGGCACCGATACCCTGATAGCGATTCGCGGTGAGTTTCCGGACGCACGAATCATCATGCTGTCGTCTTCAGACAGCGACGGCGAGATTCAGCGTGCACTGCGTTCGGGAGCAGCGGGCTATGTTCTGAAAAGCATGCCACAGGATGATTTGCTCGCCGTGATCCGATCGGTCCATGCGGGCAAACGAAACGTTCCACCAGCAGTCGCAGCACTTATCGCAGAACATTTAGGCGAAGAGGACCTGACACCACGCGAGCTCGAGGTGCTGCAACTGGTTCGCGACGGCGGCAAGAACAAACAAATCGCCGATCAGCTTTCAATTTCCGAAAACACCGTCGTCTTTCATCTCAAGAACATCTGCGAAAAGCTGGGCGCAAACGATCGGACGCATGCAGTCACGATTGCGGTCCGTCGCGGGCTGCTGCAGCTTTGATCGAGTGCGTCGTGAACGATAAAACGAAATTCCTGCTCGCGTCCCTTTGGCTTCTACTGTCAGCTCTTCCCACCCGCGCACTCGATCCAAACCAACCAGCAAACAGTTTCCTCCGCACTCATTTCACTACCGATGAAGGTCTGCCCGGACCTGTAGTAGGCCAGATCGAGCAAACTAAGGATGGATTTCTCTGGCTGATCACCAATGGCAGTTTCCTGACCCGGTTCGACGGAAAAAGTTTTGGTAGTTTCAAGAACCCACGCGCGGCAGTGCTGGCTGTAGCTCCTGACGGAGATCTCTGGATCGGTACAGATTACGGTTTGGTACGCATACCTTCATCTAGTTTGCATCAGTTCACATTTAGTGGATTAACCGAGTACCAGCCTGGTCCTGGCAAGGCCAGCCACGTCACCTCCCTTCGCTTCAGTAGCAACGGCGTGTTGTGGATAGCAACTGCTGAAGGCTTGTTTCGCTACGAAGGGAACAAGTTCGTCGCCGTTGGACCAAGGATATCGACAAATCGAATTGAAGAAGCACCGGATGGACATCTATTGGTATTCAACGCCGACGGGTTCATGGAAGTAGCAGGCTCTGAGATTGTGCCTCAACCTGAACTGGCGGCCCAACTAGAAGTCAAGAACAACGAGATCTTTGATGTTCTAAAGGATCGTCGCGGCAACATCTGGTACTGCACCGGTAAAGGAGTTGTCCGTCAAACAAACCAGGGAATCGAGAAACTATCGCCCTACGACGCGAAGGCACTTCGCGCTCACGAGGATGCGCACGGAACGGTATGGATCGCCAAAGAAGTGGGCCTGTTTCGCGCCACCTCCGCCGGGCTTGAATTAGTGGATAAGGAAATGCAAGCCCGATCTTTTTACAGCGATCGCGACGGTAACTTGTGGATCGGTACTAATGGAGACGGATTATATAGATTCAAAGACCGCCCGGTTCGCATGTTCACGAAGGCTGACGGCCTGCCTAACGATCTGATCATGACGGTGATTGCCGCACATGACGGATCCGTTTGGACCGGGGCGAATTGCGGTGGCATCACGCGTTTTGATGGAAAGAATTTTCAAACCTACAGCGAAAAGGACGGTCTGCTGAATAGTTGCGTTTGGTCCATCGCAGAGGATTTGAATCACGATCTATGGATCGCAACCTTCGGCGGCGGAGCTTTTCGTTATCACAACGGCGCCTTTACCCAATATTCGAAGAGCCAGGGGTTGGTAGACGATCGAGTCGGTCATGTCTACGCGGCGCGCGACGGCTCTGTCTGGTTCAGCACTCCCGGCGGCGTGAGCCGTTTGAGGAACGGACAACTTCGCAACTTCACGACTGCTGACGGACTCGCCGCGAATGAGACGGCCACAGTATTTGAAGATCGCGCGGGAACGATTTGGGCCGGAACTCGACTCGGCCTTAACCGGCTGAATGGCGATCGTTTTGAGAATTTCCCGTCTACACCGAACCTCGTGGTCATTCCAATTGGAGAGGATCGAGACGGCGGCTTCTTTATTAATGAGCAGGTGGGTTCTGAATCAGTTACGCGGCGCCTCTACAAAGATCGCGTTGATACCATCAACAAGTTATCGGCTTATGACGTGCTCGAAACCGAACAGGGAGAGCTATGGTTCGGCGGCACTCCCTTCGCTCGGGTGCAACCGGGCAACTTCACCCACGCGCGGCCACGCGATGAACCACTCGACTATGAAGCGTTTTCGATCGCCGATGGCTTAACTACTGCCGAAGCGACGAGCTGGAGTCGCAGTCTCGCTCTGACTCGTGACGGCAAACTCTACGCAGCCACTCCCAAAGGATTGGCGCTGTTCGATCTGAATCGTTTGCGCGTCACGACTACGAAGCCTTCGATCTACCTGACAGACATCACTATCGGCAGAAACACCGAGCGCGCCAGCGGCGAAGTAGTACTGCCACCTGGAAGCAATCACGTTGAGATTCATTTTGCGTCCGTTGAAGTCTCGGCGCCAGAAAAGATTCGTATGCAATATCGGTTGGACGGTGTCGACTCGGAGTGGCTCGACGCGGCGGCCAATCCGGTTGCGATCTTCAGCAACATCCCGGTCGGGACACATGCATTGCGCATTCGGGCTTGCAATCGAAATGGGATCTGGGATCGTCAGGGCGCAGTTTTCCTCGTTACACAGCAACCTTACTTCTATCAAACACGCTGGTTTATTGCGTTGATGGTCGCGCTCGGAGTTCTGCTGATGGTCCTAATCTACCGTCTGCGGGTGGCGCAAATCTCTCGGATGCTGAGCGTGCGTTTTGATGAACGACTGGCCGAGCGCACGCGCGTAGCTCGCGAGCTGCACGACACGCTGCTGCAGACGGTCCAGGGCAGCAAGATGGTTGCTGATCATGCGTTGAAGAACACGGGGGATCACACGCGTATGGTGCGGGCCATGGAACAGTTGTCGAGTTGGCTGGCCCAGGCGACTGAAGAAGGGCGCGCCGCGCTTCAATCTCTGCGCTCCTCGACTACGGAAAAGAATAGTCTGGCGGAAGCGTTTCGCCGGGCAATCGAAGAATGTGGTGGGAGCGAGAAGTCGTTTTCCGTAAATGGAGACTCGAGAGAGATGCATCCGGTTGTTCGTGATGAAATCTACCGGATAGGTTACGAAGCGATTCGAAATGCGTGTACGCACTCAGGCGCAAACAAAGTGGAGGTAGAACTCGAATACGCGCATGATCTCACGTTGCGTGTCAGTGACGACGGAGTAGGCATCGACTCCACAGTCGTAGAACAAGGCAAGGAAGGTCATTTCGGATTGCGCGGTATGAGAGAACGCGCTGAACGCATCGGCGCAAAGTTCACACTGGACAGCTCTCCAAACTCAGGCACCGTCATTACTCTGATCGTTCCCGGTCGCGTCGCCTTCCAAACTTAGCCACGAAAAGGCACCAAAAGCACAAAATGGTTGAATGAGTTAAGGCGCCCGATTCTCGTATGGGAGAATTAGGCGCCTTAACTTCTCAATGGACCATTTTGTGCTTTTTGTGGCTATTTCTGTGTGTGCTTTTTTGTGGCCCATAACACTTTCGTAGTATCTCGCAACCACGGAAAAGCGCGGCTTAATTTCTACCGTAATAAGTGTGTCTCTAATTTTCCGGTGGGCCTATCCTCTTACCCATGATGAACCAAAACACAGAAATCAGTTTTACGGTGAATCCCGAAGCGGTGCGTTCCTTTCACGATGATGGAGTGGTCATCTTACAGGCAGGCACCGGTTGTTTATTCACTTCGAATGAGACCGGCGCCCGCATCTGGCGCGGAATCGAACAACAACTGTCTTTGGAAACCATCGCAAAAGAAATCAGCAGTGCATATCAGATTGAGCGAGCTACCGCACGCGAGCACACGCTCAATTTCCTGGCGGCACTCGAGCAGCAGGCACTAATCAGAAGAGAGGTCGTGTCATGAAAAAAGTGAGGCTTGTGTTCAGAGCACTTTACGAGATCGCTCGTTACGAAGTGGTCCTATCGCTACTGGGATCCGGACGCATTCTGTCGCAGTTGAAGCGACAATCCGTTACGGCCAGAACAGCCAGTGCGGAATTCGAAAAGACGATCTGCGACGCCGTCCTGCTTGCGACGTGCTTTTACTGGAAGCCGGTCCTGTGTCTGCAACGAGCAGTTTGTACAGTCCGGTTACTCAGAAGACATGGCATCCACGCACGTCTGGTTATTGGTTATCGTCCGTCGCCGTTCTTCTCGCACGCATGGGTAGAAGTAGACGGGCGCGTTGTGTACGGCTCAGCCGCATACCAAAAACGGCTCATGCCGCTGCATGTGGCTTAAAGGAGATGAAGATGCCTGCAATCACACAAGTCCTGCACTGGGATGGCCGTCTGGATAACCGACCCGACTTGCTGCTGCGACTATCTTTGCCGCGTGAATCCGGTAATGCGGCAATCGCGCGCGCCACTTACGATCGTTGGGGTAGTGAGGGTCTGGTTCAACTAATCGGCGACTGGAGTCTCGTCCTTCGCAATCACGGGAGCACCGTCCTCGCCAGCGACTTCGCCGGCGTGCGTCCTCTTTACTATCACGTGCAAGACGGACGCGTTCAGTGGTCCAATCGTTTGCAGTCACTCGTGGAAGAAACACGAATCACGGATCTCGACGAGCAGTTCATGGCTGGATTTCTGACGCTTGGCGGTAGCGCGAACCTGACGCCGTACAAAGGCATCTATTCTGTTCCTCCCGGCCATGCAGTTTGCGTTTCTTCAAAAGGGACAACCATCCGGCGATTCTGGTCCATGCCAACCGGCGACACGATCCGGTATCAGAACGAGCACCGTTACGAAGAAGAACTTCGCGCACTCTTTCGCGAAGCCGTGGCCGTGCGGTTACAGAGTGAATCACCCGTGCTGGCTGAGCTCAGCGGCGGTCTGGATTCGTCGTCAGTGGTCTGCATGGCCCAGCATCTGATCCGGAGTGGTGTGGTCAATGCGCCACGCCTCGAAACCGTGAGTTTCACCTGGCAGAACTCGCTCGACGAACCGTTTATTCGCGAAGTCGAATCGCACTGCGGTATCGAAGGAGTGCGCATCTCGATGCATGACGTTCCTCTTCTCGCCGAAGCACAAGTAAATGGTGCAACGCCCGAGGCGTTTCAGGCCCTGCTTAGCTCCATCGCGGCGACCGCGAGACAACACGGCGCCAGAACAATTCTGACTGGACAGAATGGCGACCTGTTGATGGGAAACTGGTATGACGACAGCCTGCAAGTGGCTGCCTCTGTCCGTCGCTTACGAATCGGCCGCTCCTTTAAAGAAGCGCTCGCGTGGAGCAAGCTTCTACGGCTTTCCGTTTACCGGATTCTATGGCGAGCGGCGCAAGCGGCTCTTCCGCCATCACTGGCGCCAGCCGCGGTTTACGCTGCCGCCGACGGTTCATACGCGCCAAGGAACGTTGAGACTTCTCTTGCCTCTCGATTTACTGACCTTTATGAATCGTCAAACTTCTTCTCAAATGATTGGCTACACGCCGCACCGGAACGCCGGAAGCATTTCCGATGTTTATCGATGGCGCTTGAACTCCGCACGCTGCAACCACCGGAACCATTACAGCACCTGGACTACACGCACCCGTTCAGCCATCGACCGCTCGTCGAGTTTCTCATGACGGTACCGGCGAACATTCTCTGCCGGCCCGGTGAGCCACGGAGATTGATGCGTTCTGCATTATCCGATCTCTGGCCGAACAAATTGTGCGAACGTCGATCGAAGGGTTCATTCAACGCGCCGTGGCAAGAAGCCTTAAAACCTCTGGCGCGCGCGCTACTCAAAACGAAGAAACTCCACTCAGTTGAGCGCGGGTTTGTAGATCGCGATAGCGTTCGCTCACGTCTTGAGCGTCTTTGCCTCGGGCTTGACTGCAACGATTCGCAGTTGCGGCAGATCATTTTGCTCGAGCTGTGGCTGCGCAATCGCGAAAAAACCGAGCGAGTAGAACAAGTTCTTAGAGCAGCATGAATACTTGCAAGAAAGGAGGCAATCCAATGCAAAATAATTACGAAGCTCCCGAACTAACGCTGATCGGTGAAGCAAACGAAGTTGTCATGGGCGCGGCCATCGGCGGCAATGACTTTCCAAAAGAGTTTGGCTTGGATTTCGAATTTGAGCAGGACTAATTTGCGAAGCGGCTGGTATCCACAGATTACGCAGATTCGATAAACATTCTGTGTAATCTGTGGATGGATCGTAGTACACTCCACGACGAATCCTATGAACGCCGCTGGTGCTATTCGAATTCTAACGGTAGACGATCATCCGATGTTGCGCGAAGGAATCGCCGCCGTACTCGCAAGCGAAGAGGACATGATCCTCGTCGCGGAAGCCAGCAATGGTCGCGAAGCAGTCGAACAGTTCCGCACTCACCACCCTGACGTGACGCTAATGGATGTGCAGATGCCGGAGGGCAACGGCATCGACGCGATTGTGAAGATTCGCGAAGAGTTTCCCGATGCTCGCATCATCGTGCTGACTACTTACACCGGCGATGCCCAGGCAGCTCGCGCCTTCAAAGCCGGAGCGTTCGGATATCTGCTGAAGAACATGGTCCGAAAAGAGCTGATCGACACAATCCGCACAGTCCACGCCGGCAAGAAAAGAATCCCTTCCGAAATCGCGATCGAGATGGCGCAGCATCACACTGACGATGCGCTGACTGAACGTGAAATCGAGGTGCTCCGCGAAGTGGCGGCTGGTAACGCGAACAAGATGGTGGCCAAACTCCTCAACATTTCCGAAGAAACCGTCAAAGCCCACATGAGAAGCATTCTTTCCAAGCTGGGCGCCAACGATCGCACTCATGCCGTAACGATCGCCCTGAAACGCGGCATCATCGAGATCTAATCCGCGTTCATCCACGTAAACCCGCGGCTAAATGATTTCTGCCTTGGTAAGCAGTCGCGCCCCGCACGATCAACTCGACCTCCGTCCCAGTTTCCGGTCGACTCCAAAATCGCAATTGACCGCCAATCTTTTGCGCTCGCTCGTGCATGCCCTGCAATCCCCAATGACCCGAACGTCCACCAGCCTCAAGAATTTTGGGCTCGATGCCGCGTCCATCGTCACGAACGCGCAGACGAAACTGTCGCGGGTCATAAGTGATTTCCGCCTCGACGTGTTGACCTTCGGAATGGGTTAAGGCATTGATGATCGCCTCACGGCCAATGCAATAGCATTCCTCGAGAACCAGTGGGTGTAATTCACGGACGTGCCCTTCAACCACCGTCTTGAAGATCGCATCACGACCCGCCGACGTCTCTTCGGCGACAGCACGGAACGCCGCGGGCAAATCACTCAGCGACGCCGAATGAACGCGTAAATTTCGAATACGATCCCTACCTTCCGCGAGTACATCGTCAGCGTGGTCCAGTGTCTTCTCGAGGGCGTTGTGAGCGGGCATATCGGCGGGTATCTGTTTTAAGACTGCGTGAAACTTGAGGATTAATCCCTGCACGCTCTGCAAAAGAGTGTCGTGCAAATCTCTTGCGATACGCTCTCTTTCCTCGAGGCGTTCTTCCATTCGCCCGCGCACTACTCGCGCCACTTGTCGCAAACGCAATTGATAAAGAACACCGAGCGCTAACAGAAATAGTAAAACGACTGAGACGCGAAACCACGCGGTTTGATAGTAAGCCGGCGCGATCATGAAATCGACGTAAGTGCCGGCCTCGTTCCAAACGCCGCTGTTGTTACAAGCCATTACGCGAAAGCGGTAAGTGCCGGGATTAAGATCGTTATAAAACACTTGCCGGCGATTACCGGCATCCTGCCACTCGTGATCGCGGCCTTCCAGCTTGTATCGAAAGAGAATCTTTTCAGGCGCGACGAGGCTGAGAGCCGTGTAGTCGATTTGCAGATCGCGTATCAACGGTGGCAGTCGCACGTTTCCAGCAGGTGTCACTTCGTAGGTCTTGCGATCCGCAATGAACTGTTCGATCTGCACCGGCGGCGGGAGGTTGTTCAACGGAAGATGATTGAGATCGACGACGCTGATGCCGCCTTCTCCGACCCAAAACCACAGTTTGCCATCCGTTGCTTTTGCGACTTGCGGGAAGAAGTGGTTTGCCGTTGCGATTGTCCGTACTCCATCTGAGATATCAAACACAGTTGCCTGGACCCGCGGGTGCGAATTTATATTGTGGTCCATCGCTTCCAGCTCGCCTCGGGCCACACGCAACAAACCGCAGGGCGTGTAGAGCCATACTGAATGCGCGTCGTCTTCTCTTAACCAATGAACACCATCGCATGGCAATCCGTTCGTGCTGGTCAGGGTGACGATTCGTCCATTCTTCAAGCGGCTGAGTCCGCTTTCGGTTGCGATCCAGAGTGTGCCGTCCTGATCGGCTTGGAACTCATTCACACGACCCGCGGTCAGCCCGCCGGCTGTTGTGTACGACGCCTGGATACGGCCGTCGCTGTAATAAGCCACGCCACCCAGAAAGAAACCCAGCCATAACCCACCACGAGGATCCGCGGTTACAGCAGTCACGGGATCGTCATGCCCGAGTTTGGACAAGGGAATCTGTTGGACGATACTCTCGCCGCGTATTTGAAAAAGACCGACGTGCTCGTTAGCGATCCACACATGCCCGGCGGTGTCCTGTGCCATTGCACTCACGGCTCCAGGTGTCTCGCTGACTGAAACAAAACGATCATTTTTCAGGTAACCGAATCCAAATGGGGTCGAAACCCAGATTCTTCCGGCATTATCCTGAAAGAGAGAATTTGGACTGAAGCCACCGTTGAGAATCGTAACCTGCCCGTTGTTCCATCGGTTCAAGCTATCAGGAGTGGCGAGCCAAACGCCTCCATCCTTGTCTGCGATAACTGATCGTATCCTCGGACTCGACAACCCCTGGTTCACAGAAAACGAAGCGGCCGCAAAGTCACGAAACCGATCGAGGCCATTCCCGGTTGCCACCCAGATATTGCCTTCGCGATCCTCAAAAAGCAGACGGCCACTTTCACCTGAGAGGCCCTGTGATAGTCCAAATACATCTGTCCTTCCCTGGTGTATATGTACAAGCCCCTCATTGAGCGTCCCGATCCACAGACTACCTTCCCGATCACGTAGCATCCTTCGGCCCCGGATCTGGCCCGTTCTTCCGGGAATTGAATACGGCTCCGTTTTGCCATCAATGAAACGGTGAATTCCGCTGTTCCAGCCGACGAGCAACGTGCCGTCATTGTCTTCACCGAAACACTGGATGCCGTCAGGCTCGCCTGCGAGTGGATAGAATTTTGGTGGTCCAGGTTTCCATTGCCACACTCCATCTTTCACTCCGGCCCAGAGATTTCCCTTCCTGTCCTCGTATAAATTGAAAGCTCCGCGGCCGAGACTGCCGTCGTCTCCAAAACACTGCACGCTGCCATTACGAATGGCGCAGAGTTTTCCAGCCGGCACGGCCATACCGCTGGCCCATACGGTGCCTTCGTGATCTTCGAGGACTTTGAAAAGATAACGCCCGGCGAGCTCCGCGTACTGCGTGAGCTTGCCGTCTTTCCAGCTTGCAAGACCTTTTGCAGTTCCAATCCACAGAGTTCCGTCACGGGCGACGAGCAAACTGAAGATAAAGTTGGAAGGAAGCTCTTGATTTGCCGGCGGACGAAAGGCGACATTCCTGACACCGTCGAAACGAAACAACCCGGATTCTGTACCCACCCAGAGGTAACCGTCGGGGGTTTGAGCGATTGACGTGATCTCGCCCCTGGGAAAACCGTCGCGAATATTCCACGAAGTATGGGCGTACTGACTGACGTCCAGTTTCGGATTCAGTGCAAACGTCTCAGACGACCACGCCAGCAGCACGCAAGCGCAGATGAGGCCAAGCTGAGAGACATGCCGTCCTCGTTGGGACGCCTTTTTCATAGGGCGCTATCTTAGCAGCAGTAAGTTTAGAATCACTGTTGGATCGGGTCTCTGCGTCACCTCTGCGTCCTTTGCGTCTCTGTGGTGAACTTATCCGTAAAAACCATTAAACCGCAGAGACGCAGAGAACGCAGAGGTGACGCAGAGACCCGGTCCAAGGCTGATGTACGTTGCCTCAGTAATTACCACATCACTCTTTTGGGTAATTGGCAAATTACTCTTTTTTGCCATTGACACAAACGATATCGACCAGTAGCCTCTCGCAACTCCTTTTCGATTGTGAGGTTTGGACCTGTGCGCCGATTTGCCGCATTAGTTTTCATCCTCCTCACGTCATTTACGTTTGGTCTTGCCCAGTCCACCAATGCCTCCGTTGCGGGACGGATAACCGACCCGGCGAACGCTCTGATTGTCGAGGCGAATGTCGCTGCGATATGTGCGGCTACGAATGTTCGTTATGAAGTCGTGACGAACGATTCAGGTGAATATCATCTCGCGAATCTTCCACCAAATTCATACCGTCTGGAAATACAAAAATCGGGATTCAAGAAGGTAATCAAACCTGATGTGGTCCTTCATGTGCAGGACGCGCTGCGGATCGATTTGCAGATGACGCTCGGCGACGTTTCGGAAACCGTCATGGTGGAGAGTGGTGCGCCGCTCGTGAATACCGAGTCGGCGACGGTCAGCACGGTCGTTAACCGAACGTTTGTCGATAACATTCCACTGAATGGCCGCAGTTTTCAGACGCTCATAAACCTGACGCCCGGTGTGGTCCTTACGCCGTCTACCTTTAACGATCAGGGACAATTCAGCGTAAACGGACAGCGCGCCGACGCAAACTATTTCATGGTCGATGGGGTCAGCGCGAATTTCGGTGTCACTGGTTTTATCGCGATGATGCAGAGTGCTTCCGGCTCTTTACCTGCACTCAGTGCTTCAGGCGGAACGAACAGTCTGGTGTCGGTAGATGCAATGCAGGAATTCCGCATTCAGACGTCTTCATTTGCGCCTGAGTTTGGACGCACTCCCGGCGGACAGATCTCGATTGCGACGCGCTCCGGAACGAATGCTTTTCACGGCACGTTGTTCGAATACTTCAGAAATGACGTACTCGATGCCAAAGACTGGTTTATTAACGCCGCCAGTTTGCCAAAACCCAGGGAGCGGCTGAATGACTTTGGCGGTGTGCTTGGTGGGCCAGTCGTCAAAGACAAAACGTTCTTTTTCTTCTCGTACGAAGGTCAACGATTACGCCAGCCATCGAGCCTGCAAACAGTCGTGCCGGATAACCAGGCGCGGCAACAGGCTCCAGCCACGATGCGTCCTTATTTAAACGCGTTTCCAGTTGCGAACGGACCTGGAGTTGCCCCCGGTTTAGCGCTATTCAACGCCGGCTTTTCGAATCCATCGTCGCTTGATGCATACAGTATTCGCGTCGATCATTCACTGCGATCAAAGCTGAACTTATTTGGCAGGTACAACTTCTCACCGTCGAACTTCGATCAGCGCGGGCCGTTCTTCTCATCAGGCCGAGTGCTCAGCGCCGTAAATTCATTGACATCTTCGGTGCACACTGGAACCGTCGGCCTCACACAAATCATCAGCCCCGAGATCAGTAACGAAGTGCGAGCGAACTACAGCAATCACCGGATCGGGATCGATTTCGTGATGGACGATTTCGGCGGCGCGATCCCGCTTCCTGACTCGACCTTGTTCCCTTCCGGAATCAGCTCAGCCAATGGCACTTTCTTGTTCATCATTCTGGGTGTGGGACAATATGTTCAAGGCAAGCAAGGGACGACTGAGCAACGCCAGGTCAATCTTATCGACAACCTGTCAGTGACAAAGGGCGGTCATCAGTTGAAGGTTGGTGTGGACTATCGTTGGCTCGCGCCTTTCAGCAGTCCGGCTGCTTACCATCAGTTTGCAGCGTTCTCGGGCGTCAGTAGTACGCCGGGTGGTGCGCTATCGGGCATCGCGTTGTTGGCCCAGTCGAGCTCTTTCCAAACGAATGCGCTGTTGTCGCAAAACTTCTCGTTGTTTGGACAGGACACGTGGAAGATCTCACCGCGATTAAGTGTGACTTACGGCTTGAGGTGGGACGTCAATCCAGCGTTGAAGGGCAAGAATCGCGCCAACGATCCATTCACAGTGACGGGTCTGGATAATCCAGCGACGATGACACTCGCCCCGCGCGGCACACCGCTATACGAAACGACCTACGGAAATTTTGCACCACGAATCGGCATCGCTTATCAATTTCGTGGAATTGGGAGTTGGGACGCTGCCCTCCGCGCGGGGTTCGGAGTCTTTTACGATCTCGGACAAGGATCACTCGGAGGCGTGTCGAGCTTCTTCCCGTATAGCTCTGACAAGAGCTTTTCCAACTCGCCGTTTCCGCTTAGTCCTCAACAGGCTGCGCCTCCTGCACTCACAACGAATCCACCGGTTGCGACAATGCTCCTTGCCGATCCTCATCTGAAATTGCCTCGGACTTATCAATGGAATGTCGCATTGGAACAGTCGATTGGAAACAATCAGAGCATCTCGGCGACTTACGTGGGTGCGAGTGGAAGGCAGTTGCTGCGCGTAACAAATCTATTCAGTGTAAATCCGAATTTTGACTTCATTGCGTTGACTGACAATTCGGCGACATCGGACTACAACGCATTGCAGGTCAAATTTGAGCGTCGTTTGTCGCGCGGTTTACAGGCGTTAGGTTCGTACTCATGGTCGCATTCGATCGATATCGCATCGACCGACGCAATCGCGACAAATACCAATACGCCTGACCAGGTTGCTGATCCTGCCCTTGATCGTGGCAATTCTAATTTTGACATCCGGCATGCAGTCACAGCGGGCGTCACGTATGAATTGCCCGACGTAAGCGCTGTCAAACCGATATTGAATGGCTGGTCGATCGACGGTTTTCTTTACGCGAGATCAGCGCCACCTGTGAATATTGTTGGCGGAAGTTTCTTTGCGGCGGGCACACAGCTCGCTCCGCGGCCTAACGTAATTCCAGGTGTTCCACTCGAGATTCATGACTCACAGTTTGCAGGGGGCAAGATCTTCAATCGCGCCGCGTTTGCCACAGCGCCCGCCGGAACGCAAGGTAATTTTGGACGCAACGTGCTGCGAGGTTTTGGAGCATGGCAGATTGACCTCGCAGTGCAACGACAATTTCACTTAAGCGATCGATTGGCACTTCGTTTCCGGGCGGAGTTTTTCAACCTCTTCAATCACCCGAACTTCGGCAGTCCCACAAACGTCCTGACCAGCCCTTTGTTCGGCCGCTCGACACAAACTCTGGCAAACAGTCTGGGCTCCGGCGGCGCGAACGGCGGCTTCAATCCCCTCTACCAACTCGGCGGCCCCCGTTCAATCCAATTCGCGCTCAAGCTTCAGTTCTGATCTTTAGCCACAAAAGCACAAAAGGCACAAAATGCGTTTTTGTGCTCTTTGTGCCTTTTTGTGGCTAAACGTATCCCTCAAAAGGGTGATAGGCGCATAGCCTCAATTCGGGTGTTTTATTCTTTGCTAAGCCGATAACTTACACCTGTGCAAAGACTCTACTCAATGTTTCCTCAAGGCGGGCCGGGAATCGGACTACTCCTCTTACGAATCGCTGCAGCCGGGTTGTTTGCCTTGAACCTTACGCACCGGTTCAACTTCCCTTCACTGCATTGGTTCCTGATTTCATTAATCGGTCTGATCTCACTCGGTCTTATTCTCGGCTTCCTAACACCGATCCTCTCGGTAATTGCCTGCCTGGCAGCCGGAGCAAATCTGCTGTTACCTGGTGGCCCAATTGATGTGGTTTACATCCCCAGGATCTTGCTGTCGGCCGCGCTCTTCTTTCTTGGTCCCGGCGCATATTCAGTTGACGCAAGACTGTTCGGACTTCGCGTCACTGTTGTCCCTCCACGCAAAGACAGAAATTCACCAACGGCTTCGTAGGGTTGATTCAGTGGTAACTCTATCGAGTGATCTTTGACTCGTACCATCTAGGGGTTCGAAAACTATCAATTGCGCGCACAATCCCGTCAAGCTCAGAAGAACAAAAGAGGTCAATCATGAAGCACAAGAAACTACTGCTTGTTTTTCTATTTCTAATTCCGGGCGCAGTGATGGCCCAGGAGGCCAAGGTGACACCGCTGATGTCGAAAGATTTGACAGAGCTTCCCGGAAAAGAAGTCTTGATGATCACGGTTGATTACCCACCGGGCAGCACGGATCCAATCCACAGGCACAACGCGCGCGCATTCGTTTACGTGTTAGAGGGTTCAATCGTGATGCAGGTGAAGGGTGGAAAGGAAGTGACATTGTCACCTGGCCAAACCTTTTATGAAGGCCCTGACGATGTTCATACGGTTGGACGGAACGCAAGCACCACTAAGCCGGCAAAGTTTGTCGTGTTTTTTATCAAGGACAAGAACGCTCCAGTGCTAGTGCCAGTATCAGATGAAACTGCACCAAACAAAACACAACTGAGGAGGTCAAAATGAAGATCGTAGTTATTGGCGGCACTGGACTCATCGGATCGAAGGTCGTCTCGAAGCTCAGTGAACGTGGTTACGAGGTTGTCGCTGCATCGCCAAACTCTGGCGTAAATACATTGACCGGTGAAGGACTCGCCGAAGTTCTCGAAGACGCGTCGGTAGTCGTCGATGTGTCGAATTCACCGTCGTTCGAAGATGCGGCGGTGATGAAGTTCTTCCAGACATCAACTCGCAACTTGCTTATCTTCGAATCGGCTGCAGGTGTGGGCCATCACGTGGTCTTGTCCATCGTCGGCTGTGAACGCCTACCCAACAGCGGCTACATGCGCGCTAAGGTCGCACAGGAAAAGCTGATCAAGGAATCATCGGTCCCTTATTCGATCGTGCGCGCGACACAGTTCTTCGAGTTCCTGACGCGCATCGCTGACTCTGCTACCGAAGGCAACACGGTGCACCTGCCGTCTGTCGCTTTCCAGCCAATGGCAGCGGACGATGTCGCGAGTGTGGTAGCGAAAGTCGCGATTGCGTCGCCGTTGAATGGAACTGTTGATGTGGCGGGACCCGAGAAGTTCCGTTTCGATGAATTCATTAGCCGCGGTCTCAGCGCACGCAAGGATCCGCGCGAGGTGATTGCTGACCCGCACGCGCCTTACTTCGGTACTGAGTTGAGCGAACGTTCACTCGTACCGGACGATGGCGCGCTGAAGGGCGAGATTCGTTTCGAAGACTGGCTTGTCGGAGCGACAAGTGAGATCCCGCAGCCCACTGCTATTGCAGCCACTGGAAAAGAGTAACTGAAAGGAGAGAAAGACAATGAGTTTCGTCACGACAAAAGATGGCACGCAGATTTATTACAAGGACTGGGGCAAAGGACAGCCGATCGTGTTCAGTCATGGCTGGCCGCTAACGGCAGATGCGTTCGAGGATCAAATGTTCTTCCTGGCCCAGCATGGCTATCGCTGCATCGCGCACGATCGTCGCGGTCACGGTCGCTCTGGCCAATCGTGGGACGGAAACGACATGGACACCTATGCCGACGATCTCGCGACGCTCGTGGAATCGCTCGATCTCAAGGATGCAATTCATGTGGGCCACTCGACCGGAGGTGGCGAAGTAACGCGCTACATCGGCCGTCACGGTACCGCGCGCGTGGCCAAGATAGTCCTGATCAGCGCCGTCCCACCATTGTTACTAAAAACTGAAGCGAATCCGAATGGTTTGTCAATGGAGTTGCTCGATCAGATACGCGGCGGAATACAAGCTGACCGTGCGCAGTTTATGAACGACTTCAGCATTCCTTTCTTCGGCTATAACCGGCCCGGCGCCAAGATCTCTCAAGGCATACTCGATAGTTTCCGTTTGCAAGCAATGTTGGGCGGTCTTCCCAACGTCTACTTTTGCGTCAAGGCGTTCGGCGAGACTGACTTCACTGAAGATCTCAAGCGGTTCGACGTGCCGACGCTAATTCTGCACGGCGACGATGATCAGGTCGTGCCGGTTGGTATCACCGCGCTTGTGTCTTCAAAGATCGTGAAGGACGCGACACTGAAAGTTTATCCGGGGTTGCCACACGGCATGTGCTCAACTCACAAAGATGTCATCAATGCTGACTTGCTCGACTTTATTAAGAAAGAGCAGTCGAAGTCTCAAGGTGCGTGAGTCAATAAATACGCCTGGGGCACAAGCCCCAGGCAGGGAGGTTCACATGAGCGACGAAGAGTTAGAAGTGTTGGTAACCCTCGATGATCCATGGTATGGCCCGGATGAAGACACCTTCCATCTTCAACCCGACACTGACTGGCCGTTCCCAATCTGGAGCACACTGGAATAGGAGCAGATGAAATGAGTTGCTGTTCGCATTTACCTGAAAATAGTAATGTCACTCCGAAAACGCCGAACGGTTGTGAAGAGTGTTTGAAAATCGGCGACACGTGGATTCATCTGCGCCTGTGCGCAACCTGCGGTCACGTCGGCTGCTGCGATGATTCAAAAAACAAACACGCGGTCAAACACTTTCATTCAACCAATCACCCCTTCATCAAATCCTTCGAGCCGGGTGAAGATTGGGGTTGGTGTTACGTCGATGAACTCTTTCTCGAATCCTTCCCAAACTCATTGACGATCGACTGGTGCGGCGTCCTCGGCGCCACGCGTTAAGGAGGATACGATGACGCTTCGTAAAGAGGTAAAGGGATTCGGAATGCCCTGGGAGGACCAGTATGGCTACGTCCAGGCCCTGAAGGTCGACGATACGAGCTACGTTTCCGGCCAACTGAGCCACGATGAACAAGGAAACCTTGTCGGTGCTGATCCTCTCGACGACAGCAACATGGAAATTCAGATGCGCCAAACCTACGCGAACGCAAAGAAAATCCTGACTGAGTTTGGCGCCACTCTCGATAACGTCGTCGAGGAAGTGGTCTATGTTACAGACATGGATAAAGCGATGGCCGTCGCCGGCCCGGTTCGGAAGGAAGCGTATGGGACAGAAAGACCGGAAGTAGCAAGTACGATTCTCGTGACGCCTCGTCTCGCCTTCCCTACACAACTGATCGAGATCAAGTTCATTGCAAAGCTGCGATAGCGTTTCTTCTGACTTGGACCACTACCACAAAGATCAATCACAAGGACTTTGGTCTGTGACTAACTTATTCACGCTTTAACGATCTCAGCAATTCAATCGCTCGCGCAGAAGTTGGCTCCTCTTCGAATAATAGCGGTTGTGCCCTCAATAAATCCTGGTTGAAATTCTCTTCCCACGGGTATCACCCATCAAAATCAGGCCAGAAGCATTGCAACACTGGATAATCAACTCCGTCGTAGAACCAGGTGGCGTAGCCCGTGAAGAATTCATACCAAACAGGATGCACATTCCTAACCGTACATAAATAGTCTTCAATCAAATCCGCATATTTGCCGTCGACTTGGAATTGCTTTCCGGAGCGAACATATTCTCCAATGCTGTTGATGATTGAATGCATTAAATCGACGTCTTGACCAAATACGATGATTTCGGGGTGGCTAAAATTCCGGTGCAACCCGATCGAGTAGGCCCAACCTGGTGAATCAGAATCTTCGAGGACCTTTACAACGTGCCAGCCATATTCGGCCACATCGTCCAAAAGCTTTTGGTCGTTTGCTCCCTCACATCTTGGATCGTGTTCGTTCATAGGCATAAGGTTCTGCAGATATCTCGTGACCTCTGATGCCCTTCGGCTTCGTTACTTTTCCTTGCTCTTCGGCAGCCCGGCAAAACTCCCGCTGACCTTGAGCGGTTGATATGGCCACGCGGCAGTTTTTCCTGAGATGGCATTCTTGCAGTTGATGATTTCCAGTTGGAAGCTGCCTTCGAGTTCATCAGAGCCTGGGCGAGTCGTGGTGTGAAGATAACCCACGGGCGGATCTGCCGGCCGGCAGTCGAATTTCAACGGTCTGCCTCCGAGTTTTACCGGGAATGCGATGTGTGTTCCTTGAGCGATTCGCCCTTCGCGATCGGTCTCGATCAAAACGTCCCAGCCACCTTCTGCGCTAAGCTCAAGATGATCCGGTGCTATGTTGCCAACGTTGGCCCCAGGGCTTGCCTGATCGAACCGCGGTCCACGATTGCTGTAACCCAGGATGACGCCCGGGATCTCCCAGGGCGCGCGTCCTGAATTGAAGAGCGGCATCTCGACCTGCACCTCGAAGGCCGGGCCCCCTATTGTTCGCGAAGTTTCCGTGACACTCACGGCAACCGGCTGATTCCGTCGTAATCTGAGCAGGGCGATTCCGGCTAGCAACATCACCAGCCCGACGACAATCAGCAGTATCTTCTTTCTGCGCATAATCGCTTGTACGACTTGAGGACCAACAACAGATTTTAGCCCCAGTCGGCCTAATGATCGCACTGAAATCGTGGAACATCATCTCTATATGGACTTTCGATACCTTGAAACGGAAGATCGGGAGACGACTCTCTCCGTGACCACCTCTCGTTTCAGGCATTTGGGCCAGATCCTGGTATTCACTTGCTGCCGCTCTCGACGTTTATAGTCAGTGTGGTAAATTGTGGGCAAGGTAGAAACAGCTATGTCAACAGAAGCACTCAACAGGATTATCAAATAGGTTAACGCACTCACACCGCAAGAACGCCGTGAGTTGATCGACCGGTTGGCGGACGAAGAGCAAAACTCACCGTTGCGCGAGTGGTTGACCAGAGCTCGAAACATGCGAGCGGAACTTTTGTTCAATTGCCGGGAAACTATGCTCCGATAAGTTGACTCTTGACCCCGCTCCAGCCTGTCACAACTGACGGTGAGCAGACCGCGCGCCGAACAGCGTGAGGCCGCGTGAAGACGGTTGGAAACTGGCACCGTTGACGCCCCGCTCCGGCAAGGCGTATTGTTCACCTGTTCCCCCATTTTCACGCAACCTCAACCGTTCACGCTTACTCACAACAAAGGAGAAATTCATGCTGAAACGACTCACACGTAAACTCATAACGCTATCCGTGCTCGTCTTCACTTTGGCGGCCGTGTCGTTCACCCCTGCTTCGTCTACCAATCAACGGCTGTATTGTTACTACGACATCGTAACTGCTGAGTGCCCCACCGGGTGGGTATGCTGCGATGATCTCAGTGCCAGAAACTGTTGGTGCGCCTGAAATACAGAAAGGGTGCAGTGATGGAAGGGGGGAAGCGCTTCGGCCTTTCCCCCGATACTTTTTGTGCAGCCACAAAGAGGCACAAAAGAGCAAAAAAGCAGCAGAACCTATTTGAGCTTTTTGTGCCTTTTTGTGGCAAAAAAATTTCCGTGACAAGTGGCTTTTATACTGCGGCATGATTTTAAGTGACCAGGCCGACGAGAAGTTGCGGCAGTTTATCGAGCAATCATCATTTACTACCTCCGGAGTTGTAATCACTGACTTAGACGGCACTGCCGTCCATGAATATCAAGGCAAAATCGTCATTCCGAAAGAGGTCGAGCTCGGATTGATGAGACATTATGAGCGTGGCCGTCCACTTATTTTGAATTCTCTCCGCTTTCCGCTTTCTGTGATTCGTACCTTCGGCCAGGACTGGTACAAGTTATCGAGTGCTCCGATTCCAACCGTCACGTTGAACGGCAGCTTGTCTGGATTTGTGACGAAGACGGACGCAGGAGAACTTGCCTTCGAAGAAGCGGCTGCGTTCCCATTAACCGAGAAAGAGATCAAAGAGGCTCTCAATGAAGTCCAGAAGATGCTCGACGCCGGCATTAAGAACATTCTTGTCTTTTACTACCCACGCGACTGGCGAATTGGCGAAGTGATTTGGACGCCGCTGCCGGAAAACATTCTTACCGTTAAAGAGAAATACGCAAGCGCTTCGGCGGTCACCGCTGTTGAGTTTCAGAAGCTCCAGGATCAAATGCTGGCGGAAGACATCTGCATGATCTTTCTGCTGATCGATGCGCCTCAGGATCAATTGATGGCATATCAACATACGAGGCGCGAAAACTTCATCACGCACGAGGGCGTCGATAAATTGTTTGGCGCACGCGCAATGTCAGAGGTGTTGAAATGCGACCTTCACGAGAGTGTCGGAGCCGGTGATACCGAACTCGACACTTTTCTGTCGGGTGTCGGTTTAGCGCTGCTCGTCGGTGGCATCGAACTTCCATTTCGGGGATTGGTAGATACTTTGAGACTTAATAATTCCCTGGAACTTGGCGCGGTGCTGTTTAGAACTGCCGAGCTCGCAGACGGTAGGTCCCATGGATGAAAAAGAGGATCAGCCGTCGGATATTCGCCATTATCGAAACATTGCCAAGAGAATCGTCCAGCAATACTTCGGTAAACCAGCAAGCCGGATTGTCTACAAATCGTCGGGACGAACAAATTTTGTCTTTGCTGTGAATCACGTCGAAGGCCAATTCGTCGTGAGAATCAGCCCGAACGCTGATCGTATTAACGCCTTCCAAAAAGAACTTCGCACATCGCAAAAGGCACGAGAGGCAGGAGTGCCAACGCCTGAAGTGTTGGCCGTCGGAAGCGATCCCGATTCCGAGCCTTACATGATTACGCGACGCGTCACCGGGATCGAAGCTTCACAAAATCCAAAACGACTGAATATTGTTCATCAAATGGGAGAGTATGCGGCGGTCATTAATTCAATTACTACAAACGGGTTCGGGACCGATTTCGCGTGGGCCGAGACTGGGAATCAAAACGGCGGGTGGGATAGTTATTTGCAGAACGAATTCGACCTTGAAAAACGAATTCAGATCCTTTCAACGGACGGAATATTTTCGGGAGCGCAGTTGAAAGAAGTAGAGCGCATCGTCACGGACGTAAAGACGAAGCCATCGCTCAACCACAGCGATCTGCGGCTGAAGAACGTAATCGTCGACGAGGGCGGTGATATCGCAGCCATCATCGACTGGGAGGACTGTATATCTACGATTGCTCCCGAATGGGAGATCTCAATCGCTTTGCACGATCTAACGATCGATGAGAAGCAGGCATTCATCGATGGCTATGGTCTATCGGTGCAGCAGGTAGAGGAAATGGCGCCGTTAATAAAGGCCTTCAATCTCCTGAACTACTCTGCGACTATTGAAAGCGCAATACGAACGGGAGATCAGAAGAGCCTTGATCAGATCAAATTAAGATTAGCCGGTTCTTTGGATTTGTATTGCTTGTAGTACATTTAAGGTCAATAACACAATTGGGTAATTTGCCGCTCGCCCGATTTAGGGTTTCAAAGCGAACAAGTAATTTAAGAAACTAATGGAAACAACCAATCATGAATAATCAAGACGCGAACGTACAACAGACCGAAGTGGCCGTGCTCGCCGGCGGCTGTTTCTGGGGTGTCGAGGAAATTCTTCGCGATGTGCCGGGCGTGATCGATACTGAAGTTGGCTACACAGGTGGCTGGCTCGAGAATCCAACTTACGACGACACACATCACAGTAAGTCAGGCCACGCCGAAGCGATCCGCATCACATTTGATCCGGCGGTGCTTAGCTACGAAGACCTCCTCGAGAATTGGTTTTTCAAGCTGCACGATCCAACCACGCTAAATCGTCAAGGAAACGACGTCGGCACGCAGTATCGCTCAGCGATCTTTCCACAGACGCCGGAACAGAAGGAAACCGCAGAACGAGTGAAGGCGCGCGTAGACGCGTCGGGGAAATGGAAGCGCCCGATCACCACAACCATTGAGCCTGCCTCGACCTGGTACAGCGCCGAAGATTATCACCAGGATTACCTGCGCAAGCATCCGGGCGGCTACACTTGCCATTACCTGCGTGACTAACAGTTGTATTTTGAAAAGGAGAATGAAATATGAGCGCTAACGCACCTGGACCAACAACCTCGACGTGGAATATCGATCCCGTACACACAATGGCCGAGTTCAAGGTTCGGCATATGATGATCACAAATGTTAAGGGACATTTCACCGGCGTCACCGGCATGCTCACTTTAAATGAGCAGGACGTTACGAAGTCACATGTCGAAGCTTCGATCGATGCAGCTACAATCAACACACGTGAAGCCGATCGCGACACTCATCTGAAGAGTGCTGACTTTCTCGACGTTGAGAAGTTTCCGACACTGACGTTCACATCTACACGTGTCAAGCGTACTGGCGAGGGAGAGTTGCAGGTCGAAGGCGACCTGATGATTCACGGTGTAACGCGGAAAGTTGAATTCTCTGTCGAAGGACCCACGCCGCCAGGCAAAGATCCATGGGGCAACACGAGGATCGGTTGGACCGCTACCACGAAGATCAATCGTAAGGACTTTGGCCTTACCTGGAATACGGCGCTCGAGACTGGTGGCATCCTGGTTGGTGATGAAGTCACTATCACCTTCGATGTTGAGGCGGTAAAGGCATAAAACCACTTTAGATGTCGAAGGGCACTAATCGGAAAGGACGTTCCATTGCTTTGATAGTAGCGTTAGTCCTCGGGTTCTTTCTGCTGATCTTTCTGGGAACTCTCTATTTGCTGTGGGATATTTATTCAACCTACTCCCGAATGATGTCAGGTACGTGAGACGGTCAGTTAACTATTGAGGATCGGTTTGCTTACCGATGTCCAAGGAATCCCCTGTCTTGTGCTCTTTTATTTGAAAGCGCAGGAAGTCGTGTATGGCCTTCAATGCAGTCGGATTCTTTGTTGAAATCCGCACTGCTGCTCCTCGATCTATCTCCTCAAAGTTGTACTTGATCTCGCCCTTTAACTTTTGCATCACTGGCACTCCGGGAGGCGTTTGATCGTGGATTAGCATTGGAGCATTGAAGTTCCCTTCCGCGAACATCATTGCGATATGCTTCAAGTGCATCCGGATCTGTTCGCTACTCTCAACATCGTCGGAATTGTTCGCTGTTACCTCAATCGATCCGCCGGACTCCTGCAATAAGAAATGATGGGTGGTCTTCATATGGTCAAAGCCCATCACGTGATCGCCGCGCTTGTTCATTTGCTCGTCAGCCTTCGGCTCCTGCGCGTAGACAATCACGAGTGTCCCGATTGCGAGAATAGATGACGCCAGAATTGATCGTCGAAAATATGATTTCATTACTCACTTCTCCTTTTGCGTTTGATCGAATTATTTGAACGTTTGGCAGGCTTCGAATCGACAGACAGGGACTCCAGCAGATTGGCCGGCTTTCCGTTGGCTCGATGAGCTAATCGCGTATCCCAGTCTTTCAAGGTCTCTTGCAGATCGTCTTTTAACTGAGTGAGTTCGCGCAGTTGGTCCTGAACGTTATGTAGTTTTTGAGTTGCCAGTTTCCTGACTTCTTCGCATGGCGCTCCACCAGCGTCGCGGACTTTCAACACTTTGGCCAGTTCGTCCAGCGTAAAACCGACTGATAGCGCGCGCCGAATCAGTTGCACTCGTTGCAATGCCTCAGGCGGATATTGTCGATACCCGTTTTGGCTGCGGAGCGCACGTGGCAGCACGCCTTTGCGCTCGTAATGTCGCAGCGTATCTCTGCTGACTCCTGCCGACTCAGCAAGTTCACCTGAGCTTAAAGCGCTCTTGCTACTCATAATGGCATTCTAAACCTTGGAACCGATTCCAATGTCAACACTTAATATGCAGTTCGGGCGAGATTAATCTGAAGGGACTTGAACAACCCACCAACTGCCGTTGGTGGGATTCCAACGCTGCTTTTTTATTTTCGGGTAGAAAGCATCTGAAATAAACCACCCACTGCGGTGGGTGGGATTTAGGATTTTTGCAAAGCCATTCCGTAATTCTCAGCCTGTTGACCGGAAGACGGCGTACAACAGCAGACTTCCAGCCACAGCAAGATTTAAAGAGTCGACTTCTCCCACCATCGGGATGCGAACGATCTGTTGGCAGAGCGATCGTTGCTCATCCGTCAGCCCCGAACGCTCGTTGCCCAACAACAGGATCGCCGGTCGCGTATATCGAACCCGATCATAATCCACTACTCCATCGGGTGATGCTCCGATAACTGATAGATTATGTGTCTGTACCCAATGCCGAAAACGTTCGACGTTGGTCCGCACAAGTGTTTGCTTGAAGAGAGCGCCCATCGTCGATCGAACTACCACAGGCTCATACGGATCGATGTGATGGCCCAATAGAATAAATCCCGCCCCTCCGATGGCAGCCGAGGTTCGCAAGAGTGTTCCGAAGTTCCCAAGCGACTGAACCTGACTCAAGACCGTCCAGCACGAGAGTCGATCCGGTTGAATCTGTTCGAGTGTCTGGGTTCGTTGATGAAGAATGGCGGCGATGCCGGACGCATGTTCAGCGCGCGAAATACTTCGAAACGCTTCTGGCGAAGCCCGGGCAAAAGGAACACCGGCACGCTTCAACTGACGGACGAATTTTCTCGCCAGTGGAGCAGTCAATAGCTTTTCGCTGTAAAGCAACGTCTCGATAGGAAACTTGTGATCTACAGCTTCGACGAAGTTGCGTACGCCTTCGATGAAGAAGAGCCGGTGCTGGTCGCGATAGCGGCGGTCGCTTTGAAGTTTTTGAATTCGAGTAAGAGTGAGCGCAACGTCTAATTGCCGATGATCGGCTCGATGTTCATCTTTCATCCTCCTTAAGTTGAGCCGACTGGCTAAAGAAATGTAGGTGTGAATTCATGATGCGTAGTTTCTGCGTTGTTGAAGCTTTGCCTCACAGTCTAAAAACACTTTTGCGGCCTGGTCAGTACAGGAGCGGTGCCGACCTGGTCAGTGATCAGCATGCGACATTTCCTAACGATTCTTGAGTCCAATGGTTTGACCAGGTCGCTACCGCTCCCTGTACTGACCCGATCCAAGTGCGATTAATACTTTTGAGGCAAAGCTCGTTGTTGATTCAAACTCAATTGGTTTCAGATTGTACAGCAAGTCTGCGTGGAAATGCGCAAGTAACTAAAAGAACGACGGAGACAGAACTCTTAACATCCCTAGTAAAACCCCACGAAAGCGGGCAAAAAGTGAAATACCTTTCAATCGTCTTAATTCTTATAGGAGTAACAATAGTTATGTCACAGACAATGGTCGCCGTCGATCCGGCGACAGACCCTAACATCGATCCACAGATCCGGAGCTTTCTCAAGGAGCTGAACAAAGACACCAATCCCATCTGGGAAAAGCCCGGTCCGGAGGTTCGTGCCACTTTGACTGGTCTGCAGGCGAAGACGCCAGTCGACATTTCAGGGATCACGATCACGGAGAAAACCATTTCTGAGAACGATCGGAAAGTGAAACTCTACATCGTGAAGCCCGAGAAGGTGCAAGGCACGCCGCCTGTGATCCTGTTCATACACGGAGGCGTCTGGATCGCCGGCAATTTCGAGAATCACAAACGGCTGGTCCGTGATCTGGTGGTCGGCACTGGCGCGGTGGCGGTGTTTCCTGAATACACTCCGATTCCGGATGCGATCTATCCGACGCAGATTGAAGAGAACTACGCAGCGTTGAAGTGGGTCGCAGCACATGGAACTGAAATCGGCGTCGATGGTAGTCGAATAGCAGTTGTCGGTAACTCGGTCGGCGGCAACATGTCGACTGTCGTCGCGATGATGGCGAAAGAGCAAGGCGGGCCGAAGATCAAATTCCAGGTGCTTCTGATTCCGGCAACTGATACCAACTTCGAAACCGAATCGTACCGAGACTTCGCAACCGGGAGATTCCTCGCGCGGGCGTTCATGCAGTTTGGCTACAACATCTACGCGCCCGACGCAAAGACGCGAAAAGATCCACATGTGGCGCCGCTACAGGCAAGTATCGATCAGTTGCGAGGCTTGCCACCGGCGCTGGTCATAACCGCGGAGAACGATCCGCTCCGAGATGAGGGCGAAGCTTATGCGCGCAAGCTGAAGGATGCCGGCGTTGAGGTAACAGCCACGCGATACAACGGCATGATTCACGACTTCGTTCTGCTCAACGGTATCAATCAGGTCGCAGGCGTCCAGGCCGCGCTGCGCCAGACGTGTGATGAAATAAAGAAACGTTTGAACTCCTGATCCCGGGTTTGGATTTCTCTGTGCGATCTCTGTGTTCTCTGTGCCTCTGTGGTGGTTTCCAGATCACCACAGAGACACAGAGGACACAGAGGTTGCACAGAGAAGAATAAAAACATGACCACGCGCCCCAAATTAAAGTGGTTCATCTGGATTCATTGTCTACTACTATTTCTCACCACTAATTCCGCTAACGCAATCGATCCAAATAGACGCATCTCCCAGTACGGGCACACAGCCTGGCGAATGCAGGACGGTGTCTTCAATAGCACCCCGAATGTAATCGCTCAGACTGCGGACGGATTTATCTGGATCGGCACACAAGCGGGACTCGTCCGATTCGATGGCTCGCGATTTGTTTCCGCAACCACAACCTCCACCGGCCAACCTCTGCCAGACGTCAGAATTACTTCGCTGCGCACAGCCCGGGATGGCAGTCTATGGATCGGCACGCCTTATGGTCTAAGTCGCCTGAAAGACGGAGAGCTCATCCCCTACTCCACCGCGATCGGAATCAGCACCATCATTGAAGACCACGAAGGGACCATCTGGGTCACACGGTATCGCATCACCGACGGAAGAGGACCACTTTGTCGCGCTGTTGATCGAGCGCTTCGGTGTTACGGCACGGAGTCGGGCATTCCTGTCAACTATGGCGTGGGATTGACTGAGGACAGCGCCGGTAACTTATGGATCGGCTCATTCAACCTCGTCCGCTGGCGACCCGGATCTACAGAAACTTTCTTCGAAGAAGAGCTCAAACATTTAAAGGGCAGTCCGGGTGTATTCGACATCGTAGCTGGTCCAGCCGGATCACTTTGGATCGCACTCGAAGGCACCGGCCCGCAGTTAGGTGTTCGCCAGTACGCTAATGGAAGTTGGACCAGCTATGCCGTGCCGGGTTTCGACGGCTCTCGCGTAAGTGCGCAAAGCCTGTTTATAGATCGTGACGGCGCCTTGTGGATCGGGACAATCGCTGACGGTCTTTATCGCGTTTATAACGGGAAAGCAGATCATTTCCGCAGTGTAAATGGTCTATCAGGCGATTCGGTGCTCAGCTTCTTTCAGGATCGAGAGGGGAATATCTGGATTACGACAAACGGCGGCGTCGATCTTTTTCGCAACACTCCCGTTATAACGTTCTCTACCCAGGAAGGTGTCTCCACCGGCGAAGTCCGATCCGTTCTCACGGCGCGTGATGGCTCGGTATGGATCGGCGGTAAAGGAAGTCTCGACAATTTTCGGAATGGCGAGTTCTCTTCTCTCAAGACTAAACAGGGATTGCCGGGCGAAGTCGTCTCCGGAATGTTTGAGGATCATTCCGGCCGATTATGGCTCGGTGTAGATGAAAAATTAATGCTTTACGAACGCGGGATGTTCGTTGAGGTAACGAAGCCGGACGGATCCTCGCTGGCACTCGGCGGCCACATCGTTGCTCTCACAGAAGACCTGGACCAGAACATTTGGGCCATGGCGTATACCAATCCTCGTAACCTTTATCGAATTCGCGATCAAAAAGTCCGGGAACAAATTACGGTTAAGGACATTCAATACGCTTCATGGCTTGCGTCAGATAACGAGGGCGGCATCTGGCTGGGCTCTCATAGCGACAATCAGATCGCCCACTATCGTGCTGGACAATTGCAGGTTATCTCCCTGTTGCAAGGTGAGAAAAAGCCGAACGTGAACTATCTGCTTGCTGAATCCGCACAGTCGGTTTGGATCGCGACCAATAGTGGTCTATTCAAGTGGAAAGAAGGCCAGTTGACGAATCTTGGAATAAAGAATGGACTGTCCTGCTCTTCGATCAACAGTCTGCTTAAAGACGATTCGGGTTCACTCTGGATGTACACGAGTTGTGGGCTCGTGAGGATTTCACGAGGGGAGCTCGAAAAATGGTGGGAGCATCCGGACAACCCCGTTACGATGAAGATCTTTGAAGCGGCTGAGGGTGCGCGCGGGGGTAGCGCCGCGACTCAGCCAAGAGCTGGTAAGACAATCGACGGCCGGCTCTGGTTTGCGAACGGACTGTCCGTGCAAATGATCGATCCGAATCAGTTATATAAGAACGAGATCGCTCCGCTCGTGCAGATTGAAGCTGTCGTGGCTGATCGGAAGAGTTACGTGCCTGGCGAAAACCTGCGCCTCCCAGCACTAACCAGCGATCTTGAAATCGACTACACCGCGTTGAGCTTCTCAGTACCGCAGAAGGTGAAGTTTCGTTACAGGCTGGACGGTCACGATACTGACTGGCAGGAACCGGGCATTCGCCGAGCGGCCTTCTACAATGATCTTGGACCAGGAAACTATAGCTTTCATGTTATTGCCTGCAATAACGACGGTGTGTGGAACGACGCCGGCGCGAGTCTAAACTTCATAATTCCGCCTGCGTGGTATCAAACGAGCTGGTTCCGAGTGGCATGCATTATGGCCGCGCTGCTGGTTCTGTTTTGTCTTTATCGTTTGCGCGTGCGACAGATTGCGCGAGTTATCAGTGTAAGATTCGATGAACGACTCAACGAGCGCACTCGCATGGCTCGTGAGCTTCACGATACGTTCCTGCAGACTATCCAGGCCTGCACGATGGTGGCTGACAATGCCTTGGATATCAGATCTGATCCCGAGGATATGCGTCACACGATGCAGAAGTTGTCGAAGTGGCTGCATCAGGCTACGCAGGAAGGTCGAGCAGCGTTGAATTCCCTGCGGAGCTCGACGACGGAGACAAACGATCTTGTACGAGCGCTGCGCCGGGCGACGAAGAATGGATTGATACCGGCGTCGATGACGGTGGATTTTTCAGTAGTGGGTAAGTCGAGGGAGATGCATCCAATCGTTCGCGATGAAGTTTACCGGATTGGGTATGAAGCGATCCGGAATTCGATCGTCCACTCACACGCAACGCGATTGCAGGTGGAGTTGCGATATGAACAGGATCTTTATCTGCGGGTGAAAGATAATGGTGTCGGCATTGATTCCGTTGTTTTGAGCTACGGGAAAGGTGGGCATTTCGGCTTACAAGGAATGAAGGAACGCGCCGCCCGCATCGGCGGCAAGCTCACGCTCGTCAGTTCAGCAACCTGCGGCACCGAAGTCGTGATCACAGTTCCAGGCTCGATCGTGTTTAGAAAGTCCGGACGCGCCGAGCGGATTAACTCGTTTAGAAATTAGTAGTGCAGCTTGGGCAGGGTCCAATTGTGATCTCTGGTTCTTTCGCGTTCACACGTGAAGCAAACCGCGGCGGATGGCGATGGTTACGGCGTGGGTTCGATCGTTGGCCTGGAGTTTATCGAGCAGATGCTTGATGTGATAGTTGACGGTGGTTTCTGCGATCGCCAGCTCGTCGGCAATTTGCTTGTTGCGAAAACCGTCGCGAATGAGGCTCAGCACTTCCATCTCGCGTGTCGTTAGATCTTCGTCACAGAGATGTTCCGCGAGACGTATTGCAACTTCGGGCGAAACGTGTCGATTGCCGCGATGAACTGATCGGATAACGTCAAGCAGCTCGTTTGTCGGCATGCTCTTAAGAATGTACGCCGAGGCTCCTGCCCGTAACGCGCGTTGAATCTCACCATCGCTATCCGACGTCGTCAACATGATGACGCGCGCACACGGAAACTCACCACGGATTCCGATCAAAGCATCAATACCGTCACTACCAGGTAACCGTACATCCATGAGTGTGATGGCGGGCATGGTCCGACGGAACTCCGATAGGGCCTCAACTGCATTCGTAGCCTGCGCAACAAGTAGCAGGTCCGGCTGCGAACCAATGATCGTGCTCAATCCCTCGCGAAACACGGGATGATCCTCAACGATCAAAATGCGAATAGGCTCAACGTCCATAGTTTATGCCGCCTTCGATCGAACTGGCGGAGTTTCTGATTTCGCTAGCTCACCTTCTCGCGAGCTCTTACCTGGCGCAGACATAATAAGCGGAAGCACTGCGGAAACAGCCATCACTACAGCAATCACGTGCAACGGACGATAATAAGCCCCGGTACTCTGGCGCAGGTAAGCAATCAACAATGGTCCAACGGCACTCGCAGTTCCCCACGCCGTCAACATCAGCCCATAAATTGGTCCAACATTTTTCGACCCGAAGTAATCAGCCGCAAACGCCGGCATCGTGCCGAACCCTCCGCCGTAACACATCAACACAACAAAAGTGAGTACAGTCATACCCGCTACCATATTGGCACGCGCGAGCAACCAGAACAGCAGCACCTGCAACAGGAACATCACCAAAAACGTCGCGCGCCTCGTAATCAAATCAGAAACCCACGCCCAGAACACCCTGCCAACCGCGTTGCCGATGCTGGCAATACCAACCATGCTCGCTGCCACAACTGCGGTCACGCCTACGAGCTCCTGAAATATCGGCGCCTCCTGCGAGATGACCGAGATTCCCGCAAACGTATTTAGAAAGAGCAGCAACCACAACGCATACCACTGCCACGTTCGCAGCGCGCCGCTTAGCGTATAGTCTCCGCCGGCACGTTGCGCTACTTGCGATGCGGGCGGTGTCCACCCAATCGGTCGCCAGCCTTCCGGAGGATTCTGCATAAAGAATGCTGTTACCACGGTGACGATGAGGTAAGCAGCACCAAGATATGCAAACGTATCGAGCACTCCAACACTCTTGATCAAATACGTTGCTACTGGCGCCGTAATCAACGCGCCCGCGCCAAATCCACCAACGGCTATACCTGCAATAAGCCCGCGACGATCAGGAAACCATTTCACGAGCACGGCCACCGGAACGATGTAAGCAAACCCAAGCCCCAGCCCCCCGATCAGTCCATAACTGACGTACAACCACCAGAGTTTGTTTGCAGAAAAGCTCGCCAGAAATACTCCGAGGCCGTAAAGCACACCGCCAGTAACAGCGACAACGCGTGGTCCTTTGCGGTTGAGCCACAAGCCGCCAAAGAATGCCGCAATACCCAGCACGAAGATGCTGATCGTAAACGTAAGCGTAACTTCAGCGATGGTCCAACCAAACTGAGTCGCCAACGGCGTTCGAAAAACACTCCACGCATAGACCGCGCCTAAAGCGATCTGCATACATATTCCGGCAACAGCTATGATCCATCGATTATGTGTTCCCATTTTCCCTAACCTTGTTCGTCAAATTTCGTCCAAACGCTTGTAGCAGATCGTTGAAGGCCGCTAACCCACGTCGAAAGTCTGCGTTGAAAAATGTTCGCAATAATTTGAAGAGACCGGGTGGCTTTGCTTCTTCGCGATTCGCCTGGACCAACGCTTTTGGAAGAGCGTTCGTGAAATCATTTAGCAACGCGGGCTCTACTTCACCGAGGGCTTTGATCAGAAGCAGCGCGTTTCGTGATGCGCGAATCGAGGCCGGGTCCCTGACGACAGCGACTGCCTGCTGAACGACAACCTCGCCGCCGCCCAACGTTCCACGCATCAACTCGAGCACGCCTTTGTCGTGCATAAGCTGGAGAAGTTCGTAAGCAGCAAGAATCGCCTCGCCGTGTTTTGCGGGTAACGCCTGGAGCTGCACTTCCAGCTCGTGTTGCGGATTGCGTGGTGGCAGTGTCAATGGAATTGGTTGCGCCATGGTCCCTCCTTGTTACCTCGCCCGCAGCGGTTGAATCTGAAAGAGTTTCGGTCCCGGTATGCGGTAATCAGGACGCTGCCACTTGCGCTCGACTTCAACACCACGTTGTGGTGTCGGATGACCCCAACGTGAGTTAGTTCTTGGCAAAGGACTCTCGCCAACCTCTCCCAAGACAGTCATCCTCACCGCGACTTCTTTGAATGCCGGGGTGTGCGTTACCGGATCGGTGTAGCTGCTTGTCAGGCGATTGATAGGGTTCTCGACTGAATTCATCGGCACATACAGTTCTTTTCCATGAACGCGATCGGTGACCACTGCACGAACACGAATCTTTCCGTAGCGCGAAGTAAGTTGGACCCAACTACCCGTCGTGAGCTTTCGCTCTTTGGCTAACTCTGGCGAGACTTCAACAAACGTATCCGGCGTCTTTGAGGCAATTCCTGCAGTACGATAAGTGAGATTGCCTTCGTGAAAATGTTCGAGCAGTCGGCCGTTGTTCACGTGCAGATCAAACTCGGCGTCAGGTTGATCGGGCGGCTCATTCCACGTTGTAGGAAAGAAACGGGCTTTACCGTCAGGAAATGGGAAGTCTTTCGTGTACAGCAATGGTTGATCTGAACCGTCGGGCGCTACGGGCCATTGAAGTGACTTGTATCCCTCCAAACGTTCGTAAGAAACTCCCGCGAACATCGGCGAGAGCGCGGCGATCTCCGCCATCACTTCCGACGGGTGCTCATATTTCCAATCAGCTCCCATGTGGTTCGCGACATCGCGAATGATCTGCCAATCAGGCCGGCATCCCTCGAGTGGTTCAAATACCTTGTAGAGACGCTGGATGCGGCGTTCACTACTCGTAAACGTTCCATCCTTTTCCAAGCTCGGCGTTGCAGGCAGGACCACGTCCGCATACTGGCAAACGTCTCCGAAGAAGATCTCCTGGATGACCATGAATTCGAGCTTCGAGAATGCGTCGTCAACATAGTTTGCATTCGAATCGACGATGCTCATCTCCTCGCCAATGATGTACATGGCTTTGAGTTTGCCCGCTTGAATAGCATCAACCATTTGGTGATTGTCGAGGCCCGTAAGCGGCGGCAGAGTGACCTTCCAATATTCTTCGAAGCGTCCGCGAATCTCCGGATCTTCAACCGATTGATAACCTGGAAAGAAATTTGGCATCGAGCCGTTGTCGCTGGCTCCCTGCACGTTGTTGTGTCCGCGCAACGGATACGCGCCGGTGCCGGGTCGCATATAGTTGCCGGTGACGAGCAGCAAATTCGAAATTGCTGTCGAGGTGTCTGAGCCCATGCTGTGTTGCGTCACTCCCATGGCCCAGCAGATAGACATAGTCTTCGCATCCGCGATCATGTGGGCCACCTGCTTCAGCGTATCGATCGGTAGCCCGCAGCGTTGTGAAGCGAATTCCAGAGTGAAAGGCTCGAGACTCTTCCGGTACTCGGCAAATCCGTTGACCCAATTATTAATAAATTCGGTTTTGGCAAAGCCCTGATCGATCAGATACCGCGTGATAGCTGACAACCAGATCAGATCGGTGCTGGGTTCCGCGTGTAGATAAACGTCAGCACGTCGCGCCATTTCGTTTTCGCGCAGATCTGAAACGATCAACTTCAGCCCGTGAAGTTTTTGCGAGCGCTTGATGCGTGTGGCTAGTACCGGATGACTCTCAGCCGTGTTACTGCCGATAATTATCACCAACTCAGCGGCGGCGATATCGGTGAACGAGCCCGAATCGCCACCATAACCGACTGTTCGAAACAGCCCCGTGGTTGCAGGCGACTGGCAATAACGCGAACAGTTATCGATGTTGTTTGTACCAACTACGGCGCGCGCGAGCTTCTGCATCAGAAAGCTCTCTTCATTCGTACACTTCGAAGACGAGATCAGGCCGATTGAGTCTGGTCCATTTGCCGCCTTGATTTCATTAAAGCGACGGGCCACCAGGCTCAGAGCTTCTTCCCAACTGGCTTCTCTGAATACGCCGTTCTCTCTGATCAGCGGCTTCGTCAGACGGTCTTCGCTATTGATGTGATCCCACGCAAACTTTCCTTTGATACACGTCGAGACGCCGTTCACCGGACCTTCCAACGGTTCGATCTTTAGAATGTGACGATCCTTGGACCACACATCGAAGCTGCAACCGACGCCACAGTAAGTACAAACTGTTTTCGTGCGACGAATGCGCGACTCTCGCATCGCCTCTTCTGCGTCGGAGACGCGCATGATCGTTCCGTAACCGGTTTCGGGCTCGATCCCTTTGATGTACTCGATCATGCCATCGAGAGCGGGTTGGGGTAGTCCAGTCATAAAACCCGCGTGGCCCAGCATCGAGGTTTCCATCAATGCGTTGCACGGGCAGACGGTTACACAATGACCACACGACACACAGCTCGACGCTCCTATCGTTGAGCCGCCGTCCCAAAGCACACGTGGGTGCGGACTTTCCCAGTCGATCGATAACGTCTCGTTGACCTCGAGGTTCTGGCAGGCCTCCACGCAGCGACCACACAGGATGCACTGGTTTGGATCGTAACGATAGAAAGGATTCGTGTCGTCTACGGCGTATGGTTTCGTTTGAAAAGGAATGTTCTGATGTTCAATTCCCAACAACTTCGTCGTGTTGTGCACAGTGCAATTGCCGTTACTGTTATCGCAAACCGTGCAGTAAAGATTATGGTTGCTGAGGATCCGATCGAACGCCTCGATTTGAGCTTCACTCGCTGCGGTGGAATTCGTGGTAACACTCAGGCCCGGCGAAACTCGGGTGGCGCAGGCCCTCACGAGCTCGCCGTTAATCTCAACCATGCACGTGTCGCAGGTTTGAATTGGACCAAGCTGCGGGTGATAACAAACGTGGGGTATCTGAATGCCACTGCGATTGATCACGTCGATCAGTAGTTCATCTTTAGATGCCTGCTGAATTACGCCGTCGACCGTTATGGCGACTCGATTCTCATACAATCCTTCGGGCACACCTGAGTGACCATTGGACCCATTAGTCTTGGCGTCGCGATTGATGAGTTGAAGTGTCTTGAGCATGCCTGTATCTCCTCATCAATGACGTCTGTAGTAGTGCCTGTGGCGTCTGTTCCGGTGTCTCTGGATCAGGTAACCGGTTCCGGCACCGGCGCCGGTACCAATCAAAGCGCCTTTTCTGCCGCCGATCAGCGCACCTCCGATTAGTCCAGCCGTGCCTCCGATTAGTGCGCCTTTCAATTTGCTATGGCGATGGTCTCGATTACGACGGTACCGGCGTTGTGCGCTAACACTTCCAATAACTCCAGCTATCAGGACGATGCACAGAAGCATGGCCCACACTTGTTTTGTTTTACTTCCTCGAATCATCTTCTTCCCCCCGGGCTCAAATACTGATCACTAACCCACCCGCTACCGCGAGGTGGTACTGACCCGATCCAACAAACTTGCTAAAGATCAAGATCGCTAAGTCCTGGGTGTTCGTCGGGACGTCGACCCAGCGGCCAGAAGTACTTGCGATCCGATTCCTTGATCGGCAAATCGTTGATGCATGCATAACGACGGCGCATCAATCCGTTGTCCTCGAATTCCCAGTTCTCGTTTCCATAAGAGCGAAACCAATTGTTCGAGTCGTCATGCCACTCATATGCGAAACGCACCGCGATACGATTTCCGTCGAAGGCCCACAGCTCTTTGATAAGCCGGTAGTCGAGCTCTTTCGACCACTTTCGTTTGAGAAAGGCGATGATCTCTGCACGGCCGTTGGGAAACTCGGCGCGATTTCGCCAGCGCGAATCCGGCGAATAAGCCAGAGCCACCTTTTCCGGATCGCGCGTATTCCAACCGTCTTCCGCAAGCCTGACCTTCTGAATCGCTGTCTCGCGGTTGAACGGCGGAAATGGCGGTCGTGGTGTCGCTACGTTGATAGTGTCGTCAGCTAATACTTCTACAGAACTCATAAATCCCTCCTGTTAGAGCTCGCGCACGATCTCCGTCAAAAACCAGTGCCGGCGTTCCGCCTCGTCGATCCAAACTTCTATGAAACTTGCAGTAGCAACGTCTTCATACTTCTCGCAGATCGAATGTGTTGCACGCAGCGAATCGATGAACCGTTGGTTATCCTCACGAAGCTCACGCATCATCTCGACGGCTGCGATGAACTCGTCATCGTTGTCTTTGAGCCGCTGGTTTCTCGCAATGTCACCGATCGAGTGAATCGTCGTACCGCCAATCTTGCGCGCGCGCTCTGCAATGTCGTCGGTGATGGCGAAGATCTGACTGGCGTGCTCGTCGAGCAGCAGGTGGTAGTCTCGAAAGTGAATGCCACTCAGGTGCCAGTGAAAGTTTTTCGTCTTTATGTAAAGTGCAAACGCGTCGGCGAGTAGTTGACGCAATTCGTTTTGGATCTCCGACACGCCCTCGCGGCTAAGTCCCGACGTTAGTTCCGCGTGATCCGTGTCTGCGAGTCTGGCTGCATTAATACGCATGGGCTCTCCTCTATCTGGTATCAAACAACGCGAAAATAGCAGCCGGTCGATTGAGTGTCTTATCGTACGTTGCTCAAAGATGTGTTCGTTTGCTGGATTGGGTGATGTCAAAACGCGGTAGATTCGAGCAATTGCACGGAATACGGTGTCGTCGCAAATCACTATTTTTGGGCAGTAGTGAGGCTATTTAGGTATGACTAAAACTATTACCATACTGATTGCGCTGATAATCGCCGGGAGTACGCAGACCAAAGCACAGGCGCCGGTGCAATTAACAATTAAAGCTGGAACCGAGATCGGTGAGTCGAAGGATCGGTTCAAGGTTGGCGACTCGATCCTGATCACGCTCACCATGACCAATACATCGGCGGATCCGCAGAACGTTTGTCTGTCGTCAAACCTTTACCAGAACCTGCCGAGGCTCACGAAAGATGGCCAATTAATTCCGATCATGAAATGGACGTCCAGTGTGCGACAGATTGCGAAGCATGATGCGACATGTAAGGACATCAATCTCCCCCAGAAGATCGTTCTCGATCCGAAAGCACAGAAGGACCTCGATTGGTTTGTGCTTGTTGACAGCAACGTCTCAACCGGAGCGGAGTCGTGGTACGACGCACTGCAACCGGGCACCTACGAGCTCGTACTTCAACGCCGTCTGGATTGTTGCGATGGATCAACGATCGAATCCAACAAGATCACGTTCACGGTCGTACCCTAATTTGAACTCTGCGTAGTCTCTGCGTCCTCTGCGCCTCTGCGGTTTACATGAATGTTCGTTTTCTTTTACCGCAGAGTACCGCAGAGGCTACGCAGAGGGATTCATTTCCCTAGGGCTGTCAGATCTTCAACGGCCTTGTGGGCTGACGGATCAAGGCGACCAGTACTTTGCCACTCGACCATCCAGCCGGGATACTCCACTGGAAGCGCGCTCACGTCATCAAGCTGCTTGATCTCTTCGGGGCTCAACTTTAAATCCACTGCTGCCAGATTGTCTGCGAGCTGCGCACGACGCTTCGCCCCAATAATGACCGACGTAACTACCGGGCGTGTCAAAAGCCACGCCAACGCAACTCGTGCGGGACTACAATCGTGGGCCATCGCGATCGGCGCAATCGTATCGAGGATTCTCCAGGTGCGTTCCTTGTCCACCACTGGAAAATCGAACTCCGATCGCCGCGCACCTTCCGGCTTTTGATTTGTCCGACTGTATTTGCCCGACAGTAAACCACCCGCGAGGGGGCTCCAGACCAGCAGACCAAGCTTTTCAGCTTCCAATAACGGACCAAGCTCGCGTTCGAGATCACGACCCGCAATCGAGTAGTACGCCTGCAGCGTATCGAACCGCGCGAAGTTCTTCGCTTCGGAAATTCCCAACGACCGCGCGAGCTTCCACGCCTGCCAGTTTGAAACACCGATGTAACGAATTTTCCCCTGTTGCAGTAGCGTGTCCAGCGCACGCAACGTTTCTTCGAGCGGCGTGAGATAGTCGCTCGCATGAATCTGGTAGAGATCGATGTAGTCTGTTCTTAGACGCCTGAGACTCGCTTCAACTGCATCGAAAATATGACCGCGAGACGCGCCGATATCGTTTCGACCATCGCCGGTGCGGCTATAAACTTTCGTAGCAATAACAACCTCGTGCCGCGGAATGTCGAGATTCTCGAGCGCCTCTGCCAGCAGTGTCTCACTCTGGCCGCCCTGGTAAGCATCAGCCGTATCGAAAAAGTTTATCCCGGCGTTCAAAGCGGCCTGGACCATGTGCACTACACCATCGTGGTCCACATCGCCAATCGGTTTGAAGAACCCCTCGCCGGCGCCAAAGGTCATCGTGCCAAGACAGAGCCTTGATACGAGTAAGCCGGTATTTCCAAGTGTGTTGTATTCCATAATCCTTTCCTTCATTTATGGCATGACTAAAGCCCTGCGGAATAGAATATCGTTGCTGCGTGAATCACGGTCATCTGCCGGCACTGTCACCGATTCGACTGACTTCAAAGCGCCAGGTATTTTTGCTCCAAACCAGCGCGGATCTTCCTGTTGCGTCCAGGTGACTAACGACAGTACTGATCCCGCCGGATATGGCAGGTTTGGATCTGTTCGCGCATGCATGACTGCAAGATCATTCCCAAACAGCATCGACATCGTCGCGTCCTGTGTGTTGACACCGGTCGCTATCACTCGCCATTCATGAGCATTCTGCGGCAAGGTCTTGATCGGATCGGTAAAGGTGAAATCGCGATCCTTCATCGGCTTGTGGCAACCTACGCAGCCTTCAACGAAAGTTGCGTCGTTTCCAAACGGTTGCAGGTTCGCGCCTCTCCATCTCGCGAATCCCCAGCCAAGACTCGAAGCGAATCGCTTGCTGTCCTTGATCATGAATTCGACTTGTTTGAACTGACCGGGTTGCGCTGAGCCAGATTCATCGATCAAACGATCCCATGCAACCTTTGCCAGGATCGCGCCGTCCGGCCATGGATTGATCGAGTTGTTCTCGATCGCTTCGATCGCGAGATCGTTGCCGAGGACCAATCTGATTGTTTGATTGTCGAATCGCTCCGTAATGCTGATGGCTTTCCAGTTTTTGTATTCAGCTATAAAAGCGATTCCATTCGGCGCTGGACGTACATCCTGTGCCGGTCCTCCACCGATCCATTTCCCATACTCTTCAGTAACAGCGGCAATTTGTGCGGCACTTGATGCTGGTCTCGTCCGGTAAGGATCGAGATAAGCTTTAAGCGTGTGTAGTTTCTCGGCGGTGACCTTTGCCTCCGGATGGAGTAGCAAATAACTGCGAGGTGGCATTAAACCCGCTTGCATATAGTTCGCGATCTCGAACAGCAGATCCTGTTGGGCCGAACCCTGCACGCGAATTTCAGAAAAGTTCAGGAGCCGGCGCGCGTCAGAGACGTCCTTCGCCACCAGCCAGTAGGCCGGCACGATTTTGTCGAACCAGGAAAGACGAGTCTCGTTCGAGTGACAGTTGTAACAAGACGTGCGCAAGATCTGCTTCACGTCAGTCGGCACATTCAACTCCGCAATCACCGGCGGATTCACCAGCGCTGGCCGCACAAGCTGGGCCAACAGACCAACGCCGATAATGACTGCAAGTATGATCCAACGTGTTCCGATCATCGCTATCTCACCGGATCGAGAAACCTCTGAATCGTAGAGGCGATTTCGTCAACGTGTGTTTCCAATGCGAAGTGTCCGGTGTTGAGCAACACGACTTCCGCATTCGGATTGTCGTTGAGAAACGCTTCAGCCCCCGCCGGTTTGAAAAACGGATCGTTCCTGCCCCACATCGCCAGCAGCGGTGGATTCACCTCACGAAAATATTTTTGAAACACCGGATACAAAGCGATGTTCGACGAGTAGTTGAACAGGAAATCGAGCTGGATCTCCTGGTTACCGGGACGCTGGAGTAAGGCCCAATCTAGTATGTACGACTCAGGCGCGATCGACTCCGGATCTTGTACGCCAGTGATGTACTGCATACGGGTACCGTCGAAAGTCAGGAGCGTGTTTCGCAGTGCTTCACGATTCTGATCTGAGGGGTCGTCCCAGTAGCGTCGAATTTCCTCCCACGCGTGGGTCAGTCCTTCGTCATAAGCGTTTCCGTTCTGCGAAATGATTGCCGTAATCGAATCCGGACGAGCAACAGCGAGACGAAAGCCAACTGGCGCGCCGTAATCAAAGACGTATAGCGCGTAGCGATCGAGACCGAGTGCGTTCACAAACGCGAGCATCGTGGTCGCGAGTGAATCGAACGAGTAGATGTACTTGCGCTCTTCCAGAATCGTTGTGAAACCAAAGCCCGGAAGGTCAGGCGCGATCACCCGGTAACGCGTCGCAAGCCGGGGAATCAATTCGCGAAACATGTGCGACGACGTGGGAAATCCGTGCAGGAGCAGAATGACCGGAGCGTCTACTGATCCGGCCGCGCGATAGAACACCTCCACGCCATCAACGATGATTCGGTGAAGTGTGGTTCTGGGGATTGAAGCCTCATAAGAAACAGTTTGGGTTGCAGTCATACCTTGGGGTCCTTTCCGGTTTTTTGGGAGTTTAGGAAGGCCCGGTGAAATGAGTCTTTTGCGGCTTTGCGGGGATTAACGGGTTATTGCTGAGCGGGTAAGGTTACGCACGCATAACCCTTTTGTGGGGGTCGGATGCTACAGGAAAGGCGGACCGAAAATGTGCACTATCGAGGGTTTCTGAAGACGCAGGATTTCTCTATTTTCATCCCACAACGAATGAAAATTACTGAAGAGGGATGTCATGCAACAAATCGGTAGTTTCACAACACCAGCAACGTATCCTCCACCGGTCATTAACCCTGCAAGATTCGGTACTGTCAGGCGCGAGACTCGCCGGCAAACACTTTCTACTGACGACATCGCAAGCGCATATCCGGAAGCCGTAGTAGCTTCGAGCGATGCCTGCGCATGGCAAAACATTCGCGTCGTGCATCTACAACACGACATAGTTGAAATGCCTGCGCCAGTTTCTGAGCAGCACTGCATCCTCGTGAACCTGGGTGTGCCTTTGTACGTCAAGGCCCGGGTTGACGAACACTCTTTCGATGGCGAGGTGGATACGGGGCAAGTTGCGCTCATGCCGGCGCAAACGTCATGGAGCGCAGAGGCTGCCGGTCCAGAGAATCGCAATTTCGTGCTGCTGTATCTCCGTCCGTTTTTTATCCGGAACACGGCGGCCAAGTTTCAACTCGCGTACAGTGACATAGGACTCAAGCCTGAGCTCGGCGTGGAGTCGAATCACATACGACACATTGCACTGTCTCTTTTGGAAGAGTTGAAAGAGGCGAACCTGGTCGGGAAGATCTATGCTGATTCGCTTGCGGTTGGAGTGACAGTGCAATTGCTCAAGCATTACAGTTCTGTGCGCAATGTACGTTTGGGCCAGGGCGGAATGGCGCCGCACCGGTTGCGGAAGGCGATCAGTTTGATCGATGAGCATCTGGCGAGCGAGCAAGAGGGACGTGTGGCACTGCGCGCGGTGGCGAGAGAAGTGGGGATGAGTTATTTCCATTTTTCGCGCGCGTTCAAGCAATCGATCGGAATGACACCAACCGGATACATCGCGGAACAGCGAATTGAGAGGGCGCGAACGTTGATGGAAGATACGACGCTTCCGATCGCAGAGATTGCGCTTCGCTCAGGGTTCTCGAGTCAGAGTCACTTTACTACATCCTTTCGACGCTTCGCCGGAGTCACACCTAGAAGCTTCCGAAAAGGGATGTAGGTCCAGAATCACAACACACTGTTTTCAAGTACGTGGTGGGACTCCTTTTCGAAGAAGTCCCACCTTTTGCCTTTTGTTTTCTCTGCGGCCTCTGCGTATCTCTGTGTTTCTCTGCGTTTATGTCAATTTCAACGCAGAGGGCGCAAAGATACGCAGAGGCCACAGAGAAGAGCTTTCGTAAGAGTTAACCGGCCTTGTTTGCCTTTTTGGTGTCCTTCAGGAAGCGCTTGACCAAATCTTTCGCGGCGCTGTTGGCTTGCTTTTCCGTTTGTCCAATCCCGTTAACCGTGTCCTGGACAACACCGCGCCAGACGAGCTCCTGCGTTTTGGCGTCGATGATGTCGGCCATGACACAGCCCTGGATATACGTAGTGGTCCAGATGTCTGGTCCAAATCCCCAGCGCCAGCGATTACGAAACGGAACTCTGTATCCCCAACCGAACCCCGGCCCATAACCGAAGCTTTGCACCTGCGTCCGCTCTCTCGTGCGCGAATAGAACGCTACGATGAAGTCAGGGTTGTCCTGCGACTGCGTAAAGCCATTCGTTTGCAATTGTGCGCTCAACGCATTTTGGATCCTGTTCGCCTCAATCGTGTTCGTCACGAGCGGATCGTCGCTGGCTCTGTCAGTTTTAAAGTTAAAGGTCCGCAAGCGACTGAAGTCAAAATCCTTCTGGTAATCAGACTTCACCGAAGCCCCCAGGGCAACACTTAGCGCCGACAGAATCACAGACCCCATGAAAAGTATTCGAAACGGTTTCATCTCAAGACTCCTTTGTTGAAAACTCACTTTGTTAGTCATGATGCTAAAGCCGCTCACGTTTGCTTTCTTTCAGGCCCTTGCCTCTTGTTACTGTTTCTTGCGTTGGTCCATGTTCAGCCGTCGAAGCAAGATCCGATTGGTCAGGGCAAAATCGGGAAAGAAAACCTGATGGGTAGCGCGTAGGATCAACAACCTAAGGGGGCGAGGGCAAGACGGCGCCGGTTATTAATGGCGCCGTTGCTGAACGGGTGAACCTGGTTGCGTGGGGCGTTTAGCCAGGTTCACCCGCTCTAACACGAAAACAACGATGGCTTTCAAATCGATAATTCTCCGTAGTTTACTGTTGCTCCACACAGTTCAACTCAACACTCAGGGACAAGCGAGCAGCACGGCAGAGGATCCGTTGGTAACAATGCTTATTAATAAAGGACTGCTCACCAAAGAGGGCGCTGCGTACGAGCGCGCGCCACAAATACGAACCGGGTTCAACTACAACTTTGGAGGTGTGCGAGCATGGAAAATTCAACCGGAATTCGCAATCGTGTTTCCTGCGTTCGACGACGTGCCAACAAACGTTGCCGATCAGTTAGGGTTTGGCGAAAGACAAGGCGCAGACTCGAGCCGGCCTGCGTCGCGACGATATTTACTTTTTAGCCACAAAAAGGCACAAAAAGCACATAAAGGAATGGCTGCTCTGAACTATTTTTTATGTGCTTTTTGTGCCTTTTGTGTACTACTGCCAGCCGCCGCCTAAAGCGCGGTAAAGTTGGACCAACGAAAGTAATTCATCGCGTCTGGTTTGTGCCAGGGTCAGCTCGGCAGCGAAGAGAGACGTATCGACAACCAGTGCGTTGAGTAGTGTGTCGACTCCTCCTTCGTACCGCAGGTAAGCAAGGTTCGAAGCATCTTGTAACGAAGCAACCAGCAGTTCCTGTTGAGTACGAATTTCGCGGACGCGCCTGTACTGCGACAAAGCAGTTGAGACTTCGCTGAAGGCTGTTTGAATAGTTTGTTGATACTGGACGATCGCAAACTCACGTTGCGCTTTTTGAAAGTCGACGTTCGACTTCAATCGTCCCGCCGTGAAGATCGGTTGCGTTATCTGTGGGACAAATGTCCATGCTCGACTCGGCCCGGTAAACAAGTTCGACAACGAATCGCTCTGGAAACCAAACACGCCTGTCAAACTGATCGTCGGGAAATAAGCAGCACGCGCAGCTTTCACGAGCGCATTCTGCGCGAGTAAGAGCTGTTCGGCGGATCTGATATCAGGCCGGCGCTGCAACAACGATGACGGCAAACCCGCCGGCACGTCTGGCAATTGCTTTTGATCGACGAGGGAAACACCGCGCGGGATCGCGCCGGGATTATTGCCTAATAACAAACTGATCTGGTTTTCCGTTTGCTCAATTGCACGCAGCGTGTCGGGTATTGTTCGCGATGCTTCGTAGACCAACTCCTCAGCCTGGCGCACGTCAAGCATAGTCGCGAGTCCACCCTGCTGACGCGCGCTTATCAAACGAAGCGATTCTTCGCGAGCAGCCAGGGTACGCTTTGCGATTTCCAGTTCAGCATCCAACTCCAAAAGCGCGAAGTAGTTCGTTGCTACTTCACTGACGACCAGCGTTTGCGCTGTTTTCCGATCCTCTTCCGTTGACCGGAGTGCCGCACGTGCAGCCTTCGTCTCCTGTCGACGACGTCCGAAGAGATCGATCTCAAACGTCAACAGACTAATAAACGCCTCGCCAAAAGATCGTGACCTGCCACTCAACTCCGATACTGACGCTCCCGATGTTCCTGACGTTCGTGTCGTCGTCAGATCCGCACCTGCTTCAAACTGTGGAAACTGATTAGACCGCGCTAGCCCGACATTTGCACGAGCAGCATTGATTCGCGCGACTGCGAGACGCAGATCATAATTCTGCGCAAACGCCGTCCGCACCAATTTCTGAAGTTGCTCATCCTTAAAAACATCAAACCACTTCAAGTCGCCGATGGACGAGCTATCACCCGGCGAGATAGCTCCGCGAAAGTCCTGCGGCACATTCGTCTGCGCGAACGCGTTACCACTCGCCAATCCAAATACAAGAGCTGTTGTAATTACCTTCGATTTCATAATCTTCTTCTCTGCGCCTTCCTCTGCGTCCTCTGCGCCTCTGCGGTTAAAAGCGATCCTCACCGCAGAGGCGCAGAGGACGCAGAGGAAGGCGCAGAGAAAAACCTCTCGATCAAGTAGAAGATCACTGGAATCAAAAACACGCCGATACACGTCGCTGCCAACATGCCAGCAATCACAACTGTTCCGAGTATCCGACGCCCCGCAGCCCCGGACGCCGACGCGATCCACAACGGCACACAACCAAGAATGAACGCGAACGACGTCATCAATATCGGCCGTAGACGAAGTCGCGCACCCTCGAGCGTCGCCTCAACCAACGGTCGTCCTTTACTCAATTCATCTCTCGCAAACTCGACGATCAGAATCGCATTCTTCGCCGCCAGCCCAATGAGAACGATCAGACCGATTTGCGCATAAACGTTGAGATAGTACCCACGCAGGGCCAACCCAACGAAAGCACCAAGGACTGCTACCGGCACCGACAACAATACTGAAAACGGAAGCGTCCAACTTTCATAAAGCGCCGCGAGAATGATGAAGACAAACGCGATCGAGAGCGCAAACGATCTGGTCGCGCTGCCCGAAGCCTTCTTTTCCTGATACGAGAGATCGGCAAACTCATAACCCATCTCGGGAGGCAATGTCGCTTGCGCAACTTCCTCGAGAGCATCGAGCGCCTGGCCCGAGCTATATCCAGGCGCCGCGTTTCCGATGATCTGAGCGGCGCGATAGAGATTGAAGCGATTCGTGTATTCAGGACCACTGATCCGTCGCGTCGTGGCCAAAGCGGAAAGCGGAACCATCGCGCCCTGGTTGTTGCGAACGTAATAGCCCTTAATATCGTTTTCACTCATTCGCGCCGAGCCATCGCCTTGCACAAACACTCGCCACTGCCGTCCAAACCGATTGAATTGATTGATGAATAGCCCTCCGAGATAGACCTGAAGTGTTTGATAGACGTCGGCGATCGCCACGCCTTGCTTCAACACCTTGTCGCGATCGACATCGACATAGATCTGCGGCACGGCAGAATTGAATTGCGTGCTGACACTTCCGATTTCCGGTCGTGCACGGGCAGCAGCAATGAACTTCTGTACATTCTGGTCCAGAAACTCCACAGTGCCTCCACTACGATCCTGAAGCCAGAGCGAGAACCCGCCCGAATTGCCGAGGCCGGGGATTGACGGAGGCGTGAACGCGAGACAAACAGCCTCCGGTACCTTTTGGGCCATCTGTGCGTTGAGTGTATTTACAATTCCATCGACTTCGAGCTCAGTGCTGCCGCGTTCTTCCCACGGTTTTAGCGCAACAAAGAAGAACCCCTGATAACTCGTTGTGACGCGCGAGAGTAAACTGAACCCGCTAATCATCGTGTAGTACCGAACACCTTGAGTTTTCGACAGGATGTCTTCGACTTTTCTCATCGCCACATCCGTGCGCTCGGTTGACGCAGCCGGGGGTAATTGCACATTGATGTAGGCATAGCCGTAGTCTTCTGCAGGGATAAAACTTTGAGGTAACCGGTAACCCAGAAATCCGTCAGCAACAGCGAAACCGGCGAGGATCACGACTGCAATCAAAGCCTTTCGAATCAACGCGTGGCTCAGGTTGACATACCCATGCGTGAGTCGCTCGAACCAACGGTTGAAAACGTCGAAGAACCGTCTCAAAAAACCTCTCGATTCTTTTCTTGGTCTAAGAAGAAGCGCAGACAATGCAGGTGAAAGAGTCAACGCATTGAACGCCGAGAGCAGAACAGAAATCGCAATCGTAAAGGCAAACTGTTTATTTAAGCTGCCCTGAATGCCGCCCATCAAACCAATCGGCAGGAAGACTGCGGAAAGAATCAACGCAATCGCCACGACTGGACCAGACACTTCTTTCATCGCCAGGAGCGTCGCGTCGCGTGGACTCATTCCCTCTTCGATGTGATGCTCCACAGCTTCGACAACCACGATCGCATCGTCGACGACTAGTCCGATTGCCAACACCAAAGCAAAAAGCGAGAGCGTGTTGATTGAGAAACCGAGAAACGGAAAGACGGCGAAGGTGCCAATCAGAGATACCGGCACGGCGATCATCGGTATCAGCGTCGCGCGCCAGTTTTGTAAGAATATAAAGACGACCAGGATTACCAGGGCCACCGCAATGAAAAGCGTCTTTACAATTTCCGTAATTCCTTCGGTCACGGCTTGTGTCGTATCGAGCGTGATTGCGTATTCAAGGTCATTCGGAAAGCGTCGCTTCATGTCCGCCATCACGGCCTTGACTCCAGCCGCAACCGCGAGTGCATTTGAACCCGGAGCCTGATAGATGGCGACCGTTGATGATGGTTGACCATTCATTCGCGATCTTTGTCGATACGTGAGCCCGCCTAACTCGATACGTGCGATGTCTTTCAAGCGCACGATCGAACCATCAGGTTTTTCAAGCACGACTATCTGACCGAATTCCTCAGGAGTTTGCAGGCGTCCCTGAGCGCGAACGGTGTAAGTCATCTCGCGACCCGTTGGCGCTGGATCGGCGCCCACCTGGCCTGAAGGATTGACCGTGCTCTGTTGATTCACTGCGTCGGCAATGTCTCGGACGGAAACGCCGAGCTTCGCCAGCACATCTGGCTTGACCCAGATCCGCATCGCATACTGTGCTGAGCCGAAAACAGTGACATCGCCAACACCTGGCACACGAAACAGCGTGTCAACTACGTTGATGTTGTTGTAGTTCGCGAGAAACAAAGAGTCGTAGCTGTTGTTGGGCGAAAAGAGCGAGACTAATAAGACCGGCGAGCCATTTGATTTCCGCAGCGTCACGCCGAATAGGCTGACATCCGTTGGCAGACTCGATAGCGCTTGCGACACGCGGTTCTGAACATTCACTTGATCGATATTCGGATCGGTGCTGATGTCGAAAGTAACCGCGAGCGCTTCGGAGCCGTCGTTGGCGTTCGTCGATTGCATGTAGAGCAAGCCCTCAACGCCACTGAGCTGTTGCTCGATCGGGGTTGAAACTGACTGTTCGATCGTTATCGCATCTGCGCCAGTGAACGTGGTGGAAACATTGATCTGCGGCGGAACAATTTGCGGAAACTGGGCCAATGGCAATTGAAACATCGTGAGCAGGCCGACGATCAGTGTCAGTAAAGCGATCGCCATGGCCACAATGGGACGCCTGATAAAAAACGATGAAATCATCTAGTTGTCCTGCTCTGCTTGCTGAACGGGAGTAAAAGGTCTTGGCTTTACAGTCGTGCCTGCGTTGACTCGCTGCGTTCCGTCGACCAGCACGGTTTCACCGTCTTTCAATCCATCCTGTATCACCCAGAGTTGGCCGAAAGTTGGACCAGGAGTAATCGTGCGGATCGAGATCTTGTTGTCGCTGCCTACGACAGCTACGCGATACAGTCCCTGAAGTTGACTGACTGCACGTTGCGGCACGACGAGGGCATTCTCCTGAACGCTCGTTGCCGCGCGCACGCGCCCGTACTGACCCGGACGCAGAACGTTGTCGGGATTCGGAAAGACGCCCGCGATCCGGATCGATCCGGTTTGCGTATCGACCTGTCGATCGGCGATGTAGAACCTGCCCGTGTGTGGATAGAGACTTCCGTCGGCCAAAAACAGTTGTAGCTCGAGTTGCTTCTCCGCTGCGCTGCGCTGGGCCGGAGTCGGATTCTGCTTTACGTAATTCAGATACTCCTGCTCGCTAACTGTGAAATAAACGCGAATCGGATCGACCGTTGAGACGGTTGTGAGCACACCGCTGTTTGGATTGACGAGGTCACCTACCTGAGCGGCGGCGATTCCGACGATGCCGTCAATGGGTGAGACGATCCTCGTGAAGCCGAGGTTTAGTTCGGCGGTTCTCACTACTGCCTGTGACGACTGAACCTGGGCCTGGGCCGCGACGATCGAGGCCTTTGCATTACCGACTGCGGCTGTGCTCGCGCGGATCTGTGAACGGGCGGCATCGACTTGCGCAATCGAGGCGTCGTTCGACTGAACGGCGTTGTCGAGGTCTTGCTGAGTCACGGCTTTTTTCGCAAACAGTGGAGTGAATTTGTTGACGTCGAGTTGGGTTTTGCGTTGATTGGCCTGTGCCGTGAGCAGGCCGCTGTTAGCCTGGGCTAGCTGCGCTTCCGCTTGTTCCAACTGGCTCACTGCCTGTCCGAGTTGTGCTTCAGCGCGTGCTAAATCCGCCTTCGCCTGGTTCAGGACCGCCTCGAAAGGCCGCGGATCGATTTCAAACAGGAGTTGGCCTGTGCGCACAAAGGCGCCTTCTGTGTAGTTGCGGCGCAGAAGATAGCCCGACACCTGGCTGCGGATATCGGCGTTCACCATTCCGTCCGTAGTACCGATCCATTCGCTGTAGATTGGGACGTTCTGTTCCTGAACCTGGACCACATCAACTTCGAGCGGCGCGGCGGGAGGTGTCGGCCTCTTTCGCTCTCGAGCCCTCACCACGACGAAGATCAGTCCCAGTACGATGACAGTAATCACCGCGACCAAAACAAGCTTGTGCTTTCGCAGTTTTTGAATCGCTGTCGAAATCACAGAATTACCCCTCCACTACCAGAATAGATAGTCGAGGACTGAATTTTCTTTTCCAAACTTGCTGCAAAGCCTTCCCGGTTGCTCGTTAGACTTTCCGTAAACAGTCGGGATCATGGTTGGGCAGGGTCCAAGTGCGAGGCAGCAAAACGCGCGCGTTAAGAGCAAGAGATCGAAAGATGTCGCGCGGATTCACGTAGATGATGACCACAGATTGGATTAGGGGGAAGAGGTCATGGAATCAATCGATGAGTTGTTGGAACAATGTGAACAGGCGCACGGTCATTTGTGCGCCGGCCAATTATTGGGCGTACGAATGGCGTTACTCGGCTGTGACTGTCTCGGCATCACTGACCCGCGCGGTTCCGATCGCAAGAAACTGATGGTGTGGGTTGAGATAGATCGATGCATGACCGACGCGGTGGGTGCAGTAACAGGCACGCGACTCGGCAAGAGGACTCTTAAATTCCTCGATTACGGAAAAGTCGCGGCGACGTTCCTGAACGTTGACACCGGAGACGCGGTCAGAATTGTTGCTCGCGAGTCAGCGAGAGATCTTGCGGACCGCCTGCATCCTGAGATTGAGAGTAAGAAAAACCGCCAGATGATTACCTACCGAGAAGCAAGTGATGCTGATCTCTTCTCAACAAGCGCGGTTGAGTTAACCGTGAACGAGATGGACTTACCCGGGCATCCACGCTCGCGAGTAGTGTGTCAGGAGTGCGGCGAAGGCATCAACGACGGACGCGAGCTAAACACAGTGGACCAGGGCATACTCTGCCACCCCTGCGCCTTCGGAACGTACTATCAAACAAAATCCGAGCCGATCTTGTGTATCGGTCACCTAAGTTCATCCACAGATTACACAGAAGTCAGAAAATCTGCGTAATCTGTGGATAAGAGTGCCTCGGATCCTTTATATATACCCTCACATGAAACCACTACTCGCATGCGTCGCGGCTGCGTTGCTGCTGACGAACACTGTAGCCTTCGCTACCCCTAAACGGGCCACATACCTCGATCCATCGCTGCCGATTGACAAGCGCGTGGACGAGCTCATGTCGCGGATGACGGTAGACGAGAAGGTTGGCCAGCTCAACCAACTCTTCTACTTCAAACAGTTCATGAAGCCCGAGATGATCGAACCGGGCCTGCGTGAAGGCAAGATTGGCTCGCTCCTCTTCGTGACGGATCCCGCGATCATCAACCGGTTTCAGAAGATCGCGGTCGAGCAGTCGCGCCTGAAGATCCCGCTCCTGTTCGGCTTCGACGTCATTCACGGTTTCCGGACCATCTTCCCCGTTCCGCTCGCCTTGGCCTCGTCGTGGGACGTGGAACTCGTCGAGCGTGTGCAGACGATCGCGGCGCGTGAGGCGAGCGCCACCGGCATCCGCTGGACGTTCGCGCCAATGTTGGACATCGCCCGCGATCCGCGCTGGGGCCGCATTGTTGAGGGCGCGGGTGAGGATCCATTCCTCGGAGCACGCATCGCCGCTGCACAGGTGCGTGGGTTCCAGGGACAAGACCCGGCAAGCCCGGGCCGGCTGCTGGCATGCATGAAACACTTCGCGGGTTATGGTGCGGCGGCGGGCGGGCGCGACTACGACGCGGCCTACATTTCAGATGCCGAGCTTTACAACGTCTACCTGCCTCCTTTTAAGGCGGCCGTCGATGCAGGCGTCGGCAGTGCGATGTCTGCGTACATGGACTTGAACGACGTGCCCGCAACCGGCAACACCTTCCTGCTTCGTGACGTGCTGCGTAACCAGTGGGGCTTCAAGGGCTTCGTCGTGAGCGACGCCGATGCCGTCGGCAATCTCGTCACACACGGCTTCGCGGAAGACAAAGCGGATGCGGCTGCGCGCGCGCTCACAGCAGGCGTAGACATGGAGATGTCCATACCAGCCGGTATCTCAAACGCGTACTCGAGCAGCCTCGCCAATCACGTTAAGGAAGGCCGAGTCACAAAAGCACATCTCGACGAAGCCGTCCGCCGTGTTCTTGAAGCGAAATTCAGAGCAGGTCTTTTCGAGAACCCTTACGCCGATGAAGCTCGCGCGGCTTCGATGCACAACAACCCGGAGCACAGACGCTTGGCGCGCATCGCCGCTCAGCGCTCGGCGGTGTTGCTGCGCAACGAGGGCAACCTACTCCCGCTCGATCCGAAGTTCTCGTCGATCGCGGTTATTGGACCATTAGCAGATTTTAAGCGCGACATACGAGGATCGTGGAGCTTAGCCGATGACATGAAAACTGCGGTCACAGTGCTCGAAGGCATTCGTGCGAAGGTCCGTCCGGGCGTGAAAGTTGAATATGCGCCGGGTGTGGATATCGGACGTCCGTACCCTTCGATATTCGAGTTGTTCTTCGGCCCGCGACCCGCACCCTGGAATGAAGCGCAAAGGCGAGAAGAGTTTGACAAAGCTGTGTCGCTCGCACGCTCGTCTGAGTTGGTTGTGATGGTGTTGGGCCAACATGAAGAAATGAGTGGCGAGGCGGCGTCGCAGTCGACCATCGAGCTGCCCGGACGTCAACGCGAACTGCTCGAAGCGGTCTCTGCTCTTGGAAAACCAACAGTGCTCGTGCTCATCAACGGGCGCCCACTCGACATCTCGTGGGCCACAACGCGTGTTCCTGCGATCCTCGAAGCGTGGCATCCGGGGGCGGAAGGCGGGAATGCGATCGCCGATCTGCTCTGGGGCGACGTGACACCGGTCGGCAAACTCCCGGTCACGTGGCCGCGCAGTTCGGGTCAGATCCCCATCTATTACTCACGCAATCTAACACAAGAACCGGAGACCAAGTCGGGATTCAAGTCGCGTTATTGGGACATACCAACCTCGCCACTTTATCCATTCGGCTACGGCCTGAGCTACACGACCTTCAGCTATTCGAACCTGCGCGTGAGTAAAGCGACGGCGAAGTTGGGCGAGCCGGTGGAGGTGACTGTAGATGTGGAGAACACCGGGCGTCGAGCTGGTGAGGAGGTTGCGCAGCTGTACATACATCAGCGGTCTGGAAGCGCGTCGAGACCCGTGCGCGAGTTGAAAGGTTTCGAGCGCGTCGTGCTCGCGCCAGGCGAGAAGAAGACAGTTCGCTTCATTCTTGGTAAGACGGAGTTGACTTACTGGAGCGCCGCTCACAGAGGCTGGGTACAGGATCCCGCAACCTTCGACGTCTGGACCGGTGGCGACTCAAACGCAACGCTTCAAGCCAAGTTTCAAATCACGCGGAGGTAATCATTAAAAAAAGCCGGCTTTGCCCGAAAAGTCATCGAGCATGCTCTTCTCTGTGCAACCTCTGCGCACTCTGTGCTTATGTGGTTGAAGATTGCTAGGAAAAACAACCACAGAGTCACAGAGAACGCAGAGGTTGCACAGAGAAATCAGACTTTTGGTGCAAAGCCGCGGAGGTTAAAGCATGAGCAAAACTAAAAAAGCGGTGTCATCGCAACAACGTGAAGAACTACTCAAAGTCTTGAAAGCCCGTTTCGAGAAAAACATGGACCGCCACAAAGGTCTTGATTGGTCCAAGGTACAAGCAAAGCTTGAATCGAGCCCTGAAAAACTCTGGTCACTCAATGAAATGGAACGAACGGGCGGTGAACCGGATGTCGTCGCGTTTGATAGGAAGACGGGCGAATACACTTTTTATGATTGTTCAGTCGAGAGTCCTAAAGATCGCAGAAGTGTTTGCTACGATCGCGAAGCACTCGAGGCAAGGAAAGAACATAAACCGAAAGACAGCGCTGTCAATATGGCCACTGCTATGGGCATTGAACTGTTAACGGAAGAACAATATCGCGAGCTCCAGAAACTCGGAAACTTCGATCTGAAAACATCGAGTTGGGTGAAAACACCTTCTGACATTAGAAAACTCGGCGGCGCACTCTTCTGCGATCGTCGCTACAACCAGGTCTTCCTCTATCACAACGGCGCCGACTCTTACTACGCCGCTCGCGGATTCCGCGGTGCCCTAAGCGTCTAGTCTTGAACGTCGCAGACGCCACAGTCCGCGCGCTGAGAGGACGATGGAGAAAAGCGCGGTAACGCTGATTGCGAGCAGCGTCCACACGAAGAAGAATGCTCCGCTGGAACCAGCGACCCTGCTAGCGAGGCCGACGCCCTTTCCCTTCATGTGAATGTAGGGAACGAACAACGCAAAGAGCGACAGAAGCAGATTGATGATGAATCCCGATCGCCTTCCGGTGAGTACGGTGGTTCCGTACAGCCAAAGGACAACGATGGGCACAGCGATGAGGTTTGAGAGCCCGCCCTTTTCATAACCGCGGACGATGTCGTCCGCCAGGTGAAACGTAAGGAAAAGGATCGAGAGCAGAGACGCAACAGTCAACAGAGCGTTGTCTTTCAATTGGAAGTTCTCCTTAACAAGAACCTACAGACTTTGAACGGCAGAGTCTCCACAGACTGTAACTAGATTGTAAAAAGTTGTAACGGCGGAAGTGGTTTCCTAATTTCATCTCTGCGCAATCTCTGCGTCCTCTGCGTCTCTGCGGTGAACTATCCGCAAATCCAATTAACCGCAGAGACGCAGAGTACCCAGAGATCGCGCAGAAAATACTTTCAGAGGTGGTTTACTCGACGAAGCGATAGCCGATCCGGTGAACGGTAATAATGTGCTGAGGATCTGAGGGGTCTTGTTCGATCTTCTGTCGCAGCCTGGCGATATGGTTATCAACTGTGCGCGTAACCGGAGTGCTGCGATAACCCCAAACTTCATCAAGCAGTTGATCGCGCGTCACGATTTCACCTCGACGCCGGATAAGATAGCGCAAGATCTCAAACTCGCGCGCTGAGAGTTCTAAAGCCTGCCCGCCCTTGCGCGCCGCGTACTTCTTAAAATTCAACTCCACGTCGCCAAAAGTAAAACTCTCGAGATCGACGACTTGTTTTGAAGCCCTGCGCAAGTGTGCCCTGATACGAGCAAGCAGCTCCTTGATGCTAAACGGCTTCGTCACGTAATCATCTGCGCCGACTTCCAGGCCGATCACCTTATCGATTTCCTGACTCCGGGCAGTCAGCATCAGAATCGGAGTTTCGATCCCGCGTGTGCGCAAGGTGCGACACACATCTATTCCGCTCATCACGGGCAACATCACGTCGAGCAGAATGATGTCGGGCTTCTCGGTCGAGACCTTCTCTAATCCTTCCTTCCCATTGCGCGCCACCGCAACGTCGTAGCCTTCATACTCACAACTATCTTTTAACCCGAGAACCATGTTGGGTTCGTCTTCGATGATTAGGACTTTTGCCAACTTATGTTTCTCCTATGATCGGACCAGCGGCAGGAGAATCGTAAAACGACTTCCCTTCCCGACGTCACTCTCGACCGAGATGGTTCCGTTATGAGCTTCGACAATGTGCTTCACCAGAGACAGGCCCAGGCCGCTACCCTTAACGTCATGGACCAGCCCATTGCCAACACGGTAAAACTTCTCGAAAACCTTTGCCTGTTCAGCACGCGGAATTCCAATGCCATGATCTGCTATTTCAATCGCCAGCTTAGATCCGCGCGTTTCCGTCGTGATCGAAAGCTGCTTCACGTCGCGCGAATACTTAATCGCATTATCAAGCAGATTTGAGATAGCCTGCTCCATCGCATCGCGATCAATTGAGACGGGCGGCAGATCAGGTTGTATGTTTGTTTGAACGTTAAAGCCCAAATTGGTGATCTGATAACGATAGCTGGAAAGCACGTGGTCAATAACTTCTGCCATCTCACCTTCAGCAAACACATATGTTTTCCGGCCGGCCTCGATCTTTGAGAAGTCTAGAATGTTATCGATCATCTTGTTCAAACGCAGACTCTCGTGCCGGATGATCCGGTAGTACTCCGTCTTCTTCTCTTCACTGTTAACGCGACCGAGTTCGAGAATTTCAGAAAACAGGCTGAGTAACGAGAGCGGTGTCTTTAGCTCATGCGAGACATTTGAGACGAAATTCGATTTCGCCTGGGCCAGACGCGCTTCACGGTCGGTGGCGCGTATGGTAAGGGCCATACCGAAAAGTAAAAAGACTAGTACGAGAAGAGTTGCACCGGCACTATGCAGAAAACTGTTGCGCGCGAGCGCATCGATATTTGTATTCTTCAGGCCGACTCTTACTTTCCAGTTAGAGAACGGACGATCCATGCTGCTTTCGAGAAAGTATCCGTTTTGAGCGGGCGCGTTTGAGAAAAGTACCTGGCTGGTTTCGTCGCTAATCGTAATCGTCAGGGCTGACGCGACAGCATCATTTCCATGATATATGTTCGAGACCTTAGTTATACTGCCAACCAGCAAGTCATCACGGACAAAACTTTCGTTTAATAAGACACCCGCAAAACCGCTCTGCCGTCCTCTTGGTAGCTCCTCAAGCTGATAAAACAGATATGCTCCCTTGCGCATGTTCGTCAGAAATAAATACTTGCGATTGCCGTCAAGAAAATTTTGGCCCATCCGCGCTCGGTTAAAAAGAGCAATGAGCTCTGACTGCGCAGTGGTGAAACTCGGCTGGAAGGTTTCTACAAATTTGTCTGAATAGATATACCCATAAGTCATCGGTTTTTGCTGTTCACCGAGGCCGTAGCCGAAAACAAAAATCTCCTCGATCTCAGGATGCGAACGCTTTACGTTTGCAAAATATTTTTCGAAGTCTTCCGCGGTTCCAGAAGTGTACATGCTGTTGACCGGTTTCAAGGTTTGCGCGGCGATGTCTTCGAGTCGTTGTCTCATTTGCTGCTCTACATAGGTTAATCCCTGTCGAAGGTTGTCCTTGAAGGCGCCTTTGGTTTTGTTCTGAAGTTCTGTGAGCGATCGATATTGCAAATAGGTCAACGCGAGGAGAGGAAGTAAGACGCCTACTGAGATCAGTATCGTCAGCTTCTTTCGCAGCGATAGTTTGCTGATTGCATCTCGGAACGTACTGAGCGAGAGCATACCGGGATTCTACAGAAAAGTAGCCACTCGTTCGTACCCGAATTGTAAAAAGTTGTCACTCTCGGGATGTGTACGCTTTGCCTCAAAAAACACGAGTCGCGCTTGGATCGGGTCAGTACAGGGAGCGGTAGCGACCTGGTCAAACCATGGAACTCAAGAATCGTTACGAATGTCGCATGCTAATCTCTGACCAGGTCGCTACCGCTCCCTGTACTGACCCGATCCAAAAGATGTTGTTGGGACTTTAAGGCGAAGCTTACGAGCGTTCGCTAACATTGCATTCATCGACGTTCGCATTGGTGACTCGGGTCATCTGCGATCTGGTGTATTCGCTAACGAAATCGTTAGTTTCCTTCTTTAAGCGAAGCAATCGTAATAAACATGCAACGAATTTCGACCGAAATTTCACACTTGGACCATTTCGCGCTTGCGGCACCGTGATTGCTAAAGGAACCGCATGAGGTCACGGCAAAAGGAGAACGTTATGAAAACTAGTTTGCTAACGAAAAAAATGCTCGGAGGTGTTTTTGGTTTATCTCTCCTTCTAGGTATCGGAATGATGCCAGGCTCCGAAGCCAAGGGCCAGTGGCAGGATCCAAACTGGCAACGAGAACAGATTAGGCGTCAACGCGAATATGAACGCGAGCAACGACGTCGCAATCGCGATTATCGTAATGATGGTCGTTATGACGATCGCTATGGATACGGTGGTAATTTCCAGGCTCGCCAGACTGCTTTGAATGCAGGCTACAACGAAGGCATCAAGGAAGGCCGTAAGGATCGTTCGAGAGGTGAACGCTTCGACTATCGCGATGAGGAAGACTATCGGAATGCGAATACTGACTACAATTCGCGCTTTGGTAGTAGGGCGCTGTACCAGCAATACTTCCGACAGGGGTTTGTGAACGGTTACAGTGACGGATACCGAGGTTACTAACAACACTGATTAGTTCGAATCGAAGGGCGGGATCGAATTCGGTCCCGCCCTTTTCGTATGTGCCTTCTCTGCGCAACCTCTGTGGTCCTCTGCGTATCTCTGCGTTCTCTGCGTTGAAATAACCTTTAACGCAGAGAGCGCAGAGATACGCAGAGGACCGCAGAGATTAGGGCGCCACAATCACTCGATCCTCTTCAGCGTCAATCGTAATCTCCGTGTCTCGCAGTTGTGGATTGCGGTTGAGATGGAGCGCTAGCGGGGTGACGATTTCCCTTTCGATAACTCTCTGCAACGGGCGCGCACCCAGGCGAGAGTCAAATCCTGTTTGGGCCACGTGGTCCACGACGCGATCGGTCCAAACGAGTCTGATGCTTCTCTTCAACATTCCTTCGCGCGAGTTGAGGGCGTTTAGCTCCTTGATGGCGATGCGGCGGACGTTCTCTTTGTCGAGCGCATTGAAACTCAGGACCGCGTCGATACGGTTGTAGAATTCGGGTCGAAAGAATGTTTGCGCGGCGCGGTGGTACGTCGACGAAGCGATTTCACCCGCTCCGAATCCCGGCGTTTCCGATGCGACCGCGCCGAGGTTTGAAGTCATGATTATTACAGCGCTTTGAAAATATGTGGTGCGCCCGAATCGATCCGTTAGACGTCCTTCATCAAACACGCTGAGCAACAGATCAAAAACTCCTTCCTCCGCTTTTTCGATCTCGTCAAACAGAACGACGGCGAAAGGTTGCCGGCGCATCTGGTTGATAAACTCACTCGGTTCGCCCCATGGTCCGGCAATTAAGCGTTCGGCGCTGCCCGGCAGAGAGTATTCGCTCATGTCCAGCCGTATGAATCGCTCAGAGTCTTCCGCCGCACCGAAAAGAAAGCGGGCCAATGAGCGCGAAAGCTCGGTCTTGCCAACACCAGTTGGACCAGTAAATAGCAAAACGCTGATCGGTCTCGCTGGATCATTCAATCCTGCCTTGAACGTCAGCACTGCACTGGTCGCTGCACGGCACGCCTCAGTTTGCCCAACCACTTCATGCTCAAAGAATGCTTGTAGATCGCGTTCTTCCAACGATACCTCGTCCCGTAAGAACAGCTCCGGCAATCCAGTCGCTTTAACAAATGCAGCAATAATGCGGTCGCTGGCAATCTCGGTAACGCGATCTGATTTCGCGCGTTCGTAAAGCCTCGCGGCAAAGGTGACTGTCTTTCCGGGAAACGCTTCGTAGGGCAGAAACCGGCGGAACAGTCGATAAATGAGGTTGCGATCGTCGCTCTTTGTACGCACTGGACTGTTTCGCTCGATGTTTGTGCAGTAAGCATGCAGGGCTGATAGGGCTTCGGCTTGCGTGAAATCAGGAACTCGTAGGATTCGAAACGCGTCAACGAATCCCGGCAATAGTCGACGACACGCGTCGAGGCCCGCGGGCGTTGTTTCACTGGCGATTCGCATTTCAGCTCGTTCGAGGAAGGGCTGGAAAAATGATGCGATGCTGTTGGTAGTCGCTCCGCCGGTGTGGACCAGCTCCAAGAGATCTTCGAACGCGATAACTCCGTCGATGCGCGCCAGTTCTTCAATCACGCGCTCGCAACGTTCTTCCCACTGGCCCAGGTATTTCATACCCGCAATGAGTCGCGCAGCGCTTGAAGTCCAAAAGCGGGGCAGCTTTGCCTGCTCCCCGTCCTCACTTGAACGCGCTTCACGTTCGACTATCCGCACTGCATCGACGAGTATCGACGTCTTACCCACACCTGACTCTCCGACGAGCAGCACGTTGGCTCGATCGCGTTGCAGTAACTGAACGAGCTCTGAAACAATTCGCTCTCGACCAAACGCGCGCGAAAAACTCCTGCGGATTTCGTCTGAGCCGACTGGAGTCGCGACAAGCTTGAGGTTTTGTATGTCAGGCGCCGTGAACATCGCAGCGGAAGGCTTACCACCTTTTATGGCTAGCTCGTCGAGGCGAACGCTTTTGGGACTTAGAAAACGTCTGAGTTGTTGAGGAGTAGAATTTTTTAACCACTCTTGCGTATAGGTCGTCACGAGGCCACGCAACGAGTTCGCTTCGTAATAGTAAAACTGCACACCCAGCATCGGCAGTGCGCAAACAAGCATGCCGCTCTGCTGGCGTCCATGCACACACGCGACACGAAGCGGAAAAGATTCATCGCAAGGGTACACTCGACCCTTAAGTATGTACTCAGGACGCACCTCAACTCTGAATTCCACAAGCTGCGGATCGAGAAAGTCCGGAACAGTGCGCCACGGCGTCTGGTCGAAAGACCAGGTGAGATACTCCTTGAGCTGGGCCAACGTTTCACGCGCTGTCCGACCAAAGCCGGCCAGTGGCATCGTTGGATCTTCCTCATCATCAATCAAACGCGCCGAGTAGCGACCCGTGAAGTCTTCCCAAATTAAGACAGGAAATCGATGCATGGGCTTCCTTATTTCTCTGTGCAACCTCTGTGTTCTCTGTGTCTCTGTGGTTGTTTTTACTAAGCTTATATAAACCACAGAACACAGAGAACACAGAGGTTGCACAGAGAAGAATGTTAATTGAATTCGTGCGGCGTTGGGAGCGCGGCGAGTATGAATGCGCGGAGCTCGGCGCTTCCCATTTTGCCGATCGATAGTAACTGCGTCCGAAGATCGAGAGTAGCCTCGGGTTCCGCGTAAATGCGGAGTACGGGACGCAAACTCTCAAACTGTTCCTGACGCGCAGAGCCAACCGTTACGACAACCGGTTGGTAAGTTTGGCTGTCGGAAACGAACAAGTGCGTGCCGACCTCGAGTGGCGCCAGCAGTGTCGCAAGCGGGCCTTCCAACAGTAACGTTGCGGCATGCATATGTGCGTGTGTGCCAGCATCCGTTTCACTCGAGATCTTGATTACTTTGCAGTTGAATTCCTTTTCAAACAACGTGCGGTAGAGATCGCGCAACTGTAAACATGCTGTTCGTCCAGTTGCATCCAGCGATGCGACTCTTATCAGTGTCTGAGAAGCATTGCCATCGACGATCGTTGATAGAGCATTCAGCAGAGAAGTCTCATTAAGTAAATCAACGAGGTAGTCTTCGATGTTGTCGCCAAAGGTTTCACTTTGAGCCGGTAGTTCAGTGAGAAGTTGATGAAGATCGCGAGCAAATAGCTGGTCATCAAAGCTGATCGAAGCAACAACTTTCGCCAGCCGGCGTTGATATCCCTTGTCAGCGGTTCGCCTTGGGCGACTGCTGGGCTTTAAAGTATCGACTGGCTTGGCGCGTCTTTCATCCGCACGATCGAGCATCCTCGACACTCGTCGCAGTTGCTGACGCAGAATAACCCGATGCATTTGCGCCATCGACGACTCACCATCACCGAGCAAAATCTCACCTGCCGGATATAAACTATCTGCGAGATCCTCGACGCGAATCAGCACATCCTCAATGCGGTCGAGAAACTCTGCGGTATTCGAGAGCGAAGGGCCGTGTGCGCGCGTCTCAACGACAGTTAATGAGCAAGCGTCAACTTTAATCTTTCCCTGATCGTCGTTTATGAAAACAATCAACGGTTGATCGGCGGGAGTTGCAGACAGGCGCGCCGCAATCGGAGCGGTAACCTGACGTTCAAGCGTGCGTTTCAGAGCGCGGGCGCCGAGTTGCGGATGATAACCAGCTTCAACCAACAGATTCAGTGCGCCAGTTTCAACCACCAGCTTAACACCACGACGGACCAACCCTTCGCGATTCAAAACATCTTCAATCAAACGGTTCGCAATCTTCTGCACATCCTCGCGACTCAACCGCTCGAACGGAACAACCCGGCTGAGCCGGTTGAAGAACTCGGGCTTAAAGAATTTCTCAGCCGCCTGACGATAAACTGACGCATCACTCCTGTTGGTCTGTCGAAACCCAACATCACTCGCAGCTTCACGGGCGCCAAGGTTAGAAGTCAGAATGATGATGGTGTTCGAGAAATCCACCAATTGACCGCGCGCGTCCGTCAGACGCCCGTCTCCCATCACACCGAGCAACAGATCAAACACGGCCGGGTGCGCTTTCTCGATTTCGTCGAAGAGCAAAACGGCAAATGGCGAACGTCGTACAGCGCTTGTCAGTAATCCTTCCGGCGCATCGAGAGTTCCGGTGAGCCGTGCGACCGAGTAGTAACTCGCAAACTCATTCATGTCGAAGCGAATGAGTCGCTCGCGATCACCAAACAAGTAGTTTGCGAGTGCTTTGGCACACTGCGTCTTACCGACACCTGTCGGTCCTAAGAACAGGAACGAAGCTATCGGACGGATGCTGTCGTTCAATCGAGCTTTCGCGATTGTCACGGCATCGGCACACGCTGTCACCGCCGCCTTTTGACCGATCACTTCCCTGCTGAGCGCTTCGATCACCTGAGCGTAGTCGAGCTCGGATCGATCGTCGAGAAAGTTAACGCTGAGACCGCTTCGTGCAGAAAACTCTTCCAACGCGGCGGCACGTGTCACTTCTCCGAGTTTGTGTTTTGTCGCCAACGACTGAAGCAGACGCGCCGCTTTGCCGGGAAACGCCGCGTCAGAAACATAGCGCCGCGTCAGATCGATCACAGTGGGCAGGACGTCCGGATGAAAGCGCGTATCGTGTTGTCGCTCGAGCGTGCGCCGCGAGCCGAGCAATGTGTGTAGGTTCTTTGCTTCATTTGGCTCTTCGATTCGCACCACCTGAAAGAGATCTGCAAAACTGCGATCGAGCTCCTGAAGCACGCGAAATGCTTCCGGAGTCGACTCCGCAATCACGCGCACGTCGCGACGTTCAAGATAGGGCTTGAGCACGTGAGCAACATTCAAGTTCGACGAGCTCGTACGACCCGCATAGAACAAACCAATCACGTCGTCAAAATACAACGTGTGATGTTTGCGCTGGCTCTCTTTGAGAATCGCGAGCAAACGGCCTTCCCATTGACCCAGGTAAGACATTCCCGATATCAGTCGCTGCGGCGAGATCAACCAGACGTCACCGCTAAGGTCGGCGATGCTCGCGATATGCATCGTTAGTTCGGATGTTCTACGGCGGTCCATGCGACGACGAACAAACTCGTGTATGACCGCAGTTTTTCCTACCAATCGTTTGCCGATAACAAGCACCGGACGCTGATCGCTATCGCTCAGCAAAGTCGAGAGCTCATTGACTTCGGCTTCACGATTGATCGCGTGGTCCAGATCATCCGGATAGAGCGAATTCAGTGAACGGCCCACACGTGCTAATTCGGCTGCACCGGCAACTTCCTGCACTTCACCAATAGCGGCGAAGAAAGTTTCCACTGTGGGCGTGTACACGCTCGGAATGTCGATTGATACCTCAATCGATGTGATCCACGCTTTCTCGTGGACATTGTTTATGTCAGGCCGGACAGCTTCATTTCCGAAGCGTCGCGCGAGCAGACGATAATATTCGGTGAGTGTTTCCTGGACTCTGTCGCGAATGGTTTCGCCACGTGCGATTTCAACCCAGACTTCAGGCACGCTGGGAGTCCATGCGAAACGACGATCGAATGCCGAGAGGATTACGAATAGATGTCGTAATTGAAAGCGCTTTTTGGCAACTTCAATCGGAAACTCCAGCATTGTTTCTTCAAGCGGTGGATAGAAACTATAGGCAGCCAACTCCTCGTGACGCGCAGAGCGTGCGAGCTGACTTAATTCTTCACGTAATGCGTTCGTGAGTCGTGCAGTTCCACGCTGCAAGCTGACGTCTTGTTCGATTGGCCGTGGGAAGAAGAGCGGACACAGACTTACCGGGCGCACGTGCTGCAGCCCGGCAACCTCCGGCTTCCGCTCCTCAACATAAATCGGAACTCTAACGTTCATTCCGCTAGAAGGCTCTTCTCTGTGCAACCTCCGTGTTCTCTGTGTCTCTGTGGTGAGTTATTGCTATGAGTCAATTAACCACAGAGACACAGAGAACATAGAGGTTGCACAGACAAGCAAACTCATTCGTCTATCAGTTTTTCTGCTGCACGTTGCAGTTGCTGGTCCAGGAAGTAGGCGAGCACGGCCGGCAAATTCATACGCCAGTTCAGCCGCGTCGCCAGCGAGTGATCCTCTACATACATCTCGCTGCGTTTGTATGTACGGCGACACGCACCAACATTAGCAGGTTGTACCGCGCCGCGCCGTGCCAGAGACGACGGCGGTCGATAGTCGTTCACCACATCACTCGTATGAACAAAGACGGGATTGCTTGTTTTGCCTTCAACGAAATTATGCAACCCGTACTCAAGCGCCCACATTGCGAACGCACTCTCGCCGTCCAGCCTGAAAACAATTCCATTGCACGCAGCCGGCTTGCGCGAGAAAACCTCCGCCGGTTTATTCGTTTCCTCGCGCAGTACCTTTCCGCCGAACAGATCAAACACCTTCGGTTCTTCGTCTTCATCTCTCTTTTTTAGATTTCCACGATTATCCAGCAGCTCTGCCGGCAGAGTCGACGTGTAGTACGACACCGTCACTTGCATTTGCATACCGAGGGCGGTCTTGAAGTAAGCCTGCGCCAGCTCAAAGAGCGCGTCTTTGTTCTCGCTATAAATCGCCATCGTCACACGATTCGGATGTGCGAACCGCAGATCGAGTAGTTGCCGCAGTAAGGTTTGTAAACCCGTTTCGATTTCGTCGATGATGCGAGTCTGCTCGGCTGCCGACTGAACGAGCTCACCGCTATACAACATGAGCAGCGCCTCGTCTTCAGCGTTCGCGCTTTTCGATGCGAGCTCGCTGAGCGCGGTCATCTTCCGTTGATACTGTGGCAGCAACGCCAGCACTGCGGACTCTCTCGGATTCACCACGGTAAACCTGACCTTAACAGTCTTATCCTTTACCTTCGCGCGACGCGCCGCTTTCTTGATCCGTCGCTCGAGCTCGGTCAGTCGCCAGATTGTGTTTTGCAACTCAATAACTGCCGAACTTCGTCCCAGCCGCACGATGCGCCGGCGTAGCTCACCGAGACGATCGACTCTCGCCGCCAGACTCAAATCGTCACGAGCTGATTTACTTTCCTCACTTATCTCAACTGCGAGACGTCCAGACTTCACATCCACGTTCGCAGTCAGCGTTGCTCGCTTGCCATCTGTGGGCCGGCGGTTGAGCTCGACTGAAAGCGGCAGTAGTAGCTCACGTTCAATCAAACGTTTCAGCGGGCGAGCGCCATAATGCGCGTCATAACCACGACGCGCCAACACTTCCAGCGCTTGCGGCGAAGTGCGCAACGCGACACCGCGTCGCAGCAATCCATCGCGTTGCTCGACCAGCTTCAGCTCTCGCACCGCAATCTGCTCAACTGTTTTCCGGTCAAGCGGAAGAAACGGCACGATATGATCGATGCGATTGAAGATCTCCGGACGCAAAAACTCCCGCACCGCTCGAGTAAAGTGTCTCTGCGCCGCCCGATCAGAATCACTCACGCCCTGATCGCCGGCATCGAAACCCGCGCGTGGACGTCGAAACTTCGCCGCACCCAAATTTGAAGTCATCACCACGATCGAGTTAGTGAAGTCTGCCACTCGTCCGCGGCCATCAGTCATGCGTCCATCGCCGAGTGTTTGTAATAGCAAGTCGAAAAACGAATGATGCGCTTTCTCAAACTCGTCAAACAGAACGACGCTGAACGGTTGCTCGCGTATGCGCGCCGTGAGCGTGCCTTCATTTCCAGTGACGCCGCCGACGAGGTGAGTTACAGCCAACGCGTCGGCGTATTCGCTCATATCAAAACGCGCCATTCGGTTTTCATCACCAAAAAAGAAGCGAGCGAGCGACTTCGCCATCTCGGTCTTACCGACACCGGTGGGACCAGCAAACAAGAGGGATGCAATCGGACGCCGCGGACGTGTGAGTCCGGCCTTCACGGTGGCGAGCAGATCGACAATCAAACGGACCGCAGCAGATTGTCCGATGACGCGCTCTTCAAACCACTTCGCGGTGTTGTCAGTATCGAAGAGCACGTGATCGTCGAGTAAGAACAGCGGTAGTCCTGTCTCGGCGGCAAAGGCGGTGATTACTTCACCGTTACCAATCTGGTCTGACTGGTGACTCTGCAGTAAACCGCGGAGGAAACGTAGTGGTCGACTGGGATACGCTGAATAGCCTGCAAAGCGACGATGTAACTGATCGAGCAACTCGAGCGCCGGATCAGTGATTGGCGACATAAGGTGACGCGTTTGCTGCTGACGCTGCTTTTTATTTTTAGTGCCCGTCTGTTCGCGTGGAAACTCGCTCGCGAAACGTTTCAAGATCTTACGTCCGGCTTCTACCGACGGCTCCTCGATCATCAATTGTCGAAGCACTTTCAGAGTGCCCGGATCTTCACGTTCCACCACTGACAACTGCTCGGGAGTGCATTCAAGAATCGCGAGGGCCTGGCGGCGCGCAAAACGCTGCCGAAAGAAACTCGCTAACCCTTGGGTGTTATGTTCACTCTTTCCCGTGTCTACCAGTTCGACGAGATTTCCGAAATGCACGATGGCGTTCGTTTTCTCTGCTTCCTGCCAAAGTGCGTCACAACGCTCCTGCCACATTCCGTAGCCAGTCATCCCGGCCACCAGGCGTGAACCGCTGGTGGACCAGAACGGAGTTGTCGCCAAACCGAATCGCGCCCTGCGACGTACGAGCTCATGGACCACCGCGGTCTTTCCAACCCCGGATTTACCGACCAGAAGAACACTCGACGCCGACTGGCCAACCAGAGCTTCGGCGAGGTTTTCAACCACGTGGTCGACTTCGAATGCCGGACTGAGTTTCTGCGTCGTGAGGTCAACTGCGGTCTGTTCCAGCGTCGATTTCTTGTCCTTTTGCTTGCCGGCGCTGGCCATCACTTGCTTTGGACTGCGAATGTCTGCCTGGAAGAAGGCCTTGGTCACCGTTAACCCGCGCGTACGGCTTAACAACATGAGGCTGAGAAGATTTGCCAGCGCGCCGCGGCGTTGCAATTCCGCGCGCACGTGCCGTTGCAGCATCGAAGTCTGGTCCGCATTCGGCTGCAAGTCAGTTAACTTTGTGCTCAACACTTCGATTCCGAGTGCAGGTATCAGTGCGATGTGCGCGGCTTCGCCTTGATTCCAGCGTAGGACGTCGAGTCTGAGATCGATCGGTTCGCGCCAGGTTAGACGCTTCTCGGGTGGATCGAGAACGAGGTTGATTTCAAAGGATTCGAAGTCAGCCGGTTTCAGGCGTGACCAAATTCGCGGCAGGGCTTCGGCTTCAATAATGCGAACCGCATTCTTGATGACCGCTCTTCTCAACTTCTCCGGGTCGTCGCCAAACCGCGAGACCTCCGGAAAGAGCAAGGCCTCAGCCAGGAAAGCGTCGTCGTCGAGGTTGCGCAGGAGTATGGCCAGATCAAATTCGTGAACGGGCATGAAGGAAGTATAAAGTTTTGAGCGTCAGTGCGGTGCGATTTTCTTCGGGGCTAGACTAGCGGAACGCTGGTCCCATTCGAACAATTTTTTCGCCGTGATATGTTTTTTCCAATCCTCACATAAGGTGATGAAGTCCAAGGCAATCCCCGGGCAGATCTTTCGCCCAGAGGTCGAAGCCATTCTCGACTGAGTGCCAACGCATTCGGAACAAAATAACTCTATTCGGAGGTTCACGCATGAAGCTCGTAAGCAGTGTTGTGCTTTCCGTCACGATGATGATGTCACTGGTAATCGTTCCGGTCCATGCTGGGAACGACAATAACCCCAATGCAGAACAACTAAAGCGCAAGATCGAACGGCTTGAGAGCGTTGACCTCAAGAGTAAATCTTCGTTTGTAGAAGAGATGTATCGAAAAATGTTGCTCGAGGCCTATGACGATTACCAATCGGCTATAGAGCAGGAAATCGCAGACCTCCGACAGCTCGTGAGTATTGCCGGTGAAAACCAAAAAGTTGGTTCAGATGAAGCAGTAACGCTGATTCGAAAACTCACCGAGGAGAGGGATCTTACGAGCGACAAGATCAAAGCGTTGCGTCGTGAAGGTGAGGCGAAAACAGTTGAGACAGCCACTGCTGAGGGCCGAGCGCCGCAAGCAGTGCGAGTCGCGAATCCACCGGCAAACACTTCCACTGTTCGTACTTCCGTACCTCCCGTCATGCAGGCAAACTTTGTGGCAGCACCAGCCGCGGCTGATCCACCGGCAGACAACGTTACAAATGTTGATTGGGAAACGCGAACGGCAGGATGTCCAGCAAAAGTAACGAGGTCCACTGAGGCTATCATTCGTATAACCCACATCAACGATCTGATGGTTGATTTTGACAACGGCTACAAGCTTGACTACCAACTGCGGGCGAAAGGAACGCGAGTAAGCGAAGCACCCAAAGAAAACCCTTTCTTTACTCAATCAGGACAATTGACGCCTGCTACCTCGGTAGAAGATTTGCTGGCGAAACTGATGAAGATACGAGCCTTAGTAATGGCGAATCCGGTGTTATCAAGAAAGCAGCCTGGTGGTCAAAGTATACCGCTGCGGACTTCCTATAATGTCGCGAAGTCGATCGAGGATGTTCAGAACATCCTGGTTCAGTATTCTCAAAACCCAAATGATCCGATTTTCACGGACGCTCGAGTTGCAGGGAATCCGGTCTTTCAATGGATCAAACTGATTGAAGGTTCGCACTCATATGACTTCAAGGTCGAACTTGAGCCCGATACGAACTATGAATTCACCGTGACTGAAAAGTGGATAAATGAGGCGACGCAAGGCGGGACCTTACGATGGGACTGCGGCGAGCGTGATCTTTTTACTCTCTCGGTAGGACCAGTCGTTTCAACTCTGCCGATGCGCACTTACAAACATCAAAAAGCACTAGTCCCGCCCGGCAGCTCGACGACTCAGGACATACTCGTCGTTGAAAACACCCGCAACGTCAGCGTGCTTGGCGCAGCGCTGCTGAACTATCACTTTCCACATATCAACGGTCTGCCACGCACCATAGGATTTGCATTGTCGGCAGGTCCGGTTTACACGCTCGGCGGCACACCCGAGGTGTCATCTTTGGGCCTGTTTGTTGGCCCAACATTTCACCTCAACCGGAGTTTATTCATCACTCCAGGCGTGCATATTGGTCAGTTTGCAGACTTTCCCGCCGGTTTTGCGCCTGGAACCATCATCCCTGATCAGTTTGGTGAGTTGAGTCCAGTCAAGCGAATGACGGCGCACTTCGCCTTCGGAATAACTTACCGGACGAACTCTTTCAAGAAGTCGTCGAGCGCCAGTGGCACAGCAAACAATGCCGCTAGTTCAGGTGCCTCAACCGGTCAGCAAACAGGTGGAAGTCAGGGCACTTCGGGGAACAAACCAAAACCTTAATTCCACTCGAGCGGTTAACACTTATTCCTGATGGTGATGATATGTCGATCAATTCAACAGAGAAAGAACACGAAGCTACGTGTAATCAGGCTGAGCCAACACGGCCGCGCCGCTTTTACTCTACCAATCCTTTGTTTGGCAGGGACACCAACCGGCATCAGGTAAATGCGACAGGCTTCGAAGCTTTCGCAGGTCTTGAACTGGCACTAGCTGCGCCGCAAGAAGAACGTCGCGCTATCAGTGAGTTGACTTACGGACCAACGGAGGCGCCTGCCGCCGATGCGTTGGAGGCATTTGGTCCATTCGGAAGCAGAGTGGCCATCACGGATACAACTTTGTATCCGTGGCGGGCCAACTGCGCACTTGTGATCTCAGTTCCCGGACACAGTGGCAGCTTCTTCGCAACGGGTTGGTTCATCGGACCCTATGCCGTGATCACAGCAGCTCACGCGGTGTTCCCGCGTGAGCCAGGCGGGCACACGGGCTGGGTCACACAAATCGAAGTATTGCCGGGATTGAACGGCGAGCCAGCGAATCCACCTTTCGGCAGGTTCGTTTCGAATACATTTTTCTGTCCTACCGGCTGGCAAAGCAGTGGGGATCAGAGACTCGATTATGGTGTGTTGCTTTTGAGTGAGGCAGTGGGTCAAACCGTTGGGACATTCGGCTTCGCAACCTATTCAACGAACGACCTTATGACGGCAGGCGCTAACCTTTCAGGCTATCCCCTGAGATCTCCGGATAATACTGAGCCACAAGGGCGCCAATGGTACGGCGCCAATAACGTAGCGAAAGTCGACAATTCTTTTGTCTATTACAACCTGGGAACCCAGGGCGGCGACAGCGGCAGTTGCCTCTATCGCAATATAGGAGATCAAAGCTTCGCGATGGCGATTCATACAGGCTTTAATGGCACCATCGATCGAGGCGTGCGAATCATCCCACCCGTGTATGCCAACCTGCAAAAATGGTCGATGATGCAAGCGTAGGCGACTATCGAATACGCCGAAGGCGTTCGCTAATTTTAGCCCAGGGTTCGAGGAACGGAACCCTGGGTCAGTAACCAAAAAAATGACAACCCTGAAAGGGTTTGGCGGTTGGCGAACACTTTCAGGGTTTCATTCTTGTTTGCTTGATCGCTCCCCAAGGTTGTCGCTGGCGCTCCAACCTAGGGCTGAAATTAGCGAACGCCTTCGGCGTAAATTTGGTCAAATTTTTCAAAATTGATGCGCTATTAAAAAAACAGCCGTACCACCAAACCTTAAGTTGGTTGTGCTATAGTTCGCCGCTCGTTGGCTCGTTGACATATTTTCTTTGTCCTCTTCATAAAGTACGGATGCGGCATTGATCGCCCAGATGATCAATGCCGCAGTCTGAACAATTCAACAGTAATTTTACTAACCCGAAGGGTTTTACAGCGCTTCGTCTATGTCGTGGCGCGAAATCCGGGAGGCCGCATGCCTGAAGATTCTTCCGAACCCATATTCACTCGTCCACTTCACAACCTTGCAGACTCCGAAAAACCGCCAATCAGGATCCTGCTCTACACTGATGATCCTCAGGAAGTGGTTGAGACGACTGGCCCACCCTTTGGTTTGGGAGCATTAATTAGTCATCTCGCGAGTCATCCACCTGCTTTCTCAAGACTGTCCGTTAAGCTGGTAAGCAGGTATCCGAACGGCAGCACCACTGCCTCAAACAAGATCAACATCGTCCTGGCGGAAGCAGAAACTGCCAAGAACCCCTTTGATCAGGTCTGGTTCTTTGGTCTGCACCAAATCAATAAGAAGAAATTCGAACTCGGCATAGGCGGAGGCGGACCCGAAAGCGAACTGGATAAGAATGAATTTGAAGCGCTGAAGACTCGAATGGACGCCGGTAACCTCGGTGTTCTGGTAACTGGTGATCATGCGAATAAACGACCCGCAGATGCGCTCGATAATCCTGATTCACCAATTCCGGATAAAGAAAGAACGGAACCGTTTTTAGGTCTCGGGCGTGCACTGGGACGCTCGATCCCTCGCGCTGGACTATTGCGCGACTGGGAGGGTAATCCAACCGCGAACCCGCGTCATAGTTTCAATACGCAGGTCCTCACCTTTGGTACAAGTCTCACTCAGCTCGGGTTCCAGGAGGATCCGGTTCCACAACAACTGATACTCAAGACATTCAATGAGAGAGGAAAGCCATCTTTTGAAGGCCGCCCTCACCCGCTTTTTTTCTATAAGAAGGGGGCTGCCATTATCTTTTATCCCGATCATCTCCACGAAGGCGCTGTCACTTTGCCAAAAGACTTTCCAGAAGATGTATGGCCCACCACTAAAACATTTCAGCCAACGCCTCGCATCATCGCCTACGGTGTTGACAAGCGTAACGCCAGAAAACTCAGACTGATTGCCGCTTATGATGGTGATGTTGTCAACGCCGGCCGCATTGTCGCTGACTCGACCTGGCATCATTACTTCAATGTAAATCTCACAGCGTTTCCAGCTCGGGCCGAACCTCTTACAGCGGCGGATCAGATCGGGCAGTACTACGCGAATCTTGCTCTCTGGTTAAGCCCTCGAATTAAGCGAAGCAAGATGGCTGACGCCTTGTCGCTATGGCTTACACGACAGCCGGCGATCGCTGAAATAGTTGGGCCAGAACCATCAAAACGCACCAGCGACGTTGTGAACACTGGTGGTATGGCGCGTAAGTATTTGGAAGAAGTAGCTTCCGACTGCGAAGTTCATGAACTGCTCCAAATGGTGGCTCCCGGTTCAGACGGCAAACGGTATGAGTCACTTTATTTTCCTGACGAGAGTCGAACCCTCAGTCCCCTGCCCTCGAAGGAGTTGTTACTTGGCTCGATGATACATAAAGGGCCTAAAGCCGCTGACGTTCCGTTTCTTGAAGGAGTCAGTGATGTGAGTCTTACGGTTTCAGCAGAGCCATTTGCGGCTGTCTCAGCAATCGCATTTAAGAGACAAAGACGAAGAGTCGAACTGGCAGCGCGGCGTGCCCTAAGGCTCTTTCCCGGCACTTAACCATCATGTAAAAGGAGAATTAACCATGCCAGCGTGCAGTGATAGAGATTGGAACATGAATGTGATCTTGCCAAACGGCACCCTTGTCGCACGTCCGGTTTTCACGAATATCACCATCTCAGGAAGAGATATTAGTGGCGATGTACACCTTCCTTTAAATAATAGGATCTCAGGACTCGTGGGCGAATGCGTTCCCCTCGCCAGTGACCCCAACATCGCGGCGGCGCATTTCAGATTTCGATTAAGGGACGCTAGCGGCGAAATCGGGATGCTCATGAGTGGCGTTGTCTTCTTCAGACCTAGTGCGACTGAGGCAACTTTCAGCGGATCATGGATTGCCCATACTCCGGGTACGGGTACGCCTACCGCTGACAACCTGATAACTGAAGCAGGGTTTATCTTGCCGGGCTCGGGAGACACCGGGAGCGGAACAGGTTCTACTACTTAAACCGATGTAGATCGGGTCAGTACAGGGAACGGTAGCGACCTGGTCTGCGTTTTGACCAGGTCGCTATCGCTCCCTGTACTGACCCGATCCAAGCAACTTCTAGTGGTCTACGGAGTGTTACTGGGTTGAAAATCGTAGCTGTGGACTTCGTGCGAGGTTCCATCAGCAGACTTGCCGCTGACGGTGATGTGATAAAGCTCTTGCGGTTTGAGTAGAGCTAAGGGAATGTTAATCAGCAGACCTCTGCCGGTTTTCAGTCGCTTCGCCGTCAGCCTGGGCCAACTCTTCAGGACTGTGCCATCATCACTTTTCAGCGTGGCGTCGTAACTGTTGTATCTGGTCTGATCGATCAACGGCAGCTCGACAAAAACATTCGTACCGCGGGCCGGAAGCTCTAACGATTGCGCCTCACTCCTGGTCACAGTCAATGGCATGAGCACTGCTGCCTGGACCGGCGCCGGTTCGTGCTTCTGCGGTGACGGAACACTGTTCTTATTCTCACCTTGCGCGAGCGACGGGCTCGGCTCAATGGAGGGAACGCTCGTCGGCGCGGGAGTGGCGCCCTGCTCTTTGTGTGCTTCAAATGGCTGCGGCTGTTGCGACTGACGATTGCGCACATAGAACCATACCGCAACCACAACCAAAATCAATATGGCGGCGGCCAGTGAAAACTGTAACGCCGGCCGCGAGATCTTAAACAGACCGAAAACCGAAATTCTGTTATCGGGTGGAACTACTGGAACAACAGGTACAACTGCTGGAACATCCTCCTGCTCAAAGTGCTGGTGTAGCGCCCGGCTCAGCTTCAAGTTGTGACGTCGACCGGGCTGTGACAGGAAATGCGTTTCGAAACCTTCTTTGTCGGCGGGTGAAAGTTCCTCCTCAAGAAACTCATCAATCAGATCGTCTTCAACCGATTCCAACTGCGAGAATTTTTCAGGATCCTCAAACATCAACGCCGCAATTTCATCTTCCTCCTGCGCCGACACCTGGCCCAGCAGAAATCTTCTTACCAGATCATCGTCTACGAGTTGTTCCTTCATGGCTCTAACTCCCATCAGCCAGGGGATGAACTAGTGATTGCGGCCTGCCATTTTCTTCAGGCACTCGTCCATGCAGGTCTTCAGTTCCTTTCGGATGCGCAGCGCCTGCACACGTAACACGGGCAACTCCAGGTTCAGCTTTCGGGCCAGCTCCTTTCTGTTCTGTATCTTGACCGCTTTCTTCCCTCGATAGTATGTGACAATCAACTCTTGCTTCGGGTTGGGAAGCTTCTCCACACATTTGTCGAGACATTCAAGCTCTAATTCCAGCTCCAGGTCTTCATCCGGGTCAGACCAACTTCCGACCAAATCCAGCGGCAGCTCAACTTCTTCAAACTTATGGCCCGCCCTCCACTCGAGGAACACGTAATAGCCCACCCGATAGAAATACCTCTCCTTCTCACCTTTCCAATCCTGAATGAATTGCGGCGTAATGATTGACGCAACCCTGTCGATTGTAAGATCAGCCAACGTATCCGGAATCACACAATGCTGGGAGGTAAACTTTCGGGTCAAATCAGCTTTAATTCTCACATACTCCTGCCCCGCTGCGTCCGGATTCGGGTCAAGCCAGCCAAGTAAACGGGTGAAGTTCTCGGTCGTCAGAGCCATCTGGGAGTACGGCTGCCACACCGATTATGGCGACTCGGGACGTCGCGTCGCAATGTAAAGGCCACGGCAGTACGGGACAATATTGGGATGCCACCTCGCAAGGAAAACTGCCGAATAATAAGTTGCGGGAGTCAAGCACACAATGTTTATTTTTGCCGGGATGGGTTAAAGCAGGGGTGCCAAGGTCCTGTGAGGAACTGCCAGTGCTGGGAACGGGCGGTGAGTGCATTGGCTTTACACAAAAATTTGTTCTGGGATTTCTCTGTGCGATCTCTGTGTCCTCAGTGCCTCTGTGGTGTGGTTTTACTCGGAATTCATCAACCACAGAGACACAGAGGTTGCACAGAGAAGAGTGCGATCGAGAGTCTTCGTGCAAAGCCGGGGGCATCACCAAATCTGTTTTGACGCAAGAGTAACGCATAAGAACTACTTCCATTCGCCCTGTAGCACAAATCCGGCCCAGAAGAAGGGAGCTTCAGTTTCACCCCCACTTTTGATCATGTCCAACTGGGCTTGTCTGAGAGCGACCGATGGAGGCTTTCCTTCGCTCAACATGTAAGTATAAAAACGCTTCATTAGTTCTGACGTCGCGACATCGTTGACTTTCCAAAGAGTGGCGACAACTCTCTCCGCGCCCGCGTACATAAAACCTCGCGTGAGACCGAGCAACCCTTCGCTCCTGAACTCTTGCCCAATGCCCGTTTCGCAAGCGCTAAGTACAACCAGATCAGCCGCGAGATTCAGGTTGTAAATATCGTTCAAGCGCAGAAATCCCGGCCGCGATTGGCCGTCCTTATTAACAAGAGAAAAAACGAGTGCCGACAATTCCGGATGGGAGGCGTTTACGATTCCGTGAGTTGCGAGATGGATTATTCTGAACTCTTTCAATTGACCGCTTAATACAGTGTCGCGGTTCGCATCAAAATCCAGTGCTTCCATAAACGATCCCGGCGGAGCAGCCGCTTTGATTGCCTCGGCCTCAACGCGGGAATACTTCAGTCGAACTAAGGTGCTATTGGCCGTATCGCCGGATCCTCGAAAGATCTGTCTTAATTGGATGTCTTCAAGAGATGAAACTCGATCGGCCTGGTCCGCCGGTGAACCAGTCTTCACGCGCTCATCGCCTTTGCTGAACACTGGATCAGCGATCACCGCTACGGTCTGAGTTGCTTTTCCCGGTGGATTCTGACGGAGCAATCCGAGCGCTGACGCAGACGGTTCATAGAGAATTTCATGTTTGGCTATTAAATAGGTGAACTCCTGTTTTGCTTTTACCGTCGAGGTATTGGGCACCGGCAATGCTGCGAAAGGAATATATTGAAGATCTCCGTCGGCGACGATAACGAGTCGCTTACTCGTGATTTTTGCAGCGACCGGCGCGAGGATGATGTTGCTCAATTCACGGGCGCGCCGTTGAAAGATAGGCATGGCCTGCCGGAGCTCTTGCACGCGTGCTACAGCGTCGGAAGTCTTGCGCGGTTCGTAAATTCGGATTGCTTCCGTAAGCGCCGAAGTGGCTTTTTTGATCGCGGCCTGGCCCGGCAGCGAGTAGGGAATTATTTCTTTAGCAGTGATTAGCCATAGATAACTGCGCTCGTCGCCAAGTGCGTACTGCAATATACAAGTGTCTTCATCAAGGAGCTTCCGAATCTCAGCCGGTTCAAGTGGTTTTGCTTGCGTCAGCGCCGCATACTGGCGACTCTGTTCGCGAATTTTTCCTTGCGTGCCCGCCAATTCGCGATCCAGTGATCGCACCTCGCGCTCCAGATCTGCCTTTTGTTTTTCTTTTCCCTTTTCCGCGAGCATGTTCTGGAGCAGCTCGAGTTTCTCGCTTAACCGGTTTTGCTGCTCGCGCTCGCTGTCCAGAAGTTTCTGGTCCACACCCTCAGCATGGCGGATATCGGCGCGACTCTCCATCAAAACGTCCAGAAGATTTCGGGCTCGAGCCCGTTCAGCAGCAAACAACGCGGCATCCAGCTCCTTGTGCGCTCCACTCAAATCGTTCTTAGCACGCAGATCGAAATAGATCTGCATCCTGATATCAGTCTCGAGCGCGTAGTAATCGTAACGTGACTCGAAGTAAGTACGGCGGAAGCGATAATTAGCGGTGCTGGTCCTTAACGACTCAACCTTTTGAATTGCGGCAACGATGTGCTCACGCGCCTGAGTAAAATTGCGCTCGCGGCGGGCGAGTTGGGCCAAGCCGTAAAGCGCCGCCGCCTCTCCCTGTATGTCTTTAAGTTCCTGCGAGCGTTTTTGCGCATCGAGATATAACTGGCGCGCCTTCACGATCTGGCCCATCAAGGCATTAAGCTGGGCCATTTTGTCGAGCGTGAGCGCTTCGGCACGTACATCTCCGATCGCCCTGATCAAGTCTAATGCCTGATTGTAGTAACTTAAGGCTTTGAGCTTGTCACTCGACAACGCATAAGCGGCGCCCAAACGGGTGAGGGTGTAAGCCTTGATCCGCTCGTTACTGTTTTCACTGAGCTTTAGCGCCTTATCCAATTGGTCCAGCGCTTCAGTCTGTTTATTCTGAAGTGTTTTGACATAGCCGATGTTGCTGCGCGTTAACGCCTCATCTCCAAAACTCTGCTTGAGTGAAAGAGCGGTCTGAAACTGGTCCAAAGCCGCTTCGGGATCGTTGAGGCTTGCTAATAAAAGACCGAGATTGTTGATTACTTTGGCTTTGCCAGGCTCACCTTTCTCCTTTTGCTGGCTGAAAGAGTTGATCGCTTGATTGTATTCATTAATCGCGTCGCTCAAGCGACCCCAAACCTCATAGACCATGCCGAGACCATTGTGGATAGAGCCTTCTAGACAAAATGGTTTCTCCGGTTCACAAGTACAGAATGCTTTATCTTTTTGACAGGCAGCGAGGAGATCCTGGAAGTCTTGATAGGCATCGGTCACGTTGCCCAAATCGATATTGGCGGTCGCGATGTTGTTCCGTGTGTTTAGTTCCTGGTCGCGCGCGCCCAAATCCTGCCACAATGAAAGTAGTCCTTTTAAATTATCGAGCGCCGCCAGATTTTTGCCCAGCCGGCTATACAGGTGTCCGATGTTGTTGCGCGCGTGCATTTCGCCCCAGCGATCACCTATCGAGGTACGAAGGGCGATCGCAGCGTCATAATGCTCCATCGCTTTGGCGGGCTCGGTAGTCAAATCTCGCTGAGCTGCTGCCATTGCATTTTGAACATAGGCTTGGCCGCTCTTGTCATTTGCAGCCTGCAAGCGCAGCAGCGCCTTGTCGAAGTTTGACATCGAGTTTGTGAAGTCCCGCAGGTACCGGTGCATTTCGCCGATTGCGGAGAGGACATATCCCTCTTCCTGATTGTCGCCCAACTCTTCCCATTTACTTAGGGCGTTCTTATACATTCCAAGGGCAGTGGTGGGATTACGATTAAGCCGGAACTCTTCGCCGCCGGCGCGTTGAAGTGCTTCCGCTTCCAATCGCTTTTCGTCTGTCGCAGTTGTCGCGCGTGGTCCATCGAGGCTGATCTCGTAGTTCCCGTCGGGTTCAGTTTGACCAGAACACACTCCGACCTGATACGCCCCGGCTGATTGCGCTTTCACGGAAATCTGCTCGGGACCTACTTTTCCATTAGGACTATCTCTTGAAAACAAAACGACGCCGCCCGGATCGCGGACGCTGACAACAACGTCGATTCCCTTCTGCTCAACTACGACATGCACGTATTGATTGGCTGCAAGCGTCACCTCGTAAAGGTGAAGCTCATTAGCTTTCATGGCGCTCGTGAGTCTCTGGTTCGCGCCAAGCAGGCGAGGACTTCCAGCCGATGCAGAACAATGCTCAAGCTCAATGTTCTGGGCAGCCGCCGAACCGGCAACAACGGTAAGTGCCAGCAGCAGGAGACAATGACGTACCATGTGTCGCTGACACTTACCGGCGCTAATGTTTTTACTTAGAGGTCCCATGAGCGTGCCGCCTCGGAGTAAGGTATTCGCGGGACTTTAGGAACCGCATTACATTATCGGCTTCAATAGCTGCCGTCCAGCTTTTTCCACCGATTCGCTTACTGGTTCAGTTTGAAATTACGCCGAAGGCGTTGGCTAATTTCAGCCCAGATTGGAGCGTCAGCGACAACCCTGGGTTTCAAACCAACATGAAGTGAACCCTGTAAGGGTTCGCCAATCGCCTAACCCTTTCAGGGTTTAGCTTGTATTTGAATTGTTACCCAGGGTTGTCGCTGACGCTCCAACCCTGGACTGAAATTAGCCAACGCCTTCGGCGTATTTCAAACTGAAACCACTACCCGGGTTTACGTTGTTTGACCAGTGCTCGATCCGGTATCGCCACTCCCAAACGTTACTGCTGGAACCTCATCCGAATCCGTCGTTGATCCATTGCCGTTCGCGAACGTGTGGAACCTGCCGTCAAAAAACGTGGTTTCGTCGTCGGTCAATGTTGCTCCAGCCATCATGACGTCTGATCCATTAAATTTAAAATCGACTGACATGAAACCCACAGCCGGAGAATCAAATACAAACTTGTGCGTTCCGGTCACTGTCCCGATAAACGTTCCCTCCGTACCATCGGAGACTTGGCCAGTAATAATCCCACCCTGATTGTTCAGACAGAAAACAAGCGGACTTGGTAACCCCGCGCTGTTCCCGGGCGTATCACTTGTCATTACAATGGTCCATTCTCGGTCTTCCCCAGTACATGCCATCTCGTTGCTCCTTTCATCAAATCGTGTAACTTTGTCAGTCGTATTGTTCGCAAAATTCGAGCTGTTCGCGGCGAACGCTCTCGTAACTCCCTGCCTTATAACCGTAGTGGCGCTGAGCGTGTTCAGTTCGGTTACCGCCCTTTCAGCCTGGCTCATAGCGCCGTGATAGGACCAAAGCACCGAACCCAGCATCTCTTTTCTTACACTTGCTCTGCGCGCCAAAGTCCTGCCTTCTGCAAAGCTTGTTGCGCCAGACTGTCCGGTGGCGAGAGCGCGCATTAATTCGTGCGCTTCGCAGGGAGCAGCCGCAAACCTCAAAATCATGTCGCCGATGTCGCCGAGTTCGGACGGGTCGCCGGCATTCTCCAAAAGCTTCGTGTACTCCGCTAACTCCCACGCCATCGCCTGCGCCATCTGCTGCCGCTTGTGTCGCGGAGCTAGCCACACGGCGAGATTTCCATAGAACTGTCCGATCTTGTCCGAATCGGATGGAACGGGTGCGGGATGCGGAAATCCCTTCAGATTGATGTTGAGATAATGGTGCCAGCTCGAGTCAGCCACGACACGTCCGACTCGCGCTGTATCACCATCGTAGGCAGTGAGTAAACTTACTTGCTTATCATGCAGGTGGTCCTCACCGAAGGCTATGACAACCGGTCTTGGCTGACCGTTCTCGCCTCTTGGCCAAATCTCAGTATCAAAAGTGTCCGGAATGACCAAGGCACCTTCATGAGCGTGATCGGGAAAAACATCGATTAGCTGATCACCACGGTAGAAAAAGAGCGGGTGCGCCGTGCCACTGGGATCGAGGACGCCCGCTGCGTTGAACTTTTGATGTTGCAGTGTCTGCGGACGGCGATCAGTTTGAAAGCCAGTGGTGGCAATCGTGTTAAAGCTATCCGTGCGCGCGGTTGATGGTGGACCAATCCATCGGCGCAACTCGCCGGCGCGGGGAACAGCTTGTCCGATTGCTCGTCCCAGACCCACAAGCGTATCGTCGTTTATCCTGACTGAACCGTTCCTACCGGGCAGACGATTTGCTGGAGCGCGGCTGTTGTGATCGCCGGTCATCAGCACTCCGCCGCCGCCGGTTCCGTCGTCATTGATTCTCATCCACCGCTTCAATGCTTCGACTTCCGCTTCCTCGAGCTCATTCTCGGGACCGCCGCGCGGGATGGCGAACGGAAACTTTCCGCTTTCAGTGTTGGCTTGATGAAGACCGAAGAACCAGATCTCATCAAACGGGGCGCGGTTTTCTGCTGCTTCCCTCTCCAACACAACGTTCAGTTTGTTATCTGCACGACCGTCATTGGTTGAGCTCCGGCTCACCCATTTGACTTCCAAATCAGCAAAGGTCGGGGAGTGTGCGTGAAGGCGCTCAATCATGGAGCTCAATCCGAGTAACTTGGTTCCGTCCGTAATCGAGCGGGGATCATCTGTGTATAACAGGATCTTGATCGTTGGCTTTTCAGCCGCAAGCTGGGCAGTCATCACTATCTCCTTACTAAACGTTAACAATCTCTATAGGTCGTAGCTTCAAATGGGGCGCCGCCTTCTTCCAATGCCACAGCGGTGAGCTACTGATCGATATGTTGTCTGCCGCAAAAACATATCGAGCGGCTCTGCCTCAAGAGTCCTTGTTCTGGGATTTCTCTGTGCAACCTCTGTGTCCTCTGTGTCTCTGTGGTTGATGAATTCCGAGTAAAACCACACCAGAGACACAGAGGACACAGAGGTTGCACAGAGATATCGAGCCAAAGCCGTGCGATATGTTTTCGAATTTCTCCTCATAAGGTTTCGACGAGCAACAATCGAATCTGAAAGGTGACGACTATGGAAGAAGTAACTCTGAAACACGGTCGCGGATATATGAGGTTGAGAAAAAGTGACGATCTGATCGCGATCAGACCGTCGTCCCAGGCAAACGTGGCTGAAGTTCTGGCCCATGCTCCGGCGGATACTTCCGAAGTGGGCACGAAGTTGGACCAGTTTCAAATCGTAAAGGTGAACGACACGCCGGCGATGGAGAGCACGCTCGACGATCTGCGTGACAATTATCTCGTTGATGCCGGCTCGCACGTTTATCACACGCCGAACAGCACGGCTCCGATCGTTCCCACCGGAAAAATCACTGTCCGTTTTAATCCCTCATCAACCAAGGAGGAACGCGAGCAGGTTCTAGCTCAACACAAGCTCGAAATCGTCGATCAGTCGGCTGACGAAGTTGACGGATCTAAAGTAACTACCTACACGTTGCGAACAACGCCCGAGTCGCTGAACCCTTTGAAAGTGGTTCAGGATCTCCAACGGTCAGACAATGTGGTGTCATTGGCTGAAGCTGATCTAGCTGTTCCTGGTGCGCTCACGATTTTTCAAATTCCGGTCGATCCGCTGTTGAAGGAACAATGGCACCTGCGAAATACCGGGATTCAGTTCGGCGACACGGTGGGACTAAAGGCGGGCGCCGATGCACGCGTAGTCGCGGCCTGGCAAAGAATGCAGTCACTCGGTTCACCGGCGTGTGTTGTTGCGGTGATCGATGATGGCTTCGACCTCACACATCCTGATTTGAGCGGAAACAGCAAAGTCGTTGCGCCCTGGGATTTCACTACCAACACCAACAATCCTGCGCCGCAACGCTTCAGCCCGGATCCGAGGCGAGGTGACTATCACGGCACTGCTTGTGCGGGTGTAGCGATCGGCAATGCCAATGGCACCGGAATTACGGGTGCAGCTCCTGATTGCCGCTTTATGCCCGTCAGGTGGACCGGCTCGATCTCGAACGACACCATTAAAAGGCAGTTTGAGTATGTAGACACTCAAGGTGCGTGGGTGGTGAGTTGCAGTTGGGGAGTAGCCAGTGATTTCTTCGAGCTGTCGACCGTGATGAACGAAGCCATCGCGAAGTGTGCAAGGGATGGTCGCGGTGGTCTTGGCTGCGTGATCGTGTTTGCCGCCGGAAACGCGAATCACGACATCAACGATCCGGATAACGGAACACTCGACGGTTTCGCGGTCCATCCGGACGTGATTGCAGTTGCCGCGTGCACCAGCATGGACCAAAAGTCGAACTACTCGAATTTCGGCAGGGAGATCTCTGTTTGTGCTCCGTCAAACGGCGCGGGAGGAGTGGGAATACTAACATCTGACGTGCGCGGTTCGTTTGTATCCAACGGTACTACTTTCGCCTCCGGTTATGATGCAGGTGACTACACGAGAACATTCGGCGGCACCTCCAGCGCGACTCCGCTCGTCGCCGGCATATGTGCGTTGATCCTCTCCGCTAATCCTGGTCTCACGGCACGCGAGGTCAAGCAAATACTCGAAAGCACCACCCGTAAAATCAGTGGTCCATACGACAGCAATGGTCACTCGATCTTCTTCGGTTTTGGTTGCGTCAATGCTGAGGCGGCTGTCAAAAGAGCGATGGAGAGTCTGTCTCCAGCGGGTTTCAGGTCGCGCGTGGGACGAAATACTAACAACGGTAAGCCGAGCAAGAATGACGTTACGTTATATGGCTCCGAATTTTGGGGAATTTCCCGTCACGAATTAATCGCCAGCGTTGCGACTAATTTCCTGACGCCACGCGCGAAGTCTGCAATCGCCAAACTGCTGCCGTCTGGTCAAACACTCACTCAGATCGCCGGCTGGGCCGACAAAATAAAGGGTAAAAAGCCAACGCCGGGAATGGACCGAGACACACGTGAGTTCTTACAAAAGTTTCCCAACGACGCAAGTAAGAAATGGCACTACGTCGATCTACCGCTCGGAGTCGGCAGTTATGAAGAAGCAAGACAACTTCGTTTCACTCGAGACGACGATGTCGTACAGATGATCGAACGCTGTGTTCAAGTATTACTGGGTCGCTCGAAATTTATCAGTCAGCTCAACGCTTTGCGATGGTTGGTGCATCTCGTCGGCGATGTACATCAGCCTCTGCACGTCGGATGTGGCTTCATCGATGACACAGACGGTCGCCCGCGACTCGAAGACGATCCCGACATCATCAGGCAGAAGCGTCTCGACAGTGACAGAGGCGGCAACAGCCTCGTGTTACCAGTGAGTGGATCGCTCACTCTGCACACATACTGGGATAGCTATTTGGGTGACGAGGAATCGGGTGACGTCGGGGATCTGAGCTTCACCACTACTTCTACGGAGGTTCGGAGAAGTGCAGAGATAGCCATTAACAACCTTTGGGGCCAGCTCAAGCGCGCCAAGGTTGGAGCCGGAATACAGTCGGCCGTCGGAGTGGCGACGAACGTAGCTGATCCTTCCAAATGGGCAACTGATTGGGCCAACACTTCGCTGAACGAAGCTCGCAAGGCTTATAAGTTGTTGCAGATCAAACGAGGAATCGGCAATGGCCAGTATGAGGTCTCGTGGCCCGGAAAGGCAGTCTACGACGCGGAGTGCCGTCCGATTGTTTCTAAACAACTAGCGGCGGCATCAGACAATCTGGCTGCTTTACTCAACGCCATCTTGTGAAGCTCTCTGCGTGATCCCTGCGTTCTCTGCGTCTCTGCGGTTTAATTGTTTTGCGGACCAGTTCACCGCAGAGACGCAGAGGACGCAGAGATCGCGCAGAGAATATTTAGGACACTTCACGGCTGAGTTATTCTACTGAAATAATTTCTGAGCCGCGGCTAAATTATTCTTTGTCGGCTTTTTCCGATAAGAGATTTGTTGTTCGCTCGGTGATGCTGAAGGTTGGTTGTTGAGGTGAATTATCTAGTTGTCGCTTTCCTGCCACTTCCTTCAACTCCTTCGCCTTCGCAAACAGGATTACCGAGACCAGACCGGAGCCGAGGAAGATTATTGCGCCAAGAACAGCAAGGACTGCAATGAGTAGTCCCTGACTCAGCAATAACTTCGCGAAGATGTTGTAAAGCAGGAACCCGAAGACACCCAATCCAAAAACACTTAACGACGCCACGCCCAGACGCTCGAGCTTCTCCTTGCGTTCCTGCAAGCTCTGAACTGCTACAGTCGGAAGCTGCTCCGTCAACGAAAGCGCGATCTTCTCCAATCCCAGCCCGCAGGACCGGCAGAAGTTTTGGTCGTCAGCGTTTTTGTTTCCGCAATTGGGGCAGTACATGGCTCAGCCATTATACGTGCCTCTCTTGAACTGTGTTCACTTAATACTGACCGTCATCGTGTACGTACTATTGCGGGCGTCGGAGTCGATGATGATCGTGTAATCACCCGTCTCGGTCAGCACGCCGGACCAATCACGCGCGTTGTCAGCAACAAGGCTTCTCGTACTCGGACTCATCAACAGAAAACGCACCGTCTTTCGTGGCGCCGTGAGTTTTATCGTCATCGTCTGCCCGGCCCGCGCCCCAACAAGGTAAGTATCAGGCAGTGCGATTGACACCCGACCTTGCACGGTTGCTTCTGATGTGCCGCGTTTGAACTGCAAGCGCCGAGATGCGGGTTTGGTTTCGCCTGTCTCGAGTTGGACCAGCATGTTCTTCGCTTCGCGATATTGCTTGCCGTCAAACTTATAAGTCATTTGACCTTGTGTCGCTGCAGTGTCGCGCGCAGTAACCAGCAAGTCGCGATAGCCGTTGGTTGACGTCTTCAACAGCTCAACACCAAGCCCGGCAGCCTCATCCAGGATCGACTCAAACCCCTGCCCTGTTTTGCGGTAGATGTAGATCGAACAGTTGACCATCCCGCACGTGCACGGCCCGCTCAGCTCGACTTCGTACTCATTCACGCCATCACGATTTAAATCGTGCTCTTCGACGTTCATATCCTCCTGGGCTTTGCGCACCCCGCCTTCTTCCTGCTCCAGACACTCGCGCACATCCTTGAAGTCACCGAGCACCTGGTTGAAGAGTTTCGCGCGTACGTCTTGCTTATCGTCGTGTTGCTGCGCCTTCACCACTACCCCAAAAAGCAAACAGTTAACCACGATTAAAGACATAGTTGACTTTGATCGTCTGACAAAAGTCATAAATTGTTATTTGCTCCTTTAGAGGACCACGGATTAGGACGTAGTAAAGCACATTTGTGCCTTTTTGTGGCTAGTGAGATTAAAACAAAGCGGCGGGAGCGGGAGATCATTGCCGGCTCCGCCGCTCTGTTTTCCTGCGGGCGGGGTGAGAAACCACCAGAAAGACTGTTTCGAAACTCTGAACCAGTCCTTCCTTCCTCCTGTTTCATTAAAACGCGGATTCTGCTGCGACATTCCCTCAAATATTTTCCGATGTTAGAATCAGCAGCCACGGGCGCCTTGCAGACCGCCCACTCACAACTCCCGATGGTTTCGCCCTATAGAAAGAGATAAACGAATGGCGACCAGTTCGTCCGACGGCATCACTCAATTACTCGAACGATGGAGCAATGGTGAGGAAAACGCGCGTGACGAACTGGTGCGGCTCGTTTATCCCGAACTGCACCGGATCGCCACAACCTACCTCCGCCGCGAACGCCGCGAGCACACGTTACAACCAACCGCCCTCGTAAATGAGCTCTTTCTGAGATTTTATGAACAGAACAGCATGACCTGGCAGAACCGGGCGCAGTTTTTTGGTATCGCCGCGCAGCTTATGCGACGTATTCTCGTCGATTATGCGCGGGCGAAACACGCCGAGAAGCGCGGCGGCGATCGCTATTGTGTATCTCTCAGAAACATCCGCGCCTTTGGCGCCGAGCCCGATACCGACCTGCTGGCGCTGCACGATGTTTTAAACGGACTCGCAGAAATCGATTCGGACCAGGCGCGTATTGTTGAATTGCGATTCTTTGGCGGTCTCACAATAAAAGAGACCGTGGAAGTGATGGGAACTTCGCACGCCACTGTGGAACGCGAATGGAAAATAGCGAAGGCGTACCTCAAGCGCGAGTTAACCAGAACGAGACCGCATTCTTGAGGGATTTAGCTGACCATTCTCGCGTTATAGTCAGCAATCATGCAATTACAACTCCAGGATCGACATGATCACCCATGAAAGATGGCAAAGAATAAAAGAGATATTTATTTCTGCCCAGGGTCGCCCACCTGCCGAGCGTTCAGATTATCTCAATGAAGTTTGCCGAGACGATCCGTCAGTACGAGAAGAGGTTGAAACCTTACTTGATGCTGACGCAGACAATGACGACTTTCTGAGTTTTCCCGCATACGAATTTGCCGAGGGAATGCTTGCAGGTGAACCGAGCGAATTCGTGGCCGGACAAAAGATCGGGCGCTTCGAGATTCTGTGCTCGCTAGGCGCGGGTGGAATGGGCCAGATCTATCTGGCCCACGACGAGAACCTCGGTCGCAAGATTGCCCTCAAGCTCATCTCCCGCGACTTCGCCGCTGATCCTCACCGCGTACATCGTTTCGAACAGGAAGCTCGCGCTGCGTCAGCACTCAATCATCCAAACGTCTGCGTGATCCACGACGTCGGAAAGACGGAAACCGGGCGACATTTCATCGCGATGGAGCACATCCAGGGGATCACTCTTCGCGATCAGCTCGCACGCGGAACATTCAAACCGCCAGAAGCATTACAAGTCACACTGCAAGTCGGCGCCGCGCTCGCCAGCGCGCACGCGATCGGTATCGTTCATCGCGATATCAAACCCGAGAACATCATGCTGCGTCCCGACGGCTATATAAAAGTCGTCGACTTCGGTCTCGCAAAACTCACGGAGCTTCTACCGGAACAACACAACTTAGCTAATGCAAACACTCAAATTCGAACCGAGCCACATTTGTTGATGGGCACGGTGAAGTACATGTCACCGGAACAACTGCGCGAAGGTGCAGTCGATGAACGAACGGACATCTGGAGCCTGGGCGTTGTGCTTTATGAAATGTTGACTGGCTCAACACCTTTCGAAGCGCGCTCACGCAACGATTCGATCGCTTCGATTCTCGCGTCAGAACGGGCAGAACTTTTTTTTCCGGACGAGGTGCCGATCAGACTTCGCAAGATAGTCAAGAAAGCATTAGAGAAAGACTGCGACAAGCGATATCAAACGGTTCTCAAGTTCACCGCCGATCTCGCTAGCTTAAAAAAAGAGCTGGAGCAAAATGCTGATGGTTACTCCGGCGTCATCGCGCCAATTCAACCGTCGCCGGAGCCATACGGAGGCTCACGAATATTCACCCGGCTGAAGTCGCAGGCGCTCTCAACTGCTGACTCAATCTTCAACGAGATCAAAGCACATAAAACCGCAACGGCGATTTTTGCGGGCGCTAGCGGTGTCCTCGCTGTACTTCTTTTCCTTCCCGCCATGGCACGTTTCGTCAACGATCTTTTCAGTTCTCCCAAGCCATCCTCACCGCCACAAATAGAGAAATCGGTGTCCGCGTGGGACATGAAGCAGCTTACGACGACGGGAAAATCCGTCGCGGCGGCAATTTCTCCCGATAGCACACTGGTGGCCCATGCTGAAGAAAAAGATGGCAAGCAGCGTTTGCTTGTAACGAGCACGAAGACGCCCGGCTCGTACATCGCCGTGGCGCCCGAAGACAACGCCACGTATCTCGGGATCACGTTTTCAAGCGATGGCCAGTATCTCTATTTCACTCGCTCAGAGGTTAATGGTTCTGGCAATCTCTATAGTCTCGCCTTGCCCGGCGGCACGCCGGTGCAGATCAAAAGCGGAGTCGATAGTCCGATTAGCCTCTCACCACAAGGCGATCGCTTCGCTTTCGTTCGCTTTACCCGCGGCACTGAATACGCGCTGATGGTATCGAACATCGACGGATCTAACGAGGAAGTTCTTGCTACTCGCCAGGACGGTGACAAATTGTCAGTTTACGGTCTGTCATGGTCGCCTGACGGCGAGTGGGTTGTTTGTCCCGAAAGCCATTGGAAGCCGAAGTTCGAAACGAGTCTGGCTGCGTTCAATGTCAATGACAAACGCAAAGAAGTGATTGGTAAGTCGTGGTTTCAAATCTTGCAGGTGGGCTGGCAGGATGACATGAAGAGCCTCGTTATCAGCGCCAATGAGAGCAGCAGCTCACCCTTCCGATTGTGGCGCATCAACACGTCCGACGGAGCTGTGCAACCGATAACTTCGGATGTGGCTGACTACCAGGGCGTTAGCATTTCTGGCGGAAACATAGTAACCATAAAAACAACTCTCCAGTGGCACTTATGGATTTCGAAGCCTCACAATCTTCAGCAAGCGAAAGAGATCACATCGGGAATCGGCTTGTTTGGCCTCACCTGGACCAGAAGTGGAAGAATCGTCTACTCGTCGATGGCCTCGAACGGCCTAAACATCTCGCGCATTAATCCCGATGGCTCTGACCTCGTCCAACTCACGATCAATTCCGGTGAGAACTACACACCCGCCGCCTCTGCCGATGGCCGCTATATCGTGTTTGCGTCCAATCGTAAGGGACAGGGACAATTCAACCTCTGGCGTATGAATGCGAATGACGGCAGTGATCCGGTCCAACTGACATTCACCGACGGGAACTTCTATCCTTCAATTTCGCCGGACCATCAGTGGGTGGCTTTCGACAAGCAGACCGACTCAATAATGAGTGCGTGGAAAGTTCCGCTGCAAGGTGGCGAAGCGGTAAAGCTAAGCGAGAGATATCGAATGCCGGTATTCTCGCCCGACAGTCAACTCATCGCGTGTCGCTATGACGAAGACTCAGACACTTACGATGTAGCCATCTTCCCGGCACAGGGCGGCGAGCCGTTGCAACACTTCAAGGTACCAAAACAGGAATATCAGTCCGTGCGGTGGTTCCGAGACAGTCGCCATTTGACCTATGTAAGGAACGACAATGGCAGTTCGAATATCTGGAGTTACGACCTCGACACCGGAGCAGAGAAACAACTCACGCATTTCAACAGCGAGCAGATCTACGCCTACGCATGGTCACCCGATTACACGCAGGTAGCGTGTCAACGAGGGATTAAAAGTAGTGACGTAACGATAATCAGCGCACGGTAGATCTGTCGCTGATGAATGCGCGAGCTACGCCGGCCAGTCTGGGTCGCAACCCGGAGGTTTGATACCTGCGACCATCGCACTTAGATAGCGGAATTCCTTGAGCGCCTCATTCACATTTTTGAGATCGATGTGTTGTGTTGGGGGTAATGCCGAGATCGCATTGCAGAGTGCCTCGAGGGCTTTAGCGAGTTTCTCGTCTACCACTGTGAGTGCGTAATTAATCTTTCGTTGTCCGCCGTTAATCGCTGATTGGCTAAAATCATTTGGATTGTATTCCATTTGCGTAATCCCCGGTTTCTTGTGGCCTTGTTGCAGAGTGTCCCTTGATGGATACACACAAACCTGTTCGCCGCGTTGGCGCGGAACAGGTGAATTGTGAGTTGTTCAGCTCCGGATTAAGGAGAGTCGTTGAGTCTGAAACCAGACGCTGAACCGATAAATGGTCCTGACCAGGCTTTGTTCCTTGTAACAGCAGCAGGTGGACTGTTGAGTGAGAGCAACCAACAAGCCTGGTCCAGGACCCTCTGGGCATTTGTTCCTGCTTAACGTAACGCGGAAAACATTACTAGATTCCCTCAGCAAAGAAGTGAGCGGTAACGACTCTGGCAGAATTGATCCACTCAGTCATAACAGTTTCAGAGATCTAAAACGTATGACAGTTTTTTACGAAACGTTACGGAGTTGACGGTGTGTAATACGGCTAACAGATTATGATTGACATGGCCCAAGTCCAATAGTAGAGTGCGCGGACTCCCCCAAACAACGATTACCCAACAGTCGGATTATTCCTCATTTGCAATGGTCCGTTTACGCGTTATCTGTCAGATAACTTATATGTTCATCTGGCCTTGCACGAAAACTCTGCTAACTGCCTTCTTCTCTGTGCAACCTCTGCGTTCTCTGTGGTTGTTTTTCCTAAGCAATCTTCAACTACAGAGACACAGAGAACGCAGAGGTTGCACAGAGAAGAGCATGTGTGACGCTTTTTCCGTGCAAAGCTAGTTCATCTCACGAGTCGAGGAGCTTCCATGACGAATTCTGCTCGTTATCGCTCTACTACTTTGCGTGCTGTTGTTGCCGCTGCCCTCTCATACCTGCTGGTTGTATCAACGTGCGCTCCTCTTAGCATGGCCGCGCGACCACTCTTAAAAACGAGATCGGTCCTGACTACACAACAACAATCCGCAGCACCGTACCGGGGAGACGAACTGCTGGTGCGATTCCGCGCCGGAACTTCAGAGTTAGTCAAAGACACTATCGCTGCCACGCAGGGTGCGCGACGAAAGAAGAAGCTCCCCAGTGAATCCGGCGTCGAAAGATTGGAACTACGTAACGGCCGCGATGTCAGAACAGCGGCACTCGGATTATTGCTGAACCCGCAAATTGAATTTGCTGAGCCAAACTTTCTGATCTCAAAGGCAGACTTACAACCCAACGATCCTCAGCTCAATGCTCAATGGGCCTTGCGAAATACAGGGCAGAACGGCGGGCAGTACGGTTCAGATATCAATGCGACAACTGCCTGGCAAACGACGACCGGATCGTCAGCCACAGTCATCGCAGTGATCGATAGCGGCATCGACTTTATACATCCGGATTTGACGAATAACCAGTGGACCAATCCGAATCCCGCAGATAGTGGTGATCTGCACGGTTGGGATTTCATTACAGATAGTGGCGAAATCAAAGACGAGCAGGGACATGGAACTGCTGTGGCCGGCATCATTGCCGCTGAGGGTAACAATTCTTTGGGGATTACAGGCGTGATGTGGCGCACCAGTCTTATGAGTCTTCGCGTGCTTGATAATACCGGAACCGGTGACGTTGCTGATGCGGTGGAGGCGATTGATTATGCAGTGGCGCATGGAGCCCACGTCATCAACTTGTCATGGGGAACATACGGCGAATCAGTTGCACTCCGCGACGCGATTGAACGAGCCATCAAGCGCAATGTAGTCGTCGTGTGTTCGGCTGGTAATGGCGGCCGCGATTTAGCAATCACTCCCTACTATCCTGCCTCCTTCGATATTAAGAATCTGCTCTCGGTAGCTGCGAGTGACAACTCCGATCAGCTTGCCTCATGGTCCAACTGGGGCGCGCGCAGCGTCGCCCTGGCAGCACCGGGAACAAACATACTCACCACGCAAAAAGGCGGCGGTTATTGGAACGTGACTGGCACGTCTGCCGCAGCGCCGGTGGTTACCGGCATTGCGGGATTATTGAGAACCGCGCGACCATATGGTCCTGTCACGATTATTGCGAAGGCGATCACAGACAGCGTGAGACAAACGGCGTCGCTTGCTGGAAAGGTATCAAGCGGCGGGATTGCCGATGCTGGCGGCGCACTTGCCAGACTGCGCGGGTCAAACAATCAATCGATCCCGTTTCAGACTCCCGGACTCGGCAGCGGTGGAACTGGTCCTGGTGGCAGTTTCTCGACAACACCTCCAACTCCGACAACCGGCGCGCCCGGTCCAAACCTGCCGAACCTGGACGAAGCGCGCAGAACCCAACCACAACAACCAAAAGCCCAGGCGCCGATTCAATCGAATTTGCCCTGTGCCGACTGTGACCCGCTGGGAGGTGGAACGGGTAGCGGGAATCACCCATCGAACGACCCGAACTTTGGAACGGCCCGTGGGCTGCCAATTAACGACACTGGCGAACCAGGAGTCGATCTGGGCTCGCGCAACTTCAACTGGAGTCTGCCGCTGTTGAGCCTGCCGGGTCGTGCCGGATTAGATTTGAATCTCTCGCTATCTTACAACTCACTTGTTTGGACCAGAGATGGCTCGTACATGAAGTTCAATGCTGATCTCGGCACGCCTGCTCCGGGCTTTCGGCTCGGTCTGCCTACGTTGCAGCAAAGATTTCTAAACTCACAAACAAATACATGGGCCTACATCATGGTGACTCCTTCGGGAGGTCGCGTGGAGTTGCGACAGGTGGGCAGTTCGAACAATTACGAGTCGCAGGACAGTAGCTACACACGGTTGGATGCGAGTAACCCCGAGGTGCTGCTAGTGCGGACTACTAACGGCACATTGTTCAAGTTTCAGCCTGTCACTATCAATAGCGAATACCGGTGTACTGAGATCAAGGATCGTAACGGCAACTACATCTCAGCCACTTACGATTCAAACAATGGCCACCTGCTGACGATCACCGACACGCTCGGACGCGTCGTCACATTTGTTTATGACGGCGACGCCAACCTTCAGGCCATTCGGCAAACCTGGGCGGGAGCGACGCACGATTGGGCTACGTTTAGCTACGGTCAGGTTTTGGTATCACCGGCGTTCGGCGGTGGACTGCTGGTGAATGGTCCAAACGGTAATTACACCACCGTGCTGACTCAGGTAAGCCTGCACGATGGGACTAATTTCACTTTCGAATACAACGCCGCCTTCGCGCAGGTGAAACGCATCAACAGCTACGCCGCAGACACACATCTGCGTTCCTACACGTCTTACAACGTGAATTCAAGTTCCGGACAGACGGAATGTCCACGGTTCACCGAACGGAGGGATTGGGCGGAAAACTGGAACAATGGTAACGAAGCAGTGACCACGTATAGTGTCGCCGGTGACGGATCCTGGATGCAGGTGACCATGCCCGATAACACCACGATCTATAAAGAATTCTTTACCACTTCTGGGTGGCAAAGCGGATTAACTACGCGCACGGAGAATTGGTCGAGTGGGGTGTTAAAGAAGTGGACCACCACCGCCTGGACGCAGGATGATACAAACCTCTCGTACCAGAAGAACCCGCGACCATACGACACCAGCATCAACGATGAAGCGGGCAACCGGCGTCGCGTCGAGACGATTTATACGTCTTTTAACTTGCCCGATCCGGTGGCGCTGCCAACGGAGGTGAAGGAGTATGCTGCGGACGGAACTACCGTGGCGCGCCGCACCACCACGATGTACTACAACCAGAGCGGCTACAATTATGAACCCTACATTGCCCGCCGTGTGTTAGGACTTGTTCGCGAAGTGATTGTCTATGACGGCAACAATCAACCACAGTCAAGAGTTTGGTATGACTACGACTGGGGCAACGACGCCTGGGTCGCGACTCCGCAAGCGGCCACCCAGCACGATGCCAGCGACGTGGCGGCCAGTGGACGCGGTAATCTGTGCTGGATTGGTCGCTGGGATGTCTCTGACTTTGATAATTGGACCAAGCTTACTCGTACCATTTTCAAATACAACCGTACCGGTTCGCTGATTAGAGTTGAGGACCATTACGGAATTGCCAACACCATAAGCTACACGGATTCGTTCTCTGACGCGGTAAACCGCAACACGTTTGCTTATCCCACCACCGTCACGGATGCGGATGGATTCAGTTCGACCACCGAATACAAGTTCGACTTCGGCGCGGTAACGAAAACAATTGCGCCCAGCAAAGGGACCGGGCTGACAGGAGATCCGCTCTATTATCTCGAGCACCGTCTGACTTATGACTCTGTCGGTCGCCCCGATCGCATCACGAATCAGAACAACGGAGCCTACACACGTTACGTCTACCTGCCCTCTGGATCCGTACAGAACTACACGCAGGATCAACCAGGAATCGAGCGATACGGAATTGCTGTTTTTGACGGCGCTGGACGAGTGCGTGCTTCAGCCATGAACCATGCCAACAGCAGTGGCGGTTACAGTGCGCAGTACCTGACGTACGACCTCATGGGCCGTCTTTCTAAACAGTCGAACCCAACTGAGATAACCGAATTATGGGGACCGACGGGCGATGATTCAGCCTTTGAGTATACGTTGCAGACCTATGACTGGAAGGGTCGACCAGTGGAAACAACCAACCCCGATGGCAGCACCCGCCTCAACACTTACGGTGGTTGTGGTTGTGCTGGTGGTGAAATCGTCACGGTCAGAGATGAGCGCGGCCGGCGACGCAAGTTGACGATGGATGTTTTTGGAAGATTGAAACAAGTCGACGAGTTGAACTGGGATCAAAGCGTCTATGCCACGACGACTTACACCTATAACGCGCGCGATCAGATCACACAGAGCTCGCAGGTTGGGCAGGTGCGTACTTTTGAATATGACGGTTTCGGCAGATTGTGGAAACGGACCACACCCGAGCAGGGTCTCATGATGTTCATTTACAATGCCGATGACACTCTCTATCAATTAAAAGATGCCCGCAATGCGATTCAAAACTTCAGCTATAACAACCGGAAGTTGCTGACGGGTATCAATTATGATGTGAGTAGTGCGACCGGAAACCCAGCAACGACACCGAATGTCAGCTTCACTTACGATGCTGCCGGACATCGCACAAAGATGACGGATGGTTTGGGAACGGTGGATTACGTTTACAACACACTGGCCCAGTTGCAGTCTGAAACGAGGACCTTTACGAACGTTGGTTCCTTTATGCTCTCGTATAGCTATGACCTGGGTGGACAACTTCTGAGCTTGACTAATTCCGTAAACAACTCAGTTGTTTCATACGGCTACGATAATTCGACACGCGTGAGCGGGGTCACGGGCAGTGGGTACGGTAGCGTGTCAACCTACGCCAGCAGCATTCGTTATCGCGCGTGGAGCGGTCTCAAATCAGTGAGCTACGGCAATACTCGGGCGCTGTCGGTGAGCTATGACAACCGGCTGCGGCCGACGCAATGGAGCATTCCGGACATAATGAAGTGGAATTACTCCTACGACAACTTCAACGAGAAGACGGGCCGTGTCACCTACGCGCAGAACCTCATAGACCCAACGCTCGATCGTTCTTACGACTACGATCACGTAGGCCGCTTGATTGAAGCGCGCACCGGTTCCGAAGCCCGCGGACACCTGGTCGGACAAGGTGGCACACAGGATGGTCCATACGCGCACTCATATCGCTACGATCAACGGGGCAACATGTGGTACCGGGTCGGCTGGGGTGGCTGGTTCAACCCATGGCTGGAGCAGTGGCCCAGTTATGTAAACAACCACATGACAACTGTTCCCGGAACCAGCTTGACCATCAGCTATGATGCGGCCGGAAACCTGATTAATGATGGTACTCAGAGTTACGCCTACGATGCTACCGGTCAGCAGACGTCAGGCGGTGGCGTGACCCAAAGCTACGATGGCGATCGCTTGCGAGTGAAAAAAGTTGAAAACAACGTCACCACTTACTACCTGCGCTCGAGCGTTTTAGGAGGTCAGGTAATAAGTGAGTTGAACACCAGTGGTGTCTTGCAACGAGGCTACGTTTATCTTGGCGGTCAAATGCTCGCAATTCAGCAAAACAATCAAGTGAGTTGGGTTCATCAAGATCCAGTCACGAAGAGTCAGCGCATAACCAACGGCTCTGGTGCAATCACGAGCACGATAGACTTGGATCCGTGGGGCGGTGAAACCTCGCGCAGCAGCAACCAGGCCTTCCAGCCCCATCGCTACACGACTTATGAAAGAGACGGCAACGGCGGTGATGAAGCAATGGTGCGCCGTTACGCAGGCAAATGGCACCGCTTCGTGCAACCTGACCCCGCTGATGGCAGTTACGATTGGACTAACCCACAATCATTCAACCGATACGCGTATGTACAGAACGACCCGGTGAATTTCGTGGATCCCTCAGGTCTTGACCCCGACATAGACATTGGTACTTTCTTTGCTGGTGATATAGTCGCGGAACCAGGTATGTTGGGAACGTTTGGTTTCGGTGGTGAATTGGGAATGGTCATCACCCCCCAAAAACTCTTACCCCAGGCGCAGAATCCCGATATTGCCGGGGTCACGAACCAAGTCGACGACATTCTCTCAAAATGGCGCTGCGTCGAATTTGCTAAGCGAATTCTGGGTGCGGTTTCAACAAAGGATAACCCTGTCCTCCGGGGAGGAGATCTGCGGGAGATCTTTGATGATTTTCTCAGTCAGCAGAATGGAGGGTACACTAGGACAAAACCAAAAGATAGTGCCGGGTACGGAAGTCCGACGGGGTTGATCAGCAAGGGAAACGGCAAGATCTTCTCGCGCGCATACCCTTCCATGTCAGGTGCCGAACAAACTGCATACGACGCAGGAACGACTGTGGCGGAGTTATTTCACATGGCTGGCCGCAACGAGTACTATACAGATCGAGCGCTTGCCGAGGCGGTGCACAACATACCTGAATACGCTGCGATGTCTCGTTTCTTTTCTCCGACCGTATTTGACCAGCGTTATGCAGACAAAGCGGGTGCGGCAAAGAATCCAAATCATGGAGGCTGGAGCAGCTACTTTCATGACATTCAAAGGCAACTATGTGGACCATGAAGAAGTTGGGGCTAGAGCTATGATTACCAAATTAACACGTGCCGGGCTTGTGCTTCTAATGTTTTTGGCCTCAACAGCAGGAGCCAAAGAATGGAAAGACATAACCCCTCTGAAATCTACCAGGGCTGATGTTGAACGCTTATTAGGAAAGCCAAACCAATTTGGTCGTTATGAAATTCAAAACGAAAGAGTGACTATCACGTACTCAGACGGTCCCTGCGATGGTGGGTTCGGAGCTTTAGCGAAGGCCAATTGTGAATGCTTGGTTGCGAAGGATACCGTTCTTAAGATAGCCGTTACATTCGATTCGGCAGTCAAAGTTTCGAAACTGGAAATCGACAAAAGGAAATACGAACGGACTGCCATTGATGGTGCATACCGACCTACGGCAACGTATGCCAATTTTAGTGTGGGAGTAGTCTATACGATTCGTGACTCAGAGGACGCAGTCACGAATATCGATTATTTACCGTCAGCTAAGGATTGTGAGGACATTATTCAGGCTCAGCCCCCAGCGGCAGTCAATAGTTGGCGAGGGATTGTTCCTTTACGCTCTACGCGCGCCGAGGTCGAGCAATTGCTTGGTCCGCCGAAAGGTTCATTCGGTGAAATCTATCGATACGAAACATCTGAAAATAAAGTGAGTGTTTCTTACACCTCTGATCCTTGCAGTGTTAATGGCGCAAATCCAACCAGGGCCGCCGCCGACATAGCACTGAAAATAGCTGTCTCTCCCAAAAAGGTCCTGCTTGTTCAGGACCTCCATCTCAATAACGATAAGTACAAGCGAATTCAGAATGACCATCCCGAAAATTCGGTTCATTACCTAAACTCGTTGGATGGAATAACTGTCGACGTAATTCTTAATAATGGATGCGAGCAAGTTGTAGCCATCAGCTATCACGCGACCGCAAGGGATCGTGAGTTACGGTGCGGTAAGAAGGGCCAAGACACAAAGCCGAGATTCCAATAAGTCTACTGTGACACACCGCTACGATTCCGCCCACGAGTTCCGCAGAAATCCGGCACATCCTCATCCTCAAACAAGAGGGCTGTTCAGGTCACGGACTACGATTCACGTTGCGCTTGAACTTCACGAACAGGGGAAAGAATATCGTTATCCTTGACAAATGGATCGCCAATTGCGCGCCCACTGTAGACCTACCTGGGGATAGGCAATGAAGAGACCTAACGTTTCACAAGCGGATTTCACCGGTGCTCTTTAAAATCATCATACTCGCTTTTCACTCTATTTTTGCCTGCAGAGCACGGTTTGGTAGCTTCTGAAGAGGACACGGATGAAGAACCGTGAGTCGTAGCGTTGATGGTCTAACCCTTTACTACGAACGTGTACTCTTCCGCCGGGCCCGTGGCGCCATTAGCAGCAACGCCGCTGATCTCTATTTGATAAAGTCCGCGCTTGAGATAACTTGGGGGAAGCCGCAGTCGAATGACATTGCCACTATCGAGTTGCAAATTAGGAATCGTGAACGATTCATCTTCTTCGAACCTTCGAATCGTCGCCTGGTAGGACGGGAAACGTTCTTTCTGCGTCCACACGAGACGCAGCTCAACAAACTCAGCGTTAGCCGGCGGGGTTACTTCATTCTCCGCTTCAGCACTTCGAACTGTTCCTGGCGTTAATATCACCGAACCAACGGAAGGCTCACGTAACATCGACGGTGTATTAAGTCGCACGAACTCCTGCTGCATCGCGCGATGTTTGTCCCACCTGCTTCTCAGCGCAACAACACCAACAACGATCGCGATAAGAACAACTGCGGCGATCGGAACCGCAACGACAGGTTTCAGCCAGACGCGTTCAAACAGACGACTCCACCTCGACCCGGCAACAGCACCAGCGCCAGTTCGGCTCGTCGCTGCCCAGTCGTGAATAGACTGCGCGATCCTCAGCTTGCGCTGTTCGGAATTTGTTTCACCGTACTGCGCAAGAAATCGTTCTCTATCTTCTGGTGTGAGTGAATCGTCCAGGAAATCGTCCAGCAAATGCTGCTCGGCTGCCATTACTCTTTCTCTCGAAAGTGCGCCGGTAACAAACATGCTTTCAAGACGTTGCCGCTCCTGGTCGTCGACCTGCCCTAATAAAAATTGCCGCAATAGGGCGTCGCTCACGGGCTCTTCGTTCATGGGTCATCCTCCCGACGTCCCCATCCCATTACAATGATTTTTCGCGCGATACGTTTCATTTGTTTTGGGCCATGCGATCAATGCAACGTTCCAGGCACTGTTCCAAGGTGGCGCGAATCCGGAAAGCTTTCACTCGCAGAGTCTCGACCGAAATTCCCAACCGCTGCGCCATTTCTGTTCGATGATCGATCTTAGCCTGCTTGTCCCGGGCGTAATAAGCCACTATTAGTTCTCGTTTATCTTTACTAAGCTTTTGTAAACACGAACGCAGACAATCTTCACGCATATTCGCGGTTTCCTGCTCCGACGCGCGGCGCGGATCCAAAGCCGGCTCGGTGCCCTGCAACGACATCTGCGTTTTGATTTTTTTGGGGATTTCCTTGATTAGATTTCGTGCAACGCCGTAGAAGTAGAGTTTCGGATCGCCTACATACGTTTTTCTAACGTCGTGAACCTTCTTCGCAACTCGATCGAAGACTTCATCGGTCAAGCCGTCAGGATCGGGGCAACGGTTCCAGGTGAATATTTTTGTGAGGTCCTGACGAAGCTGGACATAGATCGTTCCTGCTACGTCACGATCGGGATTGAGCCAAGCGAGAATCTCATCGAAACTCTCCGGTGGAATTGCCGAGTCTCGCGCCATTCGGAGTCGTCACTTTTTGTGTTTTTGTGCCTTTTTGTGGCTAACTTTCAAAACTATTAGCCCACACGAAATCAGAAGCAACGACAGTATAACTATCAAACCGACATTGCGACGCGAATTGGTTTCAATATTAATGTGATTTGTGTACTCACCTTGCACGACAAAGCCGGCCCAGTAGTAGGGACTACGCCAACGCTGGTCCTGCATCACTTTCAACTTGGCGGCACGGAGCGCAGCGGCAGGCGACATACCTTTTTGCAGCATTGACTGGTACAGATCTGCCATGAGCGCCGCCGTCGCACGATCGTCTACTTTCCAAAGACTGGAAACAACGCTTCTCGATCCGGCCGAGATGAAGCTGTGAGTTAGACCAACAAAACCTTCCCCTCTTATATCCTTCCCGAGGGCAGTTTGGCACGCACTCAGCACCGTGAGCTCAGCCGAAAGGTCCATGTTGTAAATGTCATGCAGCGACATCACGCCATTTTTCTCAACGCCATTTTTGTCGACCGCGGTGAGAACGATGCCGGACAATTCCGGATGTTCGCTATCGAGAATGCCGTGAGTCGCGAAGTGAATAATCTGATACTCGCCGAGACGTGCGTTCATGGCTGTCTCGCGCGTGGCATCAAAGCCTTTGGCGACCAGTGTCGTACCGCGCGGGGCAGCTTGCGCAATCGCATCCGCCTCTTCGGAAGAATGAATCAGACGTGCCGAACCGCCAGGTAAACTTTCAAACGACCGCTGTGTCGACTCCGGGCGATTCTCGTCCGTTGCAGCACTCGCGACTCTCGGAGCGATCGAAGAGTTCTGAACGCGGGCATCACTCCTCGTAAATACCGGATCGGCGATCACGGCCGCGATCTTGTCTGATGCATCACGATTTTTCTTGTCGGCTGCACGAATAGCCCGCAACGTGGCAATCGATGGCAACTGGACGATCTCATGGTCCGCTATCATCCATTGGGATGGACCGCTCGAATCGGTCGAAGCAAGCGGAGCGGGCAACGCAGCGAACGGAACCAGTTGCAACGCTCCTTCAATCACTAACACAAGCCTTTTTGTGCCAAGTTGCGTAGCAATCTGGCCAAACAGCATCTGGTTTAGCTCGGGTGCTTTTTGGAGAAAGAGTTTATCTGCTTCGTCGACCTGTGCCTGAAACGTAGCGGTGTCAGCTTGTCCCTCGAGTTGCTGTCGTTTGGTAATAGCCTTGTAGAGCTCGACTGAGATCTCCTCGATGATTTTGCGACCAGGCAATTCAAAATGTTGAAACGAATCGGGAGTCACCATCCACAAGTGACTTCGCTCGTCGCCCAACGAGACTTCAAGCAGGACGTCATCGGGCCGCAACTCGTTTTGAATGTCATTAAGACTAAGCGGCTGAAACTGAGCGAGAGCTAACGCTCGCGGATTTTGTTCTCGTATCTGTGCCTGTATCTGCTGGTAGTCAGACGTAAACTGGGCGATCTGGTCTTCAAGCTCTGCGATTTCGGACGTTTCTTTGCCGCTCAGCTTCAACCGTCTCTGGTATTGCCTCTGCTTTTGAATCAGACCACTTAACTCGGCTTCGCGCTCGATTAGGTCTTTCGGTGCGTCGCGGCGTAACTCAGCTCCCGATTGTCGAATAAGATCCACAAGCGCGCGCGCTCGGCTCTTCTCACTCATCAACAACGCCTCAGCAGCAAAGCCCTTGCCTGGTCGCGCTCGATCCAGATCCGTCAGAACATTAATACCCACTTCATAATTTTCCCGAACTCCGGAGAAGTACGACGCGCGCAGCTCGGGGCTGCCAACGTCCTGCCGGAGCGCCTCGATCTTTTTGAGCGAACGATTTATCAACGACAAAGCCTCATCGAGATTTCCGAGAGCCCGTTCGGCACGCGCAAGGTTACAAAACGTAGTGATGATAGTTCTGGTATCGCCGGCCTCCTCGCTAAGCGGAAGGGCACGCTGGAAGGCTTGTCTCGCCTCCGCTTTTTTCCCGTTCTGGAGAAGAAAAGTACCGAGCTCATTTAACGCAACTGCCTGCCTGAGCCGATCATTGATGCGTTCATAGAACTTCAATACTGCGTTGTATTGTTGCTGTGCTTCCTTACTGCGTCCCTGTGCACCGTACACTATCGCGATCTCAGTAAGCGCATTCGCTTCTGTGCGCGACTGGCCCGTAGCACGGCTCAACTTCAAACAACGTTCGTAAAACGTAAGGGCCTGATCGAGATGCTTCATCAGTCTGTGCATCTGCGCGACTTTGAAGATCGTTCCCGGCTCAAAATCTAATGCGCCCGTATCGCGAAAGATTTGCCAGGCTTTTTCATAGCTCGAGAGAGCTGTTTCGTAATCGCTGAGAGTCTCGTAAACCTGGCCCGTAGCATTGAGCGCGAGTGCTTCACTCTTTCGATCGCCCATGGTTCGAAAAATTTCAATCGCCTGCTTGCGCAACTCAATCGCCTGGTCTGGCTTTCCGTAGGAAGCATGGGCCACGCTCTGCACATTAAGTGCCAGGCCTTCACCGCTCTTGTCATTTGTCGCCTGGTATAGCTTGAGCGCCTCAGAGATTTCCCGCATCGCCTTGTCGCGCATGCCTATGTTTCCAGCAATGTAACCCGCAAATAAATGCCCTCTGGCTTCACCTTTTCGATCGCCTGCCAGGAACTCAAGCGCCCGGTCGAACTGTTCTCGCGACTTCACCATGTCGCCCTTCGAGTAGATCACTTCACCGAGGTTGCTGAGTATTTCACCGTAAGTGTTTTTTACGATCGGGGTTGTATTGGCGTCGACCCGGCCGAGAACATTTATGGCTTTGGTTAGCTCGTCATGTGCCAGCTCGTTCTTGCCAGTGTAAGAGTACAGCCGGCCCATGTGGCTCAGCGCCTTAGCTTCCGCGAGCGGATCGCGTGCTTTTGTCGCGAGCATAGCTGCGCTTTGGTATCGACTGAATGCTTGTTTGTATTCGCTCAGAAGAAAGTAAACATCGCCGGATTTGAGATTCGCTTGTGAGGCACTGCTGAACTTGCCGAGAGATGTCCAACTACCGGCGGCCTTTTCATACTCTCCTATGGCTTGTCTGAGCGACACCTCTTTCCACTCTGCACGCAAGGCGCCGGCGGTGGCCATCGCCTGCAGGGCTTCGCTGTCCTTTCGACCTGGGGGCGTGATCGGTGTTAAAGCGTCAACCCTGATTTCATATAACCTCGGCGCATCTACTTCGCGTGATTGGATCTCAATCCGGTAACTGCCCGAAGTGTCGACGGGCACCGAGAGCTCAACAACCTCAAAGTCCTCGCTAACGTGCTCCGCTAAGTTCTTCCCGTTTGGACCATAAACGACTGTCGTAAGAGCCAGATCACCTTTGTGGATCGAGAAGTGAAGCAAAGTGCTCGCGCTCGCGGAGACTTCAAACACCGCTTTAGCTCCAGCCGTAATATCACCTCGCATTGACTTACCTGGCTCGACCTGCACTGACTCGCCACTCGCGGCAGTTTCAGTCACGACCGAAGTTGACGGGCGCACCGGAGACAGCACGATCAGCACAGTCACACACAAACACACCAGCACTATGCTGCAAAGGCCATGCAGTTTGAATCTGACTTTTCCGGGTAGCATTAAGAACTTCAATTTCCCTGTGGAGACTAACGTCGTGAGACCTTACGGAGAGCACGTACTACTTTACTCTCGGAGGAAGAAAGACGGACGGCCTTATTTATCATGTATGACCTGCAGATTCAATCTCTGCGGTGTCTCTGCGCTCTCGGCGTATCTCTGCGCTCTCTGCGTTTGAGTCGTTTAACGCCGAGAACGCTGAGATACGCCGAGAACGCAGAGAAAATCTCTGGAGTGCGGCGGGCGGGCGCCGCACTCCAAAGAGGCGCATAGTGGGTCGTTCTTAGCGGCCGTCGCGAAATGCGTTGCGACGCTCGATTCCGGTCTTATCACTCTTGCCCGAGGCTCCTCTCCAATCCTCGATGGTACCAAGTCTGGTGCCTGGCGCTTTCGCGCGGGGCTTTCGACAAGCTGATACGGACGAACCACTCTTGAAATTCTTATTAACTGGCATTTTCTTTCTCCTTTGTCTGGGCTAGAGTGCGCAGTCACTCCACACTACTATCCTGCCGGGCGTGATTTCTCGCTTGAGCTGTCACGCCTGCGCCGGCGTTATCGTTGAATGGGAAACTTTTAACGTGTGTTGCCGACTGGCGGGCGGCCACGGAGGGCCGCCCCTACAGTTGATCGGGTGATAACGGAGGTCCTAAATGTTGTGATCTCGAATCGTTCCTCCGTTTTCCACACTAAATGGTCTGTCGGGGAGAGTTTGGAAGTGTTAATTGAATTTTGTGGAAACGGATCTTTCTCGTTGATCCCGTTTCGCACAAACAGCTCAATTCCCTGCGTTCGTGGCATCTTCGTCAGCACGAGCTCAGCTTTGGCCGAGTCGAAAGCGTCGCGAATGCATCTGCCAAAACCCAACGCACGATAAAACGCTCCCGCAAACGCGACGCTTCCTTTGTCGCCTATTCCCTTGCCCGTACCGACTGAGTAATCGATCACATCAGCGATCGAGCGGGCCTGCGTTTTAGTGAAGCAGGCATTCAGTAAGACCAGTCGCAGATGATGGTTGTAAAGAGCTAACACATCAGCAAGACCCTGTTGATCGATAGTCTTCCCGCGGCCCGGCGCTCCACCAAAAATGAGCTTGTGCTTCTTACTCGCATGGCCGCTGAAATGAACGATATGCGGCTTGTGCAACAACAACAGCCGCTGCAAATCGATCGCGCGCGTCGCCGTGTGTTTGTGCAGCTCGAATCGATCGCGATACGGGCCTTCCTGGATTCGTTCAAAGATTTCTCTGGCTTCTTCATCCACCAGGATCCGGCTGGTGGTCCATGGATTTGCGGACAGAAACAATATGCGGATTTTTTCAGTCATCTGAGCCCTCCGTCGTTTTCTCTCCAAGCGTTCTCACAAACACAAGGCGCGGAAACGAAATAAAACCCGTCACGCAAGAGAAAACTTTTTGTTTGCTGGTTCAGTTTGATTACGCCGAAGGCGTTCGCTACTTTGAGCCCAGGGTTCGAAGCGAAGCGAGAATCCTGGGAATACGATTTACAAGAGCGATGGAACCCTGAAAGGGTTCGGCAGTTGGCGAACCCTTTCAGGGTTTCTAACTTTGTTGTTGCTGATCCCATGGTTCTCGCAAGCTCGAACCATGGGCTGAAATTAGCAAACACCTTCGGTGTTATTTCAAACCTGAACTACTATCCTCTTTTTAGAATCAACGGAGGGGTGCTACGGACAGAGCGAGGTTCTCGTTATCGCCGACGAGCATTTGTGGATTCTGTTGACGCTCGGTATCAGAGAAGACGTTACGACGGACGTAACGAAAGAGTTCTCCAACAGTAACAAAGTGATCCTCGTTGGTGTCGGCGTTGCCGCGCAGTCCTTCGAGCAGGTAGTAAGTAAAAACTCCGTGGCCGTTGCCCCACTTCGAATCTTCCTGCGACGTTTCGTTCACATCACTGGAGGTAATGATGGCCCGGCCCTGCGCCTGATATAGCAAGTCCTGCAAATACCGGTTCGTCAGGTTGTTGGCCAGATCGCGCGTGCCTGCGGTTGAGAGGCCCGCACTATGGCACGCATCAACAAGCAGTATCAGTCGCTTCGACCGCACGTTTTGTTCGACGTAACGGCGCAGGTCGGGCATGGCGAGTGCGGTTTGCGGCATCGCATCGACGCTCGTGTCGTGCGCGATCAGGTATAGATTTTGTCGTGCGTTCGGATCGCCATCACCATGACCGGCAAAGAAGATCAGTAGCAGATCGTTCTCTGATGCTCTTGCTACAAAGCTCGTGAGGGCACCGCGAATGCGGTCCAGCGTTGCGTCTTCGTTCGAGAGGAGCAGCATGTTTTCGCGCGCGAATCCTCCCGCCGCGGGCTGTTGTAAAAAGTCGTAAAGCGTTCTCGCATCAACGTCAGCGTATCGAAGGTTTTGTACGCCTCTCGAATTGTTCCTGTACCTCGAGATGCCGATTATTAAAGCGTACTTCTCTCTTACCGGAACCACTCCAGCTTTCGTCGCGACGACTGGAATCCAAACCTGCGTGCGAGAACCTGATTTATCTTCAGCCTCAACCACGATTCGAGTCGCGTTTGCGTTAATCGTGATGATGGTTTCAAAACCTACGCTCCGCTCGGAGACACTCACGCGCGTCAGTTGACGTATCTTGCTTCCGGGTTTGAGTTGAACGTCCTTGCCATCGACCGAGACACGTGTAATGCCAGTGCCAGCGGTTGCGATACCGCTGATCCGAACTTTCATGAGCCGTGAAGAAAACTCGACTGGTCGTTCCGGCTCCAGCAACACGACCTGCGGAGGCACCTGATTAGTCGCTCCGGGCGCGGGCTCAACGTGATAAGTGAAGTCCTGATTCCAGTTTTCAGTGCGCGTCTTGATAACGAAGCTCGAATAGTACTGGCGGCCGCGCCGGTTGCGCGCCCACACCTCGACCGTGTTGCGACCGTTAACAAACTCATACCCCGGACGTATTCTGAGATTGATTTTTACTATTTTTCCTCCCGCTCCGTTGACAACTTCTGAGATTGCCGCCGTGGCCTGTCCATTCACGCTGGTTTTGATCGCGTCGTAATCGATGATGTCGGCAGTTGGCTTGCGGATATGGACAAAGAGCTGGCTTACATTCGCGGAGGGAATGGTGAATTCTCTTTCATGTGAAGGACGAATATCAAAGTCCGGCAACTCGAGCTCGAAGACTACCGGCGGACCTTCGGATCGCGTTGGCGCCAGTGGGTAGAAGAGAAGGAAAACGAAAGTAGAACAGAGGACGAGAAATAGCACTCTCGTCCTCCGCATTCTATTTAGTGTCAATAATGATCGAGCAGCAATCACGGTCTGTCAGTCTTCCTCGTTTTGTTTGGAGAAAGCGGTTGTGATGCCGGTACTGTCGCCGGTGCCTGCGGAGAGACGGCCGGCACGCTCGTACCAGCTTTCTGCAACTCCACCCGGTTCGGTGCTGTCCAGGTCTTGTCGCCAAGCAGCCTCATGTATCCGTAAAGCACATCGAGGTTGGGCGGTACGTAAGATTGATTAGCCTGCATTGTGGCCCGCTTGCGTTCGTAAGCAGTGATGTAGTTTTTCAACGATGCGATCGCTTCTGCATTGCTGTTAGTGTCTTTGCTATCCATGAGCATCAACGCGCGATGCAGTTGTATCTCAGGTATGTCCTGTCGAGTATCGAGACTGATGGCTTTCAGTAACGATTGCTGTGCGAGCTCAAGATCTTCCCTGGTGCGACCCACCTGTTTCATTACGCGCGCGTAGTAGTACGCTGCTAGGGGATCGTCCGATCTCATCATCACAGATTGTTGCAGGTTCTTTCTCGCCATCTGAAACATGTCATAGTAGAAGGCCTCGATTCCGTTATCGCGCTTCAATTCAGCCATGATCAGGTTGAACTCCGGACTTACTCCTTTGAGCTTGTTCGAATTCAGTCCCTCCTGATATTGCGCTTGCAGCGCACCGCTGATCAGGCCCTGCGCATAATCGTTTCGTTCTCTAATCCGCTTGCGCGAACCCAGAAAGCCGAGTTGCGTACGGTTATCAACCCCGGCAACCTGGGCCATAGCCGTATACAACCGCGGCACTTCCTGAATGTCGAAAGATTTTCCAAGCGTCGCGCGTAGGGCAAAATCGTCGGCCTCATTTTCCTGTGCGACGTTCCAATCCAAACCGATTTTTTGCGAGTAATAACTACCGACTGCGTATCCCGTCACGAGTCCGGCACCAGCGCCGATGGCTGCGCCTTTTCCTCCCGCTGCGACAGCGCCTATTCCAGCGCCTGCCAAACCGAAGAGACTGGCCCATAAGAGTCTCTTCTCTTCCTGCCTTCGGTTGTATTCGTCTTCGGCGATGGGCAGCATCATTTTGAGTTTCCAGTGGTCCTTATAGACGTGGGCCAACTCGTGAGCGAGCACATAAGCCAACTGGGCCTCATTATCCAAAAGCGAAATCATACCCGTACTGATCAGCACCGTCCCCGTAGAAAGCGTATGCGCTTCGGGAATGGGATTGACGGTGACTTTAAATGTGTAGAGTTTGTCTGAATCTTCAGGAACGATCTGTTGACCGAGGCGATTTACATATTCCTGAACTCGCGGATTGTCGTAGAGCGCGCGACGAATGATGAGCAGTTCTCCGTCGTTTTCAGTCCTCAGGAACTCTCTCGTATGGGAGGTATTCAAACGGTATGCTTCTTTCGCATGCTCTACTTGCAGATCCAGATAACTAACGTCTACGTAGTCTCTGAATTGGGTATTGCTGGCGTAAAGATCCAACGCAAACTCCGTCAAACTGCCGTACTTCTTCATTTCCCTTGCACGGGCGTCGGATTCCTTACGCTTGCGTTCCTCTTCTTTCTTATTGCGTTTTTCCTCCGCTTTTCGGATTTTCTCTTCTTCTTTCGATTGAGGCTGTGATTGATCTTGGGCCATCGCGATCAACTGCTGCGTGGGAAGTGTGAACAGGAATGTGAGCAGTAAAGCTACTACTCGCAAAAATGGGTGTTTCATTTGCGTGAGTCCTCCAGAAGTTGGGTTTAGGAAGGTTAGTTTCGGGTGAAGCTCTTGTGGAGAGCTATGATGAGAAGGGGTTCGAACTCGGTGTTCGAACGCGTGTAGAAATTCTGACTTTTCTGATTGAATTTGATGTGGAAGGCGCGCTTCGAAAGACGATTGACTTTGAATTCTTCGACTTCGCTGTAGCTTATCTTGAATCCATGAGTCCCTTCAGACGGGACAAACTCGATTCCATTTTTGCGCAGATGCAGCCAGCCGCGACAGTAATCGGCGACGTAGTCAGTGTTGAATTTTTCGTGTGAGTGCGTGACGAAGAAGGTTGCGCCGCCGCCGGCATTGAACGCTTCCTTGAAGTCTTCGAGGGCAGTGGTGAAATTCTGGTGGAGGTAGAGGTTTGCTGTGGCCATGTAGGTCAGCGCTTCAGCGTTTTTTGGATCTCTTTCGAGAACCTCTTCGAGTCTGGTGATGGCGTCGTCGTATTTTTGACGATAGATGAGATCGAGAATAGTGGGGCCCGTGGTCGACTGGGCTGTGGCCAGCCCGACGGCAAGCAGAAGTGCAATTAATGCACGTAAAGTGTTCGAAATAGAGAGCATTCTGGGACTGGCTGAAGCTACGAGGTACGGGACCTGGGCCCGCTCGGTACCACCACGCGATTGCGGGTGGGGTCTAACTATATGTATTTCACCGCCGATCCATTACAGACTTTTTTTCTCCAATCCCACCCCACGGCAGTGGCTCAGACCTTTTTCTCCAATCCCACCCACGGTAGTGGCTCAGACCTTTTTCTCCAATCCCACCCACGGCAGTGGTTCAGACCTTTTTCTCCAATCCACCCACGGTAGTGGCTCAGACCTTTTTCTCCAATCCCACCCACGGTAGTGGCTCAGACCTTTTTCTCCAATCCCACCCACGGTAGTGGCTCAGACCTTTTTCTCCAATCCCACCCACGGTAGTGGCTCAGACCTTTTTCTCCAATCCCACCAACGGCAGTTGGTGGATTGATTCAGATCCTTTCTACAGACGCCCTCCCACGAGCATTCAATCCCACCAACGGCAGTTGGTGGATTGTTCAGATTATTAACCCGACGCGAAGGATCTGAACGATCCACCAACTGCCGTTGGTGGGATTTCAAACCTGATGTAGGCCTTGGGGTAGAAAGGATCTGAATCAATCCACCCACTACCGTGGGTGGGATTTAGAACCTTCGCAAAGCCCATCAGCTTTTACCTTACAAAAGCCCATCAGCTTTTACCTTACAAAAAGGCCCATCAGCTTTTTACCTGACGTAGGAGAGCAGCAGGTTGAAGAGCAGCCCGTCGCTGCTGCGTGGGACGAGGCAGTAGATCGTCTGCGGAGGTGGGTCGTCGCGGGTTAATTGTCTGATTCCGGCTTCTTGCTCTTCGATGGTCCTGGTCTGGCCCACTCCACCATTCATCTCAAACCGCTCAGTCATTCCACTCCACTTTCTCTCCCACGCCACTAATTGCGTGTTCGAAACCGGCAGCGAATCTTCGGAGAGAGGCAATGAAAGTGGCGAAGACGTAACGATGATCGTGAGCATCTCACCTGCTTGATTAGCTTTGGGACTTGCCTTGAATGGGGCGTAGTCCTGGGCGGGTATGTCGATTAATTTTCCAGCTTCCAGTCGATTGTCTTCACTGCGGTGCGGAAAGATCAGATTCATCTCACCACCCGCGCTACCGTCACTAAACCAGTCACGATCGATCACGTAAAGATAACCGGTTCGCGGCGACTCGATGCTCAAGCGAACAAAATCACCCTCGTGAAATTTTGTATCGGCTTCGACGCGGGTGGCAACTTCCCTTGCCTCCCGTCCATAACCTTCTCGATGCACCTTCCAAAGTGTGATACCGATTTTCAATGTGCTCGGACTGTGTGCGTCCAACGGTTTAGCGAGTGGTTCTGACGCGAGTCGATATGTTTTTCGAGAAGGGATAGGACGTCTTTTGAGGTTTTTGGGTCGATTGTTGTTGAAATCGTCTGAAGTGATCGACCTGTCTTTCGGCTGCTGAGGATGGGCCACCAACGGAAGCGAGACTGCGAGGATGAGTAAGAAGATTCGAATCACGACACGCCTTTCTTATCTGTGTTCTAATGGGAGCATTCTCACAATTACGTCACCAACACCACGGACTGTAGTCTGTTGAGTAATCTTGTCTCTGTTGATTTTTGATTTGGATTCTTCCTGTTTCGTATTAAGGAAAGTTTTAACCGTGTCGCGACCTGGCCCGCTTAATTTTCCCTCATTGTTGAAAGCTTCCTTCTTGGCCGACTCCAATTCCGCTATCGGAGTGGTGGACCATACCATCCACAGGTTCTCTGTTCCTGGCTGTCCTCCAAATGTGTTCCAGTTGGTCCGCGCCCATTGATCTGCGCCGACTGAAGCAGAACCCTCATTCGTGCCCGGAGTCGGATAGATTATCGTGAAGCTGCTTTTGTTGGGCTCGGGTGTTCCTTCGTTAAATACATACACGTAGCCGGAATTGGAACTCAAAATATTCAGTTTAAATTTGTCGCCGCTGTCAAAAACGTCCTGTCCTGTCGATTGGAAATCATTTTGAAATGGTTTCCTATTGCGCATTCTTTGTACGGTCAGTGAATAAATAAAGGAGCGCGTGGGAAGTGGCGGTGTTTCAGCCGATGTCGAACTGCCCGAGTTCGCATTCTCCGCGATCTGGCCACCCTGTTTCATAATCCACAAAACCGCGAAAATACCGATCAGAACAACTAGAAACACGAGCATAACGATTAGCTGGAGCTTGCCCAACCTGAATCGCCGCTCACGCGCGGTGCCTGGGTTTTCAGGTGTAGACGATCCTTCGATCTCGGATGTAAGGGTCTTCGCACCATCTAACAAATTCTGTCTCGGCGCCGTTTCTCCTTCGTTCAAAAGCGCGCGCGCCAAGGTGTCGCCAAACTCAGCAGCACTTTGATAACGAGCCGTGCGCTCGAACGACAGCGCACGCAAAATGATCGCCTGCGCCTCACTTGAAACACTGGCGCGAAGATCGATCGGCTTCACGCGTATACCTTCGCGATGCATCTCGAGCAATTGCGGCGCTGAAGCCGGATTGAACGGTCGCCGGCCCGTCAACATCTCGTACGCGATCACGCCCATCGAGTAAATATCGCTCGCCGCCGTAATCCGCTCACCACCACGAAGCTGCTCAGGCGACATGTACAGCACCGTACCAACCGGAACTTTATCAACCGTACTCGGCGCCACCACCGAGTCTTTGACTTTCGCAATCCCGAAATCTACGACCTTCACATGCTCTTCACCCTTGAGCGACTGCAGCATGATGTTGTCGGGTTTCAGATCGCGATGGAAAATCTTTTGCTCGTGTACGTGTTCAAGCGCAGCGCCGATCTGCTTCAAAATCACTGCGGCCCGCTCGAGATCCATGCCTTCCACCGGGATCTGTGAGCGCAAAGTCACGCCGTTAACGTACTGCATTGCGATGTAAGGCTTGCCATCCGGCAGCTCGCCCGCACCCAACACATTCACAACTCCCGGATGATCGATGCGCGAAAGCGCTTCTACTTCCTGTCTAAATTTCCGGACGACATAATCATCTTTCACTGAGGCCTCGAGGAGCACCTTGATGACGACCGCCCGGTTGTGAAGCGTCAGATCGCGTGCGAGGTAAACCTTGCCCATCCCGCCATGGCCCAGCACACGCTCGACCAGATACTTATGATCGATCGTCATGCCGATAAGGTTATCCGTTGTACTCGCTGATTTCTTCGCACTGTCGCTGGAGATGATCTTGAGCCCTAACTCGAAGACGGAAGACTCGAGGAAACCCTCTGATGAGTCGTCGGCATGCAGAAGCGAGGTAACCTCACTCATCAGAAAAGGATCCCCGTCACAAGCACTCGCGACGAACGCGCTGCGCTCAGACTTAGGCATCGGCAAAGTCGAATAGTAAATTTCCTGAATGCGATCCCAGACCGGGCGCTCCATTCAAGTGTCTCCTAAGGTGGGACTCGAAAGGCGAAGTCGCGCGCAGAGTTTTCTTTAACGCGAATGAGTCGTCAGTTGCGGGCAGCATTCTATAGATGCGAACCACGTCTGACAATAGTCTCTCAACGTAATGGTTTTAGACCACAATTCATTACGTGTCGAAAGCTTTTAACAGTTTTCACCATTTAGATTGATGGTTTGCTGTTAAGATACACACGGCCCAGGCCTTCTCCCATGACCCGGACGCACGAAATTACCGACCTGCTGCAAGCGTGGAATCGAGGCGACCCCGAGGCGCTCGCGAAGCTGCTCCCTCTCGTCGATCATGAGCTCAAACATATTGCACATGCATACATGCTCAGGGAACGAGCGGGACGGTCACTTTACACGAGTGCGCTGGTACAGGAAGCACTGGCAAGGCTGATTGTCGATAAACCGATCGAGTGGAAAAGCAGGAAGCAGTTTTTCGCAATCATCGCGTGGCGAATGCGTAACATTCTCGTTGAACACGCGCGCAAACGAAAAGCGGAAAAGCGAGGAAAGGGTGCAGAGCATGTCAATGTCGACGACGTCCAACTATCGAACGAGATGTCTGCACTGCTGGATATGCTCGACGAAGCATTAAAAAAGCTCGCCAGGTTTGATGAACAGAAGTCACAGATCGTCGAGCTTCGTTATTTCGGAGGATTTACTCTCGAAGAAGTAGCGTCGATTATGGAACTATCAGAGACGAAGGTTGAACGTGAGTGGCGGATTACGCGGGCATGGCTGAAGCGTGAGATAACCGGAAAAGAAGCGTAAAGCGTCAAAAGATTGCCACCGTGACCTCACAGCGTTATTCTCATGGGCATTATGAAATCCCTCTTGATTTTCGCCGCAAAGGGCGTCTTCGCAACGTTTCTCCTTTCCTTCAACGCACAGGCACAGGATGCAAGCACCACTGCTTCACCTGTCATTGTCAAAACTGTGGCGGTCACCACCTCAGCGAAGGAAGCCGAAGTCGGTCAACAAGTAAAGATCACCGTCGTGGCCACGGACACGTCAGGTAATGTCATCAACGAAAAGCCTTCGACCTACTTCGCCGGACCATTTGACATCGCTGCGGCCGATGATGACGGCAACGTGAAGCTCTTCGGTATTGGTGAAGTGACGGTCGGTGCGATCGTTCGCGGCAAGCCAGGCTTCTCGACTTTCATGGTGAAAGCGCCGACTGTGAAGACGATCGAGATCGCACCTGTCAAGACGCCTCTCGTAACCGGCGGCAACGTACAACTCGATGCCATCACGCGTATCTTCAACGGCGATCCACGCACGGGCGTTCCCGTCAGTTGGACTTCCGATAACGCGCAAGTCGCAACTGTAGATGCAGCCGGCGTGGTAACAGGTGTTGGACCAGGCAAAGCCACGATCACCGCCACCGCAGGTCCTGCAACTGCGACGACAGCGATCACAGTAGTTAAAAACAATCTCCGCAGCCTCACCGTAACCGCAGGCGCAAAAACCGCACGTACCGGCGATGTGATCCCTTTCACTGCCAAAGGAGATCCCAGCGGCGACTTCAGCACGAACTGGTCCGTGAGCGGAAGCGCTGCAACTGTGGATTCGAACGGCGCATTCGTCGCTGACCTACCGGGTACTTATATCGTGACGGCGATGAGTGGAAACGTTTCGTCTAGCGCGTCGATCGTTGTCGCGCCGCGCGCTATGGAACGTGAAATCGAGATCGTCGGACGCGTGCCGATGAAAGAATATCAGGGCGCGGAACAGTGGATCATCGGCAACTACGCTTACTATTCGACAATCAACGATCGTTTTCTGGTCTATGACATCTCCGATCCCGCAAATCCGAAACTGACCGACACAGTCAAGGTTGATGCGCGCCTCGTTAACGACATCTCAACGACGGCTGACGGCAAGATTCTCGTGATCTCGCGCGAAGGTGCGTCGAATCGAAAGAACGGGATCGCGTTCTACGACACGTCTGATCCGGCTCATCCAAAACTGATTTCGGAATACACGGCGACAGTCACGGGCGGTGTGCATAGCGCGTTTGTCGACAGTCACTACGTTTATCTGACTGATGACGCAACGGGCTCGATGCGCGTGATCGATTTCGCGGACGTGAAGAATCCCAAAGAAGTCGCGCGCTGGCAGACCGAGGGTCCCACAGTGACGACGATGACCACGAAGGAAGGCGATCATATCGTCGGGCGCTACGTTCACGATCTACAGGTCAAAGACGGTCTTGCGTATCTCGCATACTGGCACGATGGCCTCGTGATACTCGACGTCGGCGCGGGAATAAAAGGCGGCAGCCCGGAAAATCCGAAGTTTGTCAGCCAGTATCGTTTCAATCACAACGAGCTTTATGGCAACGGCTGGCTGGCGGGCACGCATTCTGTCTATCGTTATCGCAACTACGTCTTCATTGGCGACGAGGTGTTCCCTGCGCTATTCGACATCAGATCACCGAAGCGTATTCCGGTGCGCGGTGTGGTCCATGTGATGGATGTTTCAGACATCAACAACCCGCGTAAAGTCGCGGAGTACCCGGTGCCCGAAGGTGGCGCGCACAACATGTGGGTCGAGAACGATCTGATGTACGTGGGTTATTACAGCGGCGGCGGGCGTGTGGTTGACGTATCGGGCGAACTGCGCGGCGACCTTTACCGGCAGGGACGAGAGATTGCGCGCATCTATACTGGCGATCCTGATGGTTACCGTGCAAACCTTGCACTCACGTGGGGCGCGCAACCGCACAATGGTCTCATTTACTTCAACGATATCAATTCGGGATTGTGGATCGTAAAGCTCGGCGAGAAGATCGACAAAGGTTCCACAACCGCACCCGGCAAGTAAAACCTATCCACAGATTACGCCGATTCTAAAATAGCAATCTGTGTAATCTGTGGATAACAACTACTTATAAAAGTCGATCCCCGCAGCACCCTGCGCGACATCCAGAGTCGCCACCGTTTTCATCACCGCGAGATCGATCACCTCGACCGTTCCCGGTTCAGATCCAACACCCTCGACCGTCACGAACGCATACCGATCGTCCGGCGAGACGACGACACCATGCAGCACTTTCCGCTTCGTCGGCAGCCGCACCAACTCTTTGCCCGTTTTTAAATCGTAGATCGACACTGACTGGTCGCGCTTATTCGTCGCAATCAAACGAGAGCCGTCGTGCGTCACATCAAGGTTATAAACACCTGGCCGCGCCGGAATGCGACGAACGCGCGACCACGTGTTCGCGTTCACCTCAACGATCTCACTCGAACCATTGCATGCCACATAGATCGATGAACCATCTGCCGAAGGCTCGGCCCACGTCGGCGAGCACGAATTGTCGCCCGGCTTTGGCGGCTCAGTTCCGTGTCCGGCGTTTCCATGCAGCGTGTGTTTCTCCGGACTCATGCGCGGTCCCGGTGGTCCAGGCAGTCCATTTTCCTGGTTCTTCGTGACGATAAAATGCCGCGAGACTTTCAACGTTCGCGTGTCGATCTCAACCAGCGTGTCGTCCATCATGCACGCCGAATATTGTTTTGTGCCCTGCGGATTTAAACGTGAGCCATGCGGCATCGTGCAGGTTGGTATGCGCGCGATTTCGGTCATCGTTTGTGTCGATACTACTGAAACGCTCGATGGCGTCATGTCGCCGTGCAGGTTGAAGTTGACGACGAAAAGGAAATCTCCGCCAGGACTGACGTCGAGTGTTGCGGGGAAGAGACCTAAGGACGCTTTGCCGATGAGCGCGTCGTTTTTAGTCGAGTATTTCCAGACGGAGCCGAACGGGCGGCCATGTGCAATCGTGACGTAATAAAACTGTCGATCGGGAGAAAGAACGATGCCGTGCGGACCGTCGATATCGACCGGCATGTCGCCCGTATCGATCTGGTGATCGATTTTGATCCCTGCTGGTCCGAAACGTATCAACGCGATCTTGTCCGCGCCTTCTGAGAGGACGTAAAAGAGATAGTCTTTGTCGGGTTTCGTCTGCGATCGCACAACAAAAGGAGAGAACGCAATCAGAAGCAGCGCTGAAAGGATCGATGTCTTCATTGCGGGAAGTCTACTATTCTTTGTGACCATACCAACAGACTACAAGTGACAAATCCAAACGCATTCAGCAACCCGTGCGTCATCGCCATGCCTGGGATCGTGATGATTAACGTATGAGTTGCGACGCTGTAAGCGTAAAGACACGCGAGCACCATGGCTACACAACTCGAGATCGCTCCGACCAATAACAACGTCCGCGATGTTCGTGAAGTAATCGACGGTCTTACCCAACCAATCGTGAGCACAGCCAGCGACATCAGGCCTAGTGTCAGCAACAGCGCGCCTACGAATCCGATCCACGGTGAAAACGTGATTCCCGCAGCGACGACTGGCATCGCCGCGACCAGAGCAAACACTGAAAGTCCAAAAATTTTTCGCGGGTATTCCCGGCGCAAGAGAGCTCTCCCGCTCATGCCGGCAATGATCGGCGTTGCGAATCCTGCAAAGTGGAAGTGCACGACGGTCAGCAGAATGATCATCTCGCCAAAATCGAAAGGCTGAACGCCGAGGCGATAGACTACGAGCCACGTACCTGCCACCGGCAAGTACAATAAACCGGCATCGATACTCAACTCCTCGATACGATGAAAGCCTCTGCCGGCAAGTCTTATCAATCCGAGTAAAGCGATCAGTATGTTGAGGATGAGCCAAGCTGAGGCGAGCGCGGCGGAAAGCACGCCCTTGTGGACGAAAAAAGATGAGATCGTGATTAACGCCGCGATCGGCTGCGCAAAAACCACGAGCTTGTATAACCCACGCTCCTCCGCAATAACTGAAAGTCCCAAAGGGACGATGACGAGCACCGCCCAAAACACAACCTTGTGGACTAATTCAGCCTGCTCGGAATCGGAAGTAGTAAGTAGAAGAGTGATCAGCCAAACAATCACACCACCCGCAGCACTTCGTTTGGCGAACGTTTGACAGGATTTCACGATTTACACAATTTACACGATTTAATCCTGAGCATCCTGAAAATCCTGTCATCCTGTCTAACAAACCTCACCATCAGGACCGGCAACATGACAACGAGCGGCATCACCAACACAAAACCAAAGTGCTCCCAAAATCCAGCGCGATGAAACGCGCCATTAACAAGCGGAACACCCAACGTCATCAGATAGTAAATAACAACCGGAAACATCAATAACTTTCGTTCCATCACGACAAACAACAACATCAAAAACCCAAAGTAAACCACGATCCCTTCCAGCCGGTGCAGTTGGTTCTCGGTCAACCAGCTAACCTCCAACGAGCGCCTCTGAATCTCCAACGCGATAACAATCCGCATCGCATTCGCAATCACCGTCGCCACATAAGCCGTCGCAAGGCTAATCGGAAGAAAGCGCCAGCTCACACTCTCAAAACGCCCATTCCACAACTGCCTGAGCGCCAGCATCACGAACGCCATAATCAGAAAATTCACGCCCGCACACGCCACCGCAATCACGAACGTGTGATCGCTGCTCATGTAGCCCGTGTACGACTCGAACACAAACGATCTTCCGCTCAACAACTCGACGATCAGCGTCGTCGGAGCAAGTATCCACCGCAACTCATTCGCAGTTGCGGTGGAGTAATACTGCTTCAGTCCCAGAGCGCACAGCAAAACTATCGCGAGCTGTGCGCTCCAAATCATCTTGGGTCGCTTCATACAAACCACCTTCGTCGCTTCAGGATCATGATCGTCGCCAGCAGGAGCGTGCCGACCATTAACCAAATCAACTCGGGTTCGCTTCCGACTTCCGCACCACCACCAACCGCCAGGTCACTGACTCTCAGCGGCATCGGCAACGGCTGCTTCACATCCTGTGCGTTACCGTTCGGATTCGTGACGACTTCACGAACAGCGATGAACGACGTGTATCGCGTCAATAGGTTGTACTTCAAACCAAGCGACGTGATCTCTTTAATGTTCGCTTCCGCAAGATCAGACGAGCCATAATCAGACAACTCGGCTATTCGCGACCGCGCCCACAGGTAACGTAATGCGCTATTACCTTCATCCGGCTGACTTCCCGCGACATCGAGACGACTGACGTACTCGCCCTGACCTGTTTTGCCAGTCAACTCAATAGTTCCGGCAACTGGACCACGCCATTTACCAAACAGAATGATCGGACGTTGCGCCAGCAGATCAGGAAATCGCATCGGATTCACGTCGTAAGTGTCGAAGCCAACCGATCGCACCTGAATATCAGTCAACACCGGCGTCTGGATATACTCGCGAAACTTGTCGGCCACACCTTCAGCTTCCGCCTCTTCAGTGACGATGAACGGCTCACCCATTCCCGCTTTCGCGATACCTTCAATCAAATAACGATTGACCGAGCCACCGATGCCGAATGCGAAGACGTTGCAACGGTTCAGGTTTGCGCGAATGTGATCGAACACGCCCTGTTCACCCGAGACGTAACCGTCAGTCACGAGCACGACGCTGCGAGAGATACCGTCCTGTCGCGGCAAGCTCATCGCGTTTTGAATCGCGGCGAGCAACTCGGTTCCACCACTGCCGCGTTGTTGCTCGAGTAAGTGAATCGCCTGCGTGATGTTCTGCGGGTTGGCTTGCAACGATTGCGGCGAGAGCACGGTCGAGTCGCCGGCAAACAGCACTACGTTGAATAAATCTGTCGGGCGCAGCTTTCCGATCAATTCTCTGAGCAATCGCTTCGACGTGTTCAGCGGAAATCCTTCCATCGAGCCCGAAACGTCGACAACAAAGATGTACTCGCGTGGCGGAATCGCTTCTGTCTCGACACGCGTCGGCGGCTGGGCCATGTAAAGAAAGAAGTTTTCATCCTGACCCTGGAACAGCAGTAAGCCCGAAGCTATCTGGTCGCCCGCCAGACGATAGCGCACGACAAAGTCACGATTGCCCTGGAACGGATCCGAGTCGTCGAGCGTCAACTGCGCGACACCGTGACTCTGCCACTGCGGCATGATCTGATGTGAAGGACACGTTAGATCATAAACCGGCACACCAGCGGCAATCCGAGTCGAGATGTGGAGCGCGCTCGCCGGCTTCTCGCCCTGGTGTTGATAAGGAGATTCGACAAATGCGTCTTGCTTCTTCTTTCCATCCTGTGGCGATGCGTAGCGTGGTCCAACGACGGTCGGAAACACGACTTCGTAAACGTTATCAGTTGGAACAAGGAGCTCTGTGTAACGGAGCTCGATCTCGACCTGTTCCTGCGGCATGATGTTCGCCAAACTCATCGAGAAGACATTCGGTCGCTCCTGTTCGAGTAGCGATGCGCTCTTCCCTTCCTCTTTCGCCTGCTCGAAGTCTTTCTTCGCCTGTTCGCGTTCTTTGATCTTGGCGACGATGATCTCGTTACCGATTTGCATGCGCATCGAGTAGACGGCGGCGCGTGTCGACGCGGGAAAGACGTAAGAAGCGTTAATGGGACGTGATCCTTCGTTGCGATAGATTTGCCTGACTTTAACGTCGGCGATAACACCTGAAACTGAGATATCGACTCGTGTGTCTTTGAGCGGCAGGTGATCGACGCTCGGATCTCCCTGGACCACGAAATAGGGAGCGAGCGTTTTGTCGGCCGGGGTTTGCGCCCGGGCGCACGTGAAAGCGACCGCCACCGCGATCAAAGCAACACAGAAACTTCTAAAGTTGACTCGCATGATTTCCTCTCCGCCCTTGTGGGCGACCAAACATTGGACCGCCTTGCTGGCCCTGTTTAAAACGCGCAAATCCTAAGGCGCGGAGGAGTCTGAACTAACGATACGGCCCACAGACCATCACCGTACCGCCCACAGTCGGAAGGAAAACTAGCCACAAATGAGGGACCACAAAAGGCACAAAAAGAATCACAAAAAGCACAAAGAGATCTGGACGAGCGGCGGGGCTAATTAAGACTTCTGTGCCTTTTGTGACTTCTTTGTGCTTTTTGTGAGCCCTTATTTATGGTTAGCTTTCGAGGGCGCGGAGGGCGAGGCCTTTGGCGACGGTCGTGAGTTCTTCGCCGCTGCGGAGTTTGTTCGCCCCGAAGGTTCGTGAAAAGTATCGGCGCACGACTGGAACGAACGACGATCCGCCGGTGAGAAATATGCTGTCGATATCGGTTGGCTTCACGCCGCACTGGTCCAACAACGAGCGGACACACGCGGCGATGTTTTGAATGTCGTCCTGAATCCACGACTCAAACTGCCAGCGCTCGAGTGAGTGTTCGAGTAGCACGATCGATTGTGAGAACACGAAGCTGGCGAGTTCTTTTTCCGTGAGTTGAACTTTGGTCTGTTCCACAGCGCGATACAGTGCGTAGCCAAGATTCTCAGCGATGATCTGGACGAGGGCCGCTACGTTCTGAGGTTCTTTCGCCTGGTTCTTCACCTCGCGCAGAACGGCCATCGTCTTCGGTTCCTTCAACAGAAACATGTGGTGCCAACTCGACAACTGCGAGTAGACCCAAACGGGCACAGGCAGCTCCTTACCTAATGAAATGTAATGCGAGCCGAGACCGAGTTTTGGGGCGACGAGTCTCATCATGATGCGACTGTCGAACGTGTCGCCGGCGATTGCGACGCCTGAAGTGCCGAGCACGGGATTACGACCCGCTTTCTTTCTGCCTGGACCAAGACGAGCAAGCGTGAAGTCGCTCGTACCGCCGCCGAAGTCTCCGATTAGAACTAACTCGTCGTGATCGAGTTGTGTCTCATACTGGTAAGCGGCAGCAACTGGCTCCAACTCAAACGAGATCTCCTTGAACCCGGCGAGCTCAGCCGCAGCCGTCAACCGCTGTAATGCGAGTTTCTCATCTTCGACGGTCTCAGCTCCTGAAAAGCGAACGGGCCGGCCCAGCACGACCTGAGTTGCAGACGTGCCGAATTGCTCCATCGCAGCGTTTCGCAATCGACGCAGGATGATCGCGATGAGATCTTCCAAGGTATAGTTGCGGCCGTTGATGCTCGTCGAGGTAAACAAACGGCTCGCAAGGTACGACTTGATCGAGACGATCAATCTGCCTTTCGTGTCGGCGTCGAGATATGAGTTGATAGCTTCTGGTCCGGCCTGTGTTTCGACTTTCTGTGGTGACGAGCGGTCCTTTGCCGGAAAGTAAAGGATGGACCGGAAATTGGTGATTGTCGCCGGACCATCTGCAAATGACGCGAGCGCGGCTTGTCGATCGTTGTCAGCGACCGCGATCGCGCTGTTGGTTGTGCCGAAATCAAGGCCGATGACTGGTTCCATCACGTGTTATCCTGCAGTTCCTGAAATCAGATCTCACTCGAACGTTGAAGAATATGCAAGAGTCGCCCGCCAAGCTCGCCAAGATCGATCCTTTGCTCGAACTTCTTTTGAGCGCGACAACCGACGAGCATGCCAATGAGCTTCTCTCACAACTGATCGCGGGTCACGCTGAGCCCGTGATCAAAGGCGTCATTCGTTTCAAACTCCGCTTCAACTCGCATCAGGAAACCCAACGCGCTGAAGCCGAGGACATTCACCAGGACGTAGTGCTGCAACTCGTCACGCAGTTGCAGCGCTTTCGCAAACTTCCCGCGCTGCACCCGATCACGGACGTGCGTGGGATGGCGGCGATCATCGCTCATCGCACTTGTGCGCGCTGGATGCGACGCCAGTTTCCCGAACGACACGCGCTCAAGAATCGTCTGCATTACTTACTGACACGCCAACGTGGCTTCGCCCTCTGGGATGAAAATGCCAAACCGGTCGCCGGCTTCAAAGTGTGGCAACAACAGAAGAAGACTGTTGTCCGTAACCTTACCGATGTTTCAGCTCACATTCGCAAAGCCCAGGAGCTGGCAGAAACTGTCGCGAGCATCTTTGATTACGCCGGTGGCCCGATTGAGTTCGATGAATTAGTGACCGCGGTGGCGGCGATTCAGGGGATCAGCGATCAGCCGGTCGAGTCACTCGCGGAAGATAAAGACGGTGGATTCGATCCCGCGACGCCGGATCCGGATCCCGCGTGGCGAATCGAGAAGAAGATGTTCCTGCAGCGTCTGTGGGAAGAGTTAACGCAGCTTCCCGTGAATCAGCGGGCTGCGTTGTTGCTGAATTTGAAAGACGCCAGTGGCTTTGGGTGCATCACGCTTTTCCCTGCGATAGGGATCGCAACGATTCGCCAGCTTGCGGCGGCGTTGGAGTTCTCCGCCGAACGCCTGGCGGAGCTTTGGAACGAGCTGCCGATCGAAGATGCGCGCATAGCGGAACTGCTCGGTTTGACGCGCCAACAAGTGATAAATGCCCGGAAATCGGGTCGCGAACGCCTCGCGCGGCGGCTGAAAGGATTTATTTGAGACGATGGTAATACGCCGCAATTTTCGCCAACTTCTGAATGTGAAGCCCGCCGGGACCCCAGCTGCGGCTCAATAGAAAATCAATGCAACACCTGAATCAAAAACAGATTGAGGACTACTCCGGGAATCGCTTGCTCAGCACGGAGTTGCTCGCGGCGAGCGATCATCTCGGCGAGTGTGAAACCTGCCGGGCGCGTATCGAGGCTGCGTTGGATGTTGACGCCGCGTTTTTTGCGGTGCGTGATGAAACGTTTGCCGGTGATGCTGGTGCGCACCTCACGAGCGAACAGACGGCTGAGTATGTTGATAAGAATTTGACGGGCGATGAGCTTCAGTTTGTGACGGATCATCTGAGCAGTTGCGAGCGGTGTGCATTTGCGGTGGATGATCTGCGTGCGTTTGGAAATCAGATTGCGCCGTCGTTGGATCGTGAGTATGGTCCAGCGCAAGTTGCACCTGTCGTTCGAGAATCATGGCGGCAATGGTTTGTTTCATTGTTTAGAGTTTCGCCGGTGCCGGCATTTGGGGCAGCAGCACTCGCGATACTGTTGTTGAGCTTTATCGGGTGGGCAGTCTGGGGAACAGCTTGGCGAACGTCGAAGGAGGCACAGCGAGAGGTCGTTGTTGTCACGCCTACGCCTGCGTTGCAGCCGTCGCCGTCAGTGCAAGTACAACCTGAACCGGCGCCGGTCGTCGTCGCGCAGTTGAATGACGGTGCGGGTGTGTTGAGTTTGGACCAGCAAGGAAGGTTATCAGGAGCTGAGAACCTGCCGCCGTCGTACCAAGAGCTTTTGAGAAAGGCGCTGACGTCGCAGCGGATCGAGAGATCGTCGCAGTTGCAGGGACTGACGCGGCCGCCGAGCTCGTTGATGGGTGCGAATGAGGGGGGAGAGTTTTCAGTACTTGGGCCGGCAGGGATTGTGTTGATGAGTGATCGACCGGTGTTTCGATGGTCCAGGCTGGAAGGCGCGACGGCCTACGTGGTTGAAGTTTACGATTCGCAGTTTAAAAAGGCGATGGTGAGTACAGAGCTCACGACGCTCACGTGGAACGCGACGCAGTCACTTTCGCGTGGGCAGGTTTATTCGTGGCAGGTTAAAGCAGTTAAGGATGGTCAGGAGGTGACTGTTCCTCGTCCGCCCGCACCGCAGGCAAAGTTCCGCGTGATTGATCAGGCAAGCTTCAACGAGATCTCAAGGGCGAAGCGAGCTTATGGATCGTCACACCTGACGCTTGCTCTGCTGTACGCGAAAGCGGGGTTGATGAACGAAGCGGAGCAGGAGTTGCGCGTGCTGCAGAAAGCGAATCCGCAGTCTGAAATTGTGAGAAAGCTGCTGCGGCAAGTACGGTAGATTGTCTTAACGTCCATCGCCAACGATCACGAACCCACCCCAGTAAAACGGATGACTCGTCTCCGGATTCTTCATCACCTTCAACGCTGCCTCTCTCAACGCTGCCGACTTCGCGCCAGATGAAATCAACCCGCGATGGAAGTTGACCATTAAATCGCGCGTACCCGCAGACTCAACTTTCCACTGGCTTACAACGATCGACGGCACGCCCGCCATAAACATAGCCCATGAAAATCCAACCATCCCTTCACCGGCACCGATGCGCCCGCGCGCAGTCTCGCACGCCGATAACACAACCAGATCAGCACGCAGATCGAGTTGCATCAACTCCCACGCTTCGAGCAATCCATCTTCACCAGCGCCACCTTCTGCCAGCGCCAAATGTGAATACATCGGCGACGCGTTGTTCAAAATTCCGTGTGTCGCGAAGTGAAGTATCTTTGCCCCACTCGCTTCACCCTTGACACGATCCTCGCGCGCCTCCGCTCCGATATAAACCTTGCTCCGCGAAGCGCCATACAAACGTCCCAGCGCTTTAACTTCCTGCTCCGCTTCGGGCAACGGCTCGAGTTTGCCATCGCGCAACGTCAGCGCCGCGCGTTTCAACGTCTCACTACCAACGGTGGGATTGCCAAGCGCGAGCAAGGTCGGCGGCGACGCGTGCGCAGCTTCAACTTTTCGACGCTTCGTCATCTCGCGCAGCACCGTCAACGACGGCGCATAACTGATCGCCGCATCTTCGATCAGAAAACGATTGGCGCTGTTGACGAGTGTTTGAAACGGCAGATCCCACAACGTGTTATCCGGAACGATGATGAGGTTTGTTCGTCCGCGTAGCTGCGCCTCTGCGGGCTTAATCAGCGACTCGTAAAGCTTGAACGACGCTGCGCGGAAACCGAGATCGCGCGCAGCAACCTGCTTCCGAAAAGCCTCGGTCTGCTTCGCCAGATCGTCTCGCTTCAACGGCAAAGTGTAGACTCGCACGTCTGCATCGTTTGCCTTCTTCGTAACGACAAACAAAAACGTCTTGTCATCATCAACCACGTATTCCAGCAGCGCGCTCGAAGCATCCGGCAGAAACGATAAAAGTTCCTGCGCTTTGACGATCGGCGTCTCGCCACGCTGCAATCTGAGTTCAGGATGCGTGACATAAAGCCGCGTCTCGAAGTCTTCATATTCGAGCCGCGCCTTCTCAACTGCGCTCTTCAACTCCGCCACACGCGAAGCGTCAGGCTTATCACGACGACTCTCCGTGGTGAGCTGCGAGTTGAGCGTCACGAGTTTTAGTCGCTGGCGTTCTTCTGCTTCCTGCTCGTCTTTAGACCACGACTTACGCAGGTTTGTGCGTCCCGTTTGAAGTGCGTCGAGCAACACGCGCGCCTTCGATTGTTCTGCGAACGTCAACGCCTCAGCATACTTCTGTTGCGACACCAGCACGTCGATCATACCGAACCACGGTGAGAGTCGATTCTCAAGAAAACTCTGTTGCTGCTGTTCGCCGCCCGCGACTTCACGACGCAGCGCTTCGATACCGGCAATTGAAGCGAGAAAACTGTCACGAGCTTCCGTGGGTTTACCGAGGCCGACAAACGCACGACCGATGTTGTCCTGCGCGGTCCAGATCTCTTCACGGCTGTAAATGTCGTCCGCGAGTTTCGCCGAGCGCTGGCTCACCTCGAGCATCTCAGCATACTTGCCTTGCGCTTCGTACAATCGCGCGAGATTGTTGAGCGAAAGGGTCACGGCGCCGCGATCCTTACCAGACTCACGCAAACGAAGACTCTTCGTTAACGGCTCAAGCGCCTCGTCGTACCGGCCCTGCAAGCGATACGTGTCGCCGATGTTATTGAGCACACGCGCGATGCCGGGCGTTGCATTCAATGATTCATACGCAGGCAGAGCTTTTCGAAACCATCCAAGCGCCTCGTTATATTGTCCCTGCGATTTGTAGATCACGCCGATGTTGTTTTGGAGATTCGCGATTCCAAACTTGTCGTCAACTTCAACGAGGAGATCGAGACTCTTGCGCGAGTACGCGAGCGCCTGGTCCAAATGGCCCTGACGTCTGTAGACAAGACCGATGTTTTGATATTTGTAAGCCAGACTTCGCCGATCGGCCGACTCGCCCATCTCCTGAAGAACGGCGAGACTCTTATGTAGATAGTCGAGCGCTTCCGCGTAACGGCCCTGAGCAAGATAGCGCGTGCCGATGTTGTTCAGCGCCATGTTGAGCGTGCCTTTGTCGCCGAGCTCTTCACTGAGTGCGCGCGCTTTGAAATAGAAATCGAGACCGACTTCGTAGTGTCCGAGATTCGTATGGGACAATCCCAGACCGTTGAAGATCAGCGCAGTCAGTTTTCTGTCGCCGGTTTCCTGACTCAGCGCGAGACTCTTGTCATACAACTCAACCGCAAGCTGGTATCGACGTTCTGAATCGTGAACATATGCCATCGAGTGCAGAGCTTGCGCTTGCCCTTTCTTGTCACCGCGTTCTTCAAAAATGGTGAGACATTTCTGCCAGTAGCTTATTACTTCCTTCGGAGGCGTGCGGCGGTCACTAATCTCGCCACCATCACACGGCGACTGACCCAGGACCGGCGTAATAAAACTTAGGGTAAAGATCAGCAGAGTGAGCGGCTTTCGGAACGCGTTCGACACAGACGACCCTCCTTAGCTGTACTGACTTAAATGTAACGCGTAAAGAGACCGCAAAAAGGCACAAAGGCACATAAAAGAAGTATTTCTACTTTTGTGCTCTTGTGCGTTTTCGTGGCTAAAATTTTTTTGCGGCGACGAAGGTAATACGTAGCGAGCTTCAGCAACTTCAACCTTCGGTTATGCAAATACGTTCGAAGGAGAAACTCATGTACCGCACCAAGGTTAATCGTATCGTTCAATCTCTCGTCCTAATTGCTCTTGTTACTGTCGCTACCACACAAGCACTCGCGTTTGATAACTCAAACGGTCCCGAATTGCCGGAGGAATGCAGCAGCATCCGCGTCCCCGAGGGAAACAAACTCACGTTCCACGCTTATGCGAAGGGCGTACAGATCTACAAATGGAATCTCATCACTCAGAAGTGGGACCTCTTAGCGCCACAGGCTGGTTTGTTTGCAGAGGAGAACTACTTCGGCGAAATCGGTATTCACTACGCTGGTCCAAGATGGGAAAGCAAGAGTGGCAGCATCGTCGAAGGTCGTCGCGTGCTCGGCACAGGGTGCACCCCTGATCCAACCGCCGTTGCGTGGATCTTGCTCTCGAAGTTCAGCACCGAAGGCTCCGGAATCTTCACCAAGGTCACATACATTCAACGTGTGAACACGACTGGCGGTTTGGCTCCGAGCGAGCCGGGGTTAGTCGACGGAGAGACGAAACAGATTCCGTACACCGCAGAGTATTACTTCTATAAAGCTGAGAATCCCAACAGCAATTAACGTGTTGGTGCGGAAGCGACTGGAGACGGCAGTTCGCTGTCGTTTCCAATCGCGATTTTGTCTGAGCGGAGCATCGTCCGTATAGTATTTGACGATGCAAAGGATCGAACTCAAAGGTCTTTCACCCGAACAGGTTGATAACCTCCTGCCTGAGGGACTCATCTCGCTCTGTTGGCGCGGCAGCATCGCGCACGGGATGTATGTGCCCCAATCTAATCCTGATTCAATTGACGATAAAGACGTGATGGGTGTCTACATTGGGCCACTCGCACATTACCTTGGCTTCGGCCGCAAAGATGTTTATGAGCAGTGGGCCGGCGAATGGGACTGCGTCTTCTACGAGCTGCGAAAGTTTATCGGTCTCCTGCTCAACTGCAATCCAAACGTTTTGAGCCTGCTCTGGTTAAAGCCGAACGGGATTATTTACGAAAACGAAATAGGCACGCGTCTGCGCGAGCATCGCGATCTCTTCGTCACGAAGAAGGCTTATCACTCGTTCTCAGGATATGCGCACGCGCAGTTTAAGAAGATGATCTCGTTCAACCAGGAAGCGCAGGCGCTGATGACTCAGCTCGAGGAGCAGCTCACTGCTTTGGGCATCAACCCGGACTCGTGCGACGCCGGTCATGCGCTGCGTACGTTTGACGGGCAGCCGTTTGTCGGCGCGACGCCCGAGATGATGGAAGTTGTGAAGAGGTATCGCGGTGAGCGACGTCGTTATTATAGTGGTGGTTACATGGGCCAGAAGCGCCGTGAGTTGGTGCGTCGTGTTGGTTATGACGCCAAGAACGCTGCACACTTAATTCGGCTGCTGCGCATGGGGATCGAGTTTCTGATCGAAGGGACAATGCACGTTGAGCGCGTCGACGCACCGGAATTGCTCGAAATCAAACGCGGTGCGTGGCCGCTGGAGAAAGTGAAGGCCGAGGCGGAGCGGCTCTTTCAACTTTCGCAGGAAGCGTACTTACGTTCTTCACTTCCTCCTGAACCCGATCGCGATCGCGCTGAACGTTTATGCGTGCAGATGATCTCGGCCTATCACGGACTTTAATCCGTCTTACCTGTCTGTCGTGTATACGCTGCGTAGGCGAGTTTCTTGCGACTCATCTTGTCTTTGAGTCGATCCTTTAATGAGCTTGCGGTGTCTTGCAGTGACGCGCACTCTTCCATCACTGCGGGCATGGCGGCAAAACTCGCACACGCTTCTCGCGTTGAACTCAGCGCAGTACCCAGCACCGCTTCAGCGCCGGCGTAGTCGCCGGCATCCATGCGCTTCATCGCTTCGTTTCGCGCACGTGCGTTCATCAAAAACTGCACCGCTTTGATCACCTCGTCGTTCACAGGACTGTTGTCAACGACCGTGCCTGAAGCGAATTCAACCGTATGCGCTTGTTTCAACACTTCCGCCTGCTTCGCATCTTGCGGCGTGAAACCGAGTCGCAAATCGAGCAGACGCATCTGAGTGCCAATCTCTTCCGCTCCGACTTTCAATTGTGCCACGATCTCGAGCGATGAACCGGCCTGTAGATTCGGCAATCGATAACGCCCGGTCTCAGTCAAATCAAAGTCATTGAGCACGTCGATAATGCGAACTCCATCGGCAGGAATCAGTGACAACGAAACCGTGTGTGCATACTGTGCGATCAAACCTTCGAGCTCGGTCTGAAAAATGTGCTGCATGTCGTCAGGTTCGACGACGTGCCACGCATTGCCGCCGCCCGATTGGGCCATGGGCATCAGCAAGTCTTCATTGAAGTCGGCGCCGATACCAATCGTCGATGTGCTGACGCCGCGCTGGAAAAGACCCATCGCCTGCGTGACGATCTCGTCCGTACTCGTGATGCCGACATTTGCCAGCCCGTCGGTTATCAAAACCACACGATTGATGCCCTGATCGAGCAAACGCTCGCTGACAGTCAGACCGCCGCGAACCCATGCTTCGTGCAGCGCCGTAGAACCGCGAGCTGTGACACGTGCGATCAGATCTTTCATGGCCTGCTTGTTCGTGACCGGCTCACTCGGAAACAGCACCTCGATTCGATCGTCAAACGTGACCACGCTGAGACGATCGCTCGGCAACATCTGATCGACGCAAAACATCGCTGCTTCGCGCGCGCGGACCATCTTCTCGCCTTCCATTGACCCGGAGCGGTCCAGGACCAGACTGAGATTCAGATCGGGGCGGCCTTTCCAGTTCGGACGCGTGCTCGGGTCAGGGCTCAACGCCGGCGGTGTTATGCGAATCAGCACATCCACAGTTTGCTCTCGCCCTGCTTCAAGCTTCGCGCGTGTGGTGAAAAACTCTACCTTCGGATACTCCATGTTAGAACTCCTTCCTAATCGCGTAATCGTCGTAATCTGTGGATGGCTCTTTCCAGCAAGCTTCTCGTCTTGCCGGTTGTTGCTGGTGGTGAGTAATCAGAGCGAATGTGCAGCTCGAGTCCGGGTTCGATTTCAACTCTTTGCCACGAGGCTGGCGATGCATCAAGGTGTTGCGGCGGTGGCGGAGCGGCAGCTAGCTCTGGCGGTGCACTCGGCGCTGATGCTAGTAACGATTCGAGATAGCGTTTGGCTTCAGTCTTCTTTCCGGAAGGACCGCGCACGCCAAGCAGCGTCTCGAGTTCCTGTTCGCTCTTGCCTGCTACGAGCTCGCGTATCTTGCGAATCGGCAAATGCTCGGCCTGCAGTTTCTTGACTGTGAGCAGTTGCAAGAGGTTCAGGTAACTAAAGACCGATGCAGTCCCTTGCCTCTCTTCCGGCGTCTGAATCAATCCTTCCGCGAGGTAATATCGAATCGTTCGCTCATCCGGAACACTCGTAACAGTCCCTCGCTGCTGTTCGAGCTGAAGCTCGGCGACAAGCTGTCCACTCACCCGCGCAAACTCCGGCAACCCGACATACTTCCTGCCCTTCTCCTTCAGCACGCTCATCGCCATGGGACGGCACTATACTCTTGCCAGTATTTACTGTCAACAGCAATCAGCGTCTTATTGGTTGCGGGAACTCGCTTGTTTAGTCACGAACGAGTAACTACAATGAATCACACGGTTGGCGGGTATTAACAATGTCACTGGTAATACAGGAAAACGAAATAGCCTCACTTCCCATTACCATCGATCCCGAAATCCTTGGTGGCACGCCGGTTTTTCGAGGAACGCGTGTGCCCGTTGATGCGCTTTTGAATAATCTGGAAGCTGGTCTTTCCATCGACGAGTTTTTAGAAAACTTCCCCACTGTCTCGCGTGAACAAGTATTAGAGGTCATTAAGTTTTCTGGCGCGACGCTACGTAGACTGTTAAAGCTTAAGTGAAGATCCTGTTAGATGAATGCACGCCTCACGTGCTGAAGAAACTCCTCACCGGATTTGAAATCAAAACGGTGCAGGACCAAGATTGGTCTGGAATTACGAATGTGCATTGCTTCGACTGGCTGAAGAACACTTCGATGTTTTTATAACCAGCGATCAGAATCTTAAGTACCAGCAGAATCTCGCAGGACGACAACTGGCTATTATTCAACTACCAACGAACCAGGTGCCTTTAGTCATAAAACTCGCACCTAAAGTGCAGGCAGCGCTGGAAAAGATCCAAACTGGCGAATTTGTAAAGATTCGCATAGATAAATGACTGCCCTATTCAAACATTCCAAATCCGTCATCGGTGTAATTCATGTCGGCGCGTTGCCGGGGACGCCGCGCGGGTCTAAGAGTGTCGCGGAGTTGGTGAGGCAGGCCAAGGAAGAGGCGCGGGTTTATAGAGAGTGCGGCGTTGATGGTGTGATCATCGAGAACATGCATGATGTGCCGTATCTCAAAGGCGAAGTGGGCCCGGAGATCGTCGCGGCGATCACGGCGATTGGCATTGAAGTAAAAGTTGAGTGTGGGTTGCCCGTGGGCATTCAGATTCTCGCGGGTGCAAACATCGAAGCAATGGCAGTTGCTCACGCAGCGAACCTCGACTTCATCCGCGCCGAAGGTTACGCATATGCACACATTGCTGACGAAGGCTTAATCGAAGCTTCAGCCGCCAAGCTACTGCGTTATCGCAAAATGATCGGAGCGGAGCGCGTCCAGGTTTGGACCGACGTAAAGAAAAAACATTCAGCGCACGCGATCACGGCGGACGTGAGTCTTGGTCAAACAGCGGAGACGGTTGAGTTCATGGGCGCGAATTGCGTGATCGTAACCGGCAGTGTCACCGGCGAAGCGCCGCAAGTCGCTGACGTGAAAGAAGCGAAGAGCCATTGCCACCTACCCGTATTTCTCGGCTCAGGTATTAGCGAAGCCAACATCGATCGGTTCTACAACGAAGCTGATGGCTTCATCATCGGTTCATACTTCAAAGTCGACGGACTTTGGTCAAACACCATCGATCCCACCCGCGTTACAGATCTTTTAGCCACAAAAAGGCACAAAACCACAAAAGAGAATTACTGAAGAGCCATCAATTCAAAGATTCAACGGGTTTTATTTTTTGTCTTTTTGTGCCTTTTTGTGGCTCCTTCTCTCCCTTCTCTTTTGCTTCGGGTTCGCCTTGCTTGGCGGCGGCGTTTTCGATTTCGGAGTTTATTTCTCCACCTATCAAGACGGCGGCACCCGTAAAATACAACCACAGCATCAATACGATCACCGCGCCCAGTGAGCCGTAGGTGGCGCTGTAGGAATCGAAGAAGTGCAGGTAGACACGAAAGCCGAGTGAGACCAGCAGCCACAGCACCACACCGATCGCAGCGCCGGGTGTCAACCACACCCATGCTTGTTTACGGAAATCAGGCGCGAAGTAATAGATCAACGCGAACGCGAAGATCATGGCGGCAAACACCACTGGCCACTGAACGATCTTCCACGCGGTGGGGAAAACCGGACCAAAACCGTAGTGCGCAGCGAGCCACTCCGCGATCTTTCCACCCGCAACCACCAGCACCAGCGCGCCGATGATCAAAACGGAAAGCGCCATCGTCAAACTGATCGAAACCAACCGCTGTTTCCACCAGGGTCGACTCTCTTTCAGATCGTACGCGGTATTGAGCGATCCGGTGATCGCCGTGAGTCCATTCGACGCCGCCCACAACGCAGCCAGAATTCCGAACGACAACTTCCCACCACTACTCGCCGCCGACACTTCATACATCGTCGCGTCAATCAGTTGAAACGCCGACGGCGGCATGATGCGCGCGAGGTAGTTAAAGAGCATGTGGCGCGTGCCGGTTCCCGACCCAAGCACGAGACCGATCACAGAAGTCAGAAAGATCAGGAACGGAAAGAGGGCGAGCAGAAAGTAGTACGACAACTCCGCCGCACGGCCAAACACGTTGTCTTCCTGAACCTCATTCCAAACACGTTTGGCTAACTGAAGCCAACTCAAACCACCGAGCTTCCAAAGTGATGGCATTGCAGTCGTTTCCCCTCGATGTGCTGCTGTATTAGCAAAAAGTACGCCACACACTCACACTGTCGTGTTAATCTGCAAAAGTCTATACCTCCCGTGCCCAGGGCTATCTCAGACTCAACCCCTTGGAGGATCTCAATGACAAAACAAAAAAATGGTTTGACTCGAAGGCGTTTTCTCGAGCGCGTCGGCGTCGCGGGCGGCTCGGCTGCTCTGTACGAGACGATGACAGCGCTCGGATTGATCAACGTTCCGGAAGCATGGGCAGGTCCGCCCCAAATTCCCGCCGGATCCGGAACCGGTAAGAAAGTCGTGATACTCGGCGCCGGTATCGGCGGTCTCACTGCCGCATACGAACTCGCCAAAGCAAATTACACAGTACAGATCATCGAACTAACAGAACGAGCCGGCGGCCGCAATCACAGCGCTCGGCGCGGCACGGTTCTCGAAGAGAAGACTGAAAGTGGCGAGACCTTCCGCCAGGTCTGCAAGTTCGATGAGGGCCTTTACCTCAATCTTGGACCAGGTCGACTTCCCTATCATCATCGCAGAGTTCTTCATTACTGTCAGGTCCTCGGCGTCGCTCTCGAGGTCTACGTGATGGAGACGATGGCAAACTTGTTCCAGACCAACAAAGCGTTCGGTGGCAAGCCGAAAGTCCGTCGCCAGATCTACAACGACATTCAGGGCTACATCTCCGAGATGCTCGCGAAAGCCGTTAACCAAAAGGCACTCAATAAGGAGATGGACGAGGGCGATCGCAACCGGCTTCTGTGTCTGTTGAAGACCTTTGGAGATCTCGGTGAGAACGAGCTGTGCACCAAGTGCGGAAAACAAAAGTGTGCGACTTGTAATAAGAGCTGTTCGGAGTGCATCAGTTGCGAGAAGCAATGCGAAACGTGTTTTGACTACACGGGCTCGACACGCGATGGTTGCATCATCACTGTCAAGGATCCATGCGAGCCGGGAGACAAGCTGGCGCTCAACGAGCTCCTCCGTTCAGAGTTCTGGGAGCATCGCTTTTACCAGTCGTTTGAATACGAGTGGCAGCCGACACTCTTCCAGCCGATTGGTGGCATGGACAAGATCGTCGATGGCTTCGTAAACAAAGTCGGTAAATTAATTCAGTACAACACTGAAGTGCTGAACATCGACACGAGCGCCAAAGGCGTCAGCGTCACAGTTCGCGATCGCAAGAACGGCAAGCAGACTAACATCAACGCTGACTACTGCATCAGCAACATTCCGTTGCCGATACTCAGCAAGATCAAAAACAACTTTTCTGATGAGTTTGCGAAAGCAGTCGCGACATGTGTCTACGATCCAACCTGCAAACTCGGCTGGCAGGCTAATCAACGTTTCTGGGAAAACGACAAGAACCAGATCTACGGCGGCATCAGTTACACAGACGATCCGATCACGCAGATGTGGTATCCGTCGTATGACTACTTCACCAAAAACGGAACGCTCACGGGCGCCTACAACTACGATCAGGATGCGATCAAATTTGGCAACATGAAACCTGCGGACCGGATCGTCGAGGCGCGCAAGGGGGCGATCAAACTTCATCCGGAGTTTGCAGACATGCGCATCGTGCCGTCAGACAAAGCAATCTCGATCGCGTGGCAGAACATTCAAAACGAAGGTGGAGGTTGGGCTAACTGGGATCCCAATAATGACGACCATTCGAAAGCTTACACTCGACTACTAAGACCGGATGGTCGTTTTTACGTGACCGGCGATCAGGTGTCGCAACTGCCGGGATGGCAGGAAGGCGCCATGGAGTCAGCGCAATTTGTGGTCGAGCATATCAGTAGGCCGGGCGTTATTTTGGAGGCGCCGCCGACCATCATTCGTGCTCCAAATTCGCGACGTCTGACTCGTGGTCGCTGATCGCAGCGTCACTTTTTTGTCACAAACTTGAGGTACTTTCCGGGTCAACCAAAAATTCGTGGGTAAGAGTGTCGATCCTGACCTGCGTCGTTCGACGTAAGGTTGGAATGTGATTTTTCCCCAGATTGGATCGATTGGCAATAAGTTGACCCGGAAAGGCAAATAGAAAGGAAAGCTATGGGAACTAAACCTACGCATGAACAAGCACAACTTCATCTTCAAGTTTACGACTTGAGGCGCGAGGCCCGTTTGCGCCAGGCGCGCGACTGGTTTCAGCAGAACTACCGCGCTGAGACGATGGAAGAAGCGATGAAAATCGCACCGATGGGAACCGAAGCCGGCATTAACGTCGGAATGGTGATTGGATATTGGGAGCAGGCATGCGCACTGCTCAATTACGGATTGCTCAATGAGGATCTGTTCTTTGAGACGAGTGGGGAGTTTTTCTTTGTATGGGAGCTGCTGAAACCGGTGGCGGGGCAGTTTCGTGAGGCGTACAAGGACCCGAACATGCTGAAAAACCTGGAAACTGCTGCCCAGAAGTTTGAGCAGTGGTCCGACCAGCGGGCTCCCGGCCATATCGCGGCTATGCGGGAGTATATGCAACAGGAATTGACGAAAAAGAAGAGCGCCGCCGCGGCGTCGTAGTAAGTTTTTTCACAGAAGTTTCTCTGCGTTTCTCTGCGTATCTTTGCGTTTTCTGCGTTGAAATAGGCCATTTAACGCAAAGAACGCAGAGATACGCAGAGGCCCGCAGAGATTTTTTGTTGACCTTCTAAACGTCACCTCAGTACTATATTTCCCAACGCCCTTCCTCCCGAAGGGTCCGTAACCCGCCTCTTTCACCCCAATCACTGAGGACTACAAATCATGAAGAGTACAAAATGTGTCGAATGCGGCTTTGTGGGCTGGTCCGACGAAAACTGCAAAGCTTGTGGCGCCCCGCTCGGCCAGCGTTCGCACGACCTCCCGTCTCCCACACCCGTTTACAACTCCCGTTACGATGAACCGTCCGGAGAGGAAGGCCCGAACAAGAAGCTCGCGACCGCCGCCCTCGTTCTCGGCATCATCGGTTTCTTCACTTTCGGCATAATCGGCATAGGCGCCATCGTCGGCATTGTCCTGGCTGCCATGGCACTGAGCCGGATCAAACAGGATCCGTGGGAATACGGTGGACGCGGCATGGCCATCGGCGCGCTCGTGCTGAATATCGTGTCGCTGGTCTCCGCTCCTCCCATTGGTATTATTGCAGCGATCGCGATCCCCAACCTACTCGCATCCCGTCGAGCTGCAAACGAAGGGTCAGCCCAGTCGTCGATGCGAACAATCCATGCAGCGGAAGCGACCTATCAAGCAACAATCGGCGACGGCAGATTTGGAACACTGAGTGAGCTTGCAGCCGGGAACTTGATCGATCCGAGACTCGCGATGGGCACAAAGAGCGGTTACAAATTCACGGTGGAGCTGACTACTAACGAGATGAACTATCCGGGATTTTCAGTGGTCGCCCGGCCGCTGACTGAGGGCGTGACAGGTAGCGGTACCCGATCGTTTTATATTGATGAGACGGGTGTGATTCGCGCTCGTGATAACTCCACCGGACCGGCGACGAAAGAGGATCTGCCGGTGAATAGCGACCGCGATTTTTACGACCGCCGCCAGCGCACGGATTATCGCACCCAGCCTGTATACTAGCTGGATGGCAACAGAAGTATGTGTTCATATCGATGCGGTTAAGGAAATCAAGCAACCGCAGCAGAGGGTTTGCGAAGAGTGTGTGAAGATCGGGGCGCAGTGGGTTCACCTGCGTACTTGTCAGACGTGCGGCAAGACAGGTTGTTGCGACAGTTCACCAAACAGGCACGCGTCGAAACATGCGCGTGCGAGTGGTCATCCGGTTATTGCGTCTGCGGAACCTGGGGAGCGCTGGCTGTACTGCTATCCTGACGATGCGTTTGCTGAATATTAGTTAGCCACAGATTACACGGATTAAAACCACGGATCTGAGACTAGGGCCACTGGATCACTTTGCCTTTTGGTGGCGCAGTTTTGGCCGGCGTGATCAGGTGTGGACTGAGCGCCGTGCTCGGATTTGTCTTGACCACAGGTGGCGATGGTTTTGGTGATTCGGATTGCGGTGTTGTGACTGCCGCTGCTTCCGGTAGCGGTTCACTCACAACAGGAGCCGTTCGTGGCTGGCGAAACTGCAAGCGTGCTTTGTTTGGAATGGCACGAGCATGATTGTCATTCACGACTTCGACAGGCGGATTCTCAACGACAGCTTCAGGTTGACTCACCGTAGTTGCCGCTGCAGCGACTGGCGCAGGTACAACCTCCTTCGATGGTAAGACACGCGCGTGCGAGCCTCGCAACATCCACACGCCTACCAATGAACCAACGCTCAACAACACCATCGCACACGCACCCAACGCAAACGACTTCCTCATCGACATGAGACGAGAGACGAACGCGGACCTCGGATTGAAATCGCGCGGTGCTTCGTGTACCAGGTCCCAGATCTCAGGCGGATCCGACAGCGTCTTAACAACGGTAGGAATGACAGCGACAGACGTTTCTACACATAGGGATTTAATGGGTTCCGGTTCAACAGGTGCAGGCGTTGGCGCGATAGCAATGACGGGCTTCTTCGGCGGCGCGTGCGACTCTAAACAACGCGCAACCTCTTCATATGTGCGTGCCCTGGCCCATGCGCGTGCAGACGCCCCAGCACGCGTCACCACCTCAGTCCGCGCCCCAAACTCAATAAGAGTCTTAACCACCTCGCCATAACCAAAGAACGCAGCGAGTGCGAGCGCCGTGAAGCTGTCGTTGCGCATTAAATTCGGATCTGCGCCGTGTTCGAGCAGCACGCGCACCACTGGCTCGTGACCGAAGAAAGCGGCCTTCATCAACGCCGTCATTCCGTGGCGGTTACGCGCATTGATATCAATTACACGCGGCAGTAAACGCGACAGTTCATCAACATCGCCGCTCTCAGCCACGCGCAGCAACTCTGCAGTCACTGCCGGCATATTCACTTGTCTTAACGTCGCAGACATGATCACTCCTTGATCGTGATCCGATCACCCGGCTTAACCGCCGGATCTTGCACTTTGCCCGACTCGATTTCTTTCAACTTGTAACGCGTCACAACTAAGTAGCCTTTGCCATCGTCGCGTCCAAGTCGTGCTTCTTTCGCTTTCGGTGTAACTCCTCCGGCAGCGATGATCGCCTGCGTCAAAGTTAGACCGCGCCGGTAGGTCTTCTCGCCGGGCGCCTTGACTTCACCGCCGATGTAGAGAAACTGCGTCACACTCGGATGCAGCGTGATCACATCACCCGGTCGCACAAGCAGATTCATCTCACTCGACTCCGTGAGCTCCACATCGAACGTCTGATTCGATTCATTTCGTAGCACGGTGACGCGCGCTGCTTCTGGCAAAGGTTGTGCGTCAGCGACGACAACGTAAAGCGGAATCGCTTCTCGTCGAAGAATCTTTGTGCCTGAGTCTTTAACGAGACCACTCACGAGAATCGTGTGACTCGCGTAATCGCGAACGCCGACAGACACTTTCGGATTTTCCATCAACGCACGTCGCTTGATCTCGCTTTCAAGCCGGCTGCTGATCTCATCAGTAGTTAGACCACCAGCAGCGAGCGGCTCGGAGAGCATCGGGTGTTCCAACAGTCCGGCAGCGGTAATCGTGAAGAGCGTTGATTGTGCGGCGCCATCGTTGATGCGAATATCGAGCACATCGTTTGGTCCAACGCGATAGATCTTCGTGAGGGGCAATTCACTTACGGCGGCGTTTGTATCATCCGAAAGTTCTACTGCTTGTTCGGGAGCTTTTTCAGGAGGTTTTTCTAAAGCTTTTTCAGGTTTCTTTTCCGGCGGCGCGACCGGAACTTTGGCTGTCATCGACACCTGTTCGGCCACTGGCTGAGGTTTCGGCGCGACCTTCTGGCGTTGCGCTGACAACTTGGCACTGTCTTCTTCCCAAAGCATCGCGCGCGCAAGGCCGAGACGGTCGCGTGCCTCCGCGTCTTTCGGGTCGAGTGCGACGGCCATCTTTAAACTCTCAATGGCATTGCGATACTGCTTCAGGTCGAAATAAGCATGGCCTAATGCAAAATGCGCGTCCGGGTTTTCGGGATCCAATTTCACCGAGCGCTCCAGGACCTGGACGGCTTGCGGGAAAAGTCCGGCGAGACCGTACTTCACACCTTCCTTGTACAGTCGTTTAGCTTCGGCTTTTGCTTCAGGCGTGACTGTTCGTTCTACGGCCCGTGTGTTATCAGCGTAATTCGAGGCAGATTGGGCCACAACGAGGCCAGCACACGACAAAACCAGCAGCGAGACGGCAGCAACAGCGAGTGATTTGGACATCAAGACCCCCTTGAAGGAGTTGAACTCAAAAACCCGCACGGATGATGGGGCGATTCGGAAGTTGGGGGAGTCAACCGAACGTTTATTAGGGGACTATCGGATGCGTCGGTTATACCACTTTCGCTTTGGCAAAGCCAGCATTTCCCGGCCATCGATCGTTGCATTTAGCATTTACTATTCACCGCATCGATCTTACTATTCATCAATCTTTCGCTGGTCTTCTCGACGCCTTACCGATACCTTCCGCGAAGGAACCAATCATGAGTTTCTCAACCACGTCGAACGAAACTGAGTCGAGCGTCCTAACGGATAAGCTCATCAGAAAGGCCCAGATAAGAGGCGCGAGGGTATCGGTAGCGCGCTTGCCATTTTCACAAGTTGAGACAAAGCGGTAGTGCACTTTACTTCATGCGCTTAGTGCAGCAACATTAGTTGACAACAGCATCATCAGAAGAAATCTATTCCGGGAGACCTCATCTTATGCCACCTATCTTAATCGTCTCGCTTTTGATTCTTTTTCTTGCGCTACTGGCAACCGCTGTTTTCCAATGGCTCTGGAATATAACCATGCCTGAAGTTTTTGGTTTGGGAAAGATTAGATTCTGGGTAGCCTTACGTTTATTGCTTATAGCGGGATTTTTATTCGGCCCGTTCATTACCCTTGCTTTTTTTAGATAAGCCCAAGCCCCAACTAAATCCACTTTTCCAGTCAGAATGACTTTTGCACTAAGTGTTCAGATGCCGCAGTAAAAGTCAAAGTTTTTAGCGACATTTAGTGCAAAGCCGGCTGCGGGAACAACTGTAGGGCGGCCCTCTGTGGCCGCCCGTTCTTCGGACACACATAATGTTGGTGAAACGGGTGGCCACGGAGGGCCACCCCTACAGTTCGTTCCGCAGTTCGCGTATTGTGTTGGCCAAATAGCTTTGTAAATAGACGCGAGATGACAAGGACCGCGGAAATCCTGTCTAGTTTTGCGCGAATTCAAATCCGTGATCGGTTGAATTCAATATTGAATCGGGCAAATTCATGATTGTTCTGAGTCGATTCAAAACAGGATCCGCCAAGTTCAATATTGAAAGACGTCAGTTCAATCCACAGATTACGCAGATCACACAGACTGTTAATGGCATCTGCGTAATCTGTGGATGGCTTTGCTACAAAATGACTTCACGCTCCCAATGACGGTGACGTGCGATGCCGATGATGAAGTTCTCCGCGAGGGTCCGAGCGTCGCCGTCGCGATTTGCGATCAGACCTGCATCTGTCATCGATTCACCGAGTCCAGCGTTCTCCAACAACTGCGCTCCTATACCATGCGCCGCAATGGTCTTGCAGTGCTGGTAAGCCTCGCGGAGGAAGTCAACCGCTTCTGGTCCAGCTTGCAGCGCCGACACACTGGCTTGACCATCGGGAACGTAGACCGCGTCAAATAAAACGGACGAAGCCGTCAAAAGACTAAAATCTGCATTCAATGTCTCGCCGCCCGCACCGGTCAGCACTCCTAAATGCGGCGCCACAGTCATCGCTTTAGCTCCCGCTTTCATCAGCGCCATCTTCATATCCATCACCGAAGCTTCATTGAATCCGTCCGCCACGAGGAAAGCGATCTTGCGCGTCTTGATCGACTTCAGAGGAAAGTTAGGATTGTCGACCATCCGCAAAGCCGGCGAAGGTTCCAGCTCCTCCTCCGCTCGCTTTGGTTGAAACTTCCGTGGATCGGCATCAGCCGGAACACTCATGTTCATTGGCTTCTCAAGCTTCTTCGGCACATTCAACCCGAGACCCGCTGCAACCCTGTTTGCCAGATCCGTATCGACCTGGGCCAACAAGCCTAACATGCGTTCGCGAATCGGCGGCGTGCCCACCTTGCCCAGCTCAAACCGCAAGGCACGCACGATGTGATTCTGCTCCGCCGCTGACTGGCTTCTGTAGAAGAGCGTGGCCTGGCTGAAATGATCGAAGAAACTCGCGCTACGCTGTCTTACCTTCTGGGCATCGATCTTTTCCGCATAGCTGACGAAGCCACTCATATCCATTCCCGCCTGGAACGGACACCCACCGCGCAGGCTATTCGGATCGTAGCTCGTCTGTCCTCTATTGATCGTTTGGCGCATAAAGCCGTCGCGCTGGTTGTTATGCACTGGCGCGACGGGCCGGTTGATCGGAATCTCGTGGAAGTTTGGACCCCCGAGACGCAACAGTTGCGTGTCGAGGTAAGAAAACAATCGTCCTTGCAATAACGGATCGTTAGTGAAGTCGATGCCGGGTACGATGTTGCCCGTGTGAAAAGCGACCTGCTCTGTTTCGGCAAAGAAGTTTTCGACATTGCGGTTCAGTGTCAACCTGCCGATGCGCCGTACCGGCACGAGCTCTTCCGGGATGATCTTAGTCGCATCGAGCAGATCAAACGGGAAACTGTGTTCGTCTTTCTCTTCGACAATTTGAACGCCGAGCTCCCATTCAGGAAAATCGCCGTCCTCGATTGCCTCCCAGAGATCACGTCGATGAAAGTCCGGATCCTTGCCGGAGATCTTCTGCGCTTCGTCCCAAACAACCTGGTGCAATCCAAGGAGCGGCTTCCAGTGAAACTTGACGAAGCGCGCTTTGCCCCTCGCGTTAATAAAACGAAATGTATGGACGCCGAAACCTTCCATCATCCTCAAGCTTCGCGGAATGGCGCGGTCAGACATGGCCCACATGATCATGTGCATCGACTCGGGCATGAGTGAGATGAAGTCCCAGAAGGTGTCGTGCGCAGTGGCTGCCTGCGGGATTTCGTTGTGAGGCTCAGGCTTGGCTGCATGGATCAAGTCAGGAAACTTGGTCGCGTCCTGGATAAAGAACACGGGTATGTTGTTTCCAACTAGATCGTAGTTTCCTTCCTGCGTGTAAAACTTTACTGCGAAGCCGCGCACGTCGCGGGCAAGATCGGTCGAGCCGCGAGATCCCACGACTGTAGAAAAGCGAACGAACACAGGCGTTTGCACTGACGGATCCTGGAGAAAGTGTGCCCTCGTGTATTCGGCCATCGATTCATAAACCTGAAAGTAGCCGTGTGCGGCTGTGCCGCGAGCGTGAACCACACGCTCCGGAATTCGTTCATGATCGAAATGCGTCATCTTTTCGCGAAAGATGAAATCCTCGATCAGGGTTGGACCACGATCGCCTGCTTTGAGTGAGTTTTGATTATCGTTGACGCGAATGCCCTGATTGGTCGAGAGAAACTCACCGGCCGAGTCTTCGACATTCGGCGCGAGATCGTCGAGCTTCTGGTTGTTCGCGCCGAGACCGGCTCCGTTCGTTGGCTCAACCTCGTTCTGCTTATTATTTTTTGCGTTAGCTTGTTTTGATTTATTTCTGGACTGACTCATTCCCCTGCCCCTTTCTCGTTCTAAACACTCTGCGCAACTCTGCGTCCTCTGCACCTCGGCGGTGAAAGTTAACCGCAGAGACGCAGAGGACGGAGAGGTTGCGCAGAGAAAATTCGAGTTATCTCGCGGCTGCTTTCTTGCGGGCCTTCTTGGCTTTTGCGGCGTCCTCAGCAGTCGTTACGTCGCGCTCTTCTTCGGGCGGCGGCAGAACTGCCGGCATGCCCAACGCTTCGATCCAGAGCTCTCGCGTCCAACCCTGCGTGTGATAGAGGTGTTCGTCTTCCTCTTCCTCGACCTGCTGATACGCGGGCATGATTAATGCCGCTTCCACCTCGTCAGCGTTCTTAGCGAGCTCGCCGAGCAATTCCCAATTCAGGTGGTCCTTCGTTTCAGCAAGTACCACGCACTCAGCAGCAACAATTTGCGCCGACTGTGGATCTGCTGATCGTAGCGCCATTTCCATCGCCTTCACGAGTGAAGTACCAATGTAACGAACCACTTTACGACCGGGAGTTTCCGCGTCCGGATCCAACTCGAGTGCAGTCAAGATTTCTGTAACGATTTGTACGTGGTTCTTGGTCTGTTCCAGATACTTGTTCCACTCCTCCCGCAAATCCTTGTTAACTGCACAACGCAAAGCAGTCACGTAGACCTGCACGCCGCCTTTCTCTGTTTCCAACGCCTGGTACAACAAATCCGTCGGTACTTTTGCAAGCAATGTTTTATTCATCATGATTACCCTCCTGGTTCTAATTTTTATGCGCAGATATCTATGCGGGGGGCATGGCGGGGACTCGTCGCGTCCGATTAACCGTTGGTCGTAGCGTGCGTCTGAACGCCCTTTCATCCTTGACCGGCGGCGGCAGCGCAACCACGGGCTGCGCGTCCAGTTCCTGCAGCGCGGTCTGAATCGGTTGCAGTTTTTCATAGAACAGGACGATGACTTCGTTCTTCACCATCCGGTGTACCGCCTGCCGCAACGCCTCGATCTCGTCGAGAATAACTTCACACTCCGTCGCGGGCGCCGCTTCACGAATCGCGCGACAAAGAATGTTTGCGACGTCGCCCGGCTTGCGGCCGCGCAAGTCACGATCTTCACGAATGATCACCTTGTCGAAACCTTTCGCTGCCGCACGTGCAGCACGATCGATGATCGAGTCGTCGCGATCGCCGGGTATGCTTATGATCCCCGTGACTTGCCTGTCGTTCCACGCCGACGTCATCTTGCAAATCGCATCGAAAGCATCGGTATTATGCCCGTAATCAACCATCACGTGCCCGCCGTTCAGACGATAAAGATTCGCGCGCCCGGGATTGTTGGCCCAACTGGAAAAGTTGATGAGGCTCTTCAACAACACATCCTGCTCGACACGAAACGCGCGGCATGCAGCAATCGTCGCCAGCAGGTTGCTCACCTGAAAATTCGCGACACCGTTCATCATCACGGGTAGGATCGAAAGGTCTGCGAGATTGCGTTGGGTGTCGCCCATCGCCTCGATCAAACCCTTGTTCCTCGCAAAATAGCCCGTGCCTCCCGCTTCCAAATGATTTCTTACGAGCGGGTTGTTTTCGTCGAGCGAAAAATAAACGACTCGCTTCGGCACTCTGTTGACGCGCTCACACTCCATCAACTTCGCGAGGTGCTCGTCGTCAGCATTCAGTATCAGCGTGCCGCCTTCCTTCACGCGCTCAGCAACGAGCGACTTGATGTAGACAACATCTTCAACCGACTTGATCCCGTCCTGACCGATATGATCGTCGCTGATGTTTGTCATCACGCCGATGTCTGACCAGTCGTAACCAAGCCCGCGTCGCAGGATTCCGCCGCGCGCCGTCTCCAGCACCGCCGCGTCAACAGCCGGATCGCCCAACACAACTTGCGCTGACTGTGGTCCAGTCGTGTCGCCATCAACCACGCGCTCGTTATCGATATAGATCCCGTCAGTAGTCGTCATTCCGACGCACAAACCCGTCGTGCTAAGCACGTGACCAATCATTCGCGTGACAGTAGTCTTGCCGTTCGTCCCTGTGATCGAAATGATCGGAATACGACTCGGTGCGCCCGGCGGAAAGATCGCATCGACAACTGCCTGGCCCACGTCGCGCGGCATGCCGGCCGATGGGAAGTGATGCATTCTCAAACCGGGCGAAGCATTTATCTCGATCACTGCCCCGCTCGTCATCTCTTCAGCGATGTCCGGAATCACTAAATCGACTCCACACACGTCCAGCCCGATCAGTCGTGCAGCGCGTTCACACATGCGAGCGATACTCGGATGAACTCTGTCTGTAACGTCTTGCGCCGTAGCCCCGGTGGATAGATTTGATCGATTTGAGAGAGTGACGTGTTCGCCGCGCTGCGGCATCGTGTCGAGCGACATGCCCGCGTGCTGCAAGTGTGTGATCACATCTGAATCGACTTTGATCTTCGTCAGCGGTTTTTCATGACCGTCACCGCGCAAGGGATTTCGATTCTCAGTTGCGATTAGATCGCGTATCGCGCTGATGCCGTCGCCGACCACGTGCGGAAGCAAACGTTCGCTCGCCGCAACCATGCGACCACCAACGATCAGGACGCGATAGTTGCGACCGGCCAGCATCTCTTCGATCAGGATCGCTGACGAGTATTCCTTCGCGGCTCGGAAAGCGACCTTCAACTCTTCCGCTGTCTCGACTTCAAGCGAAACCGCGTAGCCCTGACGACCATTCACCGGCTTAACAACGACGGGTCTGCCAATTTCATCTGCGGCCTTAGTTGCTTCCTTGAGCGTGTAGACGACCTTGCCTTTCGGCACCGGGATGCCATTCCGCTCCAGCCGATCTTTGGTTTCGTCTTTCTCTTGTGCCAACTCGACAGCAATCGCGCTCGTTTGACTGGTCATCGCTGCCTGAACATAGCGAAAATGCTTTCCATAACCGAGCTGAATGCGATTTCCGGTGCCGTCCCGGCGCCACGGAATGCCGCGCTTCTCAGCAGCCTCCGTGATCGCGCGAGTAGTCGGGCCTACATCTGCATCCAAGACCAATCGTTTCGCTTCTTCCAACACGGGCTGAAGTTGAAACGACTTCTCGCGCACGGTGGCTTCAACAAGCTTCACAGCCTGTTGCAACAAGTACGTGCTCGCCTTCTCAGCACGAAACTCGATCGCGACGTTGTAGATGCTGCCGGTTTCGTGACGTGTCTTGCCGTGGGATTTGCCGATGCCCGTAAGCTCGGTCAACTCGAGGGCGACGTGTTCGACGATGTGTCCGAAGTAAGTTCCTTCTTCAAGTCGCGTCACAAAGCCGCCCGGTCGTCCGAGACTACAATGATGATGGTGTATTCCGGGAAGAAGCGTGAGTAGTCTGTCGTTGAAGCCGTTGAACTCACGGCTCTCGCGTTCGACAAGCTCGCCAAGGTCGAGGCTCATCAAGAGCACCGGACGATAGCTATAGACATTCGGACCGTGGAGTGTGCGAATGCTTTCGATTTTCATGACCCGCTTGCCCTTCAACTTCCATGCCGCACAGAGTGATCGAAAGCTGTGTCATGAGGATGTTTAGATCATTACAATGTGACTCGAATTAATGATGAAGTAACCACGGATAACACGGATTAAAGCCACGGATTAAACTGGTTCCAGCATCCAGATGTCGACGTTTACTTCTTCAGCGTAGTGCAGGATGGGTTGAGTTTTTGGTTTTGGTAAACCGGCTGCTTCGATCATCGTTGAGTTCAAAATAGTAAGGTCAACTTTGTACAACTCGTACGGCTGGTGAAAGACGCGCGCGCGAAAGAGCTCGCCTTCGAACTCACTGTAGAGAACGTAGCGCTCAGTGAGGAAAAATTCCCGTGTGCCCGGTTGTGCTTTCGGCAACGCATCACCAACACCCCACGCTGCCCTGAACTGCGCCGGCGGATCGTCTTTACGCTTCAGACGGTATTTAATCTTCCTCTTTCCTTGCAGATCGATGTCGGCCGAGTAGTAAGGCAAGTGGTAAACGGTGCGCGCGGCCAAAACTGCCGCAGTGCTGTTTGCGTCGAGCGAGAAGAACCACACACCGGGCACGCCGTTGTGATGAACGTAAGTACGTACGTTCAACTCGTGCATCTCGTCGAGACCGGGAATCGGCGGCATGTACGGCGGCAAGCCGCGGATGTCCCACATCGTAAACGGCACGATCCCGATCCATGCTGAATTGCCGTAGGTATCGATTTCGAGTGAACGAGGGATGTGCGGGCGCAGGATGTTCGGATCGATGCGCCAGTGAATGAAAAGAAGTTTGCCCCAGTTCTGGTGCATCACCGGCTGGCCGTCCGGTGGATGCCGAACGGCAAGCCGGTCAACGTCAAGAACCTTCCGCATTCAGTTTCCTTATCAACTAAGCTGCCGCTTTGCGACCGCGGTCATCAGCCGAGTGCTTCATGTCGCGTGCACTGTGCGTCAGCGAATTCGGTGCGTTCAGGTTTGCGTCAGGCGTGACACCCACACCGAGACGCTCAACCAACTCGCCACCGAGCCAACCGCCGAGTAACGCTGCTGCAACACCGATGAACGAGAGCGCAAACGCCGCCGTTGATGGCACCTCCGGCGAGTTTCTTCGCAACAACCAGCTTGCCACGAACAGGATCATTACAAACACATTCGTGAGTCCGTGCAGAAGGCCGATGCGAGCTGCGCGCGTTCCCCGCGGAATATTCAAATAGTCAATCAGACCAAACACCGCAGCCAGCAAACCGCCCACAATGCCTGCTGCGATCATCCAAAACGAAACTGTCGTCCACGTTGGATTACCGGTGACGAGATAGATTACGTCAAAAACTACCGCCGCTGAAAGAAGCCCCAGCGGGTAAACGATAAGGATCGGATGAATCGCGTGTCCAAAAATTTTCGCTTTGCTTTCCATTTTGATATAGCCCTCCTTGAGTTGCACTGGATGCAGTCAAGTATTGGGCCAGAGTTATACAGGACTACAGGATTTTCAGGATTGACAGAATTTTTTAACTTAGTTTCCTGAACATCTCGTCGTGAATCGCTTTAATCGCCTCGGCGGGAACCTTCGGTTTGCGATCGTACGTAAGAAGACCGTTGATCTCTTGCTCGATATCGGTCAACTGGGTGTAACAAAACCCGGCAAGAAATTCGAGCGATGCTATCCCCTTCATCAGGTCGCGATACTTCTCCAACAACTCGTCATTCGTCTCAAACGATGCGTAAAACCTGTAAAGCAGATCGCGTTTCTCAGGTGGAATGTCTTTCGGTATGGCGAGGAAGCCACCGACTTCAGACAACACGATCGGCTGTCCACGATATCTCGAGCCACGCGCGAAGAGCGGCTTGTCAGTCCAGACTCTCGAAGGAAGCTGACCACTCTCCAAAGTCTCTTTGTAACGGTTCGCGATTTTCTCGGCGGTCGGTGTGTAGTCGTGAATCGCGCAGATGTCGGTGATGTCTGTATGCTCCCAACCGTCGTTATCGATAACAGGCCGTGTGGTATCGAGTCGTCTAGTGACGCGAACCATCCGCTCGATGAACGCATACTGCCCCGCATGTTCCAGGCTCAATCCCGGAAATCCCATGCTTTCGTTTACCGGCACCCACGCCACGACGCACGGATGATTGAAGTCGCGTCGCACCGCATCCTGCCATTCCGCGGATAATAGATTCTCAGACTTCGGCGACCACTCGCGCGCGTTGGGCATTTCTTCCCAAACAAGCAAGCCGAGCTTGTCGCACCAGTAGATCCAACGTGGATCCTCGATCTTCTGATGCTTCCTGACGCCGTTGAATCCAAACATCTTGATCCAACCGATGTCTGTCTGAAGCGCTTCATCAGATGGCGCGGTTAGATAACCGTCAGGCCAGTATCCCTGGTCCAACACCATCTTGAGATAAGTGGGCTTACCGTTGATCAGAAATTTTCCGTGGCGCAGCTCGATACCGCGCAGACCGATGTACGAACCGACTTCATCGAGCAGGTTTTTGCCGTCGTAAAGTCTGACTTGCAGATCGTAAAGATGTGGCGACTCAGGCGACCAAAGCTTTGCGTAAGGGATCGTGATGGCGAGTCGTCCAGTGGCGACGGCGGTTTGATCTTCAGCGATCGTGACGCGCTTGCCTTCCTCGAGCACCTCGACTTCAATGCGCCACGCTGACGAAGGCGCATGCAGGAACACCGTCAACTCAAAAAGATTTCGCTTCGCGTGTGTAATGACGCGCAACTCTTCGATACGAATCGGCGGCACGGGCTCGAGCCAAACTGTTTGCCAGATCCCTGTGGTGCAGTAGTAGTCGATGCCTTCGGGCAAGCCGGTGAACGACTGCTTACCGCGCGGCTGTTCCGGATCCTGTCGATCTTCGACGCGCAGCGTTAATCGATTCGTGCCTGACTTGAGATACGGCGCGATGTCGAATTGGAAAGGTACGTGACCACCGCGATTGTGTCCGACTTCCTGACCGTTGACCCAAACTGTACACGCGTAATCGACCGCGCCGAAGTTGAGTAGTAGATCGCGCTTATAGAACTCGTCGGGGAGCTCGAACGAGCGCGCATACCACACGACTTCGTGGATGCTCTTGTCGTTGATACCTGACAGCTCGGTCTGGTAGCCGAATGGAACATTGATTCGCAGCGGCAACGTCCGACCGTCCTGCCAACCTTGATTCAATCCCTCATCGGCGTCGTCGAAAGCGAATTCCCATTCGCCGTTGAGATTGAACCAGATGCTGCGAACAAGTTGTGGACGCGGATACTCGGGGCGGGGAACCTCTTTTTGTCTAAAAATCATGCGTAACAGTTAATGTTGCAGAGCGTTCGACTCCTACTGATCGCCCTGTATCACTCAAATTTGAAACATCCCATGCGGTTAGTTTACCGTCGCAAATCAACCGGCCATCATCGCTGATCTCATACTGATCCGTGCGACACGAGAGCCGGTACGAGACGCTGCCATTCTGACGTTTGCACAATACAATAAGTTCGCGCCCATTGGGCAGACAGTACACTCCCCCAACCCTGAGATCCATTGCTACCCCCCTTGCTCGTTCTTGTGAGGTTGTTCATCCACAGATTACACAGATGGCATAAAACATCTGCGTAATCTGTGGATAAAAGTCTTCCTATTGGTTCACGGCTGTGATCACGCGTTCCGGAAGGACGATGCGTTCCGTTCTGCCGTAACCCTTGCCATTGCTGTTGCCATGAGTTTGAACCATCGCTTCGACTCGCTTCATTCCCGCGATCTTGCCGTAGGTCGTGAGCGCCTGCGCCACGATCTGGTCCATGTTGTAATACTTGTAAGTCGCTAAGCGTCCAACAAAATGCACGTCGGGAGTCGCATCGGCCAACCCTTTGTAACGCGCATATAAATCAGCATTCTCCTTACGCGGCACCGGATAATAAGCATCGCCCTGCGACTTCGGAAACTCGTAGACAATGCTTGTCTTCTGATGTTCCTGCCCGGTGAGATACTTGAACTCCGTCACGCGCGTGTAAAGCTGCTCGTTCGGATAATTCACCACCGGTGCACTCTGATACACCGGAGTATCGTGCGTTTCGTGCTTGAATTCGAGGGAGCGGTAAGGCAGTTTTCCGTAACAATAATCGAAATACGAATCAATCGGTCCGGTATAGATCATCTCGCGGAACGGAATCTCTTTCTCTATCTCGCGGTAATCGCAATTCAACATGACCTTGATATTGGGGTGATCAAGCATGTTCTCAAACATGCGCGTAAATCCGTGCAGGGGCATCGCCTGGTATGTGTCAGTAAAATAACGATCGTCACGGTTGGTGCGCGTCGGAACTCGCGAGGTCACACTCGCGTCGAGCTCGGATGGATCGAGTCCCCACTGCTTGCGCGTGTAGTTGCGAAAGAATTTTTCATACAGCTCTCTTCCGACTTTGCTGACTACGACGTCTTCAGAAGTACGTACCCGATCGACCGGCTCCGCAACCTTCTTGAAGAACTCTTCGACTTCGAATGATGTCAGACTTAAGCCGTAAAGGCTGTTGATCGTGTCGAGATTGATCGGAATCGGCACGATCTGCCCGTCAACACTCGCGCGCACGCGATGCTGGTACGGACGCCACTCGGTAAAACGCGAAAGATACTCAAAAACCTCGCGCGAGTTGGTGTGGAAAATATGCGGGCCGTACTTATGAACGAGAATACCTGCGTCGTTGTAATGATCGTAAGCGTTGCCGCCTATGTGTGGACGCTTGTCACAAAGTAAGACTTTCTTATCGGAACCCGCTGCAAGTCGCTCTGCGAGTACACTGCCGGCAAAGCCGGCTCCTACAATCAAATAATCAAACATCACATAAACCCTCCCCTTGTTCGTTATCGAGTAATTGCTGCTGCGCCGGCTCGCTGGCTCATGCCATTGAGCGGTAAAGTTCTGGCTGGACGTTTCCTTTCTATAACTTGATCGATCAAATCCGACATTTGCGACCAGGTCTTGTCCCACGAAATGTTCTCAAGAAACGCGTCGACTTTCTGTAACCATTCTGAGCGATTCGATCCTGAGAGGATCTTTTCTGCCGCGGCGATGAATTCGCCGGCCGTGTCAGCGATCTCGACGAGTTTCATCTCGCCATAAGGCCGCACGACGTCCTTGATCGAAGTAGAAATGACTGGCTTGCCTGCCGCGAGATACTCCGGCGTTTTCGTCGGGCTGATGAAGCGAGTTGATTCGTTGCGCGCGAATAGCAATAACGCGATGTCCCAACCTGCTAAGTATTCAGGCAACTCGCTGTATTTCTTGCCACCGAGATAATGAATGTTCGAGTGCTTCGGCAACGTGTCAGGATCGATCTTCACGACCGGTCCGATGATGATGAAGTTCCAATCGGGACGTTTGGCCGCAACTTCGTCGAGTAGCTGAATATCGAAACGCTCGTCGATCACGCCAAAGAAGCCGAGACGCGGATGCGGAATGTGTGCCTGATCCTCAGGATCTGCAACAGTCTTTCTCGCTTTGCCGAAGTGTGATGCATCGATACTGCTCGGAAATGCGTGGACATTTGGGTGTTGATTACGCTTCACCTCATACAGACTTTGCCCGCCTGTGAAAACCAGATCGACCTGGCGGAAAAGTTCCTTTTCAAATGCCGGCAACTTCGAATGAGCGTCTTTAAACGCTGACAATTCGTCCATGCAATCGTAAACAGACGCGATCGGATTGAACTGATCGGTAAACCGGAGCGCCATCGGCGTGTAGTACCAGAAAACGTATTCGTTAATGCCTTGCTCGGTAAACAACTGGCGCGTCATCTCCTTCATAACGGCGTTGATCGCGATTTCGCTTCGCAATCCGTCCGGTAAATGCGGTACGACAACGTAAACTCCCGGATCCGCCTCCCGCACGTCGAGGCGCATCGAGCAGTTCCCGTAGACTGGTTCTTCAATAAAGAAGACGCGGCGCTTTCTGGCGCAACGAGACAAAAGATGTTGTGGGCGTTGATACACGAAATCCCAGCGCAGGTGAGAGAAACAGACAAGGTCTGTCTCACCGGGTGGTAAAACTGAAGATGTAAATGCGTTAGTCTTGGTATTCATCGGTTCTCCCCTTGTAAACTTCTAAAACTGAGAGTGAGATCCTATTCGCGCACGCACTACAAGCGCGGAGAGCGAGTTTCTCACTTGCGACTTTGTATTAGTGACCGGCTGGGCTTGAGATCTGTTGTTTCACCCGATCACTATGACTACCTGCGGGTTGAGTTGAAGATGATTGCCTTACTTCAATACAACTTGATCTCGCGCTGTTTGCTTCTCAACCGGACCTGAAACGTTTATCGTCACGTTCGGCTCTCATGGCAAAACCAATGCCGCGGTGAAATGAAGTTTAGTTGTAATGTGAGGATCGTATTGTACGCCTGCGTACGTTGTTAGTTACAAGTTAGTAGAATTTTAGCCGCGGATTTTCGCGGATGAACGCTGATCAAAATCCGCATTCATCCGCGAAGATCCGCGGCTAAAAAACTTCAGGCCCGTGCTAATTTCGTAGTTTCAATCTACGACGCGCGTAGCCACCGAGTCCGACCAGCGCACTGCCCAAAAGCAGAATCGATGATGGCTCGGGTATCTGCCCCGGAGTTCCAACGTCGCTACCGGCTACCGGAACATTCTGGAACCGCACAAAGACCGCATTGCAGATCTCTGTTTCAGTGAATCCAGTGAATGCTGCTCCTGTAACCGTGAACGACGCACTCTCGCCTGGTAGCAGGCCGTCGTTTACCGACCCGCCATTGAAATTACTTGAAGGCCCGGTCGTGAAACCGAAGTCCAGGACTACATTGTTAAAGCCTGCCGGCACGGCTCCGAAATCCGCGTCGGAAAAATCGAAATTTGAAGACAGGCTTGGCGCCTGCGTGCCGGTGAAACCATTCAATCCCGAAGCACTCGCATTTCCCAGCGGCGGCAAATCAAAGCCGATACCGGTAATCGTCGACGTCGACCCCGGTTGGGTGATAGCCGACGTATTCGTGATTGTAAAGGTGAAGGTGTTTGTTTGAGAGTTGAACTCACAGACTATTGTTGCCGTTGCAGCTTGTCCGGAATTAACTCCTGAAATGGTAATGGTATCCGCCCGCACGTTTGTGCTGACGCCGCACAAAACCAATACCGCGGCCAGTGTAAAGATCAACCTGCCGTATCGGGACATGAGATTTCCTCCTTGTTACCTTGCCTTGAACGTACACCCGCCCGCCGCATCAGCATACAGCTGTTCAAGTGGAGGAGAGAACTTGCGGGGCAACTGCAAATCACACTTTTGGCTTGTGTGGGCGCGATATTAAAAGTGTGTTCACCTTTCGTCAACCAATAGATCTCACCGTAACAAAATCTCAATAGGCTTAGAACGGGAAACACAAAAACGTACCCAATTTCAATTTAGCACTTCATTATTTCGTAGCGCCGCTTCTTCGTTCAGCGTCGTGAGCCACGAGGGTGACCAGCTTGATGTACTATCTCGCCCCTTCATTCGTTCCGTCCCGACTCCACCCGCTTTCGGCAATAACCCGTTCGCAAGCGCGAGCATCTGCGACATCGCTTCAGGGAATAATGCATCGAACAGCACCGCAATCTTTGCCGGAACCGAGATCACGAGTTCTGCCTGGCCACGCTTGCAAGCGCCAACAATCTGTCGTGCTGCGTTTTCTGCGCTGACCGTCAGCAGCGGTAATGCGTCGCTGATGCTGAACCACGCGTACTCATACTGGTGCTTGCCTTTGAAGTCAGCGTTGCGCGGGCTGCCTGTTCGCATGAGTCCGGGACAGACTGTCGTTACTTTGATTCCGTCTTTCATTAACTCCGTGCGCAGACCTTTCGAGAGTCCGACGAGTGCAAACTTGCTCGCACTGTACGGAATGAGATGTGGAACGCTGACTTTTCCGCCGATCGAGCTGATGTTGACGATGCGTCCTGTTCTTTTCTGACGCATTGAAGGCAGCACTGCCATGATCGTGTTGAGCGGTCCCCAGAAGTGCGCCTGCATTGCGAGCTCGAAATCTTCGTGCGTCATCACTTCCAAAGGACCGACTTGAATCACGCCCGCATTGTTGACGAGTACATCGATACTTCCGAGGCGAGTGTAGATATTTGCCACCATCGCCATCACGTCGTGCCTGTTTGTCACGTCGCAGCGTGCAGTCATCACTTCAGTACCAAACTTTTCGAGATCGAGGCGCGCCTGATCGAGTTCTTCTTCGTCGCGTGCGCAAATCACGATACGTGCGCCTTCGCGCGCGAACTCGCGTGCCATCACGAGGCCGAGCCCGCGCGAGCCACCGGTGATGAGTACAGTCTTATCTTTCAAATCGTAATCAAAGAAATGATTGAAAGCTGACTTGAGTGCAAAAGCTCCAGCGCCGAGTGCGGTAAGTGTGATGATGTCTTTTCCTGTAAGCATGTTGGGGTTCGAGGCAAATATTTAGCCGCGGATGAACGCAGATGAACGCAGATCAGCGTTTATCCGCGTCAATCCGCGGCTAAATATGTCTGGAACCCGATGTGCTTCAACTATCCCTCGACAGCGGTCTTGTATAAATATCGGACGGAGTGTGTGGATTACTATGGCTAACGACACTACAGATGTAGCAAAAATAGCTACTCAAACAACGGCGCCCGACAAACTGCTCGAAGGTCTCGTTAACTTCGATCCGGTGCCTGCGCCAGTTATCAGTCTTTACCTCGACGCGCGCGTAGATCACCACGGTCAACGCACCTTTCTTCCTTTCGTACGCAAGCAGCTCTCGGAGCGAAGTAAGTCATACGAGAACAATTCAGACGAACAGAAAAGCTTCGACGAAGACTTCGTTAGGATCGTGCGGTACCTCGAAAGTGAAGTTCCGCCGCAAGTGCAGGGAGTCGCGATCTTCGCGTGCTCGGCTGACAGTGACTGGTTTGTAGTCGGGCTGTTTGAAGCGCCGTTCGAACACAACCGGTTGTTCGTTTCCGATCGACCGCATCTTTATCCACTCGCACGGCTGGTCGATCAATACCGCCGTTACGCAGTTGTGCTTGCCGACACGAACCGCGCCCAGATCTTCGTCTTCGCTGCAGGCCGTGCAGTTGAGCAGGAGCAGGTAGAAAATGTGAAGACGAAGCAAACGAAGGTCGGTGGGTGGTCACAGGCGCGCTACCAGCGACACGTACAAAACTATCACCTGCACCACGCGAAGGAAGTCGTCGAGACGCTGGAGAAGATCGTGCGCGATGAGAATATCGAGCATGTAATTCTCGCTGGTGATGAAGCGACGGTGATCCCGCTGCTGCGCGAGCAGATGCCAAAGACACTCGAAGAAAAGATTATCGATGCGCTCAGTCTCGGCATCGACACGCCCGAGCACGAGTTGCTTGATGAATCGTTGACTGCGTTTCAGCGTCACGACTCGCTCACTGACATGGAGAAGGTTGAGCGACTACTAAATGAGTATCGTGCTGACGATCTCGGTGTTGCCGGCGTTCCCGAGACGCTCGCGGCGCTATCAAATGGACAGGTCGAAGAACTGCTGATCGCGGCGAAGGCAGAGAGTATTCAGTACGACAAGGAAGAAGTCGAAAATGTTTTGAAGCTTTACGATGTGGATGGGGCGCTGCCTGAAGAGCTGGACCAGCGCACGGTGGCAGACGAGCTGGTGCGACGAGCGAATGTATTGTCGTCGGCAAGAGTGACGTTCATTGAGGACAGCACGCGGCTTGAGCGACTCGGAGGTGTTGGTGCATTCCTGCGCTACCGGATCTCTGAGGAGAACGCGGCGCCATACGAGCAGAGCGATTCAGTTCCACGCGCGAAAGCTTTGACGACCGGGAGGGAATAAGATGTCAGACAAAGATCGACAAAAGAAAGATCACGAGCGAACGGACAAGAAGAACAAGGCAATGCGCGACCACGAGAACCCTCGCGAGCAACGCGCTGAGCCACGTCACCAGGCACGCGACGAGTCAAACTTAACAGACACTGAGCCTGGGCCGGAGAGACGCGAAAGATAGTTTCTCACGCAACGGCGCAGCGGCGCAGCGAAGAACAAGCTTTCCGTCTTCGCTGCGCCGCTGCGCCGTTGCGTGAGAAAACTCCTTACGAAACCGCGCGATCAGTGATCTCCAAACCCTTATCAATAATCGCGAAAGCCTCACGCAGCTCAGCCTCTGTGATGCAAAGCGGCGGATTCGTGAAGAAGGTGTTCCAACGCACGAATGTGTACAGCCCTTCCTGACGGAAAAACTTTCCGAGCGCCTGCATCTCTGGCGCGGCGCTGTTGAATCCGGCCATCGGCTCGCGCGTTTCCTTGTTGCGCACAAGCTCGACAATCCCGAAGAGTCCGATATTTCGTGTCGCGCCGACTGACGGATGTCGTTGCTCGAGATCTTCGAGCAGCCCGCGCATCACGGTTCCCATACGACGTGCATTCTCGATGAGATTGTCTTCTTCATAGACTGCGATGTTCGCGAGGGCGGCGGCGCATGCAAGCGGATGGCTGTTGTAAGTCAGTCCGCCGTAAAAAACATTCTTCTCAAAGTGATCCGCGATCTGGCGTCGCATGCCGACCGCACCGAGTTGCACATACGCACTCGACAAGCCTTTCGCCATCGTGATCAGATCCGGAACGACTTTCCAGTGATCGATCGAGAACCACTCTCCAGTACGACCAAAACCCGCCATCACTTCATCTGCGATCAGAAGTATGCCGTGCTTGTCGCAAAGCGCACGCAAGCCCTGCATGTAACCATCCGGCGGAATGAGAATTCCGTTCGTACCGACAACCGGCTCGACGATCAGTGCGGCGATCGTCTTTGGTCCTTCCAGTTCCAACACTTCTTCGGTGCGTGCGAGCACGTCTTCAGTCGTGTCCCAACCTCTTTGGATCCCGTGATAGAAATCAGGAATGCGAAATACGCCGGGAATGCCCGGCTCAGCAGCCCAGCGACGCGGATCGCCCGTCAGTGTCAACGCGCCCGCGGTGCCACCGTGATACGCGCGATAACGCGCGCCGATCTTGTGTCGTCCGGTGTAAAGTCTTGCGATACGGATCGCGTTCTCATTTGACTCTGCACCGCCGTTCGTGAAGAAGAACGCGTCGATATCACCCGGTGTTAGTTCGGCAAGTTTCACACTCAGGCGTGCGCGCACTTCAGTCGCCATGAACGGGTTGGCGTAACAAAGCACGTCAGCCTGTTCTTTGATCGCCTGAATCACACGCTCGTCGCCGTGACCGATGTTCACGCACATGAGCTGGCTGTTGAAATCGATGAAGCGTTTGCCTTCGGGCGTCCAAAAATAGATGCCCTTCGCGCGCGCGACGGGAATCGGATCGACCGCAGCCTGGGCGGACCATTCGAAGAGAGTGTGGCGGCGACAGAGCTCGACGATCTGCTCGCCTGTCATTGTTTCGGCAGTGGTTGTCATAATGTTTCGGATGCTAACGAAATCGGATCGGATTGACAACATCGGAATATTATCCACAGATTACACAGATTATTGGACATCTGTGTAATCTGTGGATAAAACTTCTTGCATATGAACAACGGAACCGAACTCTCGAGCGAACGAATCCAGGCAACCGAACGTGTGATCCGTCCATACATCCGCCGCACTCCGATACTCGAAGTCGACGGTGCGGACTTTGGACTCGATTCGATCAAGATCACGTTCAAACTCGAGCTCTTCCAACACGCCGGATCGTTCAAAGCGCGCGGCGCGTTTACAAACATACTGACGCGCATGGTCCCCGCAGCCGGTGTGGTTGCTGCGTCAGGCGGCAATCACGGGGTGGCGGTCGCCTTTGCCGCTATGAAACTCAACAAGCCCGCCACGATCTTCGTGCCCACCGTTGCGTCCAAAACAAAACTCGATCGCATTCGAAGGTGCGGAGCCGAGCTCGTGATCACCGGCGATCGTTACGCCGATTCACTCGAAGCCAGCGAAGCATGGACCACGCAATCAGGCGCCCTCCCCATTCACGCTTACGAAGGCGATGAAACGCTGCTGGGCCAGGGCACGCTCGGAATGGAACTCGAAGAACAAGCGCCTGAGCTCGACACCGTGCTCGTCGCTGTCGGTGGTGGTGGATTAATCGGCGGTGTGTTGTCGTGGTATCAAAACAGAGTCAAGGTCATCGCAGTCGAGCCGATCGAAGCGCCGACATTGCAACGCGCGCTGAGCGCTGGTCGACCGGTCGACTCACCTGCGGGCGGCATCGCTGCTGACTCACTCGCGCCTCGCCAGGTTGGTCAGCAGATGTTTCCCATCGCACAGAAGTTTGTCCACAGTGCACTGCTCGTTTCAGATGAAGAGATCATCGAAGCACAGAAGCGATTGTGGGAAACAACCCGGATCATGGCCGAGCCCGGCGGCGCCACTGCATTCGCCGGACTTCTATCAGGTCGATACAAACCTGAACCAGGCGAACGCGTGGGTGTGATTGTCTGTGGAGGAAATACAGACGTTCTTTGAACCCGATTTAATCCGCGTCCAAAACCTCACGCACCTTCGACGTGAGCGCACCCGGCGTAAACGGCTTCTGTAAAAAGTTAATCCCTGCTTCTAACACACCGTGCTGCACGATCGCCTCATCCGTATATCCAGACATGTAAAGCACAGGCATGCCCGGTTGCTTCGCCACCAGTATTCGCGACATCTCGTTTCCACTCATGCCCGGCATCACCACGTCAGTCAACAACAGATCGATCCGATCGCCATTAATTTTCTCGCACAGATCGATCGCAGCTTCAGCATTTGCCGCTTCCAACACGCGATAGCCAGCAGTCTCGAGCACCTGTCGCGCAAGATTCCGCACCAGGTCCGCATCTTCAACTAACAGGATCGTTTCGGAGCCACGCGGCCCATCCAAACCTCCTGAAATACGTTTGTGTTCTTCGGCGTGCGCCGTCACTCTCGGAAAATAGACCTTAAAAGTGGTTCCTCTTCCCACTTCGCTGTACACCCAGAGATTGCCACCCGACTGCTTGACGATGCCGTAAACCATCGACAACCCAAGACCGGTCCCCTTCCCTTGTTCCTTCGTCGTGAAGAATGGCTCGAAGATGTGCAGGCGCGTTTCCTCACTCATGCCGCAACCGGTATCGCTGATCGCAAGCATCACGTAATCACCCGGAACTACCGAAACGTGCTCACGCGCATATGCCTCGTCGAGATAGACGTTGCTCGTTTCGATCGACAACTTCCCACCTCGCGGCATCGCGTCGCGAGCGTTCACCACGAGGTTCATGATCACCTGTTCTAGCTGCACCGGGTCGGCTTTGATGTGGTCCAGTTCGTCCAGCAGGTTTACTCGCAATTCGATATCTTCGCCGATCATGCGCCGCAACATCTTTTCGAGATCGGTAACGACCGTGTTTAGGTCAAACACTTTCGGCTGCATGACCTGTTTGCGACTGAAGGCTAACAGTTGTCGCGTAAGCGAAGCGGCGCGCTCGCTGGCCCTGACAATCTCCTGGACGTTGCGTCGCAGTGGATGACCTTCCTGCAAGTTACGCTTCATGATGTCGCTGTAGCCGAGAATTACCGTCAGCAGGTTGTTGAAGTCGTGCGAGATGCCACCGGCGAGTCGTCCAACGGCTTCTAACTTTTGGGACTGGAGCAACTGCTTCTCCGTGTTGTACAACGCTTCGAGTGCGTCGGCGCGCTCCTTCTCGGCGACGCTGCGCTTGTGAGCGTTTGTTTGTGACAAAGATTCGAGCTGTTGATTGGCTTCTTCGAGTTGCGCGGTTCGTTCCTGCACCTTGCGTTCGAGTTCCCGCTGCGAGTCGCGCAGCTTCTCCACCATCGTGTTGAATGCTTTGGCGAGTTGTCCGACTTCGTCGCTTTGGTGAATGTCGACAGTGCGCGAATCATCACCGCGGCTGATCGCGGTCGCACTTCCGGTTAACTCGTACAACGGTCCGGTAATGTTTCGGCTCAGCACGAATGCGCCGGCTATTCCCATCACAAATAAAAACAGCCCGATTACGATCATCCGTTTCACGAAACCACTGACGGGCTTGAGCACGACTTGATCCGGAAACTCGATCAGTATGAGCCATGGCGTGCCGGCAATCGGTCGTGCGAGGCCAATCACTTCGCCATTGCGATCGTAAGTCGAGATGTCTTCTTTTGAGCGAACGTCGACTGCGGGCTTTGCGACGATGTTCGCGAGGTCGGTCCATGTTTCGTTGTTCTGGTTGCCGAGATAGAGTGTGGCGCTCGTGCCGAGCAGTCGCGTCATTTGCTGTCGCGTGTCAGCGCTGGCTGCGAGCTTGCGCCAGCGGACCAGATAGCCCGCGACTTTTCCGTCTTCACTTTTGATCGCCGCCACCGCTGGAAAACCGATCGTATCTTTCAACTGCCTTATCTCACCGGCTGCCTTGAACGGTTCAGACGAGACTTGTTTGAACTCGGTCGTCAAATTACCGAGTGGTACCGTGTCGGCTTCGGGTGAGACCAGTAAGAGCGCGCCTTGTGCATTCCAGACTTCTACTCTGATGGCAATGGCATCCTGCGGCGCGGCAAACTGTTGCACCAGCTTCTGAACGTCGGCTCGTGATTCGGTCTCAGGAGACTTCACGAACGCACGCATCACCGGCTCGTTTGCAACTGTGGCCGTCTTGGTCAGTAAGTTGCTCGCTGATTGCTGCAATGAGGTCGAGAGTTGCTGCGTCAGGTTCTGTAAACGCTCGCGGCCGACGTCCAGAGCTGAAGCCTTCACGGCGCGATACGAGGCCCAACTGCAAGCCAGGATGATGGCAGCCAGAAGCGTTCCAATGAGAATAGGCAGACGATACTTTAAGGAAATATCGGAGAGTGACCAGTTACCTTGCGACTTCCCACCGAGTGGCATCGACACACCTTCCCATGACCAAATCTGCCGTCGAAACGGCTGGGCCTTACTGTGAGTATTCAACTGGGAGGTGTTACTCACTAAGGCGAGTAACGGGAGGCAAGATCTAACTTACATTGCAGAGAATAAAATCAGTACGTTTATTGGTCAAGAGGGGATTTTTGACCCATTTAAAAAATCTCGCTCTACTTGGACCGGGTCAGTACCGGGAGCGGTAGCGACCGGGTCGATGGGAGAGACCCAATCGTCACGTTACCCGGTCGCTACCGCTCCCGGTACTGACCCGGTCCAAGTCAGGTTACGATTTGCGGAATAATCTCTCGGGCGGCGCGGAGGCCGGTGGCGATGGCGCCGTGGACCGTGCCGTGATGTCCTTCGGTGTTTGTGGCCTCGCCGGCGAAGAACAACGTGTCTTCCAGAGGTTGCGACAATCGGGCCTGCGCATCAAGGCCGCCCACCGGAATGTAGCTGTAGGCGCCGGCTGAAAACGGATCTTTGTGCCAGTTGTGGGTGTAAAACTCGACGAGAGACTGTTCCAGAAACGACTTTGACGTGCGAAAGATATGACTGAGCGACTCGAACGCATGGTCCAGCAACGCATCTTCGCTCTCGAGTGACAACCTGTCAGCACGCGTTCCGCCTGCCCAGCCAGTCAACAGTGGCGCTCTCACCGGAAACTGGCTCCACCAGGTCGGCAACGTTTCCGCAACTCCGTGAATGAACGTGAGGTCTTTCAGGTCAACCATGTCTTCCCAGAAAGGGTCACGAAAACGCAGCCCCACCTTCACGACCTGGCCCATTGCCAGCCTGTTCGCCGCGTCCTCTATTCCAGTGAGCGCGGGCGTAAATCGCACTCGCGCCGTCTGTTCGCCCGAGCTTTGCAGCAGCGTCAACGGCAACGTGACGATTAACCGCCGAGCTTTGTAGCTGCCCGATCCGCTTAATACCTCAACCTGATTGCGTTGCCATTTCACTTCCTCAGCCAGGGTGTTGAGATGCAATGTCGCACCAGCCGCCACGGCGTCGTTGAGCAAACTCTGCACAACCGGCGCGTAACCGTTCTCGACGCGAAACTGTTTCTCGTCCTCAATCTCTTCAGCAGCCTTATTTGTTTTGTTCAGACCGAGAACACTGATCTGATCGGCGTGTGCTGCGTGAAAGCCTTCGACGTAAAGTGTAGCGATCGACTCGATGTCTTCGATGTGCGTCTTCCGCCGGTAATGATCGAGATACTCCGCGAAGTTCTGATCTGGTCCGGTGTAGCGGCTCATCTCGTCCATCACCTTCTCGACCTTGGACCAGAACTCGCTCGACTTCGTTAGCACGCCGTTGTGCATATGCCAGTGACGGTTCGGCAGCTCTTGTAACTTGAGGTGAGCGCGTTCAGCGATCTGTAAAGTCTCAGGTGGCTTACCGTGTACAAACTCTGCGCCGAGCTCGATGGGCCAGGAGTCGAAGTGAGTATTGATCCGGCCGCCCATGCGGTCGCGTGCTTCGAGGATACTCACTCTGAGTCCGGCGCGGCTCAGTTCTCGTGCGGCTGCGAGACCAGCCGCACCCGCTCCGATAATCAAAACATCTGTGTCTTCATGCATGCGTTGGTACGATTACAGACATACATGGCGAACAAGATCTGAAAATCTTGAAAAATCCTGTAATCCTGTTATAACCCTAACGGAGGTATTTCTCATGTTAACGCTCTCACAGCGACTCTCAGTTGTCGCACTTCTTTGCACGCTTCTGTTCACACCAATAACAACAACACGCGCCGCGGATTTCAAGCGCGAAGTCATCTATCAAATCATCACCGATCGATTCTTCGACGGCAGCAGCACAAACAACAATCCATCGCAGAGCTCCGGGCTTTACGATTCAACCAAAACCAACTGGCGCGCTTACTGGGGCGGCGATCTCGCCGGTATTCAACAGAAGATGTCGTATCTCGCGGGCCTCGGCGTAACCGCGATCTGGATTTCGCCGCCAGTGGACAATCTCAACACAAACATTCCTGACGGCGGCGGCAATCCAACCGCTTCGTATCACGGCTACCAGGCGCGCGACTTCAAACGTATCGAGGAACACTTCGGCAACTCGAGTAATACGTGGACCGAGTTTGACAATCTCGTCAGCGCCGCGCACTCAAATGGAATCAAAGTCATCATCGACTTTGCGCCGAATCACTCGACTCAAAACAACGCGGGAGAGTTTGGCGCGCTTTACGACAACGGCACACTTCTCGGCAACTACAGCAGCGACAGCAACGGTTACTTCCATCACAACGCCAACATCTCGGGCGGCGGCTGGGACGATCGCTACCAGGTGCAGTACTACACGCTCTTCGATCTCTCCGACATCAATCAGGAACACGCTACGATGGATGCTTACCTGAAAGCTGCGGCGCAACTGTTTCAACAACACGGCGTGGACGGCTTTCGCATCGATGCAGTCAAGCACCTGACGTGGGGCTGGCAATACAGTCTTGCAAATTCGATTTACACCTATGGCGATAGCTTTTTGTTTGGTGAGTGGTATCAGGGCAACACTTCCGATCCGCTTTATCGCGACTCGTATAAGTTTGCCAACAAGAGCGGCATCTCGCTGCTCGACTTCCCGTTGAACACTGCGATCCGAAACGTCTTTGGCTCAAACGCTAACTTCTCCGAGATCGATTCAGTCATCTCGACTGAAGGAAGTAACTTCACGTGGAAAGAAGATCTCGTCACGTTCATCGACAACCATGACATGGCGCGCTTTCTCTCCATCAACAATAACAACAATCGTCTGCACGAAGCGCTCGCGTTCACGCTGACCAGTCGTGGCATTCCGTGCATTTACTACGGCACGGAGCAATACCTGCATAACGACACGAGCGGCGGCACCGATCCATATAACCGGCCGATGATGACTAACTTCAGCACGAGTACGACTGCCTACCAACTCGTCAGCAGTCTCTCAACGCTGCGTCGCAACAATCCTGCGATTCCGTACGGCTCGATGGGCCAGCGTTGGATCAATAACGACGTCTACATCTACGAACGAAAGTTTTTCGGTAACGTCGTGCTGATCGCGATCAATAAAAACGAGACGACGGGCTACAGCGTCACCGGCTTGAACACGTCACTTCCGGCGGGTAGTTATTCTGATTACTTGAGCGGTCTGCTGGGCGGATCGTCGATCAGTGTGAGCACGGGATCGGGCGGCAACAATCCAGTCACCAACTTCACGCTGCCCGCGCACACGGTTGCGGTGTGGCAGTTCACGGAAGGCGCGTCGACACCGCAGATCGGTTCGATCGGACCAACGAACGGCCAGTCAGGCGTGAAGGTCGTCATCGCCGGCAAGAACTTTGGATCGACAACAGGAACGGTGAAGTTTGGCACGACTACCGCAACTGTGAATTCGTGGACGTCGACATCGATCACTGCGACCACGCCTTCAGTCACAAACGGCAACTACAACATCACCGTGACGAATTCGAGTAGCCAGGTTTCGAACGCGATCTCGTACACAGTCCTGACGGCCAAGCTGATTCCGATCACATTTACCGTCAACAACGCGAGTCCGACCTCGGTTGGCGACTATATCTTCCTCACCGGCAACACGGTTGAGCTAAGTAACTGGTCGACGACGTGGGACGCTGCAGTCGGGCCGATGTTGACGCCAAACTATCCGAACTGGTTTCTCGTCGCGTCAGTTCCGGCGGGGCAGACGATCCAGTTCAAATTCATTAAAATCGCAGCAAATGGGACGGTTACGTGGGAGGCCGGCAGCAACCATTCCTACACCGTTCCCACCAGCGGAACCGGCTTCGTAAACGTCAACTGGCAGTACTGAGCCCCGGATTAAACAGATCGAAGCCACGGATCGGATCCGGATCTGATCCGTGGCTTTGATCTGTGTCATCAGTAGCTAAAATTCCGCTTGACACCTTATCTGTCAAGAATTAAAGTTTGTTTGTCTTTGTTAACAGCTTAACAAAGATTCTGTCCCTTCCCGATTTTCTCGAGTTCACAACTAAATATTTGAGGAGTCAATAAATGTCCTTCCCTCTGCTCTCCGGACTGCGTTCCAACGACCTGGCCATCGATCTCGGCACCGCCAACACGCTCGTTTACGCGAAAGGACGTGGCGTCGTGCTGAGCGAACCCTCGATCGTCGCCATTAATAAGGTGACAAATGCTGTCGAGGCCGTCGGTAAGGACGCAAAGGAGATGCTTGGCCGAACCCCGGGCAACATTGTTGCCATCCGGCCGATGAGAGATGGAGTGATCGCCAACTTTGAAGTGACTGAGAAGATGCTCCAGCACTTCATCCGCAAAGCGCACAACGGCCGCACGTGGGTAAGCCCGCGCGTCGTGATCGGCATTCCGAGTGAGATCACGCAGGTCGAGCGCCGCGCGGTCGAGGATTCTGCTTATCGCGCCAAGGCGTCGGAAGTTTACCTCGTCGAGGAAGCGGTCGCAGCAGCAATTGGCGCGGGACTTCCGATCACCGAACCGCAGGGCAACATCGTGGTTGATATCGGCGGCGGCACGACCGACATCGCCGTCATCAGTCTCGGCGGCATCGTCTATGCGCGTGCAGTGCGCACGGCCGGCGACGCGATGGACAATGCAGTCGCTGAGTTCATCAAGCGCAAGTACAACCTTTTGATCGGTGAACGGACGGCGGAAGAGATTAAGATTCACCTTGGCAGTGCGTTTCCGCTGGATGAGCCGTTAAAGATGGAAGTGCGTGGCCGCAATCTCGTCGAAGGTATTCCGCAGACGATCACGGTCAGTGATGAAGAAGTGCGGCAGGCGCTCGATCCTTCTGTCTGTGCGATTGTGGATGCGGTGCGTGTGGCGCTCGAGCGGACTCCACCAGAGCTTTCAGCCGACATCATCGATCGCGGCGTGGTGCTAACCGGCGGCGGCGCGTTGCTCGCGAATTTAGATAAGCGTTTGCGTACTGAGACTGGTCTGCCCGTGTTTGTCGCGGACGATCCGCTGACGTCAGTAGTGTTGGGAGCGGGCAAGATGCTTTCTGATTTCGCGCTGCTGAAGCGAGTGAAATGGGAAAATAAGCTCCAGTATTGATCCATGTTTGAATCAGAAGAGCAGAAGAAGCGCGTTGAACTCATCATCACGTTGCTGGCGAAGCTCTACGTGGTGCTCGAGCTCTCTGTCGACAACTGCCCAGTCTGTCACAAGCCCTTTGCCCACGACTTGGAATGCCCGATAGCCCTCGCCTGGACTCTCTTGACTGAAGATCAACAACGCGACGCCCGCGCCGCCATCCGCGCCCTCGCCCTGAGCATCGGCGCCGACGACACCCTCGCCGACCCAATGGTTCATTAATAAGAGGCACAAATTCACATTAGATCGTTTGATCCTTTGTGTTTTTGTGTCTTTTTGTGGCTGAATACTCTCTAGAGGGAGGTTGGTTATGGGCACAAAGGGTCGGCCGCGACCGGTGCATCTCAGCCGAAAACTTCGTCAGATAAGGATTGGTCTCAAGCTCTCGCAGGCCCAGATGGTCCGGAGACTGGGCTTTGAGGATTCATTCCATGTCGGCAGGATTTCGGAATATGAGTCGAACCTGCGGGAGCCGTCACTCCTGGTACTGCTTGCCTACGCCCGCGTTGCATGTGTCCATCTGGAAGATATCGTCGACGACACCATCGATCTTCCCGCCCGATTGCCCGGATCGATTATCTACGATCGCGCGGATTAAGAGCCGAGCGCGCGCGGACCTCGAGGGCGGAAACAGAACGGCTTTGTCGATGCGCAGGTGGTAACGATTCGATGGCGGTAAGAGCCGCGTTAAAAGCCGCGCGTGCCTCTTCATCCCGGCCAACGAGTTTCAAGATCTCGCCACGACGAACCAGCCAGGCCTCCTTGCGCTGTGATTGCGCGGTTATTTGATCGAGACGAACGAGTGCGCCGTCGTAGTTTTTACGGCGCAGCTCGAGATCGATCGCCGCGAGTTGTAGAGTTACGAGTGGTCCAAGCTTGTTGATGCCCTCGTCGAGACCACGCAAAGCTTCCTCAAGCTGCCGTACATCCGCGGCGAGCACGTTGGCGCGCTCGAGGTAGAGTTCGGGCTCAGGAACGGACGATAGCGACAGCGCTTGAGTGAAATCTTTTGCAGCGTCCATTTGCGCGCCAAGCTTCGCCAGCACGCGAGCTCGTGTGATCAGACCTTCGTAGTGTTCCGGCTGCCGAAAGAGAAAACGATCCAGTGTTAACTTCGCGCGCTGAAGCCGGCCAGAATCAAATAGCATCTTTCCGCGCGCCAAATCGACGATCTGTAAACTCGGCTGCAAGCGTTCGGCTCGATCGTAGTCAGCCGACGCGCGCATCCAGTCGCGGTGCAAACGATGTAGCTCACCACGTTGCAAATAGAGCGAGGCGTTCTTCGGATCGCGTTTGATCTTCGCCGTGAGCGCTGCGATCTGTTCGTGCAAACCCTCGTGCGCGCGCACAAATGAGGGCACCAGCGCCACACAGATCGCAACCAGCCAGATGAATTTCTTCTGCAGTATCATTTTGGTGTCTTGGCGCTCGCCGTATTTGAATACGCCGAATTCCCTGCTCCATTGAACGCACGTACACGATAGTTGTACGCCGTATTCTTAGAAACTGTCGTGTCACCAAACGTCGTCACACCAGCTCCGACCTGCGCGATCTGTGCGAAGCCCGTGCAATTCGGATTCTTACAACGCTCGATTCGGAATCCGCTCTCGTCACCGGAATTGTCGGTCCATGAAAGATTGATCCGGCTGTTGGAAACAGCCGTCGCAACCAGACTCGTCGGCGCCGCCGGCGGCACTGGCACCGCTACGCCCTTAACGATTCTGAAGTAATCCGCAATCACTCCGTTCTCACGCAGAAACTTCGCGTCAAGCGTATCGCCATTGACGTCCAGCACCATCGAGCCGAGATTGTTGAGCGAGATAAACATCGCGGGATGGTTCAGCAGTCCGCCGGAAATCTGCCCGGAACTTCCCGCCACTGCGTAGACCGCGCCTTCGTGCATGCCTGGTCCAAGCGTGGGTTTCGCGTAAGCTCCAGTCACGTCAGGTCGACCACTCCCACCATCCTTCTTCATCGCATTCGTGAAAGTCGACGACACGCCATAGTGACCGTCGATCAAGTATGAACGCTCGTAAGAGTGACTGTGCCCGGCAAGCACGAGATCGACGCCGGCATCTTCGAGAATCGGCAGGAATGTCTGCCGCATCTCGACGAGATTCGACTCGGTATCTGAATCGTGAGATCCCTTGCTGTAAGCTGGATGGTGCCAGAAGGCGATGGTCCACTGCCGCGTCGACGAAGCGAGATCGGCTCGCAGCCACGTCGCCATCGGACCCGTCGACGAGCGATCAGACGTCATCGAGTCAAGACAGACAAAGTGAATGTTGCCGTAGTCAAACGAGTAATACTTCTCGGTGCCCGAAGCCATGCCGCCGGCCTGCGCATTTGTCGGGAGTGTAAACATCGCAAAGTAAGGAAGACTCGCAGGCGGATTTGCCGACTGCGCCGTGTCGTGATTTCCGAGTGTGGGCCAAAGCACAGACTTGCGCAAAATCGTCGGATACATATCAAACACAGCCGCCTGAAACTCGCTGTCAGTACCAGTCTCGTAAGCATTATCGCCAAGCATCAACCAGAGATTCGTGTGTGTCGAGCCGGTGAAGCTGAGATAAGCATTGCTGACTGCCTGGGCGTTGGCGTTCGCGGTGCCGGAGTCACCGAGCACCCAGATGCGTGTGGGGACGGCCGTGCCTGCAACCGGAGACGTGACAAAGAAGTGGTTCGCATCGTTACCAGCCAACGCCTGAGTTGTTGATCCGACTGAGTAAAAGTATTTCGTAGCGGGTGAGAGACCCGTGACAATCACTTCGTGCTCCGTTGTCTGTGTGGCATCGTCGGTGACTGAAGTCAAACTGCCTTGCGTGGCGCCAAAACTCACGCGGCTGTCACTCGCAACGTTCGTGCGCCAGCGCACGATCGTGCTGTTTGGCGTTCCGATTTGCAGGTATGGTCCACGGGTGACAGACGCCGAGCCGTCCGAACCAATCAGTTGCAGATCGAAACTGATATCGGTGCTCGTGCCGCCCGACTGGTGCAGCTCTACTGCGAGAACGTTCGTGCCGTTAACCAGCAACGAAGGGCTGATCGTCGTTTGCACGAATGTCGATTCATCCGCACCGCCTATCGCGACTGATGCCGGCGTGGCAGAACTAATCGTGCCGGTGGGCATGTTTGTGCGCCACACCTCAACGCCGTTGACATAAACAACAGCGCCATCGTCGCGCATGAGCCGTAGAGTGAGAGCATTGAACGCAGCAGCATTCGTGACACTGAAGGCGCGTCGAAAATACGTAGTGATGAACTTGTTGTTTGAGTCAGGGCCGAAGCCGACTGTGGTTACTTCATCGCCGTCGCCGTATCCCAACTGCGCCGCGCCGGATGGCCAGGTTGAATCGTCGAAACCACTCGCCCGCCATGCAGTTCCTTGATTAGAGCCGTTGTCGAGATATTTCCAGACGGCGCCGGTTGGCAAGAGTGTTGTGTCGGCAGCGCGTACTGGAACAGTCAACACGACTATGATGAAAGCTAAACGGAGTGCGTAGTTGTAAACGGATGTTTGCATGGCTCTATGTCTCGTAAAATGTGAAGAAAGTCGGGGGTAGTTGTGCGCGTGAAGGATAGGTCAACAACCACTCGCAAGTCTAGCGTTAATTATTGGACTAATCCGGATAACCGGCGTAATCTGTGGCCCATTTCCACAGATACTTGTCATCAAGAGGTGAGACGTATGTTCCCCGACACTCTCAAGTCCAGATTATTTGCAACGCTGCTTTGCTTCACCGTTATCGCACTAACATTCTTCGCGCCAAGCGGAGAAACGTCTCCTGTGGTGCAGGCTTTCCAAGATCCGGGTTATTGCATGGCAGACGGTGGTGCATCCGTTGTCTACTTCAGTGCGATCTACGACACAAAACTTCAGCACCCGGCGAGGATGTCGACCACTGTGATCGCGCGTGAGTTTCTTGAGTATTTAAAAGGACGTTACGACTTCACCCCGACCGGAAGCTTTCCCTCGAGTTGTCCGAGGCTTGGAAACATCAGTGCAGCAGAGGCGAGCAAGCGCGAGTTTGAGGTACGCGCGCGCCAGGCAAACAAGCAGGTGATTGAGACCGAGTGGAAATATGTTGTTGACGAAGAATACGTCACTGCCTCCTACTCGCATCCGGACGAAGATGTCGTAGCTATCGCAGAAAGAAAGCGGCCGCATACACATACTTACTGTGTTTCCGACTCTTCTCAGGGGCCTCTTTATACGGCGGGTCCGGTCGATACAGGCACGGGCGTGAACTTGTCCTTCTGGAACCGCGGGTTTGATCAGTTGTTGAGGCAGAAGTATTCATACAAGGGTCAGGTCTATTGCAATGTTGGATCATCTGTGGGCATTGGGCGGCTGTTGGCAGCTCGAGTTGCAGGCGCGCGAGCGGCAGGCAGGAAGATCGTGGACACTGGCTGGAAGTACGATGCTTCAGTAGTCGCAACCAATCATCCTCCTCAACCAGACAGCGATCCGGAACCAGTCAAACAACCAGCAGCGCCGAATCCATCACGGCAAGCGAGTGACCTTGCAGCGAAAGAGATGCCTGAGTCAGTGGCTTTCTGCAAGAAGGATCCTGCAATGTCACTGATTTTTATCTGCGACAGTTTCGGACGCGCCGTCTATAACTATCGCATGGCCCATCTCAACGAAGCGCCTGAACCAGTTGCTACTCTCGTAGCTTCAAACAAAGTCCAGTGCATTGAATGCGTCGATCCCACGCGCGTGAGCTCATGGGTTGAGAATCATGCTGTGACTGACAAGCTCAGCCCCAAAGCCACCAACTGCGCCTCGCAGCAAGTGATCGTCAATCTTCAAAAGACTCCCGAGCCAAAGCGTCTCACTGAGTTTTATAAGCAGGCCATCGCGACTTGTGGGCGATAGTGTAATTACAAATACCCAAACTTTTCAGTAAAGCGTTACGGATTTCACAAATTCATGGCCCAAGTTAATTTTCTATTTGCGCTTAAGGGCCATCTCGTTTAGGATACGGTCCGTCTTTGACAACTCATAACGGCAACATGCGCGGCTCAGCATCCCAGATTAAAGAGTGATGAGCACCGCCGTTGAGCATGGAAGATTCATACTCACGGCGAAAGATACAGGCGAACGCAGCTTACTCCCAACTGCGAACAGACGCCGGAAGCAACCATCAGGAGGATCTTTCTGATGGGGAACCCGCGTCCGCGGCCGTTAAGATTGGCTGAAAAACTCCTGCAAATTCGTAATGGGCTGGGCCTCTCACAAACGCAGATGCTCGAGCGCCTCGGACTCGGCGACACGATGCATTACGGTCGCATTTCAGAATACGAGCAGGACAAACGCGAACCTTCACTGATTACCCTCCTCGCCTACGCTCGGGCCGCCAGCGTTCACCTCGAAGACATCGTCGACGACGACTTCGATCTGCCCCGCAAACTTCCCGGAAACGTCAACTACCGCGGTATTTCTCGAAGAAAGAAATAGGTCCTATAGGTCCTATTGGACATATACGTTGCAGGGACTAATATGTCTTCGCGGCATGCAAGTCTTTTATACACCTCGTTACTACGCACAGATCGGCGAAGGCCACGTTTTTCCGATTCGTAAATTTGAGCTGGTGCGCGACCGGTTACTGGCCGAAGGGACTCTCGAGCCGTCGGAGCTCATCGAGCCATCCCCTGCCCCGCTTGAAGATGTGTTGCTGGTCCATACCGAGGATTACGTCACTCGTCTTTGTAATGGCCAATTAACGACGAAAGAGATAAGACGGCTCGGGTTGCCGTGGTCTGAGTCACTTGTGCGTCGTTCGTTCTACGCGGTCGGCGGGTCGCTGGCAGCAGCCGGTGCAGCGCTTGCGGACGGCTACAGCTCAAATCTCGCCGGCGGCACGCATCACTCGTTCGCTGATCGTGGTGAAGGATTCTGTGTACTCAACGACGTGGCTATAGCAATTCGATCCATGCGCGCCAGGAATTTGATCCGTCGCGCAGCGATCGTAGATTGCGACGTGCACCAGGGCAACGGCACCGCGACGATCTTCGCCAGCGACAACGAAACGTTTACCTTCTCGATGCACGGCGCAAACAACTATCCGCTTTTCAAAGCCCAATCGACTCTGGATGTCGAACTGCCGGACGGCACTAACGATGATGAATATCTAGCGACACTCGCGCGTCACTTGCCTGCCGTGTTCGCACACGATCCGGAGATCGTCTTCTATCTTGCCGGTGCCGATCCATTCGCAAGAGACAAGCTCGGCAAGCTCGCACTCTCGATCGACGGACTGCGCGAACGCGACAACTTCATGCTGCGTGAATGTTACGAGCGCGAAGTTCCTATCGTGACTGTGATGTCAGGCGGCTATGGTAAAGACATCAACGACACGATCGAGATCCACTGCAATACGATTCGTATGGTCAAGAACGTTTTCGAAGCGCAGCTTGCAACTCGACGGCTCGCCTGAACGTAATCCGCAAAAGCATGCGACGACTCTTTCGAATTTTCTTTCTGGCGGTGCTGGGCGTAGTCGTCGGAATCATCGGTTACGAGAGCATCATGTTTGTGCGCGTGTTGTGGCTGCGCAACAGTAATCCCTCTTCCACGTCACTGATCGACACGCGAATCAAAGAAGCACAAGCCAAGGGCCAACAACCGAGACGCGAACAGGCGTGGGTGCCGCTCGACAGGATCTCGCCTAACTTGCAGCGCGCGGTGCTCGCCGGTGAAGACACGAATTTTCTCACTCATCGTGGCTTCGATTACGAAGCAATTCAGAAAGCTTTCGAGCAAGCACAACGAGAATCAGCACGCCAGGCAAAAGCAGAAGGTGAAGATGACGATTGGCTTCCGAGTCTGCCTGAGTTCAAACGCGGTGGCTCGACTATAAGCCAGCAGCTCGCGAAGAACCTTTATCTTTCATCGCAGCGATCGTTTTTGAGAAAAGGGCAGGAAGCGGCGTTGACCATCATGCTTGAACGCACGCTGACGAAGCGACGCATACTTGAAATTTACTTGAACGTGATCGAGTGGGGCGACGGAATATACGGAGCTGAGGCCGCGGCCCAGCACTATTTCCACAAACCCGCCTCATCTCTAACAGCAAATGAAGCAGCTTTCCTGTCGGCCATGATCCCCAACCCGCGCACCGTCTTCAATCCCCAAACCAACCCGCGCCGCGTCGCTCGCCGCCAGCGCATAATCCTCCGCGGCATGCCTTACATAAAACTTCCTTAGCCACAAAAAGCACAAAGGCACACAAAGCGGCTATTTTGTTTTTGCGCTTTTTGTGCCTTTTTGTGATCTTGGTTCGGTGATCGTGAAGGAGTTGAGGAAGCGGTTGATGTTGGCGTCCTGTTCCATGTAGAGGGCCATGGCAATATACACCTGGCGGTCGCCGTCGATGACTCTGGTGAATACGCGCACCTTGACGGGAATGGTGCACTTGAGGTCAAACTCGAGTCCAGTGAAACCTCGCATCGAGATGTCTTTTTCGTTTTGCATCGACTCGCATAAGACGGCCGACTCCTGCCCAAAGCCTTTGAGAAAACTTTCCATGCCTAGTTTGATCGCGTCAGCATCTGACTCACCATAAGTTGGACCAGCGAGCCAGGTAACTGAGAAAGCGGCTCGGCCATCACGCCCCCTGTAAACATGAATATCTTTCATGCCACGATCATCAGGTAAATCTTCCATCTCCCCTTCCTCGGGCACCAACACTGAAAAGTTTTGACGCGCAGGTCGCAACACGCGCCAGTTCCCGCCGTCAACACGAGGCATGAAGCCCGGCAGCTCCGCAAGATTGGGGCTTCTCGTTCCCGACGGAGACGCGGCCGCGAGCCGCGAACCCATTAAGGTCAAATTGGTAAGCTCCGGCGTCGGTCTGCCCGGCGCAGGTCTTTTAGAAAGAGTAACTGCATTCAACGTTGCGGCCGGCGCTTTCCGCATCGCGAGCGCCCTCGCAAACTCCCACGGCGCGGTCGGATTCTCCTGCTGCCACAAGCCACGGCGCTCGCTGCGAGCTGTTTCTTCAGATACGTGATACACCTCGCGGTCGGTCGCACTCAAACGATGCTGATTGCTTGGATCGACCCACGCCGCACCGTCCCGAATCATCTGCGCACCGACGTCCGCACCTTCGAGCAATACTCGTCCATTCACACTATGGTCGCCGTCAATGCCCGAATATTCGACCAGCACGGACTTGTCGTAAACAAGATCCGCAAGATGCTTCCTTGCGACATCGCCAAACGCCTGGTCCACTTCTGGCGCATCGACGCCGAGCAATCTGACGCGCACCGGACGATTAAGATTGAAGACCGTGATCACGTCGCCGCTGTTAACCTCGATCACTTTGCCAAACAGCGAAGACGCATTGACGTCAGCAACAGCGATACATAAAAAAGCAGACAGAAGCACAAAGTGCCTCAGCAATTTCTCTGCGCTTTTTGTGTCTCTTTGCGGCATTAAACTGCAAACTCTTTCGACAGTTTCAACTCGGCTTTGCGTAGCTCGAACCGCGCACGACCAATATTGCCCTGCGAGTTCAACGCGAGCACGACAAAGTAATCACGACTCAACAGTCGCATCACCATCACCGCGCTTTCGAGCGACACGACAAGCTCCCGCAGTCCGCCAAGGCCCGTGTCGTTTCCAGCTCGCTGAGCACTACGCACGAGTGAAGTAAACTCAGCCGCCGCGACATCGAGGTTCGCATCCAAGCCTGCCTCGCCGAGCACTTTCTCAACGGCGATGCCATCTGTTCCCATGATGAGCGCACCAAGGCTGCCCTCGGTGCGTTCGATAACGGAGTCAAGCATTTCCTTGAACATGTGGCCCTCCAATTACGGACGTTGACCGCTCAGCGTTCCCGGTCGCGCAGTGTTGGCGCCAGCCGGACTGTTCGGCAGCGGAGCACTCAACAACTGCGGTTGAGTTGACGGAGTGGTCGCCGGTTGTTGCGACTGAGGCTGTTGTTGCAACTGCGTCGGGGTCGGCGTGTTGCTCGGCGGATTGCCAAGCGGTACCGGTTGCGGAATCGTGATCGAGCGTTGACCGTTGCTCACGGTTCCCGCAGTCGGACGGCCCTGATAATCAGGACGGTAAATGTGCGGAGTGATGAAGAACAGGATTTCGCTGTTCTGTCGGGTCGTCAGTTTCCTCTTAAAGAGATTGCCTACGACCGGAATCGATGCGAGACCAGGCGTACGTTGTTGAGCTTCGCCTTCAGTATCGGCGAGAACGCCGCCCATGACAGTCGTGCCGCCATCTGGAACGAGCACTTCAGACTGCATGCGCTGTGTGTCGATACCCGGAACGCCGGCAACAGCGATACCGGTATTGAGCGTGTTGTTTTCGATCGTGACGCGTAGCACGACGGTTCCGGCATCCGTGATCTGCGGCGTGATTGAAAGACGCAGCGGCACGGACACGAACGTTGTTGTTACGACAGCCGTACCACTTGCGGCCTGTGTTGTTTGTACAGGAATCTGCGAGCCACTTTCGATCTGTGCGGGACGATTGTTCAGAGCAGTCACGCGCGGAGTCGCAACTGTCTTCGCCTGTCCTCGCGATTCGGCGAGCGTAATAAGCGCACTGATCTGCGCGGTGCCAAACAATCCGGTCGTCAAACCGATCACGGTGCTTGCTGCTGCCGCGGCGAGGTTGTTAGTCGGAATCGGCGTGCCGGCGAGTCCTCCGAAGACGCCGAACGGATTTGGACCAGACGTTGGCGCCGAGCTGCCACTGCCTGAGCCCGATCCTGATCCGCTACCGGATCCAGAACCACTTCCACTTCCACTGCCGCTTCCAGATCCGCTTTGCGAGTTACTGAAAGGCAGCGTCGAGATGTTACCGAGACCACCGCGACCGAGATTTACAACACCCATCGAAAGCTGTGCGCCGAGATCGCGACTGAAGTTTCGCTGTGCGATCACGATGCGTGTTTCGATTTCAACCTGCGGCTCAGGCTGGTCCAGAATCGCGACGAGCTGGCGAATCGCATCGATGTTTTCCTTCACGTCCGTGATGATCAACGTGTTGCTGCGACCATCGACTTCGATCGAGCCACGTCTTGAAAGCCGGCGTGAAATGATCGGCATGAGACCCTGATCGCCGCCGCCACCAGTCGCATCACCACCAGCACCACCACTAAAACTCAAGTTGGTCGAACCGCCCGAGAACGCGCCAGTCGATCCGGCTGCCTGGGCCAACGTGCCCGATGCGCGCGCGTAATTGAGTCGAATAAATTCAGTAACGAGCGGCGAAGCATCCAGACGCGAGTCGTTGATCACCTTCTGAGTTTCTGCTTCTTTCGCCAGTACGTCAGTCGTCGCGACGCGGAGTATGTTGCCGTTGACTTCAATGCCGAGCCGGTTGGCTTTAAGCACTGCTTCGAGAGCAACATTCCACGGCACATCCTGAACGTTCACAGTCACCGGCACAGCGTTGACTGAAGCGTCGATCACGAAGTTCACGCCGTACTGTTCGGTGATGTAGTTAAGGATGTCGCGAATGTCAGCGTTGACGACGTTCAGGTTGATCGGCTCACCGATAAATCCCGGTTGTCCGTACTGCCGTCCCTGGTCCGACTGTTTGTCGGTCGCGCGCGACATTCCCACGGGCGGCGTGGGCATCGGCGATGCTGACGAAGTCTGCTGGACGGGGTTTTGAGCCAACACGCTTGCTGCCGAAAGGCATACAAGCAACAGGACGAGCGTGGTCCTTGTGATGGCTGATTCGACTCGAAACTGAGAAAACATCGTTCCCTCCTTAGGGGGATTTCAAACGTGCCGCCACGCACTACGCTCGATTGCCGGGGCAACTAAAGCGCGCGCCGCACTAACACGGCTACGTTCTGGTGTTTGTCAAAGGGCGCTGGCTCTTGCTTCAAGAGTCAGCGGTTGCACTTGGAGCGGGTCAGTACCACCTGCGGTAGCGGGTGGGTGCGTAGCGATTGGGCCAGTCGCCGTACGGCTGCGCACCCACCAGCTACCGCAGGTGGTACTGACCCGATCCAACTAGGGTTGAGCCGTCGCAACGGACGGATTGGCGGGCGCGGTGGTCATCGAGTTCACCTGGGTTGGTTGTCGCAGGGGTTTGTACTCGACTGCTCGTTCGCGACGGCCGTCGGTAAACACGGTCTCATGACGAAACACGAGACGGTTGTCTTCAATCGCTACTAGCTGGCCATCGTAGAAAGGCTCGCCAGGATGGACGACGTACGAAAGTTTGATTGGTGTTGCCTCGATGATCGCGGCATAACCTCTCGGCGATCGGGTGATGCCGATAACCTGAATCTCACTGAGCAACAAAGCGGTCGTCGGCTTGGGCGCTTGCATACGCGCGTTCATCGCCGCCTGTTTCTGTGCTTTGTATAGCGCAATGCGATCCTGGATGCTGGGGATGTTGGCCTGGCCGGCGATTCGCTTAACCACCGGTGGCGCTGGCTCATACTTCCGGAACGGATCACGACCGCTGGACGTTCGCTTCGTCGCCGCAGGCTTTTGTGCCTGACTTCCCTGGCCCACGACACCGATCGCGGAACCACTCGCGACCAGCAACGCGGCGCTAAGCAGCATGCTCGTTAACCCGATTCTCGCTGTCTCTTTAACTCGCATCATCATCTTCGCTTTCTTGAGTGGTCGCCTTTACTTCGCGGGTTGCGGCGCTGGGGCAGGCGGAGCAGGAACCGCTCCACCGGCTGCAGGCTTGTTGTTTGGAGTCGGGACCTGGCTCTGCAAGCGCTCGGAGGGGACGTAGTAAGCCGTTAGATCGAAGCGTGCCTCGACAGTCTTGGTCAGCGACTGCTTATCCATCTGCTTCAATTCAAAGTTGGTAATCGAGACGATTCGCTGGTAGTGGGCGAGCTGATCGAAAAAGGCTCGCAGACTTGCGAAGCCACTGATCACGTTGACATCGATCTTCTTGCCACTGTAGTTATCCTGTTGCGTATCTTCCTTCGGATTGAATCGCATCAGCACCAGGCCGCTGCCTTTGGCGCGATCCTGAATGCCTTGCAGGACCATCGTCAGCTCCTTCTGCTCGGGCAAAAGTGCTTTCAACTCCGCGTATTCTTCTTCGCGCGCTTTGTACAAGGCTTTGAAGTTGTTGAGGTTCTGCTGAACGATCGCCGACTGAGCATTTTTCGGTTTCAGTTCCGCAATCTCGGCTTGCATCTCCTGTGTTGCTTTGCGAGTGCCGCTGGTCACGAAATACCAGAAGCCCGCATACATGACGCCGCCGATAAAGAGAAACGCGAGCAGTCGCAGGTACCACGGAAAACTTGGAAGCTTGCCAACTTTCATCTCAGTATCCTCATTTCTTCATGGCCACTTGTTGCGTTGGCGCAGGCACTGGTTGAGATTCCTTCTTCGCGCTGCCGAAGTTTGCCTTCACTGTGAACTGGACAACTTCAGGCGTAACTCCGTTGAGATCAGTTGACGACACCGCATTCGCAGGGATCGCCGCTTTGGTTTCGGCTGTTTTCACCACCTGGCGGTTCGTCTCGATGTTCAGGTTGCTGAATAAACCATTCGAGAACTCCAGGCTTTGTCCAAACTTCGTCACAGAATATTCATTCGGCGACTCACCCTTGATCGTGATCTCGCCGTCTTTGTTCTCGATTGCCGTCAAATACAAACCGGGAACTGCGTCGAAGCGTGCTTTGATCTCCTGCAACACTGAGCTCGGACCCTGCTGTGACTCTCGCAACTTCTTGATCGCGTCGATACGAGCCTGAACTTCTTTCGACTTCTTCTCGAGCTCCATCTGTTCTTTCTGGATCGCGAGCATCTGCAGGTTGAGTCGCTTTTCATTGTCGAGCTCTTTCTGGGCCGCGGCGCGCGCCATGTTTGAGCTCACATAGTCGTAACCCATCGCCGCGATCGTCAGACCAAACACCGTGAGCGCGAGCAACAACGTCTGCACGGCGCGACTGGCGACTTTGTCTTCAACCGCCGCCACGCCTTGAGGTCGATCCGTGACTGACTCGAGCAGGTTTATCTTGATCATGCCTCTACTCCTCTCAACGCGAGGCCAACCGCAACTGCCATCTCTGGCACTATCTCGCGCATGTAGTCCGGATCAAACTTCGTCGCATCAACTTCAATCTGCCGGAACGGATCAAACACCTCGACCGGAATATCAAAACGTGCAGCTAAAAACTCAGGCAGGCCAGGCAGCTTCGAGCCGCCACCCGCGAGCAGTATCTTCTGAATCGTTGCTTCGCTTTCCTGCGCCGTCGTGCGATAAAAGTCGAAAGTCTTCTTCACTTCGAGCGCGAGCGTTTCGGAAACCGCTTCGATGATCGGCTGAATCGGTTTCGGTTCCACGCCGTCCGGCAACGACATGCCGCGCTTCACTGCTTCCGCCTGTTCGAAACTGATGCCGAGTTCTTTCTGCAGAAGGCCCGTGTACTGGCTGCCACCAACTGAAGCATCACGCGCAAAGATCGAGCGCGTGCCGTTGAGGACGTTGATGTTCATCGTTGCCGCGCCGACGTTCAGTAGCGCAACGATCTCGCCCTGTCGGGGCTGGTAATTGACTTCGTAACAGTTTTGAAGCGCGAACGCGTCGATGTCGATGACCACCGGCTGCTTGCCTGCAAGCTGGATCGCCTGCTTCACGTTGTTGATCTTGTCGCTCTTGCATGCAGCCATGAGAACGTGCAGCGACTCTGACGATCGGCTGGTCAACTCGTAGTCGAGGTTCACGTCGCCGATGTCGAATGGGATGTGCTCTTCAGCGTGCCAGCTAAACGACTCCTGGAGTTCCTCGTCGCTCATGTGCGGCAACACGATGTTTTTGACGATCACCGAGTGACCACTGACGCCGGCTGCAACACGCGTCGTGCGAATCTGGTGTTCGCTGAAGATGTGTGCGATCACGTTGGAGACGTTGTTGAGCTCCATGATCTGACCGTCAACAATCGTGTCGGTCTGTAGGTTTTCAAAACCGAGATTGAGAAGTTGAAGTCCTGGGCCTTTTCTCGCGAGCTCAACAGCCTTGACCGCACTCGAGCCGATATCGAGACCAACGAGGTTCTTTTTCCCAGCAGCTTTTTTGAACATGTTAGTTAGTCCTCACAACAGCGAGCCGCACTCTGTTTTGCTGCCGTAGTCGAGCACGCGCTTTTCGCGCGCGTGATAGTTGTCGTCTTAACAGTTTGGAGGTCAGAGACTCAGCGTTTGGTTTCAAGGTAGCCGTCCGTGTTTTTGTAGGATGGTTGGGCATGACACTAGGCAAAGGCAGGGACCCGGCGGGTGTCAACAGAGAACTACTGGAGAATTCTGCGGCAGGAATGAACATTCGGAAACCCAGCCAAGTTGGAAATCACCAACTTCCGTAGGCTTTGCGACCTCCGCTCACGCGAAGTGTGCCTTTCTCGTGCTCCAAAAGATTTCGCGGGACTGACCGCTGTTGAAAACCAGGTGGGCACCCGGCAGACGGCGGTATTGCCGTCAACCTGAGTGAGATTACCTTAATGGGCCAAATAGTGTCAATTGTTATTTTGCTTTGTTTAACTTTAACTATTTCATCGGTTAGAGATAGAAATCCGGCAAATTAGCGACTGATTCTGGAAGAAATGCCGCACTCTTCCAGTTTCGCTAAGAGCATTTTGGGATACTGTTTGGGTCTTTGATCTTGACGGTTTTTGCGGGAATGCCGACGACGATGTGATGCGGCTGGACGTTGCGAGTGACAACCGCGCCGGTGCCGATTAGCGCGTTGTCACCGACCTCCGTGCCGGCGAGCACGGTCGCGTGATAGGTGATGCGAACGCCGTTTCCGATTCGCGTTCGAGGTGTTTCGACCTTGTGGATGTCGTAGATGTCGTGATTGTGGGAGTAGATATTTGCGTAGTCTGAGATCGAGACGTCGTCGCCGATGTCGATGCCACCGCGGTCGTCAAGTAGTACATGCCTGTGGATGACGACGTTGTTCCCGATGGAGAGGTTGTAGCCAAAAGACCACTCGACGAAGTGCCAGCATTTGAAGTTGTCGCCGACACTGCGAAAGATCATCGGCGCGAGCATACGGCGGAAACGATGTCCGAGCAGTGAATTTTGTCCGAGCGGCGAGCGATCGAACATCTGCCACAGCCAGGTCATCGGTTTGCGTTCGGCGTAAAGTTTCTGATCGATGTCAGTGTAGTATTCAGGTTCCGTGGCGATGTTCCGTGGATCAAAAGTGTGATACGTAGAGCGCGCGGCCAGACTGAGTTTTTCATGGTCTGGTTGTGACGCGCCGTAGTAGATCTCGAACAGAGTGTCGCGTACGACTTCGTTGGGATCTCTTCTTCCGTCTGTCAGAGACTTTTGTAACTCGGTCAGAAAAGCATCGTAGTCGTGTTCTGCCAGGGCCTGTGCAGACAGTGCGCGATAGGTCATAGGTGTAGGTACCAAGCGGGCAAAATTAACATAAGCCGCAAAAAGGCACAAAAAGCATTTGTGCATTTTGTGCTTTTTTGTGGCACGATTCGCTGCAATGAAGTTTCTCCGTCCCCTGCTCGTTTTACTACTGCTTGCAGTTTTGCTCATCGGTGTTTGGTTGTGGTGGAGTTTTCCCCACCGGGTCGACATGGCTGACTACGCGCCCGCGAATTCCATCGTCTACGTCGAATTCAACAACCTCGCCGCAGTGGCCCAGGCGATTCAGAACAGCGACGTCTGGCAGGCAGCCGCGCCAATCACGCAAAGTAAGCCCACGACTCAGAACCGCTTCATGACGACTGCGGCGCGTGCTGGTATTGGACCACTTCCGGCGGTGCTCTTCGCGCGCGCACAGATAGCGCTCGTCGTTGTTGACCTGACCACTTCCGAGGAAAACGACACGCTGAAAGTCCGTCCGGAAGTCGCCATCATCGCCGAGACGCACACGTCGCGCTGGCGCACGAAGCCGGCCGCTGTTGAAGCCGTAAAGCATCTCGCAAACTTCGTCTACGGAGCGTCGATGTGTACCGAACGCAGCGCCGATGCCGAATACATTGAATGCTCGATCGCCGGAGGTGAGCGCAAGATTGTTGGTGCTGTTGATGGAACGGTAGTCGTGATTGGCAACTCTGACAATGCGGTGCGCAGTTGTTTAGAAGTGCGTCGTGGCGTGCGTCCGAGTATTCACACTGACACGGAGCTCGTGAAAGTTCGTTCGAATGTCGCGTCGAACAACACGCTCGGATTTGGATATATCTCGCCGGCCAACTCGGCGAAGCTCTTCTCGTGGGCCGCGCCTTTACTCATGCGGCAAGCGCCGGGAAACCAGCAGCTAGAGCAGTTGCTGGCGGTGAGTGCGGGCAAGGTGCTGCGCGGCGTCGCTTGGACCGCGAATCCGTCACCGCATGGAATCGAGGATCGATTTCTCTTTTCGCTCGAGCCCGGCGTCGTTTCGCGTTTGCAACCCGCGTTTGAGACGGCAGCGCAAGATGAGAACTTCTGGAGGCTGGTGCCTGAAGGCTTTGAATCGTTGACGATCTATCGCAATAAAACACCGGCAACCGCCTGGAACTCGCTCGACGCAGCCGTGTCGTACAAACTCGATGCCGTGCCCGCGGTGCTGTTCAGCGAGTTACTGCAATCGAGTCTTGCGGTTTACGGGATCGAGAAACCGAAGGAAGTGTTGGCGACACTCAGTCCACCGATGTTGACGATGAAGCCGTCGCAGGGCGCGGAAGGATCGATTCTCGTGGCGCGTGTGAGTGACGAAGAACAACTCAGGCGATCGTTGACCGCAAATGTTTTCAATGGCGACAAAGGTGAGATTCTCGCGGGGCTCGCGTCGAATCCTAATCCGGCGAAAGAGTTCACGGCTGTCTTTGCGGATGGTTACGTGCTGTTAGGTAAGACTGAAAACCTGCGCGCTGGTCTCGAAGCGCTGCGACGCAACGCCGCTGACGATAAAAAAGACTTGCAGCAGTCAGCGCAGCAGAGTTCGGCGCCGATCGTTACTTACACAAACGACGAAGCTCGTCTCAACAATTTCATCTCGACGCTTTTAATGCTACAGGGACGAAAACTCTCGACGGATGAAGTCGCAAAACTTCAGGACACTTTGCGACGGACGGGCTTTGCGTCGACAGAAACACGCTTGAACGCTTTCGGCATTGAGCGCACAACGCGTTCAGCGTTCGGGCAGTTCAGCACGATCGTTGGGCTTCTCCAGCCTGACGGCAATCGATAACTATGAGCTCGCTGTTACTCGGCACACGTAATCCCGGCAAGGTGATCGAGATAGTTAACATCCTTGCGGATTCCGGTTGGTCCTTCACTTCGCTTCAGGAGTTTCCGAACGTTGGTGAAGCCGAGGAAAACTTCGTGACGTTCGCGGAGAACGCGATCGCGAAGGCTCAGTTCTACGCGTCAGCTACAGGACTATGTGCTCTCGCTGACGACTCAGGTTTGGAGGTCGAGGCACTCAATGGTGCGCCGGGAGTCTTCTCCGCGCGCTACGCCGGTGCGCATGCCACCGACGCGGATCGTCGCGCCTTACTCCTCTCCGAACTCGCCAAGGTCGGAGATCCCAACCGCCGCGCTCGCTTCGTCGCCGTGGTGGCGATCTCTAAACCCAACGGCGAAATCGTCAATCTGTCCGAAGGCATTTGCAACGGTACGATAACGTTCGCGCCCCGCGGCACCGGCGGCTTCGGCTACGACCCACTCTTCATTCCCGACGGCTATGATCAAACCTTCGCCGAACTCCCAGACACGATCAAAAACCAGATCAGCCACCGCGCCCGAGCGTTGCTGAACACGCGCGCATTCCTATCCCAACTTGACCATCCCCTTCCCTCTTCTTAGAATGCCTCAACCTTCGGGGCGTAGCACAGCCTGGTAGTGCGCTCGGTTTGGGACCGAGAGGTCGGAGGTTCGAATCCTCTCGCCCCGACCAATAATTTCAATAGTTAAGGGCGTCAACTTCGGACGCCCTTTTTGATTTCTTCCAAGTAAAAACGGAAACTGGGCCCAAAGACTCCGCCTGTTTCCGCCTCTCACAACTCACTCACAAAACTTTCAAAACGAATTCAGGAAACTCTAATTACTCCCGTGAAGCTCGGGAGTATTGTGCAAAAGTCGCGCACAGCAGTAGGAACTCGACGCTAAGCGTCTGAACAAAATCTACTTGGGTAGTGCCGGCAATTCTTTTCGCGTGCGGCAACTTTCGTAGCCAGTTACTTCCACTCCCAACGCCCAGACGATTCAAAAGGAGAGAATATGAGAATCCCCGACTTCAGCTTCAGGACCAATCTGATGGCCCTGATCTTACTAGCGTCTATGTGTCTTTCAGTCGTAATGCCGGTGCAAACAACATTCAGCGCACCCGCAACTAGATCAACCCAACCGCCAAGCGTCCAACGCACTCACTTGGCCCTTCAGTCTTACGGCAAACTCCCACTCAGTTTTGAAGCGAACGTGGGCCAGACTAATCCTGACGTCAAGTTTCTCTCTCGAGGTCGAGGTTACACATTATTTCTAACTGACTCGCAGGCGACGCTGAAGTTGACTAGTCAACAAACCGCAGACGCCAAAGCTCAAACAGCAATCCTACGCCTGAAGCTTTTGAATGCTCGGCCTCGACTCGAAGGGCAAGAACTACTCGAGGGCAAGGTCAACTATTTAATTGGCAAAGACCAGAAGAAGTGGCGCTCAAATATTTCTACCTATCGCAACATCGTGTATCGAAACGCATGGAGCGGAATCGACATGATCTGGCATGGAACCCAAAATGAACTCGAGTACGACTTTGTCGTGAAACCCGGCGCCGATCCGTCGAAAATTCGCTTTGCACTATCGGGCGCGCAGGACCTTCATATCGATCAAGGCGGCAACCTGGTAGCCAAAACAAGCGCCGGAGAAGTCGTGCAAAAGGCGCCAACCATCTATCAAGAAATGCCGGAAGGCCGCCGAATGATAGCGGGAAATTTTGTGCTTAAAGGCGCAGATGAAATAGGATTTAACATTAGTAAGTACGATCCAGCGAAACCTTTAGTGATCGATCCCATTCTTGTCTACTCAACTTATTTTGGCGGTGCTGCAAGCGACGAAGCGCTCGGTGTTGCGGTAGATGACTCCGGCCAGGCGTATGTCGTCGGAAGAACTTTTGCTGATCTGACTTTTCCAATCGGCAACGCCGTTCAAGCAACTGCGAAGGACTCAGTTGCGTTCGTCGCCAAACTCAACGCCACTGGTTCCAACTTCCTCTACTCAACTTTCCTTGGCAACGACTCAGAATTCAACACACCCGACACCGGGAACTGTCATATCGGCAACAATGTTCTAATTTGCGGCACAGAGGCGCATGCCGTAGCTGTCGGCACTGGTGGCGAAGCAATCGTCACTGGTGCAGTCATCAATGAAAGCAACGACAGCACTTTTCCAGTAACGGAAAATGCCTTTCAAAACAAAGGTCTCGGTTGTATCGGAGAATGCGAACATGAGGTACGAATAATTGACGCATTTGTCACCATGCTGAAGCCGGATGGAAGCGGTCTGATCTACTCAACATTCTTTGGCGGTTCTGCCATCATGCTGGACCCCGGCTCCATTCGGGGCGCTGACATCGGTAAGAGTGTTGCTGTTGATTCTGCTAACCGGATCTATGTGGCCGGTTTTACTGCCTCGAACGACCTTCCCACTAAGAACGCTTTCCAATTGTTGAACCATTCTTCAGGCGCCGGGACAGACGCGTTTGTTGCCGTCTTCGATCCAAGACAGACGCGCGGTAACAATACGCTTCTCTACTCCAGTTACCTTGGAGGTGACAGAGACGATCAGGGGTTAGGCATTGCAGTCGACAACGCTCGTAATGCGTACGTTGTTGGTTCATCAGCATCTGATGATCTGAAGACAAAAAGTCCTTCATCACTCGCGCCGCTACAACAGAGTTTCCAGGGTGGTGGTTTTGATGGATTTGTCGCGAAGGTTGGAACAACTTCCAGTGGAGAATCTTCACTAACCTATCTCACTTATTTCGGAGGCGACATCAATGATCGAGTTGAATCAGTAGCCGTTGACTCTGCGCAACGTGCGTATATCACGGGCGCGAGTAACTCATCTCCGAATCGTTTCCCGCTGAGGAATGCTTTCGACTCAACTCAAACAAACGGTGAAGCATTCGTAGCAAAACTAAATGCTGACGGCACTAATCTCTTCTATTGCAGTTTCCTCGGAGGCGCAAATGGCAATACTTCGGAAGATGGCGAGGAAGGATTGGGTATTGCAATCGACACAGGCGGTAACGCTTACGTAACCGGCCGCACTACTGCTAACACAACTTTTCCCGTTGGACCAGTGGCTCCAGTCTTTGCCGGAGCAAACGCAGGCACGGCTTTTATCGCAAAGATAGGAGCGACTGTTTCAAGTACGACTCCTGCGAAGCTGTTGTACTCGACAACGTTTGGCGGACGAACGGCGAGAGCCGAAGCAATCGCGCTGGACTTGAAAGGTAACGTGTATATCGCTGGTACGTCGGCTGGAGATCTGCCGACTACGCCCGGGGCGTTTCAGCCCAAACCGCCAGGGCAGTTGGATGGGTTTGTCGCTAAACTCTCAACTACGTTCAATGACACTGTGGGCGTATTTCGTCCTTCGGGCAACGCTTTTCTACTTCGCAACTCGAACACTGCTGGACCAGCAGATCTCAACGTCCCATTCGGAATCGCCGGGGATCTTCCGGTTACAGGCGATTGGGACGGCAACGGGATCGATGACGTTGGTATTTTCAGACCAAGCACGAAACAGTGGCTATTGCGTCTTCAAAATGGGACCACCATCACGCTGAATAACTTTGGACTAAATGGTGATCTACCAGTGGCTGGTGATTGGAACGGCGACGGCATCGACACAATCGGCATCTTTCGACCCTTGACGAGTGAGTGGATTTTGACCAATGGGCCAAACACGAACAATACGTCGCCTCCGGAAGACATTCACATTCCCCTCGGCCAAAACGGTGATATTCCAATTACAGGTGATTGGACCGGCGCCGGTTTCGACTCGCCGGGGACCTTTCGACCAAGCAACTCACTATTCATCTTGAGTATTGGATTCGGGGGTACCGTCGACATCACAGCCTTTTTTGGCGTCAAGGGAGTAAGGCCTTTCGTTGGAGATTGGGATGGCGATGGTGTCACAACCATTGGCGTTTTCAATCCAGGCACTGGAACGATGTCACTCAACAACACGAATACGAGTGGCAATGGTGTGGGAGACATTGTCTTCAGCTTCGGACTCAACGGCGATTTTCCGTTGGCCGGAGACTGGGATGGAAAAGCCGAAGTACCCGTGAATTAAGTGAGGAAAGGGCGTCTATCAAACGACGCCCTTTTCATTCGCTTCGCACAAACCAACCTCAGCGCAGATAGCAACCTTGACGCTAGTAGGCTTTGCCTCAAAAGTCCAAAATCATTCTTGGATCGGGTCAGTACAGGGAGCGGTAGCGACCTGGTCAGTGATCAGCACGCGATATTCCTAATGATTCTTTACTCCCATGGTGTGACCAGGTCGCTACCGCTTCCCTGTACTGACCCGATCCAAGTGCAATTTCGACTTTTGAGGCAAAGCTACGCTAGTAACCTAACGCTCACCAAACTACTCCATGTACGAGGTAACCTGGTTTACGGCGAAGCGCTAACATCCCCATGCTGCTAGCATGCGGACATTTTCACTGAGCAGTTAAGCGGACTTTTTGTTTGAGCAATAACAATTTTGACTTAATGATTGACTTTATTTTCCGATCCTGATAATAAGCTGCCGTTCAAAACACACTTAGTCCCCTTACTCCCTGTGTAGCCCTGTTACAACTGAAGACAACTCATTCGACTTAGGAAGTGAATCCCACATCGCCCCTAAGACTAAATGCTTTGTTTCAGCACCGTACAAAAGTTAAGCCTTTGATAAACGAAGATAACTAAAAACAGTTAACGATTTAGATTGATCCTGCACGCCTGAACCGACCGATCCAGTTCAAGCGTTCAACCTTCGACTCTTTGAAGGCTAGTTATCAGTGTGTCTGCTGTGAAAGGAGTATGACGATGCGATCAGCCACATTCAGATTAATGAGGAACAAAACCTTCAGATTTCGCTTTGTAAGAACTCTCAAACGTGGTGCGGTGCCGATCGTCACTCTAACGTTGCTGCTACTCATACTTTCGCATTCATTCCCGCACCCTGACGCTCTCGCACAGTCTCAGTTTAACTATGGCGAAGCGTTGCAAAAATCGATCTGGTTCTACGAAGCACAGATCTCAGGTCCGAAGCCTTCATTTAATCGCGCCTCATGGCGCGGCAATTCGGCAATGAGCGATGGATCTGATGTAGGAAAGGATCTGACCGGTGGCTGGTTCGATGCTGGTGACCACGTTAAGTTCAACTTCGCGATGGCATCGTCCGCGACGATGCTCGCCTGGGGCGGTGTCGAGTATCGCAGCGCATTCCAGCAAAGCGGTCAACTGCCTCACTTACTCAACAATCTGCGCGTGGCGACCGATTACTTCATTAAATGCCACACGGCGCCAAATGAACTGTACGGGCAGGTTGGCGATGCCAACGCCGATCATGCTTTCTGGGGTCCGCCGGAGATCATGCAGATGGCGCGCCCGGCATTTAAGATCGACATGGCCCACCCCGGTGCCGATCTGGCCGCCCAAACCGCTTCAGCTTTGGCCGCGGCTTCCATTGTGTTTCGCCCGACCGATCCGGCCTACGCGGATACGCTCGTTACCCACGCACGGCAGCTCTTTGCTTTTGCACAAGCGACACCTGGCACTTTCTACGTCGATGCAATACCAGCAGCTCAGGGTTTCTACAACAGTCGCTTTGGTAACCCACAGGACGAAGTGACCGAGGCCGCTGTCTGGCTCTTTCGAGCCACCAACGAAGCCGGCTTTCTAACCACCGCACGACAACTCTACGCAACCATGTGCAAGGAGACCGGAACAACCACGCCTTGTTTCTCCTGGGCGCAAAGTTGGAACGACAAACATTTTGGCGTCTACGTGATGATGGCCAGATTGACGGGAGAAGAGCAGTTTAAGACAGACGCCCAACGATGGCTGGATTTCTGGTCCATTGGCGCCGGCCGGCGCACGCCCGGCGGCCTGATGTTCGTCGACGGATTTGGCGCTTTGCGCTACGCGACAAACACCGCGTTCATTGCACTCCTGTATGCTGATTTTCTTGGTACAAGCAATCCGCTGTACGCTCGCTATCACGATTTTGGAAAACGCCAGATTGATTATGTTCTCGGCGCCAATCCAGTAAACCACAGCTACGTCTGTGGCTTTGGCAACAACCCACCAATCAACCCACACCATCGTGCAGCACATGGTTCCTGGGTCAACGGTGGACCAACAGGTGTGCCCACCAATAACCGGCACATTCTCTATGGGGCGTTGGTTGGTGGTCCAACTTCACAAAGCGACACTGCCTGGGTCGATGACCGCAGCAACTTTCAGGCTAACGAAGTGGCCACCGACTTCAATGCCGGTTATGCGGGAGCACTGGCGCGTCTCTATCAGGAGTTTGGTGGGAACCCGCTTGCGAATTTTCCGGTAATTGAAACTCCGGATGACGACGAGATCTTCATTGAAGCCGCAAGAAACGCTATCGGCACCAATTTCACTGAAGTTAAAGCGCTCGTGATCAATCGGTCGGCGTGGCCCGCGAGGATGCTCGACAAAGGCACTTTCCGCTATTTTTTCACGCTTGAACCGGGCGTCACTCCTGCTCAGATAACGGTCAACGGAAACTTCACTCAATGCGCACCCGTGACTAACCAGATTACGCAGTGGTCCGGCAGCACTTACTACGTTCAGATAAGCTGCGTCGGCACCAAGATCTTTCCCGGCGGACAATCTGAGCACCGCAAAGAAGTTCAATTTCGGATCACAAGTTCTGGTGCGTGGGATCCAACTAACGATCCTTCACATGTGGATATTGCGAACACGTCGCCAGGCGGCACGCCAGTCAGAACTCAACGTATTGTGCTTTACGATAATGGTGTGAGGATCTGGGGCACCGAACCGGGCAACCCAACACCAACGCCAACCCCGACTCCAACACCAACCCCCACACCAACTCCAACACCGACTCCCACTCCGACTCCTACGCCAACTCCGACTCCTAATTTTACGCTCTCTGCCAATCCCGCGAGTTTGACTATCAATCGCGGCGGAACCGGAACCACCAGTATTACCGTGACTCGTACCGGTGGGTTCACCAGCAGCGTCACATTCAGCGCCAGCGGCTTGCCCAGCGGTGTCTCGGCAAGCTTCAACCCTACGTCGACCACCGGTACAAGCACCGTGGTTACTCTGAGCGCAACAGCCACAGCGACTTTGGGTTCAGCGGCAATAACAATTACTGGAACAGGAGGCGGCTTAACCCGATCCACTCAAATAAACCTGACCGTGAACCCCGCGGGTGGAACTGGTGGAGTAACCATCACGCCGGTCATAAATAGTAGTGGTCCATGGTTTAACGAAGAGGCCATCTCGCTGAGTAATACCGGCAGTCTAACGGCGCTCTCCATCACCATTGTGGTCCAGCGTACAACTGGTATCAGTCACAATGGACAATACAACACAGTCGGATCACAGATTCTCCAAAGCAACAGCAGTACAACGTCAACCATAACCTACACATTCACACTTGCAACCGGGCAAACACTTGGCGTCGGAACCAACCGGATGTTTGCAGCACAAACGAGCGGCACTGGAACCGTTCACCCGTTTACCGGAGATACGTACACCGTCACCTACACGACAGGAGGGACTACATTTACCCAGACGGGACACTTCTGAGTTTGAAGAAAGAACGAACGGTACCACTTTTATTCCGTCGCGCTTACAAACGGCAACCAGTTGGTCTCGGCCAGGCGCGATGGCGATACCGCGAACACCGCGCCCCGATCATTCAGATAGATACGGCTGCCATCATCGGCGGCCGTGTCTCATTTGTGGCCAATTGTGGACAAAAACTGAATTGGTCGCATGTCGCGTTGAAGCTGAACGGCGCTTGATTGAACAAGTTGTAGTCACCCACCTCCCTCGACAGGCGCACCTTCTCATGTAATCCTGTGGGCCATCGGGAATGACGTATATCTGACGGTGAAGCCTTTTATTTCGTCCCTGCGTAGGTCGGCTTTTATTCGATGACGAACTTATTTCTTAATCCTTTATCCGCTAGCGTTGTTAACTCAGTTCTGCTATGTAAGTTATTGCGCCATGCCGAACAGGCAGCGCACTCGTCATAAGCCATATGAGTTAAGTCGGGCGAGGATTTGAAGCTGCATGCGCGATGAAAACTCGAAGGAAAAAACTTTTAGCAGCCGCTCTGGTCGCAGCGGGCATCTACGCGCTCACTCCTTTCGTCGCGGGCCTGCTCAAGACATACGACCGAAGTGGAGCGACGATTTTCGCCGAGCGCCATCACGATATCCTGTACAGGTTCGGTTATTACATGGCCGGTCATCACCATCGTGACGGCAAACCGCGAGTGCCATTCATGCAGGAGCGCCCTTGGTTTTACGGCGTCGAAGGCAAGCAGATGCCGCACTAGTAGATCGCACTACTAGCCCACTTCACACCCGATGAAACGTCCGACACACAAACGACTCGAACTTCTCAGTATCGCCGGTGTTATCTGCATTGTCGGTTTGTTCTGCGCCTGTGGTGTTCGGGACAGCGACGAGATGCTTCGTGTCACACTTATTTGGGGACGGCTTGCCCCACTGCCCGCAACTGCACAGGATTTCACAATCACTAAAGAGGGCAACATGTTCACACGTTCTTTTCGCGCTTCGTTCACCGCGCCGGTTGCGGACGTCGAGCGCTGGATGCGCGATTCTCCGGGCACGCGCGATGTCACACCCGAGAGACCTTCACCGACGACTCGGCGGTTTCTGATTTCGCCCGGAGGCGGAGCTCAACACGCGGAGGTCACGGTGGATGACAGCTCAGGAGCAGTTAGGATTTATGTTTCATGGAGTTGAGAAAGGCGATGACAAATCGCGTGGATTCATGAAGACAAACCCGGATCTGGCATCGGTCCGGATGCGACGTTGGCTAGCTTAGAGTCTCTTGAAATTTATGTTCGCGGTGTCTGTTTCGCATTGGATGGCGTCGCCGGTGAACTTACAGACCGCATCGCCACCAAGGAGCTGCGAACGACCCTGGGCCAGAACGCTTTGAGGCGAAATCAGCTTCCCACTTGCCTTGGATATTCTTAGCGCCACCGCAGGCTGAGAGTGATATGAGCAAAGCAAACAAGATTGGAAGTCTCCAGACTTCGCGCTTGTAGCCCAAACAATGCATACTCTTCATGGTAATCTTCTTCAGTATTTGATTTGCGAAACGACGAACGCAGATCAGCTTAATCTTTATAGCATAGGTAACGAATGACGCTGTTATTCGCATTTCTAATCGGACTCTTCGCCGGGTTGCGCTCGCTTACGCCTCCCGCCGCGGTCGCGTGGGCCGTGCACCTGGGTTGGCTCAAACTGGTGCGCCCACTGTCTCTCATCGGCTCGCTTCCTGCCGTAATAATTCTGAGCCTGTTAGCCATCACAGAACTCATTATGGATAAGCTGCCGAATACTCCGAGCCGCACAGCTCCTCCAGGACTGATCGCCCGCATTGTGACCGGTGGCCTCACGGGCGCGTGTGTTTCTGTTGGCGGTGGGAAATCGGCACTCGTTGGCGCCGGGCTGGGAGTGCTCGGAGGAATCGTCGGAACTTTCGGCGGCTATCAGGCCCGCGCTCGACTCGTGAAGTCCCTGCGCCTGCCAGATTTCAACATTGCTTTTGTTGAAGACCTGATTGCTATCGGTGGCAGCCTGTTCATCGTTTCGCGATTCTAGAGCGGTAGGATCAAGGGGGAAAATCACAATTGGCGACCGGTCGATCAGCCGCTTATTTCGAAACAAATCACTTGATGGCCGACATCGGTGGACACACCGTTCGCGGCGGCGCAGTAACTATACTGTCGTACGGACTCAAGTTCGCGGTCGGTATTGTCGCAACTGCAATCATGGCCCACCTTCTCACTCCTCAAGACTACGGTTTGATCGGAATGGTGGCGGTTGCCACTAATTTCGTTTCCATGCTGAAAGACCTCGGACTTTCTTATCCAACAGTCCAGAGAGCAGAGATCGACTTCGATCAGATCAACACACTCTTTTGGGTGAATGTTGGTCTGAGCGTGGGGCTGGTTGCAATCATGATTGCGATCGCACCGTTGCTTTCATGGTTTTATGCAGAACCTCGACTAACGATGATCGCGGTGGTTACGGCCATCGGTTTTTTGTTTGGTGGTTTGGCCGTACAACACGAAGCGTTGTTGCGCAGGCAAATGCGCTTTTTCACCTTGAGCGCAATAGCTTTTGTATCCATGGTGGCGGGCTACGTTGTGGGAATTATCCTCGCGTGGTATGGCATGGGCTACTGGTCGCTTGTTTTTTCGCAACTGACACTGTTGGCGACGAGCGCGATCGGCATCGTGACGCTTTGTGGCTGGCGGCCTGGTTTGCCCCGGTGGACCTCGGGTGCGAGATCAATGCTGACCTTCGGCGGGCAGGTTACCGGCTATTCCATTATCAACTACATCTCGAAAAACCTCGACAACTTGCTAATCGGAAAGTTTTGGGGAGCACAGAATCTCGGACTCTTCAGTAAGGCTGGTCAACTCGTGTCACTGCCGTCAGAGCAAACTGACGAACCGCTTGCAATGGTCGCTGTTCCCGTACTGAGCAGATTGGACGACTCCCCTGAACGCTACCGGCGCGTCTATCTACGCATGTTGGAAAAGGTGATGTTGCTGACGATGCCCGTGATAACGCTCGTGATAGTTTCGGCGGATTCGGTAGTGCAGTTAGTACTCGGTTCACAGTGGACAGCAGCCAGCCGGATAGTATTCTTTCTCGGCATCGCTGCTTTGTTTCAACCGGTTCTGAATACAATGGGCTGGTTGTTTCTAAGCCAGGGTCGCTCGCGCGAGATGCTGCAATGGTCGATGATCAATGCACCGATTTCGATTGCATCGATCATTTGCGGATTGCCATGGGGCGCAGTGGGCGTGGCTGCGTCATACTCGTTGACGCGAGTGTTGATAGTGAATCCATTGGTGTATTGGATAATGGGTCGCTCAGGGCCCGTTCGAACGAAAGATCTTTACGGCCATCTGGCGCCTTTCGTACTGGCATCGTTAGGAGCCTTTCTGACCTGTCTGGCCTTTCGCTCTTTCGTGGTGATCAACAGTACAATACTGAACATCGCCGCCAGCGGTGTTGTTATTCTTGTTACAACACTGGCCTTCCTGTTGTTATTTCCAGTGGGAAGATCGGCGTTACTTGATGTAAAGTACCTGTTAGTCTTTCTACGTCCTCTCAAACCGGATCGGTCGTTTGGTTCCGGAACAAGCGAATTATAGAGTCAGAACCTCATTCCCTTGCTGTCGAGGATTGAACAAGCCCCCCCGGGTTTCAAGGATTGGTTACAAGCGAACAGATGGCCCAGACAAAGTCCCACCCACCGTATTTCAGTGTCGTAATTCCTGCTTACAACGCAGCCCATCTCATCTCTGATGCGCTGAAGTCCGTCTTAGCGCAGACCGCGGATGATTATGAGATCATCGTCGTAAACGACGGCTCACCTGACACGGCAGAGTTTGAAAAGGCCTTGGAGCCATATCTCAACGACATCACTTATATCCGGCGCGCAAATGGCGGTCCCGGGGCTGCGCGCAACACGGGAATCCGCGCCGCCAGAGGAGAGTTCATCGCGTTCCTCGATAGCGACGACCAATGGGTGCCAACTCATTTGGCGGAGATGCGGGAATTCTTGCAAAGCGACCGGACGCTTGATCTCGTGTACGGTGATGCGGTGGATTTTGGCGAGTCTGCCAATGAAGGCGTGACCACGATGTATGCCAATCCGTCAGAAGGCCTCGTCACGTTTGAGAGTCTGGTGCTTTGTAAGTGCACTGTGGTCGGGTCAACAGTGGTTGCCCGCCGCCAGGCACTCATCGATGCGGGACTTTTTGATGAGAGCTTCATGCAAGGCGAGGACTTCGATTTGTGGGCCAGGCTGGCGTATCGCGGCGGGCGAATTGATTATCGAAAGCATATCCACGCGCGGCGACGCATTCACAAGAACAATCTCACCTTAGACCTGGTTGGATCGTTTGAGGGGCAAGCCAGAGCACTGCGGAAATTTATGAGAGAGCTGGACCTTCCAGAGGGGCTTAGGAAGGACATGGAATGTGAAGCGGAGAAGTGTGACGCAGCGATTGCGTTGGAGAAGTGTAAGCAGCAGCTAGTTGCGCGACGCTACGAAGAAGCCGTTGTTGAATTGGAACGGGCCAACGCATCATTCCGCAGCCGGAAGTTGCAACTGCTGCTTTATCTCATGAACATTGTGCCGCAATTAGTGCGTCACTTGTACCTCAGACAAAGAGGACACACATCGGCTAAACAGGAATCGGTGGTCTAGTTCTGTGTGGTAAGATGCGCACCTCCGAAATTAGCAGCAGGAAAGACGATGAATAAAAGAAACTTGTCAGTGATACTCGTTCTGCTGGTCCTCTGCGGTTTCAGTGCGCTTGAAAGTTACGGACAGACGCCGAAGACCGAGCCATCGAAACCGACGATTGTCATCGTTCATGGTGCGTGGGGTGGTGCGTGGGCTTTCAAGAAAGTCGAGGCGTTGCTGCGTCAAAAAGGTTTTGAGGTTTACCGTCCGCAACTCACCGGACAGGGCGACCGAGTGCATCTGGCGCGACCGGATATCGGTTTGAATACTCACATCGATGATGTCGTGAACATGATTCTTTATGAAGATTTGCGCGACATCATCCTCGTTGGTCACAGCTATGGCGGTATGGTGATCAGTGGCGTCGCCGACCGGGTTCCCGATCGCATCAAGAGACTGGTCTATCTCGACGCCCTCGTTCCGAATGACGGCGACAGCGTGAGTACGATGTTTCGAGATGGAGGCGCTTTCATCAAACAGATGACAAAAGGCGACTACGTCGTGCCGAGTTGGATCAAACCTGATCAGCCGCCACCACATGACGTGCCGCAATCGTTGAAGACTTTCACGGATCCGATCGTGTTGAAGAACGATGCGGCACGGAAGATTCCAGCGACTTACATCCTGACTGTTGAGAAAGGAAAGGAAGCCAAAAATGACGACTTCTTTCCGCAGTCACAACGAGCGAAGGAAAGAGACTGGACCATGTTGCAATTAACATCCGATCACAACCCGCAATGGTCCGCGCCGGAAGCCCTCGTCGAGATGTTAGCCGGACTACGTTAATAGTTCTTTTAACCACAAAAAGGCCAAAAAACACCAAGCGGTACTACAGTCAAAAATCATTTTTGTTTTTGTGCCTTTTCGTGGCTAGAAAGAACAAAGATTTTTCTAATAACTCTCTAAGGACTTTCCGAACCTCTCGAGCTACCCTGCCCTCACTAAATATGACGTATCGACGCAAACGCAACGGGACCACGTGGCATTTCTGCTCGAATTGCCACCATTGGCCCAGATCAGATTACGAAACCACCTCAGAAAAACCGAAAGCGACGGAGATATGCGACCAGTGCAAGGCCAAACGCTTTAATAACAACTGCAAATAACCGAGTTTAATTTGCCTTGACCTTCATCTCCTCAACGGCCTTGCGAAACTCGGCGATCGTGGTCGGTGTTCCGTGAACGGGTATCGTCATCTCGACTGCGAGTTTCTTCGCGTCGATCCAATTGAGGAAATGGACCGAGGTGTCGTTAGCGATCGGATAGTCGCCGTTCGAGGGCCGGTTAATTAGATCGCCTTGGTAGATAAATTTCTGGTTGGGAAAGTACGCGACGAGCATCTCTTCGGTATGCGGTCCTTTGCCGATGTCGTATAGCTCAACCGTCGTGGTTCCATCTGTGAGTACGCGCTTCCCGTTTTGAAGCGGTTCAAACTTTGGCTCACGTGGGTTTCGCGTCAGTGTGTCTGGATCGGCGCTGAAACGGACCGCACTCACTTTCTTGAAGAACGCTTCTTCGCCGGGAGCGACGATCAAGGTCGCACCTTCGGCCATGTACGTGCGAATACCGCCGGCGTGATCGTCGTGATGATGAGTAACCGCGACGTACTTGATCGGCTTGCCCGGAATCGTCTTTTTGATCTGCTCGATCGCTTGCAGCGACACGCGATCGTTTCCGGGAGTCTCCATCACGAAGATGTAGTCGTTGAAATCGACAAACAGAACGTTATAGCCGCCAGCGCTGGTCGTATAAATCTTGTCTGCGTGCTTCGTGACGGGCGTAGGTGTCGGGAACGTCACCGCACGCAATCCCTCGGGCACCTTGAAACGATCGGGTGTGAGCTCGAGATTGAATGCGACTTCTGCGAGTCCGAAGTCGTTTGTGATCTCGCCATTTAAGGCATTCACGCGACGAGCCGGAACGAGGTATTTGCCCACTTTGCGTTGTCCGGTGAAGCGCGTTTCGAAAAGCGAATCGCCTGCGAAGGGATCCGTGACCAACGTCTCGAATTTTGAGAGCAGGCCTGTTTGCTGATCGATGTAGAGCGTGAGTCGAGCACCGTCATTCGTGACGTAGTCGACGACTTCGTGAGGTCGTTTGTCGTAGTCCGCCTTGCCGAGGTAGCGCAGCGTTTGCGCACGTTCCAACACGTTCAAGAGAACTAGCTGCGGCAGCCAACGAGTATTCGCTTTGAAGTTCGCGGGGGTGATTTGGCCCGGCGGGTTAGATGTTTTCCGAATAAGATCAAAGCCGGTTCGGTTGCCGGCGTCGATTACGAGACCGTTGTTCCAGTTGAAGCCACCGGGATAATGGCCCTTCTGAATTTGACTCGCCCTCGAGTTCTTCAGATCGATCAGGATCTCCGCTGTGTACTCGGTACGATCCATGTCTCCCGGACGGCGACTCTGATTACGATGCACTGACTCGCCGGCTACTCGTAACGAGACATTGCTGATCGCGTTCAATTCTTCTGTCCCACCATAGGCCGCAACCGACTTGTCCACGACCGCCTTTGCTTTTGTGAAAGACTCGGTCGTGAGACTCTGCGAAACCGCGCTGGACGCTGCCACCAGGAGCGTAAACACTAAGGCGAAAGACTTCTTCATAACCTTTCCTCCCCACACGAATTTTTGGTTTTTACGATTTCCGGGATTCGACTATTGGCGCGTGCAAATGTGAAACGCCAGCGAGCCGCAGATTGTTGCGAGGAGATAATTGGAAAGTCTTTTTATTGATTTCTCCGTGCAACCTCTGTGTTCTCTGCGTCTCTGTGGTTAACTAATCCACCGCAATAACTCACCACAGAGACACAGAGAACACAGAGGTTGCACAGAGAAGAACGATCTCGTGAGTTCGTGCAAGCTAAGCTGAGGTGAAATACCCAGGGAGTGTTACCTCTTTACCATCATGAACTTAAGCGGTAAAACTCAGCGCTTGGTCGGTTTTACCCGGCGTGATCCCAGCCGCAAGCGTTCGGGATGCCGGCGGTAGGTCCACGTTTCCCCGAATTTCCTCAAAAAACCTAAAGAAATGCTGGTTTTCTTGAAGACATTGCCGCTTGAGTGTGATATATCAGTGTGCGTCCGTTTTACGATTCTAGTTCTCGTTGGAGGTGCTACACCAGACTATGGCGACCAAAGCCGCTGCAGGCAAGAAGCGCATGACTCAATCGGAAGTAATCAACCACTTCTCTGACACCACAGGAATGAAGCGAGCTCAAGTTAAGGAATTCTTCGAGGAACTGTATAACCTAGCCGCACGCGAAGTGAAATCAAATGGTGAATTTGTTCTCCCCGGATTCGGAAAGCTTGTAAAATCCGAACGAAAAGCCCGAGAAGGCCGAAACCCAGCTACCGGCGAAACGATTCAGATTCCCGCCAAGACCACGTTGAAGTTTCGAGTTGGCAAGGGAATGAAAGATACGGTACTTCCAAAAAAGTAAACGCGAAAAAGTACACGTTAGGCACTATTCATTTATCAACATCGGCGTCGTCCCTCCACCTCAAGCAGTTGGGCGGCGCCTTTGTCTTTCATTATAAATCGTTAGGTTTTTCTACCAATTCACCCGCGAAGACTGTTTTCAATTGTTAGACAAAAAAGTTCTGGACGTGTTTTCGCTCGTTCGATATAATCTCACGTTTCGCTGAACACCCCCTGCGGCAATGTATACATGCAATGGTTGTTTTTGGGGTCTTTAACCCTGAATCCAAGGCTTTGCCCTGTGGTGGAGGCTGCATCCAAGGGAGTCCACGGAGCATCTATAGTTCATATATTTGAGACTAGAACATCTTATACGGAGGAGTGAAAGGCAATCGTGACTTTTGATACACACCTGCCGCTAAATGAGCGGCTTATGAGAATCGATCACATCCAGGCACGTCGTTTTTCGAAGCTTAATGGCCTGGCGCTCGAGATAGCTACTGAGGGTATCGTCAGACATCTGAAAGCGTGCGACCGAATGGACGTCAATCCAGAGACTTCGGCTGTGCGTGAGATTATCGACGATGCGCTGAACGGCCGTCGCGTGTTTGCGGAAACCAAAGAGCAGCACACCCGCGCGGCGTAAGTTTTATCTCTGCTTGTTTTCAAAAGAGGTCGCCCCTAACCGGGCGATCTCTTTTTGTTTGGTCGTAATTTACAGGTCTACCTGCCTCGGCTCGAAACTCCTCGCCGGTTACTAAAACTGAGTTCCAAAATCATTGACACTAACGCTGTCGCCGGTATATGTTTCGCGCCCCTCCCCCACTGTTCGTGATTCCACCACTAGGAGAAAACCACTCATGAAAAAATTCACGCGGAAGACTCTTAATTTTCTGCTGCTGATAACGGTCCTGACACTCACGCTGGCAGGTGTAGCGTTTTCACAAGCTCTCGCCATCACCACTAACGAGTTTGTCCCGTTTGCACAAGCGGCTCTAGTCCCCTGCGCCAATGGCGGGGCTGGAGAAGTTGTCCTGGTTGAAGGCACCCTCCATGTCCAGAATCATTTGACTATCAACAACAACCGTTTGAGCCTAAAAACCCATTTTCAACCGCAGGGAGCAGAAGGTACCGGGACCATTACTGGCGACAAATACCGGGCCGTGGGCGTGACCCAGGAGGAGGACTCAACCGGCGTAATCGGGGCGTCTGTATTCTCGTTCATCAACAACTTCAGGATTATTGGGCCAGGTCCTGATAACAACCTGCAGGTGCACCAGCTCATCGAGATCACGATCGACGCCAACAACATCATCCGGACGAACGTCATTAACACAACCATCGATTGCAACTAGCGTGACTTTAGCGCTGCAATCGAGAATTTACCCTCAGGGCTGCCGCAGTTGGGCGGCCCTGTGAGTTCAAAATCATTGACATCATTACCTTAGCCGGTATATGTTCGCGCCCCCAAAACCGACTTGAATGCGCCGGTCTCAGAGCCGCAGCCCAACAGGACTTTCACCCCGGTGCTATCGACAACCCCGACTACCTTGCGGCGTAGTTATTTTCCGGATTCCATCACTAGGAGAAAACTAACCATGAAAACATTCCTCAGGCGAAAAACCCTCGGCTTGGTGCTGGTGATAACGCTCTTGGCACTTAGCTTGGCAGGACCCGCATTCGCACAAGCCCTCGCCATAACCACCAACGATTTCGTCCCCTTCGCCCAGATCAATCTTGTCCCGTGCGCCAATGGCGGTGCAGGAGAACTCGTGCTGATTGAAGGCACTCTCCATATCCAGCAGCACATCACCATCAACGACAACCGCGTGACCATAAAATCGCACTTTCAGCCGCAGGGTGCAGGTGGCACCGGTCTCACTACAGGTGATAGCTACAACGCGGTTGGAGTCACCCAGGAGGTGGACACCCTTCCACTCGTAGGCGGTGCAGCCGAATTCACTTTTATCAACAACTTCAGACTTATCGGCCAGGGTCCCGGTAACAACCTGCAAGTTAAACAGACCATCCACACGACGATCAACGCGGATGGTACTGTCACTTCCGTGGTGGACAATACATCTGTAGAGTGCAACTAGCGTGGTTTTCTGACGCTGCATTCCCAACTCTCAACCCCGGGCTGCCGCAGTTTGGCAGCCCGGTTGACATAGGTCTTTGACGTGCCTAACATGCAGAGATTTGAATGTGCCCCTGTAGCTCAGCGGATAGAGCATCTGCCTTGTTGGAGCCTTAATGGGGAATTGCGGTCGGAACCCATTGAGTGGACGACCCTGTATGCGGGGACGCCCTGAGAGCCTCCGGTACTTCGATCTAGTGGTCCAAGTAACAAGCCGTGAGGATTGGGTAATCCGCAGGAAACCTGCGTGCGATTTCGCCGAGGGATCCTCAGAGACTATACGGGTCGGGACTGAGACGTCCAAGATATAGTCCAGCCAGCAACCCCAGCTTTGACGGGCGGTCAGGGAAAGCCTGATGCTGGAAGCTAAGCAGAGGGCCGCAGGTTCGAGTCCTGCCGGGGGCACTTACATACCAGTTTTGTGGCGGCATTAGCTCAGTAGGTTAGAGCGCCAGATTGTGGATCTGGAGGTCGTGGGTTCGAGACCCACATGCCGCCCCACGCCATACACATTTTTAGCCGCGGATTTACGCGATAAACGCGGATCAGAAACTGTTTTTTCTGATCCGCGTTTATCTGCGTAAATCCGCGGCTAATCGATTTCCTCTTCTTCCTGATCCTTTTTCTTTACTGAATACGTGTCGAGATATTGAGCATCGTGGCCGCGGGCGATGAGAATGAATGCGTGGCCGCGGCGTCCCTCAATCTCCCACGTGAATTTGTGATTGCCCGGAGCGATGCTGCGCTGCGCTGACTTCAGATCGGCAACTTCCTGATAACGAATACGTGGTCCATCCGTACGCGCGATCGCGGTGACGTAGCGCACACGGTTCTCCGCATCGTAACCGACAAGCAGATGTGAGATCCGCACATCCTTCACGGCCCAAACTTCCTGCCGCTTTCGTGTCTCTTTCTCCAGACTGCCGATTGCCTTCAAACGAGCGACAGCGTCGTCGCGCTTCATGTCGAGACTGATGCCCATGATCTCGGGGCGTGGCCGGGCAGCGGCCACGCTCACGAGAGCGCCAATCACGAGCAACAACGAAAGACTCAATAGACTTTTCATGGCTACTTGGTCTTCACACTCGCAACGTTGGAATAACCAGACTTGCCACCGCTGTTCGCTGCCCGCACGCGGTAGAAGTAGGTCGTCTTTCTGAACAGAGTGTTGTCAGTGTAGCTTCGCGCGTTCGCTGCGACAGTGGCTACCTGGATATAACCTCCAGACATCGACGTCGAGCGCTCGATCGCAAAGCTCTCCTCGTTGTTCGAATTGTCAGCCCAGCTCAAACTCGCCGAGCCTTTGCCACCGCTCGTCACGGCTAACGAAGACGGCGCCGCCGGACGTGACTGGCACGCCGCATTTCCAATCAACGTGTAGCCAACTGCCGTACTCGGACTGCCGTAGTTCGCATTATCCGGTACTAACGCAATCACTGGCACACGCACAAACATGCGCGACAGCCTGCCACCCGCTTGCGGGTTGCCGATCTTGTTATTCGATACAACGAGCGTGATCGTGTCTGTCTGCGTGTTGTAGTTACTGCCCGTGTCGAGATTGCCGACAGTCGTCGCGGTACCCGCAGAGTTGTCTGCATTGTGGATGTAAGTGCCGTACTTGAACGTAACTGCGCCGAGCAGGTCAGTTCTCATATCGACAAAATATCCATTGTTATCGGCGCCGGTAAAGTACACGCGCCACTGCGTGTTTGGAGTGAGCGGATCCGCAAGATCGCCCGTCTTCAAACTGAACACGAGTTTCATCGAACCGTCTGCTGAATAGGGCTCCGCGATGTGCAACGAGCGAATGTCGTGACCGCCGATCTGATCCAACGCGTCTCCCGCCGGATCAGTCATGATGGTGAGGCCCAAACCATTGCACGCGCTTTCGTTTGTTGCCGGTGTTATATGAGGCGACGATGCACCTTCGCCATTCGCATTCGACGCCGTCACGCGATAGTAAAAGTTTCCGCTGCCTGCATCGTTGTCGATGTAAGAGTTAACGTCAGCTCCGAAAGTCGACAACAGACTCTCCGCACCTCCTTCAACACCGCGATAAAGACGATAGCCTGTAACCGGCGAGCCACCATCTTCCGGTATGGACCACGCGAGGTTAACTGCATCGCCGTCTCTCATCGCAACCAGCAGCGGCGGCTCGGGTGCCGCGTTCGCAGGTGGATCAAACGCAGCATACAAACGCTTGCCTCCAGTCTGTCGAATAATGGTCGCTTTGTCTGTACCGTCATTGTCGAGACTATCGATCTTGCCGTCGCTGTTGCGATCGATTCCGCGAATACATTCAGCAGTTACACAGCCATCAGCAAACGCAGCGAGCACGCGGCCCTGCTTATCGACAGTAACATCGTTGAAGTCGAGGAGATTGCGCGTGCCGGACGGACAGGTCGTGCCCTGCGTACAAACAACACCACGCTGAACCGGATCGTTTGGCGTCGCATTGGCCGTCACCCAGGTGACGCCGCCGTCGTAAGTCGTTGCGATGTAGCCGAACCAGGTGCCGGGGAACGTCAGATCAGTGCCTCGACCGCTCGCGCCAGGCGTGCTCGAACCAAGAAAGAAAAACGCCGCGCGATTGCTATCGCCGCCGACCACCGCCGGGAAGACAGTGTTCTCAACGCCTTGCGAGGCACCGACGTCCTGCACGTGCTGCCACGTCGCGCCGCGATCGTGTGATACAGCCACGCGAGCATGTCCATCGCCATCAGCGTAGCCGAAATATACTGTGCCGTCCGCGCCGATGCCGACTGATGGATCAGTGTCACCCGCGGTGCTTCCGTCGATCGTGCGAATGGTCCATGAGAGACCATTGTCTTCGGAAACTGCGACGCCTTGTTTGCCGCCGCAGGATTTATTCGGCACGTAAACTGTGCCATCGGGCGCGACTTTGATGTGACCGTGCAGTCCGTCGCATTGCACGAGTGTCCACATCGGGATCGCCACACCAAACGTCAAACCACCATTATCGCTGCGCGCGATCTCCGCGAGACCGACGTCCTGCGAAGCATAGTAGATCGCGTTCGGATAGAATTGTCCGTTTAGTCCGGGTAGCTGGATCGCACCGCCTTTGAGACTACCGTCGGGATTCTTTGCGTAAGGACCGCCGCCGATGGTCTGGTGGTCCACGCCTGAGTTGATGCCTGAGCCCTGGCTGATGGTCCAACTCGCTCCGTCGTTATCGGTGTAGACCATCGCACTCGCTTTACCGAGCAGTTGCGAAACAAACGTGCGATTAGTGCGGTTTGGTCCTGCATCGCTGTCCGTGAATAGGATCGGGTCGAGTGTGGTAATCGAAGTGGTTGGCGCAGTGACGTCTTCCCACGTGGCCGGCGCCGGTGACGCCGTGTCGTCCCACTTGATGCGCAAGGTCTGCAACGAAGCGACAAACATCGCGGCGCCAGTGTTCCAGTTCACGCCGATTGTCGGCTCGCCTGCGGAGTTACCCATGGCGGGCGGTGCTGCGTAACTCGTGTAATGTGGAGCGGTTTCTGTTGATGGTGTCGGCGTTGGTTGTGGCGTTGGTTTGTTCTCGATCGTCGCGCTGCCGTGATACTGATCGGCTGCTGTCGCTAAATAGTAAACCGCGCGAACCGTGTAAACGCCGGTGCCGCTGACTGACGGATCGATCGTCGTGTCTTCCCAAGTCAGCGGGTCAGTGGGCGACGTTGCGCCGCGACCGGAGCTGGCGACAACAGGTCCGGAGTTTGAGTCCTTGTGAATGTAGAGATCGTAATCTGTGACTGGAAGCTGCCATTCGATCTTTATGTGGATCAGCTTTCCGGCCCAGTCTGCCGGTGTTCCACCGACTGTTAAGGCGTAGGTGTCGCAGGTTAAACCTTCCTGACACAAATCCTCGCTACCGATAAGCAGCGGTGCGTTGATAGCTCCGCCTGCGACGGCTGTGCCGGTCCAGGTGACCGGAGTAGTGGCCGTCGGATTAATGGTTCCGCCGGTCGGGTTGGATGCGCTCGTACTGTAAAAGTAAGGCAGCGCTAGTGTAAGCAACAGCGCGACACAACTGAATAGAATGGTTCTTGGGAACCTCGGAGTCGGGTGGGTCATCTGCTTTTCCTCGCATCAAATGGAGCCACGACAACTATCGTTCGTCGTTTAGTCGGGGGCTCCGGTGTTTAACCGCTTGAGGGATACGGGCGTCGGGTACGCGGAATTGCAAACTGCAGAACGTGATCTAAAGGCAAAGCGTAACGGAGCAGTCACGCAATTTACGCGAAAACTTGGAGAACTCCTTGTAGTGTTCTTGTGGGAATGATGAGGATTTCTTGCGGCCACCAATTACACGGGCCAAATCCGTGTTATCCGTGTTAAGGCTTTACATGGCGAAATCGACAGCGGCGAGGTCAATGAGGGGCTCGGCACGTACGCTGTTGAGGACGAAGAGGTCGGCGTCGGTAACCTCAAGAGGTCTGGAGAACAAGTAGCCCTGCCCGTACTGGCACTTCAACGATCTAAGCTGCTCCAACTGCTCCTCAGTCTCAACACCTTCAGCGACAACCTGCATACCAAGATTGCCGGCAAGGGTAACAATCGTCTTCACGATCTGAAGGTTTTCATCAGCCGCATTCATACTCGTAACAAACGAACGATCGATCTTCAAAGTATCAACCGGAAAACGGTTGAGATAACTCAACGAAGAATATCCGGTGCCGAAATCGTCTATGCTCAAGCGAACGCCGAGACTACGAAGTTTCGCAAGCGTAACCGCCGCGAGTTCCGGATTCTCCATCACCACCGTCTCTGTAATCTCGAGCTTCAAGTGCCACGGATTGATCTGAGTTTCGTGTAGAACCTCTTCAATTCGCTCGATCAGATCAGGCTGCATGAGCTGCTTGCCGGAAAGATTCACGCTCATGATCAAGTCGCGATTTGACAACGAGTATTGCTGCCACTTCCGCAACTGGCTGCAAGCATCCCACAATACGCGCAGACCGATCGGTAAGATCAGCCCAGTCTCTTCTGCGAGTGGGACAAAGTCATCAGGTGCAACGATCCCGCGTTCCGGATGTTGCCAGCGGACGAGCGCTTCAAAGCCGTGCAACTCACCACTCGCAAGCGAAACAATTGGCTGGTAATAAACACACAACTCGTCCTTCTCGAGCGCGCGCCGCAGATCGCTCTCGAGCCGCAGGAGTGTGACGGCGCGTGTATGCATCGCGGTATCAAAGATCTCGCAGCGCGCTTTGCCACGATCTTTCGCGCGATACATCGCCGTATCCGCATCGCGAATAATGTCTTCAGCTTCTGTATATCCCGACGTGCTGAGCGCGACGCCGATGCTGGCGGTTGTAATCGCTTCGTGAGTGACGAGCTTGAAAGGAGCAGAGATCGCCTGTTGCACTTTTTCCGCGATGCGCACGGCGTCAGCCGCATCCTGAATCGCATCGAGCAGGATCGCAAATTCGTCACCGCCGAAACGCGCGACCATGTCCGTTTGTCTGATACACGCTTCGAGCCGGCGCGCGACGAGTTTCAGCAACTCATCACCGCACGGATGGCCCAGGCTGTCGTTGATATTCTTGAAACGATCGAGGTCCAGGAACAACACACCAAACAAATACTTCTCATTCTGGTGCGCGCGCCGCAGAGCTACACGCAAGTGATCTGTAAACAAAGATCGATTTGGCAATCCGGTTAGGGCGTCGTGAAAAGCAGCGTGGCGAAAGTGTTCGCGACTCTCCTCCAGTTCCCTGCCCGCACTTTCCAGTTTCTTGACGTAACGATTGAGCTCCTCGACGTGTCGCTCGGCTTGTTCGGCACGTTCACGCTCCGCGCGCTCGGCTTGCGCAGCAGTAGCGCGAATGTCTTCGAGATATTTTTCGTACGTGAAGTAGATGATCGAGATGATCGGAAGTGGCGCCAGCACCGCGTAAAAACTGACTGTGGTCTCTAGCTTCAGAATACCGCCGGCTACAAACGCACCGATGAAGTAAGTCAGCGACGACCAAAGGTAATTATTGGTCCACGTCTGCCAGATTGGCCGGTCGGATTTACACGCCAGGCAGATAGCAACGATCCAGGTGTGGGCCGCATACTGACTGACAGCGACCGTGCTCAGGAGCACCAGGGAGGTAGATAACGATTGCGTGTCAACGTGAAAATCCACCCCGAAGAGCAGACGCGCAATCGCGCCAGTGATGAACGCCGCAGAACCGGCTGCAGCAGCGTTGAACAAAACCGTGATCCAGCGCTTACTGAGATGCCGTCCGGCGCTCAGTCCATCAGCGGCTGCGACTATCACTGCCGCCTCTGGTCCATAAAGTAGAAGTGTCAGGAAGACGAAGCTGTCAGCGACCGTGATCGTCGTGTTCACGCGCGGGACTTTGATCGCGATACGTGAACTGATGACGACTGTCAGCAGGAACAACAGGCAAAAACGAAAGTCGAGTTTCGCGAAAGGCAGTGTACAAAGTGAATAGAAGAATATCGCCGCGCCAGCGACGACTATCAGCCACATGTACCTGTTGATGAACCGCTGCTTGCCCATTGCGATTACGAGTGAGTGAGTTTTGGGGCTTTAGAAGTAAAGAAGATCGTATTGTCCGGCGATGTCGAAGCCGAGCTTTAAATAAAACGCGATAGTCTGCGTGTTTTCATTCTCGACGAACAGATGAATCGCCTTGGCCCGCTCTTGCAACTTGCGACCGACCGCTGCCAGACAGCTTTGGCCCACGCCCTTACCTCTTTCCTCGCGAGTGACATACACGCCCTCGATGTAAGTGGCGTCAGGTGTTTCGCTGATTACGTCTAACTTGAAGATCAGTCGCCGGTTTTGCATCAACACCCACACGCGATTCTTGTCGATACGACGCAGGTAACGCTGTCGAAATCCGATCGGATCTTTGCGCAACGGATCGACGCCGCTGGTTTCGACTGCCATCGCGGCTTGAGCGCGGACGATCGGCTCAAGATCTTCCGGTCGGGCGAGACGAAGTTCAGGAACGTCTTGTCGTGGTTGAAACTGTTCACCCCGGCGCAGGAAAAGCACTGGACAAACCTGACGCGGCTTCTGGCCCTGCTCTGCGTAATAGCTCCAGAAACGCTGCACGGCATTGTGCTCGCCCATCAGCAAATGAGGTGACGGATCACGACGCGCAGCCGAAGCGAATCCCTCGATCGCGCCTTCGCTCAACGCGTCAAACAGAATCGAATGACCGATGAGCGCGACGCCTTCGAGCTTGTCAGCCTTGTTGCGACATACGTAAAAGCGGCCCCGGTTTTGTGCGCTAACCAGGCCGTTATCGCGGATGAATCCAGCCATCACGACATTCGTTAACGTTGGCACTGCGAGCGACGTCAGGATCTCTTCTTCCGTTCCTTCTGTTGCCGGTGCGAACTCAAGCGAATCGCGCTGCCACGATGAAACAACATCGCTTTGCTGCGGGATGCAACTGCTGTCGAATTTACATGCTACGCTGGCCATAATTTTGCCCTCGCAACTACTGAATGGAGCCGTCATCCTGCACGGCATCCATATCGTTACCCTGGTCACCATTCGTGAGAACTGAGAGCGCCCAGATTGGACCACTGTCACCGATAGCGACTCCATCTCCGATCGCGACTCCGTCTGAAAACAGAATCCCGTCACCGATAGCAACGCCATCGCCGATCGCAACTCCAGTTGAGAAAGTTGAGCCCAGCAGGAAGATGTAGCCATCACCAATCGCCACGCCCGTGCTCGTCAGAATGTTGTCGCCAATCGCAACGCCGTCACCGATCGCCACTCCATCTCCGATCGCAACGCCGTCACCAATTGCCACACCGTCGCCGATCGCCACTCCATCTCCGATCGCCACACCGAGATCGTAAATGCGTTGATACTTCGTGATCAGATTGATGCCCGTTGCATAGCCGCGGTTCAGGAGAATGCCCTGCGCCCACGGGAAGGTGTAGCCATCAAGCGTAGTGGAAGGAGTGGGAGGGCTCGCAATCAGCAGATTTGATCCTGCCAAGGTCGAGTTTGTGAGATCCGTGCGGACCAGTTTCGCGAGACGGATCGCGCCTTCGACATTGAGCTCACCGGCACCCTGTTCGAGCATGTTGTATCCATTAAGCGGCTGGGCCGTGTACATCAGGATCATCTTGACGAGGTTAGGCGTGAGTCTTGGATTCGCCTGCAATATCAACGAAGCAGCGCCGGCGACGAGCGGCGTCGCCATAGACGTGCCGCTCATTCTCATCATCTTGTGATTGCTGCCACTCGAAGGAGTGCATTCGAGCTGCGGATACTCGGTGATAAGTCGATTGGACCGGCCTTCAGCCGCGATCAGTTTGTTACCAGGCGCGACGAGTTCCGGTTTGATGATGTTGTCGTAATACTTGACGCCGTTAACAGTGCGATAGCTGCGTGTTGGACCACGCGAGCTATAAGTCGTAACGCCATCGTCAGCACGCACGTCGGTGCCGAAAGAGTTCGCTGCGCCGACAGTGATCACCGAAGGATCGTTTCCGGGAGCGTGAATGCGACCGTAGATCTTGCGTCCGGTGACGTCGCTGCCGTCGTTACCAGCCGCCGCCACTACAACGAGTCCCGCGTTAACCAGACGCCGCGCCGCCAGGCACAATGGATCGTCTTTGTACGAATCCACTGCCGGCGCGCCGAGACTCAGGTTCACGACTCTGATCCTGTACTTCTGATAATTTTTCTCGCCCAAAGGCTTGGTTGGATCAGTTGGCGCGAGGATCCAGTTCAGCGCCTTCAAAACATTCGATACCGCACCAACACCGCGCGAGTTCAGCACACGCAGATTGATCACTTTCGCTTCGGGAGCTACACCGATGTAGGCGCCGTGGGCGACGTGATCGACACCCGCCGCCAATGAGGCGACGTGAGTGCCGTGGCCGTACGGATCATCAACTCTGCCCTCACCCGTGAAATCAAACTGTGCGTCGATCCTGCTTCCGATCTGGTGGTGGTCCTTGTCGATACCGGAATCAAGCACTGCAATGTTCACGTCCTTGCCTTTGAGTCCGCTGTTCCCGGACTGCGTGCGCATGAACGCCGCGCCGGTAGTTTTCTCGACGTGGCCGGTCATGTGGACGTCTCGGTCTTCGGAAATGAATTGGACCTCGCTGAAATCTGCCAGCTCGCTGACGACGCTGATCGGCAGCTCGACTAAAAACGAATTGAGCTGTTTGAAGTCGTCTTTGATGTGAACGCCGTTACGCTGCAACAGTGCGTTCAAACGACCGGTCGGTGATGAGTTGAGTTGAATGATGACTTGAACGTTATCGCTGCTGGTGCGGCCGCGTAATTTTTCCGAGATCTTTTCGTCTTTGCGTCGCGCGTTTGCAGCGCTGACGCTGCTCGTCACAACGCCGCTCAGGCAAAGCGAATAAATCAAGCCGCCGACAATCAGCAGTGAGGCAGCTAACCATGACTTCAAATTTTTCATTCTCCGTTAAACCCTCAGCTCGAGATGGAAAGACGTAAACTGACGTTCGAGCCGAAGTGCATGGCCTGTGCCGCAACCTGAAGCTCTTTTTTTGGGCGCGTTTTGAGAGGTACTTACCTTGTGAAGTCACGCTGGCAGGTCAAACTGATTTTGACCGGTCAACCTGAGATTTCTTTGTGCAACCTCTGTGTTCTCTGTGTCTCGGTGGTGGACTCAGCCGAAACCACAGAGACACAGAGGACACGGAGGTTGCACAGAGAAGGCCCGGCGTTATTTAATGCGCACTGACGATTAAGAGAGGATCAATCAATGCCGGACGAGCAAAGAGTCGCTAATAATTCACAAACCTACGTCGCTGACGCCGACACTTTTCAATTCGAAACAGTCGAACAGGCAAATGGGCAGGCGACGGTGATTCGTTTCCGGCTGGATGATCCGCGTTACCACGCGGGCGACGTAGTCGTGGTGCTAAGCGGTAGTGAGATCCACTTTCACGGCATGATCGGACAGTTGGCTGACGGCTGGGCGATCGCAAGCGATCGTCGTGGATCACTTCTGGCTGCGACCGTGCAGTAACGCTACCTCACATATCCTGACGGATACGCGACGCGCACACCCGTAGTCGAGGATTTCACCTCGATTTTATGGAATCCCTTGTTCAGATGTGTCGATAGAAAAGTCAGCGCGGCCTGTTTCTGTAATGAGGTATCCAGCTCGCGGATGAACGGCACAAAACTGACAGGCGCGCCCGTGCCCTGGAAGAAAGGAATTCCGCCAGTCTCATTCGACACCCGCTGCAACGAGCTCTGCGCATTACTAACAAGCTCAGGGTGCGCCGCGGCCAGAATGGAAGGCGCGTAGAAGCTGTAGATCGCAACGCCGCGTCGCTGCGACTCATTTATTGCCCGCTGTAAATCGACACTCTGCGTCGGTGACGACGAATCAACACCGCGCGAAATGTCGAGACCATCAGACACGAGCAATATCGCACGGCGGCCGAGTGGTTGCCCGTCAAATTTTTTCAAGGCTTCGATAACTTCCACGTATGGATTGTATGGACTGCTGCTGGCGAAACCTGTCGGTGGTCGCAGCCCGCTCGCCGCTCTTTCGAGATCGGTCGTAAACCGTTGTTTGACTTGAAGACTTCCGGTGCGCAGGTAACCCACCATCACGCGCGAACCTTTCGGCAGTTTGCGAATGAACTCCGCCATATCCTTGATCTCGTTTCCGACTGACGGCACGAGGTCTTCTTGAATCAACACCGCGAGTGTGATTGGTGAATTGGTCATACCTCTGACCGAGATAATCGCCTGCGGCTCGCCGTCCTCGTGAATCGATAAATCGATATTCTGTAATTCAGTTTCCTCTTTGACCCGGATCGTAACTGGAACGGTGACGGGCTTGCCGGGACCGCGCGTGGCGCCGTCGCCCGTTACGCTTTGCGGGGGCTGGCCAAAGGCTGACGAGGTGAACACGGCAAGGCCAACGATGATGGACAACTGCAAAAGGATCAGGTGGAGTCGTCGGAGCGTCTTCATTGAATTTCCTCTATGGTACGGGCGACATTATACTGATGTTATGAAGGAAGCGCTTGTGACGAGCCAGTCGAAAGGAAAACTTTCCGGCAAAGATGCCACGACGGCACGATTGCTGAAAGTTGCGCCCTGGATTGCCGTGGCAGCGACTTCGCTTCCGGCCCCGCTGGTATTCCTTGTCCTATTTCTTACCGCGACAGCTACAGACTCGGCTGCCGTCTATCTCTTGTTGGCCGGCCTCTCGTTGACACTTGGGTTTGCGCTGGGACTAGTAATCGCCTTGCTTCTGTTCTTTTATCGCAAGCGATGGCTCTCAAAATTGCGAGACCGGTTAGCATCGGATGGAATCACGGCGAGTGAGGTTGTATGGTTCCGTTCAGAATTGACGTCGGCGGAGCGGGCGGCGTTGGCTGAAATCGAGCAGAGTAACCCGCTTTTGGCTGATGCTTACGCCGAAACACTTGCGAATCGGCTGATGGCCTCCCGCGTTATTTCGCGGTCTAAGCGGGAAATGCTGCGAGTTGAGCGGCAGATTAACCGGGCGCGGACACTCCATACGCCTGAATCTGCTTCGTTACAGAAAGAGTTAGCGGACGACCATGAGCGGCTCCAACACCTGAAGCAGCAAGCTACCGATCACCTCGCGAAGGCAAAGACGCGGCTCCAGATGATCGAAGCGACCTCGCGGCGACGGCTGACTGAGGGCGAAACGGACATAATGATGCAGCGTTTGGGGAGTGCACAGGATCAGTTGCCGCTGGTGCTGGAGATTGCGCAGTTGGAGCAGCAGGCGCTTCGTGAGGCTAATGCCGAGGCGAAAGATCCCAAGCTGCTTGGTGCCGAATAAGTTTTTTCTCACGCAGCGGCGCAACGGCGCAACGAAAGCGCCTTTACGCTGTGCCGTTGCGCCGCTGCGTGAGATTGCTTAGACGGTAGACGCCGGGCGCGAGGCGATCCGCGAAGCCTTCGTCAACAAGTCCCCAATTCCCCAGGCCGGCTTCGGGTGAGCGGAGGCCGGTGACGCGCGCCAGCTCACCACGCAAAGTCATCCCGGCTCCGACCAGATAAGAACGCGCGATCTCTTTCAATGCTTCGTCCCTACTCACATTCTCGTTGAGCTGATCCGCAAAACGCGCCTCGGGAATAGACCAGATGTAAGTAAAAGTCGGCTCGTACAGCACTTCCGTCGGGATCAACTTCAACGATCGCTGTAGCTCAGTCATCGCTTTTTCAAAACGTGGTCGCGGTAGAATCCCACTCTCCTCGCGCAAGTCACGCGACGCCATTTCCCACTCGCTCCGCATGATCTTGAGTATCGCCTGCGCGTCCGCCGAAAGCAGTTTCTTCTCCAGCTTGCGCGGTATGCCATAAAGCGCATTGAAGAATGGCAGCAATCGCGGCGCGATAAACGTCGAGCGACCACGCAGCAGCTTTCCATAAAAGCATTTGCCGCGGCGCATAACATCGTCCTTGATGGTCCACGCCAGCCGGCTCTCCGGATCCTTCTGCACGTTACGCGGCATGTGCGCATCGCGCCGGCCGCAAACAGCGACGTAAAGCGACGGACCGGGGCGGCGCGAGTCAGTCAAAGCCTCACAGAATCCGACGTCTTCAATGAAACGCTCGGCGCCGTAAACGTCCTCGACACGGCTTTCAGGATCGCGTCGCCACATGCGATCGCGATGGACCTCGATCTCCTCAGGAAGCGCTTGAAGCCCTTGCAACATAGCCCGATTCTATCAAAGTGAATTGAGTGTTCAGTCAACCTGAGCAGATCGGTCAGCGCCTGGTCCATAGCGAGGTTTCCGCAAAAAGCAGCTAAGTAGTTGCTACACAACGTTCTACGTCACTTTCACGCGAATGGCACAAGCCCTGCAGAGGCGGGAGCGCCAGTGTTTGTCCAGAACTGGCAAAACTTAGTACGGAGATAACGAACACGTGACATCGATTCATAGAACAAAACGCTTCCTGGTGCTGGCCTTGGTGGCAAGCCTCACACTGGGACCAAGCCTGCTGGGCGGCAACGTCTTCACCGCCTACGCGAAAGGCAACGAGTCCCGCGGAAGCCAGGGTGCCGAGCCGGTTAAGGTCGCCTCAAACCTTAGCGAACTGCTCGCCGGCAAGAACAGCGGTAGCCTCGTTAAAGTAATCCTCCAGCTCAGCGACAAACCCAGTGGCCAACTCGACGCCATGCTGGCTGCAAACGGTGTCAAGATCAGAAGACATTTCAACAACCTCAACTCTTTTGCCCTCGAATTACCCTCTAACGTAGTTGATGCTCTCGCTAGTTTTCCTGAAGTTGCTTTCATATCACTCGATAGCGAAGTTATGACTCTGGGTGGCCACATCGCCACCACTACCGGCACTAATAACGTCCGCACGATGAGCGCCGACGGCATGCTCGACGGCAACGGAATCGGAATCGCAATCGTTGACTCCGGTATCTACGCCGCCCACACGTCTTTTACTGACACCGTAACCGGCCAGTCACGAATCGTCGTTAGTCAGGATTTCACTGGCGAAGGCCGCACGGATGATCCCTACGGTCACGGAACTCACGTCGCAGCGGCGGCAGCCGGAAACGGAATCGTCGCCAAGGGTCAATACATCGGCATCGCCCCGCGCGCCAAAATAGTTAACCTGCGCGTGCTGAACTCTCAGGGCATCGGCTCGGTTTCGAGCGTTCTCGCGGCGTTCAACTGGCTGCTTTCGAACGCAGCGCTCTACAACGTTCGCGTCGTTAACCTCAGCCTCGGCATGCCGGCAATCAACTCATACAAGTTTGACCCGCTTTGCGTTGCGGCACGCGCGCTTGTCAATCGTGGCATCGTTGTTGTTGCAGCATCCGGTAACAACGGCAAAAACAGCGCGGGCCAGAAGGTTTATGGACAGGTTCACTCACCCGCCAACGAACCCTCGGTGATTACGGTCGGCGCAGTCGACACGCGCGGAACCGACCAGCGCGGTGACGATACGATTGCAACTTACAGCTCGCGTGGTCCGACCCGCAGTTTCTGGACCGACGTCAACGGCGTCATCCATTACGACAACCTCGTCAAACCGGAGATCGCAGCTCCCGGTAACAAGACAATCTTTGCGGAGTCGCCCAACAATTACCTGCTCACGCAGAACCCAGCGCTGGACGTCAAAGTCAGCGGCGTTGCGACGCGCAAACAGATGATGCTCAGCGGTACCTCGATGGCTTCTCCCCTCGTGGCAGGAGCTGCGGCTCTGATGTTTGAAGCCAATCCGACTCTCACCCCAAACTTGGTCAAAACGTTGTTGATGTATACCGCGCAACAGCTTCCCAACTACAACATGTTCGAGCAGGGTGCGGGCGAACTCAACGTTGACGGCGCAATCCGTCTTGCGAAGCTTGTTCGCACCACCATCAACAGCTCGACCACGCTCGGAGCGTCGTTGCTGACTGGGGCGGCGCCGGCGCCGCAAACCAGCATCGTGACCTCAGGCGGTGTTTACACGTTCCCGTGGTCGCAGGGCGCAATCATGGGCCAGACTTATGCAACCGGTTCAGTGCTCATTAATCAATACCAGAAGGTTTATGCGAAGGGCGTGTTGATTAACGATGGTGTGATAATCGGTGACGGCGTCCTGGTTGCTGACGGTGTCCTTGTGGCCGACGGCGTACTGGTGGCGGATTCCGCCATGATGACCAAAGGCGTTCTTGTTGCCGACAGCATCATGGTGAGCAACGGCACCACACTCGGTGTGGGTACACCGTTCTGTTCAGTGAACCTGTTGGCTACTGGCGTCCTGGTCGCCGATGGTGTGGTCGTCGGTGACGGCGTCCTCGTGGCTGATGGCGTACTCGTTGCCGATGGCGTTCTTGTTGCAGACGCGATGCTCCAGGCGTTCAACGCTCTGACGAATGGCGATGCCAGTACTTCGATGACGATTGTGCCCGACGACTTAACGGATTACCTGGGCTACTAAACAGCCGGGTCTGGTTGACCAGGTCGCTACCGCTCCCTGTACTGACCCGATCCAAGCGCGATCCAACTTTTCATTGACCGGTAACCATGTTACAGACGAGCACAACGCCAAAAGTAAATGAACGCGAACTGCCAGCTCTCGAGTCAGTTTCAGTCGACCGTTTGACGAACAGTGACGAAGCGGAAGTTTTGAAGTTCTTAGCGCAGCGCCCGATTCACACGATTACGATGACGGGAATGATCCACGACAACGGAATCGTCAGTCCATTCAATCGCGGCACCTTCTACGGCTGTCGCGACTTGAACGGACAGCTCGAAGGCGTAGCGCTCGTTGGTCATGCAACGTTGATGGAAACGGTTTCCGATCGAGCACTCGCAGCGCTTGCACAAGTCGCGCGTGAGTGTCCCGGCACGCACATGATCATGGGCGAGAAGGAACGCGTAGCCGACTTCTGGAGTCACTACGCAGACACCGGCCGCCGCCAGCGTTTGGCTTGTCGCGAATGGTTGTTTGAATTGAGCCGGCCCATCGACGCCCGTGAAGAAGCTGACGATCTCAGGCCGGCGACTGTCGATGAGTTAGAGCTCGTGATGCCGGTTCAGGCCGAGCTTGCTTATCTGGAAAGCGGAGTCAATCCGCTGGAAGTTGATCCACAAGGTTTTCGCGAGCGTTGCTTGCGACGAATTGAACAAGGAAGAACATGGGTAGTAGTTGAAAACAACCTCCTGGTTTTCAAAGCAGACGTCGTTTCGAAGACTCCCGAAGTCAACTATCTCGAAGGCATCTGGCTGCGTGAAGATCGTCGCAATAGGAATCTGGGCACGCGCTTCATGTCAGAGCTGATGCGACGGCTGCTGGAAAATACCAAATCAGTCTGCCTGCTGGTGAATGAAACGAATGAGTGGGCCCAGGGTTTTTATCGCAAATGCGGTTTTCACTTCCGCGCCACTTACGAAACCATCTTCCTGCCCAGGAAGGAGCCAGTGCAGAACTAGACTCTTACATCGCCCGATCTAGCCTGATAAAGGCAAAAGTGATCCCCCCTCATCACTTGAACGACATTTCATGTCATGCCCGGCGCCATGGAAAATAAATTCTTCCGGCCATTCCTCCTCCTGGTAGTCACAAGCGGTAGCCTCGCGTTTGTATACGCCGCGCTTCACATAGACTTCCGCCAGTTTGATTCTCACTTCGCTGTGTTGGTCGCGATGGCTTTGCTGCTCACGTCGCGTATCACGATTCCGATTCCGCGTTTCAGCTCGCAGATCTCAGTTTCTGACACGTTCGTCTTTCTCGTCCTGCTACTTTATGGTGGTCCAGCGGCAGTAGTCATGGGCGCGCTCGAGGCGGTGGTGTCGTCACTGCGCTTCAGTCGCCGTCTGCGGACGGTGGCGTTCAACTTTGGATCGTCCGCAATATCGATCTTGATAACGAGCGGTGTGATGCGACTGGTCTACGGCAACGTAGTTGATCTCCGCTCCAATCCGCTTACGGTATTTTTTGTAGCAGCGATCTGCACGATGGCGCTGACACACTTCGTCGCCAACTCGGGCATCGTCGGCATCGGCGGTGCGCTAAAAATAGATCAGCCAATCTTTGAAACGTGGCGCAAACATTATCTCTGGTCTTCCCTCACTTACTTCGCGGGTGCTTGCGCGGCAGGTGTCATTGCCGGTCTGGTCTATTTCATCGGCGTCTATGCGTTCGTAATCACGCTTCCGATCATTGCCATCATCTTTCTCACTTATCGCACTTACCTGAAGAACGTCGAGACTTCAGCCGCGCAGGCAGCGCAAGCTGAGAAGCACGTCAAGGAACTCTCGCATTACATCACCGAGCAGGAACGCATTCGCGAGCAGTTCTCGCAGATGGAAAAACTCTCAGCGCTCGGCGAGCTCGCTTCAGGCGTCGCACACGACTTCAACAACACGCTCTCCGGTATTCTCGGTCGCGCGCAGTTACTACAACGCACTGACGATCCGGAAAGAATCAGTCGCGGTCTCGAGATCATCATCAAGACGGCTGAGGACGGTGCTAAGACAGTCAAGCGCATTCAGGACTTTGCACGGCAGCGTCGCGATCACAACTTCGAGCTCGTTTCGATCGATCAGATCCTGATGGATGCGAGCGAGATCACGCGGCCTCGTTGGAAGAATTGCGCGGAAGCGTCAAACATTCATATCACGCTCCACTTGCATATCGAATCGAATGCGATGGTGATGGGCGATGATTCCGAGTTGCGCGAAGTGCTCGTCAACATGGTCTTCAATGCCATTGACGCGATGCCGGAAGGTGGAAAGTTGTCATTGACGACTCGCACCGCGGGCGACTCGGTGATAATCAAGGTTGTCGATACCGGTGTCGGAATGTATCCGGAAGTTCGTTCGAAGATCTTCGATCCGTTCTTCACGACGAAAGGCAAAGCCGGTCTCGGACTTGGCCTCGCGGTCAGTTTCGGAATTATCCGGCGACACGGCGGTAACATCGAAGTCGAATCCCAGTATGGGAAAGGAACCGAGTTTTGCATCACCTTGCCGGTTGCAAAGATGGGCCAGAAGAGTGTGAAGCAGATTGAAGAGGTCGAGATCGTTGCGACGGCTGTGACGCATACGGTGCCTCCCTTGCCGTCGATAGAACGAGCGCGTACGAGACTGCTCGTGGTCGATGATGAAGATTTTGTGAGAGAGCTACTGAGCGAGATTCTCGAAGGCGAGCATTGCGATGTTTACGTAGCCGAAAGTGGCAGTGAAGCGTTATTGATGTTTAGAGACATGGAATTTGACGCCGTGTTCACTGACGTCGGCATGCCGGGGATGAGCGGTTGGGAGCTCGCGCGTGAGATCAAGCAGATCAATGCAGGCATTCCGATCGCGGTGATTACGGGCTGGGGCGAAGCGGTCGGATCGCATGAGCAGAAAGCTGCAGGTGTCGATTGGGTCGTCGCGAAGCCTTTTACGGCTGATAGGATTACCGAGCTCGTGCGCGATATAGATTTGGCGCGCCAGAAATCTGTTGCGACCGCGGCAGCTTGATACTCTTATCCACGGATTAGGCAGATCTGTGTAATCTGTGGATGAAACCTCATTAAAAACCAGTGCGCCCGGCTTCAATCGCGCGCTTGACACTCTCCTCAACAATCTCAAGCCGGAAAGGCTTCAACAGATAATCAAACGCACCGTGATTCAAGAGGCTCTCCGCCTGCCCTTGATCGCTGTGCCCGGAAACGACGATCACCGGTGTGCCCGGGTACAATTCCACCACCTTCTTCAGCAACTCCCTGCCATTCAAACCCGGCATAGAAATGTCCGTCAGCACAACATCGAAACCTTGCGCTTCCAACTTCGCCAACGCATCCTCTGCGGTGTTTGCCGTTTGACAGGAATAGTCCGTCGATAACAACTCACAGAGCGTATCGCGGATCACGTCGTCGTCATCGACGACCAGGATGTCTGCCATAAATACTCCTCCAACGTCCTGGGCGACGATATGAGATTTTCATTCGAGTCTACTTCATGATGTGAGGTCCAACTTCAACGTCTGAATCCTAACATAGTATCGCGTCGAAAAGGGTATGTTATTCTTTGCGCGATGGCCGCGATGACTACTACGCCTGGTGTGAAAGCAACGGTGAAGTTTGTGAGTGACGATTTGTTCCTCGGCGTCACGCCGTCAGGTCACGCCGTGCCGCTCGACACCGACAGCCAGCGATCGACAGCGCCTTCGCCGGTTGAACTGCTGCTCGTCGCACTCGGCTCGTGTACGGCAACTGATGTGGCCGGCATTCTCGCGAAGAAGCGCCAGCACGTGACGAGTTACGTGGTCGAGGTGACAGGAACGCGGCGCGATGAATATCCGCGGAAGTACACCGCAATGAAAGTTCATCACATACTCACCGGCAAATCGCTTTCTCCGCAGGCCGTCGCACACGCAATCGAACTCTCCGACACGAAATACTGTAGTGTTGCGGCAACGCTGCGACCTACAGTAGAAATCCAAACCAGCTTCGAGATCATCGAAGAGTCAACGAATGAACCTCGGGAGTAATTGAGGGTGTTAAAAATCTTAGTCGCTGTTTCACTTTCTCTTTTTTTTACTCTTCCCACAAACGCCACACAATCTGCGAGTGAAACGACGCTCGCGGCGGTACGACGTAGTGACGCCGCCGATCGCGACGCACAGGGAAATCTCCGCAAGCTGACGCCTGCCGAGCACATGCGCCGCGCGGCGATCTATTTGAGTGTTCGTGCGTTTGCTGAAGCGCGTGCTCACTGGCAAGCATTCATCGACAACTACCCGCAGGATCCACGCGTGCCTGAAGCGTTGCTGGGCATCGGCCGTTCTTACTTCCTCGGCAAGATCTACCAGGACGGTTATGTCGTGTTCAATCAACTGGCCCAGCAGTACAACGGCACGAAGGAAGGTCGTGAAGCGTTGAACTTCAGCGCCGCTTCCCTTCTTCGCATGGGCAAGTTTTCCGAAGCAGCCGCGCGCTACGCTGAATATGTCGATCGCTTTCCGAGTGGCGAACGCATCGACACGGCGCACCTGAACGTGATCGACACGCTTCGTGAAGCCAACAAACCCGCCGAAGCGCTCCAGTGGGTCACGCGCACGAGGCAACGGTTCGCAGGCACAGCAGTTGAGACGAATGCGATGTTCGCAGCGCTGCGTCTCTACGTTGCGGAAAACCAGTGGGCCGACGCGGTGAACATGGCCGATCAGTTGTTGAAGCGATCGTTTCCGAAAGCAGTGCAGACGTCACCTTCTGAAGTTGCATATCTCAAGGCCTACAGTCTCGAACACGCGGGACGGAAAAACGAAGCATTCACGGCTTACTTGTCGGTGCCGGACAGTATCGAATCGTACTACGGCTGGCTCGCGACGCAGCGCCTGGAAGCGCTCGCTGGATCATCACGCGCGGACATCGTCGCGAAGCGCGAGGAGCGTGTGAACAGTGCGATCGATTCGGTGTCTGATACTTATCCCGCGCCGTATCGACAGGCAATACTGAGCGCCGCGAAATCTCGTAAACTCGATCCGCGTTTTATTCTCGCGCTGATTCGTCAGGAGAGTGTGTTCAAGCCGCTGGCGAAATCACCGGCGGGCGCGCGGGGGTTGTTGCAATTGACGATGGATGCCGCGCAGAAGTATGGACCAGGAGCGGGGTTGAATTCGTTACGTGAGAACCAGCTCTACCAGCCTGAGACTTCGATCACGGTCGGGGCTGAATATATCGAATACCTGGCGGGGCTGTTTCCAAAGATGCTCGAGCCGATTGCGGCGTCATACAACGGCGGTGAAGACAACGTAGCGCGCTGGCTGGAGCGTTCAAAGCGAACCGACCCCGGCGTGTTCACGGCAGAAGTCGGTTTTGATGAAACAAAAGAATACGTCCAAAAGGTGATGTCGAACTATCGGGTATATCGTCAACTCTACACGGCGGATCTAATCCGAAAATAATCCGCGTTAATCCGTGTTACTTAGGTTCGGGACAAAACCCTCTCGAGTCTTCACGCCAGCGTCGATATTCATATCTGATCGTGACTTCCCCCGCCGCACGTGAGTCCAGATCCATATCGACCCAACGAACATCATTCCGAACATTCCTCCCAATCCCCGTCGCCGCATTTTCATCATCACCACGACGTACGGATTGTCCAGACTGCTGCGGCGCTTCCATCTTGTCACGAGTGACCGGATACGATGGCGTGATCGGCACCGGACGACTTCGCTCACGGAAAAACACTGCAGCGATTACGCCGAGGTTTGCCGTCTGCCCGAGCTTTGCGCCGTACGAATCCCGTTCGTTCGTGAAGTAAAAACGTCGCGCGCGCTCGGAGCTCATCTGCCAGCCGCTGATCGTGATCGTCTGATACGGCTCGATCACCCACTTGCTCGCGTTCCATGCAGACGTGTGTCGCGCGTCGATCGTGTTGAGCCCGTCTACGGAAAGCGCCACCGCCACGCGATCCGCTGAATTGTTGCGCAGCCGCAGCTCGTATTCAGCGCCTTGAATCGCTTCGACGTAGGTCCGCCCGCGCGAGAAGTATTCGTTCAATGCCCGCCCATCGACGATCACGTCCAGCTCAAAACCTCGGTAGGGTCTGGTCGTTCGTTCTCCAGACTGGTTTTGGAGGATGGCGGTTCCGGTTCCTACTACAAACACGAACAAAAATGCGGTCACACCCAGTATCAACCTGATTCGCTTCATCAATGTACCTCCTGTCTGCGGTGACTCTGTTAAGCCAAGAACGCCTGTTTTTGCGGTTCTTGCGCCCCGTCGATATGGCCCGCATATTGCTGGTCGGTACCCTCGGGAGGGTTTTCGGTTGAGTAAAATTGGCGGGAAGGCTACAATTACGCACCACTCCGGGGATGAAATACAGACAACTGTCGTCGTAAATATCAAGTGAGGCTTGAGGATAAGCATGGAGTATGCCCTAACTGCAACCAAGACCGAGGCGCCGGCCGGTAGTTATTACGATCGCATCGCGCGTCTCTATGACTTGACCTTCAAGGTCAATGGTTACGGTCGTTCTCTTGATCAGTACTTTGCCACTCATCCGCTGCCAGTTTCTCGAGGGGCAAAGATTCTAGACGCCGGTTGCGGGACCGGCCTGCTCACGCTTGCCGTGCTACGGTCGATACGTTTTCCCGTCTCGATTACGGCGCTTGATTTGTCGTCGACATCGGTTGCGGCGGCGCGCAAGTCGCTCTACTACAGCTCAGGACGCAAGCGTGACGTGACGTTTACGCAGGGAAATCTACTGTGTTTGCCGTTTGCCGATGAGTCGCTCGACCTCGTTGTGACTGCGGGCGCGCTGGAGTATGTGCCGCTGGAAGAAGGAATCAATGAGCTCGCGCGCGTGATTATGCCTGGCGGACATTTGCTGCACCTGCCGATTCATCCGAGCTTGAGCGGGCGTTTCCTCGAGATACTGTTCCGCTTTAAGAGCCATCCGCCGCGTGAGGTGAAGGATCAAACAGAGCGCCACTTCCGGATCGTGCATCAATATCGATTCCGTCGTCGCGAGGCGATCGGCTGGAGCAAGACCGCGATCCTTGCTCAGAAAGTTTAGCCACAAAAGGCACAAAAAGCACAAAATGGTTGAATGAGTTAATGCGCCTAATTCCCGCGTTCAAGAATTAGGCGCCTTAACTTCTCAAGGACTCTTTTTGTGCTTTTTGTGCCTTTGATCGGCTTTGCCCGAAAAGTCGTCGTACATGGTCTTCTCTGTGTCACCTCTGCGTTCTCTGTGTCTCCGTGGTGAACGATTGCTCAGGAATAACAACCACAGAGACACAGAGAACACAGAGGCAGCACAGAGAAATCAGACTTTCGGGCAAAGCCCCTTTGATCTTTATTGTGGCACGAGGCGCATGATGCGATCGTCGTCTTCGGTGGGCTTGCCGCGGCCATCGCGGTTAGAGGTCGAGAAATAGAGGAAGCCGTCCGGGCCCTCGGCAACGTCGCGAATGCGTCCGTAGTCCTTCACCACGTCTTCCTGTGTGACGACCTTTCGTCCATCAAGCTCGACGCGAATCAGTCTTTCGCCACGTAAACACCCGAAAAAGAAATTCCCTTTGAACTTAGGAAACACCGAGCCGCGATAAAACATTCCACTCGCGGGCGCACAAGCCGGCGTGTACTCCAGAAGCGGTGACTCCAACCCCTCGCGCACTTGTGTGTGATGGATGATCGGCCAACCGTAATTCTTTCCCTTCTCGACGATGTTGACTTCGTCTCCGCCGCCTGGACCGTCAAAGCCGCTCGGCCCGTGTTCAGTCTGAAACATGAGGTTTGAGCCAGTCTGCCAGTCCATGCCTTGCGCGTTGCGATGGCCCAGCGACCAGATCTCAGGTCGCGCGCCTGATTGGCCAACAAAAGGATTGTCTTGCGGAACAGTGCCGTCGTCATTTAAGCGAAGTGTCTTTCCGGCGAGCGAGTCTAGTTTCTGCGCGAGCTCGCGACGCGTGGCGTCTCCGGTCGTGACGTAAAGCTTTCCATCCGGACCAAATCGAATGCGACACCCGGCGTGAAACTGCGCGGCCGGCAGACCTTCGATGATCACTGTACGATCGACTAACCCTTCCGGCGTCTCGCGAAAACGCACCACGCGCACAAGCACTCCGCCAGTCGAGTACGCATACGACAAGTAAAGAAAATGATTACTGCTGAACTGCGGGTGCAGCGTGAGACCCATCAAACCACTCTCGCCCGACTTCTCGACATCCGTCACAACGAACAGCGGCTTCGGATTCAACGCGCCCTTTTCAAACACGCGCACACGCCCCGGACGCTCGGTAAAGATCATGCGACCATCAGGCGTCCAGACGATCGACCACGGCACCTCGAGCCCGCCAACAACCTTCTCGATTTTGAATCGCACACCTGACTGTGCGGAAGATTGGGCGGAAGTTCCAGCTTCACCCTCGCCGCGTCCTGCTGGCGGTTGACTACATGCGACTCCAAGCGCCATCAGGAGCGCGATTAACAAATAAGTTTTCATGCTGCTCAGTGTTGAATGTACTCGTGCAGTAATTTGATTTCGTCCCCCTGTTCGCCAACTTCAACACGCAGCAGATCGCGCATCGAAAGCATGCCTACCCAGCGCTCGCCGTCGACTACGGGCAGATGTCGACTGCCAATCAGCTCCATGCGTTCGAGTGCCTGGTGCGGCGTCTCGTCACACTGAATCACGGCGCGGAGCTCGCTGGTGACATCGCCGACCTTCACGTTGTTGGGATCACGTTTCGGAACGACGATGCGATTGAGCACGTCGCGTTCCGAAAACACACCCAGCAACTTGCCTCGCTCGTCGACCACGCAGACGGCGCCGATATTTCTCGCAGCCATGAACTCCGCAGCTTCCTGCACCGTAGCCGTAGCCCTCGTAGAATAAGGCTCACGGTTCCGGATCACGTCCCGGATAAGCATCGCTTTAGCCTCCTGATTCTGTTGTGGGGTACGGGTATTATAGAGAATGCGCCCACTGCTGTCTCTAATTAAAACAGACTCGCTTGAGCCGTCGGCCGGCGGAATGTAGAGCCGGCAGGCTTCTGGTGGGTACGTTTCTTATTGAAACCGAGACGCTGACAGTGAATTTTGAAGAGACGCTCGGTTGCTTCCCAGTATTGACCTTTACCGCGCATGCGTTCGCCAAACACGCTCGAGTTGAGCTTGCCGTCACGAGCCTCGCGAATCCGATTCAGCACACGATCGGCTTTCGTCGGTAACTCCGCACGCAACCGCTCTTCGAAATACGGTGCAACATTACCGGGCAGACGCAGCATATTGATGAACGCATACTCCGCGCCCGCTTCCTTCGCGCGTTTCAACAACACCGGAATGTCTGTCGAGAGACCAGGAATCACGGGCGCTATGCCGATCCCCACTCTAATCCCTGCCGCAGCTAGCGCTTCCATCGCGTGAAATCTCGCCTCGGGAAGCGGCGCGAATGGCTCGACTGCGCGCGCTGTTTCAACGTCGGTGAACGGGATCGTAAAGAACACACCGAGACTCGCGTTGCGCGCGAGATCCTGAAGCACGTCGATGTCTCTGCGAATCAACGCTGACTTCGTGATCACACCGACTGGATTGCGAAACTCTGCACATACTTCCAAACAGCGCCGCGTCAGTTTGTAATTTGCTTCGAGCGGGATGTACGGATCGGAAGTGAACGAGAAAACGATCTCGGCGCCTTTCCACGACGGCCGCATCAGATCTTTGCGAAGCAGCTCAGGCGCGTTTACTTTGGCCACGATCTTGCGATCGAAATCGGTTCCCGCGCCGTAGCCGAGGTATTCATGCGTCGGACGGCTGAAGCAGTAAGTGCAGCCGTGTATGCAGCCGCGATAGCAGTTGACGGTGTAATCGAAACCGACGTCAGGACTGTTGTTGTGAGTGATAATGTGGCGCGTCGCCGTCTCTTCAAAGACTTCGAGCTTCGCTTGCGGTGGTTCACCAATCCATTCGACTGAGTGCGTTAACCACGGATTCGGCGGATTTTCTACGTACTGCATAAAACCGAAAACTCATTATGTGTATTTTTGTGCTTTGTTTACTAACTGTCCTGTGTCGTGGCGGCCACCGACTCGATCGCACCAAACGTAACGAACACCTGCTGCCCAGGCGCGCCGGAAGTCTCAGTCAAACACACATAATCATTCGTGACCTCGACTACGCGCCCTGAATAGATCCCGCCCGAAACAGTCTTCACATCCACTACTTCTCCTTTGAAGCGGCGAAAAAGATTCTCAATGTGTTGTCCGGCCATTCGTCACCTCGTTTCGTTCCACGTCACAAAGAAGTAGCGATATTTATCAGGATCTTCGAGCGTCACAAAGCGTCCGCCCCAGCCTTCATCTACCGGCGGCGCAACGTCCGCACCGCGCGCGATCAGATCATCGTAAAACTGATCGACATCTTCAACTCCGACGAAGAAGTGTACACCACGCCCGCGTCTTAACATCGTTTCGAGATGCTGCGCGAGCGTGATTCGCAACTGGCCACCACGAACCTTTGCCATCGGAGGCTCCGAGTTGATGTTGATCGACTCGACCTCCAACCGCAGCACTCCTTCATAAAACGCCAGCGACTCCTCAAGACTGTTGACCTCGAGGAAAAGTAAATCCAATCCAGTGATCATAGCGTCATCAAAACATACAACCCGTAACCGCCGCTGACAATCGCCGTCCAGAAAGCGACCTCCTGGATCTTCGTGTGACGCTTGAACGGATTCGTCACCGGAAGCGAATCGTTAACTGCGACCATCGCACTGCGCGCCAGCATCACACCGAATCCGAGCACCACGAGTGCGAGAAGACCGAGCGGCCACAAAAAAAAGATCCATTGAAATCGCACCAGCAACAACAGAAACACGCCTGCGATCAAACAAAGTCCCGCGCTCAGGCAGTGACCTAAAACTCCGACGTCCCGGGCAGTCGGCGTCGTGACCGGAGTGAATCCGTGACGAGCGGGTCTACGTTGCGTCTCATCGTACGAATTGCGCAGCGACTTGTCTTTAAGAACGCGGTAAGCCTCGTTCAAAGACTTCATCTGCTCCTCGTTGCCGCCGCGGTCCGGATGATGCTTCGACGCTTGCCTTTTGTACTGCCGCTCGATGTCGATCTGAGAGGCATGCTTGTCGACGCCCAAAACACCGTAGTAGTCTTTGTTCGAATCGAACTGGCTCATCGCGAATTGCCTGATTCTAGAGGCGGGCAGTTTAGAGTTCAAGCTTTGCTTCTCTGTGCGACCTCTGTGTTCTCTGTGTCTCGGTGGTTATCTTTCTAAGAAACAGCGAACCACCGAGACACAGAGAACACAGAGGTTGCACAGAGAAGCAGCCAGGAGGCATTGATTGCTTAAGGTTGAGAACCTTTCAAAGGAGTATTCCACTCCCGCTGGACCGCTGCGCATCGTCTCCGACGTGTCGCTAACACTGCCGCCGGGTTCGGCAGTCTCGATCATGGGACCATCGGGCAGCGGCAAAAGCACATTGCTTTACATGATCGGCGCGCTCGAGCCGCCGTCGAGCGGCACCGTCACTTTAAAAGGACAGAATCCGTTCCTGCTGAACGCCAAAGAGCTCGCTGCGTTTCGCAATCAACAGATTGGTTTTGTGTTTCAGGACCACTGCCTGCTGCCGCAATGCTCTGTCATCGAGAACGTGCTGACGCCGACGATGGTCGCCGCAGCTTCGAATGGCGAACCAACACGGCGCGCCACCGAGCTGCTCAAACAGGTCGGACTCAGCGAGCGTCTGGATCATCGTCCGGCGCAACTTTCAGGCGGCGAGAAACAACGTGCCGCTCTCGCGCGTGCGCTAATCATGAAGCCACAACTGTTGCTGTGTGACGAGCCGACCGGAAATCTCGATCAGAAATCGGCTGAAATCGTCGCTGATTTACTTCTCGAAACTCATCAAAACGCCAACACGATCTTGATCGTCGTGACGCACAGTAAGGAACTCGCTGCTCGTTTCCCCCAGCGCTTCGAATTAAAGAATCAGCACCTCGAATCGCTTTGATGCAGACCACTCAACTCATAAAACGCAGTCTCGCGTACTACTGGCAGACGAATCTCGTGGTCGTGCTGGGTGTCGCGATTGCTGTTTCCGTACTCGCGGGCGCGCTGCTGATCGGTGAGTCAGTGCGCGGTAGTCTGCGGGATCTTTCCGCCCGCCGGCTCGGCAAGACTGACGAACTGATTGCCGCGCCAAACTTCTTCCGCGAACAACTCGCTGCCGATCTCGGGAATACGATCGGAGTGACGTGTCCGTTGATCGCGATCGAGGGCGTGGTGGTCCATGAGTCGAGCAAGCGACGCGCGGGTGATGTAAAGATTTATGGTGTTGATGATCGGTTTTGGAAGTTCAATGGCGTCGACGGGGTGAAGACGCCGGATAATCGGAATGTGCTCGTGAGTCAAAGCCTTGCGAGTGAGCTTGGTAGTGGTCAGGGTGAGTCGATACTGCTGCGCATCGAGAAGCCTTCGGACATTCCGGTGGAGTCGCTACACGGGCGCAAGGAAGATCCCGGGAAGACTATCCGTTTGAGTGTGAGCGGTGTGCTTGGTGGCGAGTCGCTGGGAGAGTTTTCACTTCAGCCACAGCATGGAGCGGTGCGTGCTGTGTTTGTGTCGCTCGCGTTTTTGCAGAAAGAGTTGGAACAGGATGTCGGGATTGACAGGATTAACACGATACTCGTTGCTGAGCCGCAGAAGAACGCTGCGGCACTCCTGAAAGAAAAAGCGACGCTCGAGGACTTTGGTCTGAAGCTGCGAGTGCTCGATAACCGGCGTGGCGTTTCCCTTGAGAGTAATAGCCGGATCATCAATGAACACGTTGCGTCAGCAGCGAACGAAGCTGCAAAAGCGCTCTCGGTCCGAACCGTTCCGGTGCTTTCGTATCTTGCCAACAGCATCAACTCTGGCGAGCGCTCGACGCCGTATTCACTCGTGACCGCAGTCGACGACGAGACGCTCGCGCAGATTGCAAAGACGACCGTTCAAGGTTCGCAACACCCGCCGATCATTCTAAATGATTGGACCGCACGCGATCTCAATGCAAAACCCGGCGACACGGTTTCACTCGAATATTATCTCTGGCATGAAAACGGGCGGCTCGAAACGAAGACAGCTGATTTCCAGTTAGCGGCAGTCGTGCCAATCGCGGGTCTTGCAGCAGATCGTGATCTCGTTCCTGAGTATCCGGGGATCACTGAGTCGGAAGACATGTCGGCGTGGGATCCGCCGTTCCCGATCGATCTCGGACGAGTGCGCAAAGAAGATGAAGATTACTGGCACCAGTATCGCACCACGCCAAAAGCCTTCATCCCACTCTCGACTGCACAGCAACTCTGGCAAACGCGCTTCGGCAAGCTCACGTCGATTCGGTTGGAGTCGGATAATCAAAACTACGGCGAGACTCTTCGTAAAGCTTTGGACCCGGCGTTGATGGGATTTCAGATCGTTCCCGTGCGCGATCAAGGGCAGTCGGCTTCGCGTGGAGCGACTGATTTTGGCGAATACTTTTTGTATTTCAGTTTCTTTCTCGTCGTGGCGGCGCTGATGTTGACGACGCTTTTTTTCAAACTCGGCATCGAGCAACGCGCGCGTGAGATCGGGACGTTGCAGGCGCTCGGGTTTTCTGACCGTGGGATACGGCGACTGTTTTTAGTCGAAGGGACGCTGCTGGCAGGACTTGGGAGTTTGTTGGGTTTGATAGGAGCGATCGCGTATGCAGCGCTGTTGATGTACGGGCTGAGGACGTGGTGGGTCGATGCGGTTGGGACGACGGATCTGCGGTTGCACGTGTCGTGGTTGTGGTTGGTGGTTGGTGCGGTTGGAGGCGTGCTGGCCGCGGTCATCTGCATCTTCTTTACGTTGCGAAGATTACGTAGATCGTCGACAAGAAGTTTGTTGGCAGGCGTAGTTTCCGAAGAGGATTTCTCCCGCAGCGCAACGACGAAGCGGGCTTTCCGTGGCGCCGTTGCGTCCCTGCGTGAGAAATTCTTAGGCATCACCTTGACGTTTGTTGGAATCGCGCTGCTCGTCCTCGGCGCAATACAACTAATTCCGCAAGCAGCAGGCTTCTTCGGCGGTGGTGTTGTTCTGCTCATCGCGGCAGTTTACTTTATCTCTCGCTGGCTAAAACGACCCAGTCGCTCGCACATTCACGGCGCCGGCTGGTGGACCATCGCACGTCTCGGCTTTCGCAACGCAACCTATCATCCAGCCCGAACCGTCCTCTGCATCACACTCATCGCCTCCGCAGCCTTTATCATCGTCGCCGTCGACTCGTTCCGCCGCTCTGGTGTCGCCGCTGACGATCGTAAATCAGGCACCGGTGGCTATCCCTTGCTCGCTGAATCACTGCTACCTATTGTCCACGATCCAAACACACCCGAAGGTCGTGAATCACTCAACCTGAACACTGACGAAGCCACATTGAAAAACCTGAGCTTCGTGAACTTGCGCGTCCGTCCCGGCGACGACACGAGTTGCCTCAATCTCTATCAACCTCGCAACCCGAAGATCGTCGCGCCACCCGATTCATTCATTCGCGACAACCGCTTCACATTTCAAAACGCACTTGAAGAAAACAACAACCCGTGGCTCCTCCTCGATCGCCAGTTCGATGACGGCGCAGTCCCGGTAATCGGCGACGCCAACTCTTTAACGTATGTGCTGCACCTGAAAGTCGGTGATGAGATGACCGTGGACCACGCGAATGGTCCGTTGAAGCTTCGCATCGTCGCCGCTCTCTCCGATAGTATCTTTCAGAGCGAGCTGTTGATGTCGGAGAAAAACTTCCTGCGCCTGTTTCCGTCTGAAGAAGGCTATCGCATGTTTCTCGTCGACGTTCCAAACAAACAACAAGCCCCTGCCGTCTCAACCGTTCTCGAAGAGCGCCTCTCAGACTTCGGCTTTGACGCGGTCTCGACAGAAGAACGTCTCGCAAACTTTCATCGCGTCGAGAACACGTACCTCTCGACGTTTCAGATGCTCGGCGGGCTTGGTCTCGCACTCGGCACACTCGGAATGGCTGCAGTATTGCTGCGCAACGTCTTCGAACGACGAAAAGAACTAGCCCTCTTGCGTGCGGTGGGGTATAACTCTTCACACTTCGCAGCAATGGTGATTACGGAAAACGTTCTGATGCTTGTGTTGGGTCTGGCAGTGGGTTTTGTCTGCGCGCTGCTCGCGATTGCGCCCGTGCTCTTCGAACGTGGAGGCCGGCTTCCAAACATCTCGCTCGGCCTATTGTTATTGGCAGTCTTGCTTTCGGGCGCAACTGCATCCCTCGTGGCCACACTCGCCGCCCTGCGCTTACCATTGCTGCCGTCATTACGGGCCGAATAATCAACGGATTCATCCGTTTTATCTGTGTAAATCTGTGGCTAAAGGAGCAACGATGCGAATCACAAAGTGGATTTTGACTCCCCTTCTCCTCTCCACAACATTCGTCAATGCTCAATCCCAGTCTGACTGGGCACAGTGGGGTGGACCACGACGCGATTTCACCACCACTTCAAAAGGCCTCGCGGCTGCATGGCCCGCAACTGGTCCAAAACAACTGTGGTCACGACCACTCGGCGCCGGCCACTCTGCGATTCTCGCTAGCGGCAACACGCTCTACACGATGTACAGCGTGGGCGATCAGGAAGTTGTCATCGCCCTCGCTGCCGACAGTGGCAAGACGATCTGGGAATACAAGTACGACGCGCCACAAACGGGCATGAATTACGAGGCTGGCGTTGGACCACACTCGACACCACTGCTCATCGACGACATGCTCTACACCGTCGGCGCGACCGGTAAACTCTTCGCACTCGATAAAAAATCCGGCAAAGTCGCGTGGTCACACGATCTGTGGAAAGACTACGGCGGCCGGAAGATGGATCGCGGCTACTCGTGCAGCCCGCTCGCTTACAAAAACACGATCATCCTCACGCTTGGCGGGCGTGAAAACCAGACCCTGATCGCGTTCAATCAGAAGGACGGAACCGTCGCGTGGAAGAATGGTGCGCTCGACATGTCGCCGTCATCGCCGATTCTGATCAACGTCGATGGACAGGAACAGTTGGTTGCGTTTCTCGGCAAAGTCGTCGCCGGTATCGATCCGAACAACGGCAACCTGCTCTGGAGTCATCCGCACGTCACCGAGTGGGGACTAAACATCACGATGCCCGTCTGGGGTTCTGACAATCTGCTGTTCATCTCATCTGCTTATAGCGGCGGCAGTCGTGTGCTGAAGTTGACGCAGAAAGATGGAAAGACGACGGCTGAAGAGCTCTGGTTTCACCGGCGCATGCGCGTGCATCACGGCACCGCGATCCGCATCGGCGATTACGTCTACGGCTCGAGCGGCGACTTTGGACCAGCATTCTTTGCGGCAGTGAACGTGAAGACTGGCGAGATTGCATACCAGGACCGCACGTTTCCGAAGAGCAACTTCGTCCTCGCCGATGGGAAGTTGATTATTTTGGACGAAGACGGCAATCTTGCTCTCGCAACCGCAACGCCAACAGCATTGAAAGTGATCTCGAAGGTGAGTGTTTTGAAAAACCTCGCCTGGACTGTGCCGACGCTTGTCGGGACGAAGCTTTATTTACGCGATCGGCGCACCATAACGGCACTCGATCTCAGTTAGGCCACGAAAACTTCTGTGGGAGGAAGCGTAATGAATCGAAGTCTCGGACTCGTAGCTCTCTTGCTTGTGACGTTTGTGATCGTCCGTGCCGATAACTGGCCACAGTGGCGTGGTCCAAACCTCAACGGCGTCAGCAACGAAAAGAACCTGCCCGTCAAGTGGACGACTGAAGAGAACGTCGCGTGGAAAGTCCCGATGCCGGGCTACAGCGGTTCGACGCCGATCATCTGGCGCGATCGAATTTTCCTGAATGTGGCCGATGGCGACAATCTTTCGCTCTGGTGTCTCAACAAAACTAACGGCGAAATCCTCTGGAAGAAACCGCTCAGCGCGGGCAACGTGAAGATGCGAAAGCAAAACATGTCGTCGCCCTCGCCCGTCACCGATGGCCGCAGCGTCTACGTGATGACCGGCACTGGAATACTCAAAGGCTTCGACTTCACGGGCAAAGAGCTTTGGACCAGGGACATTCAGAAAGAATATGGCCAGTTTGGCTTGCAATGGGGCTACGCTTCTTCACCGCTCCTGCATGAAGACTCGCTTTACGTTCAGGTGCTGCACGGCATGAAGACTGATGATGCGTCGTACGTGATGCGCATCGATAAGAAGAGCGGCAAGACTTTGTGGAAAGTTGATCGTCCGACGAATGCGATTCGAGAGTCGCCTGACTCGTACACGACACCGGCGCTGCTTCGTTACGGCAAGGTGACCGAGATCGTGATCACGGGGGGCGACTGTGTTACAGGTCACGATTCGGCAACAGGTAAAGAGCTCTGGCGTGCGAACGGTCTCAACCCGGACAACAATCCTTCGTATCGCATCGTCGCTTCGCCGATCATTTTTGACAACATCATCTACGCGCCCACGCGCATCAAGCCATTGCTGGCGTTGAAAGCAGGCGGGCGTGGCGACATCACGAGCTCGCATGTGCTGTGGTCCACCGGCAACGGTCCTGATGTGCCGACGCCGGTTACTGACGGCAAGTATTTTTATGTCGTGAACGATCGCGGGATCATGTTTTGTCTCGACGCGAAGACTGGCGCTGAGGTTTACGTGCAGCAACGCATCAAGCCGGGGACCTACAGCGGCTCGCCGGTTCTTGCTGACGGGAAGATCTACATCACGAACGAAGATGGATTGACGACGGTGGTGGCTGCAGGGCCGAAGTTTGAAGTGCTGGCTGAGAATCCGTTGAATGATTACGTGCTCAGCTCACCGGCGATTTCGGATGGGCAGATCTTTATTCGCACTTCCGGGCATTTGTATGCGATCGGGAAGAAGTAGTGCCACGAAAGCCAAAAACACAAAAAGAGGTTTGTTATGAAACGCGCACTGATTTTAGTACTCGTCCTTGCGTTCAACGTTGCAGCGCAGGAGTCGCAGCTCGGAAGAGTGGAGTTTCCGACGTCCGGATCGAAGGAAGCGCAGGCGCATTTTCTGCGTGGGCTCGCGGCGTTGCACTCGTTCTGGTACGAGGAGGCGCTCGAGGCGTTTCGCGAGTCGACGAAGGTCGATCCTGACTTCGCGATGGGCTACTGGGGCGAAGCGATGACCTACAATCACCCGCTCTGGTCGGAACAGGATATTGGCGCAGCGCGCCAGGTGCTTACGAAAATCAAAGACTCAGCGAAGATGACTGAGCGCGAACGAGCTTACATTGCTTCGGTTCGCTTGCTCTATGGCGAAGGTGACAAGCGGGCGCGCGACGCTGCGTACTCGGCGCAGATGGAGAAGGTCTATCTCGCTTATCCTGAAGATCTTGACGCCGCTGCGTTTTACTCGTTGTCACTGCTTGGCATGGCAGGCGGCGGAAAAGGTTATCGCTTGCAGGCCAAAGCGGGCGCCATCGCGCTCGAGGTCTACCAGAAAAATCCAAACCATCCCGGCGCGGCGCACTACATCATTCATGCGTTTGACGACCCGGACCATGCGATTCTCGCGCTCCCGGCTGCGCGCCGTTACGCGAGCATCGCGCCGGAGGCACATCACGCGCGTCACATGCCGTCGCACATTTTCCTGCAACTCGGAATGTGGACCGAAGCCGCGGCGTCGAATGAAGCCGCGTGGGCGTCGTCTGATGCGTGGATGAAGCGCAAGAACCTTTCGCTCAGCGTGCGCGATTATCACAGCCTGCACTGGTTGGAATACGCATACCTGCAACAGGGCCGCTACGACGATGCGGAGAAGTTGCTCAACCTGATGAAGAAGGTGATGTCCGAATCGACTTACGACAACAAGCTGCGGCCCGGTTACTACGAGAACAATTACGCGAACATGGCTGCGGCTTTTGTGGTTGAGACTGAGCGCTGGAACCTCGCCAATGAGCTATTTCCTGAAAACAAATCAGCGAGTACTACCGAGCAAGCGACGATGAGTGGCAGTCATGGTAGTCACAACGCGATGCCGTCGGGTGGATATGCATCGGCTACGTTACGCACGTCGTCAGCGAGCGTGACGCTCCCGTTCTTTATTCGCGGGCTGGCTGCGGCGATGAATGGTTCTGACATAGAGCCAAGCATCGCGGGATTGCAGAAAACTCGGGGGAGTGGTGAGATTTTTGCGCTCGAGATCGCGGCGCTGAAAGCTTCGATGAACAAGGATCACGGACGAGCGATCGAGCTGATGAAGCAAGCGACTGCCCTTGAGGAGGCGATGAGCCCACCGTCTGGCCCACCGAGCCTTATCAAACCATCACACGAGCTGTTTGGCGAGATTCTTTTGCGTGCAGGAAATCCTGCGGAGGCCGCGGAACAATTCAAAACCTCACTGCAACGTCAACCGAATCGCGCGCGTTCCTTACTCGGCGCCAAGCAAGCGCAAGACGCTATGTACACAAAAGGCACAAAAAGCACAAATTGATTTAATTGCGCCTTTTGTGCCTTTTTGTGGCCTATTTCTGCTTAACGTCGAACGCGTAGATCGTATCTTGATCGCGTAGATACAACCGTCCACCCGCAACGACCGGATGCGTCCACGTTTCCAGATCCCCTTGCGGAATCTTGAAGCGCCCCTTCTCTTTGTAACCAGTCGGTGTCGCTTCAACCAATCCCACTACGCCCTTCTCACTAAGGCAATACAGATTCCCGTCAGCATAGACCAGCGATCCTTTTCCAACACTCCGATCGCGCCACGCCATCTCGCCTGTATCAAACTTGATCGCCGTTAGAATCGAACTCGAAAACCCGTACAGGTAATCGCCAATCAACACCGAGCTGCTGTGATGATTGCGCATGTCCTTCGAGAACCAGAGCTCCTCCGCCTTGTTGTCAGGTTTGATCTCAACCACACCACCGCCCGTGCCGTAATCTGACGAGATAAACACGCGATTCGCACGCACGACCGGCGTCGCTACATTCGCGACGTTGTTTGACGGTCGCGAATAATCCCACAACAAGCGGCCATCCTTCGCATCAAGTCCAACCGCACGTTCCTTCGTGAAGAAAACCACCTGCGTCGTTCCATTTATTTCGACCGGAACACCCGATGAGTAACCCGCCCCGTCGCTCTGGCTCTTCCAGATCAACGATCCGTCAGTTTTGTTGAGCGCTACGATTGACGCGCCTGGTCCACCAGGATTCACCAGCACTTTGTTCCCGAGCACGAGCGGCGACTCACTGATGCCCCACTGGATATTCGAGCCACCAAACTCCTTCAGCACGTTCTTGGTCCAGACAATCTTGCCGGTGCGTGCGTCTAACGCCGACAGATCGCCATTACCACCGAGCGCGTAAACTCGATTGCCGTCGACTGTCGGTGTGCCTCTCGGACCGTTGCCACGGTCGTTACGAAAAGCGGAACCATGTGCGGTGGCCCATGCTTCTTTTCCAGTCGCGACATCAAATGCGAAAACAAACTCGCGATCGCCACGAAGCCCCATCGTGTACAACTTGCCGTCTGAGATGGAAAACGACGAGTAACCACTCCCCGCACCAGTGGCCTTCCAGACAAGTGGTGGGCCATCAGCGGGCCACTGCTTGAGTAGTCCTGTTTCTTTCGAGATGCCGTCGCGATTTGGACCACGCCACTGCGGCCAGACAGCAGCCGACTGCGCCATCGCCTGCCCCGCCAAACCCAATAACGCAACCGTTGCCGACAACAAAAACCTGCGCTTCATTCTGATCTCCTTCGTGTGGAAAACGCTAAGTAAGGGGAGACACGAAGATGCCGCAAATTAGGACGAAGGCTTGTAGTACAACACCAAACCACCGCCTACAGCAGCTAACACAAATCCAAGATAGAGCAACGGATTTGGCGAAGTCTTCGGCGGATGCAGCCACATCGAATACAACACGTTCACGAGTGGCGCTCCCGCAAAAACGAGCGGCATTACGTAAGTCGGTAACCCGCCTGACCTGAATGCGAAGATGATGCAAACGGCTCCGGCGGCGCCTAGCGCACCAGCCACAGTTGCTCCGATCGAGCCTTTCATTGTGAAGCCGTTAAGCTGGCCCTGCGAAGAGAGCGTGACGACCGGCACCAGCACACCGATTAGGAAGTAAGCGACACCCACACACAGAAGGGCGCGCATGGGATTGCCGCCAAGTGCTACCTGGCCGCCATGCAGTGCAGGACCATACAAGCCCCACGAAAGCGCAGCGCCGAGAGCAAAAAGGATCCAAAGCTGCATCAGGACCTCCAAAGAGAGATGATCACAAAACGCACAAAAAAGACGAACACAAACAGCACAAAGCGGGTAGGATTAAGCACTACCCAGGAGCGCAACAGTTTACCTTTCTTATGTGACTTCTGTGCCTTTTTGTGGCTAAAACTTCTGTGCCTTTTGTGGCTAAACTGAAACTCGAAACAGACTTTCGCCGTAATGTCTTCGTCTCTAAAGTTCCGCGCATTCTAACATCAGTGGCTTAGACATAATAGCAACTCATTTGCTAAGGTCTCGCAAACACGCGGCCGTCCAAAATCTCGAACGAGGAGCGCCAATATTTTGAAGTCGAGCTTTCAAACCCTCTCTCTAATAGTTTTGTCACTACTCGTACCTGCTTCGCTGGCCGCGCAAACACATCGGGCGTCAGTGCGAGGAACGATTTACGATGTGAATAAGTCAGCGATCCCAGGCGCAAGCATCTCTATAACGAGATTGGAAACCGGCGAAGTCCGCACCGCTACAGCAAACAGCGGTGGCGAGTACGCTATCACGTCCCTTCCGGCGGGGAGTTACGAGATTAACGTCAAGGTAGCAAATTTTGAGAGTTTCAGTGAAAAGATTGAACTCCTCGTTAACCAGGAGCGGAGGTTTGATGTCGATCTTCGTGTCTCTGGACCAGCGATCGATTATGACGTTTTCGGCGAGCCGGTTCCGCTTAAAAAGGATTCCGCTTCACTCGGAACTGTGATCGAGAACCGTCAGATCACCGGATTGCCGCTTGATGGCCGCAACTTTTACGAGCTCAGCCTGCTCGTGCCCGGCGCCGTGCCGCCCGCACAAGGCTCAGCCGGATCCGTTCGCGGCGATTTCGCGTTCAGTGTCAACGGTGCGCGCGAGGATGCGAACAACTTTTTGCTCGACGGTGTCTACAACGTCGATCCCAAGCTCAACACGTTTGGCGTGCGGCCGTCGGTCGATGCGATCCGCGAGTTTGAGATGCTGACCAGCACGTACGATGCGTCGTTCGGTCGCAATCCCGGTGCTCAAGTAAACGTGATCCTGAATTCCGGATCGAATGATTTTCACGGTTCGGCATTCGAGTTTCATCGCAACGCCGCGCTCGATGCGCGCAACTTCTTCGCGCCCGCGTCAGAGCCGAAACCGAAATACATTCGCAACCAGTTTGGCGGCGCGCTTGGTGGTCCAATCAAACACGACCGCACGTTCTTCTTTGCTGATTACGAAGGCACACGCTCGCGCGAAGGCATCACGCGCATCACCAACGTGCCGACTGCGGAAGAGCGCGTGGGCAACTTCTCGCATAGCGTATTCGGAGTTCCAACAAATCCATTCACGGGTATGCCGTTCGACAACGGCATCATCCCGGACTTCTTCCAAAACCCGGTCGGCCGTGCGATCGCGGCACTTTATCCGCTGCCGAATCGCAACGTTCCGTTTCAAAACTTCGTCTCGTCGCCGGTCCTGCGCGACGATAACGACAGCTTCGACGCGCGTGTCGATCACAGGCTGACTGACCGCGCTGATCTCACGTTCAGATACAGCTTTGGCGACCGTGATCTGTTTGAGCCGTTTACAGGTTCGTCTTTCTCGATCGTTCCGGGTTTTGGCGACACCGTGAAACGTCGCAGTCAAAACGGTATGGGCGCGCTGACGCTCGTGCTGACGCCGAATCTCGTCAACGAGAGTCGAGTTGCGTTCAATCGGGTCGCACAATCAGTAACACAGGAGGCGAGCGTTCTGAATTCCGAGGTCGGCCTACCGACGATTTCGCCACGCGAGCGTGACCTTGGACTCAGTTTCATCACGATCACCGGTTTCTCGCCGCTCGGTGATGAAGGCAACAATCCGCAGGACAGCGTCACGAATGTTTACCAGTTTCTGAACAACTCGAGTTACGTACATGGGAATCACCTGTTCAAGTTCGGCGCGGACCTGCGGTTTTCGCAGCAGAATGCTTTTCGAGATGTTGAGTCGCGCGGGCGGCTGCAGTTTTCGCCGTTTTTTCAACTTACTGGTAATGCACTCGGCGATATGCTGCTCGGATTTCCCCTCTTGACGAGTGTCGCGCGTGTGGATAATCCACAAAAGATTCGCACTGAGAGTTACAACTTCTACATCAACGACAGCTATCGCGTCACACCCCGACTGACGATCAACGCCGGGTTGCGTTATGAGTACAACTCGCCGCCTGTTGATGCTGACGATCGTGCGACTATTTATGATCTCGTGACGCGAAGTCTCGTGCCTGTCGGAACGAACGGTGTTCCGCGTAGCGGCTTCGACGCTGACAAGAACAACTTTGCGCCGCGTGTGGGATTCGCATGGTCCTTTAATGAAAAGACCGTGCTGCGCGGTGGTTATGGCATCTACTACGATCAGTCGCCGCTCGCGCCGGCGGAAGCGCTTTATTTCAACGCGCCGTTTTTCGATAACAACATCTTCTTCTCGTTACCGGGCTTGCCGCTCACGCTTGACGATCCGTTTCCGTCGTTCTTCCCGTTCCCGCTGCCCGATTCCGCGCTCGCGATTCAACGCGATCTACGCACGGGTTACATGCAGCACTGGAACTTCAACATCGAACGACAGATTTTTAATGAAAGTGTGCTCGAAGTTGCGTACGTCGGATCGAAGGGAACGAAGTTGTTGACTGCTCGCGATATCAACCAGCCGCAGCCAAGTGTTCTGCCGCCGGGGCTGCCGTTCGTGCCGCGACCTGATCCGCGTTTCGACGATATTGACCTGCTCGAGTCGCGTGCGAATTCGAATTACAACGCGTTGCAGGTGCGGTATCAGCAGCGTCTGGCGCGCGGCTTCTCGGCGCTCGCGTCGTACACGTGGTCCAAGTCGATTGACGATGCTTCCAATTTCTTTACCAGCGCGGGCGATCCAAACTTCCCGCAGAACAGTTACAACGTTGCCGCCGAGCGTGGTTTGTCTAATTTCGACGTTCGTCACCGATTTTCGTTGAGTTACTCGTATGCGCTTCCATTTAAGAAGGCGGAGGACGGTTTGGCCGCGAGTCTCGTGAACGGCTGGGAAACGTTCGGCATCGTCACACTGCAATCCGGCAGACCGTTTACAGTCGCATTGCTTTCCGAGATCGACAACAGCGGCACGGGCCGATCGATTCTCGGCTTTGGCGCCAACGATCGACCTAACCTTGTTGGCAATCCTGATCTCTCGAATTCCACAACGGATCAATGGTTCAACACCGCGGCGTTTGCTTTTCCGGCACCAGGTACGTTTGGAAATGCGGGCAGGAATATTCTGGAGGGACCGGGATTTCAGAACATCAACATGTCGATCCTGAAGAACACGCGATTCAACGAGCGAGTCAATTTGCAGTTCCGGGCCGAGGCGTTCAACCTCTTCAACCACCCGAACTTCAACTTACCTGACAACTTCCTCGGCTCCCCAACCTTCGGCCGGATCACCTCAGCCCGTGACCCCCGCCACATCCAGTTCGGGTTGAAGCTCTTGTTTTAGCCACAAAAAGGCACAAAAGACACAAAAGGAGAATTCAAACGTTCAGAGTTCAGCCTTTAGGCTGCGGTTTTAAGCAGCAAGCCAAAGCTTGACTCTGAACCCTCTTTGCCGAGCTAACGGAACTTGGTTGGACCGGGTCAGTACCACCTCGCGGTAGCGGGTGGGTCAAGGAAAGGAACTAAATACATCTGCAAACGGACGTCTTTACATTCACCCACCCGCTACCGCGAGGTGGTACTGACCCGGTCCAATCACGATTGTATAAACTTTCGTCAAAGATGATTGACCTGAATTCTTACAACTCGTCAATTGTTTGGATAGCGAGTCGTGTCGGATTCAAACTCGATGCGGGCTACGTCGGCTGATGTAAAAGGTATGCGGCCTTTGGAGGCGGGAAAGTTTCGTTTGCTGCGACTCAGGGTGGATTGTTGAGACCGAGCCGTAGCTCCGTTGCGCAAACGTGCCTCGATGAAGCGCAGCAATTCCTGCTGCTTATCCTGGGGCAGCGACTCGACCGCAGCTTCAATTTCAGCAAGAGTTTTCACGCCAAAAACGATACCACGCAAATTGGGCATGAACAAGCAAGTTGTTTTAATCCGTACTTTCCGCGTTCATCTGTGGCCGATCGTCGTAGGACAGGTATTTGGCTGAGAGAAGAATATCGGATTCTTCACCAGTCGGTGTTTGGGGAGCCATTGTGCCGTCGACTTGTTCGTAGAGTGGCGGGGGGATTTCGGCGAACTCGGACATTGGACCGTAGATGGAGTCAACACCTTCTCGGAAGACATCTCCAATTAACAGGTTGATGATGTGGACGCGTTCTTCGGGATACTTGCGCAGGAAGCCCGAGAAGCTGAAGCCGTCGTTATAAAACGCGTAGACCAGCTTGCGCATCGACTCGATACCGCGATCGAGTTTGGCCTGGTACTGGCCCAGACGCGCGGCGGAGAAGTCGTCGTGATTGAAGGCGTCGTGAATTGCGTCGGCAGCAAGCTCCGCCATCTTCAAGGCGAGCAACACACCTGACGAATAGATCGGATCGAGAAAACCGTAAGCATCGCCGATGATGATGAAGCCATTGCCGGCGTTGTGTTTCGAGCGATACGAGTAATCGAGAATCGAGTAGATTTTGTCGACGCGAGTGCCCGGAGCGACGCGTTTGCGAACCGGTTCACACTTGTCGATCTCCTCCTGCAAGATCTTCGCGAGATCCTGACCGCGACCCTGCACAAGATACTCGGGATCGGCAACGATACCCACACTCGTAATATCGTTCTCGAGCGGGATATACCAGAACCAGCCACCACTACCCGGCTCAGTTCTCAATACGAGCGTCGCGCCGCCGTTTAGATCCGGCTCGCGGTGCGCGCCTTTGTAGTACGAATAGATCACCGCTTTCTTGAGCTTCGGATCGCGCACGCGCCAGCGAAACTTGTTCGACAGCATCGCCATCTGGCCGGTCGCATCAACAACGACTTTCGCGAAATACTTCTCACGCGTGCCGTCAGGCATCTGCACTTCGACACCAACAGCCTGATCGCCTTCAAACAGCACCTGCTTCACCAGCACTCCCTGGTGCACGGTAACGCCCTGCTCAGCAGCGTGATCGATCAGCAAGTGATCGAATTGCGCGCGCGTGATCTGCCACGTGACCGCACTCTCGTGATGCACTGCTTCAAAGAAGTAGAACGGTCGCGATTCCTTACCCGCGGAATTCGCAAACTGCACACTGTACTTTCGAACAAACGGACTCTCCCTCATTTTTTCGAGTATGCCCAGCCGTCGAAACGTCCAGTAAGTGTCAGTCATCAACGATTCGCCGATGTGATGACGCGGAAAGATTTCTTTTTCGAAAAGGATTACCTTGCGCCCTTCGCGCGCGAGAATGCCGGCAACAGTGCTCCCTGCGGGTCCACCACCCATTACGATGACATCGAAATTATTATTGGTATTCATGCGTAGCGTACTGTTCTCAGTTCAGGTTCAAAAAAATCGATCAGAAAATGATCTACTTGCAAAAGACCGTTGCGCGTCAGTGCGATCGTCCCATCGTGACGTTCGAGCACTCGCTTTTCTTCCAACTCTTCATAGACAGGACGAAACTCACTCCAAACATCGACACCATACTTTTTCTGAAAGTAACCGGTGTCGATCGATCCGGTCTTCAATTGCAAAACCATCTCTCGAATCAGTCGTTGTTTTGGAGTCAGTGAAACGGCCCGCAGAAGCGGCAGGCGGTCCTCGTTAAGGATGCGCACGTACTCTTCGAAGTTGTGCGCGTTCTGGAAATTGACGCCGCCAAAATGCGAAAACGACGATACACCGATGCCGATCATATCTCCGCCATGCCAGAGCGCGTCGCGATAAATGAAGCGACAGGTCTTTTTCTTCGTTGCGACAATGTCGGTGCCTGCGATTTCATAGTCGTGCGCAAGAAATTGTTCGAAGGCGTAGTTGAGCCAGCGACGTTTTGTATCCCAGCCTGCAATCGGCGAAGTAGCGCCCTTCTTCAAAATGTCCTGCGAGATTACGGTGTTGTATGGCAGCTCCATCTGGTAGATCGTAACGGAGTCAGGTTCGAGCTCGATCGCACGCCGCACTGCTTCACGCCACTTCTCTTCCGTCTCGCCTACCATACCCGCGATGAGATCGATGTTGATCTGCGGGAAGTCGACTTCGCGTGCCCACTGGTATGCACGATAGATTTCTGGAGACAAATGCGCGCGACCGTTTGCGGCGAGGATCTCGTCGTCGAAGTGTTCGATACCGAGACTCAATCTTGTCACGCCGATGGATTTGAGTGTCTCGAGTTTTGCTTTCTGAATCGTGCCAGGCTCACACTCGAAAGTGACTTCTTCTGCGTCCTGCCAACTGACGTGTCGATTCAGACCATCGACGAGATATCGTAACTGCTTCTCACTGATGTACGACGGTGTGCCGCCGCCGAAGTATGCAAAGCGAAGCTTGCGTCCCTGGAACGCGGGCATGCGGCTGTAGAGCTCGTTCTCTTTGATCAGCGCGTCGAGGTAGACCTCGATCTCAGAGGCGTTCTTGTCTGTGTAGACTTTGAAGTAACAGAAGAGGCAGCGCTTCCGGCAGAAGGGAATGTGAATGTAGAGACCTAGCGGATCGTCGACGCGCGGCGGCTGATTGAGCGCGTCGAGCGCTTCGGAGACAAGCTCGGGCTTCCACTGGGAGAACGGCGGATAGTTCGAGACAAAATAATTCCCTACTTCAGTTCTGGTTTGAGCGATATCTACCGTCATAAAACCAGTCAAGTTAGCATCAATGCTGCGCTGGAGCAATTAGGACCGCGGATAAACGCGGACAGCAACGGATTTAGTACGCAGTGAACGAGAACTAGGTTGCGCTATCGTCAACCGGCGTTGTATAGAAGGTCGATGCCCCCTCAACGTGGATTCAGTTTCTCGGACATTCGTCACTATTTACCGTATTTCCTGATGCTGATCGTGTTTGTGGGCGGGGTCTGGCTGATCCTCAACGGCGGCGCTCACCTCCAACCCGCGAACGCGATCGCAACGGCTCCAGCAACTGCGCCCGCATCGCCGGCTAGTGTCCTCTGGGAAAACTTCCGAACCTCAGTCAGCATTCTACTCACGCAAATCATCGTGATCTTAATTCTCGCTGCGCTGTTTAGGAGATTATTTCAATCGATACACCAGCCACCGGTGATGGGCGAGATGATCGCAGGTATCGTGCTCGGTCCGTCAGTGCTGGGACTGATTTCTCCAGAGGCGATGACGTTTCTCTTTCCCGCATCGTCACTCGAAACACTGCGACTGCTCAGCCAGATCGGCGTTGTGCTGTTCATGTTCACGGTCGGCATGGAAGTGAACATCCAGCACGTACGAGAAAAAGGATCGGCGGCAGTGATGATCAGTCATGCGAGTATCATCGTGCCTTTCTTGCTCGGCACTGCGCTTTCTCTTTTTCTTTATCGCGGCCTGGCGCCTGCCGGAACCTCTTTCAACGCGTTTGCGTTATTCATCGGTGTTGCGATGAGCATCACTGCCTTCCCGGTGCTCGCACGAATTCTTGAAGATCGCAAATTGACGCATACAGCGCTCGGATCGATCGCACTCACGTGTGCGGCAGTCGATGACGTTACAGCCTGGTGCATTCTGGCGCTCGTGATCGCGCTCGTGAAATCCACCGGTGTCGCGAGCTCCGGCGTCACGGTTGGCCTAACACTCGTGTTTGCGGTAGCGATGATTCTAATAGTGCGACCGCAACTGGCGCGGGTGATCAAAGAACCGGACTCGCAGCAACACCGGCGCCATTTGATTCCGATCATTCTCGCGTTCGTTCTCGCTTGTGCACTGATCACGGAGACGATCGGCATTCACGCTTTGTTCGGTGCGTTCATCGCCGGCGTCGTAATGCCGCCTTCTACCGAATTTCGGATCTTTCTCAAAGACAAGCTCGAGGCGTTCGGCTCGTACGCATTGCTGCCGTTGTTCTTTGCGTTTACGGGATTGCGCACGCAGGTTAGTCTTCTCAACGACTGGCAAACGTGGGCCATCTGCGGCGTGATCATTCTGGTCGCGATCGCGGGCAAGCTTGGTGGCAGTATGTTGATGAGTCGTTGGACCGGCATGAGCTGGACGCAGTCGTTCTCGATTGGCGTGTTGATGAACACGAGAGGATTAGTTGAGCTCGTAGTGCTCAATATCGGTTATGATCTCGGTATTCTGTCGGGACGAATTTTCGCAATGATGGTGTTAATGGCGCTGGTGACGACGTTTATGACCGGGCCACTCCTAAGTCTGGTTAAGAAATGAAAGGAGATCGAAGATGGCAAGAACTCTATTGATAACCGCGGCAATTTTTGTACTGTCAGTGATCGCGCTGGCGGCAGCGAAACCAAATTACAGTGGCACGTGGACGATGGATCGGGCGCGCAGCTTCGGTCTCCCGCCGGACATGAATCAAACGCTCACCATCACGCAAAAAGAAGATCGGATCGAGCTCGAGACGAAGCTCATTCAGCCGAACAATGAGCGCACAGTGAAGGATACTTACGTGCTTGATGGTAAGGAGTATGACTTCACGCCTCCGGTACCGCCAAACCAGCCGCCAGCGACAGGCAAGCGAACGGCCGTGTGGCTACCCGGCGACCGCGGTATTCAGGTGACTGATGTGACGACTGCGGAAACACCGAAAGGTCCGGTTAAAACTCAGACGGTGAGAAAGTGGACCATCTCCGGTCAGGGCGAGCTAGTGATCGACATGTACGTAGATAGTCCGACTGTCTCGTACGAAGCGAAAAGGATCTTTATCAAACAATAAATATTAACCGCGGATTTACGCGGATGAACGCAGATCAGCGTTTATCTGCGTTCATCCGCGGCTCATTTATTTTCCTGAAATGTCGAACGCTGCCATCTCAGTCGAGTTGCGGACGAGGAGTTTTCCGCTTGCGATTGCCGGGTAATTCCAGGTTTGGCCCTCAACCGCTTTGAAGCGCGCGACTTCCGTATACTTGTCAGGTGAAGCCTTCACGAGGGCCACGTCGCCCTGATCCGAAGACACGATCAAATGATCGCCGGCGAGGATGACCTGCCCGTATCCGTACCGCCCGTCTTTCCACTTGCGCTCACCCGTATTCACGTCGAGGCAAACGAGAATGCCTTCATCGAGGCCGTAAATGTATCCGTTATGAAGAACAGATGGATTGAACTTGTTCTTCATATTCTTGTTTTCCCAGATCGTCGACGCAGTAAAGCTATTTCCACTGCCTTTCACTTCAACGAGCGCCGCGCCTTTCCCGTAACCTGACGAAATGAAAAATCGATTTCGATCGACAACAATCGGTTGCGAGACGTTGATTCCCATGTCCGTGTCCCACGGATAACTCCACAACAACGCACCATTCTCAGGCGCGAGTCCCACCACACGATATGAACTGACAACAACGATCTGTCGACGTCCCGCAAGCTCAACCAGCATCGGGGAAACATACGCCTGTGGATCGTCGAGCACTTTCCAAACCGTTGCGCCAGTGTTCTTGTTGTAAGCAACGACTGACTTGCCGTTGGCGCCGCCGGGCAGCACGACAACCTTGTCATCAACGATGAGCGGCGACGCAGCCATGGCCCACTGAAGATTCTTTGCCGCGTTGTCCTTGAGAATGTTCTTGCCCCAAATCACCCCGCCACTGTTCGCATCGAGAGCCCGCAACTCACCGGTTGCGCCAAGCGCGTAGATGCGCCCCTGGTCCCACGTCGGTGTCGCGCGTGGTCCGTCGCCGGTTGAATCACTGAATTCAGCACTCCACTTCTGCGCCCAGAGCTCGCGGCCGTTGTTGATGTCGTAAGCTGCGACTACTTCCTCACCGCGACGCTGTTCGATCGTGTAAGCCTTGCCGTCCGCCACAACGAACGACGCATGCCCAACGCCGACAGGTTGTTTCCAAAGCTGGCGCAGTCCGTTGGCAGGCCAGTTGGTCGAGACACTGCCCTCATCGTATTTGCCGTCACGCCTTGCCCCGCGGAAATTAGTCCAACTGTTTCGCGAAGGAGCGGCAGGCGCGGCGGCTGTTTCGCCGGGCGATGCCGCGACATTCGCGGACGGGCTAGGACTTGGGACTGCTGCTGTTGTTGGTGCGGGTTGTGCTGCTTGTTGGTTGCGATTCTGCTCGAGCTGAGCGTAGTGCGCGTTGTTCGAGCCTCTGCTGCAGCCGACGCAGAAAACTACCGTCAGGAGAATTAGTCGCTTCATAGATAAATTAGACGGCTCTCAGCCGATTTAAGTTCCAATGCAATAAAGATTCTTTTCGCCGCGAATGAAGATGTGTCCATCGGCAATCGCAGGTGATGCGTAGACAGGCTCGCCAATCGAGTTCGTGCCGAGGATCTCATGCTGCGGGCCAGCTTTGACGATGAATGTGTCGCCGTCTTCGCTGGTCAGCAGAATCTTACCTTCAAACGCCACCGGCGATGCGGTGAACGTGGCAGGAATCGGAATGCGACCACCTTCGTATTTCACTTCACCGGTCTTCGCGTCGATACACGTAAGAATACCGCGATCGGTGGTCAGGTAAAGATAGTCGCCATACAAAATAGGTGAAGGCACGTAAGCGGTGCCTTTCGCATAGGTCCAGGGCACGTTCGGAGTGCCGGTGAGATCTCCGCTTTGACCGAGTTTGATCGCCATTGCGATCTTCGCTGGGAAGCCGGCCACAATAAACGCCATCTCGTTATTCGCGACTGGCGACGGGATCGCGTTGCTCTCGACGCCCTTGTGCCGCCAAAGCTCTTTGCCGGTTGCGGGATCGTAAGAAATCACCGACTCAGTGCCACTCGCGATCAACTCTGCACGTTTTGACGTACGAACCAGCACCGGTGTGGACCAGCTTACCTGCACCTTTCGCGGCGTTCGCCAGGCTTCTTTGCCCGTGTTCTTGTCGACGGCAACGATGAACGAAGCCTCGCCATTCTCTTCATCAGCCTGAACAATCACGAGGTTGTCGAACAGAATCGGTGATGTGCCGGTGCCCATGCCGACAGTGCCGAGTTTGCCAAGGTCGGCTTTCCACGCAAGCTTGCCTTTGAAGTCGTAGGCATAAAGACCTTCGGTGCCGAAGAAGGCATAGACCAGTTTGCCGTCGGTAGCCGGTGTTGAAGCGGCATAAGAGCTCTTGCGGTGACGGTTGTCGTAAGGCGTGCCTTCCCACGCGGTCGACTGCCAGACGATCTTGCCAGAGTCGCGATCGATGCAAACGACTTTGAAGGTGTGTTTTTTATCGGCGCCGACGCTGTCCGGATGTAGAAACTCTTTGTCACCTTCAAGGGTATGCTTCACGGCCTTGGCGCCCGGCACGACAGCGCCTTCGACAGCGGTCGTCAGAAACACGCGATTGCCCCAAACGATCGGCGAAGAATGCGAGCGGCCGTCGATCGCAACCTTCCACTTGATATTCATGGTGGGGCTCCATTGAGATGGAAGGTTCTTCTCATTCGAGATGCCTGAGCCATCCGGCCCACGCCACTGCGGCCAGTTCCCTGCCGCTGCCTTCTCAGTTAAAAAGCCGAGGCCCGTTACTGCCAAAGCAATGCCAACGATAACCGTCAAAGCGATTCGTTTCACTGTAGTCATTTTCCTTTGATTTAATTTCCTGTCTTGGTCGAAGCAGGTGCTTCTCCAAACGCATATAGATGCGAGACCGTGCGAACGATTAATAACCCGTCGGAGATGGCCGGCGTAGCCATCATCACTTCACCAACTGGATTCTTCGCGAGCAACTCATATTTCGGTCCGGCTTTGACCACGAACACATCGCCGTCTTCACTAGAAAGGTATATCTTCCCATCAGAAGCGACGGGCGAAGCCGTGAACGCGCCACCAGTTCCACCTAAACGTTCCTGGTAAACTCGTTCACCAGTCTTCGCATTGTAAGCAGCCAACACGCCCTGGTTCGAGCACGTGTAAAGCAAATCGCCGTAGACGATCGGCGTCGGCATGTATGGACCACCACGCTGTTTGCTCCACGCGATGAAGTCACTCGACTCCTTGCCGTCCTTGAGCGTTAAGTCACCGTTACCACCTGGCTTGATCGCATAGATTGGTTGGATTGGTGCGTAACCGCTCGTGACGAAGATCAGATCGAAAGCGACGAAAGGCGTGGGCGTGGTGATCTCCGACATCGGCCCGAGTGACCACAACTCTTTTCCAGTAGCAGGATCGTAACCGCGAATCTTTTTCGGACCGACGGTGATCAACTCAGCGCGCGTCTTACCTTCATAAACTGTCGGCGAACCCCAGGAAGGAAGCTCTTCGCGTACCGTTTTCCAAAGCTCCTTGCCGTTCTTGATGTCGTAAGCAGCGATGAAGGAATTCTTTTGAATGTCGGCCTGCACGATCACCATGTTCTTGTAGATGATCGGCGAGCTGCCGTATTCCCACTGGTAGTCGACATCGTAGAACCAACCGGCATCGAGCACACCGAGATCCTTTTTCCAAACGAGCTTGCCGTTGAAATCGTAGGCGTAGAGACCTTCGGAGCCGAAGTTGACGATCAGGTATTTTCCGTCTGTAGCTGGTGTCGAAGCTGCGTGTGACGATTTCGGATGGCGCTTAACTTTCGGAATGCCTTCATAGGCAACACGCTCCCAGAGGATCTTGCCCGTCGCTTTATCGAGCGCGTAGATCTTCCATGCGTGCTGTGGATCATCCGCGACTGGCTTGACGTCGCCAAATAGACCGAAACGTGTTTCGTCTTTGCCACTCGAAACAGCAGTCACCACGAACACTTTGTCGCCCCAGACGACGGGACTCGCGTGCGAGAGACCGGGGATCGGAGTTTTCCAACGGACGTTTTCCGACTTCGCGGCGTCGAATTTTGCGGGTTTCGTTAACCCCTCATTGACGCCCGTCGCACCTGGTCCACGAAACTGCGGCCAGTTCTGTGCAAAGGCAGAGGTGAAAGCAACGGTGATAAGAATGACAGACAGTGTGAGTCGTTTCATAGGTTCGCTCTCTATTGAATTCAGTCAAGCCGCTTCATTACGTTACTGGTTGTGCCCTGCTTGAAAGTCATGCTCACGACTTTCTCACCTTCGACATTAAACGCGAAAGTAATTCCAGCAAACGCGACGGGCCGGAACGTGGTCTTATCCAACGCCATTAACGGGATTATGTCGCGACCGAATCCGGCGACAAATAACTTGCCGTCTTTCACCGAGATCGTCGCCTCTGGGCCAGTTTCTCCTTTGTACTTGCCCACGTACGACTGGAGCGTTGCGGCATCGACTTCCATCGGCGGCTTAGCTCCCGCGTTTTTAAGTAAGTCACTAATCGCCGTCGTGTTGGCGCTCATCGACAACGCGAGTGCAGCGGTGAGGCTGTCGGGCTTGATCTTGCCCGTAGCGAGAGCCATTTTGACCACTTCTTCCTTTTTCTCTTGCACACCGTTCATCAGCACATCTTCGGCGCCTTCAGCACCTTTCGCCAAGAGAAGACTAACGACATCCATGTGATCGTTTTGGAGAGCCCACGACAGCGCGGTGGCGCCGTAAAACGTGTCTTTCACGTTGAGCTCAGCACCACGGTCAAGCAGCACCTTTGTGACGTCAGCGTTGCCACGCTCGGCTGCCTTGAACAGAGCAGTCGTGCCGTAGCGAAACTTCGCATTGACATCAGCGCCCTTGTCTAACGCGGCTGTAACAGCAACAGCATCGCCCTTGCGCACGGCTTCGAAGAGTTGATCATTGAGTGCCTGTTTGGGGTCGGTCTGAGTTTGTGGGAACAGAAGAACCAGCAGCGAAAAGAGGAAGACCTTTTGTAGCAACATGATTTCTCCTCGTAGCGAGACAAAACGCCGAAGGCGTTCGCGAATTTCAGCCCAAGGTTGGAGCGTAGCGACAACCTTGGGTGACTATTGCCGAATGGTTTATAAACCCTGAAAGGGTTAGGCAACCACCTAACGCTTTCAGCGTTGTGTGTTAATTTTATTTTGCGACCCAGGGTTGTCGCTCTGCTCCAACCCTGGGCTGGAATTAGCTAACGCCTTCGGCGTTCGAGACGGAACCTGCTAGAATCAACCAAAAAATATGTAACGCAGCAACGTGAGCTTACGTATTGTACATCCTTAGGGTTGCAAGCGCGCAGAGACTTCTAATCCCGAACAGCTTTTTTTGCAGACTCGGAAACGCTTTTATCCATAATAAGTGACGGGCCTCCAAAATGATTAACCTGATCTCCATTTCTTTGAATCTCAGCCTTATTCTGTCGCTCTTTGCATTTGGTGACTGGGCCGAATGGCGCGGACCAAATCGCGACGGCGTCTCCAACGAAAAGAACCTGCCGGTCAAGTGGTCTCCCACTGGCGAGAACCTCGCCTGGCGAGCGCCATACGGTGGCCGCTCGGCGCCGATCGTCATGGGCGATCGCGTGTACCTGCAGAACGTCGCAGGCAAGGGAGAGACGGAACAGGAACGTGTCATGTGTTTCAACGCGGACACTGGAAAACTCTTGTGGGAACATCGCTTCAACGTCTACTTGAGCGACGTGCCGCCACATCGCGTCGGCTGGGCCTCGCCCGTTGGCGATCCAGCCACCGGGAATATCTACGTGTTTGGCGTCGGCGGCACCTTGCTCGGTCTTAACCGCGACGGAAAAGTCTTGTGGGAACGATCGCTCGGTGAAGACTTCGGGCTGCTCACCACACACGGTGGACGTACCGTGTCGCCGATCATCGACGGCGATCTCGTGATCGTTAGCGGCGTGACTTTCCAGTGGGGCCAACATGGACGCGGCGCGCATCGCTTCATGGCTTTCGATAAAAAGACCGGCGAGACGATGTGGATAAGCGCTCCGGGTGGTCGTCCGTACGACACGACGTATGCGCCACCAATCATCGTCAACGTCAACGGCACGCGACTGCTGATCCAGGGCGCCAGCGACGGTGTGGTCCATGCGATCAAACCGCAAACAGGCGAGCCGGTGTGGAAGATCGAGATCAGCAAACGCGGATTGAACACGGGCGTTGTCGTTTACAACAACACGGCGATTCTTACGCACAGTGAGGAGAATCTCGAATCGAACGAGATGGGGATGATGCTCGCCGTCGACGCCAACTCGAAAGGCGAGATTAAAAAAGATCAGATTAAGTGGAGTGTTTACGGCTGGCAGGGTGGCTTCTCTTCACCGGTGCTCGACGGCGATCGTCTGTATCAGGTAGATAACGGCGCGAACCTTGCTGCCTTCGACGCAAACTCCGGTAAGCAACTCTGGTTGAAGAACCTCGGCACGATTCAGAAAGCTTCACCGGTATTCGCTGATGGCAAGTTGTACGTCGGCACGGAGAACGGAAAGTTCTTCATCCTCAAACCATCGGCAACCGGATGCGAAATCCTCGACGAAGATCAACTCGGAACCGAGGCGCAACCCGAAGCCATCGTCGGATCCGCAGCCGTGTCGAATGGTCGCGTCTATTTCGCCAGCGATTCCGGTCTCTATGCGATTGGTAAGAAAACAACGCATAGTTCTTCGCAGACAAATGCGAACGCTGTGGGCAGTCCAGTCAGCTCACAAACGGCAACACACGTTCAGGTTGTGCCGACCGAGTTGATTCTCAAGCCGGGTGATAAAGCGAATTTCCGCGTCCGCCTCTTCGACGCGCAGGGCAATTTCATTCGTGAAGAATCTGAGGTGGCGTGGTCGCTCGATCAACTAAAAGGCACGATCGAGAATGGTCACTTTACGGCCAGTTCCGATGCAGTGGCCCAGGGAGGTTTGGTTAAGGCAACTGTCGGTGGCATAAGTGGAACTGCGAGCGTGCGCGTGTTTCCGCCGTTACCGTGGAGTGAAAATTTCGACTCGTTTGCTGTTAACACGCTGCCGCCGACGTGGGTTAACACGACGATGAAGTTCAGCATTCGTGAGCAAAATGGAAACAAAGTGCTCACGAAACTGACTGAAGGCTCGTCGTTGCTGAGTCGCGCGCGGGCTTACATGGGGCCGTCAGACTGGTCCAACTACACTGTCGAAGCCGACGTCAATGCAACACAGAAACGGCGCCAACAAGGCGACGCGGGTGTGATCGCGCAGCGCTACGTCCTGACTCTTTACGGCAACAGCCAGATGCTTCATCTCGAGCCGTGGCAACCGGAAATCGCGCGCACGAAGAGTATGGCCTACGCATGGAAGCCCGATACCTGGTACCGTCTTAAACTGGAAGTCGCGAATCTGCCTGACGGGACTACGCGCGCTCGCGGCAAGGCATGGCCCGCAAACGAGCCGGAACCCAGCGCGTGGATGATCGAACGCGTCGACCCGATTCCAAATCGTCAGGGCGCGCCCGGAATATTCGGCAACGGCCTTGCGGAACTCTATTTCGACAACATAAAGGTGTACGCAAACAAATGAGAATTAAAAGCACAAAATCCAACGCAATCATTTTTCTAACGCTGCTCAGTGCTGCTGTTTGCGCCCTGGTGCCTGCTGTGTCGGCTTCCGATCCGGCGTCCGGCGATTGGCCGATGTGGGGTGGCACACCAGATCGCAACATGGTTTCCAACATGAAGGGCCTGCCGACGAGTTGGGACGTCAAAACAAAGAAGAACGTGAAGTGGGTGGCCCAGCTCGGCTCGCAAACTTACGGCAACGCGGTTGTGGCCGGCGGCATGGTCTTCGTCGGCACGAACAACGAAGGTCTGCGAGATCCGAAGATTACGGGTGACAAGGGCGTCCTGATGGCCTTTCGCGAGGCAGACGGTCAGTTTATGTGGCAGATGGTCCATGACAAACTCGTCGCAGGGCGCGTTAACGACTGGCCGTATCAGGGCGTCGCTTCGTCGCCCTTAGTCGACGGTGATCGCGTTTATTACGTTTCCAATCGTGCTGAGCTGATGTGTCTCGACACACAAGGCTTTCGCGACAAGGAGAATGATGGTCCAGTCACCGATGAGAAGCTGACGGGCGAGACGAATGCAGACGTTGTTTGGAAGTTTGACATGATCGAGGAAGTCGGATCACTGCCGCACAACCTCGCGAACTCGTCGCCCGTGATGAACGGCGATCTGATCTTTGTCAGCACGTCCAACGGTCAGGACGAGAGTCACGTCAACGTTCCTTCACCAAAAGCACCGTCAATCATTGCTATTAACAAAAAGACCGGCAAGCTCGTTTGGGAAGACAACTCGGTTCAGGATCGAATCCTGCACGGGCAGTGGTCATCGCCGACGGTCGGAACAATCGGCGGGGTGGTCCAGCTCGTTCATGCGCAAGGCGACGGCTGGATTCGCGGTTATGAAGCGCAGACGGGCAAGAAGCTTTGGGAGTTTGATACAAATCCGAAGGATTCAGTCTGGCCCAAGACGCGCAACGAGCTGATCAGCACGCCAGTGGTTTACCAGGATCGCGTCTATATCTCGAACGGTCAGGATCCGGAACACGGCGAGGGTGTGGGCCACATGTATTGCATCGACGCCACTAAACGCGGTGATATCACGCAAAGCGGACTCGTGTGGCACTACGACAAGATTCGTCGCTCGATCTCAACGCCGGCCATCAAAGACGGTCTCGTTTACCAGTCTGATTTCAGCGGCTTCCTGCACTGCCTCGACGCGAAGACCGGTCAGGCCTACTGGACACATGATCTCTTCGCGGCTGTTTGGGGTTCGCCGATGCTGATTGACGGCAAGATTTATCTTGGCGACGAGGACGGCGACGTTGTGATCATGCAGGAGGGTAAAACGAAGAAGGTACTCGGCGAGATAAACATGGGCAGCTCTGTTTATTCGACCGCGGTTCCGGCAAACGGCGTGCTCTACATTTCGAATCGCAATCAACTGTACGCACTGTCAGAAGCGGCCGCCGGCAAACCGGCCACCGCAGTTGCAAAACCTAAACCGTAAAGCTCAGGCACAACAAGCACAATTAGTAACTTCGGTTTCATCGAGTCATTTGTGCTTTTTGTGCCTTTTTGCGGCTAAACAAAATGAAGAGTTTTGATTTTCAACCGCGGACGCGAGTGGTGTTTGGCCCAGGGGCGATCGAGCGCCTCGGTGAGCTTGCGCGCGAGCTGAATTTTCGACGCACGTTGCTCGTCGCGGATCATGGTCTGGTTGCAAGCGGGCACGTGGACGAAGCAGTTGGGCCACTGGAGAAGGCTGGCGTTGAGGTCATTCGTTTTCACGACTTCGAAGTCAATCCCGACTCGCGCATGGTCGAGAACGGAACCGCTTTCGTCGCACCGTTGAAGATCGATTCGATCATCGGACTCGGTGGCGGCAGTTCAATGGACTGCGCCAAGGGCATCAATTTTTTGCTGACTAACGGTGGTCGCATGTCTGACTATCGCGGCTACGGCAAAGCGACTCAGCCGATGTTGCCGATGATTGCGATACCAACAACGGCAGGCACCGGAAGTGAAGGACAGAGTTACGCGCTAATTTCCGATGCCGAGACGCACGCGAAGATGGCGTGCGGCGATCCGAAAGCAGCGTTTCGCGTCGCACTCCTCGATCCGGCTCTCACGCTTTCGCAACCACGAAGCATCACCGCGACTTCCGGTTTCGACGCGATTGCACACGCCGTCGAAACTTACGTCACAACCAAGCGCAATCCTCTTTCTGAGATCTTCTCGCGCGAAGCGTGGCGACTGCTCGAACCGAATTATGAGCGCGTTCTTAGTCAACCCGAAAACCTCGAAGCACGCGGAGCGATGCAATTGGGTGCGTACTATGCCGGTGTCGCGATCGAGAACTCGATGCTCGGCGCAACGCATGCCTGTGCCAACCCTTTAACTGCGCATTATGGGACTGCGCACGGTGCGGCGATCGCGATGCTCTTGCCGCCCGTCGTGCGCTGGAATGAAAGGTTCGCATTCAACGATTATTTTTGGCTTCTCAGTTGGTCCAGTGTCGCCGGACAAGCGAATGGCGTAACGGCTACTGAGGCACTCGCGCGACGGCTTGAGGAACTCGCGGAGATTGGCGGCTTGCGCACCAGCCTGCGCGCGGCTGGTATCAACCAATCGGAGTTGCCGGAGCTTGCCTCCGAAGCCGCTGAGCAGTGGACCGGCACGTTCAACCCAAGACCTTTCGATCAGCAGGGAGCGATTGAAATCTACCAATGCGTTTATTGAAAAGTTTCATAGTGATTCTTTGCCTTGCCATCGCCGTGTTGGCCCAGGACGCGCCTGCGAACAACTGGTCACAGTTTCGCGGCAATCAATTGCTGACCGGAGTTTCGCAGTCGAACGTGCCTGATTCACTTAAGCCGCTGTGGACTTACGAAGCGGGCGAATCGATCGAATCGTCGGCAGCGATCGTCGGTGGCACAGTTTTCGTTGGCTCGCAAAAGGGTGAGCTCGTCGCGCTGAGTCTTGAAAACGGATCGGTCTATTGGAAATTCCCAACGGGAAATCCGATCGGCGAGTCGTCACCAGCTTACGGCAGCGGTGTGGTTTTTATCGGTGACCTAGGCGGCTGGCTGAATGCCATAAACGCTACTGACGGTAAAAAGTTGTGGGCCTTCAAAGCGAACGGCGAGATCAAATCATCGCCCGTCGTAGTCGGCGATCGAGTATTGATCGGATCTTATGACGAACATCTTTACTGCCTCTCAGCGCGGAATGGCTCAGTGCTTTGGAAGTTCAAAACGAATGGGCCAGTGCACTCGACGCCCGGTATCGCAGACGGCATGGCTTTCATCGCGGGCTGCGATGAGCTGTTTCGCGCGATTCGAGTTTCCGATGGTAAAGAGGTCTTCAACGTTTCGTCAGGTGCGTACACGGGCGCGTCGCCGGCGTTGCGCGGCGGTCTGGCATTCTACGGCACATTCGATAATGAAGTGTTGGGAGTCAATCTCGCGCAACGAAAAGTCGACTGGCGTTATGAACACCCGGAGCGAAAGTTTCCGTTTTACTCGTCGGCCGCTGTGACCAGTACGCGCATAGTTATTGGTGGACGAGACAAGATGGTCCACGGTTTGACGTTGCAGGGAAAAGCGGTATGGACCTTTGCGACGCGTTCTCGTGTTGAATCATCGCCAGCGATAGCCGGTGACCGCGTGTTTGTGGGATCGAATGACGGGCGGTTTTATGTGTTGAGCTTGAGCAACGGCACGAAGCTTTGGGAGTTTAATGCAGGCGCTCCGCTGTCAGCGTCACCGGCCATCGCGAATGGACGTATCGTGATCGGATCCCAGGATGGGCGCTTGTATTGTTTTGGTTAGATCCATCCACAGATTACGCAGATAAATATTTCTGTGTAATCTGTGCAATCTGTGGATAGGGTTACTTCAAAACCGCGACGACCTCAATTTCAATCCGTGCATCACGTGGCAGGCGTGCTACCTGCACAGTCGTTCTCGCGGGCGGATCACCTTTGAACTGCTTCTTGTAAAGCTCGTTCATCGCGTTGTAGTCATTCATATCAGCAAGAAACACGGTCGCCTTCACCACGTGTTCGATACTACTGCCTGACGCATCGAGAACCGTCGTCAAATTCTTGAATACCTGCTGAAACTGCCCTTCGAAACCTTCGGCAAGCTGGCCCTTCGAATCAACTCCGATCTGTCCGGATGTAAAGACGAGATCGCCCGTGACGATCGCAGGCGTGAAGATCCCATTCGGTGGCCCGGTTTTCACCGCACGCCGTTTACCACTTGCAGTTTGTCCGATTGCATAAGACGAAGCACACGCGATGACAACAAACAGCAGAATCAGTTTCTTCACGGCTTTCGACCTCCAAAATACTTCGTCAACGTACTCGTGGCGGGTTTCTGAGTGAGGAGTGATACGACGATCATCAGCAACGTCGAGCCAATCACCATCGGCACCACCGGCATGAATCCATAGACAGCCGTGCCACCGGGCGTTCGAGTTAAGATTTCGATCCCTCCAGGCGCCCACACAACTGTCGCTGGTCCAGGCGCCGGTGCGGGAACTATTGCCTGTAACACGGCGACTGCAATGACAGTCGCAGCGGTCCAAACCGTGACCGCGAGCGCGCCCCATTTCGTGCTTCCTTTCCAGAACAACGCTGCGATGAGCAGTGGCGACAACGCCGCATAACCCGAGAACGCATACTGGATCGCGAGCTCAAAGATCGTTTCCGGCGCTTGCAAAGCCACAATGTAAGCAAAGAGAGTGATGAGAACGATAAAGAGCCGTCCGGTTTGGACCTGCACCGCCTCGCCGAAGCGGCGCTTACCGCCGTAGAAGGCGAAAACGTCCTCCGTAAACATTGTGGATAGAGCGAGAATTTGCGAGTCGCTGGCCATCACGGCGGCCATGATCCCTGCACCGAGCAATCCAGCCAGCCAGAGTGGCGCATAGTGTTGCAGTAACAGCATGATCACATCGTCGCCGGCAGACTTGTCCCGCAGCTCATCGCGGGGTTCGGGATCCATCGTTCGTCCCTGCGTCGCCAGCACGCGACGCGCTTCCTGCTTCTCGCGGATCTGCGGAATGTCTACGCGGTTGGCCATGACCCCGAGAAACACGCACGGCAGCCAGATCGCAAGTATGCAGATCGGGTAGAAGATGACTGTCTTCTTAAACTGCGCCATCTTGCGCGCCGTCAAACAGAAGATCAGGATGTGTGGAAACGCGATCGCGGAGAGCGGAATAAACGTGTAGCTGAAAAAGTAGTACGGCGAGATTCGCTCGCGCGTGAGCAACCAGGACGTCGCTGGTGTTGCTTGTAAAGCCTGCGCAGCAGTGCGAAAGCCGCCCATCCCGATGCCGATGACAGCTAACGCCACCGCGCCAAAGCACAGAAAGAGCACCGTCTGAAAAGTATTGACCCATGCAGTGCCGCGCATGCCGCCGAAGAAAACGTAACTCATCACGACGAGCGCGACGATGGCGCCGCCAAACCAGAATGGAACGAACCCGCCGCTGATGGTGTAGAGCGTGGTGCCGCCGCCCATGATGCCGATGATGATGTACGGCACGAGCAGCACGGCTTGAACGACAAAGATCACCGTTCCGATGTGACTGCACTCCCAACGATCTCGAAACATCTGCACCGGGGTCATAAAGCCATGTTTCTTGCCGAGTGCCCAGACGCGCGTGCCGACCAGGAAGATCGTGAGTGGAATCACGAGCCCTGATGACGATGCCATCAGACCAAACGTCACGATGCCGTTGTTGAATGCATGGCCCGACGATCCGAGAATGGCGAACGCGGTCATGTTCGTGCCAAAGAGCGAGAACAGAAACACGAATGGACCAAGCGAGCGGCTCGCGAGGAAGTAGTCTTCAGCTTCTTCTTTTCCTTTCGCGTGACGAAAAGCAAAGATGCCGATATAGAGAACGGTCGCGAGATACAGGAAAACTACGATTGCGGGAATCAACGGGCAGCATCCTCCCTGGGATCTGTTTCCTCAACCTCTTGTTCAAGGTGAGATGGCCAGGCATAAGTCACCAGCAGCCACATCAGCAGCGCGGCGGCCACTGAGAAGCATCCTTGATAGAAGAGCCCGATCGGGATGAAACCAAAAACCAGGCGGGAGCTTCGCCAGAACCAGATGTCCTGATGAAGCACGTAGAGTACTACGACAGCAAGAACAAGCAGGAGTTTCTTCACGGAGGCCAGAACTTAGCAAGCCTGTTCGTGACGTGTCAAGCTTTTATAAAAGATGGGATGGTCGAGATTTCTCTGCGTAACCTCTGCGTCCTCGGCGCCTCCGGTAAAAGAAAACGGAAAAGCTTGTAAACCGCAGAGGCGCAGAGTACGCAGAGGTTACGCAGAGAAAGAATTCAGAAAGATGAATAATTCAGTCTTGTGCTTTGTGCCCGTTCGTTTTTGCCTTGGTCCGGTGATGACAATCAATGTTGTGCCGCTTGATCATGCGATCGAGGGTCTTGCGATCGACTGAAAGAATACGCGCCGCCGCTTGTTTGTTGCCGCGAGTGTGTTCCAGCACACGAGCAACGTGGCGTCCCTCGATGGTCGAGAGCGTGACCAGATCATTATCAGGCTGAGCGGAGGTCTCAGGTGAAATGTCTTCATGGTGGTCCGGCAGCGGTGGTAAAGCGATCGTGACTGCACTCAGTACTTTGAATAGATCGTTGGAGAATCGCCCTGCCGCAACGTCCTGTTCGAGGTCACAGCTACTGGCGGCAATCACCCGCACGTTAACCTCGCCTGGTTGCACCAGGCGCATGAGATGCGATTGCAACGACGAGCTTGTTTGTGTGATCTCATCGAGAAAAACAGTGCCACCATCTGCTTCCGAGAGTTTTGCTTCAATCAACTCCGCAGGAATTGTGGCGCAGTTGACCATTACGAAAGGCCGATCGCTGCGGTCGCTATGCTGATGAATGGCGGCAGCCACAAGCTCCTGACCTGCGCCCGGCTCGCCTGTCAACAGCACAGGCGAATCTGTGGCTGAAACAAGGTCCACCTGTTTCATCATCTCGACAAACGCCTGGCTGCGTCCGGCCAGCTCACTGTCTGGATGGTACGCAGCCGAGCGTGGCGTGGGTGAGGTTCCTTGAACTCCCTCTGCCATTTCGCGTGCCCGGTTCTCTTCTTCTCTCACAAGCGCGTGCGCGTTTCCTGCATTAGCGTAACTAATCATGCTCGCTCAACCTCCACTGCAAAACTTCCCTGGAATTTGAGAATTTAGGAGAGGGACGACAACCTCGCCCTGGCCGTCGCCCCTCTTTCCACGCGCGAGGATTTCACCCTGTTTACAACGCGCGCGTCTCGTAGGATTTCAATCAATGCCGCGTTCTGGCCAATCTTGAAGAGGGCAACACAGATGACTCCTGAGGAGAGTGCCTGCTCATCCGCGCATTTCCGAGCGACCTCAAGTTGGTGGTCCGATGATTTTCCAGTGCCTGAGGCACGTGTTAGCCCGGTTCGTCAGTTTTGAGAGGGTTTCGCCTATGACTGGCAATTAAGTAGTACCCAACAAGCACGAGCTATGTAAACCATTCAGCGTGTAGAGGTTAAGCGGTAACAAAAGGGTGCGCAATTGGGGAGTTTCCTGAATTTGACTCAGACTATTCCTGAGCGTTTTGCCCCACATGGCTTGTTTAGACCAGTTATTCGACTTCTATGAGGCCCACGATGATCGCGTAACGGACCAACCCGGCTACGTCATGAATCCCGAGCCGTTCCATTAGCTGGGCGCGGTGAGTTTCCACAGTCTTTACGCTGATTTCGAGTTCCTGGGCAATCTGCTTGGTGGTTCTTCCTTCAGCGATGAGGCGCAGGACCTCGCGTTGCCGCGGGCTGAGTGTCGCCAGCAGATCTCGCTTAGTGGCGCCCCTGCCCTGTTCGATGATCGTGTTCTGCGCGGTTTCCGGGGAGATATAGCGTTTGCCGCTGACCACTGTGCGGATCGCCTCTTCGAGCTCTGTGCTGGCCGCACTCTTTGGTAGATAACCGGCCGCTCCTTCACGAACGGCACGGATGGCGTATTCACCTGCTTCATGGACCGTCAGGACGATGACTCTGATCTCCGGATACAGCTTGGTAACCTGGTCCAGGACCTCGAAGCCGTTGCCGTCGGGCATGGTGATATCGAGGAGTATGAGGTCAGGGCTGAGTTGTCGGACCAGATCGAGCGCTTCACTGCCTTTGCCGGCTTCGCCGACGACGACCACGCCATCGATCCTTTCGACGAGAGCCCGAATACCCGCGCGCACCAGCGCGTGGTCATCGGCGATTAACACACGAATCGGGTTCATTTTCCTGGGCTGCCTTGTTTCCTGAGACTGCTCTCAGTCGGGCATAAGTGAGTATGAGAGTTTAATAAAACCAAACCACACGATCCGTTGGGATACATCATTATGAACCTCCCTGAACGAGTAGGGAGCTAAGAGTCTGGAGCATGTTGAGAGGTGAGTGTACTGTGTGCGACGGTTTTGAAGAAAGTGCTGCTTAACGAACACCTTTTTGTAACACGTGTGTCGGAATTGTTTGGGTGGGCTATTTGCCTCGGCCCTCAAAAGGGTTACAATGCGCGACATGGAAGCAAAACGCTTTAACTTTCCTCACACCGCACCTCTGGTCCAACTGGAGAAGAATGGGGCCGTAAGGGTGCGAGACTCACGTGTGACACTGGAAACGATCGTGCACCGCATGCAAATGGGGGATACGGCCGAGGAAATTCACGACAGCTTTCCCACAGTCTCGGTCACGCAAATCAAAGAGATCCTCGATTGGTACTTCGATAACAAAGCCGACGCCGACGAGTACCTTCGGCAGGTCGAGGAAAAGGGTGAAAAACTTCGGCAGTGGGCAGAAAGTCAACCTGGATACAAAGAGTGGCGTGAAAAGCTTCTTCGGTACAAAGCAGAGTTGAGCAGAACCTAACCTCACCCACATCACAAAAATTATGATTCGTCTCCTCACGGACGAAAACGTCGACAACAACATTATGCGAGGTCTAGCTCGACGCTTGCCGCAGTTGGATTTCATATCGGTCAGAGATGTCGGACTAGCCGGCTCACCCGATCTAGTGTTACTCAAATGGGCCGCTAATGAACAGAGGATAATCCTGACTCATGATATTAGTACTATGGTTCCTGATGCTAACCAGTTAGTAGCTCAGGGCGAGCCTATGGCAGGAGTGATTTTCGTTCCTGAACAATTGGAAATCGGTCGAGCGATAAATAATTTGGAAATAGTGCTTGAGTGCTCTACAGAATCAGAAATGCGCGACAGCGTAAAATACTTGCCGTTCTAAACCAAAGAGGCCGGTAACACGAACTGACCCAGATGCGGACCCGAATAATTCTGCGCGGTGCGTAGTGCAAGGTCCAACGCCGGTCGTGTCGTCTCGGGCGTGATCACCGCATCGACAAACCCACGCGCGGCGGCGTACTTCGCATCCAGTTCCATATCGTAAGTCTCACGCACCTTATCCATCTCAGCCGTTAACGCTTCGTCAGGCGACCCACCACTCTTCTTCAACTTCTCAAGTTGACTCCCAAACACAGCCTGTACTGCCGAATCGCCCTCCATCACTCCCATGCGACCGGTGGGCCAACTAAAGATGAAATCCGGATCAAAGCCCTGACCCGCCATCGCGTAGTAGCCTGCACCCGAAGCATGATTCACCGTCAAAACGATCTTCGGAACAGTCGCAGTTGCCATCGCTTCGACAAACTGCGCCCCGGCGCGAATTATTCCGGAGTGCTCAGCGTCAGACCCGATCATGAATCCGGAAACATCCTGCACAAACAACAACGGCGTGTGATGGCGATTACAGGTCTCGATAAAGTAAGCGACTTTCTCCGCCGATTCGGTATAAATGATCCCGCCGAAGCGCGGTGGCTTGCCGCCGGGCATGCGCACCATTCCTCGATGATTCGCGATCACTCCGACCTGAATTCCACTAACACGACCATGACCCGTGATCATCTCCTTCGCATAGTCAGCCTGAAACTCGTCGAGATGACCATCGTCGAGCAAACACTCGAGCAACTTTCTCACGTCGTACGGCTGCCGGTGATCTTCGGGAATGATTTCGTAGAGTTCTTCTGCAGATCGCAAAGGCTCGCCGGTAGATTCGGTCACACTCGCCGGCTTTGGTAACTCCGACACAAACTCGCGAATCTTCTCGATGCACGTTTGATCGTCGGGAACGCGATAGTGCGCCACGCCCGACAACTCATTGTGCGTACGAGCACCACCAAGCGTCTCGTTGTCAATTGTCTGGCCAGTCGCGCCTTTCACGAGATTCGCGCCGCCGAGACCCATGAACGACGTTCCCTCAACCATGATGATGATGTCAGACAGCGCGGGCAAATAAGCACCGCCGGCGATGCACGGTCCCATCACGGCCGAGATCTGCGGCACTTTCAAATAGCGACGCATGATCGAGTTGTAATAGAAGATCCTCGAAGCGCCATACTGGCCCGGGAAAACGCCACCCTGGTATGGAAGGTTCACACCCGCGGAATCGACCAGGTAGATAATCGGCACGCGCGAGCGCATCGCGATCTCCTGCGCGCGCAGAATCTTCTTGATCGTCTCAGGCCACCACGAACCCGCTTTCACGGTCGCGTCATTCGCAACAACGACGACTTCCCTGCCTTCAACCCGACCAACCACAGTCACAACGCCGGCAGCCGGCGCACCACCGTCATACTGGTCGTACGCGACGAGCAATCCGATTTCCTGTGAATAGGAGTCCGTATCGAGCAACAACTCGATCCGTTCTCGTGCGGTCAACTTGCCTTGCTGGTGCTGGCGATCGATCTTGTCCGGACCGCCACCACTGCGCAGTCGCGTCTCGAGTTGCAAAAGTTGATCGGTGAGCTCGCGCAGGCGCGATGGTTGTTTTGTGGCAGTACCGCTATCAGACTTTTTCATCAGGTATGTTGTGAACCCTATCTTTGCTGCCAGATCGTGCGTAGCAGTGTATTGGCATCAGTGGTCGAAGGAAAACCTTCAACAATGGCAACACGCGAACCGCGCAGCTCAATTGCGACTCCGCCGGTTGACGTTTGCCATTCGATCCGATCGCCGGTCGATTGTAATTCCTGAGCGTAAGGATATCGCTTCGAGGTGCGCTTTGTATAAGCATCGAAAAACTCTCGTGCATCGAGCGGCGTGTCCCATGCAGTTAACTGCGCGACAAAGAACTCGTCCGGCTTGCCCGTTTCATAAAGCGCAAAACGATCGCCGCCCCAACCTGCCGACGCTCGCTTCGATTCCGTCGCGTTGTGCAAAAACTCATCGAGGATCAAATAAGTACCCCACTCGCCATTCACGTCGTAATCGAGCTTCTTCCACGTTGGTCCAAGGACGCTTTTGAAATCGGGCAGCGCAATTTTCTGCGGCGCTTCGTAGGAAAAGTATTTCTCAGCGTGAAGAATCTGCTCGCTCGACTGCGGCAATGTTGTAAACGCACGCGAAACCATCTCCCAGCCACCGCGCTTGTAGACCTGCGTGGCCCATGCCGATCCTTCTTCATACGGAAACAATAACGACTCGCGTAACGCGCGTGGTGCTTGTTTGAACTGTTCAGTCGCTTCGTCTCCGCCCAGGCTGGTGATGAACGCGAGGGCAATCGACGGGTTCTTCGCCATGTATAGCATCATCGCAAGGGTCGCATCGCCTTCGATAAGCGCGTGGGCGGCGAGCTGGGCGTCGGAATCTCCCTTGGGCCAATTCTCGAAACGCTTCAGATTGAAGTGCTGATCCTGAAGCGCGTGAGTAAGCTCGTGGGCCATGACAGGCTTCTGACCTTCGATCTCGATCCAATCGGCGAGATAAAACTGCTGCGCTTTCGGATCGTAATAACCCGCAACCTGCTCAGTCAGGAGCTTGATTAAAAACGTACGGTAAGCAAACTCTTTGGGTGCAAGGCCGAAGAACTTGAGCAATGCTTCACTGGCGTGCATCTCGGCAGGAGTCGTTTCGGTGTCGAGATTTTTGATAATCGTGCGCTCGATCTCGCTGCGAGATTGGGCGCCACTCTTCACGGATCTCAGTATAGATAATTCGCGGAGCTCGCTCGTTTCCCTGAGCATCTCTGCGGTCATGGAGACGATGGCTGCGTGCGGGGTACGTGTAGCTGCCCCGGTCTGGGCCTGTCCTTTTAGCAGGAAAGTGCCCGTACCGAGACAGAACACGATCAACAGGGCCAGCCCGGCGCTAATTTGCTTTGACATATTGGTCTTTCACTCTTATAGTCCGCTAAACGTTTACAGCTAAAACAAGGATCGGGAACCTCTTGCTATGAGTTCGGAAGGCTTTGCTCAGATGACAAGCCCTGCCCCTGAAGATGTATTCGACGTTTGGCACGAAACCTTGCTTCGTGTGCGTTACGCCGAAACTGACAAGATGGGCATTGTTTATTATGCCAACTATTTAGTCTGGTTCGAAATCGGCAGGACGGATTACTGTCGCGCGCGCGGTTTTTCTTATCGCGACATGGAAGAAAATGAAGACGCGTTCCTCGTTGTCGCTGAGTCGTATTGCCGCTACAAAGCTCCTGCCTATTACGATGATGAACTAATAGTTCGTACACATATTACAGAATTACGTAAACGCTCGCTTCGTTTCGGATATGAGATCGTACGCGCATCCAACGGACAGGTTGTTGCCGAAGGCGAGACTGGACACGTCATCACTGATTCACGTGGACGAGTGCGTTCGTTTCCCGAAGGATATGCGCAAAGATTGTTAGCGCCACCGTTGATCAAATCCCATCCCGGCGCAATCGTGCCAAGCGAAACCGCACCTGAATAAAATTTTGGATATAAGTTCTATAGGTCGTATTCGACTTATACTTCTTCCTGTCACAACTTTTCCCGCCACGGTGTTTTTGATTCAGAGCCCCAGATCTTTTGTAACTTTTTTCAACTTCGTTCGTTTTACTGTCAGAGCCGGTGCCTGACACCGGAACCAAATCGAAAGCCTCGTCGCTACTTCCGATAGCAACGAGGCTCTGGATGACAATACAAGTTCGATCGCCTCGCGGCGCTCAAGCTGCATCGTCGACGCCCGCATCTTAGCGCACCCGGTGGACGAGCTTCAACCTAGGGAGGGTCTACCATGCGCCGCTATGCGATCCCGTTTGCACTTGTCTCCCTGCTGCTCCCGATAACGGTCTTCTCTCAGACGCGAACCCCCGAAGCTGCCATCAATCACTTCCAGGACGCCTTGAAAAAAGGCGGTAACGGCGACTTCGACGGCGCGATTGAAGAATACACCCGCGCCATCCGCCTGAGCTCGCACTTCAACACGAGCAAGAGCTCCAACAGCCGTTTAGGTAACTCACTCACTGATTACTCAGCGGAAACCGTCACCGTGATCGATCCTTTTACAGCAAACGCTTACAACAATCGTGGATTGGCGCGCTTCAAGAAGAACGATTTCGTGGGCGCCATAGAGGATTTCGATCAGGCCCTGAAGATCAGACCAGGTCTGGCTGATATCTACCTGAATCGTGCAGCGTCGTTACGCGCGAAGGGCGATCTGCAAGCCGCGATGAAAGATCTCGATCGTGCACTCGCACTAAGAAAGGACTTCTTTGAAGCCTACAGTAATCGCGGCAGTTTGAAACTGGATCTCGGAGACTCGGCCGGCGCACTTATCGACCTCAACCGGGCGATCGAGATTAATAGTCGCATTCCGGAACCGTATTACCAGCGCGGTTACGTTTATGTCGAGCAGAGAGACTTTGATCGTGGTATCGCCGACTTTGAGCGTGCGATGAAGCTCAACCCGAAAATGGCGTGGGCTTACCAGGGCCGCGGCACAGCTTTAATGTTGACAGGAAAGATGGTGGAAGCGATTGCAGACTTCAATCGCGTGACCGAGCTCGACCCGCAAATCGCATGGGCGTATTTCAACCGCGGACTCGCAAAGGTGTATCTCGGACGCGATAGCGAAGCGCAAAAAGATTTCGATGAGTGTCTGCGAATGCATCCCGAGATGAAGGCTGAGCTAGAGGGTCGAATTGACCTGGCGAAGCAACTTCGAAGAAGCGGAAATTAGCCACAAAAAGGCACAACAAGCACAAAAGAAAATCTTGAATTAAGTCGTTTTGAATTTTGTGCTTTTTGTGCCTTCTGTGGCTAATCTTAATCGTGGCTTAGATTCAACCGCTGAATATTTCTCGCCTTGCCCGAAGCCTCATCAATGTCCAACACGGCGGCGCAGATCCTTACCTGCCCCGTTGAATGTTCCGCACGCCGCGCCGTCACCGAAGTAAACCGCGCGATCACGTCAGACTTATCCATTCCGATAACGCCCGCGTAACTGCCCGTCATGCCGAGATCCGTCAGGTAAGCAGTGCCGCCCGGCAAGATCCTTTCATCAGCCGTTTGCACGTGAGTGTGCGTGCCACAGACCGCCGACACACGCCCATCAAGATGCCATCCCATCGCGACTTTTTCAGACGTCGCTTCAGCATGAACATCTACAATGCGAACTGTGGCTTCCGGGGACAACGACTCGATCACGCCGTCGATGATGCGGAACGGATCGTCAGAGGGCGGCATGAACACGCGACCCATCACGTTCATCACAGCCACTTGCGTCCCATTCACGTCCCCAACCCAGAAACCGCTGCCGGGCGTGTTGGGCGGATAGTTCGCCGGACGAAGCAGTCGCGGCTGTTTACGGATGTATTCGATCGCTTCCTTTTTATCGAAGATATGATTACCGGAAGTCATCACGTCGATGCCGGTCGCAAACAGTTGTTCGCATAACTGCGGCGTGACGGAAAAACCACCCGCGAGGTTCTCCGCGTTCATGATCGCGAAGTCGATCTGATGTTGTTCGCGCAGATCCTGAATACGATCGAGCACGGCTATGCGCCCAGGTTTCGCGACAACATCTCCGATCATCAAAACTTTCATATGAAGAATTGGTAGTGAGAATAAAAAAACCGCGATTCACGACTCGCGGTTTCTGGCAGGAGGGAGATCCGCATTTGTCGTTCCGAAGCCGTAATTGAACCTGCATGAACAGGTGGGTGACCTCTTAATGCCGCAGCCTCTGGCATTTCTTAACGATGAAGAAATGCACTGGCTAAACGACCTCGGTCTCCCTAATCAACGGCGTTGGCTCAATCATCGTACACTCGGTGACGAACACCGCAGAACGTTTCCCTCCGCCGCCACGGATAGTAGCATAAACAGCTGCAAAAAAGCACAAAGAGATCGCGCCACAAAAAGGCACAAAAAGCACAAATATAAAGCCGTCAATCAGGATCCATTTTGTGCTTTTTGTGCCTTTTTGTGGCGCGATCTCTTTGTGCTTTTTTGTGGCTAACCGAGGGTGAGTTTGCCGGCGCCGCCCTGCTCGTTTTCGAGACTGGTTCGCACCTTCAACAAACGATCAAGCATCTCCGCACATTCAGCACTGCGCGCTGCGAGTTGTGAGTCAGCTTGCTCGTGCATGTTCTTCAGGCGATGTAGCTCATCGGCGATGTGTAGTGCGGCGAGGATCGCTACTTTCAAAGAGTCAACCGTGAGTGTGCCCGATGAGATCTCTCTCATGCGGCTGTCGACGAACTCAGCGAGTTGAATGATGTATTCAGTATCACCATCAGACCGAATGTTGTAGGTCTGATTGTAGATCTCAACACGAATGGTGGGACTGCTGGGACTGGATTCCATACTGCCTTTATTGATCACGCGTCCTAACCCGGAACTCATCGGAGTTCCTCAGCCATCTCGGGATCGAGAGCAGCGACTGCATCCAGCATCGCTTCGACTTTCATGCGAATGGTCTCACGTTCGGCGAGCAGCTTCTCGACCTGATTCTCGAGTCGCTCTTTTTCATTAAGTACGTTGCCCATGTCGCGGTGAATGAGCGCTAGTTCTTTTTCGAGGTTCTCTTTTTCCTGGCGCAGCGTTTTGGTGAGCTCGATGGTGCGATAGATCTTATCTTCCAAGTGAGAAAACTTTTCCAAGCCTGACAGACCTACCATCTTTATCTCCCGCTGTTGTTAGATTGAAAAGCGCGAAAGGATTATCCGCCTTCACGCCTGCGAGCGCAAGACTCATTTTGTAGTCAAAGCCGATTTATTTTTAGCGCTGCTCCGCTGCGAACGTTTCGAGCAACGCGGCAGTCACACGCGAGTGCGACTCTTCGACTTCTTCATCGCGCAGAGTGCGATCGTCGGAGCGATACTCGAGACGCAGAGTCACCGAGCGTTTCGACGATTCGATGTTCCCGCCTTCGAAAGTGCCGACGAGCTTCACGCTGCGGCAATCAGCCACGTGTTGGTTGTCCACCGCCGCAAAGATCTCATCAAGGGAGACGTTCCGATTTACGAGCAGCGAGATATCGCGCGTCACGGAAGGATATCTAGGTAAAGGTGAATACTGGATTGCTTTCGCAGGTCCACTCAGCAACGCGCCAAGGTCCAACTCGAGCACGTAAACGGGCTGGCGAAACTTATACGATGCAGCTAGGTTTTCAGCGAGCCTGCCGATCGTGCCGATCGCTTTACCGTCACCACTGCTGATCAGGGCGGTTTGCCCCGCACGCAGATGACGAGCTGAACTCGGTGTAAATCGCAACGCGCTCATGTTCATCCAGTCGACAGCGGTTTCCAACGCGCCCTTGAGATCAAAGAAGTCGAGCTCGCGTTCACCCTGTGCGCGGTCTTCTTCGAGCGCGCTTCCGGTCGCAACTACTCCGAGCGCGAGTATCTCATCAGGCAACTCACCGGCTTTAGAAGTCGAGAAAATGCGCCCGATTTCGAACAAACGCACATCGCGAATGCCGTGATTGAAGTTATGACGCAGTGAAGCCAGCAAACCCGGCAAAAGCGTCGAGCGCATCCATGCGGCCTCTTCGATAATCGGGTTTGCGAGTTGCGGCTGATCGTTCTCGTGTCCCGCGAGGGTTGGGATGAGATCGAAGCGCGACTCCTGCGGAATGAAACTGAAATTGATCGCTTCGTCATAGCCAAATGCATTCAACGCGCGTCGCAAGGAACGTTGCTGCATCTCGCCCGGCTGGTATTCGCCTGAATGACTCGACGGCGGCAACTCCGATCCGATCTTTTCATAACCAGTGTGTCGCGCGACTTCCTCGACGAGGTCTTCTTCCTGTTCGACGTCGACACGCCACGATGGCACCTTGAACTTCATCGGATCGTCCGACTCGGAAATGCGCTCAAAACCGAGACCTGTAAGTATGCGAACGATCTCACCAGTCTCAACTGAAAGCGACGTGAGTGCCGGGATACGTCCGGAGTGAAGACTAACAATCCGCTCGCTGAACGGTTGCGGGTAGACGTCGATCGCGTCTTCCGTTGCAACACCTCCTGCAAGCTCGCAGATCAATTCGACGCATCGCTGCTGTGCTCGCAACGCACCTTCAGGATCCGCGCCGCGCTCGAATCGTCTCGACGCTTCGGTGTCCATCGCAAGCTTACGCGCAGTTTGTCTGACTGACTGGGGAGCAAAGTACGCGCTCTCGATCAGCACGTCAGTGGTATGGTTCGAGATCTCGGAATCCTCACCGCCCATGATGCCGGCCAGCGCCACCGCTTTCTCGGCATCGGCGATCACGAGCATGTCATTCGTCAGCGTTCGCTCCACGCCGTCGAGAGTCTTGAGTTTCTCACCGTCATTGGCCCGGCGCACGACGATCCGGCGACCGCCGAGTTTGTCGAAGTCAAAAGCGTGCAGGGGTTGGCCCAACTCGTGGAGCACGTAGTTGGTGATGTCGGCGACGTTGTTGATCGGACGCTGCCCAATCGTCTCGAGACGCTTCACCAGCCAGTCCGGAGATGGACCAATCTTCACCCCGCGCACGAGCCGCGCAGCGTATCTTGGACACAGATCCGAATCTATGATCTCGACGGACGTGAAATCCGCGGCGCGCCCATCGGTTTTTGGCACCTCGGATTCAGGCAGACGAACATGACCTTTTTCAATCACTGACACTTCGCGCGCGATGCCGACATGCGAAAGGCAGTCGGGCCGGTTTGAAGGCACTTCGACGTCGATCACGGCGTCGCCGTTGTGCTCCTCGACAGCGTCAATCGCCAGACCAACCATAGTCAACCGATCGCGCAATTCCGCCGGCGTGAGTTTGGTGTCAGTAAGCTCTTTAAGCCACTCGTAACTAATGAACATTATTCGAACTTTTCCAGGAACCTGACATCGTTCTCGAAGAGCAGCCGAATGTCATCGAGCTCGTACATAAGCGCGCACATGCGATCGATTCCGAGGCCAAACGCGAACCCCGAATACTCCTGCGGATCGACGCCGACCGCGCGCAGCACATTCGGATGCACCATGCCCGAACCGCCCAACTCGATCCAGCCCGAGTTCTTACAAATGCGACAACCACTTCCCTTGCACTTGAAGCAACTGAAATCAAATTCAGCGCTCGGCTCCGTGAAGGGAAAGTACGACGGGCGAAAGCGCGTGACCGTGTCAGGCCCGAACATTCTTCGCAAAAATTCAGCCACCGTGCCCTTCAGGTGCGCCATCGTGATGCCGCGATCGACGCACAGTCCTTCGACCTGAAAAAACATCGGATTGTGCGTGGGATCGGGAGTATCACGACGAAATACGCGTCCAGGTGCGATCATCCTCACGGGCGCACCACGACGCTGCATCGCGTGAATCTGCACGGTCGACGTCTGCGAGCGAAGCGCGAAGCCGTCAGTCGTGTAGAACGTGTCCTGCCACCCGCGGGCTGGATGATTCTCGGGAATGTTGAGCGCGGAGAAGTTGTAGAAGTCGGTCTCGATCTCGCGATCGTCTTCGATCGCGTAGCCGAGCGCGACGAAGACATCTTCGAGACGCTCACGAAGCAGAGTGATCGGATGACGATGTCCGGAGCGTGGACGACGGCCAGGCATCGTGACGTCGATACTCTCGCGTGCTGTTCGCGCCGTTTCGATGAAAGTCTTGAGGTTCTGCTCGGCCTGGTCCAAAGACTGCACGAGCCTCGCTTCGTTGGCCTGAACGAGTTGACCAAACCCTGCGCGGTCTTCCGGCGCGACACGACCGATCAGCTTCTTGGTGGCGGCGAGCGCGCTTTTTTTGCCGAGATGACGTGTGCGCAAATCCGACAACGCGCGCTCATCTGCAATAGCTGTTTCGAGGTTCAGCGCAGAAAACGTTGACGGATCGCCAGTAAAGTGCGAAAAGCGTTCGAACTCTTGCTCGAACGCTTTGATCGCTGATTCTACTTGCTGCTCAGGTGATTGATTGGTCATTGCCTCTAGTTTTTCTTAACTGCGACCCACTTCCCTTGCAACTGGCCCGCATAGTCAAACTCACCGGAAAGTTTTCCTTCGATAACGGTGGCGCTCAACGCGATCGTGCCGTTGGAACCTTCGAGTGAAAACACCAGCTTTCCGTCTTTCCAGGTGCCCTCCTTGACCGTCGCTTCACCTAGTTGCGAACTGCTGTTACCAGAAACCTTTTCGCCGTCGATTTTCAGCGTCAGCAAAAACGGAAATGGCTGACCGTTCGCATCCGCAACTGCCTCCCATTGACCAGTGAGATCAACGGCGCCACGTCCGGCAGCAACAGTCGGAGCAGATTCAAGCGTGACACCAGCCGCTGGAACCTTTTTCAGAGTTACCGGCACCTTCTCCGTACCGTGTATTACATCGCCGACAATCTTGTCGCCATCAACTTTGCCGACAAACGACGCGTCTTTACCAAAGTTGAGCGTGAGCGTGCCGTTCTCCAGCTTTCCATCCGTCACGTCGACGGCCATAGTGCCGTGAGTCGCACGTCCCGTGATCTTTCCGGCGTCGCTCTTCAAATCGAGCGACACTTTCTCTTCAGCGGTCGCGCCCGGTCTCTTGACCATTCCCTCGTAGGTGCCCGAGATATTCGCAGGCGCGGTCTGGGCCACAGCAACGATGCTGCCAAGCAGGAACGTGAGCGTCAGTAATAGGGTTTTGTGTTTCACTGGTTTTATTCCTTTCAGTAGCAGTTAGGCCGCCTTATTTTGTTGTTCGCGCTCGAGCGCAGCCTTGGCGTGGCCGGCCACTTCAGCAAATGACTCCGGCTGATGTACGGCGAGGTCCGCTAAAACTTTGCGATCGAGATCGATCTCCGCCAGCTTTAGACCATGCATCAACTGCGAGTAGTTCAAACCATTCAAACGAGCTGCCGCACCGATACGAACGATCCAGAGGCTGCGAAAGTCGCGCTTCTTCAATTTGCGTCCGGTGTAAGCGAAATTCAAACCTCGCTCAACTGACTCTTTCGCGGACCGGTAAAGTTTCGACTTCGTACCGCGATAACCCTTTGCCAGTTTCAATATCTTCTTGCGTCTCTCGAGACGTTTGTTGCCACGTTTTGCTCTAGGCATATAATTCCTTTCTTATTAGATCCATCCACAGATTACACAGATTGTTTTTAAGTAATCTGTGTAATCTGTGGATGGAAACGCTATTAATCTCTTCCGTAAGGCAACATCGACATCACGCGATCGTGGTCTGACTTCGAGACGAGCACATCGATATCGAGATGGCGCTTTCGCTTATTGGTCTTCTTCGTCAATATGTGTCGCGCATGCGAATGGCCACGCTTGATTTTCCCGGTGGCCGTCAGCCGCACACGTTTGGCCGCCCCTTTATGGGTTTTAAGTTTTGGCATGATTGATTCCCTTCTATTAATTAACTACTGAGTGGTAGCGGGCGCCTCTGGCTTTGCACCGCCGCCGCTCTTATGTCTCTTCGGTCCAAAGATGATGAACATTTGGTTCCCTTCCATCCTTGGCCGCGCTTCAACTTCACCTACGTCCACGAGGTCCTTCTCCAGTTTCTCCAGTATTCGCGCACCCAGTTCACGATGCGTCATCTCGCGACCGCGAAACCAGATCGTGGCTTTGACTTTGTCGCCTTCCTGGAGCCACTCGCGCGCATGCTTCATGCGATACTCGTAGTCGTGATCGTCCGTTCCCGGCCGGAACTTCACTTCCTTGACCGTGATCGTCACCTGCTTCTTCTTCGCTTCGTTTGCCTTCTTCTTCGCTTCGTACTGGTACTTTCCGAAATCGATGATTCGACAAACCGGAGGATCGGCGTTGGGAGCGACCTCGACGAGGTCCAGCCCCTTTTCCCGGGCGGCGCGCACGGCATCGCGCACGTCCATTACGCCCAGTTGTTCTCCCTCGTCACCAATCACGCGCACCTCAGGCACGCGAATTCTCTCGTTGATACGGACCGCCGGCACGCGCCGGTTATCAGGACGCTGACCGCGACCTCGAAAGCCTGTAGCTATTCCACACCTCCTAAGATTGAGGCCATCCGCAGATTACACAGATTCAATTATCTGTGTAATCTGTGGATTGCTGTTGTTTGTCAACGCGCGGGTTTTAACTAACCGTTGCGCCATCTCTTTGAACTCAGCAATGGACATCACACCGATGTCGCCCTTTGCACGTTCTCTTACCGCTACCGTTCTTTGCTCCATCTCGCGATCGCCGAGCACGAGCATGAACGGCACTTTTTGTAACTGTGCGTCACGTATCTTCGCACCAATTTTTTCGCTTCGCAGGTTTGCTTCAACACGAAAACCGGCGACACGAAGCTCACGTGCCAATTCGTCCGCGTAATCGTTGACTCGATCCGTGATCGGCAACACTGCGACCTGGACCGGCGCCAGCCACATCGGGAACGCTCCGGCGTAATGTTCGATTAACACACCGAAGAAACGTTCCATCGACCCAAACAGCGCCCGGTGAATCATGATCGGCCGGTGCGGCTTGTTGTCTTCACCGATGTACTCGAGTTGAAAACGTTCCGGTAGATTGAAGTCAAACTGGACCGTCGTCAACTGCCACGCGCGACCAATCGCATCCTCGACACGAATGTCGATCTTCGGCCCGTAAAACGCTGCTTCACCTTCAACACGCTGGTAGGGAATACCACGACTGTTCAAGGCATCCTTGAGCGCCGCTTCGGCACTTTCCCAGTCTTCGTCCGCGCCAAAGAAGAGACTGTGGTCATCACCTCTGACTGAAAGATCGACCTTGTAGTCCTTAAAGCCAAACACGTCGTAGACGTTGAAGGCAAAGTCAATGCAACTGACAATCTCAGCGCGCACCGTTTCCGGCGTGCAGAAGATGTGTGCATCATCCTGCGTAAACCCGCGCGCGCGAATCAGTCCATGCAGCGCGCCGGAAAGTTCCGCTCGATAACACGTGCCAAGTTCAGCGTAACGCAGAGGCAAATCGCGGTAAGAATGCTGCGCCGACTTGTAGATCCCGATGTGAAACGGGCAGTTCATCGGCTTGATGCGAAACTCCTGGCCTTCGAACTCCACTGGCGAGAACATCGACTCGGCGTAGTTGATTTCATGCCCGCTCGTGAACCACAGCTCGCGCTTAGCGATGTGCGGCGTGAAGACCAGACCGTAACCGCGCAGCAGAAGCTGCTCGCGCAGGTAGTCTTCCATCTCCTTGCGGATTGCGCCGCCTTTCGGGTGCCAGAAGATCAAACCCTGGCCGTAATCTTCCTGAATTGAAAACAGGTCGAGCTCGCGGCCCAGACGACGATGATCGCGCTTCTCAGCTTCTTCACGTTGCTTCAGCCATGAATCGAGCTCTTCCTGCGTGAAGAAAGCCGTGCCGTAGATCCGCTGCATTTGCTGTTGCGACGCATCGCCTTTCCAGTAAGCGCCGGCGAGCGACAGCAATTTGAACGCCTTCAACTTATTCGTGTTCGGAACGTGTGGACCAAGACAAAAGTCGATGAACGGTGAGCCGTCGATGTAATAGACGCTCACGAAGTCGCCGGCTTTTTCGTCGATCAGTTCACACTTCAACGGCTCGTCGCGTTCACCAAACAGGCGCAGTGCTTCGTACTTGGGAATCTCCTCGCGTCGATAACCCAGGTTCTTGCTCGCGATCTGCTTCATCCGTTTTTCGATCGCGGGTAGATCGGCTTCCGTGAGCGGCCGCGGCGTGATCACGTCGTAGAAGAAACCGTAACGCGGATCGTCGAGCAGCGCTGGTCCGATGCCGAGTTTCGTTCCGGGGAAGAGATCAAGCACTGCGGCAGCCAGAAGATGGGCGGTGGAGTGACGCAGCACTTCGAGCCCGTCACGCGTTTGCGGGACAATCGGTTCGATCTGAACGGATCCGCCGTTGCTGCCACGAATGGTGTCGAGTGACGCCGTTAGATCTACTTCACGATCGCCAATCTTCGCTGCCAAAGCCTGTTTCGCCAGATCGCGATCGAGCTTTTTGAGGGCCTCAGCTACCGTTGCCGAATCCGGCATGGGAACTGGTTCACCGTTTTTCAGTTGTACATTGATCTCGCTCATTTAAATCACCCCTTACGCGCCAAAAGACCTGGATTTCCGTGCAACAGGCGCGTGCGGGGACTACAACAAAGACCTGAGTCCTAAGGCCGAAGACGACGGTCACGATTTACGATTCACCTAATTTTGGTTACTTCAGTCGATCGGATTCGATAGGAGCGCCTTCGCCGCGCGCCCGCCTGGTGCGGGTCGGCAATTAAAAAGTAAAGAATCGAGTAGTTGTTCGATTCATGCGAAGGTCTTCCGGAGCGTCCTATCAAAAGTTAGAAATTACCCAAGTAACGAGCGCCGATTCTAGCAATTCGGCTTTCTCTGCGCAACCTTTGCGTCCTCTGCGTCTCTGCGGTGAAATGTTCTTAAACCGCGGAGACGCAGAGGACGCAGAGGTTACGCAGAGAAGGTGATAATATACGGCGGTCCAGGAACTCCCAACACTCATTGGACAACTCCAACTCCGCGCGAGAATTTATGAGACTTAGAAATTTCCCCCAGCTTGCTGCCCTGCTGCTTGTCCTGACAATTTTTCATTTCGTTTCAGCCCAGCAACAGCCTTGCACGCAGCCGCTAACGCTCCCGAACGCAACTGAGCCAAACATCTTTTCAGACGAACAGGAAGTCGACCTCGGCGACGCCCTCGCCGAATATATTCAGCACAACTACAGGGTAATCGAGGACCCCGAAGTTACCGAGTATCTGACCAGCATCGGCCAACGCCTCACGAAACATTTGCCGATAAACCGGCTGCGATTTCAGTTTTTCCTCGTCGATTTGCCCGATGCCAACGCGTTTGTCCTTCCCGGCGGACGCATTTTCGTCTCACGAAAATTGGTTGCCGCGGCACTTACCGAGGACGAACTCGCCGGCGTCATCGCGCACGAGCTGGGCCATCTGGTCACACACGAAGGAGCTATCAACACCACACGCCTCTTTAAAGAGGTTCTTGGCGTGACTTCCGTCGGAGACCGGCGCGACATCTTCGAGAAATACAATCAACTAATCGAGAACAGCAACAAGAAGCGCGAGGCTTTCAGGCCTCGGGACCGCGAGAAAGGTCAACTCTTCGCCGACCAGGCCGGCATGTTCGCACTCGTCGCCGCCGGCTACGACGCCGCAGCGATGTCGCGCTTCTGGGATCGCATTACCGAAACGCAAGGTAAGAAGGGTAGCTGGCTGACAGATTTCTTTGGCACCACGCGCCCCGAACAGAAGCGACTCCGCGAGATGGTTAAGGCCGCGGAGTCTGTGCCCGCGGAGTGCCGCCAAAAAACGGCCGCGAATTTGTCAGAAGCTTTTGCGCTTTGGAAATCTAAGGTTGTTGCTTACAACGGTCTCGGCCGGAAAGAGCTGCTGCACGGAGTTCTCTCGAAACAACAATTAACGCCGCCGCTGCTTAGCGATATCGTTCATCTCCGTTTCAGTCCGGACGGCAATTACATCCTGGCCCAGGACGACGCCGGTATTAACGTCCTCTCGCGCGAACCATTCGCGCCGCTATTTCGCATCGACACCGAATTCGACACTTACCACGCCAACTTCACTCCCGATTCGAAAGAGATCATTTTCTACTCCGACAATCTTCGCGTCGAGCGCTGGAGCATTTCCGAAGCGCAGCGAACCGACGTGAAGGAAGTGGTCCTGCTGAAAGGCTGCCTGCAAACACAACTGTCGCCTGACGGAAAACTGCTGGCGTGTTTGGATCCGGATTTCACCTTGAACCTGATCCGCGTCGAGACTGGTGAGACGGCGTGGAGCAAAAAGGAATTCTACACGCCGCCCAATTATTGGGAAGCTCTCCGAATCTTCAGTCAATTGAGCCTGCGCCGTGACGACAGCAGCGATATAAATCTGGGAATAATCAACTTGAAGTTCTCGCCGGATGGTCGTTACCTCGTTGCCGGTCATCACACACCGCGCGAATTTCATAACACCTACAGCGGTGATGTTGGCGACGTGATCGATACAAGCACATTGACCAAAGTCTCCGTTCCTGACTTCCTCAAGAAGTTGATTGCCTCTGGGTTTACTTTCCTCGGCAACGATCGAATCGCCGGCATTAATCATGACAGTTTCAAGAAGTCGGCTGTCGTAAAGTTTCCGAGCGGCGAGGTAGTGGCGGAGATGGAATTGTGGCGCAAAGGCATGAGTGGGGCCACGCGCGGAGACTACCTTTTGATCCGGCCGGTGAAGGATTATGCGGTCGGCGTGATGGACATCAATAGTAAGACGATCACAAAAGCTAACGAGCGCGCCGCACTCGACATCTACGAGCCGTTCTTCGTCGCCGAAATGCGCAACGGTCAAGTCGGGCTGTACAAGCTGGAAAAGAATGAGCTCGTCGCGACTGCGGTTTTGTCGAACGCTTCGCTGGGACGTTTGCGAGTCGCCGAAGTCTCGCCGGAGTTAAAATGGCTGGCGCTTTCCGGACATTCACGTGGCGGAGTTTGGAACCTTGGTAAAGGCGAAGCTGCTTTGGCGCTGCGTGATTTTCAGGGTGGCTACTTGAGTGATGATGGTTATTTCTTTGCCGAGTTTCCGAAGACAGAAGACGTCGAGCGCAACGTGGCGCGGTTCAATCTAAACAACGGTGAAGCTGTTGCCGGACCAAAGATCGAAGGCGATACCTCGCATCAATACGGCCAGTATCTGTTTACGATCAAATCCGCAAAAGCTACTGAGAAACCGCCTGCAGGTGACAACGCAGCGAAGATCAACCCGGCTGAATACCGGCGGAACGTAGTTATCGAGATGTTTGACGCGCGCACGATGAAGAGTCTGTGGTCACAGTCTTTCCCGAAAGAGGCGCCGCGCGTTTGGATCGCACCCGGCAATCAGACGATGGCCCTGCTTTGGAGCGTCACCACTGATGCCGCCAAAGGAGAAATCAGCGCCGATCCGCAGCTTACGCAGACGCTCGCCAAGATGAAGGAGAAGGAAGGCGACTATTTCCTCAAGATCGTCGATGCGCAAAGTGGAAAGGAAATCGGCAAGCTGCTGATTGAAACGGGCAAAGGATCTTTTCGCGTTTCGAGCATCTATGCGGCGGGCGATTCAGTGATCGTCGCGGACACACGAAACCGCGTGCTCGTCTATTCGCTCAAAACGGGGGAACTGAAAGGGCGCGTGTTTGGTGCTTATGCCACAGTTTCACAAGCGTCGAAACTGTTGTGCGTTGAGAACGAGAGCGGTAAGTTAGCTGTCTACGATCTCGCGACGATGGAAAAGCGTGATGAGTTTATCTTCACGAGACCGATTTCGATGTTGCGGTTTAGTCAGGACGGCAAGCGCTTGTTTGTTCTGACGGTCGGACAAACAGTATATATTCTTGACGTTTCGTCGCACGCCAAAGCCTAACTCTGTGTAACTCTGCGTTCTCTGCGTCTCTGCGGTTTTGAGTCAACTTTAACCGCCGAGACGCAGAGAGCGCAGAGGTTACGCAGAGATCCAAAACCTTCTGAGGAGACCTAACGCATGCGCTCTGCATTTCGCGGTTTAGTTGTCGTTTCCCTGCTCTGCTGTTTTCTGATCCAGACACTCGCACAAACTTCGAACCGAACGAACGGCGGTGGGCGAGCTAAACCAACCGTGACTGCTGCCGATCCGAATGGCAGTAAAGCACAGGTCAGCGAGATGCGTCGTTCGATCGAGCAATACACGGTCGACCGCGGCAGTCTCGCGCGAACCTATCCCGTCCAATACTCTCGCACGCGCAGTGACCGCTTCAAGAAGTTTTACGAACAGTGGCTCGCATCGCTGCAAAGTCTCCCCTTCGACTCGATGAGCCAGGACGGCAAGATCGATTACATACTGTTCAAAAACCATCTCGAGTACGAGCTGCGACAACTCGACATCCAATCGCGCCAGCTCAGCGAGATCGAGCCGCTCATTCCGTTCGCCGGCAAAATCATCGATCTGGAAGAAACACGACGGCGCATGGAACCAATCGATTCCGCAAAGGTCGCGGCAACGTTGAATGATCTGAGGAAACAGGTCGACGAACGACGCCGCGCAGTCGAGCTCGGCCTGCGAAGCGAAGCACGCGGTGGCGACACCAGCAACGATCCAACGCGCGTGAAGAAAACGGTTGCGAATCGAGCGGTCGCTGCGATCAACGGCCTGCGCGGAAACCTGCGCAACTGGTACACGTTCTACAACGGCTACGATCCGGTATTTACGTGGTGGAATGAAGAGCCCTACAAAACGCTCGACCAGGCGATGACAAACTACGGGACTTTTCTGTCCGAACGCATCGTCGGCATCCGCTCAGAAGGAAGCGCCGCTCAAACACAGGCGGGACCAAACCGTGGACCAGGCGGTGGCGGATTTCAAGGCGGTGGACAACGTCCCGGCGGCAACGCCGCACGACCCGGCGACTCGAGCGACATCGTCGGCGATCCGATCGGGCGTGAAGCGCTCCTCGTCGAGCTACGGTCGGAGATGATTCCTTACACGCCCGAAGAGATCATCGCGATCGGCGAAAAGGAAATGGCGTGGTGCGAAAACGAGATGAAAAAGGCGTCGCGAGAGCTCGGCTACGGCGACGACTGGAAGAAAGCGCTCGAACACGTCAAGAATCTCTACGTCGAACCCGGCAAACAGCCACAGATGATCCGCGACCTCGCACTCGAAGCGATCAAGTTTGTCGAAGACAACAACCTCGTCACCGTTCCTGAGCTGGCGAAGGAAAGCTGGCGCATGGAGATGATGACGCCCGAGCGACAGCTTGTCAGTCCATTCTTTCTCGGCGGCGAAACGATCCTGGTCTCGTTCCCGACGAACACCATGGCCCACGAGCAGAAGATGATGAGCATGCGCGGCAACAATATTTATTTCTCGCGCGCGACTGTGCATCACGAACTGATCCCCGGCCATCATCTGCAAGGCTTTATGTCGGCGCGAAACAAGCCGTATCGCGCCATCTTCGGCACACCGTTCTGGTCGGAAGGCAATGCGCTTTACTGGGAATTGTTGTTATGGGACCTGGGCTTTGCGAAAACGCCGGAACAAAAGATCGGCATGCTCTTCTGGCGCATGCACCGCTGCGCGCGCATCATCTTCTCACTCAGCTTCCATCTCGAGAAGATGACGCCGCAGGAATGTATCGACCTGCTGGTCAACAAGGTGGGCCATGAGCGCGACAACGCGACTGCCGAAGTGCGACGTTCGTTCGACGGCAGTTACGGTCCGCTTTATCAAATCGCGTATTTGATTGGTGGCTTGCAGCAGTATTCGATGCACAAAGAGCTGGTCGATTCCGGGAAGATGACGAATCGCGCCTACAACGATGCTTTGTTGAAGGAAAACCGTATCCCGATCGAGATGCTGCGAGCAGCGATTATCAACCAGAAGCTGACACGCGACTTCGTAACTAACTGGAAGTTTTATGGGCCGTTGGAAAAGGCAAACAAGTAAATACCACCAACGGCAGTTGGTGGCTTGTTCAGATCCTTTCTACAAACTTCCAACAAACGCATGTTAATACCGCCAACGGCAGTTGGCGGATCGTTCGGATCCTGTCATTACCGCACGGTAGTGATCTGAACGATCCACCAACTGCCGTTGGTGGGATTGGCGTCGGCTCATTGCTTTTTATAGAAAGAATCTGAAGTATCCACCAACTACCGTTGGTGGGATTACCGGCCATACGCGAGCCGTAGTTTCACGAACATCGGTTCAGTGGGTTTGACGCTGGGACGGTAGAAGAGGAGTTGAGGGGGCGGCGCGTTCGCGGTTAAGGCGCGGGTACGCGCTTCCTTTTCTTCTTTGGTCCATGATTGGCCCGCCGTGGCCATTTCCATTCGGCCGACACTCGAGCCCCACGACTTCTCCCAGCTCGCCACCTGCTCGTCCGTCAGCTTCAAAGCCTTGTCCGTGATGTTGATTCCTTCGAGTCGCGTTGGCGTGACGAGTACACTCATCACCTCCGCCACATGATCCGCCCTGCTCTTCTTCATGACGAAAAATGGCGGGCTATCGTCCTGCGCCGGAATGTCCAACAACCTTCCGATCGCGACTTCATTATCACCAGCGCCGAGACGCTTCGTCGGAAAGATCAAATAAGGCTCGCCGAGCGATCCGTCCGCATATTGCTCGCGATCGATGATGTATACAAAACCCGCGCGCACTGTCTCGACACTGATTCGTATTCGATCTCCCTGGCCCAATCTCGTCGTCGCCGAGATTCGCTCGGGCACCCACTCAGTATTGTCATCATGAACAATCAAACGCTCGCCGGAATCATTGTGCTGCGGCCGGCGCAGTCGCCAGAGAGTCATTCCAACAACTGTTTCCGGCGCGACATTGTTGACCGGCACATTCGGTGTCGCGTTGCGATAAGCGCGTCGCCGGTTCGTGCTCTTCTTTGTCGTTGAGCTACTAAATGCGGTGTCCCAAAGCTTCCGCGTCATGTCTTCGGGCCGCTGTGCCGAGATCGACAACACGAGCAGGATCAGCAAAGCAAAAATCAAAATAACTCTCATTTCCACTCTCCTTGCATCACGAACGGCGCCCAGAAGTACGGCGACTGCCATTGCCGCGTGCGCAACATCTCTATCTGCGCTGCACGCAACGCTGCCGCCGGCGTCTTACCGCTGCGCAGCATTTCCGTATAGAAACGCTGCATCAACGACGCCGTGGCCTTGTCGTTAACATTCCAAAGACTAACAACAACTCTTCGCGCGCCCGCATACATGAACGCGCGCGTCAAACCCTCAAGTCCTTCGCCCGTTACTTCCTTTCCAAGCCCCGTTTCACACGCACTCAGCACCACCAGCTCAGCAGGCAGCTTGAGGTTGTAAATGTCGTGCGTACGCAGAAACCCATCCTGCGGCTTTCCGTCTTTATCGAACATCGAAAGCACGACCGCGGAAAACCCAGCACGCTTGGTATCGACATATCCATGCGTAGCGAAGTGAACGTAACGATAGTGACTTAACTCGCCGTTGCCGGCCACAGCGCGATTGGCGTTGAAACCAACTGCCTTCAGCGTTGAGCCGGCGGGGGAAACGGCGAGTATCTGATCTGCTTCCCGGCGTGTGAATGGCAAACGCGGGATAGAAAGTTGACCACCTGGACCACCAGGCCCGTGTTCGATTATTCGCGTCGAAACGGATTCTTTGACCGGCGCGCCAGGATTCAGCCTTGCATCGTTCGTCGAGAACACCGGATCGGCAATCACCGCCACAGCCTCGGGCGCGAGTGGACGGTTCGCGAGAATCTGACGCTGAAGCGCAAATGCTGACGCGGACGGAAGACTGACGAGCTCGTGATCGACGATCAATGGTCGATTCGACGCCAGAGGCAAAGCCGCGAACGGCACATACTGCAACGCGCCATCCGCCACGACAACCAATCGTTTCGTACCAAACTCAGCAGCCGCCGGCGCCAGTATCATCCGGCTCAACTCACTTGCTGCCTTCTGAAATTCTGCGTCAGCATTCGCGATTCGTGTTCTGCGCTGCGCTGGTGATTCCACCGCGAGGATAGTGCGTGCGGCGAGCGATCCATTAACACGGCGCACAACGTTCTCGACTTCTTCTCGCTTCGGCAGCGCATAAGCTTTCAATGAGCTCTGCGTGATGACCCAAACATAGCTTCGCTCTTCGCCCAACGAGTATTCGAGCAACACCGTATTCGGATCCACCTCACGCTGAATAGCCTTTAAGTCGAGCGGCTGTGGTTGAGTCAACGCCGAATACTGCGGGCTGTTCCTGCGGATGGCGGCCAGTACTTGCTGGTACTCATCTTCAAGCGCGCTAATCTCACGTTGTAACCTGGCAATCTCTTCAGTGCTGCCCTTACGCGCCTTGAGCTGCATCTCGCGTTGTGCTTTTGCGTTGAGAACACGAGTAAAATCGCGCTCCTTTTCAATCAGCGCCGAATCAACTCCCTGTCGAATATTAATTCGCGCTTCGCTGAGTTGTTCGAGCAAACTGCGCGCACGCCCCCGTTCACTCGCGTGCAACGCTTCAGCATCGAGTTTTTGCTGCATCAAAACATCGATATAAAACTCGTAAGACTTCTCGATTGTCGCGCGGTAAGACGCACGTAACTGTAAACTCCCCGAACGCGAACGCACCGTCTCGCGCAACGCCAGCGACTCTTCGATGTACTTACGAGCGTCTGCAAGCTTGCCGCGTTTCTGCTCTGCTCGCGCGATGCCTTCAAGCGCGATCGCCGCGCTGCTCAGATCGTCGATATTGCGAAACGTCGCGAGCGCCTGATTAAACTGTTCGACCGCATTCTCCCCATCGCCCGAAAGCCTGTAGGTCTCGCCAAGGTTCGTCAGCACAAGGGCTTCGCGCCGAACATTTCCAGTCGCCCGTTGAATCTCGAGCGACTGGCGATGATGTGCAAAAGCTTTGTCGTACTGGCCCTGAGCCGAATAGACCAATCCAAACTCGTCAAGCGTTTCACCTTTATCCGCGCGATTACCCGTCTGCTCCTGGATCGCGAGCGCCTGTTTGTAATAGTCCAGCGCCTTGTCGAAATCACCCAGGCGCCGGTAAACACGGCCGATATTGAGCAGCGTGTAGGCTTCCAGGTTCTTGTCGCCCGCCGCGCGAATTAAAGGAAGCGACTGGTTGAGATATTCAAGCGCCTTTTGCTGCTCACCTGTCTGGTAATAGGCAACACCGACATTGTTGAGTGCGGTCCCCTCATTCTGTTTCAGACCAATCTTTCGGAAAACCGTGAGGGCCTGCTCGTAAAATTCGAGCGCCGTTTGCCAGTCAGCGAGGTCGTTGAAGATCTTGCCGATGTTGGTGAGCGCGTTTCCTTCAGTCACAGGATTGCCGAGCTCATGCGCCAACTGCAGCGCCCGTTGCTGGTGGTCCAAAGCCTTTCCGACATCTCCGAGGATGTGGAGCATGCCGCCGATGTTGGTTTCAGTGATCGCTTCGAGACGTCGATCACCGGTTGAAATTGCCTGCGGCAGCGTTTCGTTGAAGTACTCGAGCGCCTTACGAGGCTCATTCAGACTGCGATAACAAAGACCGATGGAAAAGAGCGTTAGCGCGTGTCGCTCTGTATCTTCAGCCGCTCGAAACCCCGGCAGCGCTTGTCCATACTTCTCGATCGCCGATCGCTTCGCCGCAGCGTTTTGTTGCACGCGCAGTTTTCTGGCCTCGTCAAAGATCAGTTGCGCGGCTGCATGGTCCTTATCGATAGAGCTCGCGTCGCGCAAGGCGATGATTTTGATTTGATAACGACCGGCCGGAGCCTTGCTGTCTGTTGCGCGAACCTCGACGCGATACTCGCCCGGGGTGGAAGCGATAAACACGATCGGCTCTAAGCCCCAGGTGCCAGTCGGACTGTCGCTCTCAGTTAATTGCTTGTTGTCCGGCGCAAACGCAGCCGTGACGAGGTCAACTCCGTCTTGAATGACGACCGCGTGCAGGAACTGGTTTGAACTCAGCGTTATTCGATACGAGTGAGTTTCACCGCCTTTGATCTCACGGCTTACGTCTGAGAGCGCCGGTAAATCGCTCGACGTTTGTGCCAGCGCCGGGCCGGCCCAGAGCAACAGCGCCGCGATCGTTTGCAAAAGCATTTGCAGAGATAGTTTACGCATCATGGCGAGCAGGGGTGGCTGGCACGGGCCACCCCTACAATGAGCACGGGTAATTCACTAGACGCTTGCAGAGGCAGTGCGCTTCTTACCCTCGACACCTCCGCCGGCTTGAGCCTGGTATGATCCTTCCGGCTCACAATCAGGAGCACCGGTCCAACTTCCGGTTACGTATGTGGAATCGGAACCAGGGCCAATGGTAAGGGTCCACTCTATGTCGGAAACATAACTGAGCTCGAAGCTAAAAGTTGCATCGACACTCAGGCCGGTTTTTAACTCGTTCCCGTTCATATCGTAGAAGCTGTAGGTTTCGCTAGCAGAAACCCAGATGAAGTAACAATCCTCCAGATCTGTACCGTCACCTGGTCCTTCAACCTGATCAATAACGATCGCATCCTCCGGGAAATCCATGATGTCTCCTCCTTTTATTGGCTGGGGGTTATGAGTTAGCACACTCAAACTACCTGTGCGCTTGAGACATTAATCAATTCGTCCGCGCTGGGCTCAGGCGCCTGCGGTGGCAGCATTCGTCTCGTCCTCGACGCTTCCGCTTCCGCCGGCTGTCGCCTGGTACGACTGCTCCGGCTCCCAATCATCTGACGAAAGAGCTTCTTGTTTCTGTCTATCCTTGAATTTCCACTTTCCTTCGACCATCACGGGAGTGGACTTCTTGGAGATGTGAAGTTTCCATTCGTGTTGTGGGTGAACACTCAACTTAAAGTCAAAGTGATGGCCTTTCTCCAGGCCTGTTTTTAACGGTTCGTCGCTGCCTTCTTGGAAGAAGCTATAGGTGCCGTTACTCCAATCGTAAACGAAGTAACAACCTTCAAGCTCCACTCCTACAGTGTGTTTGGGAAGAACAAAATCGATGGTTATGTGGTTTATCGAGTTCTGGGTCATGATGTTCTCCTTTCTGGGAAGGGTTACGAGTAAGCACATTCAAAACTGCTTGTGCTGCGGAATTTAACTCTCAATTGTTAACGCGAGAACTGTCCGGGAAAACCACCAACGAGGAAGCGGTAAGAAATTGCCACAAAGAGGCGCAAAAGTCACATAAAAATCGCATTGTTTTCGGAAAGCTTAATGGTGTTCGAGTTTGATGGCATAGATTAAAAGCTTGCCTGTGGCTTTGAGCGTTGTCAGTGTCTCACCTTTTTCCACGCCGGGTTTGGTTGCCGAATGAGTATCGAGGAAATTTTTGATCGATCTGTTTAGCGCCGGATCAGTAATGAGTCCGCTGGTCTCAACGCTTGCGAATTGCTTAACCGGCTCCAACTCCGCCAACCCGTCTTCAGAAAACACGAGCCACAGCTTTTCGACACCCTGCTGTGTGTCGAATCTTAACCAGGACTTTTTCGGAATCAGGACCACTGCACTGGCCGGCACGAGTGAAGCACCGTTGTTTGCAGTCGGGGTCGGGAAGACAACGTTGTATTCAGGCTGGCCGGATGCTGGTCCCTCATTGAGAATGTACAAGTAACCGGGCTGCGGGCTGCGCACGTTCACGCGAATGCGATATTCGGCTTCGAAGTTGATCTCACCCGCGAGTGTAAACTGATCATGGTAAGGTTTATCGTCTTTGAACTTCTGCACTGTGATCCAGTACGTGAGGGTGCGCTCGACAGGCGCGACTGCCGGCGTGGCGACTGGAGAACTGGCGTTACGACGCGACGACCGCCAGATGTTTACTGCAAAGATCGCAGCAGTCACCAACAACATTCCAACGAGGGCGAAGACCAGCACTCGCTTCTTGTGTCGCCCGAGATCACCCTGCGTCCGTGTTATTAGCGGCGAAGTTTGCTTCAACTCAGAGTCGATCTCGACACGCTTCTGCAAACTACGCAGATCGCCAAGCATGTCCTTCGCAGTTTGATAGCGCTCCCCCGGCTTCTTCGCGATCGCCTTCATCACGATGCGTTCAAAATCGGCCGGCGCTTTCACAAGCCTTGTCAGCGGCACGGGATCCTTCTCGAGAATCTGCACGATCGTGTGACTCGTCGTGCTTCCGCTGAACGGCATCTTTCCCGTGATCATCTCGTACATCATCACGCCCGTGCTCCAGATGTCCGTGCGCTCGTCAATCTTGTGCGCCTGCGCCTGCTCCGGCGACATGTAGTTGATCGTGCCCATGATGATGCCGGGCGCGGTCCGGAATTCGGTTATGGCTTCAGGATCAGAATCGTGTTCTACCGTCGAGTGCTTGTGTTCGGTAACTTTCGCGAGACCGAAGTCCAGCACTTTCACGACGTGATCGCGCCGGCGGAGCATCACGTTTTCGGGTTTGATATCGCGATGGACAATGCGTGCTTCGTGTGCGGCGTCGAGTGCGGCCAGCACCTGGATGCTGATCTCGACTATCTCGCCGAGCCCCAAACGCTTTCCGCGCAGGTGTTCGCGCAGTGTCTCGCCATCGATGAATTCAGCAGCAATGAAGGTCAATCCATCTGCTTCGCCAAACTCAAATACAGTGAGAATGTTCGGCTGATTCAACGACGATGCGACCTTTGCTTCCTGGCGAAAGCGCTGCATGCGCCGGTTGTCTTGCGAGATGTCTGGCGAGAGCACTTTCAGCGCAACTGTGCGATCGAGTCGAGTATCGCGCGCGAGGTAAACTTCGCCCATGCCGCCGGAACCGAGCGAGTCGAGAATGATGTAGGAGCCAAACTGCTGTCCTTTAATAAGTAACTCGTGACGCGCAATTTTATCATCTGTCAATAGAGGCGCGGCGGCTTCAGCGGCCACGCCGTTCATAAACCTGTCAGCATTCGCCTTTCCGTGTGAGTCGATCAGTTTCTCGACTTCCACACGCAAAGAATCATCACGACCACACTGGCTATCAACATACGCAGCGCGCGCTTCGTTATCTAGCAGGATGGCCGATTTGAAAATGCGACTTATCTGTTGCCAGCGTTCAGGCGTCAATTCGCCCCGCTCCCGGTGAGTTGTTGATACAACCAGGCGCGCGCCATGTTCCAGTCGCGAGTGACGGTGTTTTCGGAAATGTGCAACACGCCCGCGATCTCTTCGTTGTTCAGGCCGCCGAAGTAACGCAGCTCGACCACCTGACTCCGGCGCGGATCCATTTCGGCAAGACTCTTGAGTGCTTCGTCGAGACGCAGCAGTTCCTCACTCTGATCGGGAACCACTGTCGCGGCTTCTTCGAGTGAAACTTGTCGCGCGCCGCCGCCGCGTTTCGCGTATTGATGACGCCGCGCGTGATCGATCAGAATCCGGCGCATGATCTGTGCCGAGATTGCAAAGAAATGTGAGCGATTGGCCCACAGCACGTTCTTCTGATCCACGAGACGAACGTAGGCTTCGTGGATTAAAGCAGTAGTTTGTAAGGTGTGGCCTTTGCGCTCGCGGCTCATGTAGCGACGCGCGAGGCGGTGCAGCTCGTCGTAGACCAGCGGGTACAGGTCATCGAGCGCGGACTGGTTCCCTTCGCGCCATTGAGCGAGCAGTTGAGTGATCTCGTGCTGGGGAGGTGTTTTTGGCAAATTAGGTCATGCTTGAAATTGATTGATGTCGCCAGGTTTTCTCAGCATCTTGTTCACTTCGCCGACGTGGAGCTCTTCTTCTGCAATCATGCGGCGCGCGTAGTCTTCGAGTAAGACGGAGCGGTCACGCACCAGCTCGTACAATTCGCGATAGAGCGCGAGTCCGGTTCTTTCGGCTTCGAGAGACTCGATGAGTATGTCGTTGACGCCGTGTTTGTGCGTTTCGAGCAGCGCGCCGATCTTCAGCGACGGGTGTTCGCCAAAATGCGTGACCAGCTCGCCGGCCTCGTTTGCGTGCGAGAGGCAGGTGTTTGCTTCGTTGCGCAGCCAGCTCACGATCGGAATGCGATTGTGACCGAAGATCATGAGCGAGTAATGCGTGTATCTCACGACGCCGGCGAGCTCCGCCTCCATGATATGGTTCAACAACTCCACCGCTTTCGCCTTGTCAAACGTTTCCTCCGACATATGCTCTCCTTTGATGTCTTATCCACAGATTACACGGATGCCATAAAAAATCTGCGTAATCTGTGGATAAGGTTTTAAAATCTCAACGAAAGACAACTCAGTCCGCCGTCCATCTTCTGAAACTCCGACATGTCTAACGAGATCGTCGGATAACCCAAAAGCTCCAACTCACGCTTCACGCCAGGGAAGCCACTTGCTATTAGAATTCTGCCGTTCAGTGACAGGCAATTTGCCGCGTACTCTTCGGTTGAGTTTAAGCAGATAAGATCGTAACCGGAAATTTCTGGTACGTTCCGAAGCGCCTCAATCACAACCAGGCGCTTGCCGGAAAGATAAGCCATTCCACTCTTCAGATGAAGGATATTACTCAGACCGCGGATGTCTATCAAACTCGTAGTGTAGCCGAATTCATTTAAGTAGCCGGCGAGTTGTCTCGCTCCGTGCTCGTTTGTACGACGCGAGATGCCGATAAAGAAATGTTCACCAGCTTCACAAACATCTCCGGCATCGAGTGTCCCAGGTTCTTCGATCGAATTAACGCTGCTGAAAAACTTACGGACGAATGGCGCCATATTCTCGACTTCGCCACGCCTGCTATCAGCTCCGGGCCGTGTCAATACAGCACCACGAGCAGTCAAAAGCGCAGTGTCTTCGACGAAGGTCGAATCCGGATATTCGTCATCGGGGGCTAATCGAATGAGCTCAAGACCGCACGATTCAAGCGCTTCGCAATATGCCTGATGTTGTCGCAGCGCTTCCTCAAAATCCGGTTTCCCTAACTCTGCAGTAGTCTCGCCCGAAGCGAAACTTACAGCCGGACGTTTGACTATTGCTTTTGTAAACACGGAATACAACTTTAACTAACCTTGCCCATCAACCGTTTCACTGTCGGCGTCAACAACGCCAGGATCACTGCCGCGACCAACAACCCTGCTGCGATACCGCCGTACAACTTCACGAGCTGCATATAATTATTCGACACGTAGAACCCTGACAGATAACCCGCCAGCTTGCTTCCAAACGACGACGCCAGAAACCAAACACCCATCATGATCCCGACGAGCTTCACGGGCGCGAGTTTCGTAACCGTGCTGAGTCCAACAGGACTCAAACACATCTCCCCGCAAACCTCGAGGAAGTAAAGACCAACCAGCCATAGCGGACTGATCTTCCCGCTCGCCGTCAACATACACGCGGGAATCATCAATAGATAAGCAGCACCGATGAATAACAGTCCGAGCGTAAACTTGACCGGACTCGACGGTTGCCGCTTGCCCAGTTTCACCCACAAAGTTGCGAACACCGGTACCAACAGGATGACAAAGAACGGCGTACACGATTGCAAGTAGCTCGACGGGAATGCGACGCCGAAAACTTCCGTACGCACGAGTTCCTTCGCAAACAGGTTTAGACTCGCGCCCTTCTGCTCGTACGCGCCCCAGAAGAGGATCGTAAACGCAAAGAAGATCACGATCGCAGCGATGCGTTTCCAGTCAGACGCTGTCAACGGTGCGTTCGCCGCGATGTCGCTCGCTTTCTCGACAGTCTTTTTCTTCGTCCGGCTACCAACATGGGAGAGCCAACTTCCGAAAAGCAAAAAGATCACGAGACCGAAAATCATTCCGACGCCCGCAGCGCCGAAGCCCCAGTGCCAGCTCGTGTTCGGATCGAAGCCGTTGTTTACGAGGGTCTGTTGGAAGCTTTTACTCTGCGCGAGGTAACCACAGACGAGCGGCGCCAGCACCGCGCCGATGTTGATGCCCATATAAAAGATCGAGAAGCCGCTATCGCGACGCGGATCGTTATCGCCGTAGAGACCGCCTACCATCGCGCTGATGTTTGGTTTCAGCAGACCCGTGCCGACAGCGATGAGCACCATGCCGAGATAAAACGAGGTCATCGACTGAAAGACCATCGAGAAGTGACCGGCAGCGATGACGAGCCCGCCGAGAAAGACGGCCAGACGCGCGCCGAGCAGGTAGTCGGCGGCGAGTCCGCCCGGCAACGCGGTTATATAGACGGACATCGTGTACCAACCGTAGATCGAGGCGGCGCGCTTTACGTCGAAACCCAGACCGCCCTGCGCGGGAGGCGCAACCATATAAAGGACAAGGATGGCGCGCATTCCGTAGTAGCTGAATCGCTCCCAAAGCTCAGTGAAGAAGAGCGGGCCGAGGCCTTTCGGATGTCCGATGAAGGCCGTGTCGCGAAGTTTTGGGTCGAGTTCAGTTTGTGCGGTCATAATTGCGCGGCAATATATCCCGCCAAGGTGCAAAGAAGCAAAGAACTTCTCTCTGCGTAACTTCTGCGTCCTCAGCGTCTCTGCGGTTAATAGGGACGGTTCACCGCAGAGGCGCAGAGGACGCAGAGGCTACGCAGAGTTTCCAACCTTAACCCGTCCGAACGCATCTATCGGCTACACCACTCTCCCGAAACGCAGTTCGCTCCAACCAGGAATTTGTATGCATAAGATCACGCTGTCGCTGATTCTGCTTTTGAGTGTCTCTTTCGGTCTATACGCACAGTCGGGCCGAAAGATGGAATCGAAACCAAAGACTGAACCGGCCAAATCCGCGGACGACGAATTAAACGAATCGAACGTCAACCCAGACGGCGAGACTGTCGAAGGTGACGTGATTCGCTTCGACACCGCCTTAGTCATGGTTCCGGTTAGCGTTCTGGATCGGAACGGCCGCTACGTGCCGCAACTTCGTAAGGATCAGTTTCGGCTCGCGGAAAACGGCGTCAACCAGAAGATCGCGTACTTCGCCACTACTGATTCACCATTCAGCGTCGTCCTGCTGATCGACACCAGCGGCTCAACACAAATGCGTCTCGACGACATCCAGGACGCCGCGATCAAGTTCGTCGAAAAACTGAAACCAACCGATAGCGTAATGGTGATGTCGTTTGACGATCGCATCCAGGTGCAATGCAAAGCGACCACTGATCGAGACGTGATCCAGAAGGCAATCCGTCGCACACGCACGGGCGGCGGCACGCGTCTCTACGACGCAGTCGACGACATTCTGCGGAAACAACTCAAGACGATCGCAGGTCGTAAGGCAGTCGTCCTGTTTACTGACGGCGTCGACACCACGAGCCATCGCGCTTCGTACGACAGCACGATCCGTCTCGCTGAAGAATCAGACGCTCCTATTTATTCAGTTGACTACGATACATCCGGAATGGGCGGCGGCATGGGCCGGGGCACCGGCGGTCGCGGCACCATTTTCGGCATTCCCATCCCGACTCCCGGCATTCCGGGCTCAACAATCCCCGGCTCGTCACCCGGCGACTATCGACGCGCCGTCGCATACCTGCACGCGCTCGCGAACCAAACAGGCGGTCGTTTCTACAGTGGCGATACACAATTCGGAATCGCCCAAGCCTTCGCGTGGATCGCTGAAGAGCTTGGGCGGCAGTACAGCCTCGGTTATTACCCGTCAACACAGGGGAAAGATGGGGAAAGAAGGCAGATAAAGGTGAGGGTTACTGAATCGGATCTGGTCGTTAAGGCCCGCGATAGTTACATCTACTCTGACAAGAGTAAAAAGTTTAGCCAGGTAACGCGGCTCGTTAATTAGTGTAAAAAAACTTACCCTGCATTTCCCAGTTGCCCAGATTAAACTGCCGCTGCGCACCACAGCTCAAGCATTTCCGATACGCGCGCCCCCCGCGCGAAAACGGACGGCTGAGCTCCCCGTGCCAGCAACCAAAAACCCGTGTAACAAAAGTGCTAATTTTCCCCGCTACGGCCTGCATGATGTTTACCTCGCAAAGTCTGTCGAAATGTCTCCCGAAATTCTGTTCATCCACTAACGCGCAAACAATCCGGTTTTCGGGTCATTAGCCCTACCGCCAGAGGTTCTTTCGCTTTATACTAATGGGCCTTTAAGTCTTAGATTACGGAGAGTTAGCGATTGAGTGAGCACCCCTCGGACAACATAACTCGTCTATTGATTGATCTCTCCAATGGCGATCGGGCCGCGGTTGATCTTTTGCTACCCGTCATCTACGATGAACTGCGTAAGCTGGCAGCGAATTATCTGCGACGGGAGCGGATTGATCATACTCTCCAGCCCACCGCACTGGTTCACGAGGCTTATATACGACTCATAGACCAGTCGCGAGTGAACTGGCAGAACCGCGCTCATTTTTTCGGTGTCGCTGCACAGATAATGCGTCGGCTGCTGGTCGATCATGCGCGCAAGCACAACGCGGAAAAGCGTGGCCAGGATTTTCAAAAACTCTCTCTGGACGAAAACATCGATCGAGCAGTTGAACGAAGCGCCGAACTGATCGCGCTGGACGACGCGCTCAAAACACTGGCGACATTCGACGCACAAAAGGCACGCATGGTTGAATTACGTTACTTCGGCGGGCTCTCCATCGAAGAGACAGCAGGCGTGATGGGTGTCACCCCTACAACCATCAAACGTCACTGGCGGCTAGCCAAAGCATGGCTTCATGGAGAAATGCAAAGAAATAGTTGATGCACGCATTAAGTCCAATCCAGCAAGGCAACTAGAACATTCTTTGTGCAATCTGTGTTCTCTGTGTCTCCGTGGTTAAGCCAGACACAGAGAGCACAGCGATTGCACAGTGACGAACCCGAATGACCCCCGAACGCTGGCGACAAGTTGAAGAAATCTTCCAGGCCGCGCTCGATCTTTCTCCCGAAGATCGAGACCGCTACGTGTTAGACGTGTGCAAGGAAGACTCCGAGCTCAAGCGCGACGTTGAGTCGCTGCTTTCGCAGTACGACAGCGCCGGAGAACTTTTGGAAGAGCCCGTCTACGGAAACACCGAGATGAGCGTCCTCGAATCGTTCGTCGAAGAGAAAGACCCGATGCTCGGGCGGCGCCTCGGCTCTTATCGCATCGAGCGTGAAATCGGGCGCGGCGGCATGGGCGCCGTCTACGAAGCGTCGCGCGCCGATAACGAGTTCAACAAGCGCGCGGCCATCAAACTCGTCAAACGCGGCATGGACACAGACTTCGTCCTGCGCCGCTTCCGCAAAGAACGACAGATACTCGCCGCCTTAGACCACCCACACATCGCCGGGCTTCTTGATGGGGGAACAACTGAAGACGGTCTGCCCTACTTCGTGATGGAGTACATCGAAGGGCAGCCACTCTACAGTTATTGCGATAACAACAAACTGAACATCACCGAGCGATTGAAACTATTTCGCTCCATCTGTGATGCAGTTCATTACGCACACCAGAAACAAGTCGTACACCGCGATATCAAACCCTCGAACGTTCTCGTGACGTCGGAAGGCACGGCGAAACTACTCGACTTCGGTATCGCGAAGTTGCTCAATCCACAACTCGCCGGCGACATCACTCACGATCCGACGGCGACCGCGATGCGTTTGATGACGCCTGAGTACGCGTCGCCGGAACAAGTGCAGGGCGCACCGACGACACCAACCACCGACGTCTATTCACTCGGCGTGTTGCTGTACGAATTGTTAACAGGTCACAGACCTTATCGTCTCGTTAATCGCGCACCGCATGAGATCGCGCGTGTGATTTGTGAAGAAGCACCGGCGCCACCGAGCATCATCATCACGCGCACCGAGGATCTGTTGCCGAGTCTCAATACCGGCGCCGGCGACGACACAACACTCAAGCGTCTCTACACCTCGCGTGGCACCACGCTCGAATCACTGCGGCGCGCGCTCTCAGGCGATCTCGACAACATCGTGATGCAGGCGCTGCGCAAGGAACCCGAATGGCGCTACCAGACCGCCGCAGACCTGCGCGACGACATCACACGCTATCTCGAAGGGCGACCGATTCTCGACTTGCCTGATCCACCACACGGCAGCGGTTCACTCCGTCCTGACGCGACGGAAAACTCTCTCGCCGTGTTGCCGATGAAGATCCTCGACATCAATCAGCCTGATACTGGTCCGGACTATCTCGGCACAGGACTCGCCGACGCACTCATCACGCGTCTCAGCGCGATCCGCAGTTTTGCAGTTAGACCAACGAGCAGCGTGCTTCGTTACGGTGCTGATGCCGATCCACTGCGCGCCGGTCGCGAGCTCGGCGTCGAGTTTGTTTTGGACGGCAGGATCAGACGCACGGCGGAACGTATTCGCGTGACGATTCAGTTACTCAACGTTCGCGACGAGACGACCGCATGGGCCGGACAGTTTGACGAGCAGTTTACGGACGTTCTCAATCTCGAAGACGTAATCTCTTCGCACGTAGCGGAAGCGATCGTGCCGCACCTGACTGTGGATCAGCGCCTGCGACTCGCCAAGCGCGGCACCGACAATCCACAGGCGCACGAAGCTTACCTGCGTGGACGTTTTTACTGGAACACGTTTACTGAAGAAGGTTTTGCACGCGCGATCGTCTGTTACCAACAAGCAATCGCGCTCGATCCGAAGTACGCGCTCGCGCATGCAGGCGTGGCCAACTATCACAACTGGCTCGGCGTGTTCAGTGTGATGCCGTTTGCCGAGTGTTCGGCAGCGGCTTACGAAGCAGCGTCAACTGCGGTTGAGATCGATACGAATCTTGCGGAAGGTCACGTTGCGCTCGGACAGGCGATTCTCTGTCGCGACTTCGCCTGGAGCAGTGCCGAACATCATCTCGTACGCGCGATCGAACTCGATCCAAACTACGCGCCGGCGCGTGTGTGGTATTCGTTGCAGCTCGCGATGGAGGGACGGTTCAGCGAATCACTTCGCGAAGCGCACACCGGTCGCGATCTCGATCCGCTCGCAGTCATTTCGCGGTTTGCAGTGATCTGGTGTTCGTATCATGCGCGCCGGTTTGACGAGGCTTATCGTTTTGCGAGTGCGACCCTCGAAAACGAGCCGCGGAATTTGATGGCGCTCTACGGCTCGAGTTTTGTGCTGAGTCGTTTGAGTCGTCATGCTGAGGCGGTTGAAGCGGCTGAGCGGTGCGTTGAGTTGATGGGCAAAGCTTCGCACACGCTCGGACGGCTCGGCGGTGCTTATGCCGCTGCCGGAGAACTCGAGAAGGCGCAGTCTGTGTTGAATGACATGCACCTGCTGGCCGAGCGTCGTTACGTTTCGCCGTATCATCTCGCGCTCGTAACGTGCCAGCTCGATCGTCCCGAAGAAGCGCTCGATCTGCTCGAACGAGCTTACGAATCGGGCGATGCGAAAGTGCTTTGGTCGGGCGTCGATCCCGAGCTCGATCCGCTGCACGGTCACCCGCGTTTCAACGATTTACTGCGCAAGTTGGACCACCGTCTGGCTGCGCTCCCGACGATTGCTGGGCAGTTGCGCGAGGACCAGGAATCGATCGCCGTACTTCCCTTCCGCATCCTGAGTCCGCCGGGAGAAAACACTGGCGACGAGTATCTCGGTATCGGACTTACTGACGCGCTGATCACGCGACTTAGCAACGTTCAGCGTCTCGTCGTGCGACCGACCAGCAGCGTGCTGCGTTATCACGGCGCCGCGATTGATCCTCTGATCGCCGGACGCGATCTCGGTATCGATTACGTGATCGACGGTAGTCTGCGTCGCGTCGGCAATCGCATCCGCGTGACGGCTCAACTGCTGAGTATCAGCGACGGTCAAACGCGTTGGGCCGAACAGTTTGACGAAGAGTCAGTCGACGTTCTTCAGATCGAGGACTCGATTTCCGAGAAAGTCGCGTCCGCGTTATTGCCGCAGCTCACTGGCGATGAGAAACGCCAGTTATCAAAGCGCGGCACTGACAGCTCTGAAGCTTTCGAAGCTTACCTGCGCGGCCGTTATTACTGGAGCTCTTACACGGAAGTCGGTCTCGCCAAGGCGCTCGAGAGTTTCAAGAAAGCGATCAAGCTCGATCCGGATTACGCGCTCGCTTACACAGGCATCGCCGATTACTACAACTGGCTCGGCGTGTTCGGTATTCGCCCGTTCGCAGAAACGTCAGCCGCCGCTAAACAGAACGCAGCGAAAGCCGTCGAGCTCGACTCGACTTCCGCCGAAGCATACAGCGCGCTCGGCTTCGCAACCGTTTGTCACGACTTCGATTGGGCTGTCGCGGAAGGTCAGCACCGTCGCGCGATCGAGATCAATCCCAACTACGCCACCGCCCATCACTGGTACGCCTTCCATTTGCTGATGGAAGGACGTTTCGACGAAGCGATTGAGCGGATCCTCCGCACACGCGAGCTCGATCCCGTTTCGCCGAGTGTGCTTCAGGCCGTTGCGTGGTGTTATTACCAGTCACGTCGTTTTGACGAGTCGACCGCGACTTTCAAGAACATGCTCGAGGCGGTGCCTGAGTTTCCCTACGGATTGGTGACGCAATCATGGACACTGCGGCACACCGGCGACGTCCATGAAGCAGTCAAAGCCGCCGAGAAGGCTTTGGATCTATCAGGCGGCGGCACGTTCTACGTCGCGGCACTCGGCGCCGCGTACGCAGCCGCGGGAAGAGAGAAAGATGCGCGCGCAGCGTTGGACCGCATGGCCCAACTCTCGGTGCACGGCTACGTTTCGCCTTATCAACTGTCGCTAATTCATCTGCATCTCGGCGAACGCGAACGCGCGCTTGAGTTGCTACAGGATGCGTACGCGATTAGAGACGCGTGGGTCGTGTGGTTAGGTGTCGAGCCGCAGTTTGATCCGTTGCGTGGCGATCCGATCTTCGAGGGAATTCTTCGCGACCTGCGACATCCGGCGTTGTATCGAAGGATCAGGAAGCAAACCGCAGCCGCAGCCAGGGAGAAGCGACGAAGGTCCGGATCGCACATCGCGCCGATTACGACGGCGATCCTGATGCCTGCGCCTGACACGCAGACCGGCGAGAACGAAGAAGCGCGCCAGCTCTACACTGCCGGACGTTACTATTCGACGCGCCGAACAGCCGAAGGCTTGCGCCAGGCAATCGAGCGTTTAGAACGTGCAGTCGAGATCGATCCCGAGTTTGCCATCGCGCATGCTGAGCTTGCTGACTGCTACGCGTTGATGAACTGGTACGTCGAGCCGCCGCCGGCGGGCGCGTGGGAGCGCGCGAAAGAGTCAGCGTTACGCGCAGTTGAAGCCGATCCGAGTTTAGCTGAGGCGCATGCGTCGCTCGGCTTCGTCAAACTCCATTACGATCGCGATTGGATAGACGCCGAACGTGAGCTGCGCAAGTCGATTCAATTGAAGCCCAGCAATCAGGTGGCCCATCGCTGGTACGCTTACAGTCTGTCAGCAATGGGACGTCACGATGAGGCTTACGCGGAGATCGAGCGCGCGCGACAGATCTCGCCACAATCGGCAGTGATCGCAACGGCGGTCGCGAACGTACTGTTTCTCGCAGGCAAGTTTGACGAAGCGGTGGCCCAGGCGCGCAAGTCACTCGAGACCGATCCGGGTGCCGTCGCGGCACACACGATCCTTCGTTGGGCGTACGAGTTGAAAGGCATGCACAACGAAGCGATGGCTGCGTTTGAACAGGAACGAAGCTTCGCCGGCGACACGCCGACCACGCACGCGAAACGCGCTCACGTGCTCGCCGCGACCGGCAAAAAGGATGAAGCGCTGCAGATCTTGAACGAGATCATCGCGAAGCGTCAGCAAAACTGGGTGACGGCGTACGAGATCGCAATCATCTATACGTGGCTTGGCGATCTCGACAACGCGTTTCGCTGGCTCGCACAGGCTGAACGCGAGCATGCTGTTGGTTTCACGTTTGTGCGTGTCGATCCGCACCTGCAGAAACTTCGTCTCGATCCACGCTTTGCCGACTTGATGAGAGAAACTGAGAAAACGATACCTTAATCCACAGATTTCACCGATTCTTTCTGTGTAATCTGCGTAATCTGTGGACCGATAAATATGAATCGAGAAAAGTTAGACGCCTGGGTTCGTGAAGTTGTTGCGTGGCATTTCGATCCGGAAACCGGCTGTCCTTTCTGGTTAGACTACGCCAAAAATCTCTCGTGGGACCCGCGTAAAGAGATTCAAACTTACAACGACCTTTCGCGTTTCGGATTTTTCCAGGACGAGTGGTTGCGTGGTGGTCCAGTGCGTCGCTGGGTGCCGAAAGGTTACGCCGATCGGCCTGTCTACACGTTTGAGACCGGCGGCAGCACGGGCGTGCCCAAGTCGCGTATAAATATTGACGACTTTCGTATCGACTACGAAGCGTTCAGCGACACGCTGCCCGAAGAATTTTTCCCACGCGGCGCTGACTGGCTCTCGCTTGGACCAACCGGTCCGCGTCGCTTGCGTCTTGCAGTCGAGCACCTCGCACAGCATCGTGGCGGGATCTGTTTCCTCGTCGATCTGGATCCGCGCTGGGTCATCAAGTTGATCAAGATGGGCCAGCCGAAGATGGCCGAGCAGTACAAGCAACACGTGGTCGAGCAAGGGCTTACTTTATTGAAAGCACACGATGGAATTCGTTGTTTGTTTACGACGCCGAAGCTGCTCGAAGCCTTATGTGAGAAAGTGTCGCTGAAGAAGATGGGGATCACGGGCGTGTTTTGTGGTGGCACGGAGATGACGCCGCAGTTTCATCGTTTCGCGGTTGAGGAGTTGCTCGAAGGCGCCTATTTCGCGCCGACGTACGGCAACACGTTGATGGGTCTGGCAGTTCACAAAACGCGCGATCCGAAAGACAACTACGCGATCATTTACTATCCGCCGCTGCCGCGCGCTGTGGTGGAAGTTGTCGACCCCGATCAACCCGATCGAATTGTGGAATATGGCGCGACCGGCCGCGTCCGCTTGACGACATTAACAAAAGAATTCTTCATGCCGCATTTTTTGGAACGCGACGAAGCCGAGCGTGAGCCACCTTGTGACGAGTATGCGTGGGACGGCGTGCGCAACGTCCGCCCCTTCTCTCGTTTCCAAAGCACGGTCGTCGAAGGCGTTTACTAAATCTTGTCAATCCTGAAATCCTGTCTATGATTCACCTTCCAATCCTACGCCACGGCAATCAATACAAGAGCCTCGACATCTCGCGCGTCCCGCATCATCAAACACGCGAGCTCTTCGTCGAAGTAAGCCAGGCCAACGCAGGATTGATCCGCCGCGATCTGTCTAAACAGAACATCGGCACAGACGCTCTCTCCCACTTCTCGACTCGTGACCTCGTCGACATCTGTTCACGCGGCGGTGATATTTTTACAAACGATTCGCTCCCCCTCGGCGACTCGACGCAATCATCTGAAGACTACGTGCAGCAAGTCTCCGCAACGACTGGTCTCCCGTACGTTCTAGCGCGCCGCAACATGCAAAAAATCAAAAGCATGTTTGCAAACATGGAGTCCGTTCTCAACGGTCTCACACGCAATCTCGACTGGGATCTACTCGATCGCGGCTTCGGCGAACGCGATGGCCACGCGCTCAGTTTCTTCCCACGTACACAATCGCTCGCCGCCGTTCTGCCAAACAATTCACCGGGCGTGCATTCACTTTGGATCCCTGCGTTTCCATTGCGTATTCCGCTCGTGTTGAAACCCGGCAGCGCCGAACCCTGGACGCCATATCGAATTATTCAGTCGTTAATCAAAGCCGGCGCGCCGCCCGAAGCTTTCAGTTTCTATCCAACTGATCACGCAGGCGCCGCAGAGATCCTGCGAAGCTGCGGTCGTTCGCTCTTATTCGGCGACTCATCAACCACCGGCATATGGGCCAACGATCCACGCGTTGAAATACATGGCCCAGGCTACAGCAAGATCATCATCGGCGAAGACTGCGTTGACGACTGGGAACAGTATCTCGACATCATCGTCGCCTCGATAGCAGACAACGGTGGCCGCTCGTGCGTGAACGCCTCAGCAGTCTGGACACCCGCGCACGCGGAAGAAATCAGCGAGGCACTCGCAAAACGTCTGGCGCAGATCGTCCCACGGGCAGCTAATGATGAAAACGCACAGCTCGCACCGTTCGTCGATCCGCAAATCGCTGCGCGCATCAATGCGATCATCGAGCAGGGTTTGAGTGAGCCGGGCGCTCGCGACGTCACCGCTGCACATCGTGACGGCGAACGACTAGTCCAGTGGAACAACTGCTCGTACCTGCTGCCGACAATCATTCGCTCCGAACACGATCATCCCCTTGCGATGAAGGAGTTTCTGTTCCCATTCGCGAGCGTCTTAAGAGTCGATCAAAATGATATCCCGGCCCTTCTTGGCCCAACGCTCGTCGTAACCGCAATCACCAAAGATCCAAAACTGATTCAAAAGCTCGTCGCCTCATCACGTATCGATCGTCTCAACATCGGCGCGCTGCCGACCAATCAGATCAGTTGGGACCAGCCGCACGAAGGCAATCTCTTCGATCATCTTTACGCGCGCCGTGCATTCCAGCAGGCGGTGGCCGTTTGAGGATTTGAAGTGAGGATTCTTTATCTCACGGGCGGCGCTGGCCGGATGTATTGCGGAAGCTGCCTCCGCGACAACGCCATGGCCACCGAGCTGATGAAGCGTGGTCACGACGTGATGCTCCTCCCGGTCTACACACCGACACTTACGGACGAACCGAACGTCAGCACCGATCACGTTGTGCTCGGCGGCATTAGCGCATATCTCGAACAGTACGTACCTCTATTTCGCAAAACACCGCGCTGGCTCGATCGTTTATGGGATTCGAAAACAGCACTGCAGCTCGCGACGCGGCGATCGATATCGACCAATCCGAAGATGCTGGGCGAGATGACTGTCTCCGTGCTGAAAGGCGAAAGCGGATTTCAGCGGAAGGAGATTGACAAGTTTATTGACTGGATCAAGGACGCAGCGCCCCCCGACGTCATCAGTCTTCCTTACACGTTGCTGCTCGGCCTGGCCCAACCAATCAAACAAGCATTGCGCGCGCCCATCCTTTGCACACTGCAAGGCGAAGATCTTTTTCTCGACAATCTTCAGGAGCCATACCGCACTGAATCGCTCAATCTGATCCGTGCTCATCTGCCTTACGTAGATCAGTTCTTATCCGTGTCAGACTATTACGCCGAATTCATGCCCGGTTATCTCGGCATTCCGCGCGAGAAGATCCGCGTGGTCCCGATCGGCATCAATCCCGAAGGCTTCGAATTGCGACACGCTGATCGCAGTGGTCCATTCACGGTCGGGTTCTTCGGACGCATCGCGCCTGAGAAAGGACTGCACGTTCTCGCCGAGGCTTATCAAATCGCGCGACAATCAGGAGAGCTACCCGAAGCGCGCCTGGAAGCAGCAGGCTATATCGCTCCGGATTCCAAGCCCTATCTCGAAGCTATTCAGAAGCGCCTGCACGATGCTGGTCTCGGCAATGAGTTTCACTATCGCGGTGTTTTGGAGCGCGCAGAGAAAATCGCCTTCCTTCGCGGCCTCGACATGATGTCGATGCCTGCCACATACGACGAACCAAAAGGCGTCTCACTACTCGAGGCAATGGCGTGCGGTGTGCCGCTGGTCCAACCACGTCGCGGCTCGTTCACAGAGATCATTGAAAAGACGGGCGGCGGCCTCCTGGTCCAACCTGACGATCCGCAGAGTCTCGCCAACGGCATTCTTCAAATTGCCCGCGACCGACATCTCGCGGCAGATCTGAGCGCAAACGGCTTTCGCGGCGTGCGCGAGCACTACACAGCGGCGCACATGGCTGATAAAGTTCTCGAAGCCTTTTCAGATCTGCGTGTATCCGCGGAAATCCGCGGCTAAAAATAATGTCTACTTTAGCGCCAGGCGACGATCTAATTTTTCAACTCGAAAGCGGCTTCGGACTGCTGCGCTTGCTGGCCGTCGAAGGCGAAGGCTCGGACACAGTTTGGCACCTGTTGGCCTACGACGAGTTCTTCCCCGACGTCGAATCAGCGGAACGAAGGTTGGCTGGAGGGGAACCATTACCCGTACGTCAACCACACATGGCACTCACGAATCGCGCATTCGAGCGCACACCAACCGCGCGACTCGGCAACCGTCCCGTCACAGACGACGAACTCGTCGCATACAACGCGTGGCTCAACAGCGATCGCACAGTCTCCGATCGCTCAGCACTCTTGATGCTCGGAATCCGCTAAACAAAGTGATGACAAAATCGAATACCTTCGGCCTTTCGCTGCGCCGTTGCGCCGCTGCGCGAGTAATTCTGTTCTCAGCCCTGCTTTCCTCCACGACCTTTGCTGCGCGCGTCGAGCGCCTGATTGACACTTGGCGTCCAACACATTACCTCGTCAACATCACGCTCAACGATCAACTCTCTGAAATCGCATCCGCGAGCGCGCGCATCTATTTGACAATCGTCAAACCAACGCGCGAGATCGATGTCGACTTCGGAGATCTGACCGTCGATCGAGTCATTCTCAACGGGAATTCGTCCACGTTCCTTCGAAGAGACGGCAAGCTCCACTTTGATCTTCCGCAAGCCGCCAGTCCGGGCGATGTTTACATTATCGAGGTCTTCTATCACGGCAAACCGAAAGACGGCTTGATTCTCACCAACGACAAAGATGGCAAGCCCGCCGCAATTGGCGACAACTGGCCCGACCGCGTTCATCACTGGATCCCGGTGCTGGACCATCCGTCAGCGAAAGCCACGGTCACATTCAACATCACCGCGGCTGCGGGTCAGGAAGTGATTGCGAATGGCCGGTTGGACCACGTCGAAACGACCGCGAGCGGCCAGCGCACGTGGACCTACTCGGAAGCTGTGCCGATTCCGCCGTATTGCATGATCATCGGTGTGGGCCAGTTTGCGAAAGTCGAGTCAGCACAGCGCGCGCTCACGCCGCTTTCGTACTACGTGCCGGTATCAGAGCGCGCGCTCGCGCAGAAAGGATTCTCGCCGGCGATCCCTACGATCGAGTTCTTCACTGAGAAGGTCGCGGCCTATCCGTATGAGAAGCTTGCGTTGATTGTCGGTGCGACGCGTTATGGCGGCATGGAAAACTCGGGCGCGATCGTGTTCACGAGTTCTCTGTTCAATAGCAACGCAACGGTCGACATGAGCAAGACGTACGGAATCCCTTTTGGTAACGTCACGCTGATCGCGCATGAGATCGCGCACCAGTGGTTTGGAGATTCGGTGACTGAGTCGACGTGGTCCGATCTGTGGTTGAGTGAGGGCTTCGCGACTTACTTCGCCGGATTGTTTGTGCAGCGATACGAGAGTGAAGAGGCGTTTCAGCGTTACATGCGCGATGCGTCGACGAGTGTGTTTGAGTACGAGAAGAAGAAGCGCGTGCCGATCTTCGATCGCGACACTGAAAGTCTTATGGACCTTCTGAACCCGAACAATTATCAGAAGGGCGCGTGGGTGTTGCACATGCTGCGTTCGAATCTGGGCGACGACGCGTTCTTCCGCGGCATTCGCTCGTACTACGAGTCGCACAAGAATTCAGTCGCGAGCACCGAAGATCTTCGCGCCGCGCTGGAGAAAGCCTCAGGCAAAGATCTACGAGCTTTCTTCACACGTTGGGTTTACGAAACAGGCCACCCGCAATATAAGTTGAAGTGGTTCTGGCTTGGCAAGAAGGAACTCCGCGTAGTTCTCACCCAAACACAACCCGGCAACGCCTTCGTCGACCCCATTCACCTCACCATCTCAACCGCGCGCGGCAAACGAGACGTCGTATTGAAACCAACCGGCAAACTTTTTATCGAGCGAATCCCCCTGCGCGACTCCCCCACCAAGCTCATCCTCGACCCCAACAATCAACTCCTCGACGAATCAGCCATCAAACGCGGCTAGAGGATAAGAAGAGAAAGAGGAGGGCAAATTTGACACCTTGAGTTTGCTTCCCTATCATCCATCTTCGTCGGGGCGTGGCTCAGCCTGGTAGAGCGCACGGTTCGGGACCGTGAGGTCGGAGGTTCGAATCCTCTCGCCCCGACCAAAAACCTTAGCAAAAACAAAGAAGAAGGCCGCATAAGTAGCGGCCTTTCTTTGTTTGTGCCGTTTTTTGTGCCAAACGGTCTTTAGTTGACCATTTCGGCACTAGTTGTCTGAGGTTTTAGGAATGCGGGCTCAAGTACAGCGGCAGCGGCGTTAAGCGCTTGGCGACGTATGTGCGAGTAATGCTTGATCATCTCAGGTGAGATATGGCCGACTTGGGCCATGATGGTTTGATCCGGCAAGCCTGCTTCTGCCATGACCGTGATCGCTGTGTGTCGTAGGTCGTGAAAGCGAACGGTTAACAGGTTAGGATAGATGACCTCGCCTTCCTCACCCGTGGCGGCTTTACGACGCATTGAACGCCATGCAGAGCGCCATCCTTTAGCCGGACTCGAAGGATCTAGCTTGCCTTTGACCGTTGCCGGGAATAGATAATGCTCCGGTCTCGCGTGGTCCGCAACGATTGCCTTTGCTCGCAGGGCAGCGAGTGATTCTTTGCATATTGAGTTAAGTGTTGGCGCTCGCCATCCTGCCGGAGTCTTGCTGTGCCGTATGTCAAGCACTCCTGCGGTCAAGTCAACGTCTTTCCATTGCAACGCTTTTATTTCGCAGCCACGCATACCACAGAACGCGCCTAGCACGCCTGCGGTGAAGGCGTTAAGCCAGTCTGAGCGGCTTTGTGCGACTTCGAATAGTCTCGCCTGCTCTTCACTTGTTAGAGCGCGTCCTATAGCGGGCTTATGGTTGCGGATCGTCTTGTAATCCGCGAATCGATACCAAAGTCCCGCGTGCTTCAAAAGTTGACGAAGCACAGAGATTTCACCGTTGATAGTTTTCGGTGCTTTACCTTGCTCAAGGCGAGCGTTCTGATAGACCGCAACGTGTGCGAGCGTGATCTCTTTCAGTTTGATTCTCAGATGCTTTGCGAGCGCACTAGCACTCTCGCGCCAATAGGCGACCATGCGCGGGCTGACTTGGGCTTTTCGTTCAAGTATGTACGCTTCGATAGCCGTTGAAACATCCATTGAAGCAAAGGACTTGCCGCGCTTCGCAGGGTCCGGCGCTTTGGTCTTTAGTTGCTCGATTCGCTTGTGCATCAGCTCGCCCGCTTCGCCACGGTCACGAGTGCCGAGCGGCTCACGATAGCGAACGCCTTCGATTCTAACGTCCATCCAAAAAGCGCCCGTCTTTTTGTTCGGTCTGCGGTAAAGGTGATATTTCATTTTCGATTCCTCTCCGTTCTAATACCGTGTAGTTCGTTCCATTCTTTCGTTAAGGCCGCTTTTTTAGTTTCTTCATGCGGCTTTAATTTTGCGCCCGCGGGGAATCCCTTGCTTTCCAAGTAGCGGAGTAGACGGTTGGCCATCACGTGGCGACATTCTTCCGTGTGGTACTTTGATCTTTCTTGCTTAGCAAAGAAGATTCTCCGGCAATCTGGTCGCGCACACTCGCGCAAAAAGGCCGCGTCGATTTCGTCTACAGCCTCAGCAAAACGGTCACGCTCAGCGCGGATGATCCCATTAGAATCAATTGATATTCCCTGCACGGGTTTTCCGCGCACAATCGCCTGAAGTTTGGCTCTTGCCTCTCGAATAAACATGTACCAAGACCACGGCTCGCCCGGAGGTCGATCGTCGGCGGTTGCGCGCCCGGAAATATAGGCCGCTAGCTCTGGAAGGCGCTCAAGGCAGATTTCTAACGCCTTATTCAGAGCTTCCTCTTTCGTTTTGTTTGGGTAGTCAATTAAGACGGGAGTACCGCGACCGCCTACCAGCTTGGGAAACGGATAAGAAGCAAGCACAACCTCGTAGATCTCCCAAAGGTCTTTCATCTCAGCGTCTGCTTGGATCAGCGCAACTTGGCGAAGCAGTTCGTCCAGCCCCGCTGACCGTGACGGTTTTAGCCCGACTGCTGGCATTTTTCGTCTCGCTAGAGACGGTTTTGAGCGTGTTTTACTGGTTTTTCGCTTGCCATTAAAGCTGGATTTCGTCACGCAGGTGAGTATACTCCTAGTTGCTACTGAGTGGTAAAGATTATTCAAGGGAGAATGTTTTATGAGCACTGAGATAAAGCAGGAGCGGCCAATTGCTAGGGGCATCCGCGAGACTGCACAAATTGTCGGCGTGTCTCCGAGTTACATCCGCAAGGCAATCGGCTCGGGAGATCTGCGATCCACGAAGATCGGGCGGCGCGTTCTCGTGAAGGACGTGGACCTTATAGCGTGGATCGAACGCGATGGCTCGTTGGAAACGCATCCCAGACTAGAAACAAGTTAACGACAATGAGAGGCGAAGCACTTACTACGAGCGATTTAGACTCGCTTCAAAAGAGTTTCATCACGCCTGAATTGGCTGAACGAGCTGGAATTTTCCGCGTAGATTCGCGCGAGGGTGCGACGTTGGTTGGCCGCAACGGAAAGGGTGACTATGCCGGAATTGTCTTCCCCTATCATTGGCCCGGCGCAGAAAGACCGCGCGAGTATCGTCTGCGCCGCGATCATCCTGATCTTGAAGAACAGCCGGACGGTCTGCCGCCCAAAGAGAAAGCGAAGTATTTAAGTCCCCCAGGTCGCGCCAACAAACTCTATTTTCCGCCGCAGATTGATCCCGCCGATCTCGAGAATGAAGAGCTGCCAATAGTAATGGTCGAGGGTGAAAAGAAGTGCCTCGCAATGCGTCGTTTATCGCTTGAGAGCGGCGAACTCTTTCTGCCTATAGGAATCGCCGGAGTCTGGTCTTTTCGTGGCGTGGTTGGCAAAGGAAACGATGCGAACGGTGCTCGCCGCGATGTTAAGGGGGTAATACCAGACTTCAATAGAATTCAGTGGACCGGGCGAAGCGTGGGAATACTGTTCGACTCGAACGTTCACGATAATGAGAGCGTTAGCGCAGCGCGGGCTTGTTTGGCTCGCGAACTGAAACGCAGGAAAGCGAAAGTCTACTGCATAAACCTCCCAGCGGGATTCGGATTAAATGGTGTCGATGATTTTCTCGCATCGCACTCACACGGCCCGGACTATGTGTTAGGGCTATTGCGTTCGGAGCGTTCGCGGTGTTCGATCCGTTCTCGTCTCGAACGAGGCGAACGGGGCGAACGCGCTGATCTGTTTGTCTGCAAGCCAATGAATGAATGGTTGAGGGGAGCTAGTGCGCGTCCAAAGCCAAGGCCGCTCTTTGGGCCATTTTGGACTAGCGGCGAAATGGCCCTGTTGTTTGGTGATACGGGTTTAGGCAAAACGGTTCTTGCAATGCAGATAGCCAATGACATCGCGAATGGAAAATCAACAACGGGATTAGAACTTGAACTATCGGGTCGGGTTGACTACTTCGATTTCGAATTGTCGGACGTGCAACATTTTGGGCGGTACTCCAATGAGGATAGGAGCAAGTCCTTTCCGTTCAGCGAAGACTTACATCGACTTGAAATCGACTTGTCAGTATTTCAGCCAGCAATCGATAAAGACGAGGATTGGGAAATCGCTTTACTCGAACAGATTGACAAACGGATCGGAGAGTCTGAAAGCAGAATCATTGTGATCGATAACATCACATGGCTGAGTCGTGAGACTGATAAAGGCAAATTCGCTCTGCCTCTGATGCAAAGGCTATCTGCTTTGAAGAAAGAGCGGGATCTGTCAATGCTAATTGCCTGTCATACGCCAAAACGCGACGAGTCACGGCCCATCACGGTCAATGATCTTGCTGGTTCTAAGATTCTCGCAAACTTTGCTGATTCAATCTTCGCTATAGGGAACAGTTCAATTGACTCAGGGCGACGTTACCTGAAGCAAATCAAATCGAGATCAGCGGAAAAGGTTTACGACACGGATGGCGTAGCGGTGTTCGATCTTCACAAATCGGAATCAGACTGTTTCTTAGGTTTTGAATACGTAGACACACAACCTGAGCGTTTGCACTTGAAAGAATTCTCGCGGCGCAAACTGACGAAGCGAATTGAAGAAGCTAAAGAACTGAAAGCTCAGGGCCATTCGATCCGCGAGATAGCGAAAACCATTGGCGTCAGTGTTTCTACGGCGCACAAGTATGTGAAAGCTGAAACACCGGAAACACCCGAGATCGAGATCGAATAGTGCGAACATTGCCGAACATGCCGAACACTACGAACACGCCGAACACAGTCGAACGCCGCGAACAGACTGCAAACCGCAAAAGCTCCAACCGCGCAGTGGTTCTCAATGCGCTGCCGCTCTGATTCATTCATATTCTTTACTGGTCTATAATCCCTCAGTACCACTCGGTATCGCTCTGTGTCACTGAGTTGGCACAATCCCGGCACACGTCGGCAGAGCGTTATTTGGAATCGTTCGATCCTCTAGTCCTTCCGAAAGTAGAGATTGCCGCTAGCGATGCTAAATATCCTGTTATCTGTGGCCGTGTACACGTCAGTCGTTACGCTGCTTATCGGGATTGGCATCGGAGTTCTAGCTTTGGGTGGCTCTGACGATTTCAGGGTCGCTAAGGCGTGTTTTGTAGTCGTAGGTTTTTACACGGCTGCAAAGGTAGTTCACGTGGCTGTTAGATACGGAGACTGGGGGACATATCCCCTCTTTGCGCTTGCCGTAGCTGGGTGTCTTTGGTTTTGCATAGAAGCTTCTGGGTATGTGGACCGCAAACGCGAAGACAAGATCGCGAAAGAGATACGGACCGACCGCGAGGCGTTCATCATTCGACAGTTGGAGGAGTTTATTAACGAAGAGCGGCAGATAGCAAGAATAAGTGACGGAGCGCTCGCCGGATCGCTTGCTGGATGGGGTGAGATGTTCACCTTTCGCGGCAAGGTAGAGCATTTTTTAGCTTTACACCTGACGGAGGATCACGTTGCCCGCTTTCAGCAGAAGGGTGTTTACGCTCTTCACGAAATGATTAAGGAACTTTTAGATGGTGGGTTGATACTACCGCCGAAAAACGAGGTGGCAAAACTTCACGGCGAAATTATATGCCAAGAGATAACGTCAGTCCTGAATGCGAAAGACAAGTATTACGATTGCTTCCTGATACTGCAAGTAAGACTTAAAAATGACGGTGCGCCGACTATGACTAGCCGCTGGCAGCTAGACATGTATTGGCAAGGCGTGGAATATCCGAGTGTGAGACAACCAGTCTCGGGATATTATGTCAAGCGCCCTACCAAACACGCCGACGAACCCCAAATGCTATTTGAGTCTCGCCCTCTGACAGAGTTTCCTAATAACGAAGAGATAACGAACGCTAACTATAAAATAGGCTGGTTACATTTTAGCGTGGGAACGTTACCTCTTAGTGCTATCGGCGACTTTCAGCATCTTCACAAAGACGTAATTCTGAAACTGCAAGCCTTTGATAGTAAAGACCGGGCGCATTTGATCTATGAAGATTCGAGCGAGGGACTCTCAGGTTGCGGAAGGATTGAGAGACCAAAGAGAAGGGAGCGGTTTACGGATTCTCCAATAAAGCAAATCGGCCAATAGGCCGAGTGGAATGCCGGAAAACCAAAAGGCCGGATTGTTGGGAGGTTCCGGCCTTATCGGTTCTCTTGCTCAGTTACGGGCGGAGCAAGGTAAGCTTTAATCGGTCGGCTCCCACAGAGCGCAGCGCCAACCCAGACCGCTGATGTGTAGGTACTCATTGACGTAATTGAACGTTACAGTTTCGGCGGGTATTGAATACGAACCGCCACCGTAACCTGTGAGGATTATGATTCCCTCACGCACAGATACACGTCCGTTAAACGCGATATTCATTCCCGGCTCAGGAAACACAATCATGCACGCGATCTTGCGTTTCTTCTGTTCCCACTTGCGAGCGTGGGCCAATGCCTCTGAGGGTGTTAAGTCCATTCTCAATGCCACAGTTCAAGAAGCTGCAAAATGTCGGCCTTCCGTTCCGGCGACAGGTTTCTGAATCGCGCCATTAGTCTTACTTCAGCGGCATCTTCGTCACTCTGTATAAGTCCTACCGAGCGCGCGAGCAATTCAGCTATTGGAACATCCAGACCATCGGCTAAAGCTTTGAGTCTGTCTGTCGTGATTCTGAGGTCCGCGTAATTCTCAATACGATTTATATAACTTCCTGATATTCGCTTCCCGAAACGAGCGCTGTGCTTAGAGACATCCGCACAAGACATATGCTTCGCTTTGCGGATGCGGCGAATGAAATCACCGAGATTTTGTTGACTCGGTTTCAATACCTGATCCCCAGACTTTCCATCAGGTTCTCTTGCGCTTTCGAGGGGTGACCGTCGATGGCGGTGAGATACAGGTCATACGCAACCTCGTGAAACTGAGTGAACGGAAAGATAAGCTCGGCGGCTTCGTCTAGCGCCAACACTGCCATCGACACGTTTGGCGGCTTAGTTGTTAGGAAGCGCTTGATTTCCATCAGGCGACGGGCCAAGTCATAAGCCGCGTGTGCTTCTGTTGAGTAGGGCTTGAGAGCAGTCTCCCACGCCTCAGACTCTATTGCGAATGGTTCGGGATCGGGCTCTGAAGTTTTAACCATGCAGGACGCTCCGTGTTAATCTGTCCGTTAATGAATTTGCGAGGGCCGATTCTCTAATGAGTTATCGCCCGGTGTCGAAACATCCGGGCCACACCTTATGGCTATATAGCATATTGCTTTATAGCAAATCCCGCAAGTCATCAGGAGATAAACTCTGATGGCGCGGTATAAGCGGAAATCACCTAAGAAGCTGGCAGGGAAACTGCGGGATGTGCGTGCGCGTTTAGGTTTGACCCAACAACAAGTAGCAGACGCGCTCGGAACCGATGCTAGCTCGATCTCTAGATTTGAGCGGGGAATTCGAGATCCCTCTTTACTCGAATTGCTCGCCTACTCACGCCTGACGGGAGTAGGAATGGAAGAATTTGTGGATGATAAGATGCAGCTATCGAAAAAGTCTCACAAGTAAATTTTAGATGATTCGGATTCAGTATCCACCTCAGAAGGCTAAAATGTCCTCAGACTTCCCCAAACGACTAGGCGAGAAACTGAAATCTATCCGCTTGCGATTAGCAATGACGCCGGATGAGATAGCGCAGTTTGTTGGCGCTAACGACGCCGCAGAGATCATCGCCTATGAGGATGACGAAGGCGATCTACCCGTATCCGTGTTGTGGGCCTATGCAAGACTCGCGGGAAATCCGATGATGAATTTGATTGACGACGATTTAGAAGTGAACTGGACTAATAACTAATGTAGTCTTCGGGCGGTAGTTCACTCCTGTGGGAAACCACGTCCATGTTTTCCAGAGCGATGTTTGAGGACTGGTGGCATGGCCATTGACGCTTCCAAGTGCTTAGGAATAACCTCGCTGCCTGACATTCCGATACTCACGTTCACTCTAGGAGGTTCGAGATGAAAACCTTTCGTCAACTCTGTTTTTCAGTGGTACTAATCACGCTGCTTGTCGCGCCTTCACTCGGTGGTGAGACTCAAACCCCGCCCGGTGAAACCCACACCCCGCCCGCTGCACTTGGTATTACCGAAATGCCACCCGTTGCACCGGGTGAAACGCATAGCCCACCAGCATCCGGCCATACCCAGACTCCACCCGCTATAGCCTTGCTGATGTATCTTGTCCGGACTTGGCTTTAGGTCAACCGAATAAGAACTAATTGAGAAGTCTTTGAGACTTCACTGCCAGCAATCGGCTACCCTGCTTATCGTCGTTGGGTGGTGAGGTAACTGAAAGGCCGATCTGAGCGTCGGCCTTTTTGGTTTCTTAGACGGGCTCGAAAATGCATTCGAGCAATGGAACTGATCCAGATCTCTTTATTTTCAGTCGCCAAATACGCTGAAGGAAAGTGATGATATTTCTTCATGCTCCTTTTCTATTGCTTTCAAGAATTTGTCCAACGATTCTTCATGAACAATATCAATTATGAACGTATGCTCTATTTGCTTGGGCGAGCGCGTTATGTAATTGAATGATAATTGGAGGTGATCGGATCGGAGCAGGTTGATTTCTTTGTTCGGCTGAACCTGAGCTTCAAATAAATCGCCGCTAAAAACCACAAGGGGATAAAAAATCCTCACGCTGTTACTTACCCACCCTCTTGCTAAGAATAGTGTCGCTTTTACGACCGACATAACGGCGGAGTAGATCATTTGGGAGTGTTCTCTTTCATTCCTGAACGGCTGATGAAACGTTCTAGCTAAACGCGGATGCTGGAAATAGTGATGGACTCTCCGCAGTGTTTCATCAGATATGACTGGTTTTTCAGAACTGAGAGAACCGCTGAATATCTGCTTCTTTATACCTAAATTCCATTTAATTACATTTCCGAGTCTCGTATGAGAGTAGTCTTCAATCGTAGTGAAGAAAACCCACGGCTTTTCACTCTTCTTGCATTCAGTCACTAAGTAGATCCCCACAAACCCATGCTTCCCAGAGAAGTCTTTCGAATGGTGTCGATATGCGCGAACATCGAACTCTCGACTTCTGCCTTCGTCCACATCGAAGTAAGACGGATTGTGCAAAACAAACCATCCACGCCGCTGCATGATGCTTGCACTTATGATCTCAGTTGGAAATCCAGTTCGTTGCAACTCTTCTTTAATCTTGTTTTCTAATGTCATGATTATTGTTCCCCGGAAGAAAACTCTTTTTGGCGGTCGTGTGGTCAGTCATTAAGAGTTAACCGCGCAATCAGACTACGGCCTTTAAATGTCACTTGTCGAAAGATCGACTTTCCCGATGGTTGGTCAATCATAGCCTGCCCTGCCTTCTGTAGTGCCACGAAAGCGTTCTGATCAAGTCTCGCGTGCTCAACTGTGAGAAGTAGTTTGTGTTCTGCCAAGATAGCTGAGTAAACCCACCATAGGATTCTTCTGTTTCCTGTTTGCGAGTGTCGAAGGGGAAGTGGCCCACAGGTTTCTTGTATCCGGCCTGTCTACTCTCAGGCGCAATGAATCCGTAGTGTGACCAGTGCCAATCCCAAACAACTCTATCTCGCTTAGGATCGAAACTGCGGCCAAACATGCGCCCGAACTGCCGATGTATGCGCCGCACTAGAGCAAAGTCACGGCTGACGGTTGCCTTGCTGACTTCCATCGCTTGCGAGGCCGGGGTAAGCAACCCGTAGGTACTCTCGCACAACGCTATAGCGTCGGCAGAGTCCATCGCGCCGAGTATCCGCATAATGCGATCAGCCCTCGCCTGTCGCTTGCGCCTGTGCAGCTTGCGCCTGCCCGCGTTGCGCTTGCAAACGTCCTCAAAACTCGTTGGAAACCACGCAGCCAATTGCCTTTACTCCCATTCGAGGGGAGTCTAGCATGTTGTCACTTGGCAGGCACTGTAACGCTATTCGGAAAGTCAACTTCGATAAAGGCGCAAACGTTTCGCATTACTCACGCGCGCGCGTTTTTTGTCTCGGATGTAAGGTTGGGTGTAGCTGCGGGCCGATAGGAATAAGTCGTAAAGGTCGGTCCTTCATTTCAAGATCATGACAATACTAAGCAATGAAATCATGGCTATTACCAACAACGATGCTAAGCCCAGTCCTTTTACTAATCTGCTCGTGTTAGCTAAATTGGGATCAACACCCTTCTTAATAATGATGAGGCCACAGACAACACCCGCTAATAACCCTCCTAGATGAGCGGCGTTGTCAATAATGGCGAATCCGACTAGCCCTATGACTCCAATGAAACATATATTTATCAAAATGGACTTGAAGAAACCCGGCGGCAAAATCTCTTTTCGCCGGTATCCAAGCACTGTAAGAAAGCCTACCAAACCCATTATGCCGCCAGACGCGCCGACCGATGTACTATTGGGCATTAGCAGTAAGCTAAACACACTTCCGCACACCGCCGAAGGTAAAAACACAATTGTTATATATGCACGATAAGTAAGAGATTCAATCATCTTTCCAAGCCCGATTAGAGCCTGACCATTCATCCAGATATGCATGAAATTCGCGTGAAGCGTGGCACAAGTCAATAAGCGCCACACTTCACCATCCCATACGGCGCTTTTCACCAATCCGGCAGCTTTTATGGATTCCTTTTCTCCCGCTATCAGTTCGAGCGCAGCAACAACAATAAGGCAAGCTAGAACAGCTTTCGTATGAGTAATCTCTGACTTCTCTACTGATTTCGTGAACGCCTGGGCTTCGTTATGCTTATGGAGATCTACTAACGTTAATCTTTTTGCTTGGTAGTATTCCCAGATACCCCTAGCGAATGCTGCAATACCAATTATGAACAATAGACTTCGGAAGAGGTCTGAAAAAGCTATTACTTCAAAGACTAACAGAACAACGTGAAACAGAATGAGTCCCGAGCTCCAAAGGATATTCGATGTAGCATCTTTGCGAGATTTCTGTTTGTAGTCATCAAGTGAACCAACCGTTTGCTCCTGAGTCGCAATAGAACCTGTTTCTTGAATAGCCAGCGAAGTCATCTGGACTCTCCGTAGTTTATTGGCCTGCAAAACAAGGCCTGTGATTGTAGAAGCCTAAAACGATGAAACTTCCAACCTGGGGTCACGGTTGGAAGATTCTGCGGAGGCGGAGTACGGGAAGGCTGCGATTAGCGAGTTTGCGAGGACGCAGAGGCTCGGGGATCAGCCTTCAACAAAACGGCGCGAGGTTATTCCTATCGGGTAACAAAAGTCAATGTTGATGCGCTTACTTCGTGAGGTTCACTTGCTGCACTCCTCCAGCAGCTATTGAACTGCAAAGCGGGCGTGTTGAAGGAGAGTTAAGAACCACGAGCGACAGGCCGTCGGCTCGAATGACTCGTTCGGCGGGGTTCCGATTCTACATAGTTGGACACCATAGCCTCACATTCGGTATAAGATTCGATAAACGTCCCTTTGTCGGCCCAAAGCATAGCAGGTGCCAACTTTAGACTTACAAACTACCTTGCTCTCTGCAATCCAGCTAAGGTGCTGTGTGCAAACGCCATCAACTTGAGGACGGTAATAGAGAAGCCCATTTTGGGAATTTAGCATGTAACCATATACAACTTGCTCGCTACTGTTAGACGGCATACAAGGAATTGGAGTGGGAGTAGGAGTAGGAGTAGGATCATGACAAGGTATAGCAGGATAAGACGGCCCGCCCGAAATGTTTTTGTGTATCTCAGGGGTGAAAGCATCTGGGATGTGTAGTATGTATCTTCCACTGTACCCTAAGCGAAACCTCGTACAATCATCGGGAATCGGTCGCGCTTTTCCATCTTCTATGACTAACACGCCACGACTGTTTCTTTCTTTGTAGCTAAAAGCTGGACTTAGCACATTAGGGGTAACTTCATATCCAGGTATATTCTTGACTACATCATCAGCAACGATTTGTATATTATTGCGGTCTAGTAGTTCTGGATTTGCAGCAAGTAAATCATTCCATATATTGCCTGGAATGCCCCACTTCCAACCTCCTCTTACCAAATACGTTGTACCGGCAGCGTCTTGTATCAGGTTACTATCAAGGTGCGGGAACGGCTTTCCAAGCGGGATACTGTCAAGCCGAGCCTTTGAAATCATCCTTGGGGATATGTAGCCTAACAGCAAGTAAGTTATATCATCAGGAATCGGACGCCTCTCACCCGATTGCATAATGAATCTTTCCCCCCCGCAATCACATTGAATTGCGACACCATCTGGAAGACTGACTTGGGGCGATCGGCTTGTGGCAACTCTGTTAGGAATAACTAACCAAACAGTGATCACGAGCAATGAGCAACAAGTGATGGTGAGATGTGCTGAGAATGTTTTCGTGGGTTTCATGGTAGTCCTCCAACTTTGGATTAACTCTTTTGGCTCGCAGCCGTCCTCAACTGCTCTGCCGTCTGTAGATCGGGTCCGGGACCCTAATCGTCTCGCGTGCTCAACTGCGAGGCGAATGGCCGTTGTGCCAGGACGGTTTCCTGTTTTGCTAGTGTCCAAGGGAAAGTGGCCCACAGGTTCGCGGTATCTGCCTTAGCGTTCTCCGGCGCGATGAATCCGTAATGTGACCAGTCCTAATTCCAAAAAAATGATAAGGAACTGGCAAGGCGTGAACGGACAAAGCAACGACAGCAGACGACCGCCTCGCGCTAGTCGCTGCGCGGTTTGCTGGTTAGTGTTTCCTCCTGCAGTTTAATCAACTCTTTCCTGCCAAAGTACAACGGTGCCAATCGTGGCCCGTATAAACCAGCAGCAAGATTATCAAGCGACTGACGCACGAATTTCGGGCTGGTGCCGACGTGGTTTACGACCCGCTTGTTTAACTCGTAAGCTACTATATCCGCTGCTTGTAACTGCGATACGTCACGCATTAGTCCCTTAGACCACATGCCTGTTAACCGTAGAAATTTCTTGGATGCTGGCGTTTTTAGCACTCGTCTAAAAACACGATCTAGCTCATTGCCTTGTCCAGTTAACTCAGCAAACACATAATGAATAGGCCCGGGGATGTTTTCTTTATCTGCCCATTCAGCCAAGTGCTTCATGATCATCCGTACGTTGAAACCGTAATAAGTCTTACCGTAAATCCGCTGCCAGTCAGGAGTCATTACGCTATCGTAATCCGCGCAGTTAACGGATAGGGTTACGCCGTGAATAGTATGGTCTTTGATCAAGCGATGCAGCCTTTTTAAGATGGCGATTCGTTTTAGATCTGACCAGCCTGCGTAGTCGTTTAGTCGGCTTTCATATTCGGACATGTGAAACCAATCAATGCCCGCTGCCTTAAGTTCGGCTCGCCACTTTCTATTGAATTTTTTCCACTGCTCAAATGTAGAAAGCCAGCAACCAACGGTATAGCAAAGAGGATCGTTCGGGCTCTTGGCCGTACGCTGGTTATAGCTTTCGTCGAGGTACGCAGTCAGCATGCAAGCCCTTTCCGCCGTCGCAGGTTAGCACCCCTTAACCTGTTCACGCCGAAGATGGGCAGGGCAACCTGTCAGTGTTGGAATTGCTCCTGCCAGTCAAGATTGTGTCGGCAGCTGCGCCATTCTCTCTTCGATCTCACTCCGCACGTGTTCGACATCGATGTTCAGCCTATCGCGATAGATCGGACGTGGGCGTTGAGGTAGAAGATAGCCGCGAGGGTGTTGCCGCCAACAGCTTGCTGGTAGATCGTACTTTCAACAACGTCAACCGCATTCTCCCGCGCTTCATCCCATTGATCCGCGAAGTCAGGATCTTCCCCGTTGCCAACGATAAGCAGTCTGGCGAGAGATCCCGGCAGCTTGTGCGGCGTGGTAGACCGTACCTTGAGCAGTTAGGGCCGCGATGAACTTCTTTTTTTGTCTGTCACGTTTGTCACTCATGCGGGCACACGTCTTAGTCTCCGACGAATTTGATGTATGTGTGAACCTGACCTTCTGCCTTGCGCACAAACGCGATCAGCAACTCCAACGATTCTCTTGCTTGCTCATTCTTACTCTGTTGCCTAATGGATTCCAATTCTTTAATTAAGATAGGGATTTGGTATTGATTGAAAGTGGTATCGCCGTATTCATCGATAAAGCGCAGGCAGCTCGTGGAATCGAAATCCTGCCGCTCGCCCATATAGCCCCAGGGATTGAACCAGGTTGCACACTTCTCAAGAATCTGTCCGTTCTCGTCTTGCCAAAAGATATCTATCGGCATAGTACCTAATAGCCATCCAACGCAGCGCTTTGCGGCTCGCCCACGCAGCTTAATAAAGAGATCGCTCACCGATTGCAAGCATCTTGTATGCGTGGCGCGAGGTGGAGTCAGTCTATTTGCCTTTTCGCTTTGCGGCAAGGATCGTTGTTACTGATTGGAGCACGGCGGATGCGGCAAGGGTGTCACTACCTTTTTGTTTTTCCACTCCCGTAGGTTTGACGCTGCCCGGAAACTCTCACAGTAGAAGATCAAACTCCCGGCATGGGGGGGTTGAACGAATGGGGTTGAACGAATGGTTGTGCCGAAGAGTGTGCCGTTTGGTCAGGCTCGCGCCACGGAATGACACTGAATCGCAGGGCATAGCACTGAAAGCAGAAATGGACCACGCGAAAAGGCGAGTATACGTGCGGCAAAACCGCTGTGTAGTACGTGAGGATAATCAGTAACTGTGCGGTTACACTTTTCGGGACCGTGAGGTCGGAGGTTCGAATCCTCTCGCCCCGACCAACTAAATCAAGCACTTACGGCTACCTGCAGAGGTGGCCGTTCTTGTTTTGTGGCAGGATTGTGGCAGACCCGCACTGCTTCCACCGCCGTGTGTATAGCGTCGCGTAGTTTGCGGATCAGGATGTCCAATCCCGGCTAACTGACAAGCCGTTCCGAACGCTGTCTTAACATCGGTGTAAGGCTTGGCAGTATCAGGATTGATGAAAATGTAGCCGTTGCCCCGGATCGTGCTGCGTATCTGCCGCAACGTGTTCCCCACCTCTTCGTTCATCGGCACCGAATAATCCCTTCCCGTCTTTGAATTCGGCACGTAGATCAAATCGACCTTCTCCCATGTCAGGTTGAACAGATCACCTCGCCTCATGCCGGTGCCGATCGCGAGAATTACGAGCGGCAATAAGTGTCCACGCGGACCTGTCAACACCGATAAGAGTCGCTGTTCCTCCTCGTCGAACAGATAGCGCACGCGTTTGTTGTTCTCGGGTAACAGGGGAACCTCTGCGCATGGATTCGTGAAGGTGACACCGTACTTGATCGCAAGCGAGAAGATCTTTGAGATGATCTCCAGCTCTCGGTTAATCGTTGAGGGCTTTCGCGTTCTTCCATCTTTCATTTCTGACTCGCATCGCTCCTTCTTGAATTTCTCGAGGAGCAGCGGCGAGATCTGAGCAAACGTCTTGCCCTTAAGACTCTTGCTTTCGCAGATCATTGGTAGTTTGTACTTCTCATTGTTTTTGAAAGATCGCTTGTTCTCTCTGGCCCAGGGTCTATAGACTTCTTCGACAAACTTCTCGAAAGACATCTCACCGGTTGGTCTACCGTACCGCCCTTCGTAAACATCCTGGCGAATCTTGGTCTCAGCCTTTTCAGCTTGGAACTTGGTCCGTGCTTCAGGGAGCGCTCCCCGATAACGGACTCCGCGGATACAGAATGCGTAGTGCCATCTGTCTCCTCGTTTGTGAACTGCCATTATCATTGTCCTTTCCTGAGGTGCAGCCACGGGCGCCGGCAGTTCACAACACGATCGAAAACCCGAGCGTTGTTTTCGGCGGCGAGCGTTGGAAAAGGAGGGAAACCAAACCCACGCAGTGCAAATCGAATCGCTCACAGCGAATCGGATCGCTGAATTCTCATCGTCTAAAGACGCAGCATGCGCAGCGAACTTCCAACGAAAGAATAAATTTTTCGTGGGTTCAAACGTCGCCGGAAACTGACGAGAATCTTAGGCTGCAAACGTCTGATCCAAATGCCTTTAACTCAGTTCTTAAGATTCTTAAGAAAATTTCTTAATATTCTTAATTCTTAAGATCTTAATGAGAAAGAACTTAGGGTGATTTAAGGAACACTTTTTGAACTCTATCTTGTCTGCTCTCCTAAGATCGATTCTTAAGTTTGATTTCGCAACTCTTAGGAAATAGCAAGGGCGCTACTGCCACCCACCTGACAATAGCGCCCTCTTAAAGCGTCACCTGATCCTTTGCCCCCTCTCGGATCGGCAACGCTTATGTCTGGAGCGTCGTGCGTGGTGAGGTCACTCTGTGGTGAGGGTCACAAACTCCGACGCCCCTAGCCTCATACGTGTCTGGGCACACGCGTGAGGCTGTCTCAAATCTCAGGAATCTTCTCTGCGTAGAGCTGGCCTATTACTGCTGCGACCAAAATGCGCTTTAGCAATTCTTCCAGCGACACGCCAAGATTGTTGGCCCACTCCCGCAGGAATGCCCAATCATTCGGCTCAAGGTCATTAGGAGTTAGGTTTACGACGGCGTAAGGGGTTTCACCCTTTGCGTGAGTGTCCGTGATAGTATCGTCCGGCATGGTCGATTCCTTTCGCTTAACAGGTGTAGGAGTCGGCTGTGTAGGGTTGGCGAGTGTTAGCGCACTTGCCAGCCCGCTCTTTTTGGTGGGTGCGGCCCACTATAAAGATAGGACTTTCGCTGGTCAAGAAAATTGTCGTCTCGGCAAGACAATTTTTCTGAATGATATACTTGGGCCATGAGGATCATCAGCACGGCAGAAGCAGCGAAGCGTTTAGGCGTGACGCCTGATAGAGTGCGGAAGATGATTGTAGCCAAGCGCCTCAAGGCTATAAAAGTCGGATGCGAGTGGCTGATTGATCCGAAAGACCTTGACGCCCTGAAGGATCGCAAAGTTGGTCGTCCGCGTAAGACTCGCAAGACTTCCAAACGGTAAAGGCCAATTCAAGCATTCCCTTAATTGAGACTCGTAAAAAGGATCGGTGCGAGGCCCTTCGGGTTCGTACTCCTGCTACCCCGTACGATTTTCATCCTGGCTTAAAGCAATCCTTTAGGTTAATTATTTCTTCCGAAATTTGACTACAAAATCAGGCTGTAACCCTCTGACCTAAATGGCTTTCACCTAGTTCTCGGGATTCTCGGGAAAATCTATAGATATTCTTGATTTCCATGATTCTGAAAACAAAGAACTTACGGCCACTCGAAATCACATTTTTCAACTCTATCTTGTCTGCTCGCCTGATTTCTGTTCTTGATTTTATTTGGCGTTCCCGGGATGTGGCCGATCGACTTCAATCGCAGTCAAACTGAACTGCCGACTCCAAAGCGAAAGGTTTGACTTCCGTGTTACCAGAAACGCCGCGTCGTAGCACGAGCAGCGTCGGCGTCGGCCATCAGACACGAGCCGTAGGCGAGTGAAAGCCGTAAGTATGATGCGACGAAGAAGTGCCAGCAGGACCGTGACAGTCAGAAAAAAATAAATAGACGGCGAGGCGTCCTGATAAGACTGATTATGTTCGAGCGCGCCGTCAGGCGCGGTTTTGCGAGAACATCAATCCAGTCTTATCAGACGACCGTCCTCATTGAGTCTTTTCTTCAACAGCCTAAAGCGGTTGAAGTTTGCGTGCAGACGATAAGGTATTTATCATGCGTCCATGAGCAAAACTGAAATCCTCGAAGAACTACCCAAACTCACAAAGACGGAGCGCCAAGAAATCCGCTTGAGATTGGCTGAACTCGACAGCGAAGATTGGCTCGACGACAAAGAACCGCTAACAGTCCACGAAAGAGCGCTACTTGATGCGCGGCTGGCCGCTTACGAGAAGGATCCGGACGCAGGTAGCACGTGGGAAGAAGTTGAGGGCCGAATCCGATCCCGCATTCGTTGTCGGCCGAACTCATGAGCCGCACTATAGTCACGATTCCGCCTCTCTCGCTATTATTGTTTCATCTAACGTTCGAACTCACTCGGAGAGTCCCAAATGGAGAATAATGATCTAACTGAACCGGATCGCGTAGCAAATGACGATGATGAGGTAACCAGTGAATCTGACTTAGAAACGGAAGATGGCACAGAATACGAAGATACAAGTATAGAAAAACCGTTTAACCCAACGCTTATCAACATCCTAAGCAAGCAAATGAGCTTAGACACGCTTCTCAAACGAATAAAGGAAGGAGAGGTTGATCTCGCTCCAGATTTTCAGAGGGCGGAGGTTTGGAAGCCTACTGCTCGGGCTCGCCTTATTGAATCGCTATTGATACGAATCCCGTTACCTGCCTTCTACATGGATGCAACTAACGAAGACAATTGGCTTGTTGTGGACGGTCTGCAGCGACTATCAACGCTCAGAGACTTTGCCGTGAAGAAGACAATGCGACTTCGGGATTTGGAGTTTTTGGTCCAGTTTGATGGCATGCGATACGGTGATTTACCTCGAAACTATCAAAGACGAATTGAGGAAACGCAGGTAACAGTTTATTTAATTGAAAAAGGCACCCCACCCGAAGTCAAGTTCAACATCTTCAAAAGAATTAATACTGGAGGTATGCCGCTCTCTGCACAAGAGATTCGTCACGCTCTTAACCAGGGTCCAGTTACGTCTTATCTGAAAGCTCTGGCACATTCACCGCAATTCAAACAGGCTACTTATAACGGAGTAAACGACAAGCGTATGACTGCAAGAGAATGTGTTCTCAGATTCTTGGCGTTTAATATTACTCCACCGGATCAGTACAAAGCGGCCGATTTCGATGCTTTTTTAAGTGACAGTATGGCGACATTAAACTGCATGACTGATGTGGAACGTAAAGCGTTAGGCGATCGATTTTTAAGGTCACTGGTGGCGTCTCATCAAATTTTTGGTGACTCCGCGTTCCGAAAACCAAGACTTAGAAACAAGTTGCCAGTCAACAAAGCGTTATTTGAAGTATGGACTGTAACACTGGATAAGCAGACGGATGACGCTATTGCCATACTCGAAGAGCGAAGTAGTCAAGTTATTCAAAATGTCGACCGTTTCATGCGCAGCGATATCGATTTCCTGAACGCGATCTCGCAGGGTACCGGAGACGCAGCCAAGGTAAGATTGAGGTTCCAGCGGTTTAGAAAGGTCATCGAGGATAGTTTGCTATGATTGAGGCGATCACCCTTAGAAACTTCAAGTGCTTTGAGTCGCAGGAATTACAGCTTAACAAGCTGACCTTACTTGCGGGCCTCAATGGAATGGGAAAATCTTCCGTTATTCAATCCTTGCTACTCTTGCGACAGTCCTATCTAGATGGATTTTTGCCAGATACGGGCATGGAGCTTAATGGGTCTCTGGTTCAGATGGGAACAGCCCAAGATGTACTCTACGAGGACGCGCAGGAGGATGAATTCGAAATAACAATCAAGTGGGACTTCGATGCGACTGCAACCTTTGTCGCTAAATACGACCGCGAAGCTGACGTGCTGAGTGTGAGTTCTAGCGGTTTAGCTCGTGGTACCTTCGAGGCGACTCCATTCACGGATAGTTTTCACTATTTAAAGGCTGAAAGATTGGGCCCACGAAATACTAATGTTATTTCTGATTACCAAGTTAGAAAGCACCGACAGCTTGGCACTGCTGGCGAGTATGCTGAACACTTTCTAGCTGTTTATGGTGACGAGCAGTTACACAACCCGATTCTGAGCCACCAACTATCTGAGGCAACTACGCTAAAAAGCCAAGTTCAAGCATGGTTGAACGAAGTGAGCCCGGGTGCTGAGATCCACGTGGAGCCTCATCCTGAAATGGATGTTGTCAATCTGCGTTATTCATTCGTGACAGGCGAGGAACGAAGCCAAAAGTATAGGTCAACCTCGGTAGGGTTTGGCATTACGTATGTGTTGCCTGTCTTAGTGGCTACGCTCTCGAGCTCCGCAGGAGGTTTGTTATTAATCGAGAATCCCGAGGCGCATCTTCATCCGAGGGGTCAGGTTCGAATGGGCGAGTTGCTTGCGAGAACAGCGGCCGCCGGCATCCAAGTAATCGTTGAAACGCATAGCGATCATGTCCTAAACGGGATACGTGTCGCAGTACATGAGTCTTTAGTAGATCCTAGTGATATTGCAATCCACTATTTCGAACGGCGCCAAACCGAAGGACGCGTTCATGCTCATATCGAGTCACCAGAAATCGATAGAAATGGTCGACTAAGCAGCTGGCCCGACGGCTTCTTTGATGAGTGGGAAAAAACTCTAGAAATATTGCTAACGCCTAACCAAGAATAAACCTCACAATGTTGCTACAGATGTTTTTAAATGAATTATCGATGGCGACGCTCGCTGACGATGTTCAAATTGCTCAACGCCGGATTGCAGATTGGATACTCACACTGAGGGCCGCAACCGCTGGAGGGGTGCAACGAACTATTCACCTCCCTGCTACCTTTCATGCATCTCCAATCGCCGAGGGATATTACTGGCAAAGTTGGTTGAATGACGGCCGCGTCGAGCGCGAGCTAAAGCAGTTTTTTCTTGCACTGGCTACAAAACTCCCCTTCCTAGAAGATGACATCGAAGCTCAGGCTAGTTGGGCCGCAATAGATTGTCTTTTGGATAACCAGCAAACCTCAGGATTGAAAGGGGCTTATGTTACAGACGGTATTGCTGTAAGCTTCTTATCAGGTGAGCAGTGGAACACGGCTTCGGTTGAGTGTGAAATTCAAGAAATTGTCGATGAAGACATTGTTTCTCGCAGTGAAATCTTACACCACGCCTCGCGGCCAGTTCATATTGAAGAGCAAGCTGAATGGATTGCTCAGCGCTTGCAATCCACCGTAGCTACTGGAACGGAGTTGTGGCAGCGTGTGCCAGAATTATTCCCATCACTAGTATTCTGTCCTGGCGTCGAGCAACAAATGGAAGGGTTGGAGACATACTCTCTCCCAAGTATTATGAGAGCCTTGATCCACTTAAATTCCTATTGCTTGCAGTGGCAAGAAGGAGCTTTTCAACCCGACGGAATCCAATGTGTTGTTTCGCCAGAGTCACAGCCGACATTACAGCAATATGGAGATGAACGTACGTTTCGGTGTCCAAATGGTATTGAACGCACATTTAGCTGGCATGCAAAAGTTGGCCGCCGCTGGCGCATTTACTTCGATCCATCTTCCGGTCCTGGGAGTATGCTAATTGGATATGTCGGGGCACACTTGCGAACTGTGAAATTTAATTAGAGTCTCGCGTTTCAAAACCCACGAGTGAATCAATGGGGAAATTTTTGTGGCGCTGATATAGGGGGCTTTTGCGATAGTTTGACTAAAATATCTTATCTGTTAAAGAACTCCGCTTTCTTCCGAGATATGCAATCAGTTCGCGCGCTCACAGATGAAGCCTTCCACTGCACCTACAGCGGTGTCTTCTAAGTCATTAGCAATGTCGCGCAGTTCGAAAGCTCTGCACACTTTGGCGCCGATTGTTTCCTGGTCCTTGAATCCGACATCAGGAATCATGCAACGAGCCGTGTCCTCGTCGGTGAGTTCATCGACAACGCCGCCGTAAATGTGAGCTTTCAGTTGGTGTTGGCCGAAGCCGGTCATTAGAAAAGCCGCAAGAAATCCCGGATGGCTGACCCCGGGTTTGGCATTCACCCGCAAAATATGTTGCGAAGCAGCCCATCCATCCATCCGTTTCGTGGCAACAGCTACACGTCCAATAGTGCCAGAGCAGGTTATTAGAACTGTGCCAGCTCGAATTAACCATCGCTCGATTCGTTCAGTTTGCGAATTCGAAATGTACTTTAAAGCGTGAATCCGCATCATGAGAACGTGGCTGCCTTGAAGTAATGGAGTGCCGTGCTCGGCATCAACATAAACGCGTGCAAACCGCGGTGCTAAGTAAATCGATCCAACGCGATCCCCCAGTGGGACCAGTTTGTGCTTACCCTTCGCTAATTTGTCCACTGCGCTCCGCGCCGTTGGTATGTGGCAAGTAGCATCGAACCGCTCACCTAGATCGGAGGCATCAATTTCGAAGGCTTTCAGTTTCTCCGCGTCACCAAAGTATTCGATGTCACATTCGTCGAACGGATCCACGCCCATCTTGACATATAGTTCGTGTTCGGCTTGATCGAGCAACTCGTTAGCTTCATCACGAAGTTTGTAAGCTTGAACAATCTTCGCGTGCACATCGTCACGAATAGATTGATCGAACAGGGGCACTGGTATGGATGCGATATGCTTCGGCTCTAATTCATCAACCGTTGAACCGTACATTCCTTGAGTGATCAGCGGCTTGCCAAACCGACTTGCGAGAAATGCATAAAGAAAACCTGCGGGTGCTCTGGTCGGCTCAATTCTGATTGCATGATCTGTTATCGCGCACTTAGAAAGTCTATTGTAAACGTATAAGACATTTCCGACTGTCCCTGAGCGTGTTATGAGAATCCATCCTTCAGGAACCATCAAATCGTTTAATTTAGGAATCCGCCTTGAAAGAAATCTCTCAGGTCTTAGTGGGAGGAAGAACATTTCTCGCGAACCGACGAATGCTACGCCGTGCTTTTTGTCGACGTAGATCCGTTTGAAGTTACTTCTAGCTTGATTCTGAACGGGGTGCCAAATGGTTCCGCAGAGTTGCCCTAATGGCGAATGGAAGCCAGGGCTTGCTTCGATCGCCGCCAGGGCCCGCGACGCGTCGGCTGAATAGGCCGTGGCATCCAAACGGCTGTCGCCGCGGTAAATGAACTTGGAGTCACAACTAAAGGAATCAACGTTTAGTTGCGTTGGTGCAGTCGAAGCGACATGAGCACGGTTTTTTGTCTTGGCGCTATTGGTCATGAGACCAGGGTTGTGAAGGGTACATGCCTAGCCAATCGCGAAAGCGAGTCACAACAGTCGGCAGTTGATCATTAACAAGAGGCTCCTCAACTTCCTTCTCGATCTCCACGAGATTCCCGTGTTCATCCCTGCCGGTTACGACTCGAGTAGCTCTCTGCAATATCTCTTCGCCTTCAGGCGTGCGGACATATCGTGGATTGCCTCGCAAGTCCCAACCGCAATTCTCAGCAATCGACATGAATATCTTGTACGGTGGAATACTGCCGAGTTCCTTAAAGTGACGTTTTTCTTCAGCCGTGAATTTTTGGAGCACCAAAACTGCCGTCATCGTATGCGTATCTGATCTCGCGAACATCTCTCGCGGTAAATCAACACTGGCGATCACCCAAGCGTTCGACAAAACCCAGCGACGCAACCATGCGAGGCCAGGATTCGATAGAATGCTATCGGGAAGAACAATGGCCATCCGGCCGCCAGGTCGCAGAAAATCAATACATCGCTGAACAAATAGTTGTTCTGGCGGCAACGAAGCTCTCGGAGCTCTTGCTTCGTACTTAACAAGGTCATATCGATCCAAAATGTGAGGGTCGTCGACCGGCAGCTTTGAGCCAAACGGTGGGTTCGTAAACACTATGTCGAACTGCGACAACGACACATCTTGACGAACATGAGCTGGCCATTCACCGGGCGGAAGCAAGGAATTGGCGTGATAAACATTTGACGAGCCGTCGCCATGAAATGCCAGGTTCATTTGTGCAGCGCGCACAAGCTCGGCCAACTTATCGATCCCGAAGATGTGAACGTCACAATAATGCTTCAGGCGTTCAGCAATGCGAGGCGCTGATTTCTCGCGATCGCCTCTGTACTTATTCATCTCTTGTGCAGTGATTGTCGCTTTAACTTGAATTAGCGCTGCTCGGAGAAATCCGCCAGTGCCACATGCGGGATCCAAGATTCTTAGCTTCAATCGCTTTTGCTCGGGATACGTTGCTAATGTCATGGCGACTGCCATATCGCAGACATTCCGAGGAGTGAAGAACGCGCCATGATCTCTTCTACTGGTAACACTGACTATTTCTTCGTATGCTTCTCCCTTGATGTCGCTGGCGGTTTCCAGCAACGAAAACTTTTGGAGTTCGGCAACGGTGTACGCGAGCGAACGGTTATCTAACTCGATTTCCTCTCCTTTGGTTGGAAAGATGTACGAGTAGCGAGCTTTGACAGCTTCAAACAATCGTGCAATACGTGCCTTCACCTTGCGCTGACCAAGCTCACTTCGCCGTTCGTCGTTGGAGACGCTAAACTCAAGTGTCCCTGACGTCTCTTGCTCGTCCTGCAATTTACAAAAAATTAATTTAAGCAACTCGAAGAAAGCTTTTTCCTTGCCTAAGTTCCCATTTACGTGCAGGTAATCATGGCAGCGCTTGAAGACCGAGCGCAGGCCTTCAGTAGCTGGGACGAGGTCAGAGAATTGAAGGCGTTTCGGTTCGGCTTCGCCCTTCAGAGGAATATCAATGGCTTCGAGGAACGGTTGCCGAAGAGCTTTTTCTGGATCGGTTTCTTTCTCAAGCGCTAACATCTCCGATCCGACCCACAAACCCCATTTCGCGTTAATGCAGGCGGCAAGATAAGACTTAAGCTGCTCGACGCCTTCTTTCCGATCTGTTGGTCGAATATCTTCTCGCTTCGCCTCGACAAGGATGTAAATGTTTTCTTGCCGATGTTCTGCGCCGGATCGGAAGATGGCGATATCAACTCCCTTTCGACGACTGCCCATCTTGATGGAAAACTCAATATGCAAGTCGCGCTTGTCGTATCCATATTCCTCAACAAGACTCCTTGCCACGCGTTGCCGAACGTGTTCTTCCGGTTTGTCATTTCGAAGAATACCATTATGCACGTAACAACGTATTTTCCCCGCAGGAACGAGAAGAAAGGTTTTGTCGTTTTGGCTGGCAGAAACCGCGGAAGGGTTTTCGCTCATTTATGTGGGTAACAAACGGTAATCAATTGGTAAGGCTCACCGATGATACAACAATACTGCATGTTTGTAGACAAAAACCTTAAATCCATTGCTTCTGCAAGGAGTTTTTTTTAGACATGTGTTCACGTAAACGCGGCTGTAAGTATCCCGAGAATTCGGCCCATTGAAAAAAGAGGTCTCCGTGCAACTGATCTTCTCCCAAAATCGCTATCGGCCTAAGAGAGCGAAATGGAACCACAACTACTACGCGGATACCGTTGAAAAAGCACGATCTAGGTATGACCAAAGGTGTCTCTTGGTTGTAGATTGTAGTTATGAAAGTGTTGGAACTTCAGCTACCAGAGCCAACCGCTGCGAAATTGCAGGAAGCCGCGGAGCGCCTCAGTGTGTCTCCTGAGCAGTTGTCAATCCTGAGTATTGAAGAGAAGCTTGCGCAGCTGGAAAACGAATTCCTTCGCTCGGCTGAATACGTTTTACAGAAAAACGCTGACCTGTATCACCGGCTTTCCTGATGCATTACTTCCTTTCAGGAGGTCATCTCGCGACATTCGCTTTTTGGCGTTGCTAGTGGAAAGATTTCCAGGATTGAGCTCTGTGAGTGGTTGCGCGAACACGTGATAGTGAGGAGTCGCTGACGTGACAGATTGCCCTCATTCAGACCCGGCGAACAATTCTGAGCGAACATCTTCCCACGTTATCAACTCCACCGCGCCGGCGTCGATCTCGGCTAAGCGTCGCTCGATCTCTGCAGGCTATGCGGCTTCAACGTCCAGCGCTGATAAAAAGATCCAATCTTGCTCCCAGCTATTTCATGAAGTCATGCAGCGCGTCAGTTTATCACGCTTGAGGTTTTCATTTCGGTCATTTGGTCCAACGTTACGGGTCGCCCGTGAAGCGTGGTCGCCGATGTATTCAAGAATTCGTGGCGCATTGAAGCGCTCGTCTGAGTGGCTTCCCCATTCCTGCACCGCTCAGTAGCCAAAATTCGTTGTGGCAAATTTGTGGCATGGACGGAATCTTGGATATCACAAAACTCGCGCAAAAACGGAGAACAAGAACGCCGATCAGGTTGCGAACGTAGTAAGAGTCATGACTGACTTGGATTGCTGACCGCCCGTCACGGGTGAGTCGTGAAGTGCGTACCGCGCGTTCACTGAACTGGTTAAAGTCGTCAATGTGAATCGTCGATCAGAAACAGTCGATCTATGATTTTTAGCATGAAGAAGTGCGCAAAATCGCTGTGGCAGATTTGTGGCAGAAATAAATGGAAAGTGACTGGTAACGGATGGGAACGTTTGTGACGTGATGCAAAAACCCTTGATTTTGCTCGTGGCTGCAACTCGATTCAAAATCAATAGTTAACTTTTCCTACTTCCCTTCATTCGGGACCGTGAGGTCGGAGGTCGAATCCTCTCGCCCCGACTAATCAATTCAACAAATTACGGCTGCCACACTGGCAGCCGTTTTCATTGTGGCCAGCGCTCAACTCTCAGTAGGGCTTAAATACCAATTTCTTGAAACGAGAGAACGTAGCCGCGTCGCCAGTTTGAATAAATGATAAACTCTCCAGAAATTGAAACGAGGGAGTTGCCCTTAGGAGAAACGCGATGAAGCGTCTGTTCTTGACCGCCACTCTGTTGCTATTTTTTGCGCCGTCACTCGCTGCGCAAAATCCTTCAAACCCTGACGCATCGAACGAGTCGAAACTTATCTACGCAGACTTCCAGAACGTACAAAACGGCCGGCCGGTGAGTAAACGCGGCGGCCAGACTCGCTTAAATCGATATTCACAGAATTCCGCCAATCCTCCGCAATTCCGTGGAATGGAAAACACAGATCCTCCCGCGCCGGCACTCGCGCGAGTCACTAACGAAGACCAAGCCGCAGCTTTCGATTATGAAATGCGAATACCAAACGAGTGGGAGGGAGTAAGTATCGAAGTATTTGGTCAACCGGAGAAAGACGGGAAACTTGTTGCCGACGACGTTAGCGAATACAAATACATCACGTTCCGACTGTTCGCGAAGGGACCTCGAATGATTCGCGTCGAATTAATTACTCGCGGCCATGGGGCAAGTCTGGAGAGCGGCTATCCGATGGCTAACATCCGCGTGCAGGAGGGCTTCAATACCTACAAACTTAAACTCGATTCATTCAATCAGCCGGAGTGGGCCACTCGTTTGGATTTGAAGCGCGACGTTTTGAAGAAACTGACTTCAGTGCAGATCGGTGTGACGTGCGATAAGTGTGTAATCGAGAACGGCACGGTCGTGGTCGACAACATCGCTTTCGAAAAATGAAAGTTTAGCTAAGCCGGTGTTCTGGTTGTGGCGAAGACGTCCGACCACTTAAATCAACTATTTACGGCTACCTTTACCGGTAGCCGTTCTTGTTTGTGGAATTAATCTGTTAACACTCCCGGTACCATAAACGTCAATGCGTTTAGGTCCAATAATCTGCGCTTCAATCCCTGGGATAGTCCCTAAACAGGACATCTCGTTTCTTAAGTCTGTAAAAGGAAAGACCTTATGGAAACTCGAAGAACCCTGCCGATGCTTTTGATCGCTGCGCAGTTTTGTATTTATTTCAACTCAACCATTCCAGCCCACGCCCGGGTACTCAACGACACCATCTACGAAAAGTCGTTTTCGCAAAAGTTTGCGGCGATCGAGATCGAAAATGCGAACGGTCGCACAGAGGTCGAAACGTGGAACAGCAACCGTGTTCGCGTTTCCGCCTCGAGTAATACGATCGCTGATGGCAGGCCAATTGGTGCTCGGATTCAATTTCAGGTGAGTGACACAGACCTAAAGATCCAGGTTCGCGATGACAGAAACGAACGACCAATCAATTTGCTGGTATTTGTTCCGCGTGAAATTCGCCTGGCGGTCAGGGGCGACTCCGAGATGATTGCAATTCGAGGTTTAACGAATGCACTTTCGGTGCAGACCGAATCCGGAGATATTTCGCTTTCACTTCCAAAATCGGCAAACACCGATTTGTCATTGAGAACACTCGACGGAACAATCAACTCGCAACTGGACGTGCGCGCATTCGGACCAGTCAATTCGCACAGCCTCGACGGCCGCATAGGCCACGGTGGCACTCCGATCATCATCCGCAGTATACGCGGTTCCGTTTCACTGATCGCTGACGAAGCAGGTCGGATAGGCAGTGTAGACGCAACGAGAGGGAATGACGATCCACCGCCGTACATGAACGCGTCACTCTCACGTCAGAATGAAGACCCGAACGATCCACCTGTTGCCGACATCATCAAGATCGATAGTCGACTAGTCAATCTAAATGTAAGAGTGACCGACAGTGCCGGTAAACTGATCCCGAATTTGTCGCAGGCCGACTTTCAGATTTTTGAAGACAACATAGAACAACAAGTTGTCAGATTTGAGCCAGTCACATCGCCCGTATCTGTGGTGCTGTTACTTGATGCCAGCGGTAGTACGAAGGAACACTGGAAGATAATAAAGAAAGCGGCCAAAAAATTTATCGAGACGCTAAGCCCAAACACACCGATCGCGGTTGCCGCCTTCACCCGCAGGTTTATGGTTATTTGTGACTTCTCTTGCGATAGACAAACCTTGAAAGAGAGGATTGATAAAACGAAGAATCTTTCCTCTGGAACGGCGTTTTACGATGCCACGTGGTCAGCACTCAATCTCTTCAAAGAAGTGAAAGACCAACGCAAAGCTGTGGTGATGATGACAGATGGTGTGGATAATTCACTTTCAGATGAGGATTACGAACCCAAGCATCCTTTTGACGAGTTGTTCGCGAGAATCAGCCAGGATGAAATAACAATCTATCCAATCTACTTCGATACTGAATATCAAGTGACTGTTAGAATGCGTGGCAGTGATACTCACGAATCGTACGTAACGGCCCGTGAGCAACTAAAACGGATAGCGGATGAGACTGGGGGCACATTGTTCAAAGCTGATCGTGCTGAAGATCTTGATGGTGTCTATCAGCGCGTCGCTTCAGAACTCCAGACACTCTACAGCGTTTCCTATAATCCTGCGGATAAAAACTACGACGGCAACTGGCGCAATGTTGGCGTGAAGGTGAAACAGGGTGCCGCCGTGGCAAGAACGAAGCGCGGCTTTTATGCCAGATGATGGCCTGAGATAGATCGAGACGTTAACATGAAATACTTACTATCTTTTTCTCTGGGGCTGGCTGTTGTTTCTGCTCTGACCTGCGCCGGAAGACCCTCCTCTCGTACTCTTCAATCAAGCAGTGATTTGGTGTCTGAAGAGGATCTGAAGGAGTGCAGCTCAAAGATGCATATTACTTTCCCAAAGAGCACGCGAGCGCTGAAAATTTTCAGGGTTACAGGTGGGCTGGATGATGGGATCTTCTTGAAAATCGAAATTGATCGAAAGGACCTTGACTCCCTGATCAAGCATTCCCCATTTGCCGGTCTTGAGCTGCGTAGCGATCGAAGATTTGTGTTAAAGGAACCAACCTTATCGTGGTGGGATCCAGATAGTGTTCGGAATTACAGGTCAGCGCAAGCTGGGCTGCCAGACGCCAAGTATTTGAATATCCTGCTGGACCTTGACCGTGACGAAGGTATTACAGTTTATCTGCAGTGGGGCGAGACTTAATCGGACGCGAACCAGGTTATCTTAGTCACTCATATCTGAGCGCGATCATCGGGTCAACTTTCGTCGCGCGTCTGGCCGGAATGTAGCAAGCCAGCAACGCGACCACCGTTAGTAGCAGCGACACACCGATAAAGATCAGCGGATCCGTTGCTGACACGCCGTACAACAAACTCCTCATGACGCGCGTCACCGCAAATGCTCCGGCCAACCCTAAAACGGCGCCGATGAGAGTGAGTATCATGCCTTGCGTGATGATCATACGCAGCACCTCTCTCCTTTGCGCGCCCAGTGCGAGCCGGATACCGATCTCGTGAGTGCGTTGCGCGACCGAGTAGGCGATCACCCCGTAGATTCCGACGGTTGCGAGCAACAGGGCGAACACGGAGAAAATGCCAAAGAGCAGCATTACCAGCCGTGTTGTGGCGACGGATTCGGAGAATGCCTGGTCCATCGTCCTGATGTTGAAGGGAGGTTGGTCCTTATCAAGCGAGTGTATTACGCCGCGCATTTGTGACGTCAGCGCCTCCGGCTCACCTTTAGTTCGCACCGCGAGCCCGAGTTGGCCCCACCCCGGGTCCTGAGCATGAGGTACATAGATTTGACTTGGCACTTCCTCGTCGAGCGCAGCGGCTTTCACGTCACCGACAACGCCGACAACCTCGCGCGCGAACTTCTCGTCGCGCCACACGATGATTCGCTTGCCAATCGGATCCTGGCCTGGAAAGACACGGCGCGCCGCAGTCTCATTGATGACGACGACGGGCGCAGTCTCCGCTGTGTCATGGTCAGAGAAAGTGCGCCCGGCTTTAACGGGAATGCGCATTGTCTGGAAGTAATCGCCCGCTTGAACGAAATATTCCGTCTGGAAGGATTCCTCGGGTACGAGCGGTCGTCCTTCGGGGATGAATGAGCGACCAACAAGGAAACCACCTCCGCTGAGCGGGAGTGCCGACGCTGCACCAGCAGATTCGACGCCGGGCAGAGCGCCGGCGCGCTTCGTCAACTCACGAAAGAAAGTCGCCTGCTGCTCCGCCTTATAACGGTCTCCAGGTAAGCCTATATACATCGTCAAAACGTTGTGCGGATCGAAGCCCGCATTTACATCACGCAGCACGAGGAAACTTTTAATTAGCAATCCCGCGCCGATGAGCAGCAGCAAAGACAAGGCTATCTCCGAGACAACCAAGATCGCGCGCACGCGGTTGCGCCCATGCCCTTCACGCGATCCGCGGCCTCCTTCTTTCAGCACATCGTTGAGATCGGGCTTTGACGCCTGGAGCGCAGGAGCTAAACCAAACAGCAGACCGACTAGTCCAACCACTCCGACTGTGAAGCCAAGTACGCGCGCGTCTAGCCTGACCTGGTCCAGGCGTGCAAGATCCGCCGGACTGATCACGATCGACAATTTAGTTAAGAGAATACTGAGCGCTAACCCGACCACGCCGCCCGTGATAGCAAGCAATGAACTCTCCGTCAGTAGTTGACGAACAATGCGCCAGCGACCAGCTCCGAGTGCGGTACGTACCGCGATTTCCTTCCGCCGTCCCGTCGCGCGTGCAAGGAGCAAGTTCGCGATATTCGCGCACGCAATCAACAAGACGAAACCGACTGCGACGAGCAACAACATGAGCGATGTGCGAACGTCTTTCGTCGTCCAGGCTTGTAAGTTGATTAGCCGTACCGACCACCCGGCGTTCGTCTCCACATACTGCTGCTGCAATCGAGCGTTGATGGTATCGAGCTGCGACTGCGCTCCAGCGATCGTGGCCCATGGCTTGAGCCGCCCTATTGCTCTGAACATACGGTTGTCGCGTCGACCATTCGGACTAACATACAGCGGAGTCCACACTTGAATTTTCGAGGGGTAGTAGTCGAATCCAGCCGGCATCACGCCGATAATGATGCAGCGTGTGCCGCCTAACGTGATCGGGCTTCCGAGGACGTTCGGGTTCGCGCCGAAGCGGCGTTGCCAAAGTCCATAACTTATAATGGCGACCGGCTGGGCACCCTTCGCTCGGTCTTCCTTCACAAACGCACGACCCATAATGGGGTTCACGCCCGTTGTCTGAAAGAAGTTTGCCGGCACCACGCTAAATGGGACGAACTCGGGTTCGGCGTCATCCCCCGTTACGATTATGCGCGCTGTATAGATGAGCGAAATGCTCTCGAAAGCGTCCGCCTGGCTTTGCCAATCGACAAAATCCGGCATCGAAATGTGGCCGTCTCGAATTGCCCGATCGGGTTTGATGCTCTCGAGATACACCAACCGTTCCGCGTCGGGAAATGGCAACGGCCGCAAGAGCACTCCGTTAACAACAGAGAAGATCGCGGTGTTCGTCCCAATCCCTAACGCCAATGCCAGCAACGCGACCAAAGTGAAACCGGGAGTATGGACCAGTGCCCGCACGCCCATTCGAACGTCTCGCCACACGGTTTCTATAAAGCGACCCATTCTAATCTCCCTCACTCTTTCTTGGACTTGCGCGACCCCGCCAACTTCGACGAGAGCATTACGACGAGCCTCTCGAGGCGACAGGCCTTGCCTGATCTTCTCCTCGGTCAACAGGTCCAGGTATGCCTGGATTTCTTCGGTGAACTCCTGGTCTAATCTGTCCTTCTGGAACAGGTTGCGCCAGAGGCTGGTCAGGCGAGAAATCAAAAACACGACTGCTTCTCCTCATGTCGCCTTTACGGCGGTGGTGATCGCCAAAGAAATGCGTTGCCAGTCCTGCGTTTCCTATAGACAGTCTGTAGAAGTTACAGATAAAACTTTTTCATATAGAATGTCAATATGAGCGTGACTAAACGTAGTGTTTATTTTGATATCTCAATGAACATGTCAATCGAACCGTGGCGACAAGCAGCCTACGAACTTCTTCCAAGCTTTCGCGAGCTAGTCGAACGTGCGGAAGATGTGAGCATGCTGTGGATTGAACTCTCAGACTTAAAAATTGAAGCGATGGACGAAAGCCCACTCTCAGATGATGAGATTTCGGGTCTGTTTCATTACGCCTCATGGTGTCTCTTATCTAAAGACGAAAAATGTCAGAATGCTGCGCTTATAGATTTTTACGAAATGTTGCCGCTGAACCCCCATTTGCGGACAAACTTGCATAATCATCTTAGCGTGGAGGATTTCCTTGGCCTCAAAGAGATCTTCGAGTACAACCTCTCAAAGGAGGAGCACGAGCAGTTCGTTGAAGAATTTATGACGAATGCTGGTCAGAGAGGAGGCGGCTGATAAGAAGACGGCTTTGCCTCAAAAGCAGGAATCGCGCTTGGATCGGGTCAGTACAGGGAGCGGTAGCGACCTGGTCTAAACATCGGAGTCAAAATCATTAGAATATCCCATGCTGATCACTCACCAGGTAGCTACCGCTCCCTGTACTGACCCGATCCAACAATGAGCTTCTGACTTTTGAGACAAAGCTATAAGAAGGCAAAGAACAGATGGAAAACCATAGGATAAGAACCTTCATAGTCGACTCTTTCACCGACAGACCATTCAAAGGCAATCCAGCAGGTGTTTGTATCCTTGGCTCGCAGTTGAGCGACGAAGTAATGCTGCAGATTGCACAGGAGCTGAATCTTTCTGAAACGGCCTTTCTTTCACCGCTGGAGTCCGGCAACGCTTTCGCAATCCGATTTTTTTCACCCAAGATGGAAATCGCATTATGCGGCCACGCGACTCTGGCCTCTGCCAAAGTTGTTTTCTCAATACGTGAATTGAACGAAGTTCACTTCACGAACATTCAGAACCTGGACTTGTTCGCCAAGCAATCAAACGACCAAATCATAATGGAATTTCCCATTTACGAAGTGCGGCCGGCTGACGCTCCGCCTGCCCTCCTCGCTGCTTTAGGAATCGACACTATCAAGAACTCGGTCTATAACGAAGAAACCAAAATCTTGTTGCTGGAAATCGGAAGCCCGGAAGAACTGGCCAATTTAGATCCGGATTTTACTGCGCTTCTTCGATCCCATGATTCCATCAACGGCGTCTTAGTTACGGCGCCGTCCGCTGGAGGCGGCTATGATTTTCATTCGCGGTACTTCTGGCCCTGGAGCGGCACAAATGAAGATCCGGTGACCGGCGGTACTCACACGTTTCTGGCAAAGTATTGGGCGTCAAGACTAGGCAAGACGAAAATGAAATCTTTTCAATCGTCAAAGCGAACGGGTTTCATGGAGGTAGAACTGGTCGCTGACAAATTGCGGATCCACGGCCAGGCAGTCATAGTTTTTGAAGGCCAGCTGGCAATCGGACCTTAGTTGTTCGTTGATCAGTTGAAGAGGTAGTGTGAAGTGAGGCTTTACCTCAAAAAATCGGAATCGTACCTGGATCGGGTCAGTACAGCGAGCGGTAGCGACCTGGTCACACCAGGGGAGTCAAGAATCATTAGGACTATCGCATGCTAATCACTGACCAGGTCGCTACCGCTCGCTGTACTGACCCGATCCATCAATGATTTCTGACTTTTGAGGCAAAGTGTGAAGCGATCAATCGCGATCATAGGTGAATACACTCCAAGCTTTCCACCGCATATTTCGACCAGCCTGGCCATCAGGCATTCGTGTTCAGCTTCAGGACTCGACATTGATGGCATCTGGGTGTCCACCGAGGAAATAGACCAAACTCTATTCGAGCGCTTTTCCGGCATCTGGGTGGCGCCCGGGAGTCCTTATAAGAATATGGGCAAGACGCTTTGGGCGATTCGTTACGCACGCGAGAACGGTGTCGCATGTTTCGGCACTTGCGGCGGCTTCCAGCACATGATCATTGAGTACGCGCGCAATGTTCTCGGGTTTAGGGATGCGAGCCACGCGGAGTATGACGCAGACGCTTCTAACCTCTTCATTTCCCAGCTCACCTGTGCACTCGCAGGTCGCGAAATGGAGTTGACGTTTTCACCCGGCTCCCGGGTCGCAGAAATCTACGGAGCAACGTCAGCTACCGAGGAGTACTACTGCAATTTCGGTGTCAACCCAGATCACATTTCTCTCTTCAAAAGCGGCTCATTGAAAATCACGGGATCAGATAGCGAAGGCGAGATTCGAGTTATTGAATTGCCGGGCCACCCGTTTTTCCTGGGAACGCTGTTCGTGCCTCAGACACGTTCGACAGCAGAGCAACCGCATCCGTTAGTGACTGCATTTCTGAAAGCCGTTAACGAAACCAGATGAGTGGGCGCGGTATAATTAATTGTTAGAGCGGGAGCGTGTTTCATTAAAATCTAGAACGATCGTAAAATCGGCTTGACTACTCGGAGCGATTTCTCTATAGATGCGGAACGCTTTCGCTAGACGCCCGGACCTGCGGCATCCTTCCTTCTAGGAGTTGAAATGAAAAAATTAATCCTGACCGTTGCATTCACTCTGATCGCGACCTCCTTCGTTCGCGCCCAAGATAACCCGCTGTTGATGCGCACACCCACGCTGAACAAAACGCAAATTGTTTTTTCTTATGCCGGCGATTTGTGGGCGGTGGGACGCGATGGCGGCGAGGCTAGCCGCCTGACAACCGGTGTGGGCCGGGAGTTTAGTCCCCTTTTCTCACCCAACGGTGAGTGGATCGCTTTCACGGGTGAATACGATGGCAATGTCGATGTTTATGTCATGCCCGCGTCAGGCGGTGTGCCGAGGCGTTTGACCTATCATCCGGGAGGAGATCAACTAGCAGGCTGGACGCCGGATGGAAAATCTGTGCTCTTTGTCTCAGGCCGCAGCGCCGAAACCGGACGCACGGCACAGCTCTTCACGATCGCAATCGATGGGGTTTACCCAACGCCCGTGCCGCTCCCCATGGCTTACGAGGGTTCGTACTCACCGGACGGCGCGCGCCTCGCCTACGTGCCGCTGCCACGATCGTTCAATGCCTGGAAGCGTTATCGCGGCGGCACGGCGACTCCTGTTTTCATCGCTAACCTGAGCGATTCGAGCGTTGAAAAAATCCCGCGCACTGACTCAAACGATTTTAATCCGATATGGCCCACGGGAGACGCTCGCAAGATCTATTTTTTGTCTGACCGCAACGGCGCAATTACGCTCTTCTCATACGACACCGGGTCGAAGAAGGTGTTGCAGGCAGTTAACAATCCGGGCCTGGACATCAAGTCGGCTTCAGTCTCTACCGGCGGTGGTCCAGACACGATCGTTTACGAACAATTCGGGTCGCTCAATCTTTACGATTTAAATTCAGGTAGGACCAAGCGGGTCGCCGTTACCATTAACGGGGATATCCCTTCGGTGCGGCCGAGGTACGAGAAGGTTGGCGATCGCGTCTTGAACGCCGCCCTTTCTCCCACTGGCGCGCGTGCGCTCTTTGAAGCGCGCGGCGAAATTATCACGGTACCCGCCGAAAAAGGTGACGTCCGAAACCTAACCAACACGACCGGCGTAGCCGACCGTGACCCGGCGTGGTCGCCCGACGGTAAATGGATCGCGTACTTCTCGGACGAGTCGGGAGAGTACGCGCTGCACCTGAGACAGCAAACCGGGATGGGCGAGGTCAAGAAGATCAACCTTGGCAGCCCGCCATCGTTCTTCTACGCGCCAACGTGGTCACCGGACAGCAAAAAGATTGCGTACGCCGACAAGCGGCTCAACCTGTGGTACGTGGATATCGACAAGGGTACGCCGGTCAAAGTTGACACTTCCAGACGTGGCCTTGGATTCAACGCGAGTTGGTCGCCTGATAGCCGCTGGATCGCCTACACGAAACCTCTTGAGTCGTGGTACAGCGCGGTTTTCATCTATTCGGTTGAGGAAGCGAAATCTCGCCAGATAACTGACGGGCTCAGCGACGCTACTTCCGCTTCATTCGACAAGAACGGCAAGCAGCTCTATTTCATGGCCAGTACTGACATTGGACCAAGGCTCTCGGGCTTCGACATGTCGAGCAATCCGTTTTCTCTAACGCGCAGCGTCTATGTCGTCGTCTTGAAAAAGACCGACCCATCACCGCTGGCGCCCGAAAGCGATGAAGAGAAAATCGCTGAAGATAAAAAGCCGGAAGCGCCGAGTGACAAACCTGCGGAAGGCGAGCAGAAAGCCGATCCTGCCGCAGCCAGGCCGGCAACCGCGAAGCCGGATGAGAAGAAAGCACCGCCGCGAGTTAACGTCGATTTTGACGGTATCAGCCAACGAATTCTTGCGTTGCCGATTCCAGCGCGAAACTTCATAGGACTCGCAACCGGCAAAACGAATGCGGTCTTCCTTATCGAGGCGCCACCACCTACCCCAGGCGCGCAGGGAGCTACGCTGCATAAGTTCGACATGGAGAAGCGCAAGTTCGAAAAAGTCCTGGACGGTATTCGCGCCTTTGAGCTCTCCGCCAACGGAGAGAAGATGCTCTTCCGTCAGGGCGACAACTGGTTCATTGCTTCCACCACTCAGCCGCTCAAGCCCGGCGAAGGAAAGATCAAAACGGAGGACATGGAGGTCTATGTTGATCCGAGGGCTGAGTGGCGACAGATGTACAACGAGGCCTGGCGGATCGAGCGCGACTTCTTCTACGACCCGAACTATCACGGGCTCGACCTGAAAGCCACTGCCAAAAAGTACGAGCCGTACCTCGCGGCGCTCACTCACCGCGCTGACCTGAGTTATCTCTTCCAGGAAATGTTGGGCGAGCTGACGGTCGGTCACCTTTACGTACAGGGTGGCGACGTGCCCGATCCGAAGCGCGTCCCGGGCGGACTGCTGGGCGCCGACTATAAGATCGAGAACGGACGCTATCGCTTCGCCAAAGTATTTGATGGTGAGAATTGGAACCCGCAATTACGCGCGCCGCTCACGCAACCAGGCGTGAACGTGCAAGCGGGTGAGTATCTGCTCGCGGTGAATGGCCGCAATCTTACGGGTAGCGACAACATCCACAGTTACTTCCAGAACACTGCAAACAAGCAGATCGTGATTCGTGTCGGGCCGAACCCGGACGGCGCCGGATCGCGCGAAGTCACAGTCGTGCCGGTAGCGAACGAAGGAGGCTTACGTAATCTGGCATGGATCGAAGGAAATCGTCGCAAAGTGGACCAGATGACGGGCGGCAAGCTGGCCTATGTCTGGCTGCCCGACACTGCGGGAGGTGGCTACACTAATTTCAATCGTTACTACTTTGCGCAGCTTCACAAACAGGGGGCGATAATTGATGAGCGCTTCAATGGCGGCGGGCAGGCGGCAGACTACATCATCGATTACCTGAGGAAACCGCTCAATAGCTATTGGGCAGTGCGCGACGGCGATGATTTCCGCCAACCGTTCGGTACGCTCCCTGGTCCAAAAGTGATGATTATCAATGAGTATGCCGGCAGTGGCGGCGATTACATGCCCTGGATGTTCCGGCGTTACAGCATTGGTCCACTTATCGGAAAGCGAACCTGGGGCGGGCTGGTTGGCATCGGCGGTTATCCGGTGCTCATAGACGGTGGCTCGGTGACCGCGCCGCACTTTGCGTTCTACAGTCCTGAAGGCGAGTGGGAAGTTGAGAACCACGGCGTCTCGCCCGACATCGAGGTGGAGATGGACCCGAAGGCCTGGCGACAAGGACGCGATCCGCAACTTGAAAAGGCGATTGAGGTGGCGATGGCGGCGCTTCAGAAAACCCCGCCAAAGCAAACGAAGCGGCCGGCCTACCCGAACTACCACAATGGACCAAGCCGTCAGGAAACGACAAGTGGTGGAGGGCGTGGCAACAGCACGCCATAGTCGACTCAACTGTAGGGGCTGCCACAAAGGCCGCCCCTATAGTCACACCTGCAAAGACTTAATCATATATCTTGCGTGTCTCGAGTTGCAGCCATCTTCCTTCTCGTCCTGTTCTCCGGTACGCAATTCCGTGCTGAACAACTACCGATCCGAACGTACACCACAGCGGATGGTCTGGCGCGTGACAGCATTCACAAGATAATTTCCGATCCGCTTGGATACCTGTGGTTCTGCACCTCCGATGGCTTGTCTCGTTTCGACGGTTATGAATTCGTAAATTACAGCGTCGCACAGGGCTTGCCGCATCGAGTAGTTTACGACTTGCTCATTACTAATACCGGTGATTACTGGGTGGCAACCTCCGGCGGCCTCGCACACTTCAATCCTTTCACCACCACTCCCGAATCCAAATTCAGAACTTACGTTCCAGCGCAGCGACGTGGTTCGGAGTCGATTACCAGTCTTTATCAGGACAGTTCCGGAACGATTTGGCTCGGCACCGACAACGGCCTCCATACGCTGCGCCAATCCAGCGGTGACTGGCAACTGGAGTACGTCAGTCTCGGTGAAAAACAAGACGAGCGCTTAAATGTCACGCGAATCGTCGAAGGCGCGCCGGGAGTTTTGTGGATCGGCGCCGAAGAGGGACTCTTCCGTCGTTTTCGCGATGGCAGAGTTGAACAATTCACGGAGCGAGATGGACTGCTTCATCCGCACGTGCGCGCCTTGCTGAAGGACTCCGATGGGACCATCTGGCTGGCAACTGGACTTGGACTATGCCGTCTCGTCGCTGATGTCCGGCTGGGCCAATCGATTGTCTCTCGCGCGTTTACAAAAAAGGATGGTCTCCTCGGCGAAGCTATCTTTGATTTGTTCCGCACTTCGAGCGGCTCGCTGTGGCTCGCGACGCCCAAGGGCCTCTCGGAGTTTTCTACGAACCCATTACCTGATGGCAGCCACTTCATAAATTACACTCGCGAGCACGGACTTAGCGACGCCGGCATTCGAGCGATCGCCGAGGATCACGATGGCAATCTTTGGATCGGGAGCGAGAGTGGCGGCGCGATGAAAATCACGCGACGCGGTTTCACCTCTTACTCCGAAGCGGACGGGCTCGAACACGCGCGCATCGCCGCCCTGGGCGAAGATCGCGACGGCGAACTATTCGTAGTTACCCGGTCATTACAGATCGATACTTTTCACATCCATCGCTTCGATGGACGCCGCTTTAAAAATATTCGAGTTAACCTGCCGAGAAACGTGGTGCCCACCTGGGGTTGGAATCAACTATTTGTTCACGATCGATTCAAACAGTGGTGGGTGCCAACCGGCGCTGGTCTCTTTCAATTCCCACCAGTACGCTCGCTGGACGAACTCGGCAGAGTAAAGCCAAGCAAAAACTACACGGTTCAGGATGGTCTAACCGGCAACGAACCGTTTCGCCTCTTCGAAGACTCACGCGGAGATATCTGGATCAGCATTATCAGCAGCACCGCCAGTGCGAGTTTGAACCGTTGGGAACGAGCAACTGGCAAGTTCTATGCGTATTCGCCCAACCCTGAAAAGCGCGCCGACAGCGCCGCCACCGCTTTCCAGGAGGATCAGAAGGGTAACGTTTGGATCGGGTTTTACTGGGGCGGCCTGGCGCGTTGGCGCGATGGCCGCTTCGAATTGTTCGGTAAGGCTGACGGTGTACCCGTGGGCATGATCCGCGCGCTCTATCGCGATCATCTGGACCGGCTGTGGATCGCGAGTGCCGAAGGCGGCTTAGGACGGATCGACGATCCAACAGCAGACCACCCGAGCTTTTTCCGTTATACCGTGAAGGAAGGACTCGCAACCGATCAGATCACTTGCATCACGGAAGATCAATGGGGACGAATTTATGTAGGCACTGGCATCGGTCTCGATCGAATTGATCCGCAGACTGGTCACGTCAAGCACTACACGATTGCCGACGGATTGCCAAACAGTTTTGTAAACGTAGCCTTCCGCGATCAGAGTAATGCACTTTGGTTTGGCACACTGCAAGGCTTATCGAAACTCGTGCCGGCGCTCGAGGAACGACCTGAGGCGCCGCCTATCCTCATTCAACGTGTGCGAGTGGCGGGCAACGATCTGCCTATTCCCGACCTGGGTGTACCTCAACTCCAGGATCTCAACTTTGCCGCAAATAACAATCAACTGGAGATTAAATTCGTCAGTCTGGGATATCGCTCCGGCGACGTGCTTCAGTATCAATTCATGCTGGAAGGCGCCGACCGCGATTGGGGTGCGCCTACTAACCAACGGATCGTGAATTATGCGAACCTGAGACCAGGCACTTATCGCTTTCTGGTAAGGGCGGTGAACGCGGATGGAGTAGTCAGCAAAGATCCAGCTTCCATCGCGTTTACAATCGTGCCGCCTGTTTGGCAGCGCTGGTGGTTTCTCGCGCTCGTTGTTTTGGCTCTGGTAGTCGCGACTCGCCTGGTCTATCGCTACCATACGCGCCGGTTGATCGAACTCGAACGAGTCCGCACTCGTATCGCGACTGACCTCCATGACGACATTGGTTCGAGTTTGTCGAAGATCGCCATCCTCAGCGACGTCGCCGGCCAGCAAGTGGCAACGATGAGCGATTCTCCGGTAGCGGGTCCGTTGGTCCAGATAGCTGATACTTCGCGCGACTGTGTCGACGCGATGAGCGACATTGTTTGGGCGGTCAATCCGCAGCGCGATCACTTGAGCGACTTGACTTATCGTATGCGGCGCTTTGCCGAAGACCTGCTCGACGCGAAAGGGATCGAGTTCTCGATTCGGTCGTCACTCGAGGATAAGGACGTTCACCTGGGCGCCGACCTTCGTCGAGAGGTTTACCTGATTTTCAAAGAGTGTATAAACAATCTCGTCAAACACTCCGGCTGCAATGAGGCTGCGTTGACGTTCGGCATCAGTGGTCCATGGCTGGTGATCTCGATCAGCGACAATGGCAAGGGATTTGACACCCGTTCCAATGGCGCTTCCGGCAGCATGGGTGGACATGGTCTAACGAGTATGCAACGGCGCGCTCAGGCGCTGGGCGGCAGTTTGACGATTGATTCGCGTATCGGGAGTGGGACCAGCCTGACGTTGAGAGTCCCGCTCCGGTCGAGATCGCGCTGGCGCCTCTGGCCGCGGACCTACCCGAATGGGCAGTGACACATTCGCGATCAAACGTCTACGATACGACGATTTTTATGACTATCAGAATCGCAATCGTTGAAGATCAGCGAGAAATTCGCGAGGGTTTGGCCCAACTAATCAATGCCACACCTGGTCACCGCTGCACCGGCGCCTACGGGTCGATGGAAGAAGCACTCGAAAAGCTTCCAAAGAATCTTCCGGATCTCCTGCTTTCCGATATCGGACTGCCCGGCATCGACGGCATCCGTGGCGTCCGCATATTAAAAGAGCGACATCCCGAGTTACTTATCCTGATGCTCACGGTCTACGACGATAACGAGCGAATCTTCGACGCGCTGTGCGCTGGCGCATCCGGGTACCTGTTGAAGAAGACGCCGTGGGTTAAGGTAGTCGAGTTGTTGAAAGAAGCGGTCGACGGCGGTTCACCGATGTCGCCGGAAGTAGCGCGCCGGGTGATCGATCTGTTTCGCGAGATAAAGCCGCCGAAGGAAGCGGAATACGATCTCACGCCACATGAGGTACGCCTGCTGCGGATGCTCGTCGAAGGTCACAGCTATAAAACGGCTGCCGCGGAATTGCACGTCTCAGTCAATACGATCAAATTTCACCTCCGTCACATCTACGACAAGCTGCAAGTCCACACCAAATCAGAAGCAGTAGCAAAAGCTCTCCGTCACGGCTTAACGCGATAATTTTACTACCTAAACGGGTAGGCTCCTTTCATCTCTTCGAGGCGCGTTAACGAACAAGAAAGGTCGAAACAACTTGCATCGACCTAGTAGCGGCAAACTCGAAAGGTTTTGGGAGGATAAACAGTCATGTCGATCAACCGAGTCACAATCATCGCTCTTCTCGTTCTTCTCGCATTCACCACAAATATATACGCACAGGATCCAGTTACAACTCAGCCCGGTCCCGTTTCATCAGTGACCGGATCAGTCACTTCCGATGGCACTGTTCGCATGATCGCGCACGGTGAATCGCTCCAGATTCGCATGGAAATTTACTCAGCGACCGGCGATCTTGTTTCCGACTCCGGTTCTCGCAACGGCAGCATCATTGACTGGAAACAGACCGATGCGCTTCAGGGGATGCCTGACGGTGCTTATCTAGTGGTTGTAACAATCAAGGACTTCAAAGGAAATCTAAGCCAGCGAACGGCTGCACTCTCGTTACAAGCGGGCCAGGTTCAGCTCCAGAACCAAAAGCGAAACGAAGTAACGACGGCACAGGCGCAGTCAATTACGAGCCGGCTTCAGGGTAAAAAGGTGAGAGTAAATGATGGCGACGATGCCATTTCCATTCTGCGCGACGGAAAAGAGCGCGCTGTAGTGGTTACCGCACACGACGGAACCGACGGCCAGGTGAGTAGCACGACCGGAGCGATAACGTTCCGTACCGGCAACGTTTTTTCGAGCCAGGAAACAGAACAGGCGCGCATTACGCCGGAAGGTCGCGTTGGTATCGGAACGAAGACTCCCGAAACTACTCTGGACGTTGCTGGAACGATCAAAGCGCGTGGCGGAATTCAATTCGAGGACGGTTCCACTCTCAACTCAGTGAAGGACCTGTCGCTAAATAAAGACGCTTCAGGTCAAGCCGGTGGCAACAACCCGTCGGGAACAACCATCATCACTGCCATTAACGACCCTGCAACTGTCGGCACGATCAGCGATAACCGCGTGTCGCTGAACCTTGCGCGGCTCGCAGGCGCAAACAGTTGGACCAGCTTTAATACATTCAACGCGGGTCTCTCCGCCAACAACGCACCGATCACAAACGTTGGCAATCCAGTGAACGGCGGCGACGCAGTGAATAAGCAATACTTCGACGTAAACGCAGTGCGATTCCTACCTGCAGTGCAGCAGTTGAGTGTTGGCGACGCCAACGGTACTGCGCCCATGATCGATCTTCGTGGTCAAAGTACCTGTTGCGGTCCGACCACCGGCTTTGCGGATTTTAAGGTGTTCCAGAACGGCAGCTTCGTGGCGACCGGCAATCTGGGTATTGGTACGATCCCGATGCAAGGCAAAGGCTATCGCACGATGTGGTACACGTATAAAGGCGCGTTTCGGTCGGGTTATGCCGATGCTGAATGGGATGACGCTAACGTAGGCTTCTTCTCGTGGGCCGGCGGCAGCAATTCGACCGCCCAGGGTCTTTACTCGCTGGCTTTCGGTGACACGAATAAGGCGCTCAGCACGAGCAGTATTGTTTTTGGTAGCGGCAACGAAGTAAAAGGCGCCGCGGGCATTTCAGCGGGCGCGGGCAATCGCGTGTGCGACACCTACGGCGTGGCTTTCGGTAACAAAGCGATTTCCGGTGGTCCACTCGTCAACGGCGCGTGCGACCCGGACAGTTTCAATATTACAGGACTGGCCGCTGTGGCAATCGGTTACAACGTAACGGCCGATAAAGATCACTCTTTTGCTTTAGGAAAATTTGCTTCGACGAATGGATTCAGCGGCACGTTAGTGTGGGGCGACGGTTCGGCAACGAGCAGCGCTCAAACTTTCAAAGCGGTTGCGAACAACGAGTTTGCAGCGCGGGCGAGTGGCGGTTTCCGGTTCCGCACCAACCTGGCGGGCACCACGGGTTGTAACCTTCCGGCTGGCTCGGGCGTGTTCAACTGCACCTCAAGCCGGACGACGAAAGAGAATTTCATGGTAGTTGATGGCGCCAGTGTGTTGTCGCGCTTGAACGGTATCGAAGTGAGCACATGGAACTACATCTCCGAGGGACGCCAGGTGCGGCACATGGGACCGATGGCTGAAGACTTCTTCAAGGCTTTTCAGCTGGGCACCGGCAATACGTCGATCGGTTTGCAGGATCTTACCGGGGTGAGTCTTGCGGCCATTAAGGAGTTGAACAAGAAGACTGACGAGCTTCAGCAGAAAACGACTGAAGTCGAACAGCTCCGCGACGAAGTAAATCAACTTCGCCAGGCCAACAGTGAAATGGAACGACGACTCGCAACGCTTGAGCAGTTAATGTTGGGCCAGGTCAAGCTAACGCAGACGTCAAAACTTCAGTAAGTCCGATTTTCAAGTGCCCTGGTCCTCGCTTGCTTTGCCTCAAAGGTCAGATTTTAATGGCGCAACTATACGGGTGGCCCTCCGTGGCCACCCGTTTCAAGATCTCCCGTTTGAACGGTTCCCAGCTTTGCCTCAAAAGTAGAAATCGCACTTGGATCGGGTCAGTACAGGGAGCGATAGCGACCTGGTCAGTGATCAGCGTGCGATATTCCTGATGGTTTTGACCCCCACGGTTTGACCAGGTCGCTATCGCTCCCTGTCCTGACCCGATCCAAGAATAATTTAGTACTTTTGAGGCAAAGCGACGGTTCCCTATTAATTTCCAGGCGGTTCTTCACCGATCTCCGTCACCGTCACCTTGCTGCCGAAATGCTTGTAATCCGTATACCGGACAAGCATTCGTATGTGAACAACCTGACCTTTGGGAAAGACTAATTCATCGTCCGCGGAAACATACGTCGGGAACCAATAGCGTCCGTCTATTTGCTCTCGATAAGTCTCAAAAAGCGGAAAGCGTTGATTGCCTTGAGGCACCGCCTTTCCACGTACCTTCACGATTTGCAGGTCATCCTGGTCTACCCAGATACGGCCGTCAAAGCGGCGCTCGCTAACCTTCTTCGGTAATACCTTTGGCGCGACGTCAAAGACATATGTTTGCAACTCATCGACCTGTTCCTTGCCGACGTATTTGAAGTCATACTGGTCGATCTTCGAAGCTTCGAGAGCGAACGGTTGAACGCCGCCCAAGTCATCGAGGTCTTCCTGTGTAAAGATCAGTTCGGTAAGTGTAGGCTGCGGGAAAAAAGTGATCTTTTCAAAGCGCTCGTTCTGATCAGTGAAAACAAACTGAGAAACTCGATGGTATTCACCGGTAACTTCGCCTGTGGCGCCGATGGTTTGGATGGTAGCGTCGCGTTTGAACGCATACTCGGAGAGTGCTTTCCTAAACTCTGTTTCTTTAGCAGTAAATGCTTGAATAATCTTCTGGATATCGGGAGAACCAGCGGCAGTCGAACTGGTTCTTTGCTGCTGAGCGTATACACGGTCGAGAGACGCAGTGTTAAAGAGAAACAAAAGACTAACAAACACCGCGCCGGCTTTTGGCAGAAAACTCTTCATTGAACATCCCCATGTGGAGCTAGAAGTTGCAAGTTGATTGGGGAGTTCGCAGGTTGGATGCGCGGCGTTCTACTGGAGTGCAAAGATTTAGTAAAGAGACTGCAAAAAATCTTTTGCTGATCGAGTTATTTCCAAAGCACGTACTTACCTCCGCCAGTGCAAACAATGACGAAGTTCATTAGCACCAGCATTAGATCGTAATGCCAGCCGGAACTCTTTTCTCCCCAGAAGCCGGTGTGCCAAACAAAGATCTTTTTTTGAATCGCACCCAGCATAAGCAAGATCAGCCCAATCGCTGCGAGTTGTATGAGCACACCAAACGCGACCCCGAGGCCACCCATGATCTCCGCGACTCCGAGAAACAGTGTAAAGCCCGGGCCCATGCCGATGCTTTTAGCGCGCCCCTTTGGATCTTTAACGTGTGAGAGGCCGCTGGTAACAAACACCGCTGCCACCATCAGTCTTAAAAGCAGCAGGCTGAGATCGGTAAACTGAGTGAATTGTGGAAACACCGATCCGTCCTCCCGTTATTATTTTAAAGATCTTCGTTAGGGTCTTCTTTCCAATTACTGCTCGGTACCAGCGTTTTTTTGCTAAATGTGAATGCAAGGATGTCGCAGCTCGCGCAGGAAGGTTTCGTGCAAATTACGGAGTGGGATTGATTCGATGAAGATTTAGCTTCCATTCCGAGTTGCGCTAGCGACTTGAACTCCGGGCCGTACTGGTGACAAAGATCTTTAACCCACGCAGGCTTTCACCATGCTCGAGATTCACAATCAGAGTCGTTAGTAGTTTGGACTTTTTAGGATCGTACTCGGAATTTGCGTCAAGCACTGTAGGTAAAGGAAGGAGTACACACGCAGTCGCCGCGACAAATCGCAGGCCCAAAAAAGAAACGAGGAGAAATAAGAGGACGAGAATTCTACGAAGGTTACGCTGCATCATGCTGTTACCGCGGCTGCTTCGAAACATGTTTGATTGCTTCTATCACCACCGCAGGTTGCTGCGCCTGAATAAAGTGAGTGGCCTTTTCGACAACAATATGTTTACTGCCGGGAACCGTTGCCAACCATTCCTTGTGTTTCTCGATCCAGACTTTTCGACCCTCAGCCGGCATGCTTTCATCTTCAGTTGCAGTTAGAAGTGTTACCGGAATTCCTGCACGCACCTTTGCTACTCTTGCCTGCGAGTAGGAAGTATCAACCGCCGCAAATTCGGCCTGTACCCCTTCCCCCGCAGTGGCAATGTTACTTTCTGCAGCTTTGAGACGATCCGGCTGATTCTTGCCAAGCCAGTCATTAAAACTCTCCTGGGAAGGATCGATTAGCACCATGCCGACTACTTCATTTGGATACATGTCCGCGAACACGCGAACGTAGATGCCACCGAAAGAGTGGCCAACCATTACATAAGGCGGTTTGACTCCCGATTTCTGCAGCGCCGCATGCAATTCAGTTGCTATCTGTTTGGCGGAACGAGGCCTCGGTCCCGGATCAGATTGGCCCAGACCGGCCCGATCATATGAAACCGTTTGAGCAAAAGCAGCGACCTCCTTTTGCACTCTCGACCAGGATGCGATACCTGCTCCAAATCCGCCTTCGAAGATTACGGCGGGAGATCCTTGTCCTCCGATCAGGAACTGCAAACCGTGACCGCCGACGTTGATCTTCTGCAATTTCAAAACACTTTCCGACGAGCCGTTTTTACCCATCCGGTTGAACGTTAGAGGCAAACGTAGTCCTTGCTGTGAGAATTGACCTTCGATTTGTGAACCATCTGCGCTAAATACACCTTCGTAACTCGCGCCCAACGATTTCATTTCGAATCGCAATGACTTGCCGGTTACGCTGATCGAGTCGATCGGCAATCCAGTCGCCCCCTGATCCGGGCTGTCGAGCGTTGCACTCAACGCGCTATCCTTGCTGCTGATGTGCAGGACCAGGTCGAGCTTTGTCCCTGCCGCATCAAGAGTACCTTTCCAATCTCCGTTTGGCTCCACCCGTACTATTCGCTCCTGGCTTCCAGCGAAAGTTATTGAGACAAGCAGGCTTGCAAGTAGGAAGCAAACTCTTGTGGCTGTCGTAAAGTTTTTCATTTTTAGTTTTGGGGTTCTAGAGTTACCAAACCTTATTCAATCATATGGGCTGGCCCAGCCGAAAGCTTCGGAAGACTGGAAATAGAACTAGTCAGGGTGCGGGAAAGTCTCTTATCTTTGGTCACTACTAAACTTTTAGATCTCCAGTACAACCTACCAGGCGCCACTCCGGAATAAATAAAACACGAGAGCGGTATGAATAGCGGCGGAAGGAAGCCGGAAGCTATGGACATTACACCCGACATGGAGGCGTTCGAAGAGATTTACCATCTCCACCATAAACGCGTGTACTCAATCTGTTTTCGTATGCTGCAAAACGCGTCAGACGCGGAAGACTTGACGCAGCAGGTTTTCATCCAGCTCTTTCGCAAGCTACACACCTTTCGTGGCGAGTCGTCGTTCACAACCTGGCTGCACAGGATGACGGTGAATCAGGTGTTGATGCACTTTCGCCGGCGAATGGTGAAGACAGAGAAGACTACAGAAGACGGCTCAACACCCATTCGCATCGTTACCGGTACAGAGAATCCGAGCCGCATGGCCCTGATCGATCGTATTGCCCTGAACCAGGCGATCGGCCAGTTGCCGCCTGGTTATCGAATGGTATTTATCCTGCACGACGTGGAAGGATTTGAGCATGATCAGATCGGTAAGATGCTCGGATGCGCAGTAGGAACGTCAAAATCGCAACTGCATAAAGCACGCCAAAGACTCCGCAAATTACTAACGGGCCGGCGAACCACCCCTAAAAAACCGAACAAGGCGAGGGCGCAACTAACACCTGCCCTCGATGCTTGTATTCCATCAACGGGTTGAGTGACAGGGGTGGACCAATGTTTAGATTTAGGAAATTTACGTTCATTGCAGTACCGCTGCTTTGTGTGCTGCTGTTGAAAACCAATGTACAAGCAACACAGAACCGCGATGAGACCCTCAACGAGGCGGCTGAGCTCAATGACGAGGCAGTCGCCTGTGTGAAGGATCATCAGTACCAGCAAGCCATGGACTTGCTGAAGTCAGCGATCGCGCTGCAACCTAACCTCTTCATGGTCCACTACAATCTCGGTCGTGTCTATCAAATGACAGGCGAAGTGGATCTTGCGATTGAGGCATTCAAACATGCCGTGGATCTAAATCCGGAGTTTGTAGCAGCTCTTCATGAGCTCGGTGTTTCATACAACAAAAGCGGGCGCTATGGAGAGGCAGTTGAGTGTCTTAAGCGAGCAATTACGCTTCAGCCCCATCGAGTTGACTTACTTACCGAGTTGGGATTTGCATATTCAAACGACGAGCGTGCGCGGGAAGCTGTAGCAGTGTTAAAGGAAGCTATTCGTTTGAAACCGGATTTCGTTGATGCCTACAACAATCTGGGAGTTGCGTATTTCAAAACGGGGCAAGTTCCAGACGCGATCGAAGCGTTGCAGCAGGCCATCCGTTTAAGACCGGATATGGCCCTGGTCCATTACAATCTTGGCTACGTTTTGAGTCACGCGCATCGAGAGCAACAAGCCATCGCGTCGTACAAGCAAGCCCTTACGCTAAAACCAGAATATGCTGAAGCGCATCACAACCTGGCCGTGCTTTATCTGCAACGCGGTCAGCGATCGTTGGCTCTGGAACAATACCATTTGCTCCAAGCAATTGATTATGAAATGTCTCAGAAGCTGTTCGCGATTATCTTTCAAGACAAGATTCTAAATGTCAGGGACCACGCGCGGGAATAACTCAGCCTTTCACATGGTATAGACGGCAGAAGCGAACAAGGGGAACTGGAAAGGCCGGGAAACGAGGGGTGGCCCGGCCTTGGAAGTGAGCGCACTGTCGATTGACTTGTTCGGGCAATAACCGTGCGCTCACTTCAAACTATTTACCTTCAAATCGAGAAGTATTGGTTCAGTTTGAAAGTACGCCGAAGGCGTTGGCTAATTTCAAACTGGCCAGTACTAATCGAGACCACCTCTTGACTTCCCATCCGGCGTGAAACAAACTCCATCCACAGTTACGTTCTATTCCACCTGCTATATGGGGCACATTGGTTCAACTAACGGAACCACAGACAGCCATTCCGCCTCGGAAGTAGACACATCGCAAGAGAGAACGGAGGCGCTAAGGTGGCGCTCTGTCTTCGAGAATTCCGCCATCGGAGTTGCCGTCGCCGATTTGCATGGCCGCGTGCTGGCGACCAACGCTAATTACCAAAAAATGCTGGGATACACGGAAAGTGAATTTCAGGAACTTTCATTCCTCGACCTTACTCACGAAGATTATCGTGAAGCTAACTGGACCCTGGTTAAAGAGCTGATCGAGGGCCACCGCGATCAGTTTCAAATCGAGAAGCAATACCGTCGCAAAGACGGCAGTCTCGTCTGGGTAAGAAACAATGTGTCTTTGGTGCGCGGCCTTGAGAACACGCCACAGTTCATGCTGGCTTTGTCGGAAGACATCACCGAACGAAAACAAACGCAAGAAGCCCTGCAAGAAAGTGACGAACGAGCGCGCCTGATCCTCAATTCGGCAGCCGAAGGAATCTTTGGGTGTGATTCTCATGGAACCTGTCTGTTTTGTAATACGGCCGCAGCAAAGTTAATCGGCTACGACGCTGCTGAGCAGTTGATCGGCCTGAACATGCATGCGCTCCAACACCATACGCGAAAAGACGGCACACCCTTTCCTATAGACGACTGTCCTATTTTTCTGGGCTTCCTTGAAAATCGTGGCGTCCATGTTGACGACGATATTTTTTGGAGAAAAGACGGGAGCAGTTTTCCCGTCGAGTATTGGTCTCACCCACTTATTCGCGAGGGCACGACCGTCGGTGCTGTAGTTACTTTTTTCGATGTCACCGAGCGAAAGACTGCAGAAGAAGCAGTGCGATTGAGTGAACAACGCACACACACGCTACTCGAGATCAACAATGCCATCATCACGAATCTCACGCCCGAGGCGCTTTTCGCTTCTGCTTATGAAGCAATACGACGCGTGATCCCGTTCGATCGCGCCGCGTTCCTTTTTTACCAACCGGAATCTAAAACGCTGAAACTTGTCTCGATGCAGGGTCTGAACGAATCTGACTTTTTCCAGGTGGGCCGAGAATATGATTTGGAAGAGACTCGCGTTTCTGCCTGGGTGCTCGAGCACCAGGAGGTAGTTACAAAAGGTGATCTGAAGCGCGAGCAGCAGTCGCCCGGTGAAAGGAGTCTTGTTACTGAGGGTATCCAATCGTATTGCGTGGCCCCGCTTGTAGCAATGGGAAAGAGTTTGGGTACTTTCGCAGTCTGGAGTGAGACACAGAACGGTTATTCAGCGGCGGATGCGGAGTTGCTCAGGGATGTCGCAAACCAGGTCGCCCTGGCAATCGCGAATATGAAGTCGTACGAAGAGATCGCGGCGCTGAAGGCGAGACTCGAGAAAGAGAATGTGTATCTACAGGAGGAGATACGCACTGAACACAATTTTGAAGAAATTGTTGGCGACAGTCCGCCTCTGCTCGCGCTGCTGCGACGAGTTGATCAAGTCGCACCAACACATTCCACTGTGCTGATCTACGGGGAGACAGGAACTGGAAAAGAATTGATCGCACGTGCGATTCACGATCGCAGCAATCGCAAAAACCGGCCGTTGGTGAAGGTGAACTGTAGCGCGATTTCCGCAGGTCTGGTAGAGAGCGAGCTATTCGGCCACGTGAAAGGCGCTTTCACAGGAGCATTCGAGCGGCGTATTGGCCGGTTCGAACTTGCTGACGGTGGCACGATCTTCCTTGATGAAGTAGGCGAATTGCCTTTGGACACTCAGGTTAAATTGCTTCGAGTTTTACAGGAGCGCGAGTTTGAACCAGTTGGCAGTAATCGTTCGGTTAACGTGGATGTACGAATTATCTGTGCTACAAACCGCAATCTTGAAGAGTCGATCAAGGCTTCTACATTCCGCTCGGATCTCTACTATCGACTAAACGTGTTCCCACTTGAGGTTCCGCCGTTACGAGAGCGCCGTTCTGACATTGATCAGCTTGCAACGTTTTTTGTTTCCCGGTATGCACGTAATCTCGGTAAAAAGATAACCGGCATCTCGGAGGCAACGAGGCAAACGCTCCTGTCTTATTCGTGGCCTGGCAACATACGTGAGTTACAAAATCTTATCGAGCGCGCAGTGATTCTTTCTAGCGGCCCCATACTCGAACTGGAAAGCGATCTCGTCAGCGTCCCGGCGTCTCCCGTGTCGTCGCAACTTGAAGTTCCCGAGCTCCTCCCTTACGTGGACCAATCTCCGCTGAAAACGTTGCAGGAGGTTGAACGTGATCACATTCTGGCGGTGTTACAGCAAACACGCGGTGTGATTGAGGGTTCGAACGGCGCCGCCAGAACTCTCGGCATGCATCCGAACACCTTGAGACATCGGATGGAAAAACTCGGAATCAAACGCTCCGCCCACCGCATTTCGTAGCTCCCCGCAAAGTCCCGATCTCTCCAACCACCAAATACGGTAGGTCCAACTCCCACGCGACATCGCTTTGCGCAGTTTGCGAGGGATCTTCGCCGTGTCGAGGTACGGCACACAACCTGCACTGGACCACCACAAATTTGAAAAGGACTTCAACAGAACAAGGAGAATACGAATGAGCAGTTCAAGTAAGTATCGAGCACACAGACCCAATTTGCATTGGCGATGGGTCGTGGCTTTTGGTATCGCAATCATTGTCACGGTCCTGGCCGTGCACACTGAGGCTCAGAAGAGTCTGACGATAGCTCGGGTCGCGATTCCGGACAACACGACTGTGGACTTTGTTGCGCCGGCTGTGTTCCAGGCGGCTGGGCCAAACAGCGCGTCGATTCAGGGCACCATCAACGACTTTCGCGCGGCGTTAGGTGATCCTGTAAATGGCAATACACTCAAGGAACTCGATTCAGGTCGTCGTGAGATCAACTGGGATGGAGCTGTGCCCACGGACGTTACTACTCCTCCCGTAAACCCATTCAACACTTTTCTGAATACGCGTGGCGCTCAGTTCACCACTCCGGGTATCGGGCTTTCCCAGGCGCCGCCATCAGGTGGACCACAGGGCGGGCTGGTAGCCCTCTTCGGGAATACGACTTATGCCACTGCATTCCGGGCTTTTAGTGCCCCGCGCTTGTTCACACCTGTGGGCAGCAATATCACCGACACGTTTTTCTTCGTGCCTGGATCGAACGGAGCTACTCAAGCGGCTGTCTCCGGCTTCGGCGCGATTTTTACTGACGTGGACCTACCTGACGGCAGTGGTCCAGGCGACAAACGCGGTAATCGTGGCGCCAGTACCCTGATGCAGTTCTTCGGTGCTGATGGCCGTTTGCTGTTCAGCAGTTTTGTCCCAGCCGCGCCTGGCGATGCGAGTTTTTCTTTCTTCGGGATCAAGTTCAACGACCCGCGGATCGCCAAGGTCCGGATTATTGCCGGCAATATCGCTCCTACTCCTGACGATGACGGGAGGAGCGACGTCGTCATGATGGACGATTTCATCTATGGAGAGCCACATCATCTGACGCCGTAACGTTGGATCCCCTCTGTGTACCGCCGCGTGTCTCTGTGTTGGCTCTAGCCACACAGAGACGCAGAGGGTGAGATAAAGAACTTTTTCATCGCGTCTATTTCTAAGGTCTAAGGCATGTTGAAGATTACCGAAGTTGTTTTACCGGAAAAGGAAATTACTCTGCAATTGGACGGTCGTGTTTCAGGTCAATGGGTTGAGTTATTACGAGAGACAGCCGAGTCGATGCTCAAACAAGGACTGAGGCTCAATGTCGATCTAAAAAATATTTCTTTTATCGACTGTGAAGGAATCGCACTAATACGGAATTTGATCGAGCGTGGCGTTCGTCACACAAACCCGCCGCTTTTCGTGGCCGAGCAGATCAAGAAGTGTAAGGACGGAGCGGCGTAGTAAGAAGTGCAGGAGATTGGTAATGGGAGTCAGAGCGGAAAATTATGAGGAAGCACTCTTACCGCATCTCGACGCGGCGTACAATCTCGCCCGCTGGCTCACTCGCGACGCAAGAGATGCTGAAGATGTAGTGCAGGAAGCATACCTTCGTGCGTTGAAGCATTTCGATACTTTCAAAGGAGGCGACGCACGGCCCTGGATGTTGAAGATCGTGCGTAATACTTATTACACGTGGATCCAGCGTAATCGAGTAACAGACGCGATGACTCCGTTCGAGGAGGAGGAAGATGTTCACGTTTCAGATACGCCGACTCCGGAAATGCTGTTGCTGAAAGAAACGGACAAACAATTAGTCAGGCGCGCGTTACGAAAGCTGCCCACAGAGTTTCTCGAGGTTATTGTGCTGAGAGAATTTGAGGAGCTGTCATACAAACAAATTGCGGACACGGTTCAGGTGCCGGTGGGCACAGTCATGTCGCGCTTAGCTCGTGCTCGCGGACGTCTGGCGCAAATAATTTTGGAACCCGATGTGATGCGCGTTTTCAAATCTGCCGGCGCACGGTAATAGAATGACGGGTCCTGCAAAGATGAACGCAAGGCAACCTGGCCACGATAGATAAGATCGCAGTCGTCGCATTGTTCGAGGTGGCGTTCAACGACAGCGGCCTGAGCCTGGTCCAACTCGCGATCGATGTAGGGATGAATGGTTTTCAGTATTTTTTGACAACTCAACTCGGAACCTCCACGCTATTCGGTACTAGTCCGTTTGAAAACGCCGAAGGCGTTCGCTAATTTCAGCCCAGGGTTCGAGGAACGAGAATCCTGGGTAAAGATTTCCATAGGTGGACCAAACCCTGAAAGGGTTAGGCGGTGGGCGAACCCTTACAGGGTTTCACATCTTTCTCTAGATAACCCAGGATTCTCGTTCCTCGAACCCTGGCTGAAATTAGCGAACGCCTTCGGCGTATTTTCCAAACTGAACCACTACTCGCGATTTCCTTCTCTTGCGATTTCGTGTCTCCGGAGTTTTACTGCGGAAGACCAAGTGCACGGAGAAGCTCAACCGCGTCGTTTACGGTCGTCAATTCACTAAATTATATGTTTTCGTCGAGATGCGGTGGACTCGCCGTTTGTGAAAACTGGCGAGTCTATCCCTAATACCACCCTCAAACCGCTTTTATTCCCTGCATGGCTGTTGGTTGCGGAGTTTGTGTGGAGCTGTCACCAGGATACTGCGGTATGTGAGTCTCAACACGCTCGAATCTTCCAACTCCTTCAGAACCTGCCAGGTCTGTTGCCGGGATGCTCCGATCAAATTTGCCAAATCCTGCTGGGTGATTCCAATCCTGACAGGCTGATCAGACCGTGCGCTTGGTTCGAGAGTTACGAGATCAATCAAAGCTTCCCTGACCCGGGTGGAGACATCATTGCAAACAACATTTAGCAACTGAGCTTCAGCTTTTTTTAACCTCAGGCCTACACATTTGAGCAACTGCAACGACATCTCCGGATACTCGATCAATAAAGATTCGAAGTCCTGCCGGCGTACTTCACATTGCAGTGAAGCCTCCAGAACCTGAGCCGAAGTCGTGCGCGGGATGCCGAGGATGGTACTAACATCCCCGAAAATCTCACCCGGCCCAATTATCTTATGCACTAATTCGTGACCATCTTCGCGAAAGGTAGTGATCTTCACCCGGCCTTCCCGGAGGAAGTAGATGTTGTTGGCTGCGTCGCCCAGAACGAAAATCCACTCACCACGATGGCGTTTTGTCGTTCGCGTCATCGATTCGAATTGATGTATTGCCTGCTCACTCATTCCCCTAAGCAACTCGAGTCGGGCTACAGACCAACGCCCAGGAAAATCATAAACAGTTTCTGTTGGTTGGGGCATGCTAGTAGTACTCCCTAAACGTTCGACTATTTAGGAGCGGCGTAAACACACTTCGAGACCGCTCTTAATTAGTGAGGAGTGATTGTTTAATCGATGGGACAGATTGCGGCCGGGGACGTCAACTCATGTCTCAAGTTTCTGGGCTTGTGAGGCCTGGTTCTTGTGACCAACCATACAGTGCGGAAAAGTGCGGAAAAATACCCTCCAAAATGGCTTTGGGATTTCTCTGTGCAACCTCAGTGTCCTCTGTGTCTCTGTGGTGTGGTTTTACTCGGAATTCATCAACCACAGAGACACAGAGGACACAGAGGTTGCACAGAGAAGAGCGCGATATCGAGAAACGACGCTTCTACCAATTGTCAACTGGTTGATATTCATGACTTCCGCCGCGTTGTATGCTCACGCCCTCAGGTTTGAAGTCACTTGATGGTATTGACGCCGACGATCTTCTCGTCATTGCTGCGTCATTCACACTACAAAGCCACATCAGGTTAGTCCGAATCTGATCAGGGTTCTGCGTTGTGGAACCTTCCCCCATTCCGCTGTCTGCGAAAACCTCGGAATTTCTGCACCTAAAAGGAGAAAAGATGTCCGATAGAAACTTCTTTTTGTCACCCAAAGCCTCTAAAGCTCGACTGCGAGAAGCGGAGAACGCTCGAAAAAACCGTTGGGAAATCATCAGCGCACATTCCCAAGGACAGGTCTCGCGTCGCGATTTGATCAAAATGGGCCTATTCACTGGGGCCGGACTCATGATTCCAATCAGTGGACTCAGTCCCTTTGCCCGCAGCGCATTCGCCGACTCCAACATTCCGACTGGACTTCCGCCTAGTCCTTTGTTCGGAGTGCAAGCATTTTCTACGCCGATGCCACGCTTCGACGTGTTGCCGCGGCAACCGGTTTCTGTGTTGAATCCGGCGCCAACCGCCCAGGCGAATACCACACAACAACCTGTTGACCCTGCACTGGGCGGCGGTACCGGTCCAATCGAGGGACGACCACCGGGACCAATCTGGGCGCACCAACAGTTCAGTCAGCTCCCTCCGGTGATAGCCATCGAGGCCACGATGGAGGGTGCCAAGACCAATAATGTTTACAATCCCGCCGTTCCGTCGCTCCAGAATTCGGGCATTAACCCAGCAACTCCTATCCCGTACAAGTTTCATCCGGGTTTGCCCGTCCAGAACGTTCTGAAGGATTGGACTTACAACGGAACTATTCCACCCAAGCTCATGCTGGTTCGCTACGGTGAGCCAGTCCTCTTCCGACTCCGCAACAAACTTCCCGTTAACCAAAGCCAGAATGGTGGCTTCGGAATCCACACGATTTCTACGCACGAACACAACGGGCATCACGGCGCGGAGAACGACGGCTTTACCGGCGCGTTCTTCTTCCCGAACCAGTTTTACGATTATCACTACCCAGTCGTGCTCGCCGGTCGAAACACCATTAATACAACTGCGACTGATAATCGCGCCTCCGGTCCGACGGATGCCGGCGGTCTTAACAAGATCCCCGGTGACTGGCACGAGACGATGAGCACCCACTGGTTCCACGATCACATGTTCAGCTTCACCGCTCAGAACGTGTACAAGGGTATGGCCGGAATGTTCAATATTTATAGCGGTCTCGATCGAGGCGCCGAAGACATTGTCGACGGTGTCAACTTGAGACTGCCGAGCGGTCGCGCCAGCGTCAGCGGCAAATCGTGGGGCAATCTCGACTACGACGTGAACCTCATGCTTGCCGACAAGGCCTGGGACGTGAACGGTCAGCTCGCCATGGACATCTTTGAATTCGACGGATTCCTGGGCGATCAGATGACCGTAAACCTCATTTACAAGCCTTTCATGGAAGTCGAGCGGCGCAAGTATCGCTTCCGCATCCTGAATGCGTCAGTCTCGCGCTTCTTCAAGATCGCACTGAGTGACGGCTCGCCGATGATCCAGATAGCCAATGACGGCAATCTGTTTCCGCACCCGGTAACGCTCACTCAACTAGACGAGCAGGGCATCGCTGAGCGCTACGACATCGTCATCGACTTCTCTCGCTACAGTGTTGGCCAGAAGATATGGATGGTGAACCTGGCTGAACATCAGGACGGCAAGAGAGTCGACAAGGATCTAAGTATCGCCGAGGCGCTCTCGGGCAACTCGCAGGATCCTTGTGTTGGAAAATTCCTCGAGTTCCGAATCGCTCGCAACCCCGCACAACCGGATATAAGTCAGGTGCCGTCAACAATGATTCCAAATCCGGACCTGACTAATATTCCCGTAGCCCGCGAACGCATCTTCGAATTTAATCGCGGCGCTAATCAGACAACCAACGATCCTGTGTCGTCGTTCTTCGGGCCGTGGGGCATTGAAACTGACAATCAAAGAGGAACGCTCGCGGCTGACTTTGGCCGTATCTCAGCGGCGCCAAGATTCGGCACGCGCGAAATATGGACATTGAAGAACGGTGGCGGTGGTTGGGATCACCCGATCCATATCCACTTCGAGGAGTGCCAAACTCTGGCTCGCGACGGAAGTGCTTCTAACGTTCCCGCCTGGGAGCGTGGACGCAAGGACGTCTGGCGTCTGAGACCTGGCGGCGAAGTGAAAATCACGCTCCAGTTCCGCGACTTTGGCGGCATGTTCATGGAGCACTGCCACAACACCATGCACGAAGACAACGCGATGTTGTTGCGGTGGGAGATTGACGATGGCGGCGCGCCGTTCCTGCGACCACTGCCGACTCCGATTCCAAAACCGCAGGGCGTCACGTTTGTGCCCCCGACGGAGATACTTCCGACCGCTTTCTGAGGCGAGTTAAGAAAGGAGATACCATGAACACACAGGTAAACAGCAAAACAGGGCGGTGGCCATCTAACGCGAACGTCCTAACACTCCTGCTCGGTGTCGTTGCGTTGCTGGTCTTGGGGAATCCGTCCGTCCAGGCGCAGACCCCCGATGTTACTACTGTCGACAGCAGCGTCACGGTTGCGACAACTGGCACGGTGACCGAAGGAACGACTACCGTCAACGTCAATGGAAGCGTGACTATCAAAAGTAGAAAGGTGGTAGACAACACCTCCACCACACTCGCACCGCTTGTCATGCTTGACTTCGATTTTTCACAGTTGCAGGGAACAACAGGGAGCGGAAAAAATCTTAAGACTTATGTCACGGGAGACAATCACGCTACCACACTAAGGCCCTTCCAGGCAGCCGACACTATCGTCGTCACCATTCCCTACTTCGATAGCGCCACGGATGGCTCGCAGGCTAGCTCATTTCTGGTGACTGCAAGTCTCAACTTCGACACCAGCACGGGGAAACTGACGAGTGCAAGCCTCACTTATGGAGCCAATGTCTTTAAGTCTTCGGGTGTGGGCACCTTCCCTGTGAATTAATCGCGCTTCGCGGCGCCTGAAATTGAGTCTGAGCGATCCTCTTACAGTAGGCCTTACCACTCGAGGCTGAGGGTCGCTCAACTCAAATGCAACCTTTTAACAGAAGGAGAGGTTAGAAATATGAAACTCAAGGACGCGAAGCTGCTTTTGCTTGGGGTGCTGTTAATCAGCATACCTCTATTAATCAATTCTCAATTTTCGGCGGGCGTAAGTTTCGCCCAACAGCAAGAAGCCGAATACAGTTGCCCGATGCATCCGGAGGTCAAGTCAAAGAAGCCTGGCTCTTGCCCGAAATGCGGAATGCATTTGAAGCTGCCGTCGAAACCAGAGGCGCCCTCAGCAGCAGAAAGCTCGCAGCGGGGCGGAAGCCACTTTCCGAACGTTGAGCTAATCACGCAGCACGGCAAGAAGGTTCGCTTTTACGACGATCTAATCAAAGGTAAGGTGGTGGCTATCGACCTTATCTACACTACCTGCAAGTACAACTGCCCGCTTGAAACTGCCCGGCTCGTCCAGCTTCAGAAACTCATGGGCGATCGCATGGGCAAGGATGTCTTTTTCTATTCGATCTCGATCGAGCCGGAGACGGATACGCCGGAGGTGCTCAAAGCGTATGCGGAGAAGTATCACGTGGGACCTGGCTGGTTATTCCTCACTGGAAAGTTAGCGGACATCAAGCTGCTTAGCCACAAGTTAGGACTGGATTCGCTTCCCGCCGCTGATGATCCTGACGGCCACACACCGCATGTGTTGATCGGCAATGAAAAAACCGGACTGTGGATGAAAAACTCAGCCCTCGACAATACACGGTTCCTGGCGATGAAGATCGAGCATTTGATGGGTTACGGTTCACCCACTCTCGACACCGTAAAAAACAGCACGACTGCTGCGAACCTTAACATCGACATGGGGCAGTATCTTTTCGCGACCCGATGTGCTGCCTGCCACACCATCGGCAATGGCGACAAGATTGGACCCGACCTGCTCGGCGTTACAAACGTGCGAGATCGCGCCTGGCTGGCCAGAATGATCGTAGACGCGAACAAAATGATCGAGGAAAAGGATCCGATCGCCACCGCGCTATTCAAAAAATATAAGGAGGTCAGGATGCCTCCCCTGGGTCTACCTGAAGCGGACGTGAATACGCTGATCGAGTTCATGAAGCTTCACACCGCGAGGTTGAACAACGGAGGAAAGACGCGAACGCAAAACTGAGATTAGTAGCAATCTTCAACAGTTCCTGACTTCGGTGGCTTTCACAAAGGTTTTGAATCCCACCCACGGCAGTGGGTGGTTCATTTCAGATCCTTTCTACCCTAAAACCTAAAACGGCTTTAATCCCACCAACGGTTAGTTGGTGGATCGTTCAATTCCCTTCTGAGAATGATTTGAAGTATCCACCCATTGCCATGGGTGGGATTGACGTACAGTTTAGGGAGTGTGTGTAGAAAGGATCTGAACCGAACCACCCACTGCCGTGGGTGGGATTTTGGACTTTCGTGCAAAGCTGCCATCTTCAACCGTTCCTGACTTCGGTGGCTTTCACAAAGGTTTTGAATCCCACCCACGGCAGTGGGTGGTTCATTTAAGATCCTTTCTACCCTAAAACCTAAAACGGCTTTAATCCCACCAACGGTAGTTGGTGGATCGTTCAATTCCCTTCTGAGAATGATTTGAAGTATCCACCCATTGCCATGGGTGGGATTAACGTACAGTTTAGGGAGTGTGTTTAGAAAGGATCTGAACCGAACCACCCACTGCCGTGGGTGGGATTTAGGACTTTCGTGCAAAGCTGCCATCTTCAACCGTTCCTGACTTCGGTGGCTTTCACAAAGGTTTTGAATCCCACCCACGGCAGTGGGTGTTCATTTCAGATCCTTTCTACCCTAAAACCTAAAACGGCTTTAATCCCACCAACGGTTAGTTGGTGGATCGTTCAATTCCCTTCTGAGAATGATTTGAAGTATCCACCCATTGCCATGGGTGGGATTAACGTACAGTTCAGGGAGTGTGTGTAGAAAGGATCTGAACCGAACCACCCACTGCCGTGGGTGGGATTTAGGACTTTCGTGCAAAGCTGCCATCTTCAACCGTTCCTGACTTCGGTGGCTTTCACAAAGGTTTTGAATCCCACCCACGGCAGTGGGTGTTCATTCCAGATCCTTTCTACCCTAAAACCTAAAACGGCTTTAATCCCCCAACGGTAGTTGGTGGATCGTTCTTTTCCTTCTGAGAATGATTTGAAGTATCCACCCATTGCCATTTGTAGAAAGGGATTTGAACCGAACCACCCACTGCCGTGGGTGGGATTAGGACTTTCGTGCAAAGCTGCCATCTTCAACCGGTCCTGACTTCGGTGGCTTTCACAAAGGTTTTGAATCCCACCCACGGCAGTGGGTGGTTCATTTAAGATCCTTTCTACCCTAAAACCTAAAACGGCTTTAATCCCACCAACGGTAGTTGGTGGATCGTTCAATTCCCTTCTGAGATGATTTGAAGTACCACCCATTACCATGGGTGGGATTTAGGACTTTCGTGCAAAGCTGCAATATTCAACCGTTCCTGACCTCGGGAAATAAAATTATCCTTGCCAGCTACTACCGGTATTTTTAGTGTCCTCTACTGCACTGTCTGAAGAGTGCGAGCAGGGGTGGTCTCAAGTCCGCAGCCTAACACTTCTTACCGAGGTCAGGCGCCTCGCACCATACACCTAACCGGTCGTCATACTTCCCGAGGTCGGGCGGCTTTCATTTATTTACCTAACCGAATCGTCCCGCGTGGGCGATTGGTGTGAAGACGTTTAAGAGGAGATATTCGAATGGCAAGATTTTCGTTTAAGTGGTTGGCAGCGCTCGCTGCCCTCAGTCTGTTATCCGTCGCTGCCTTCGCGCAGACGGCGGGACCCAGCGTCCAAACCTCGCTAGGCGTGACTCCAACGACTACGACGGCCGGCAGCACGGTGACGGTGTTCGGTTCTATTACCAACACCTCCTCCAAGTCGCTGAAATTGACCATCAATTACGACGTGGTCGGCCCCTGCAATTACACTGATACCTACACGGTTAAGCTCACGCTGCGGCCCGGCGAGACCCGTACCGCGAGCAACAGCTACACGGCGCCCGCCTGCGCGGGAGATTACATCATCACGGCGACCGCCATCTCGGGTGGGACCGTGCTGGACACCAAATCAGTAACGGTCACGGTTCAGTGAAGCATGATCTCGTCCGGGACGCACCCCCCTGCGTCCCGATTCACCTGAAATAACTGGCAGCCATGCGCTGAAGATCATCCATGGCACTGCCGTCCTGATTCTGATCCAACATCGACCCGAGCATACCCATAATGCCAGGCGCGTTCGCGTTCGCTTCCTGTTGTTGTGAATTAAGCAGATTTGTCAGGCCGGAAGCATCGAGACCGCTCTGTTGTTGTGTCTGTCCAACCGCACCCATCACCAATGGAGCTAATGTCTCTAACAATCCGCCTGCCGAGCTTTGGTCCATACCCGTTGCCTGAGCCAAATTATTTTGAATTGCCGGCTGCTGCCCGCCGAAGATATGTCCGAGAATACCGGCGCCATTCGCAGCCTGCGGGTTAGCTAGATAGCCACTCAGATTGTCGAAGATGCTGCCATCGTGATCCTCGTTGATGGCCTGGTGAAGGCTCTCAGCGCCCTGAGGTTGCGAAGCGTTGCGTGCCAACGCCGCAAGAAGCAGCGGCACCGCGATTTGGACAGCGGTATTCGCCTTCGTTTCACTGATGCCGAAACGTTCAGCGATTGAGCCGGCAGCTCGACCCGCCAACTGTTGAGTGATGACTTGTGTTATAGCATTCATGATTCTTTTTCTTCCTTCCTTGTAGCTATTTGCCGCTCGTTTTGCACTGTGTGGCCAAGATCGTAACTCAGCGCGGTTGATCCATAACCGGCGCCAGCAAAGAAACATTATTTCTCAAGAAATATGGGAAATAGGCTGCTCTCTCAGAACCCACATTGTTAGCGTGCGATAGCAGGCTTTGTGCAAAGCCGACCCGATCCAGGAAAACCGCGAATTATTTACACAAAACTCAAGGCGGCGGTGTTTGCCCAACAGACACCTCTGCTCTACGCTTCTAAAGCACATCACACCAGTAAGGGGAAATGAGATCGTATGAAGTTTAAAGCATCAGCCTCAGTCGCACTCATTCTGACAGTGGCCGTTCTCGCACAGGTTTCATTTGTCCGACCTACAGCCGCGCATACGGTTGACCAAATGGACAAGTCATCCGATTCGGCACGGATTGCCAGCTTTGAAACTCAGCTCGAAAGTCTGCGACAAGATCTGAAGATCCCCGCTTACTCCGCTGCCATCGTCAAGAATCAAAAAGTGATTTGGGCGAAAGGATTCGGTTATGCGGATGTCGAGAATAAGACTCCTGCAACCGAACATACCGCCTACCATCTCGCGTCGCTCACCAAAACATTTGCGTCTACGATTCTGATGCAACTGGTCCAGGACGGAAAGATCAAGCTGGACGATCCTGTTTCAAAGTACGGCATCACGCTCGAGAGCGAGGGCGTGATTCGAGTGCGCCACTTGTTCTCCCACACATCCGAAGGAAATCCCGGCGAGCGTTACAGCTATAACGGCAATCGCTTTGCAGAACTGGATAAGGTGATTGAGCGGGCGACCGGCAAATCATTCGCCGAACTTCTAATAGCAAACATTCTCGATCCGCTCGGCATGAATGAGACGGCGCCGAACGTACCCACGATTGTCAGCACAAAATCACCAAACGCCGCCGGCCAGGCGGCAGAGGCGGAAGTGAAAGCCGCAGTTATGGATATCGTTGCGGGCTTCAATTCCGGCAACGTCGATCAGATTGAGCGGCGTCTCGCGCCGCAGCCAAACCGCTTTTACAGCGAGGGTGGGTTTCTAACTCGTTTCATTGATGTGGCAGAGCTGCGGGGAGCATTCCAATCTGGTTTCAAAATTAAGATGGAGGTTAACAACCTCGAAGCGGCGGTTTACGGCGACAGCGCGATCACAACCTTTTTTACGAGCAGAACCGTCACGCCTCCCAATGGACCACCGCGCACCGAAAATCCGAAGCGCAATTCATACTTCTGGAACAAACAAGACGGCGCGTGGAAGCTGGTTCATGCCCACACGTCGCCATTGGGCGGAGCGATGATTACGGAAAAGCACCAGCAGAGATTCGACACCGTCACGAAGATACTCGCTCAGCCATACGCACTCGATCGCGAATCTAAGATCACTAAAATCAGCTATCCGGAGAGCTTCAGTGTTTCCGCCGGATTGATCTCCACAGTTCTCGACATGGCGAAGTATGACATTGCGATCGATCAGAACAAGTTTCTTACCAAAGAAACTCAACAACTCGCCTTCACGCCCACCGTGTCAACCAAGGGCGAGCCACTTCCCTACGGTCTCGGTTGGTTTACTCAAGACTACAAAGGCACGAAGCTGCTCTGGCATTACGGCTACTGGACCGGCAACTCGTCTTTCATCTTGAAAGTGCCTGAGCAGAACATTACGTTCATCATAATGGCGAACTCTGACAATCTTAGCCGTCCAACCGATCTCGGCGCAGGCAATGCACTAAGCTCGCCCGTAGGCATGGCTTTTTTGAAGACGTTCATCTTTCCGGCGAAGTTCGGAGAGAGCATTCCCGAAATTAGTTGGAACGCTCCGGTTACAGAATTGAAAAATCAGCTCAACGCGATAGCGGCTAAACCCTACGCCGACGTCTATCGCACAGACCTCGTTACAAAGGTCAGGATCTATCAAAGCGTGGGACGCGGAGCCGATGTCACGCCGCTGATGAAAATGTATGGGGAGCTTTATTCGAAGCCTATGCCGGAAGATCTGGTGAAGCTGCCAGTGATTGCGCAGATCGTTCAAGTGCTGGACAACGAAGATAAGACGGTGGCGTTTAGTCTGGCGAAGAGTGAGGACGTGCGTATTTTCGCCATCGGCGAAGGTCAACCCGGTGAGATGTTTGACTACGGCTGGATCGAAGACGTCGACAAAGGGTCACGCGTGTGGGAGATGCAAGAGCCCAAGACTACACATGCCGGTGGTGCGGGTAAGAACCGGATAATTGACGCGGTAATTACTCTGCCTGCGGGAAACTACAAGTTGCGATACAAATCTGACGACTCGCACGCGTTCGACCATTGGAACGCTCTGCCGCCCGATATTAATTTTTGGGGAATTGCCGTTTATAAGAAATGAAGCGGCTGGCATTTGTCGTTTATTGCAAGTATCGAACTCTCACGACACCAATGTGATGTAACACGTGCCCGATCATGAAATATCCGATCGCGCGAGCGCTCATGGGATGAGTAACAACATTACAGCAGCGCATACTCTGCTCATGAGTCATATTCTTAAACAGAAACTCAGTAGCTGTGCGAACGGTCTTGAACTCAGCAATCAGATCCTCTATCGGGCGGTTTGAAACATCGACATTGCCAGCGTACAGTTCTTCATCCATACGATAGACAGGGGTGGCATCGCCACGCGCAGCAGCTAACGCACGATACGCGAAAACTCTCTCGGTATCGATGATGTGCATCAATACCTCTTTGATGGTCCATTTCTGTTCAGCGTAACGATAGTCATGCTTCTCGGGCGGTATCGTGTCAAAGAACTCAACAGTTTTGATCGTATTCTGCTCCAGAATGTTCAGGTAATCACCATTCGGAATCAGATCGAAGTACTTCTGATAATTTTTCTGATACTCACTAGCGTCAGGCCTTTGCATACGACCTATTCTAGCTCTATTACCGTTGGAAGTGGTGGTGCGGGCTTTGTTGAGGTTACGCAGACCTGCAACCTGGTTTCGAATATCAAAGTGTCTGGCATTTGTTGTATTAAGACCTCAGAGCACGATCAATCCTTTCTGATCGGCAATCCTCTTTGTAGATCAGCTAGTGGGTGATTCCCTTCTGCCCCAGAAAAAGATCGGAAGTCCAGCAAGCTGGAAAACCACCGAAAAGACAATCAGACCAGTCAATGACTTGTCATACAAGAAGCCCAACGTGGCGCTGCCGACAAACCACGCAATGCCAAACGCCGTATCGTAAAGACCAAAACCAGTGCTTCGCTTTGCAGCAGAAACTACTTCCGCAAGAAAGGCTTTTACTAATGAGCTTTGCGCGCCATTTCCAATTCCCCACAGCACCATCCCCACGAGCGCAAATGCTGCGCCGCCAAGGAAGACGAGCGGTGCGGACAACGCAGAAAGAAAGAAGGCTAGAACTAATGTCGGCAACCCTATTCGATCGAGAAGACGCCCGAGCAAAAGTGAACTTACCGCGCCGGAAGCCATAGCAACCGAGTAGAACACCGGGATCAAGTTTGGCGATACGATCGATGTCTTCTGAAAGTGAAAAGCAATCAGGGCAAAATCCGCAAAGCCTACTGCGATAAATGCCCCTGCGACAAGATAGAGCCAGTACGCTTTGGGAAATCCTTTCGACTCGAGTATGTGGGTAGACTTGTGTTCAAGCTCATCTGGTCGAGGATAAAGAACCTTAGCGACAACCAACGTCCCCAGGCATAAGAGCGCGGATAGAAGCAGCACTGCAAAGCCCTCCCGGAAACCTCCTTTGAGGTACAAGACTAACGCGACGATGAGCGGGCCAACTGTTGCGCCACCCTGGTCCAATGCCTCATTCAGACCAAACACCCAGCCCTGACCGATTTCTTTACCGGCGAAAGAAATCATCGTCTGTACAGTGGGCCGTCTGATTGCCCGTCCTGTTCGTTCGGCAATTATTAGAGCTGCGGCTAAGGGCCAATTTCCCGCTAAAGCGAGTGCCGGCACAGCCAGCATGTTGATCGCATACCCAATAAAAGCTACCAGCCAATACCTGTGGGTTTTATCGGCGAAATAACCGGAGACAGAACGAAGCGAGTAACCAAGGAGCTCACCGAATCCCGCCACCACACCTATAGTCGCGGCGCTCGCCCCAAGTGAACCAAGGAATGGTCCAGTGATACTGCGAGCACCTTCATAGGTAAGATCGGCGAAGAGATTGACGATGCCGATGGTGAGAACGAATCTAAAGGCCAGTTTCGCTAGACTACTTTGACTCTTCTTGGACATTCTTCACCTTGGCGATTGCATTGATCTCGTTTCTGTTAAGAGTCTTAATCAAAAAGAAGGAAGATTTCAAATTGCGCCTCGAGACGCTAATGCAAAAACGAGCACTCGCCGAACCGATTGGCTTCTGTTTGAAGTTGTTCAAGAAAATCTCTTTTTGAGCGTGGGAAACGTCCTGACTATCCTGTATCGAAGACAATGCAGCGTATTCAGATGCCCAAAGCCAGAGCTATTTTTGCAGATAGCGATGATCTACCATGATGCAGCGATCCTGAACGACTTTGATTCCGGCTTTAGCAAGCGTTTCGGCCGCGGCATCATTGCGAATCCCGGACTGCAGCCATACTGCCTTAGGCGTCTTCGCCAGGATATCTGGAACATGAGGAGGAACGTCCTGAGATAGCCGAAACACGTTCACAAGATCAACATCGATCGGAATGTCAACGAGGCGGCGAAAGACCTGTTGCCCGAGTATCCGCGTCACGTTAGGGTAATACACAGGTACCGGAATAATTTGAAAGCCGGCGCTCTGGAGGTAATTTGGAACGTAGAAGGCTGGTTGGCCCGCTTGAGCCTCTGTTTTAATGCCGAGCACTGCTATGGTCCGTGTCTCAATTAGCAGCTTTCGTATTTCGGCAGTGTTTGTAATTATATTTTCTCGCCAATTCATGAGCTGTTCCGAACGCTAATTCGTGTTATCAGCCTGCTTTGACCACCGGCTCCTTCTTTCCGAAAATGTGCATCGCAATCGGGATCGTGGTGGCCAGTCCAGTCAGGAATAAGGACCAGCCAAGCGTCTTGCGTTTCGCCTGTTGAAACTTATCCGCGAGTAATAGCCCCGCACCAAACCCGATAGCTCCGCGCGTTGCCGCAATGATCACAATCTCCGGAATCGTTAGTGACTTAACGTTTGTCTTCGACATAACTCACCCAAACTTTCCTGACCTTCACTCCTGAAGGACAATGAACTTGAGAACAAGAAACACAAGGGGCGTGCCAGTTATGATATCAGGCGTAATCACTCGACTCAGCTATAACTAATTCTTCAGCTTCATTCAGTGTATCGATTGCTTTCGTACCTCGTTACGTTTCAAGACAGACAGTGTGCCCGTTGGACGCAGCCCGCCGTTTTGACTGCCATGGACAAGCCGCTAATATGCCCGCAAACGCGCTTCAAAGGATCATCGATGCATCAGAAATTAACTAATGTTTTCGCAATCGTTTCCCTCCTCGCTCTGTCGGTGTCCGCCGCTGCCAAAGCCGAGCAGCCGCAGGTCATCAAACTCCAGCGCTTCCGCAAGGCGCTGTGGAAGGTGCACGTCATTGTGAAGGGCAAGCCCGGCGACTTCCTCCTGGACACCGGCGGCGGTGTTACCCTGCTGACGGATGAGTTCTCCAAGGGGATCGATTGCAGGTTCTGGGGACGAACCACCGGCTACAACATGTTCGGCAAGAGGAGTGACGGCCCGCATTGCGACAACGTACAGATCACAGCCGGCGAGGTGGCCCTGACGCCAGTCAACGTTGGCAAGATTGATTTCGGCGATCAGTTTGCGGGAGACAAGAACCCGGACGGTTTGCTCTCGCTCGACGCGTTCGACGGCAAAGCGATCACACTCGATCAAAAAGCTGGAACTCTAACCATCGAGACGCGTGCAAGTCTCGGTGAGCGGACGAAGGCGATGAAAGAGCTTCCCTTCCGTATTTCCCGCGAGTGTTCCGCTCGGTGTCTGAGCGCTTTTGTCGGCGTGCCGACCACTGCGGGTATGACGTGGTTGATCCTGGATTCCGGCGCTGGCGGCGTTTCGCTTATCTCGAAGGACCACGCAACACTGTTCGGGCTTGAACCCGAAAGCAAGGAGCAGCGGCTAAGGTTTGAGGTCGCTCCGGGCGTTCCCATCGACAGCCCGGTCTTAGTTACCGATATGATTATGGATGGCAACCTCGGTCAACCGTTCATGAGCCAGTACATCATCACATTCGACTTGGCCCATGGTCGCATGTGGCTGAGAAGACCTGAGTAAGTGTTTTAGAGTCCAAAATCATTCTTGGATCGGGTCAGTACAGGGAGCGGTAGCGACCTGGTTTGTGATCAGCATGCGACCAGGAGGCTATCGCTCCCTGTACTGACCCGATCCAAGTGCGATCTTACTTTAGAGGCAAAGCATCAACGGTGTTGAGATGAACATCATCGAACTGTTTTTTTTCTTGCTGGGCGTAGCGCTTACGGTCGTGATCGGAAGGTTGCTTTTCCCGTATCTCGGCTGGTGGGCCACCTTTCCGGCAGCAATACTCGGTTTCGGATTGGTCGTGATTCTGATTGTGGGCTTGAATCGTCTGCACTTGCGGCGACATCCGGAAAGCGGTGAAGGCCCCGATCAGCAATAGTTGTCTCCAGTCACCCATTCTGGTAATTCCTCAACTACCGAAAAGTACAGTCTGATTTTTACTCTTATCAGTGTGTCGCAGATCTCCGCGCTGAACTATCTTCACGTCCATCGATTTGATTGCTTAAAAACGGTGGAGAAGAGTCATGCTAAGTAATAGAGAGAGCGTCGCAAAGTACCTGGTTCTTACTCTTATAGTCGTCTTTACTCCCATTCTCAACGTATCTGCTCAGGCAACGAGTCCGGTCATCAAGATAAACGAAGCTGCCGCCACTTCGGACGTCACGGTCGAGCAACTGCGAGGAAACCTGAGCGTGCTGTTTGGCTCGGGAGGGAACATCGTTGTGCTTAATGGTCCTGACGGCAAACTGCTGGTTGATGATGGAATCGCAGTTTCAAAGGACAAGATTCAGGCGGCGCTCGATCGAATCAGCGCAGAGCCGATCAAGTACGTCATCAATACGCACTGGCATTGGGACCACACCGACGGCAACGAGTGGGTGCACAACCAGGGTGCGACGATCATCGCACACGAGAACGTACTTAAACGTCTATCTGCAACCACTCGTGTTGAAGATTGGAACTATACGTTTCAGCCCTGGCCCATGAGTGGACGTCCGACATTAACTTTCAAAACCGAAAAGACGCTTAACTTCGATGGAGAAACCGTCCTGATAAAACATCTTGGACAGGGCCATACAGACGGTGATGCCTTTGTTTACTTTCCAGAGTCAGACGTACTCGTTTTGGGAGATAACTTTTGGAATGGGATCTATCCGTTTATCGATAACGGTGTGGGCGGTGGAATCGATGGAATGATTCGTTGGGTGAATGCTTCACTCGCCCTTGCGACCGACAAGACGATCATCGTTCCGGGCCACGGCCCCGTTGGAAACAAGGCGCAGCTTGCGGAGTTCCGCGACATGCTGGTGACAGTTCGAAATAAAGTGGCGGTCCTGAAGGACCAGGGAAAGCCGCTCAATCAGATCATCACTGCGAAACCGACCGCTGCGTACGATGCCAAGTGGGGCAACTTCGTTATCGACCCGGCTTTCTTTACGCGTCTTGTTTATGAGGGCTTGTGAGTTAAAAGGAGTTGAGCATGACCACTACAGTCAAACCGCTTCACATCGATATCCCTGTACGGCTAAACGAACTTCGGATTGCGTTCAGCATCGCTGACCTTGCGTTTGAAGGAGATCTGCCGGCGTGCATTTTTCACCTCCAGCTCATCACGCAGAACATCGCTGACTGGAATGCAAAGGCTCGGGTCATCGCAGTCTTTCACACAAATGCCGGTCACGTAACGCTACACGACGACGCCTATAACATCGATCGAAAGGTGATGATTGGCAACCCGTACAGGCAACTTCTTGCTGAGTTGATGAAGAAGGGTGTGGAAGTGGAATTGTGTGGCGCGACTGCGACAGTTCACAACTGGGGCAATGAGGATTTGCTTGCTGGAGTTAAGGTCAATACAAATGCGATGGCAAGGATGTCAGAGCTCGCCCAGGCAGGGTTCGTACAAATTACGGAGTGGGACTAAAAAACTCTCAGCAACCGCTCATCCCCGGAATGAGGAATTTATCGAGTTCATCAAATCGGTTCAACCGGCTTTGCCCGAAAAATCGTCGTACATGGTCTTCTCTGTGTCACCTCTGCGTTCTCTGTGTCTCCGTGGTGAACGATTGCTCAGGAAAAACAACCACAGAGACACAGAGAACACAGAGGCAGCACAGAGAAATCAGACTTTTCGGGCAAAGCCGGTTCAACCAAAACTGGATTAGTTACCGAAAGAAAATGATTGACTCCAGCGCCAATATTCCCTAAACCTCACCTTTCGATAGCAAATCTGCAAAGCTCGCGAGCGCGCGGCCGGTATGTCCGCATTCGTACGACTACCTCTCTCGCGTTTGGAGCAATATCGAACTGAACGGGTTCAGCAATGGCAAGAGTATTTATCACCGGCTCAGCCGATGGTCTTGGGCAGTTGGCCGCAAAGGCGCTGATCGCGCAGGGGCACCAGGTTCTACTTCATGCACGCAATGAAAAGAGAGCCCAAGATGCTTTGGATCAAGTCGCTGGTGCAGAAGAAGTCGTAACCGCCGACCTCACTAATATCGACGAGACAAAACAGCTCGCTTTAAAAGTGAATGAATTCGGGGGTTTCGACGCCGTTATTCACAACGCGGGTGTTTATATCGCTCCAGGGGAAGAAATATTCGCTGTCAACACAATCGCGCCTTATGTTCTGACGTGCCTCATACAACCACCAAAGCGATTAATCTACCTTAGCTCCGGCATGCATCTGCAAGGACGCTCAAGACTGAAAAGCTTCAATACTGATATCGGCCGCATCACTTACTCTGATTCGAAGTTGCACGTGCTGATGCTTTGCAACGCAGTCGCACGGAGATGGCCGCAGGTTTACGCAAATGCAGTTGATCCCGGTTGGGTTCCTACAAAGATGGGAGGACGAGGAGCGCCTGATGATCTGCAAAAGGGATATCAGACGCAGGTATGGCTCGCTGTAAGCAACGATGCGAGGGCGAAGGTAAGCGGCCGTTATTTTCATCATCAAGAAGTAAGCCGTCATAACCCCGAAGCTGATGACGTCGACCTACAAGAAAGATTTTTAGACTCGTGCAAAGAGATTACGGGCATTCCATTTCCATGAAATATCAAGAGTCAGATGAGAAGCCGCTATGAACAATTCACCAGAAACGTTCGGGACATCACTGTTGGAAATGCCAAACCATTGCTGCGGCGTAAGCTCGGCAGTCTCGAAGTTACCGGCATCGGCATCGGTGTCATGAACGTGGTTCACGCTTACGGTCCGCCGATTGAACGCGAGGCGGCGCTTAAATTGATTCGTCATGCTTATGAACGCGGCGTGCTTTTCTTCGACACGGCTGAAATATACGGTCCGTTTAAGGCTGAGGAGTTGACGGCGGACGCTTTGGGTTCCGTGCGGGACCATGTGGTCATCTGCTCGAAGTTCGGTTTTGACATCACGCCTGAGGGCGAAGTTCGCGGTCTGAACAGCCGTCCTGAACATATCAAGCTCGTCTGCGATCAGATGCTGAAGCGCCTGCGGACCGACAGAATTGATCTTCTTTATCAGCACCGCATCGATCCGAATGTGCCGATTGAGGATGTCGCCCGAACGGTCAAAGAACTGATTAGAGCGGGTAAGGTCAAGCACTTCGGATTGTCCGGTGCGGGTGCTGCGACGATCAGACGCGCCCATGCGGTGCAGCCGGTAACAGCAGTCGAAAATCAATACTCATTCTGGACGCGCGAGCCGGAGCAGGAAGTTCTACAGGTATGTGAGGAACTGGGCATCGGCTTTGTGCCGTGGAGTCCGTTAGGCATGGGCTATCTAACGGGTAGCGTTTCGGCGGAGACAAAGTTTTTGGAGGACGATTTGCGAGCGCAGTTTCCGCGCTTTACAGTCGAGGCGCGACGCGCAAACTGGGCGGTGGTTGATTTGCTGTCGCAGGTCGGCCGTCCGAAGGGCGCAACCGCTGCGCAAGTCGCGCTTGCCTGGCTATTGGCCCAAAAGCCGTGGATCGTGCCGATTCCGGGGACGACGAAGATCGCTCATCTCGAGGAGGACATCGCCGCGCTCGATCTGGTTTTGGATGTGGAAGATATGAAGATTTTGACCGGCGGCTTCGCGCAAATCAAAATTCACGGGGCGAACACCGGCGAGCGGCAACAGCAGGCACTCGATCTCGGAGACCGACCGGGCACAAGTTCCGCCGGCACTAACGGAATGTCTCCGCCGCCGGCTCACAGAGCTCAAAGGACAAGCATTGACTGACGATGGCTTGAACACCTTGATTCGTGATGCGTCGCATGCCGACTTGACACACTTGGGCAGGCTTGGCGCCCTTCTGGTCCAGGAACATCACGATTTCGACAGACGTCGGTTCCTGGCGGCGAAGAACCGGACCCCACACGACTACGCTTCGTTCCTTGCCACGCGACTCGAGGATCGGAATGCTGTCGTCTTAGTGGCTGAGACCAAAGGCGAAACGATCGGCTACGCATATGGCGAGATTGAAGGCTACGACTACATGTCGCTGCGCGGTCCAGCCGGGGTGCTGAATGATCTGATCGTCGATCCAGCGTACCGTGGGCAAGGCGTTGGACGGTTGTTACTCGACGCAAGCATTTCCCGTCTCAAGTCGCTTAACGCACCACGCGTTGTACTGTCGACGGCTGCAAAAAACAAATCAGCTCAGCGCTTTTTCGAACGGAACGGTTTCCGACCCACAATGATCGAGATGACGCGCGAGTTGGAGGAGCCCTAAAGTCCAATGAATGAAACTGCCGTTGATTGGGTTGAGTTGAAACGATGAACTTAACAACATTCGCCGGTTGGGAAAATTTCTACGTGATCGTGGGCTCATCAGCGGGCGCGCTCATAGGATTACAGTTTGTCGTCATAACATTGGTGGCTGAAAGATTGCCGCCTTCTCCCGAAACTACTGATGCGTTTGCGACACCCAGCGTCATTCATTTCGCTGTAGTATTGTTACTGTCAGCGCTCGTGAGTGCTCCCTGGACCGGAATTGTAGTGGTTGCACTTCTCTGGGGATTGGTTGGTCTAAGCGGAATCGTGTACACGATTGTTGTCGCTCGTCGTCTGCGAACGCAAACTCAATACAAACCTGTGTTCGAAGACTGGCTGTGCCATGTTCACTTGCCGTTTGCGGCTTACGCAATTCTTGTCGGTTCAGCGTTTGTAGCTCGCTCGTATACGCGTAAGGTTCTTTTCTGCGTCGGCGCTTCCGCGCTGTTGCTGCTGTTTGTCGGAATTCACAATGCGTGGGATGCCGCTACCTACGTAATTGCTCAAGGACGCCGAAAAAGCACTGGGAACTAGTAGTTCCTTCGGGTTTTGGAGACAAAGTCTATGAGATTCTCTTTCATTCTCGCAGCAGTGCTTGTGTCACTGTTTGGCTCCTCCTCATTAACGGCATTGCAATCGGGTCAAAAACTGAATCCTACCGAGAGTCGCATCCAGGTTGATAACAGCTCGCTCTATGTGCGAGTGATCGGAAAGGGGCAGCCTGTCATTGTCCTCCACGGCGGGCCCGATTTCGACCATAGCTACTTCCTGCCCGACCTGGACCGGCTAAAGGACACATTTCGTCTCATCTACTACGATCAACGTGGGCGTGGTAAGTCTGCGGACAATGTCCGGCCGGAAGACGTTACGCTTGTATCCGACTTGAATGACATCGACCGCGTGAGGAAGCACTTTCGGCTGAACTCTGTTGTGTTGTTAGGACATTCGTGGGGCACAGTACTCGCTCTTGAATACGCACTGCGAAATCCGACACACGTGTCTCATCTGATTCTAATGAATCCCGCACCGGCTTCGACGGCCGACCTGGCGGCATTTCGGAAAATATATTTACAGAAGATCGGTGCCGAGATGGACCAACAGCGCGCAATCGTGGCCAGCGCGGCATATCAATCAGGCGATCCGGAGGCGGTGTCTGCGCGATACCGCATTCATTTCAAACCAGCACTGGCGCGCGCCGAGGATTATGAAAAGCTAATGCGAACGATGCAGGAGGCATTCAAGAGTCAGGGAGCTCAAGGCATCGTAAAGGCGCGGGCGGTTGAAGACAGGCTCATGCGCGACACGTGGAACCTCGCTGGATACGACTTGATGCCTAAGCTGCACAGCCTGCGCATCCCGACCCTCGTCATCGCCGGCGATCACGACTTCTTCCCTGACGAGGTCGCAGGACACATCGCGCAGTCTCTTCCAAACGCGCGGTTGGTGACAATGAAGGACTGCGGCCACTTCGCGTTCCTTGAATGTCCCGACGCAGTTCGGACCGCGCTGCTTGAGTTCTTTTAAGACACGATGATGTCGACGCCCCGTGATCTTCGGCCACCTTCATCGGTGGCCGTTTCGTTAGGATTTACGATCCTGAAACCGGCACCTTCAACGAGTACGAACAAATCCTGTCTTGAACTCGATTCGCCTCGTCTGCATTCGACTGAATTGCACATTGAATTTCGTCGATCATGTATTGAATTCAGCAGATCATGACCTCGGTGGATCGTTGGCTTCGACGAGCTTTTACGAACCTGAAAAGAGACGCAGTGACAACCGCTAACAAACGAACAAGATTTGAGCACGCCGAACCGATATTGCGAGTTTCCGATATGGCCGCCACCGTTCGCTATTACACCGAAGTGCTCGGATTCGTAAACGCGGAGTGGGGCTCCGACGATTTCACCGCGGTGTCGCGTGACGGAGCTGCGATTTATCTTTGCTACGACTCTCAGGGACAATATGGAACATGGGTCTGGGTCGGAGTGGATGACGTAGACGCCTTGTACCAGGAGTACATTCAGTCAGGCGCCCGCGTACGGCATCCTCCGCGCAATTATCCGTGGGCTTTGGAGATTCATGTTGAAGATCCTGACGGCCACATCTTACGCTTTGGTTCGGAGCCAATAGCTGATCGACCGTTCGTTGATTGGATCGCCTAAACACTCGGGCCAGGGGAAGCCGCTCAATCAGATCATCACTGCGCCGGCTTTCTTTACGTCTTGTTTATGAAGGCTTGTGAAGTTGAAAAGCTGCAAAGGAGTTGAGCATGACCACTACAGTCAAACCGCTTCGCTCAATTTCCCAGCTCTTCGACAATTATAATGTCAGCAGAAAGGACAGTCCGAAAAGTAAAACCTGCTCTCTCTCCATCTAGGCAGCGTTTGATAGCAATCATTCCGGGTTCGGATGTGTTTCAACCCAGCAAACCATTTACAGTCGATAACATTAATCAACGGCTGGTAGAGTGGCTGAAGCAATCTGGGTTTGCCACACCGGAGAGCTTTATCGAGTTCATCAAATCGTTTCAATCAAAACTGAACTAAGATCAGGTACACCTCAGTGGCTTTGCCTCAAAGTCAGAGATCATTGTTGGACCGGGTCAGTACAGGGAGCGATAGCGACCTGGTCAGTGATTAGCATGCGATATTCTTGACTCCCATGGTGTGACCAGGTCGCTACCGCTCCCTGTACTGACCCGATCCAAGTGCGATTCCGACTTTTAAGGTAAAGCTCACCCCCCAGTTTGTCATACACCACGATTTTTTTGAGCCGTTCCTTCCTGTAATCTTGCGTTGATCAATAAAGAAGTCTGCACGCATTAATTTTTCTCAACCAGGGAGGGTGTAATGTTGCGTATTTCAGTGAGCTTGATCGTTTTGTTTTCAGTCCTGGCCGGCGTTTGCGCACAGCAGGACTATGTCGATCGATTGATGAAGCTATCCGAGCTATCGAGCAATCAAAAGTTTCGCGAGGCGATAAATGGTTATAAGAGACTAGAAGCGGAGCCGGGGACGCCTGAGTGGCTTAAGGCGGGATCCGAGTATGAGATCGCAGAGCTGTACGCGGCGCTGAATGATACCGACAATGCCATCGCCGCTCTTAATCGCGCGGTTCAGCTCGGCTTCGACGACTGTTTGACACCGCGCACCAGCGAGCACATGGCGAAGAGTTTGAAGAACCCACAGGCGACTCAGGCGCTCGCAGGGATGAAGATCACGGAAGCGGACTTTCGTGAACTTGTCTGGTTGAAGTCACAGGTTGAGCATGCGGAACATGACGCGCGGATGATGATCACCGATAACATCAACCGCGTCGACCAGCAGCCTACGGAGATCCCTCAGGTCCAACTACCGTCGCGGTCGACTACTTCGGCTAGCGTTCTTTACTGGCGTCAGCAGCTACTCTTGATCCAAAGAGCGCAGAGAGAATATGTGAGGAAGTCTGACGAAGAGCGTATGGTGCATGCGGCAACAATGGGCGTGATTAACGGAGCATCCACGTCAGCGGTGCTCGAGTCTGCGCGTCAAGCGCGAGTGACGGCCGAGTCGCGCAAAGCGGAAATCCGCAAGCGCGCCTTCGTGCCGATGGCAACTTCTAATGGGACCAGGCCATGTTCCGAGTGGACCGTGGCCCCACGCTGAAGCAAACGCGGAAATCCTCACTTCTTTCTTGCAATGAATTGCACTACGCAGGCCAGACCAGTATGAAACTTTCCTTCAACTACTTCGCGCTCGATTTCCTGGGCGACGAGTGGCTCACAATTCGAGAATTGCTGTTCCAGTTCCCTGAGGTCAATTAAAAGATCAATATCTTTTGGACCACCAGTATTCCGTGAAAGCTGTGCTTTTGTATACGACTCCAGAAGAATGATTCCCCCCGGCTTCAGGCTGCGCTCGATCTGCGGATACAACCTGTTTCGTACCTTACTCGGAAGATGCGCCGAGATCGAAATCACTGAGCCGTAATGATTCTCCGGTGGTTCATAAGACCCAAGGTCAGCAACTTCAGTCCGAATCGCGAGGCCCCTAGAAGCCGCAAGCTTCTGAGTCTTAGCGAGTCCTACATCTGACGCGTCCACACCAAGCACGTCTAATCCTAGTGAAGCAAGAAAGACGGCATTCCGCCCTTCTCCTTCTGCCAAAGAGAGTACTGGTGACATTAAGAGACTTGCGTTTTGCACGAGAAACGAGTTCGGCTCTGTCCCGTAGGCAAATTCGTTACTTGCGTATCGTTCGTTCCACATAATGTTTCTGCTGTCTGATGAGTCAACCGGAGTGTTCACCTTCAAAGCAGTGTTTACCGGGGCCGCTCGGGTTTTAGAGTCATTACGAGAGTTACATCCGTTTCTGTTCCCGCTCCTATCGTTACAGTTTGTTTCACAGTAGGCATCCGATTCATTATCCGGCTTCCTCCCTCACCGGAGATTTCTACACTCATTGGTCCAATCATCAGCTCATATTCGCCGGGTGTCAGACCTTTGATCACGAAATGCTGCCGCGTGTCGAGTTCTGCGCGGTAGAAACTACCTGGGGTGCCGCTTGTTGGTCGATACAATACATGTAGACTTATGCCTTCAAGTGGACCGCCTTCGATCTTCACATCTCCTCGCAGAACGCTGTTACCGGCGCCCAACACTAATCGGAGTCCGGTTATGTCTTCACCAGATCGAACATCTACAGCGTCGCGCCATTCAATGCCATTGCGCTCTATCCGTATGAGCCGGAGTGGCAGGGCCGGGCCCCCGGGTTTCATGAAAGAGTTCAAACTTACCTTACCGGGACGAATTCCAGCGATACGAAATCCTCCATCCGCGTTGACAGGCGCACTCACTGTTGAACTCATCATGTTGTCAGACGAAGTGTGGGCGTAGATCATTAGTTTCGACAGCACATCCGCAACAGGAACATCGACACTTCCCTCGATTGTGACGATACCCGTCACGGTTGAGGCGGAATGCATCGGAATCTTTAACCCGATGACATCCTCATCCTTAATGTCGAAGGAAATCGGATCTCCATAAGTATTACTCACTCGATCATTTTCAGGGGCGACAACATAGTGGCCGGGCATCGCGTTCGAAATTCTGAACTCTCCGTTGGCGTCGCTCCTGACACCACCGCCCGAATGAGTTGAATTCTTACCATTTGCACTGGTCGTGACTACCTCTAATCCAACATTCGCTACCGGAGCACCTGTCTCCAGAACGATAAGTTGGCCCACGATGTCGTAGAGCTTCAGAGGCCTGCTTACCGTTATGTCAACATCGGCAATCTCGCGTCCAGACGTAACCTCAACGACCGTCGCTTTGGATGCTTCGTCGACGTTTGGGTGGAAAGTCTCGGGGTAATAAACGCGTTTCTCATTGCGTCCATAGGTGGCGAGACCATAGGCGGTTCCCACTTTTACAATATATCGACCGGGAGGCACGCCCGTAATACGATAAACACCTTCGTCGTTAGTCCGATGTTCACCTGGCTCAGACGAGTAGAAGGGACGCGTGTAATTGTCTGCGCCTCGAAGAATCAGTTCAACGGTCTGACCCTTTACCGGTTCCCCAGTAACATCCAGGACCCGCCCACGAATGCTTCCTTTGCTTATCAGATCGAAGTCAATTCCTTTGATACTCTCGCCCGGTTCAATGGTTACGCTTCTGCCGGATTGTCCTGCGAGGCCTTGATTGGGAACGACGAGGGTTGGCGTGGATGGAGAAACATCATACGTTCCAGAGGCAACGTTAGTTAGCACGTACTTACCGCTTTTGGTGGTAATGGCTTTGGCAACCGGACGGCGTGGGGCATTTGTGTCTCTGGCTAGAAGTTCTACCACGAGACCCGCTTTGGGTTTTCCGTCGACAGTGATACGGCCGGAGATCGAACCTGAAGTTTTATTAGGTACAGGTTCTTGAGCGTCAATACTGAGGACTACCGAGCACCAGGCGAAACCGGCGATCAGGGCAAGGAATTTTAGACTCATTGTGGTTACCTCCTGTGGGACACGCCTATTCAATCATATGGGCGCAAGGAATAGAATAAGTCAGGAAGAGGGGCTTGCCCCCGCTCGTCGAATCCAAGCAAAGGCGGGGGCAAGCCCCTCTTCCTGACTTGTTCTATTTCCTGAGGGTGAAATTTGGTATCTTGCGTCTCGTTGGATCGGGTCAGTGCAGGGAGCGGTAGCGACCTGGTCCAACCATGGGAATGGCTTTGCACAAAAAGTCCTTGTTCTGTGATTTCTCTGTGCAACCTCAGTGTCCTCTGTGTCTCTGTGGTGTGGTTTTACTCGGAATTCATCAACCACAGAGACACAGAGGACACTGAGGTTGCACAGAGAAGAGAGCGATCGAGACTTTTTGTG